>Ga0155104_126_pt1 | contig 5469 bp, 8 predicted proteins | sample RifCSPhighO2_01_FD_106072 | JGI IMG/M metagenome (GOLD analysis project Ga0155104, IMG submission 106072) | Candidatus Nomurabacteria bacterium RIFCSPHIGHO2_01_FULL_38_19 | reverse complement strand
TTCGGTTACCGCGCATACTCCTAAAAGCATTATTCAAAATGCGCAAGTGGCTGAATATCATATGGGTGTTTATTTAAAAAAGATGCTTGGTTTTCTGGGGGCCATCAATGTAACCCCGGGCCCGCTTACGATTTTTAAGAAACGTGTCTTTGATGAACTTGGACCATATCGGCACGGACACAACACCGAAGATATGGAAATTGCCTACCGAATGCAGAAAAATCATTACAAAATAGAGCATTGCAATGATGCCTATGTTTATACTAATATTCCCCAAACGGTGCATAAGCTTTATCGGCAAAGATTGCGCTGGATTTACGGCTTTATCAACAACACCATTGATTATCGCAGTGTTTTATTCAGAAAAAAATACGGGAATTTTTCTCTCTTTACTTTGCCCACCGGAATTATTTCTATTTTTTCCGTTGGCTATCTTTTTGGCAAAATAATTTACACTTTAGGCGATTTCTTGTATTCTAAATTTATAGTTTTTAAAACTGTCGGTTTTGATCTTGCTTCGTCCAGTAATTTTATTTCCAATTTTGATCTTTTTTTTATAAATACGCAATCCTTTTTATTTTTAGTTATTTTTATATATTTTCTGGTTATATTTGCAATGGTTTTCGGCAAAAAAATGACCGAAAAAAAATGGTCTTTTTCTTTGTCTATGCTCTACTTTTTCCCAATCTTTAGCGTGGTTGCTCCATTTTGGCTTATTTCGGCGGTGTATAATACTATTTTAAAAAGACGTCCGGCTTGGAGGTAAAACTAATGACTAGTAATATTGACTGGAAAAAATATTTAATCGTATTTTTAATTACTGTCGGGCTTTTTCTGACCGCCGGTTATTTAAGCAACTATTTCGGCGCTAAAAAAATCAATGAACTTAAATCAATCCAAGACAAGATAGCCATTGATATTCTTTCTTCAGAAACTCAATTTTCTCTGCTTGCCGAGCTGTCTTGCAAGAATATTTCTGATTCTGTTTTTTCGGGTGAACTTGCGGAGCTGGGAAGCAAGCTGGAATGGGGACAAGATAATTTGGGAGCTACGGATGAAGTTTCTTATTTAAAAAAATATTATTCCCTTCTGCAGATTAAAGACTATATTTTGGCGAAAAAAATCTCCGAACGCTGTAAAGTAAAGTCCGCTTTTATTCTTTATTTTTACACCACAGTGGAAAATTGCAGTGATTGTCAAAGAGAGGGACTGGTACTCTCAAGCCTGCGCGACAAGTACCCCGAGCTCCGCGTTTATTCTTTTGACTACAGCACCGACCTCTCGGCCGTCAAGGCCATGCTTCAGATTTATAAAATAAAAGACACCGAACTTCCGGCGCTAGTTTTGGATGACGAAGTTTTAACCGGTTTTCATGGCATAGAGGAACTGGAGAATAAAGTAAAAGATTCTTTTAAGTTTCAGGAAATAAAACCGGAGAGTAAATCTAAAACTAATAATTCTCTCTAGGCTACATCTCCCTCCGGCTTTAAAGGTTTTGGAGAAGATTTTGGTGGATTTGACGGAGGTAGTTTTTTGGGCGGTAAAGGTGAGACAGCTTCTTTTTGTTTTTTGGGTAGCTTTCGAGTTTCAGTATAGCCGATAGGATCTCTTTCACGCAAAGGATATAGGTGGTCTATCTTGATAAGATTTTCTGTTATTGCGGTAAAAGAAATGGTAATAGTACGACCCAACGTGTCTTTAATGCCAATACTAATAGTTTTAGTAACTGGATTTTCTTTGAGCGTTGCGGTCAATCGTTTATTTGCATGACCTTCTATAGAACTAAAAGAACAACTAAGAGTTACGGGTATAGAATGAATAGTAGCTTCAAGCGGCTTACCCAATGCTACTTTGAGAGTTAGGACAGGCGCGCCATTCTTACTCTTTTCTAAAGTTATCCCAAGACAGTGAAATTGTTTATTTTCTATATAATCCGACCCTTTTTGCTTTTTCAAAGCCTCTTTCCCTAGTGTCTTGCAATAGTCTCTTTAATTTACTTTCATTAAAACCTTCCATACAGTTTATAGTAACTTAATATATAAAAATTTGCAACCTTTTCTACAAAACTGGAGCCGGAAGAGGGATTCGAACCCACGACATCCACTTTACAAAAGTGGCGCTCTGCCAACTGAGCTATTCCGGCGTTTGACGTGTTTATCCTAGCATAATTATGTATTTTCTTCTTCTTTTATTTTGTGTTTGATTTCTTTTATTCTATGTTTATAGTTTGAAATCATTTTCAAGAATTTTGAGACTTCTGGTCTTTCGCCACTTGTTTGACTTTGGTTAATCCGGTTCCTTATTTTATTTTTTACTTCGGCGTATTTATTTTTTGAAAAGTTTATTGCTCGAACATAAAATCGCAGTATTAACACCAAGCTCAAATGTTCGTATTTTTTTATATTTTCGCTCGTTAAAATCTTAATTTCTTTTAAGTATGGAATTTCAAACGAAAATTCTTCTTGGACAAAAGATTGTCCGTTTTTTATTAAAACCATTTTTCGTCCAATCATAAAAACGATGGATATGAGTGATACAAAAAATAAAATTAAAATAAAATATATCATATTTTTGCTTTCTTTAACTTATATTGAATAAACTTTTACTTCTTTTATCTTAGTATGATTTTTTTCCAGTAATTGACCTACGGTTTCTTCCATATTTTTTATAAATGATTGATCCAAAACATCAACCGGTGAAGTATAATCCGATTTCATAGCCGTGATATGCATAGCTATATCTTTGGCAAGTTCGGAATTGCCTCCTGCCAGGCTCACTATTACCCCTATTTTGTTATTGTGCACATAGTTGCCTAAAACGTCTCCAGCTACTTCATAATTTTCACCAAGTTGAATATTTTCTCCAGTTTTCTGGACGACCGAGTCTATCATTGCTTTGGAGGTTGCTTTCATTTTCTCAATACCTTCTGCCAGAGCTATATCTCCCAACTTTAAAAGTAAGTTTACAAAGTCTGCATTTCTGGATACGAAGTCAGTTTCACAGTGCAGTGATATCAAAACAGCTTTTTCAGAATTGGTTTTAATGCAAACTCTGCCGTCTTTAGCTTCACGACTCATTTTTTTCATTGCGATGTCAGAGCTTGTTTTCTTTAGAATCGCCAACGCTTTTTGCATATTGCCTTGCGCTTCTTCAAGCGCGCGTTGGCATTGCATTACCGAGATGCCAGTGCTCTCTCTCAATTGTTTTATAAGTTCAGTTGTTATTGCTGTAGCCATATTTATCTTCCTGGCGTGAAGCTTTGAAGATTATTGTGTAGTTAATATTTATTATGCTTCTGGTTTTTTCTCCTGCTGTTTGTCTTGGGTGGGTACTGACCTCAGTCCTTTTTTATAAGCATCTACTATAGATAAGGTGAAAAATTTAATAGATGGTATAACTCCGTCGTTGCCAACTATAGGATAGTTAATATCTGCGATATTCGAATCAGAATTTACCAAAGCAATTACAGCGACACCGGACTTTTTAGCTTCTGTACTAGCGATGTGTTCCGCTTTTGCGTCTATTATAAATAACGCGTCCGGATTTTTTTTCAAACCAAGAAGTCCGGAATAATATCTTGAAAGTTTCTCCATTTTTTTTGCCAACCTCGTTCGCTCTTTTTTTGTGTATTTTTCAAGTTCACCACTGGCGCTATCTTTGTGATAATTTTCCAGTTCCGTGATTCTCTTTTTTATTTCACCAAAGTTTGAAAGTGTTCCGCCGATCCATCTCTCCACGACATATGGCATATTCAACGACTCCGCCATTTCCTTGATGGTGACTTTGGCTTCAGGTTTTGTGCCGACAAAAAGAATTACTTTACCATCTCTTCCCAAGATTTTTACAAATTCTTTTGCCTTATCAAGCATAACACTTGTCTTTTCCAGGTCAATAATATCCCCCTTATTTTTAGTAGCATATATAAAAGAAGACACAGAAGGATGCCTTCTGGTTTTACTATATCCGTAATGCGCTCCGACTTTGAACATTTGCTCTATCACCGTGTCGGTATTTCCTGCCTGCACAGACAGGTCTTTGGTCATATTTACTTTTTGCATAAGGATAATATAGCAGAAAGTCAGTCTTTTTGCAAATATTTTTTTGTGGGGTGGGGGGGCTTACTCATTTGCTTGACTTATTACATTATAGGAATACACTTTAGATATTAAAATCAATGAATATATTATGATAAGTAATTCAATGGAGACAGCAACTGGAGCTAAGAAAACATTAACTCTAGAAGAAAGGTTAAAACAACGAGATAGGAGTCGTGGTATAATTCTAACCTCGGAAAATCCTAAAGTTGGAGAAATGACACTGGATGAATTTTTTTCGCTTGATCCCGAAGGTCAGGGACCTAATAATTTTGCTGCTTCTACATATATCTATGTTCTTAATCTTGATGGTGGATACACTCGGGAAACATTGATTGATAAATTAATACACTGGCTTAGACCTGCAAATAAACCAGTAGACGATAATAAGATAAAAAGAGCTACTGAAACTGTTGATAATATGGTAGCAAAAGAATTGCTTGAAGTTCGAGATGGAAAAGTATATGTAAATATGTCACTGGTTTGATATTTTAGAGAGAGAATAGTCATAACTAGCCACTTTTAGCCTTGTATTACAAGGCTTTTTAACTGCATAAGTTCAGATACATATGAGACTCCTTAAATTTTAAATTAAGGAGCGATGCGTCAATTTAACAAATTCAAGGATACCAAAGGCTTCATAACAACATGGCAAAGAGTGCTACGCTTTCGGTATATGATTACCGAACAAGCAAAAGAAAGGTGTCGGATTCTCGCCTTTTGGGAGAAATATGGGGATCTGGCAACTAAAGAAGCGTTTAAGGTTTCCAGACCCACCTTGTACCGGTGGCAAGGCACTCTTCAAAAAGGAGATGGAAAACTAGAAGCTCTGAACAAGAAGAGCACGGCTCCCAAGAACAAAAGAAGACGAATCATTCCAGATGAAGTCAAAGAATTCATTTTAAAAGAAAGACTCTTTGATCCACATCTGTCTAAAGACAAACTCTCGGTCTTAATGAGAGAAGACAAGGTAGCCGACTTGTCTTCTTCTACTGTTGGCAGAATACTGGATGACTTGAAAAAACAAAAAATACTTCCGAATCCTAAACATATTTCATACCATGCCCAAACGGACAATGGTAGTGAGTTCGCAAAACACTTCGATATATTTTAGAGAAGAACGACATTGTTCATTTCCATACCTATCCCAGAACTCCAAAAATAAATTCTGAGATTGAAAGATTTAACCGAACTCTCTCCGACGCTTTCATTAAACAAAACAGAATGTTGCTGGCTTACGATATTGATGCTTTCAACCAAAAGCTGATTGACTGGCTTCTGTGGTACAACACTCGGAGACCCCACTGGTCGCTTGGATTAATTTCTCCTTTAAGGTATATTGTGAGTACATTAACAGCAAAAGAGTCTCATATGT
>Ga0155104_129_pt1 | contig 6019 bp, 11 predicted proteins | sample RifCSPhighO2_01_FD_106072 | JGI IMG/M metagenome (GOLD analysis project Ga0155104, IMG submission 106072) | Candidatus Nomurabacteria bacterium RIFCSPHIGHO2_01_FULL_38_19 | reverse complement strand
AGATACTACAATTGCGAAAGACTTCACATGGGAATTTTTTTAAAAACGCCTTCCCAATTATTAATTAATTCCGTCCAAGCTATTGATTAGATTACGTTTTTATTTATTTTTACTTATTTCTTTTTAAAAGGAATACCGAGAAGTTCAAAGAAGGCTGTGCCTTCTTTTTTGTTTTTAGCGGAAGAAACCAAAGTTACAGACATACCGAAAACATCTTTAATGTCTTCATCGGCGGTTTCCAGGAAAATAGTATGCTCTTTTACGCCGATAGTGAGGTTACCGACGTCATCCACGGCGTTGCGGGCAATACCTCTAAAGTCTTTAGTCCGAGGCAAGGCGACATTTATAAGTTTTTCCAAAAAGGCGTGCATTCTTTTTCCGCGCAAAGTAATAACAACGCCGATCGGATCGCCTTGGCGAACCTTAAAAGATGCGATGGACTTTTTGGCGCCTCGTTTGGCTGCCTGCTGCCCGGTAATTTTTGCCAAACGCAGAGATATGGCCTCATTTTTATTCTTGTCTTTTTTGACAAGAGTACCTGTACCGACATTCACCACTAGCTTTTGCATCTTGGGCGCAGCCATCGCGTTTTTATATTGAAAGTCTGTTTTCATTTTTTCAAATGCTTGTATTTCTTTTTCTTTTACGGTTAAATGTTTCATATATTTTTATTCTGTTTTCTTAACGTTGGAAACATGTATCGGCATTTCAATATTTTTTATTGCGCCTTTTTCGCCGGATTTTCTAGGGCGCTGGTGACGTTTGGCCATATTCGCCCCTTCCACGATGACTTTATTTTGCGAAACCAAAACACGGACAATCTTGCCTTTTTTGCCTTTATCCTTACCAGTTATTATAATTACGTTGTCTCCTTTTTTTAATTTCATTTTTTAGGCTCTAGGCTTTAGGCAGTTAGGCTTTAGCTTTTTGAATTCGCTAGTGCCTAGGGCCTAATGCCTAATTAACTATTAAATTACTTCCGGTGCCAAGGAAATTATTTTTTGAAAACCTTTTTCCGCCAACTCTCGCGGAATCGGTCCGAAAACGCGTCCAGCTTTCGGATCTTTTTTGTCTTTTTCTAAAATAACCACCGCATTATCGTCAAAACGAATATAAGAACCGTCTTTTCTTCGGTAAGCGCCGCGAGTGCGTACGACTACTGCTTGATGCACATCTTTCTTTTTGACTCCTTTTCTGGGGCTGGCTACCTTTATGGAAATAATAACTATTTCGCCCAAGGTGGCATATCTTTTCTTGGAAGACCCTAAAATCTTGAACACCTTTCCTACGGTGCCTCCGGTGTTGTCTGTTATTTTTACTAATGTTTCATTTTGGATCATGACTTATGTTGAATTACGGCAAACCTTTTATCTTTGGAAATCGGTCGTACTTCCACTATTTCCACAGCATCTCCTATTTTAAACCTATTGTTTTCATCATGCGCTTTGTATTTCTTGCTGACTTTATAAAATTTGCCGTATAACGGATGTTTAATAAATCTGGATACGGATACTACAACTGTCTTGTCCATCTTGTCGGAGACAATTTTGCCTTTTAAAATATTTCCTTTTTTGACTTTAGTATCCATAATTATTTTTTATTATTGTTTAACTTGGTCATTATTTTGGCAATTTGTTTCTTTAGGGAAGATGCTTCTTTTACGTTTTTTGATTTTGCTCCTTCAGCTTTGAATCTGATAACTCTCAAGCTTTCTTCTAAAGTCGTAAGCTTCTTTTCTAACTCACCAATACTCATTCCTTTTAAATTGTCTCTTTTATTTTTCATATCTTTTTTTCAGACAGAGCCTAAAGCACTGGCTACTGCTTATGAGCTCTGGAAACAATCCGCGTTTTCACCGGAAGCTTGCTACCAGCTTTGCGGAGCGCTTCGTGAGCAATATCTTCCGCTACGCCGTCAACTTCAAAAATAATGCGTCCGGGATAAACATCAAAACAATATCCTTTTGGGTCTCCTTTTCCCTTTCCCATACCCACTTCTGCAGCTTTGGAAGTATATGGACGATCTGGAAAAATGCGAATCCAATATTTTCCAGCTTTGGTTAGGGTGCGAGATATAACTTTTCTAGCGGCTTCAATCTGGGCTGATTTAACGCGTGCTTGGGTTTCAGACTTTAAACCGAAAGAACCGAAAGAAAGTTTGATTCCTCTGGTGTCCGCTGACCTGCTTTTAGGATTGCTCCTGTCGGTCTGCCATTTTCTAAATTTTACTTTTTTTGGTAACAACATATAATTAGGTTCTAGGTTCTAGGTTTTTGTTAAAAATCTTGCCGCGGTAAATCCAAACCTTTATACCGACGACACCGTATGATAGTGTCGCTCGCTCACGCTTAAAATCTATGTCCGCGCGGAAACTCTGAAGCGGGATACTTCCACGCTTAAGCTCTTCTGTGCGAGCAATTTCAGCTCCACCTAGGCGACCGGACAAGACTACTTTTGCGCCTTGTACGCCGCGCGCGCCCATAACTTTTTCAATGATACTTTTAACAACTCGGCGATAGGGCATTCTTTTTTCCAGTCCTTCGGCAATCATATAGGCCACAATCGCGGCATCGGCTTCTGGGTTTGGAACTTCTATAACCTCAAGTTTGAAATCTTCCGGCCGGCCGAGTCCTAATTTATCCATTTTTTTTAAAATATCTTCTTTAAGCTTAGTTACCCCTTCGCCACTGCGCCCTATTATTAGTCCCGGACGAGAAGTTCTGATAATAAACCGAGTAGCTTTTCTGCTTCTCTCAATTTCAATACTGGAAATATACATACTACGCAATTTCTTTTCTAAATACTGCCGTATGAGCACGTCGCCCCTTAAATAAGTAACATATTTTTTCGGATCAGCAAACCAGCGAGATTTCCAGTCTCGTAGGATTACTAATCTATGCGCATATGGATGGACTATTTTGGACATATAATTATTTGGCTTTTAATTTCTTTTTAGCTTCTGAAAATTTTTCTTCCAAAACCAAGGTAATGTGGCTGGTGCGTTTGTTTATTCGGTGACCGCTCCCCATCGCCGCCGGCATCATTCTCTTAAGCGTAACGCCTTTGTCCACCCGCAATTCTTTGATAAATAAATTATTCAAATCAATTTCTTTTTCTTTTGCGTTGGCGACAGCGGACAACAAAAGTTTTTTGATTGGAAATCCGGCGCGTTTTACTAAAAAATCAAGCTCGATTATGGCTTCGACGACGCTTTTTCTTTTTAAAAGCGACGCGACCAAGCGAACTTTCCTCGGAGACTGTCTGTAATTTTTTAAAAATGCTTTCATGTTATTTTTTCTTGGCATCTTCAGCGGCAACCGCAGCGGACTTGGCTTGAGTTATTTCAGCTTCTTTTTTCTTCATCTCCAATTCTTTTTGCATCTTTCCTCCGTGCTTCATAAATTTCTTGGTCGGAGAGAATTCGCCGAGTCTATGCCCGACCATATCTTCAGTAATCAGAATTTCAATATGCGTTTTGCCGTTATAAACCCCGAACTTAAAACCAAGCATCTCCGGAGAGATGACGCAAGCCCTGTTCCATACTTTTATGATAGGAGTATCAAGCGGATTTTTACCGGCTATTTTTCTCAATATCCGTTGGTCTACATATAAGCCTTTTTTGATTGATCTGGTCATAACGTATTTTCTTGAGCGTAGCGATTAGAAAATCGTTACCCTGTGAAATAAGATTTGAGCCGATTTTTAAGAAATAATTTACCATGATGAGTCTTTAGATATTTCTCACGATGCATGGCATCTTTTTTATCTAAACAAGCTTCAGAGTAAATCAGTTCTAATGGCCTTCTTTCCTTAGTGGAAAGAACTTGACCTTTCGAATGTTGCTCAAATCTTGATTTTAAATCTTCGGTATATCCCGTATATAGTTTCTTATCTCTACCAGACAACAGAACATATATGTAATAGAATTTACCCATATTTAAAATCATTTAACAGGGTTTAAAAAAATACAGTCGCTATCCGCTCCTTATTTTGCATTAAAAAAGCTCTTGGCGAGCTTGGTTTCATACTAGCAAATTGACGAAAAAAGTCAATTATTCCAAATGGGTATTATTTTTATTGGGTCTAACAAAATCGTGTTGACAATTTATCCTTTTGTATTAGAAAGGCTTTAGCAAGGACTGTTCTTGCTACACATAATTGCTCTGTCCCCGGTATCAAAAATTTTAAACACTTTGTGCTGGCGACTGCTTACTTTCGCCCCAAGAGACTATCATCGGCTCTGTAGCGCTTAACTTCTCTGTTCGGAATGGGAAGAGGTGTGACCGCCACGACAAGTCACCAACACAAAACGTTCAAATATTTTAATCAAAATTTTGGTACGGGGCAGGTTGGAATGCGGAGTCCCGTACGGAGCTTTACTCTCGTACTGGGAGGAAGAGATGTATCTCCGCCGTCAAAGCACCAGAACATTATATTCAAGTTTTTTTGGCAACCCCCTAGGCGTTGCCTAGGGGGTTTGTGATTTCCAAATTTCTTAACAGGAATCGAAACATTAGTACTTCTCAGCTGAACGCATTACTGCGCTTACACTTAAAGCCTATCAACCTAGTCATCTCCTAGGGTTCTTAACGATTCCTAATCTTGAAGCTGGCTTCCCTCTTAGATGCTTTCAGAGGTTATCCATTCCCGACATAGCTACCGAGCAGTGCCCTTGGCAGGACAGCTCGTACACCAGAGGTCAGTTCACATCGGTCCTCTCGTCACATAATCCCCTATTTCTAGGAGTGCAGACTATATCTTCATCCTTTTCTACAATAGAAAGAGGATGTTGGCGTATTACAAGTATAAGCCTGTTCTTAAAAAAGAACTTTCCAGCGTTATACAAGTCTACTCTGACATAAAGTCAGAGATAAGTCGTTACGGGGTCAAATGTAAAATCTTATACAATTCACTTTTTGTTTTCTTTCTCTTAGTAACATAGTTTTCACTTTGAATTACTAAAATTAGGTCAATAAGTTTAATTAATTGCTTTTTAGTTAGCTTACTAAACTTGGTATTAGATAATATCTCACACGCAAGTATTAGCGCATGAGCTTGAAGTTTTTTGAATCGAATATGTGGTATTAAACTTTTAAGAATATTTCCTATTTGTTTGTAGCCATTTATTCGAAGTTCGGTCATCCCATCATTTCTGTTGGAAATATAACCGATACCTAAAACTTCTTGTATCCAATACAAAGTCTTTTCGTGCCTAGTATCCTGATAAAAACAAATAGTAGTCATGAAACGAATTGCTCGTTTACTGTCGCTTCGCTTTTTAAGCTGAAGCATCAGACTACCGTCTCCATCTAAGAAACCGGCAATATATGCTAACTTGATTTTAGATCGACTTCCCACGGTATTATCTTATCATATTTCTGGTCCTCAAGCGAATCGTAATACCAAAGACCGTTCGATATTACTTTTCATCGGACAAGAAACATCAATGAAGACTCCACCGTTATTAGCCACTTTTTCATCACACATTTCTGCGTGAAGTAGCAGGCCCTTACGGGCTACTAGATGCAAATCTTCTCAAGAATCAACGAGTGCAGTAGATAGGAGACCAACCTGTCTCACGCATCTATTCATCCCGTTAGAAGTAGGTCGCTTGCGACCGTAAATTCTAATGGGACGTCCCAAATTACTTTGGGGATTGGACTATACATTCTTATTTTTCAATAAGGTCGGTTTGTAGTCTCTACAAAGAAAATAAATTTCTTCTCGGTGTTGTCCTCCTTCGCAAATGCTCAGGATTGGATTCCTCCGAAAACCCCGACTTCTTCCTGCGAAAAAAATTCGCAGAACCGCCGTGATACTAAATTAATAATATGGTTAATTTCGATTAAAACAGTTCATTTTTGTTCATGAATTCCTCTGAGGGTTCAAACTGTCCGAAAATCAATTTGTAAATTAATTTCCAAACGGTCTGAACCCAGCTCGCGTACCTTTTTAATTGGCGAACAGCCAAACGCTTGGCAGCTTCTCCACCGCCGCGCTAAGGTGAGCCGACATCGAGG
>Ga0155104_115_pt1 | contig 7054 bp, 4 predicted proteins | sample RifCSPhighO2_01_FD_106072 | JGI IMG/M metagenome (GOLD analysis project Ga0155104, IMG submission 106072) | Candidatus Nomurabacteria bacterium RIFCSPHIGHO2_01_FULL_38_19 | reverse complement strand
CTCTCACATTCACATTAGCAAAATCGTCGTGTCCAGTCAAAACCGCCTCATTTATAATTACTGGAACGGTGCCAATTTGAGAAAATAATGGGATAAATCCTATTTGAAAAGAAACACTGCGGCTTGAGTTTGATATGCCGGTACCCTTGGGAATTCTCCCGACATTCCAAATAATTTCCCGAGTGGAAGAATTATAAATCAAATCTTCATCTACCGGAAAAATAGGACCGATAAAACGCACCCAGGAAGGGAGAGCGGCCCGCACTTGCGCTTTTGAAATATCATTAGAAGTGTTTGAGAGAGACCAAACTATCGTATAAGTTGTTTCTTGTTCAACTTTCGGAGGTATGGCGCCGGTATTAGTGAAAGCTCCGGAATAATAAAGCGCTTTAGCTCCCAAATTAACATCGGAAATAATTTTGACAACTTTGGATTCGGAATTATTTAATTCATTAGGCGCGTAACCTTCCACTAATTGTTTGCCGGAAATAGAAACTTTTATATTAACGGACGGATCCGCAAGTATCCCATCTGTGGCGGATAACAACGCAATCGGAGAAATGGAAAATCTTACATATCCGGAATCGCCCGGATTGATTTCTCTAAAATCATCCCGTGAAAATTTGTCCCAGACAATTGAACTGCTGAGTGAATCATAAACACCCTGTTCTCCCGTCACCGTTTTCTTATTAAAAGCATTACCGGAAATTTTGGCGCGAATTTCCAAGTCGTTCACTTTTGTATCTAAATTGTTGTGCCAATTAATTTCACCTTGAATCGGGGTTTTGGAATTAGTTGTGTATTCTCTCTTATATACGCCGTTGACTAAAAGATTCGCTTCAATGAAAGGCTTTTTTACCATAACCATATAAGCTAAAGAATTAAAAACGACTCCGATTGTAGATTTATCTCCCGCGGATTGCGACCCGCTTGATATATGAAATATTTTTTCTTCTCCGTCAAAAACGTCCAGCATTTTGCCAAATATAGAAATATTGCGCTCCGCGCCGGGAGTCAGATCACCCATATTCCAAATATTATTGCCTATGGAAGGTTTGGGAATGGCCGATAAAAAAGAAAATCCAGCCGGATAATCAAGTTTTAGCAATATATTAGATACTGGCTTGGTAGCATTCAATGTGGATTTAATGTTAAGAACAATATCTTGGTTTGGACTTATGGTAGCAGGAGCGTCAATGGAAAGATTTATGGGAGTAGAATTTATGGAAACCTCATATGGTTTTTCTTTCACAAAAATAGCGTTAGAGCCCTTTACCCTGTACTCAATAGAAACTTTTATATCACGCACGCTTCCCTGTTGTCCAAAAAGCACCAATTTTAAATTTTCATTGTGGGTCGCTCCGGCTGCAATTGTGCCAAGAGACTCGTGAAGACGTTCAGTGCCGGAGGATAAATCAGTATCTCCGTCCTTGGGGTATTCAATCACAAGGTCTACCAAGTCTAGTGGTGAATTATTTCTATTTGTAATTCCTACAATGAGCGAGAGTTCTTCTCCACCGGCGGTAAAAGTATTTCCGAGGATAGAGATATCAATATTGTCATTAGAAACAGTGTTGCCTGCGGCAAAAAAAACATACGCGGCATATCCTAAGGTTAGAATAAAAAAAACTATTGAAAAAGTGAAAAAATTTTTAAATACGGATGTTTTCATAAAAAATTTTTCTTGATAACCCCAAAAACCAGACGGGGTTTTATCTTGCATTTCCCAAGAATCCGACACTTTCGCTTTGTTGAAATCCGTAAAGCTGTCTCGGTGTTCCAGTTTTGTTTGATAATTCTTGCTGAAGAGTTTGCGCTTGAGCTCTTCTACTCTGTTTAGTTTATCTCCGGCATTTAGTGGCATTTAAATATTGTATCAACAAGAGAGGAGCAAAGCAAAAAAAATCTTTTGCTTTGCTCCGAACACTGTTGATATATGCCTTTATAGCATCTAACATACTCTACAGATGCGTTTCTTTGAGCGCCTTATTTATTTGACGTAGTATATGATTCCTTGATTTTGAAATTTCAAATATCATGCTTTCTTCAAACGGCGACTTTATTAAATCTTTAAGTGTTGGACTGTCGCCTATGTATCCTAAATTATTGAGTACCCGTAAAACCATAACCGCTTCAGCATTGTGGAGAGTTTCTCTCCAGCCAGAGGCTGGTCCCTGCCCGCCGGCAGGCGCGGCGTCTTTGACGGAAATTTTTTCTAAAACAGATAAGCCGCCAAGTAAATCAACAAATAAAGCTTCGTTCGGCTCAACGCCCGCGAGCAAGCGTTTCAGCAAGCGCGCAATGTTAGTAAAAATTTTAAAAGTTTCCGGCCGTTTGGTGATTTTTTCCAGCTGACTTGTCTTGGTAGCGCTGGTTACCCGCCAAAAATCACGACCCTGTACAAGGTCAACATTAACATACGCAAAATCTTGCAAGACAAAACGCAATTTTGAAGACATTTTACGCACGCCCTGCGCCGAGGCGTGTATCATTCCTAAGTCTCGGGTAAAAATGTAATAATATTTTCCCGCTTCCCCGGAGTTCTTACTTCCCAACACTATTCCCTCTGTATGATAAATGTGATGCATTAAAGATTTTTATATTTTATCAACTTTCACTTTAAACACTAAATTGTCTATTTTAATTCGCTCCCCATTATTATCTTTAAACTTTATTTCAGACACAAGCATTGTTTTTTTCATGTCATTTGCGAATTTTTGGATTAATTTTTTACCGGCGTCGTTGGTCTCAAAAGTTATGACCACCGTGTCACTTGGTGTTAACCCGAGTTTTTTTCGCATATCTTGCAAAGCGCGCGCCAGTTCGCGATATTTTCCCTCTTGTTTTAATTCTGGAGTAATATTGGTATCAAGATTTACTTTAGTGATACCCAGTTTTATTTTTAAAGTATAAACCACATTTTTTATATTCAATTCATCTTTTATTATCTCAAGATACTGATTAGACAATCCTTCAGCTACGAGCTCTAATTTATTTAACGGTTGCCGAACTTTTATACCGGCTCTCTGTCTGGCCTCAAGACCGAGAGTAACAATATTCCTAACCGTTTTCATAGTATCTAAAACTTCTGGCTTGTTGAATACTTTAAATGGGAAAATTTTGAACGGTTGTTTTGGCCAGCTTTCTAGATGCACGCTTTCCTCATCTCCGCTGGCTGGCGGATTCGTTTTTAACCGAAGCCAAATATCTTCGGCCGCAAATGGCGCAAAGGGCGCCATTAGTTTCGCTAAGGTTTTCAAAACAAAATATAAAGTTGTCTTCGCCTCTTTATTTCCATTTTTGATTCGTTCCCGCGAACGACGCAAATACCAAGTGGAAAGGTCTCCGACAAAATCCCGGATTGCTCGCACTGGTTCAAGCAATTTATAGTTATCAAGCTTTTCTGTCGTTAACTCTATCAATTCGTCTAATCTAGCTAAAATCCATTGGTCAAGAACATTTTCAGATTTAGATTTAGCTGACTTTTCTAAATTTTTATCACGATAAAGTTCATAAAATGCGAGCACATTGTAAAGCAAGCCAAAAACTTGGCTATGAAGCAGAACAATGGTCTTTTCATCAAAATTTTTAGATTCGCCTGGTTGGTTAACCGAATACATCCATAAGCGAAGCGCATCCACGCCATATTTGTCTATTATCAGCCAAGGATCAAGAATGTTGCCCAGCGATTTGGACATTTTTTTACCCATGGCATCCATTAGATGCCCCAGACAAATTACATTTTTGTAGGCCCGACCCCGTCCCATCAGCGTCCCGACAGCGTGCAAGGTATAAAACCAGCCGCGCGTCTGGTCAATAGCTTCAGAAATAAAATCCGCCGGATAAAGAATTTTTTGAGAGTCAAATGGATAATGGTCCTGCGCGAAAGGCATAGCGCCGGAATCAAACCAGACATCCATTACCTCTTTAGTTCGTATTAAATTACCGCCACAACCGTTGCAGATAAACGTGATTTCGTCTATGTACGGCCGATGCAGATCTAGCTCGCCGTCATCATTCCTAGGTAGTAGGGAAAAATCAAACTGAAAAAGTTCTGCGTTTTTAATGGCAGTATATTTGATATTGAGGTTGCGGAGTTCTTCTTCGGTGTTTAAGGCTTCATAGGAAGATAACAAAACCCGAATCGGATACTCGTGAGAAACAATTAAAATATTTTTCCCTGAATATTTTTTCTCTAGGTCTTTTACAGCGCCAAGCATTCTTCTTCTTATATCCACCGTTTTTTCTTTTGGTGATTTTATGGTTCCAGCTTCCCGTAATTCTTCATTAATAATTATTATATCTACGCCGAGCCCAAGTGTCTGAGCCACGATTTCTGCTGTTTGCTTGGTTCTGGTAAAATTCGAAGAAACTATGATGTCCGGTTTTGTTTTGAAACTATTCGCCTTGGCTTTGACCTGCTCTTTACCTTTGTTTGTTAGTGTATCGTTTTCTTCTCCAGGTTTTAAACTTTCTAGGTTTTTAAGGTTGGCTACAGAGCCTCCATGTCGCATCACAAAATACCGATTGCCGGACTTTTTTATTTTTTCTTTTATCTCCCTAACGCTTCCAATAACGTCAACCTTCTCGCAATTTTCACAAATCCATACAGGCAACGGCGTGCCCCAATACCGTTCTCGGGATATTGCCCAATCTTTTACTTCTCGTAGCCACTCGCCAAAACGCCCATCGCGAATATGTTTCGGTTCCCAATTTATTTTTTGGTTTTCATTAATTAATTGTCTTTTAATCTTTGAGTCGGACATCTTGATATACCAAGAATCCCGCGCGTAGTAAATGAGCGGGGTCTGGCAGCGCCAGCAGTGCGGATAGGAGTGCTGATAATTTTCTTTATTGAAAAATAAATTCTTATCCGTTAGATATTTTATAATATCCACATCTAGGGTTGGCTTCCCTTCTTCATTTTTTTCTTTTACAAATCTGCCTTCCAAAAATCCAGTTTCACTGACAAATTTGCCTTCAGGATTTACTAGGTGATGTTTCGGCAACCCGATTTTTGTGCCCAATACAAAATCATCCTGACCATACATCACCGCCGTATGCACAATACCCGTACCGTCTTGCGTATTTACAAAGCTCGCAGGATAAACCTTAAACATTTTCTCCGGAGATTCTTCTTTTTTTTCAATTTGTTCCTTTAAATATGGAAAAAGTGGTTCGTATTCCAAACCAACCAAGTCTTTGCCTTTTATTTCACTGACAATGTTATATTCTTCATCTATAATCTCTAATCTATCCTTCGCTAATATCAAGAACTCATTTTTCTTTTCTAGTTTTACATAATCAATAGTTTGCCCCACAGCAAGCGCCACATTGCCCGGCAAGGTCCAAGGCGTAGTTGTCCAAGCCAGAATATAAGTATTAGATTCCCCTTTTATTTTAAACTTCACATAGATAGATAAATCTTTTATATCTTCGTATCCCTGCGCGAGCTCGTGCGAAGAGAGCGCCGTACCACAACGCGGGCACCACGGCACCACTTTATAATCTTTATACAGAAGTTTTTGTTTGTTGATTTTTTTGACTATGTTCCAAACCGATTCAATATATTCATTGTGATAAGTCACATATGGATGTTCGCGGTCCACCCAAAAACCGACACGTTCTGTAAATTTATCCCAAAGGCCAACGTATTCCCAAACACTGTTTCTGCATTCTCTATTGAATTTAGCGACACCGTATTCTTCAATCGATTTTTTAGAATTAAGTCCCAGCTTCTTTTCCACTTGAAGCTCTACGGGCAAACCGTGAGTATCCCAACCGGCTTTTCTTCGCACGTGATATCCTCGCATTGTTTTGTACCTTGGAATAGCATCTTTGAATGCCCTAGCTTCCAGATGATGAAGTGCGGGCTCGGCATTGGCCGTCGGCGGACCTTCGTAGAAAACAAATTCTTTTTTACTCTCCGACCGCTTTAAAGATTTTTCAAAAATTTTATTATTTTTCCAAAACTCCAAAACCCGCTCTTCGCGGAGCGCTGCGTCGGATTTTTTATTTTTATCTTTTTCAGCCATTATTGGCTGATTTTAACATAAAATCTATATTTTTACATCTTCTCCGGTGATTTAACTTTCATTAATTCTTCAGCCGCAGATTCAATTTCCCCAAGTTGAATTGTGAGTAACCTGTTTGAATTTTCTTTAGTTGCATCTTCCCCCTTCTTTTTTATTGCGCTGTACATTTCAGCGAGAGCTTTCACTTTTTCCAGAAATTCTTCTGGACTATCTTTTAGCTCTTTTTTTAACCGGTTAACTTCTGCCAGAATTTTTTCTTGAGTTTCTGGCGGAAGTTTAGCAAACAAGCTAAGAAACCTGCCAAGTTCACGATCTCTTCGCTCTATTTCAGAAACACGATTAAACACTATGCTCATTGATGATTTCATGTGTTCAGTATAACATAAGTCCAAAAAAACAAAAAGCGCTTTAAGCTGTATAATTCTTTTTCTTTTCCACTTTACTAAACTAAAGTAACTAGTAGTAATTATAGAAATTTCTATTCTCTTTTAAGAGATTTATAAATTATCAAGATGAGAGAAATAAGTGAATACAAAATAGAGCCAAAAAAAGAAATTGTTTCTCTTTGAAACCATGTATACCCATCTCCTTGTGTTGGACTTAATAAATAAATAAATAGATAAATAAATAGATAAATAAAAGTAAATTTTTTCCATTTTTTAAATTGTTTTTCATGTATGTTTATATATATAAGCGTAAAAATAAAAATGGGTATAAAGATAAAAAATAAATTAAGCCTTCTATCATCAACACAACAAAAATTTTTGTAAAAATAGGGCAATTCCAATTCTCTATTGAAATAAGATACAACGTACACAAACAGCGTCATTATAGAACTAATAATCATTCTTTTTGTCGTAAACCATACAATAATTTTATCCATGAATCAAAATTAACTAATAATTAACTTTCAGTCCGTCCCCTTCAGTTTTAATCGTCACAACCACAAATCCGGGTTTCGTTGTTGTAACAATACCCCCACTTGTTTTCTCTTTAATAATTGTAACATCATTTGCTTT
>Ga0155104_111_pt1 | contig 7387 bp, 9 predicted proteins | sample RifCSPhighO2_01_FD_106072 | JGI IMG/M metagenome (GOLD analysis project Ga0155104, IMG submission 106072) | Candidatus Nomurabacteria bacterium RIFCSPHIGHO2_01_FULL_38_19 | reverse complement strand
ATATTCTTGCTAAATATATCCAAACTCGCGAAAAATCTTTTCGTATAGAGCGATTACTCTTTTGGCTTCGTGTTGTGAAATTTCGTATGCCAAACCCTCATGCGCTATCCTGTTTCTTACGGTATGCACTTCCCAAGCAGTAGTTAAATTGCGAAATTTATCTTGAGTAGCTCCCTTCAATTTTTCACCCAAATCTTTGCCTTGAAATCCGAGCTGACTCATCAGGTCGTCAAGCATAGAATCGGCCTCAATAACCGAGAGCTTCCAATCACTGGAACTCTGCGAGAAAAGATAAGTCAGGGTTTTTATCCATCTTTCGTTTTTTGACACTTCTTCGTCTGTTTGTTTCTTCTTTTCTTCTTCTGCCTTCTGATGCGCGTATGTGGCAATCTCTTGCTCTAGATGTTTTTTTTCCTTTTTCCTGATTTCCAGCACTCTAATTGCACTATAAAAAGTAATGGCGAGAAAAAAAGCCGCAAACAGAAAGAGACCAAAATAGTAAAGGCTCTTAACTTGGTTGCTGGTGATAAAATAAAATATATGCTGAAAAAAAGAATATATGTGATTAAATAAATAAACTGGATCAAAATATTTAGAACCCAAAAAAGAATTTTGCACAATGCTATTTTGGCCTGACGGTTGAAATGGACCCATATGTTTAAAAGTATATCATATTTTATTTTCTCGAATTTCTTCAAATTGCTTACCAACGTCAAAAAGCAAATTCTCTCCCCCGTGCGGCGCCATAAATTGAATTCCCAGTGGTAATTTTTTGCCGGCCACTTCGCAGAAACCGGACGGTATGGATATTGCCGGGACGCCGACGATGTTTGCCGTAACTGTAAAAATATCTTCTAAATACGCGGAAACTGGATCGCTTTTTTCTCCAATTTTCCAGGCGACGGACGTAGATGTCGGCGTGGCAATTAAATCAACATTTTTAAATTCCCTGGCAAATTCTTTTTTTAAAATATCTCTGGCAATTTGCGCTTTGCCATAATACGCATCATAGTAACCAGCAGATAAAATGTACGTGCCCAAAAGAATTCTACGGCGAACCTCTTTGCCGAAACCCCTTCCCCTAGTCTCCTTATAATCTTCAAGTAAATTGACCCCATCTTTATGCAGACCATACCTCACGCCATCAAAACGAGATAAATTTGTTGACGCCTCCGCCGGCATAATAATGTAATAAATCGCCAGAGCTATATCAAGATTTTTCAAGGAGATATCTTTAATTTTAAATCCGATTTTTTCAAATTTTTTCATTGACTCTTTAAAATTTTCCTTCACTTTTGGATTAATACCCTTGCCATTAACTAAATTCCAAGGCACGCCTATGGTAAGTTCTTTTTTTAGAGATAACTTAGGATAGGTAGCATCGGTAATACTGGTACTGTCCAAAATATCGTAACCGGAAATAGCCTTAAAAATTATTTTTACATCCTCTACATTTTTAGCAATTTCTCCAATACAGTCCAGAGACGAACCCATAGCCATCAAGCCCTGGCGTGATATCCGACCATAGGTTGGCTTTATACCGACGGTTCCGCAAAAACTTGCCGGCAAACGCACCGAGCCGCCTGTATCCGAACCAAGTGCTCCAAGAGCCAGGTTCGCGGCCACAGCGACCACTGAACCGCCTGAAGACCCGCCGGCCACTCGTGAAATATCGTGAGGATTTTTTGTCACTCCATAGGCAGAATTTTCGGTTGAACTTCCCATCGCAAATTCATCTGTATTTGTCCTTCCTAAAAAAACCGCGCCCTGTTTTTTTAATTTAGTTATTACGGTGGCGTCGTAGGAAGCGATGTAATTTTCCAAAATTTTTGATGCAGCCGAAATATGTCTGCCTTTAATTAAAATATTATCTTTTATTGCCAGAGGAATACCTAAAAGCGGATATGACTCCCCGTTTGCAATCATCTCGTCTGCTCTTTTTGCTTGATCTAACACATCATCATAAACTTCCAAATAGGCATTTAGCTCTCCGTTTTTCTTTTCGATTTCAGCCAGACATGCCGATACTAATTCTACTGCCGAAAATTCTTTGGTATCAAGTTTTTTTCTTGCAGATACTATTGTGAGAGTAGTTAAATTAATCATAGAATTTTTTTTACTTTTAAAAATCCATCCTGCGCGTCTGGAAACTGCTCTTTGATTAGTTCGCTCGAAAATTCGCGAGGAGTTATTTCATCTTGTCTCCATACATTAAAAAGCTTATATTCTGGTTTTACGTTTTCAGTCTCTACGTTTTCAATAATTTTCACATACTCCAAAATATCCCGCATATCTGACAGTAAAGATTTCTTCTCATCTTCGGAAAGTTCAATCCTGGCAAGCCCCGCCAGATTTTCTATATCTTTTAAGTTCATAAGGAGAGTATACCAAAATAAGACTAAAAATAAAACATTCCAAATTATTCCATCTACGCTATAGCGTAGATTAGGTTGTGTACGATTTAGCTAATTTAAATGTTTTAAATTCTTTTTGTAAACCAATTCGTTTTAAATAATCGGTAAAATCTGCAGGCAGTGGTGATGGACCGACCCAAACACTTCTTTGAATCATGACAAAATCAAAATTCTTTAACTGACGACGAAACCAGTCTCTCTCCTTTTTTCTTGCTTCTGGAATATCGTATATTAGAAGCAAATTTTTTGGTGCATCTTTATGGAAACTGGAAATAAAAGAGTTAAGATATCGTCGTTTCGGTGATGTGCTTTTTTTCTTTTTAGAATTATTAAAGTCGGGTAAGCCAAAAAGGTTTACGGATACACCTTTGTAACGAAATCTTCTTCTGTTGCTCATAATATATATTATATTACTTTTAGCCAATCTACGCTATAGCGTAGATGTGAATAACTAATCCGTAACAACTATCCTACCAAAGCCTTGATTCGCTCTTCCATCGGCGGATGAGTAGCAAAAAGTCCAGAAATTTTTTTGCCGAGCCGAGAGCCTTTAGCCTGCCCGACACGCTGACGCGAGTCATGCGGGCGGGGGTCGGCAATGTACATATGCGCGATAGCGCTCGATTGGCGAGCCATCGGTTTGCTATATTGAGCAATTTTAGAGAGAGCCTTGGAGAGCCCTTCCGGATAACGAGTCAAAAGCGCCCCGGAAGCATCCGCTAGAAATTCGCGTTTTCTGGAAATAGTCAACTGAATAAGCACGGCAAAGAGTGGCGCTAAGATGGAGAGAATAATTCCGACAATCATAAGTATACCTGCCCCCTTATTGTCATTACCTCTACTATCAGAGAAAAACAAATTGCGCCTAAAAACATCTGCAATAATAGTAATAAACCCCACCAAAACTACGACAACGGTAGAAAGTAACATATCCCGATTGCCAATGTGTGACAGTTCGTGCGCCATAACGCCCTCCAATTCGTTTTTCTCTAAAATGGCAAGGAGTCCGGTAGTCGCGCAGACGATAGCGTGCTTTTTGTTTCTACCCGTCGCAAAAGCGTTTGGGGCTTGGTCTTGGACTACATATACTTTTGGCATCGGCAATCCGGCCGTAATAGAGAGATTTTCCACACTGGTGTATAAATCAAAATATTCTTCTCTCTTGGCTTCTTTCGCTCCAGCCAGCTTGAGTACAATTTTATCTGAAAACCAGTAAGAAAAAATATTCATTAGAATACTAAAGAAAACAAAGAAATACAAAATGTTTGGATTGCCGTAGTAAATACTGGTAAACCAACCAAGTAAAATTATCACCATAAAAAACACGGTCATAAGTAACCAAGTTTTTGTAATATTTTTTGATTGCTCGGTATATAAAGTAGTCATTTAAAACTTAACCTGCACCGGATTTTGGGCGGCGTCGTTGTCGGCCAGGTCAAAAAATTCCATTTTTGAAAACCGAAACAGCGAGGCAACAATATTTGACGGAAAAGATTCGGTTTTTATATTGAGGTCGCGCACATTTGTGTTATAGAATCTGCGCGCGGCTTGAATTTTATTCTCGGTATCGGAAAGCTCATTTTGCAGAGCCAGAAAGTTTTGATTTGCCTTTAGGTCTGGATATGCTTCCGAAAGCGCAAAAATAGATTTGAGCGCGCCAGTCAACATGTTCTCCGCTTCCGCATGCTCTTTGGTCGGACCCTGCGCGCCCATTGCTATACTTCTGGCTTTCGTTACATTTTCAAATACAGAAGACTCGTGGGTAGCGTACCCTTTCACAGAATTTACTAAATTCGGGATAAGATCATATCTGCGTTTTAGCTGAACTTCAATATCGGCCCACGCCTCCTGCGCCCTATTTTTAAGAGAAATAAAGCTATTATATATATAAATTACCCATATAACTAAAACCCCAAAAACAATTAATAAGTACCTCATACTTACAGTATAGCATAAAAATAGAAAAGTCTACTTCTCGCCCGCCAAAGCTAGGCTTTAGCATTGCGGGCAAGTTTCCTATTTTGCCATTCTTCCGTCAATACTAACAAAGGTGAGGCCAGGAATATAGAAGAATAGGTTCCGAAAAACATACCGGCAGTCAACATTAGCGCGAAGTATTTTGTTGAAGCCGGACCGAAGAACACCAGAGCCATAAGCACTAAAATAACCGTGAGAGAGGTGCTGATGGACCGGACATAGGACTGATTCAGGCTCTGGCCTACCACCTCGCTAAAGTTTAGATTTTTTGTATCAGAATCATGTTTCAGATTCTCTCGGATTCGGTCAAAGATGACTATCGTGTCGGAAACCGAAAGACCGATAATAGTGAGTATCGCGACCACGAACAAGGTATCCACTTCTATTCCGTAATAATGCGATAGGGTAGCGAAAAGACCAACGGGTATAGCCACATCGTGCAGTAGGGCAACTATGGCTATCAAGCCATATCTCCAGGATGAAACTGGTTTGGAAACTTTTCTAAAAGCAAAAGCAATAAAACAAATAATAGCGAGCGAAATTAAAATAATCGCCAAAATCGCTTTTCTGGTGAGTTCCTGTCCAACGGTCGGTCCGATAGAGTTGAAACTCATTTCGGTAAAAGCATTAGTATCGTCTTGCGAAAGTGTTTTTAAAAGCAAGGTGTGTTCGGTGTCGTTTAGGTCTCGAGACTTCACGAGATAGCCCAAGTTCCCTGTCGGCTGAAGAACAATGGTGCCGAAATTAAGCGTCTCGAGAGATTTACTCAAGTCGGCTTGTGTCGGACGTAAATTTTTATAGACAACTTCGGTCAAGGCGCCACCTTTAAAATCAATGCCAATATTTAATCCAAAAATCAACAATGAAACAAAAGACAAGACAACTAAAGTTATTGATATGCCGATGAATATTTTTTTGTGTTTTATGATAAACATATATTAGTTGAAAGTTCTTAAAGTTATAAAATTCATAAAATTATTTTGATATACCGCTTGAAAACAAAAATCTGGCAACCTGCCCTTCTCTGATAAAGCCAAGAGTTCCCAGAAAAATTCTGGTAACGGTAATTGCGCTGAACATTGACACTATGACTCCCATCCCGAGCGTCAGCGCAAAACCTTTGATCAAAGAGGTGCCGAACCAGAAAAGAATAATAGCTGTAATAAAACTTGAAATATTGGAATCTCGAATAGAAAACCAAGCGCGCGAAAAACCAAGCTTGACCGCGTCGGCAATGCTCTGACCAGAACGCAACTCTTCTTTAACCCGTTCAAAAATAAGCACATTGGCGTCAACCGCTATGCCGATTGAAATTATAAAACCGGCAATACCCGCTGCCGTCAATGTGACCGGCAGAAGTTTAAAAAGCGCTAAAATTATCGCGATAAAAATACAAAGAGAAATAGTGGCGATTAATCCGGGCAAGCGATACCAGAGAATAAGAAACAGAGTTACAAATAAAAATCCGATAATCGCGGCCTTAACTCCGGCAGTTACCGCATTGTCTCCCAAAATAGCGCCAATAGTTTGGGTAGAAAGAAGCGTTATCGGCACCGGCAAGGCGCCGGAATTAAGACGGCCCACAAGAGTCTTCGCTTCGGTTGGAGTAAAGCTCCCGGAAATTACCGCCTGTCCATTTGGAATTTCTTCCCGGACAACCGGAGTGGAAATAGGAGAACCATCTAAATAAATCGCCACCATTTTGCTGATATTGTCTTTGGTAATTTGAGCGAAAAGTTTTGTGCCGACGTCGTTGAACTGCAAACTAACTCTCGGCTCCCGAGTGTTTATATCAAAATCCAAAGTTGCTTTTTGTAAGTACCTACCGGTAAGTTCGGTTGAAATAAATTGTTGCTCCAAATTTATACTGTCTAAATCCACTTGTCCATCTTCCCCGACTTTTACGGTCAGAGGCCTATCTTTGGGAGCCTCAATTTTAAATTCCAAAAGCGGGGTTTGCCCGATCATTTCTATTGCCAACTTTACGTCAGTCACCCCCGGAAGATCAACTATCAACTGTTCGGCATTGCCAGAAATGAGCCCACTATGCTGCACCTGCACCACTGGCTCGGAAACTCCAAAAAGATTTATCCGGCGTTCAATAATGTCGCGCAAGGCATCCATAGAATCATTTACTTGATTTGAAGGAACAGCGCTAACATTAGCTTCGTAAATCAAATGACTGCCGCCAGAGAGGTCTAACCCCAAGCGAAAAGGATGATTTTTGAAAAATGATTTTTGCAGCTCAAAATTTTTGTTCAACTTAGGCTCGGTTTTAAAAACAAAAAAGGCAACACTCGCGCCTAGGGCAAGTATAATAATAGTTAAAATTATTCTTTTAATCATAAAGATATCACTATACTATATATTTTTTGCAAAATAAGCAACCGAAGCGCTCACTAAAGAACCCAAGATAAAGCCCCCTAAAATATCAACTGGAAAATGCACGCCGGCTATAATGCGAGCGAGGCTAAGAATCAAAGCAAAAAACATAAAAAGGTAACCAATCTTTTTATCTATGAAAAAAAGCGCAACAGCCAGTCCCATAAAAAAAGTCGCGTGCCCAGACGGAAAAGCAGAACCGGTTTCAGTAAAAAGAGAACGGACATTTGACAATGCAATAAACGGACGGTCTGCGTGAATTAAGGTCTTTAAAATTTTTGCAACAATCCAAGCAAGTCCACCTGAAAAAAATACTAAAACGATTTCTCTGTACTTTTTTTTAAACTCTGCAAATGGCTTTAGGGAAGCTAAAGCTTCACGGTGGAAAAGCAAAAACAAAAAAGCGGATAAAATTACTAAGTAGGAAAAATAAACAGCGAAAAAAATAATAAGTCCGTCCAGATATGCCGACTGATGCGCTAGATTATAAAAAAAATGAAAAATTGTTTCGTTTATATTCATATTATTTTATCCGTCAACAAATTCTGCTATAGCAGAATTTGTTGACGTTATACTCTTTGCTTTGCAACCGTTAATACATTATTAAGAAGCAT
>Ga0155104_120_pt1 | contig 9331 bp, 10 predicted proteins | sample RifCSPhighO2_01_FD_106072 | JGI IMG/M metagenome (GOLD analysis project Ga0155104, IMG submission 106072) | Candidatus Nomurabacteria bacterium RIFCSPHIGHO2_01_FULL_38_19 | reverse complement strand
TTTAGTTGTTCCAAAAGGTTTTTTTTGCTTTTCATAAATATGACAATAGTGTATTATATATGAAATATACTGTCAACTAGGGTTCCAATTTGTTATTTTTGAAGCACAGCTCCGAAAGGATTGTTTAGAGATTAATGCTTTTTTAGTTTTTATTTACTTTTCGATGTAGCTCAGAAAATAGAGCAACAGTTTTACCGAAATCTTTTTCAGCAACTATGAAAATTAATTCTGTCGGCGTTGATACCAACTCTTCTATATTGATACGGGCACGTGCAGTGACAGAAAGAAGGGAAAAGAAAACATTTGGCGTACCGAAAACTTCTGGGCTGAAAGAAACTCCGATTGCTGCGAATCCGTGGTTAATATATTTAGGTTTTATTTTGAAATGTTTCAATACCTTATTTGCCATGTTAGATGAACAGATAATATCGATCTCACTTGTACCTATGGTTGTAGTAAAAAAATCTTCTTGAGAGACAGAAATATTTTTATATAGCGACTCAAGTTCGGTAATAAATTTATTTGTATTTTCATAGACGATCTCTGATAGCGGTAACTTAGTAGTAATATTTTTTATAATCACTTCGTGGACAAGCGGTTTTTCTTTTTTAAATTCCTTACGTAGGCGCGAAAGAGAAACGACAAGGCTGGTAATAGTCACCTGCTTTTTTGTGCGTGTTTCCACAGTAGGGCGAATACGGTGCGCATAACTACTCATGTTCATATATCCATTAGTTAATGCAAAACAAGCTTCCACCTCTTCTAGAATTATGTCCCGTACAATTGGGTGTATTTTTATCATTTTTGTATTCTAACAGATTTAACAAAAAGTCCAAATCATAAAGTGAATGTTAAAAAACTTAACTTAATTAACTAAAGCTAATAATATTAAAAAATATGCGAAAACCACCACTAAATTTGTTAGATGTTGTTGGCAATACACCTTTAGTAAGAGTTCCTTTTAATACAAAAGCAAAAGTTTTTGCAAAATTAGAGTATTTAAATCCAGGCGGAAGCATAAAGGATCGTTCTGCACTTTTTATGATTGAAGAATATGATTGAAGAAGCCGAAAAAAGTAGCTTGTTAAATCCTGGCGGAACGATAATTGAAGCTTCTTCCGGGAATCAAGGAGTTGCTTGTGCCATGATTGGAGCAGTTAAGGGATACAAAGTTATTATTACTGTATCTTCTAAGATAAGTAAAGAAAAAGTAAAAACAATTAAAGCCTACGGCGCAAAAGTCGTAGTATGTCCTGCTACCTCTTCGATTGGAGACCCACAGAGTTATCACAACCAGGCAATTCTGATTGCTAAAAAGACGCCGAATTCTTTTATGCCGAATCAATACTTTAATCTTTCTAATCCTAAAGCCCATTATACAACCTTGGGACCGGAAATTTGGCGTCAAACTAAGGGAAAAATCACCTACTTTTTTGCTGCAGCTGGGACTGGTGGCACAATTAGTGGTGCAGGCAAATTTCTGAAAGAAAAAAATCCAAAAATTAAAATTATGGCTGCTGATGTTAATACTTCTTTTCATTCCACAAAGGGGAGTCCGAAACCTTACAGAATGGAGGGGATAGGGATTGATTTTGAAACTCATTGCCTTAATGAATCTGTGATTGACCAATTTTTTCCAGTTTCAGATGAAAACGGTCTTGCTATGCTTAAAACCATGGCATCAAAATACGGTTTTCTTATTGGTACAGGTAGTGGCGCAGTTTCTTACGCAGTCCAAAATTATTTGGATAAGCTTACAAAAAATGACGTAGTGGTTATGCTTTTTGGCGATTCTGGTCGCGCCTATCTGTCAAAGAATTATTATTAAATTAATTATTGTACTAATTTGCGCTATAGCGTAATTATTCACAATTTCTATTCCTCGTTTAAGTCCACTACGCTTTGCACTTCTTCCAGGGAAGTAATGCCGTTTAAGATTTTTACGATGCCGTCTTGACGCATGGAGAGTATGCCTTGAGCGCGGGCGACTTTTTTTATTTCACGTTCGCTTGGATTTTCCGGTATTATTTTTTCTATAGCCTCGTTAGTTTTAATAGCTTCAAAAATTCCAATTCTGCCGTTGTAACCGATATTGTTGCATTTTTCACAACCGACGGGAGTGAAAATTTTAAAAGGCGTATCCGGATTTATATTGTAATTTAACAGACTTTTACCTTCCGCTTTTATGCTGTCCGTCACTAATTTTATGGTCTGGCTCTCTTCTTCCGTCAAGACTTTTTCTTTTTTACAAAAAACGCAAAGCTTGCGGACTAACCGTTGAGCAATAGATATGGACAACGCTGATACTAAAATTTTTGGATTTACTCCAAGGTCAATCAGACGGGGAATGACACCGGCGGCGTTGTTGGTATGCAAGGTGGAGAAAACCATATGGCCAGTCAAGGCCGACTGTACCGCAATCTCCGCCGTATCCGCATCACGTATCTCTCCGACCATCATCACATCCGGGTCCTGACGGAGTGCCGAGCGCAATCCTTCCGGAAAAGTATAACCTCTTTTTAAATTTGTTTGGGTTTGAGTTATGCCCGGCAGATGATATTCCACCGGGTCTTCAATGGTTATTATATTTATTTCTTTTGAATATATTTTCCGCAAAAAAGCGTAAAGCGTGGTAGTTTTTCCGGAGCCAGTTGGGCCGGTGACTAGAATCAAGCCATTTGGCTTTACAATCTCTTTGTTTACAACCTCAAAAAGATAGGGCTCGATACCCAGCTCTTCCAACTTTACTTGAATGGATTTAGGGTCGAGTATTCGCATAACAATGGCTTCGCCGTAGGACCCCGGAATAAGCGAAGTACGGATACTTATTTCCTCATCGCTTTCCATAATATTAAAACGTCCGTCTTGCGCTATTTTTGAAGTTAACTTTAGCTGGGAGATTAGCTTGATTCGTGAATTAAGCAGACGGTATACGCTTAAGTCAAAAAAACTTATATCTTGCAATATGCCGTCGAGCCGCAGTCGCAGTCGACCCCTGTCTTTTTCCGGCTCGATATGCACATCCGAGGCCTTAATAGCTATGGCGCCGGCTAAAATTACTTCAAGCAGGCGGGAAATTTTGTGTATTTTATTTCCTTTTAACGCTTCAATTGTCAGTTTTTCAATGTCTTGTATCTGATGTATATTTTTTGCGATATCTCTTAAAACTTCGGCGGAGATATCCAAACCGCCGACTTGGGAACTTTCCGCCATTGAAATTTCTTTATATCTGTCCCAGACTTTGTGTAGACTGGCATTGCTGGCCATATAAAAAGTAGGGACTAGATTTTTCCCCTCGGCTAGGTCTTTCAATTTTTTCAAAAGGTCTGGGTCGGGGGAACGTATCGCTATAAAAACATTTTTTCCGAAAAGTTTAAATGGCGCGACTTTCATTTCCATCGCTTCTTTTTCCGGGATGACTCGAAGCGCTTCATTGTCCACGCCGATGCGGTACAGGTCTATATAGGGCAGACCGTATTTTGATTCCGCTAGCATTGCCACTAATTCTTCTTCTTCCTGTTTACGCAGTTCGTCTAGTTGTTTATTTTCTTTTTCGTCGTCAAAGTCCTTCATTACACCTAAAGTATAACTTAAAGCTATATGGATTACCATATATATTTGTTATAATTTTCATAATGAATCCCGTTAGAAATAACAGGATATAGGTCTTATTACTTTAATTGAAATATAAAAGTTATTTATGAAAATTTCTAACAGGATGAACCAAACAGACAAAACCTTAGTATTGCTCGACGCTCACGCGATAATCCATCGCGCCTACCATGCCCTGCCGGATTTTTTGGCGTCCTCCGGGGAGCCTACTGGTGCGTTGTACGGGCTGTCTGCTATGTTGATGAAAATCATTGCTGACTTAAAGCCAGACTACATAGTAGCTTGTTATGACTTGCCGGGAAAAACTTTTCGACACGAAGCCTACGACGGCTATAAAGCCGGCAGAGCCAAGACTGACGACGCCCTGAGCCTGCAATTAAAAAATTCCCAGGCTATCTTTGATGCATTTAACATACCCATTTATGATTCGCCGGGTTTTGAAGCGGACGATATATTGGGAACCATTGTTGCCCAGATGAATCCCGTTAGAGGCCGCGAGGGCTCGCAACGACCCTCTGCCTCTAACGGGATGAAGATAATTATTGCTTCCGGCGATATGGACACAATGCAGCTGGTAGACGATAAAAAAGTCCAAATTTATACTTTAAAAAAAGGCATCAACGACACTATTTTATACGACGAAGATAAAGTCATAGAAAGATTTGGATTTAAACCAAAATTTTTACCGGACTACAAAGGATTACGTGGCGACCCATCGGATAATATTATTGGCATAAGAGGAATTGGCGAGAAAACAGCTACAACCCTCATCACTACTTTCGGAACAATTGAAGAAATCTATAAAAAACTGAAAGGAAATCCGCCAACTGGCGGAGAGAGTGATTTTAAAAAAGCGGGGATTAGTCCAAGAATTTTGGAATTAATTAAAAATAACGAAGAAGAAGCGCTTTTTTCAAAAACCCTGGCAAAAATTCGCACCGATGCGCCGATAAATTTTAGTTTGCCTGCTAAAACTTTTTGGGAGAACGCAGACCTAAAGAAAATAGAAAAAATGTTTGCGCAGTTTGAATTTCGCAGTTTATTTTCTCGCTTGAAAGCTTTTTTTGGGAAAAATCAGACCTCACCCCCCCCAACCCCTCTCTTTGTCAAGGAGAGGGTGGCCAGCAGGCCGGGTGAGGTGAGTATAGATCCCGTAAAACTTCAAGAAGCCAGCATTGCTCTCTGGCTTCTAAATTCAGACATAGCCAACCCAAACCTGGAGGACATTTTAATGTTTGCAAAAACGGACTCCTTTGAAGTTGCCTATGAATATATTTTCAAAAAATTAAAAGAAAAAAACCCGCCAGGTGGACGGGCAAGCTTGGAAAAAGTTTACGAAGAAATAGAGCGCCCGATAATACGTATCGTAAAAGATATGGAAAATTATGGAATTTTAATAGACAAAAAGTATTTCTTAAAATTGTCAGCTGAATACTATAAAGAATTGGATAAACTAACCGCAAAAATATACAAAATGGCCGGCACAAAGTTCAACCTTAATTCACCGAAGCAATTGGGCGAGGTGCTTTTTGACAAAATGGCTATAAAGTCGAGCCAAAAACGCAAGCGCCTGCCTGCCGGCAAGCCGGGATCTTTTTCCACCAAGGTTTCTGTTTTGGAAGAATTAGAAGAAGAAAATCCAATCATCAAAGAAATACTTGCCTACCGAGAACTGCAAAAATTGCTTTCCACCTACATTGATGTGATTCCTAAAATAATCGGAACAGACGACAGACTGCACTCTAAATTTTTACAAAATAACACTACGACAGGGAGGTTTTCTTCTCAAGACCCCAATTTGCAAAATTTACCAATCAAAACCGAACTAGGCAAAAGAATTCGTGGTGGTTTTATAGCGTCTCAGGGTTATAAACTGGTCGCTTTTGATTACAGTCAGATTGAACTCCGGATAGTAGCCATGCTTTCCGGAGACAAAAAAATGACTCAAGTGTTTCGCGAAAAAAAAGATATTCACGCTGGCGTCGCTTCCTTTGTTTTCGGCGTGCCGATTGATAAAGTAGATAATGAAATGCGCCGAAAGGCCAAGGTGATAAATTTTGGTATTATTTATGGTATGGGGGTTTCCGCTTTACGGAAAAATCTCGGAGGCCATGCCGGAGAACGGGCAAGCACACGCGAAGAGGCGCAAAAGTTTTACGATAATTATTTCAATCAATTTTTCGGAGTGCGAGATTATTTATCTGGAGTAAAAAAGTTCGCGGTAGAACGTTTGTATACTGAAACATTATTTGGCCGGAGACGAAATTTCCCGAACATAAATTCCAGAATTCCCTTTTTAAAAAATATGGCCGAGCGTACTGCCACCAATGCGCCGATTCAAGGTACGGCGGCAGACATCATAAAACTGGCGATGAGGTATGCTGATGAGGATTTAGAAAAAAACAAATTATTAAAACAAGTGCATCTAATGCTTCAAATACACGACGAACTGGTATATGAAATAGAAGAAAACGCTCTGGCCGAAGCCAGCCAAGTAATAAAAAATGCAATGGAAAATGTGTTACAGCGGTCATTTTTGCATTATAAAGCTGACATTCCTCTAGAAGTGCATTATCAGACAGGAGATAATTTAGGAGAAGTAAAATAGTGCACTTGCCTACCGGTAGGTAGGTTTTGTGCTATAATAAAAAAATGAAAGTTTATGATAAGGAATATATTTATAAACAGAAAGTGCATAGAGTACTAGCGCAATCGTACATTATTTATTTTATTTTATTTTTGTTCGGTGTTTATCTGGACCTTATTTTCCACTTCAAGCTTTTTACTAATCCGATTATAGTTGTTCTCGGCATTCCACTTCTTGCATTTGGCACATTTTTAATTTTCTGGGCGCAAAAAACTTCAAACAGTCTCCATAAAAAGGCTATTAGTAAAGAAAATTTTTGTCGTGGTCCGTACTGTTATACAAGAAGTCCGACTCACTGGGGGCTCTTTTTTTTGGTCATTGGGTTTGGGATAGTAATCAACGCTGTTTTTGTGGTTTTGTTTACTCTGGTTGCCTTTCTGGTTACTAGGCTTATTTTTTTAGATAAACAGGAAAAGATTTTGGAAGAAAAATATGGCACTCATTACGCAGAATATAAAAAGCTTGTTAAATTTTAATTTATGCTTTACCTTTTTACGGGAGACAACACCAAAAACAAACTGTTGGCTTATGAAAAATTCATAAAATCCATACCACCCGGCACTGAAATATTCTTTATTAACCGAAATGACTTGGACCCGACTCAATTAGGAAGTTTTTATTCCAGCATGGGGCTTTTTTTTGCGAAGTGCGCAGTCGTATTTTCCGATATTTTTGATAGGAAAGAAACGCAGAATTTTATCCTAAAAAAACTGGAACTTATGAATCAGTCCGCCAGTTCTTTCATTTTTTTGGATGGAAAATTGAATAAAATAACACTGGATGCTTTCAAAAAAGCCAAAGCCGAGATTAACATTTTTGAATTACCGAAAGCCAAAAAAGAAAAGTTCAACAATTTTTTGCTGGCAAATGCTTTTGGGCAAAAAGATAAATTAAATCTTTGGATTTATTATCGTCTGGCGGTGGATAAGGGGGTGGGACTGGAAGAGCTTGTTGGTGTTCTTTTTTGGAAAATAAAAGATATGTTTTTAAAAAAAGATTTCAATAAATTTTCTCCCGAACAGCTTAAAAATTTTAGCGGAAAACTTTCTTATCTTTTACCGGAAGCGCGGAAAGTTGGGCAGGACGCTGAAATAGCCTTTGAGAAATTTTTACTAGAAGCCTTTTAAGATTTCGTTGACATATTTTATGGAAAATAAACCAAAATGCGTAGCGATAATTATGGACGGCAATCGGCGTTGGGGGAAGGAAAAAAATCTGCAAGGTTTTGAAGGGCACGAACGTGGTTACGATAAAATAAAAGAAGTGGCTGATTGGTGCCTAAAGGAAGAAATACCAAACGTCATTTTATACGCTTTTTCAATTGAGAATTGGCAGCGCGCAGAAAACGAAGTTTCTTATTTGATGAGCCTCTTCAAACTTTTCTTTAAAGAAGACCTTGATACGCTCAAAGAACGGGGTGTGCGAGTGAGCTGTATAGGTGATTTATCTCTTGCCTTGGATGATGTCAGGACGCTTATTGAAAAAGCGGAAAAAGAAACGGCTAACTTAAAAAAATTACATCTGATAATCGCATTTTCCTATGGCGGGAGGAGAGAAATTCTAAGCGCTGTCAAAGAAATTTTGAAAATAAAAGATAAAAAAGAAGCTGAAAATTTAACCGAAGAAGATTTTTCAAAATTTTTATGGACCAATAATATCGGCGTCCCGGACCCGGATTTGATTATTCGCACCAGCGGAGAGATGCGTTTGTCCAATTTTTTAGCTTGGCAGTCTGTGTATTCCGAACTTTTTTTCACCAAAACCTATTGGCCGGATTTTGACTATGAAGAATTCAAGAAAATTTTGGGAGAGTTTTCTCTAAGACAAAGGAGGTTGGGGAAATAATTTAAACAATTTTATTCTCATGATTTATTTATTTTAACAAGTGTTTTTAATTCTTTTTCAATTTTTTTTTCCAAAATTTTAATTTATCAAAAAGCAAAATCCGCAAACCTAATAATTCAAGTCCGATAAAAACTAACCACGAGCCGGGCGTAAAAGGGGTAATCAGAGCGGCAAGCCCAATAAGAATTAAAATAATGCCGACACCCTTTTTAACTTTCGGCCTATTATGAATATATTCTTTAATAATTTTAAGCAAGTTTGTAAACATTTTTTTCCAACGCGGTGCAGTATTCTTGAATTAGTCCGAACCCCAGTAGTAAAGCAAAGCTTACTACGGGGCACAGCGCATTTCGCCGCCGCAGGCGGCGAGGAAGTCCCCCCGCGAATTCGGAGTGGCTTCGCCGAAAGATTTAACAATTTCCAATTTTTCTTTGGCGACATTAAATCCAAGAATTCGCAAAGCGAATACAAAACGGGTTCAAAAAAATAATTTATGAATTCAAAAAACCTAATTCCATTAAGCCCAACGATTTTATTTCTGCTCACTCCAATTCTTTTGAGCTTCTGCTGCAACCCCCGACATGATTACGGCCTGAAACCAAAAATCGCGATAACCTTGATTGGCCGCCTTTACTTTATCGCAATTAGCATTCCATTCCTTTTCACTTTTACTTGATCGCATGAACGAAACCACACCATCTTGTGATTTTAAATCTTCGTTGCTTTGTTCGGGAGTAGGACCCTTTTCGATAGACATAATTTTATTTTCTAATGATTAAGTTAATTTGTGATAGAAAGCCGACCAAACTTCCTATGAATATATTATACAACATGAATTTTATGATTAAAAGGATTAAAAAATTTTCTTCCCCCAAAATTAAAATATGGTTCAAGCCGACCTGCGCTTCGCCGAAGGCTTCGGCAAGGCGAGTGTTTTTCTACGGGTTCTTTGGCGGTTTTGAGCGGTGCGGCTCACTTGGACTTCGCTCAGTATAAACCGCCGCCCTCCTTCGCCCCTCGGCTATGGACGGGCAAGCAGGCGGCGAAGTGCGCTGTGCCCCATAGTAAGCTCTGCTTTACTACTGGGGTTCGGACTAATTTAAGAATACGGCACCAATAAGGAAATTGCAACTTTCTGTATAAGTCCACCCATTCTTGCAGTCTAAAGGCAGATTAATTTTGTAATGATTTGATTGTAGCATAGCTTCCAGTGGAGAGTATTTGTTT
>Ga0155104_103_pt1 | contig 11309 bp, 12 predicted proteins | sample RifCSPhighO2_01_FD_106072 | JGI IMG/M metagenome (GOLD analysis project Ga0155104, IMG submission 106072) | Candidatus Nomurabacteria bacterium RIFCSPHIGHO2_01_FULL_38_19 | reverse complement strand
TATTGTGAGTACATTAACAGCAAAAGAGTCTCATATGTTATGGACGAATACACTGCTCTTGATCTTTCGACTTCCGCTTCTACTTACAAAAAAGCACAAACTCGTTTTTCTGAGATTGTTGAGATTTTTTTTGAGGAGCTTTCGGAAATGGGTACATTAGATGTAGTGCTTAAAGATTTAGGTTGGCAAAAAATAAAATCAAATTGGCAACCACCAGTTGTTATTTCAAACTACATGCAATCAACAAATCTCTCGTATGCCTAGAAAGCAGAATATAACAAACAGGCAGTTTCAAAAATTTTTAATCTATATTGGCTGTTCTCTTAAAAGGTCTCAAGGAGATTACTTTGTATATGTGCGTTCTGGTTTAATTCGTCCTATCATAATTCCACTAGACAATCCGTTGCCTCAGTTTATTGTAAGAAATAATCTTAAATTACTTGGAATTTCCTGGGAAGAATTTTTCAATATTGTTGATAGAATATAATTTATCGGTTAGAAATATTACTTCTTTTTCTTTGACCAAAAGCGTTTTTTCGGGTAAGATGGGCTAATGAGACAATCTAAACTTTTTACCAAAACCAGGAAAGAGGCTCCGGCGGACGAAGTATCCAAAAACGCCGAGTTTTTGATTCGCGGAGGTTTCGTGCATAAAGAAATGGCGGGAGTTTATAGTTATCTGCCGCTCGGGTTGCGAGTTCTTAAAAAAATTGAAAACATAATTCGCGAGGAAATGAATCTTGCCGGCGGACAGGAAGTTTTGATGTCTTCTTTTCAGCCGAAAGAAAATTGGGAAAAAACCGGCAGATGGAAAGCGATGGATGATTTATACAAAGTGAGCGATTCTTCAGGAAGAGAAATTGCCCTGGGTCCGACTCACGAAGAAATCGTTGTGCCTATTTTAAAAAATTATGTTTCTTCCCATAAAGATTTTCCTCTTTATATTTATCAAATTCAAAATAAATTTAGAATGGAATTGCGAGCTAAATCCGGAATGCTCCGAAGCCGAGAATTTATTATGAAAGATATGTATTCCTTCCACACCAGCAAGGAAGATTTTGAAAATTTTTATGAGAAAATGAAAGATGTTTATAAAAATATTTTTCAGAAAGTAGGCATTGGGCATATCACTTATCTGACCTTTGCTGCAGGCGGAACTTTTTCTAAATATTCCCACGAATTTCAAACTATAACGCCCGCTGGAGAAGATACTATTTATATCAACAAAGACAGCAACATTGCCTTAAACAAAGAAGTTTTTAGTGACGAAGTTTTAGACCAGCTCGGAATTCTTACCGATAAAGAAAAGTTGGTTGAACATAAATCTATTGAAGTTGGCAACATTTTTGACTTAAAAACAAAATACTCTGAACCTTTTGATTTAACTTTTACAGACGAAAAAGGGCAAAAACGCCCTGTTTTAATGGGTTGTTACGGTATTGGCTTAGGTCGGCTTATGGGCACTGTGGTGGAGGCTCTGGCTGACGACAAGGGGATAATTTGGCCTATGGCCATTGCGCCGTTTGCCGTTCATTTGTTGGTTTTAGGCTTGGAGCAAGACGGGGGTGTTTTTCAAAAGGCTAACCAAATTTACGAGAACTTGAAAAAAAATAATATTGAAGTTTTATTTGATGACCGCGCCGATGTGTCGGCTGGAGAAAAGTTTGCCGAGGCGGATCTCTTGGGTTTGCCTTATCGCGTGGTGGTATCCGCGCGGAGCGTCAAAGAAGGCGGAATAGAAGTAAAAAAAAGGAATGAAGAAAAAGGAAAAATTATTTCTCTGGACGGGTTATTAAAATTGCTAGCGCCTAGTGCCTAGCGCCTGCATTTATTTTATGTTTGATAAACTTTACAAATTAATTTCCAATGACATCGGCATAGACTTGGGCACCTCAAATACCTTAGTGTATTTAAAAGGTCACGGTATTGTGATTAACGAGCCGTCAGTCGTGGCGGTAAATATTAAAACCAATCAAATTCTTGCCGTTGGCCTAAAAGCCAAAGAAATGCTCGGTCGAACACCGGGACATATTCGGGCTATTCGTCCGCTAGTTGAGGGTGTTATATCGGATTTTGAAGTTACGGAAGAAATGCTTTCGTATTTGATAAATAAAGCGGACAAAATATCTAAGAAATTAGCCAAGCCTAGAGTTTTGGTCGGCATACCGTCCGGAACAACCAATGTTGAATCTCGCGCGGTGTACGACGCGGCAACTTCCGCCGGCGCGCGGGAAGTTTTTTTAGTGGAAGAACCAATGGCGGCGGCTATCGGTATTCGACTTCCGATTAAAGAACCTATCGGTTCTATGATTATAGATATTGGCGGAGGTACTACAGACATCGCGGTTATTTCCTTGGGTGGAATTGTAAAATCAAAAAACTTAAAAATAGCCGGCGATAGACTGAATACCGACATTATCACGTATATGCGCGATGAATTTAAAATACTTATCGGCGAGAGAACCGCAGAAATGGTAAAGATTGCCATTGGTTCTGTTTCTCCCGGCGGAAATATGGAAAGTCAAGTTCACGGACGCGATCTTCTGACGGGTTTGCCGCGCGCCGTAGTAGTGACGGATGCCGATATCCGTGAGGCATGTTCATCGTCAATTAAAGGACTCATAGAGGGTGTTAAAGATATGCTGGAAACTATACCGCCTGAAATTCTGTCTGACATTATGCGTACAGGCATTACTCTCTCTGGCGGCGGCGCGCTCTTATCGGGTCTTGGTCAACTTCTGCAAAGAGTTCTTAAAATTCCAGTTTACGTAGTGGAAGATCCGCTTTCGGCTGTTGCTCGCGGCACCGGAATTATTTTAGATGATATGGAATTTTATAAAGAAGTTTTGATTAGTAATCAAAATGAGTTACCTCCTAGATAAAAAAATAAAAAGGAAAAAATTTTTTAAAATTACGACCTTGATTGTTATTTTAGTTATTTTATTTTATTTCAGGTCAAGCATTTTTAACGGATTTTCTTACGGGAGTAACGCAATCTTTCGTCCGGTTTTAATTTTGGGGCGGGGTCTCGGTGAAAACTTAAAAAACGTCAGTTCATTTTTCGCTTTCAAGAATTCGCTTTATAACGAAAATATAGATTTAAAATACAAGCTGAACGAAAACATAGCCAAACTAGCCAATTATAATTCTGTTTTAACTGAAAATATTAATCTTAAAGAAATTTTAGGACGAAAAAGCGCACAAAATACTCTGACCTTGGCTGCCATACTAGGCAAGCCGAATCAAAGTCTCTATGACACGCTTATCATTGATGCAGGCGTAGAACAAGGAATAAAAGTTGCGGACAGAGTTTTTGCTTTTAGCAGTGTGCCCATTGGGCGCGTGGCCGAAGTTTACCTAAATTCTTCAAAAGTAATTTTATTCTCAAATAGCGGAGAGAAGACCCAAGTAATGGTTTCGGGCGAGAATTTTTTTATGGAAATAATCGGCCGAGGCGGGGGAAATTTTGAAATGATATTGCCTAGAGATTTTATTTTGCAAAAAGGAGATGAAGCGATTTTACCCGGCATTATGTCTCATGTTGTCGGTATTGTGGAAACGATAATTTCCGACCCGCGTGATCCTTTCCAAAAAGCGCTACTTGTTTCTCCGGTAAATATACAGGAGCTTAAGTTTGTGGAGGTGGAAATACAGAAATAATGGATTTTAAAATAGAAAAAAAATTAAAAAATAGCCTAGGTAGAACAGGGATGCTGGAAACTGCGCACGGGGTTATACACACTCCGGCCTTCGTGCCGGTCGGCACGAAGGCCAGTGTCAAGGCGTTGACGCCGGAGCAGGTGAGGGAGTTGGGCGCGGAGATAATTTTGGGAAATACCTATCATTTATATTTACAACCCGGAGACGAAATCGTGCGTGGTGCCGGCGGATTGGCCAAATTTATGAATTGGCAAGGTCCAACCATAACCGACTCCGGCGGTTTTCAAGTTTTTTCTTTGGGAGTTGCTTACGGAAAAGAAATCTCCAAAGTAACCAAAGTCACCGACCCATCACTTCTGATTCCGGAACGCTTTGACGATAGCGATGCTCCCCGTTTGGCGAAGATAGGCAATGATGGCGTTTCTTTTAAGTCGCATCTAGACGGCTCTATTCACTACATTACTCCTGAAAAATCAATTCAAATTCAACACAATTTGGGCGCGGATATAATATTTACTTTTGATGAGTGTACTTCACCGTCTGAAGATTTGCGGTATCAAGAAGAAGCGCTAGAGCGCACGCACCGCTGGGCGGAGCGAAGCCTGATTGAACACAATAAATTAAATAAAACGAACAAAATTGCTTTATTTGGAATTGTCCAAGGCGGTAGAGATGAAAATCTTCGCAAAAAATCTGCAAAGTTTATCGGCTCACTTGGCTTCGATGGGTTTGGTATTGGTGGCTCCTTTGCCAAAGAAAATATGTCAATGGCAGTAAAGTGGGTCAATGAAATTTTGCCGGAACAGAAACCTCGGCACTTGCTCGGTATCGGCGAGCCACTTGATATTTTTATGGGCATAGAAAATGGTGTAGACTTTTTTGATTGCGCTCTTCCGACCAGAAACGCCCGGAACGGCTCGCTGTATACCAAATATGGCAAGATTAATATAACCAATGCCAAATACAGAAAAGACTTTGCAAAAATTGAAAAAGATTGCGAATGTTATACCTGTAAAAACTATACTCGTGCTTACGTAGCGCATCTTTTTCACGGCAAAGAAATGCTCGCCGCCACGCTGGCCACAATTCACAACTTATATTTCATCATTAATTTAGTCAAAAAAATCCGCCAATCAATTTTAGATGACAACTTTTTTGAATTCAAAGAGGAATTTTTAAAAAAGTATCAGCAAAAGTAGTTTCTAGAATGCACACATAAAATTCTGCTGAATTTTTGTTCCTGCTCGGCGCGTCCGCCTGCGCAAGTCATTCTAGAAACTACTTTTGCTTTATCCTCACACCTATATTATGGATGTGAGGGTTTACCCATACACTTGTGCACAAGTGTATGGGTTTACATTTCTAGACAGCCTGTTATACCCGCTACACTTATTTTTGACTTTACTTTAAATAAGTGTGGGGGTATACTTAATTTCACTTTAATGCCGAAGAAAAAAAAGAAAAAAATCAAAAAATCGGGAAAAAATTGGAGAAAATTTTGGAAACTGGGAGCTGAAGAATTCAACACTCAGTTTTTGGACGTTAATAAAGACGGTGAGTTGACAGCAACCGAAGGTCATCACATATATAACTTAAACGACCTAGCCCATAAATATGGTACACCGCTGCAAATTATTTTCCCCTTTGTGTTGGAAGATAGGCTCAAAGACTTGAGCGGTTATTTTCAGGCTTATATGAAAATCTATAACTACAGGGGTAAATTTTTCTACCATTATCCGATGAAGGTAAATCAAAATAAAGAATTTATTCTTCCGCTTCTGTCCGAGGGCGCAAATTTAGAAGTAACTTCCGCCAACGAATTATGGCTGGTAAAAAAACTTTGGGAGGGAGAAAAATTCAACAGCAGAATTCGCATACTTTGCAATGGTCCAAAGACTGATCAATATTTTGATTTAATAGAAGAATTACGCAGTAAGGGCATGAGCATTGTGCCCATTATAGAAGGTCCGGAAGAAATTGAAAGGATTTCAAAATATAAAGGTGACATAGGAGTGCGAGTGGATTTAGACCTAAAAGCAGATACTCATTGGGATAAAAAATTTGACCGCTTTGGGCTTTCTGAAAAAGACGCTCTGAATTTGCCCAAAATGAAAAATCTTAAAATTATGCACTATCATATGGGTTCGCAGATTAAAACGCAGAAAAGCATTTTAGAAGCGGTCAAACGCGGTTTTAGCATATATAAAGAATTGCAAAAAACGCATCCCAACTTGGATACATTGGACATCGGCGGCGGTTTTGGCATTTCTCATGAAAAAAAGAAATTTTATACAGCTAAAATTGTTTCCAGTAAAATAATAAAATTATTAAAAAATCTATCTGACAAGGCGGGAGTCAAACATCCCAATTTAATAATAGAGTGGGGCTGGTACATTGTCGACCCGGCTCAAATTACGGTTTATAAAGTAATTTCCGAAAAACCCATTCCCAAAGCCAACGCCAAAGTTTGGTATGTGATTGACGGATCTTTTATAAATGACCTCAAAGACACTTGGGCCGTGCATCAAAAGTGGCACACAATACCGGCAAATAATATGCATACTGCCTTGAAAACGACTTGGCTCGCGGGCAGTACTTGTGATTCCGACGATAAATATACTGCCGGAGGAAATTATATACTTTTACCGAAACTGCACGAAGATAAAACGCAATTTGTGGCCATTTTAGACACTGGCGCATATCAGGACGGTTTGGCTTCCCATCACTGTCTTCTTTCCGCTCCAATAAAGATCGTGGTTACTCACGGAACAATTAAAATTGCCCGTAAACGCGAAACCGCAGACTCCATAGGGCGTCTTTTTGGTTGGACCAACGGAGACCACAAATAAATTAAGTTCTAACAACTAGGTTCTAGCTTATATATGAAAAATTATTTTATTGGTTTTATTGCAGTATTTATTTTTACTTTTGTTAGTTATCACTTTTGGACGGCCGTCAATTTTGATAACATCAACTACATAAAAATTGCGGGGCAGAATATAAAAGTTGACCTGGCAATGACGCCAGAAGCCCAAGTACGCGGTCTGTCAGAGAGGATAGAGCTGAAAGCAAATGAAGGGATGCTTTTTGTTTTTGATTATTCAAACAAATATTCGTTTTGGATGAAAGATATGAATTTTCCTATTGATATAATTTGGATTGGAGAAAACCTTCGGGTAGTTTACATAAAAAAAGACGCTCAACCAGAATCCTATCCGGAAAGTTACGAACCCAACCAAGACGCAAAATATGTTTTAGAAGTCGTGGCTGGTTTTGCGGATAAGAATAATTTAAGAGAGGGAGACAAGGTAAAATTTTTATAGTAGTAATTTAGTAATAAGCAGCGACCGCGCACTAATGCTAAATTGATTTGTGTAAATGAAAACTCCGCCTTTTGGGCGGAGACTTCATTTTTGTTGTAGGTATCTATAAGCCGAATTTTGTTCTGCCAGTCGGCAAACCGACCAGAAGCGATAGCAATTTATCTAGGTCTGAAATTACTCTCAGACTCAAGCGATTCTCCCAGCCCCACTTTCGTTGAAAGTGGGGCTGGGTGCGATCTTGCACACGCGTAAGGATTTAGCCGTTTCACCTCCACTAAAGGAGCTCGTCTCTGTTCGCACCTCGACCCTTGCGGGTGGCGGGGGTTACCCACTACGTTTAATTTCAACCGAAGCCGAAACTATGTGTTCGGACTTTCCTCCCCCTGACCCTAAAGTCGGGGAGTAGCTACCCAATACCTACCCAACCAATATAGCATACTTGCATTCTTTTTGGAAGTATGCTATACTCGCTTTGTGAGTGTGAGGTAATACTTACACATTTATCGTAGCAATGTATGTGCCGCAAAACCCGCCGTAAGGCGGGTTTTCGTTTTTCCTGTGCTATAATCTATTGCAACATATGAAATTAAAAATTCTTTTTGCAACATTTATTATAATAGCCGGAAGTTTATTTTACATTATTTTTCACTTTGGTTTCAGTCCGGCAATGTTGGCCAAGTTATCATTTTATGTAAATTTAGCAAACCCCTTTGTGCGTATTGTGAGAGTGGAAGCGGGACTGCGCAAAGAAGAAGTGGCGGAAGTGATGGCGGATAAACTTGGCTGGAACGAAAAAGAAAAACTAGATTTTATAAATATACATCTGGCTACGAATAGCACAAATTTAGAAGGCCACTATTTTCCCAAGACCTATATGATTAATAAAAATGAAGGTCCGTCGGCAGTTACAGCCACAATGTTTGAAGAATTTTCAAAACAAACGGATAAAATTAAAAAACCAAAATCAAAACAAATAATCAATCAAGACACAGCTGTCAAGATCGCTTCAATAGTTCAAAGAGAATCAAACGGCAAGAATGATATGAAATTAATCTCGGGTATTATCTGGAATCGTATTTTTAACGGTATGAAACTGCAAATGGACGCTACCTTGCAGTACGCGAAGGGAAGCGAAGAGGATGGTTGGTGGGAACAAGTTACTCCGGAGGATAAAAAAATAAAATCTGCTTATAACACTTATCTGCATGAAGGTTTACCGCCTGGAGCCATTGCCAACCCCGGCCTGGCCGCCATTGCCGCTGTGTATAATCCGCAAAAAACCGACTGCCTTTTTTATTTACACGACAAAAATAGAAAAATCCACTGCGCCAAAACATACGAAGAGCACAAACAAAATATTAGCAAGTATTATTAGATAAAATTTATTTATGTACATCATTTACGCGTTACTTGGAGCGGTTATGGCGAGCTTGGGGACAATTTTTGCCAAACTCGGACTAAAAGGCGTGGATGCTAATTTGCTGACGGCTGTCAGAGGAATCGTGATGGCTCTTATCGTGTCTATAGCGGCGTTATCATTTGGGAAATTGTCCGTCACGGCGCTTCACTCGCTATCACCGAAGCAATGGCTTTTTGTAGTTTTGTCGGGCATGGGTGGCGCCCTGTCTTGGATATTTTTCTATCATGCTTTAGCCGTCGGTCCGACGGTATCGGTGACAGTAATAGACAAGTTGTCTATTGTTTTCACGGCAATATTAGCCATGGTCGTTCTTTCCGAAGGGTTGACGGTTCAAGCCGAAGTTGGACTTTTGCTCGTATTTTTAGGCACCTTCCTCGTATCCGTGCCTTGGGAAAAAATTCAAAAGTTGTTTTAGGCAAGAAGTATGTGGATAACTCATGTTTGCTAAAGGTGTCAAGAGTGGATACAATAGTAGGGTTATAAATTATATCAAATGCAGGTCGGACATTTGTATTATATTCATAAATATTAAAAATTAAATTAAAATGAAAAGAATATATATAATCACGGGCATGGTAGTTTTATTGTTATCAGTAGCTTTAAATCTTTATCTCTTTAAACAAGTAGATAAATCAAGTAATGTTAAGGATACTGTTGCTGCATATAAAGTTTATAAGGATGTCGAACAACAAGGACAAAATGAAGATATCACGGCAGATAATTTTTTGTCGCAAATGACAAAAGTAAGTAATGCTGATGGAAAAAGCTTTGCGTTAAAAGGTAATCAGGCGTCGGCGGCAAGTTGTAAACAGTTAGTCAGATACGTAATTAATGCATTTAAAAATTCTGATCAATACTGGGAGTCCGGAGACTATTCTTTATATAATGCTTGGTTTGATAATGCAGTAGGGCTTTACGAACAAGGGGTAAATCAAGGCTGTTGGAGTCCAGTATAAATCCTTCTCCAGAGTTTTCGCAAGAACTGTTCTTGCGAAAACTCTGGCTATGGTTGGGTGTAGCAAGGACGGTGTAGCAAGGACCGTCCTTGCTACAGGCTCAAAGAAAATATATGCAAGTTAAAGATATAATGACCTCAAAGGTTGAGAGCGTAACGCCGGCTACCCCGATTGCTGAGGTGGCTGAACTTTTGCGCAAACATGGCTTCAGTGGGGTACCGGTAGTCGACAAAGATAATAAAGTATTAGGACTCATCTCTGGCAAGGAGTTATTCGCGGTAGATTTTAAAGTTCACATCCCTACTTATCTTTATCTACTTAAAGAAACAAAATTTGTTGTTGGTAGTGGCAAAGAGTTGCCTTTCGTTGAACAACAAGTTTTAGGACTTAAAGCCAAAGATGTCTTGAATCAAGATGTTTATTTTGCCACACCAGAAATGGAACTGGAACAGCTGGTAGAAATTTTCACTCTTCGGAAACAAGACCCGGTATTGGTCGCGGATAAAGATAAACATTTGCTCGGCATCGTATCGCGAAGCGACCTAATTAAATTATTAGAACCCAAATTTCCTTTGAAATTCAGTCCTTCAGTTCCCCGCAAACGACCGATTGATAAAGAGTTGGAGTATGTGCGCAAAGATTTAAGTTCGCACTTTGCTTATGTGTCCAGAGCCCGCGCCAATATTTGGGTAACTGTGGCCATAACTCTGATGATTGTCGGATTTATCGCCGGCATTATTTATACTGCCGACCCAAACATAATTAAGCGCAAAACCATCGAAACAGATTTTAACGATTTTAACAATTAAGTACATCTTGTCTATCACCACGAAGTGATCAATCAAGTACTTTGGAACAATTTTTAGAACTATTGCTTTACAAAAAGATAGTGACATAATATGAGCATGGAAGACCAACCAAATTTAGGCTCAAAAATTTCGAAGCCGTTCTCGGTTTCGACCACAAAAGCATTCACGACATCAACAAGAATAGTTCTCATATTGTTTTTGGATTAAATAATTTCTTAAGCTCGTTCATCTTTTCAGGATAGAGCTTTGCTTCATAAAGTTTCGGAATAATCTTAAAATTTTTGCTGATGGCTATATCAATAAATTCATCAAGGTTGACTGGTCTCAAAGTGATTTTTTCACCAGCGTCTAAATTCATATCTGCCACTTTCTTTAACCCTTTTGCGATAAAAGTATAAACGACCCAGTCAATCTTGGATGTAGGATGTTGAGCATCCCAGAGGATATAGTCGATCGCCTCATACCTCGTTTCTTCAACTAATTCACGCTTTGCAGCTTCTAAAATATCTTCATCATCGTCCACGCGTCCACCGGCTACACCTATAAATGGCTCCTTGCCGGGCTGTTCTTGTTCAGTGAGTAGTATCTTTCCGTCGTCCAGAACCGGAAAAACTATGACCGTATCGGAGCGCCTTAATTTTTCAAAAGTTGTTTTTGTTCTATCAAACATTTCCTGCTCCCACTGGTAGACATCGAAAAGCACGCCGTCAAAAACTTTTTTGGCGTTAGTTATCAGGAATTGATTGCTTAGATTTTGGTCTGTTTATTTCCATATCTTTCCGCGCTTCGCGTGGCAAAATCGCTCCGCTTTCTTAATTCCGACAATGTTTCGTTTGGTGGACCCTACAGGACTCGAACCTGCCACCTCCTCATTGCAAATGAGGCGCTCTAGCCAGATGAGCTAAGGGCCCGAATATGGGAATAGCAATATTCTATATTATTTTGCCAATAATGCAAATTTCTAAGGCTCTTTTGGTTGTTTTTTGGCTGTTTTCTGCTACTATGTTAAAAGTTCTTTATTAAAGTTAAATACATTCCGGGGTAGCTCAATGGTAGAGCGCCTCCCTGTTAAGGAGAGTGTTGTAGGTTCGAGTCCTACCCCCGGAGCCAAGAAACTAGATACGAACTCGGATTTTGAAGT
>Ga0155104_131_pt1 | contig 18378 bp, 24 predicted proteins | sample RifCSPhighO2_01_FD_106072 | JGI IMG/M metagenome (GOLD analysis project Ga0155104, IMG submission 106072) | Candidatus Nomurabacteria bacterium RIFCSPHIGHO2_01_FULL_38_19 | reverse complement strand
TTTCGTTCAGGAATTTCGGATAAAATGAGTTCGAGCCAAACTGTAAAGATACACACGTTAGTGAGACCTACTGAGAGGTTTCAATGATGACACAATATGAAAAAATATATACTGTTGGTAATTATTGCGACAACATTACCTTCATTATTTTTCTTGTTTTTAAAATTTGAATATTTCGAAACGGCCTTACCAACGATTGAACCGACCAGTGCTACGATAAGTTCGTACAAAAAAAGCAACATGAATGATCTCATTTTATCACAGATACAAACTATGACCCTTGAACAGAAAGTGGGTCAACTGTTTTTGATAGGCGTATTTACCGACAGTAGTACAGCTGCGCTCGATAAGTTAGTTACTAACAAAAATATAGGCTCGATTATTTTAATGAACCCCAACATAAAAAATAAAAAAATTACGGATGTTACTACACATTTTCAAGCGATAGCCTCAGCTACCCATCAGCCACCAATTTTAATCTCTATCGATCAAGAGGGTAGTTTATACTCCCGTATTCAAGATACTGATTCAAACCAAATCACAGAACCAGATATCACTAATACTCAACAAGCATATAACGTTGCTTTTGAAAGAGGCAAGGAGTTGTATGGCAAAGGAGTGAATATCAATTTTGCTCCAGTGCTTGATTATATAATAAATCCCTCCTCTTTTCTCTATGGGAGAGTTTTTCGAGGATCAAAAGAAGATGCGATTGCTTATGGAGAAAGTATGGTCCAAGGCTATCAAGATGCCGGAATAATTTCCTCAGTAAAACATTTTCCAGGGCATGATGACGAATCAGTCAATTCGCACATTAATTTACCCACTTCAAATATAGACGAACAAGCTCTCGGTGAACATACTCTAGTTTTTAGAGAGGTTATTAAAAATACTAGACCATTAATGGTTATGACGTCGCATGTATTGTTTCCTAAAATTGACCCAGCCTATCCGGTAACTTTATCGTCAATATTTACTAAAATATTACGAAATGACTATGGTTATAATGGGGTCATCATTACAGATGACATGAATATGGAAGCTATAGCAAAGACTTTTGAAGTTGAAATGGCCGCAGTGCAAGCAGTTCAAGCTGGGAATGATATGTTGTTGTATGTCGCTACTCCGCACACAATCAATCGAGCCTATATAGCAGTTCTGACAGCCGTCAAGAATGGACAAATTTCTGAAGAAAGAGTTGACGAAAGCGTTTACAGAATTTTAGCTCTGAAAGAAAAGGTCATAAAATAGTAACTTGTCGAAAAGAACTATTTTTAGACCCCTACCGAGAGGGCTAATCGTGATATACTGAAATTGTCCAAAGAACCCTTACAACGTCTCACCTTACAATTTCCGAGACCATGTGAGGGCACCACAATCTGACTTTCAGAAAATTGACCAACTTTTTTGTGGTCAGGAGGATTCATATTTTAGAGGCCAAACGACAATGCGAGCAAGGCGATAGATGCTCCGAACATAGTCATATTCTTAAGAAAGTTTTGCATTTCTATCATTTTTTTATTTGGGTCGGTTTCTTTCCAAAATGCATGCATCACAGGGGTAACCAAGAGTAGGAATATGGCAATGAGCGCAAGGGAAATTTGTATATATTGACCAAAAATAACCCCTAATCCTCCCATAAAAATCATTAAACCAGATACAATGACCGCAAAAGATGGGAGAGGTGTACCTTTTGACGCGGCATATCCCGTCATCATTTTTAGGTTTTTAAAATGCATCATACCCATCATTAAGAAATACCCTCCAAACATAATTCGCCCTACAAGTAATAATATATCCATATATAATTTTTATGTGTTTAAATTAATAAATATTACTAGATTTCTTGACAATCTAAAAATTATGTAGACCAATAGTAATTCTTAGTTGACATTAACTTAGTCTCATAATAATATATTAATGTATGAACACATTTTCATACTTTAATAGTAACATTATACCAAATAACATGAATAATATGCAAGTAGCCATGACCGTAATCAAGATTTTATGCAATCCCAACAGGTTTGCCATCATATCTTTGCTGTCAGGCACTAAAAAAGACTTCTGTGTAAGTGAAATAGCAGAAGAGGTCGGTATTTCTCAATCGCTGGCATCACACCAGCTGTCCTATCTGGAAGCGCGAGGAGTAGTTCGTAGTATGCGCATGGGTCAATCTATGTGTTATATGCTTACTACTTCTCTCATAACCAAGAAGATTGTCGGGGTAATCAAGTTATTGAAATAATAATTATCAGCTTAATATAAAATTTTATGAAAAATGTAACAATTTACACCACCCCGACTTGTGTTTATTGCAAACTGACCAAAGCGTTCTTCAAAGAGCACAATGTTTCCTATGAAGAGAAAAATGTCGCCGAGGACGCGGATGCGCGGCGGGAGATGATTGAGAAGAGCGGTCAAATGGGCGTGCCGGTTGTTGAGATTGACGGCGACATTAGCGTTGGTTTTGACAAAGAGCGTCTTTCGCGGCTGTTAAACATAAAATAATATGAAAATAACAATTCTCCACAACAAAACTTGCAACATTTGGCGAACGACGAAAGGAATTATTGAAACTATACTGAAAGAGAGTAATCTTTCGGCAGAGATTGAGGAAATCGCAGTAGCTAATGATGCGGAGGCACAGGAACACCATTTTGCCGGTTCGCCCCAAGTGCTAATAGACGGGCAGGACATTGATCCTATGGCCAGAAAAGTTACTAACTATCATGAGTCCGGCTGCAGATTCTATATCTGGAAAGACAAACTGCACGAAGGCCCTCCAAAAGAAATGCTGGAAGAGGCAATTTTAAATAAAAAATAAGTATGATTTACGATCTCATAATCATCGGTTCCGGCGCGGCAGGTTTTGGAGCCGCAATTTATGGCGGCAGATACCGCATAAAAGTTCTTGTTATTGGCAAGGAATTCGGCGGCGAGACCGCCAAAGCGGGTAGTATCGAAAATTATCCCGGGTTTGAATCTATTGATGGGTTTGATTTGATGGGTGCGATGAAAAAACAAGCAGAGAATCTTAAAGTCGAAACATTAGATGTCGAAGTAACCGAGATCACAAGGGATGAACATTGTTTTGAAGTGAAAGCGAATAATACCACCTATCAAACCCACGAGATTATTTTTGCTGTGGGAGCCGAACGGCGACGTCTCGGTTTGCCGAACGAAAAAGAACTAACTGGCCGCGGAGTACACTATTGCGTCACCTGCGATGGGCCTGTATATAGTGGCAAGACTATTGCCATGGCGGGCGGCGGCGATGCATCGGTGAAAGGCGCAATTCTTGCGACAGAGTACGTTAGTAAACTATTTCTTATCGTGCGTGGCAAAGAAGTCGCGGCGGAACCGATTAATCTGGAGCGCATAAAGAATCTCGGCGGTAAAATCGAAATATTGCTCGAAACTGAAGTGAAAGGAATTGTTGGCGATAAAAAATTAGAGAAATTAATCTTGTCGCGTCCGTATAAAAACTCCGATGAGCTGGTTGTTGACGGCCTTTTTGTGGAAATCGGCGCGATTCCCAATGTAGCACTCGCAAAATCTCTCGGCGTGGAGCTTGATGAACGCGGCTATATCAAAGTCGACAATATGATGAAAACAAATATTGACGGGGTATTTGCCGCCGGCGATGCGGTGAATCATTTTGGTTCGTTCAAACAAGACATTACTGCGGCCGCGATGGGCGCGGTTGCGGCAACTTCGGCGTATAACGACCATAAAGTTCATGGCGAACTCTGCATATATCACGCAAGACCGTCTATGTAAAAGTAAAAGTAAATATATGAATAATTCTTTTGGACCACAATATATTGTAAAAGTATCTGATCCGTCAATCGGAATGAAGGGTTTTCTCGTGATTGACAACACCGCGCTTGGCCCCGGAAAGGGGGGCATACGAATGACCGCCGATGTATCAGAAGAAGAAGTGCGGCGACTGGCGCGCGCCATGACCTGGAAAAACGCTCTGGCCGGTATTCCCTTTGGCGGCGCGAAAGCGGGCATGGTTTGGGAAGGTGGAACTCCGGAGAGGAAAAAACAATTCGTCCAAAGTTTCGCTCGCTTGTTAAGGCCGTTTGTTCCGCGTTGGTATATTGCCGGACCGGATGTTAATAGCGGCGAACGGGAAATGCAATGGTTTGTGGAGGCAACCGGCAACTTCCATTCGGCGACCGGCAAGCCGGCGAATTTATGCATGAAAGTATTTAGCAAGCCCGGAGAAAAATGCGGACTGCCGCATGAATTCGGCAGTACCGGCTTTGGCGTCGCTCAGGCAACGCGGGTGGCGGCGGAAGCGCTGAATATTCCTCTCAAAAATGCGACCGTGGCAATCCATGGATTCGGAAATGTCGGGTCTTTTGCGTATAAGATACTTAGCCAGATGGGCGCGCGTATCATTGCTCTTGCGGATAGTAAGGTGGCGCTTATTTCGCCGAACGGATTTGACCCATCGCAACTTAAAAAAATCATTGATACTCGCGGGAGTCTTGGCAAATACAGAGGAGCCCGTCGGGTTTCACCGGAGAAGTTTTGGGCCGAATCGGTTGATATATTAATTCCCGCTTCCGTTACGGATGTAATCAATGAGTCAAATTACCGGTTAATAAAAACGAAAATCATAGTTGAAGCCGGCAATATTCCGATGAGAGAACATATTGAAGAAAAACTCTGGCGCCAAGGAATACTGATTGTGCCTGATTTTGTCGCGAATGCCGGAGGGGTCATTTCCTCATACGCCGAATATCGCGGCTACAATCCTAAAAAAATGTTTGACCTGGTGGAGAGAAAAATTACCAAAAGCGCCCGGCTGGTTTTGGAGCGAAGCATTAAAACCAAGAAAAATCCGCGCGAGGTGGCGATGTCAATAGCGAAGGAGAGAATACAAGAGGCAATGATAAAAAAACAGAAGCCGAATCCGAACGGAAGCAAAAAGGTCGAAAATAATAATTATTAATCAATTCAAAAACATTATGGAAAAAAAATACAAGTGTGGAATGTGCGGGTCAGAAGCAACAGGTACTCCGGGTACATGTTGCGATGGAAAAAGAAAAACTGTTGAATCTAAAATGGAAAATATGGAACATAATCACAAGGAGGGAGAAACTTGCAAAGCCTGCAGTTGTTAAATAGAACTAGCTAAATTTTTATGGGAAAAACAATAAAACAAAATAATCAAATAGTTTACACATGTAGCGAATGTAAAATGAAGTATCACGATGAGGCAACTGTTAAGAGATGCGAGGAGTGGTGTAAGAAAAACAAAAGTTGCAACTTGGATATTATCAAATATGCAATCAAAGAAGATGAATACGCAAATTAAAATTACTATCTTAATTTTCGTTCTCATCAGTGCCGGAGCTGTTTGGTATTTTCAAAGCAGGTCGTCGTTTCCTATCCCGAGTGGAGATACAGAGACAACGTTGCTCGATAGTGAAAACGAAGAATCTTCTGTCGAGACAGCTCTCGATACTTCTACAAAACAAATTATGCGAACACCCAGAGAAATTTTTGTTACAGACGGAGTTAAGCATTCAATTCCACTTAGTGAGATTCTTTCTGGAGGGCCGTCCAAAGACGGCATTCCTTCAATAGATAACCCAGAATTCTGGACGGCCAGCCAAGCAGATAAATTTTTAAACAATGATGATGTCGGTTTGGGGTTGGAGTATAAAGGAGAGGCAAGATTTTATCCTTTTCGTATTTTAGTCTGGCATGAAATTGTTAACGATACGGTGGCCGGCGACCCGCTTTTAGTTACCTATTGCCCGTTATGTCTTACCGGAATTGTTTTTGAAAGCAAAGTGGGAGAGATGGCGCAGGAATTCGGCGTTTCCGGCAAACTCTGGCAGTCAAATCTTTTAATGTACAACCGCGCTGTTAATCCGGACAATGAATCACTCTGGTCGCAAGCACTGGGTGAAGCGGTTTTAGGGGTTAGTACTGGAGAAAAACTTAAAATTATTACCTCTGATATTGTCCGATGGGGTGACTGGAAGAAAATTCTTCCCAGCACCAAAGTTCTTTCGACCAATACTGGCACGAGTAGAAACTACACTCGCGACCCTTACGGCGATTATTATACAGACCTTTCCGTTTCTTTCGGCGCGAGTTTTAACGATAATCGGCTTCACCCCAAGGCGACCGTGGTCGGTATTGAAATTGAAGGTAATCATAAGGCATATCATGTAGATGCTCTTCCTGAAGGAGAAATGAGAGATAACTTTGTCGGTAAAAGCGTCGTGGTTAATAAAGACTCCGCTGGTAGAGTTCGTATTTCTACCGATGAGAAAGAAATACCGGCTGTCTGGGGCTTTTGGTTCTCTTGGCTTGCGGTACACCCCCACACCAGTTTGTACACTGCGCCATAAGGCGCGCAAGCGGAGCTTGCAGTGTACAAACTGGTGTTGGGGGTACACCCGGAGACGGAATTATTCAAATAATTATGAAAACAAATACACAAAATGGATACGGAATACCGGTCGCAATTGTTGTCGCAGGACTTTTAATTATCGGAGCCGTAGTCCTTACGGGCAACAGCGGAGACGGGAGCGTGCACAACATCAACTCAGGTTATGCAGGCACGCAGCTGTCTAATGAGTTCAGAATGCCAAGCGAGGATGAGCATGTTCGCGGCAATCCGGATGCGCCTATCGCCATCGTAGAATTCAGCGACTTGGAGTGCCCGTTTTGCGCGCGGATTCATCCCGCGTTTTCCCGTATTGTCGAAGAAAATGAGGACGTAAAGTGGATATACCGCCATTTTTTGCCTTCAACAATTCATTCACGCGCACTCTCCGCGGCGGTCGCGTCCGAATGTATTGCGCGACTTGGAAGCAATAATGCTTTCTGGAAATTCACTGACGATGCTTTTGCCAATCAAAAACAATTGGGAGATGCTTGGTATCGGGAGAAGGCGTTATCGTTCGGTATTGATTCTGAAGCATTCCTAGGTTGTGTGAATGATAAAGGCATTGTTGCGGATATTCAGACGGATTCGCGTGAGGCGATAGCCACAGGCGGCCGAGGCACGCCGTATGTAGTTGTGGTAACCCCGACCGGTAAATTAATTCCATTTACCGGCGCATTACCGTACGCACAAGTATCTGCTATAATCGAGCAGGTACGTAATAATTAACTCGTTATGAAATGGTATGTTATTATCGGGATAGGACTTGTTGTCATTGTGGGAGTGGTATTCTCCGGTGTTGCTGACCGCAGTACCGACCCAAAAACGGATGAAGGCGACTTTGACAAATTCGCCTCTATTCCCCTTGTTGATTACAATGGCAACAAGGTCTCTTTAGAAGAGTTTCGTGGAGAACCGCTTGTCATAAACAGCTGGGCAGTATGGTGTCCGTTTTGTCGAGCAGAGCTTGCCGATTTTGCAACACTTCAGCAAGAATTCGGCGACAAGGTTATCGTCCTTGCAATTGACCGACAGGAATCGCTTGAGAAAGCCAAGGGTTTCACTGATGAACTGGGAATTACTGATGATATGTTGTTTCTTCTTGACCCATCAGATTCTTTCTATAAGACAATCGGAGGGTTCTCAATGCCAGAAACCGTCTTCCTAAACGGCGCCGGAGAAATTGTTGTGCACAAGCGTGGACCGATGGAGTTAGATGAAATGCGCGAGCATACGAATAAAATTATCAGCACTAACGAAGCGCCACTATGATTGAACTAAGTATCGGATTTATAGCGGCATCATTTTTTGCAGGACTTCTTACTTTTCTTGCGCCCTGCACACTGCCACTTGTCCCGGCGTATCTCGGGTTTATTAGCGGTGTTGATCAAGAAGCGCTAAAAAATCCGGCGACTGCGAATGCCGCTCGCCGTAAAATTTTCTTGAATGGTCTTGCCTTTATTGTCGGTTTCTCACTTGTTTTCATAGTGTTTGGCGTTCTGGCTGGATTTGCCGGAACCGCGCTTGCTCCCTATCGCATTTGGCTGGCCCGCATCGGTGGAGTACTCGTTATTCTATTTGGACTTTTCATGCTTGGCTTTTTCTCTGCCCTAGGCGGATCCACCCTTGGCGGAAAGCTTTCCGCTTTATTTACTGATAAACGAATCCCGATTCCAAACTGGCTGACACTTGGTAAACCTTCCAGTTCGCTCTTTATCGGAGGCACATTTGCGCTTGGGTGGACGCCATGCGTCGGTCCTATCCTCGGCTCCATTCTCTTGCTTGCAGGCACAAGCGGCACGGCATTTACTGGAGGGGTAATGCTCACTGTCTTTTCTATCGGACTGGCGATACCGTTTTTGCTTATTGCACTTGCTTTCTCCAAAGCTACTGCTTATATTGACAGAATTTCCAAGTATCTCAAAGTGGTTTCTGTTGTCGGTGGCCTATTCTTAATTCTTCTCGGATTGCTTCTGGCAACCGATAATTTTGGTCTGACAATCCAATATGGCTACGAGCTTTTTGATTTTATTAATTATGATCGCTTGCTAGAATATTTATAATTATTAACGAGAGAGGAATGTGAAAATTTGTTTTCATATTTCGACCGAGCGAGAGTACCAAAACCAAATAAAAATTATCCAAAAGTAAAGGTAAATGCCCTGAGTCCCGATTTTTGAATAATGAACTTGAGCGTGTGAGTTTCTGATTGGTTGCCCTGGATAATTTTATAGAGGCGCGCTTCTTTTATTTTTACAACAGTATTGCCATCAGATGTTTTTACGATATCCGCTCCAGCTTCAGAGTCAAGGGGTTTCCCATCCAGAAGCACCTCAACAATAGTTTCTGTGCCTGCTTCCGCAACAAAGAAAACGTCTTTGGCCGTGTAGGTGTAGACAATGCTGGCATTCGCAAAAAGATTTTGAGCAAATTCAGGGGTTATGCTCCAACCGTCACCGGGAAACAGAAGGTTCGCTTGTTGGTCATTACGCGCTGATCCGAAATAGGTTTCAGAACTCTTGGCGCCATCTTGAATGGGTATTTCTTTGGTTACTGATTGATTGATTATTCCGTTCTCCCCCAAGACGGCCAGGCGTTCTTTGAGAGCATCTTGAATTTTTTGTTCCGTTTCGGCATATCCTCCTTCACCGATGTGGTCGTATATCACATAACCATCAATATCTATCAAATATTTTCTTGGCCAAAATCGGTTTTGATATGCGTTCCAGGTTGAGTAGTCATTATCCAGCACTACAGGATACTTGATTTCGGCTTTCTTGGTTGCCTCAAGCACATTCTGGTAAACTTTCTCAAACCCAAACTCTGGAGTATGAATTCCAATAATAACCAGGCCTTTATCTTTATATTTTTCGTACCAGGCATTCAAATACGGCGTTGTTCGTTGGCAATTGATACAGCTGTATGTCCAAAAATCAATGAGCACCACTTTTTTTCCCACAAACTCACCGATAGTTACCGGCTTTCCGTTGGTGTTAATAAATCCATCTGGGGTTGTAATCTCTTTCGCTAATGAATATTTTTTTGACTTCTGAAGACTTGTGAGTTTTTCAACGACTGATGGTTTTGTTGAGATACTAGTCTTATCTTCAGGCAAAAAAGTTTGATTTTTCTCACTTTCATTGGAAAGTCGAGGAGTAACACTAACACCTCCATCGTTGGCTACTCTGGATGCTTTTTGCGAATTGAGATAGGTAATGCCTAGAACAACGGCAACAACAAGCGCTATGGCCATGAGAATTTTTTGAGGATTCATAATTATGAGAGCGCTTCCGTTTTTACCGCGGTCGAGGCGAGGTATGAAAGAAAACCGGGGATGAGCGGTAAAATACAGGGGCTTAGGAATGATCCGACTCCGGCAAGGAAAGAAACCCCGAAGTTGAAAATCGTAAGCGAACCGATGCCACCGCCGATTGAGGTTACTAAATTGAGAGAAATAAGAATGTCAGTGAGAAATTGAAGATTTGCAACACGAGAGAGACTGCCCGTGAACACCAGGACGCCAAGGGTAATTAGAACCAAACCAAAGAAATACTGGAAATACTGAAGTTTCTTGCCTAAACGATTAATGAGCGCCTGGGCTTGGTTCGTGAAAAGTCCCACGAGAAGAAATGGAATTCCTATCCCCAGCGTATAAGTAAAGAGTAATAAAAACGCGCTCGATGCCGCCGTCGTTGCCAGCGCCAAGATGGCACCGAGCGCCGCTGAAACGCAGGGAGTCCACCCCACAGCAAACGCCGCGCCGAACACAAATGAAGTAAGGTAATGGGAGTGGAACCGATACTTGACCATGATTTTATGGTCGCGTTTAAGAAAGGACGGTGTGAAAAGTCCGAGCAGAAAGAATCCGAAGAGAATAATTATCACTCCACCAATTCGACCCAGCCATTCCTGGACGGTATAAGAAGCGCCTGAAAGCACCGTCTGTAACAGAACGCCAACCAGCGAGAACACCAGCGAAAAACCAAGTACAAAGAAAACACTTGAGAAGAAAACACTCCAGTCGCGTGGGGTTTTGAGAGAAAGTGCAGTTTGATCAGTATTTTCCATATTATTTAAAAGATTATGTACTGTCTCTTTTTAGATGGGAGCTTTCTCTGGAGCTCGGTTATTATTCGTTTCAATAAATTCTTTGATTTTTACTTCATCAATTGTTTGCAATTTCAATAGTCTTCCCCAGGAAGTTAGAGCTACAGGAACATCTAAGTCGTCTCTCGGAACCATAATTTTTTTGCCTGCACTTGCTTCATTGTATATATTCTTCAATTGCTCAACCTGTTCTTTCGGCAAATTAGATTGATACCAAATAATAACCGCTCCGTGCTCCATGCTATGCAATAAATTTCCATCCGGTATTGGTTTATCGTAGATTCCAGCTGATTTTGTGTTTACATAATGAGGACCTGAAGTTGGCGGATTTGATTTATAATCTACCTTGGTACCCTCGGAGACATGATTACTGCCCGGGGTAATAATTTCTTCTCCTAACAACGGCTTACTTAGTCTTTCTTTATTCTTCGCTGACTGTCGGCTTGATAACCATGTTCCACCGAATATAATAACCAAGGTTAGTAGGACAATTCCGATAACGATTTTTAAATAAGTTGTCATAATATTTTATTATTTAAGTTAAATTTAAAATCCTAACGCTTCCATTATTTTCTCTGGCACGCTTTCTTTCATTTCTTCTTCCATGACATTTTTTTCAAGCAAAAATAAGCGGATGTCGTTTGTCATCGCGTTTTCTATCGGCGAGAGAATAACGGGCATAAAAAATCTTTCTGATTTTATAAAAAGAATCGGCTTTAATTTTATCTCGTCAAAAGTTTCTCTTTGCACCCAGAAAGATTTTATATTTTCGTATGGGTAAAGACTAGTGCCGACAGCGAAACCTTTGTCGTTTAATTCATAAGACACCATCTCCGGTTTTTTCATTCTCAAAACTCCGAGCAAGACTCCGCTCAAGATTAAGAGTGTCGCAAAAAAATAGTTGCTGTAAATTATCGCTGCCGCGGAGCTGGTGAAAATAATGATGCCCAGCGCCCAAAACCAGTCTTTGTTTCTTTCTTTTTCTTCATACTCCGGCGCAGACCAAGATATATTTTGCATACTCTAATTTTACCACGTAGTAGTGAATTTAAGCAAAGTAATGTAAAATTATTGTATTATGATGATGCGTAGCTCCAATCAATCTCTGACTCTTGTGGTTTTTGGAGCAACCGGAGATTTGTATCAAAATAAACTTTCTTCGGCTCTATTTAACTTGTTTTCTCTGGACTTTCTGCCTAAAGAGTTCAGGGTTGTCGGTTTTGCGAGAAGACCCCTAACAGATTTGGATTTCCGCAATTTTACTCGGGACGCTATTTTAAGCCACCTTCGCTATACTGTGGCCAGCCAAGGAAACAACTCCCAAAAAAAATTGGATGACTTTCTTTTACGCTTAAAATACACGCAGGGAGACCTAGAAAATCTTTCGGATTTCAAAAAATTGAGCAAACAGCTTGCCAAAGACGACGAGAAGCATAGGAAATGCAGCAATAAACTTTTTTACCTAGCAGTGCCTCCATCTATGTATGGAAATATTTTTCAAAATATTTCGGAGGTGAAGCTGACTATCCCTTGCGCGGACGAGACAAAGGGCATGGAAGAAGCATGGACGCGCGTTTTGGTGGAGAAGCCGTTCGGCAAAGATTTGGAAGACGCAAAAAGTTTGGATAAATTATTGGGAGAACTTTTTAATGAGTCACAAATTTTTCGGATAGATCACTATCTCGGCAAAGAAACATTACAAAATATTTTGTTTTTTCGTTTTACTGACGGTAGACTTGAGAGTATTTGGGATAAAGAACATATTGAGCGCGTGAGAATAATTTTTCACGAAGAAAATACAATTTTTAATCGGGGAGCTTTTTATGACGGGCTCGGAATTTTACGAGATGTGGGGCAGAATCATATGCTACAAATGCTTGCCTTGGTTGCTATGGAGAATCCAGCAGGTATGGGTGTGGAAAAAATTCGTGATGCCCGAAAAGCTGTTTTAGAAAAAACTATTTTATTTCCCGACAAAGAAATTGTGCGCGGGCAGTATCAAGGATATTTGAGTGAAAAAAATGTCAAAGCTGATTCGCAGACGGAGACATTTTTTCGCTTGACCTTAGCAGTGAACGACAAACGGTGGCAGGGCGTAGATTTTGAGATGGAGGCCGGCAAGGCTCTAGACAAGTCCGAAGTTTTTATTGAAGTTTATTTCAAAGAAAAAAACAAAGTGCATACATTTTCTATTTCTTCAAACGACGGAGTAATTCAAGATGCCTACCAAAAAGTTTTACAAGATTGTATCTTAGGTGACCAGACAATTTTCATTACGACTGCGGAAATAATGGCAGAGTGGCGAGTAGTGACAGACATTATTAAAAAATGGCAGTCCAGACCGCTAATGATTTACAAAAAAGGTTCTGTTGCCGAGGATGTTATATAAATCCCGTTAGAGATTGCCCTGTTTGTGATTTAAAATAATAGTGTAATAATAACTATATGTTGAAATTTTTTTCTAAAATTAATATAACCATGAAAATGCAAAGCATTTCCTATCTCTAATGGGATGAAAATCATAGATATATCACTGCCTTTAAATAATGACACGCCGATTTATCCGGGGAACATTACTCTTTCCGTGACCACCCATCGCAAAATGCCGGAATATGCTACCCACCTATCATCAATTATTTTCGGTTCGCATACGGGTACGCACATAGATGCGCCGGCACACGCTATACTTGGCGCTTCAACTTTAGGTAAAATTCCGCTTGGTAATTTTATCGGACCGTGCCACGTTTTAGATTTTTCGGACAATACAAGAGCTGAAGCAGTCACCACAGAAATGCTACAAGCTAAAAATATAAAAAAAAACGAACGCGTTCTTTTAAAAACGCGCAATTCAGTTCGCGGGTTTGAAAAATTTTACGATGACTATGTATATTTGGATGGAGACGGAGCGGATTATTTAGCAAGTCTTCCGGTATTGCTTGTCGGTATTGACTCTTTATCTATAAAAAAATGCGGTGGAGCTGACCAACGTCCGCATACTTCGTTGCTTGCAAAAAATATTCCAATAATTGAAGGACTCAATATGTCTTCCGTTACCGAAGGGGAGTATGAGCTTATTTGTCTGCCACTAAAATTCACAGATATTGAAGGCGCGCCAGCCAGAGCCGTGCTTATAGAAAGATAAAATCAACCTTAATTTTAGGTTTGTTTAAGCTTTTCAGCAAGCCCCTTTAATTCTTCACGATCAGCCATTGGTCCACTTCCTGAAGAAATCCAGCCTTCATATTTATCAAACCAAAACTCTTTCCCCGAAAAGAATTGTTTCCATTCACCTCGTTTTAGATTTTCCGTGCTGTGCATTGGTACAAGTTTTATGTGGGCATGATCAATGCCCGTACCTTCCATGATTAGTCCTACTCTTCCCACGTCTTTATAATATTTTTCAAGAATTTATGAAACTTTTTTAGACGCAATAATAAATCTTTGCAACACATCGTCTGGCATTTTTAATACATCGCTCCCAAAATGTTTTTTAGGAATCACACATGAAAGCCCTTCTGTATTTGGGTCAATAGACAAAAATGCCATAAATTCAGAATCTTCCCAAAAAATTCCTGGTGTTTGAATTTCACCACTCACAATTTCACAGAATGGACATTTACCTTTAGTTGTTTTCGCTTCGTAATTTGCCATATAAAATATTATAACTTATTTTACGAAAACAGTGAGAATTTTTATTTAAATCGAAATTTAACGACTTGGCATTTTGGCGGTGTTTGTTGGACAAAGTTCGAAACTATTTCGAGCAAAATCCAAATGATTAAAGCGGACTCGGCAGGGCGAAACAATGTGTCTGGGGGAATGGATTCGCCCTGCCTCGACTGATTTCCCGCTCGCAGGGAGATTCGCTATGAGAAAAAGTCAAGCATTTCTGGGTAATGTGCACACACATATGGCGGTTTCTCCTAGAATGGAGGAATGAGCATACATATGGTTAAAACAATCAAAGAAGAGAGGTTGAGGTGGGTTCTGCCGGTAGTGAGGAAAGAGATTAAATTGAAAGACATAGCCAAGGTCTGCCAGTATGGAAAGCGAAGCCTAGAGCGCTGGGTAAGTGTCTACAAAAGGTTCGGAGAGGAAGGTTTAGAACCTAAATCAACAGAACCGAAAACTCAAAAAGACGAAACCCCAATTTGGATAAAAGAAAGGATCATTGAGGTTAGAAAGAAAACAAAGAAGTGTGCTCTTAAAATCCACTGGCAGTTAGAAAAAGAAGGAATATTGATTCATGAACGAACCATTGGGAAGATTTTAAAAAAGGAAGGGCTGGTGCGAAAGTACCGAGTGAGGAGAATCAAATACAAATACATTCGAGCTCAAAGACAACCGGGCGAGTTGATTGAGATTGACGTCAAATATGTTCCAGGACGCATTAAAAACAAAAGATATTACCAATACACAGCCATTGATACCGCTTCCAGGTGGAGACATCTGGAAGTGTTCGACGAACAGTCCAGCTTTCATGCCATTAAGTTTCTAAAAATTGTTATGGAAAGATTTAAATACAAAATACAAGCAATCAAAACCGACAACCACGCTACTTTTACCAATCTGTATACCAGCACCAACAAAAGAAGCGATCTGACCGTCAAAACAATCCATGCGCTGGATTTGTTTTGCCGAGAGTACAATATCATTCACTACTTAATTGATCCCGGGAAGCCTGCCCAAAATGGCACGGTAGAAAGGAGCCACCGAGAAGATGAAGAAAAATTTTATCAACAGAAAAAGTTCAAAAACATCTAGCACTTGCAAAAGGAGCTCGAAGCATGGAATACTTACTACAACAACTTAGAGCATTGCGGTTTAAACGGCAAAACGCCGAATGAATTCCTGAAAGATTATCAATTAATTAAACCGCCATATGTCCGTGCCTAAAACATATGGAAAACCACAGTTTCCTAAAAGACAAATATGGGTTACATAACGCTAAAGAAGTGGAAGAAGCGGCTACACGCACAAAAAAGCGTACGGGCGAGAAAGTTTCTCAAAATCCATCTGATCACATCCAAAACTACTTGGACCGGTTCAAAGAGATTATTGATCGAAAAAATCCAGACAAAAGAGAACGAGGCATGGAGGCGCTAAAACAAATCCTCCATGATAAGTTTGTAATCAAACCTAAAGAAATTCCAGAGGGATATTTTGAAAACCATAGAAGAATCGCCAGAGAGCAAGGTCACGGCGATGTAGAAATAACACGGGAAATGCGTGAACAACTCGTCGAAGTAGTAATCGCTGACCAGAGAAGTACGCTTGATAATTGGATTGACTATCTATCCTCGCCTGATGCCGCTTATCCTGATTGGCTCAAATATTATGTCTTCCGCAGTGTCCTTGGCATGGGCGAATATGATAAGGAAAAGAAACAATTTGCCAAAAGATCAAAAGGTACAACAAAACTATTTCCCGATATCAACCGCGAGGCATTAGCGCATGTTCTGGACGCTATTTCCCAAAAGTACGGTAAACGCCACACTGATTTACTTGCACTTCAAGAAGACGAGAGAAAAGAGTTTGAAAAACTTCTTCAGGGCGAAAACTTTCCCAAACTCTATGCCTGGGCGCTTGAAAAGCTGACTATTGCACCTACAGAGTCATTAGAGAAAGTTGCCGGTAAATGGGTTAGATACTCCAAGAACTCCAATCATATGCCCCTTGTAGAGTCTCTAAGGGGCCACGGTACCGGTTGGTGTACGGCCGGCGAGTCTACTGCTGAAATCCAACTTAAAGGCGGTGATTTTTACGTATACTACTCGCTTGACCAGAAAGGCAAACCGACTATTCCAAGAGCGGCCATCCGTATGCAGGAAAATGGTGTTGCCGAAGTTCGTGGAGTCGCGGCAGAACAAAACCTTGACTCATATATTGGCGGCGTAGTACAGGAAAAACTCAAAGAATTCCCAGACGGTGCGGTATACGAGAAAAAAGCCCAAGATATGAAGCTTCTCACTGTAGCCGAGAACAAAGTTAGAAGCGGACAAGAACTTTCCAAAGACGATCTTGTTTTCATATACGAGATAAACGCTCCAATCGAAGGATTCGGTTATCAACGAGATCCACGCATTACAGAATTACGAGCGCGGAGAAATCCCGATCAAGACGTGCTTGTGGTTTTCGAATGTACTCCGGAACAGATAGCTCGCAATCCTGAAGATATAAATATTGATACCAAAGCCTATGTCGGCAAGCTTGTGCCGGGAATTTTTAATATCGTTCGAGACTACAATATTGAACATGTCTATACCTCATTTCCTGATAAGAAAATCAAGAGAGAAGATTTAGAGATAGGTGGCAAGTCTGCAAAGGAGTTAGAAAAAGAATTAGAAAAAGCCAATATTAATATTTCCGATTACGCTAAAGACATGTTAAGAAGCCGAGACTTTGTTCCAGGCAAAAACAGAGAAATTGCCACCCTTGTTCATTTGACTGTTGCCGACCTAGGTTTTACAAGAAATGCTACTATTGATCAAATATACCAAAAAGCGGAAGAACTCGGCTTAGAGTTATGTCCGGCCGATACAGGTCCTAATTATCGTCTCAAGTATCAAAACCAGCCTATGAACGAATGGATATATATTGGCATGAAACAAATAGCCGACTCCTATGGCTACTCGGACGTCTTCAAGCTGGGACGCCGTGATGACGGTTTGTGGCTGTACATTTATTGGGCGGAACCTGACTATGAGTGGCGTCTGAACTTCGAGTTCGTGTTCTGTCTCCGCAAGTCTGAATCTTAACCCTTTTGTCTCTTTGTAATTTTTTATTGATTCTTTAACTCTTGGGTCCTTTGATTCTTTTGTATTTTGCTTTCGAATTTTTTTTGCTATACTGATGTCAGATTGGTTACATTGAACGGCTAAGGCTTTTCAAGACCTTTTCGGCTCATGTGAATTGAGAGCGTGGACGGCTAAGGTTTTCCGCGGAGGATTTGCATGGTAGTCAACAAAAAAGAAAATACTTGGTGCAATACACTGGCTGATTTTCGATCACGCATAAAATACAGCATGATCTCTAACATTCAGATTGTCTCTGGTGTGTCTAGGTCGGTAGTGATTAAGATGGCGTGTTGCACAAAACCGACTCCAATGGCAACTCGAACGTCTTCAAACTGGAACGCAATGATGACGGTTTGTGGCTGAACAATAATTGGGCGAAACCTGACAATGAGTGGAATCTGAACAACAAGTTCGTGTTCTGTCTCCGAAACTCTTTTCTTTCCGTGACTTTACAAGTTGCGGTTTTTCTTTTCAGGATTATTAAGATTTTTCTTCCAGCCGCCGAACATCTTGCCAACTTCTTCTAGCTTAAAAGAGATGTCCTCGCATTGTTTATTGGAAATCAGCTTGCCTTCCCATGCTACCGAAACGAGAAATTTCAATGTATCTAAAGTCAAAATGCACTTAGAGACCTTTTCCATTTTTCTTTCTTTTTCGGTAAAATACGCTATATATGATAACTCAAGTAAATCTAGGAATTTGTTCTCAATTCTGGAACCTAAGGTATAACGTGCTCCTTTAGCAATATGCGGAACAATACTAACCCAAATCAAATATCCCTCTTTGACTCGGTTGAGGATCGAGGCGTTGTCGAGCGAAAGTCGGGGGGTAGAAATGCGTCGGCCATTCATATTCACAATAATATCATTTCTATAGAAAATTTGCTCTCTGCTTGGCGTGAATTTTTACGAAGGAAGAGAAAACGCAAGGATATTGAGCTATTTTCGCTTAATTTGATGGATAACATACTTTCACTTAATCGTGAACTTGTGAATAAAACCTACCGGCATGGTCCTTATAGAGCTTTTAAGATCAACGATCCAAAACCGCGAG
>Ga0155104_130_pt1 | contig 19396 bp, 18 predicted proteins | sample RifCSPhighO2_01_FD_106072 | JGI IMG/M metagenome (GOLD analysis project Ga0155104, IMG submission 106072) | Candidatus Nomurabacteria bacterium RIFCSPHIGHO2_01_FULL_38_19 | reverse complement strand
TTGAAAAAACACTCCGATAAAAGGACCGAGCATCCACAAAAACCAAGAAACTAAACTGGGTCTGGTTTGCCCATAAAAAATATTTTTAAAGTAAAAAAAGTATCCTATCAGGATGACAGGTATTGCCAAGTAAATAATGTTAGTGGGTAGCATTTTTTATTATATTCCCTCTTTTTTGAGTTGTTCTATGAGTTCGCGAGACTTGCGAGAAATTTTTGACGGAAGTTTAATGTTGAGTTTAATGAGAAGATCACCGCGTTTGTTTTTTGCAGTCGGCACGCCTTTGCCTCGCACTCGAAGAATTTCATTTATACTCACGCCTTCTGGAATAGTCACTTTAATTTCACCGTCAAGAGTTTGAATCGGATACTCCATACCCAGAAGCGCATCGGAGAGTTTTAGGTCTAGCTTCATAATTAAATCAGACCCATCGCGCTTGAATACCGGATGTGGCGTTACATTTATTTTTATATACAAATCTCCGGCGTTTCCTTTGGAGATTGCTTCCCCAAAACCGGTCATCCTAACCATCTCCCCGTCGCGTATTCTCGCCGGAATTGAAATTGATATTTCCTCTTCACGGCGCAAGACTCCCTTGCCCTTGCATTTATCGCAGACTTCTTTGGGTACTTCGCCCTCACCATAGCAAACTTCGCAAATTTTTGTGCTGGAAATTACTCCCAAGAATGATTTCTTGGTTTCGTGTATTTTTCCTTGACCGTTGCACTGCTTGCAAGTCTCCATTTTGGCTCCGGCTTTGGCGCCAGAACCGTTGCAAGACAGGCATGCAGAGGTTTTTGTAATTAAAATTTTTCTATTAACGCCAAAAATAGAATCGGAAAAGGAAATTTGGATTTCGGTTGAGATATCCCGGCCACGCCTTGGTTCACGTCTTCCTCCACCCATTCCGCCTGTAAAAAAATCACTGAAAATATCATTTAGATTTCCAAAATCAAAATCCGCGCTGCCATTTTGAAAACCCCCGGAAAAATTACTGAAATCAAAACCTCCGAATCCGCTTTGTTGATGAGCCTGGCCTATATTCTCATATTGAGACCCATATTGGTCATATTTGGAACGCTTGATGTCGTCTGACAGCACTTGATAGGCCTCATTCACTTGTTTAAATTTTGTTTCGTTGCCTTCTTTTTTGTCCGGATGATATTTGTGCGCCAATTTGTAAAAAGCCTTCTTAATTTCTTCTTTGGAAGCGTTTTTATTTACTCCCAATACATTGTAATAATCTTTCATTGATTTTTAAAGAGTAAAACGATTATAAAAATCGTGATCCTGTTAAATGCCTTTTAGGCAATTTTTGTAAAACAAAAATTATTTAACAGGGTCATGAAAACCATAGTCGTCCTGCTCTTTGGTTTTCTATTATATCATAGGCTCGGCTTCTTGTGAAGCCTTCGATTTTTTGTTTTTTTCCCCTGCCTCGCCAAAGCTTTCAGCGTCGGCGGGCTCGCCTACTTCTTTCGCCTTTCTTTTGGCTTTACTTTCAATAATAGCTTTTTCTTCAGCGCTTCGGATAATTGTGGCTTCTTCTTGCGCAATGAGTTTAGCTGCGTCATCTTTTGATATTGAATATTTTCTGTGAGACGCCGCCACGATTTCCTCTCGGTAAGACTTGTGGGTTGGAGTAAGAACCCGAAGAGTTTCGGCTGAAAACGGATCGTGGGATTCCCCGTCGACAGTCATTTTAATATAAAATTCCCCAATAGCCAAATTAATCATATCCTTCACATCAAAAATAGGCGCGAATTCTGGTTTTAATTTCACAGCATCTTCACCGCCCACCCGGAAACAAATAAGGGCTCCGGTATTTCCGAGCACCGCTTGTTGGACCCTAGGTATGAGCTGACCAATATACTGGTGCGCAATCGTCAAATTTAATCCGTATTTGCGAGCTTCTGATAAAATGTTTTCAAACGTTTGAGTAACGACGTTATGAAACTCATCCACATAAAGATAAAAGTCTACTCGATCTTCTTCTCTGATACTGGCGCGCTCCATTCCCGCCTGTTTTATTTTTGTCAAAAATATTGAACCCAAAAAACTGGAATTCTCTTCGCCTAAACGACCTTTGGAAAGATTAATAAGAATTATTTTGCCCTGATTCATCAGTTCACTCATATCTATCTTGTTTTGCTTTTGACCAAAGATGTTGCGAAGCAGTGGGTCTGAAAGAAATTGCCCCAGTTTATTTACCAGCGGAATAATCGCGTCCGTATCAAATTTTTCAGACCAATCAGCGAATTCAATAGCGAAGAATCTTTTGACCATATCATCGGTAATGTACTCAACTACTTTCTGTCGGTAATTTCTGTCGGTCAACATTGAAATCATCCCTCGCATCGTAGCATGCGGATAGTCTAAAAGCGCCAGACAAGTAAAACGAAAAACATGTTCCAGTCTCGGTGTCCAATTGGCTCCGAATTGTTTTTGAAAAACTTCAATCAAGCCTTGAGTAAGTTGAAACTTAAATAAAGGGTCAACGTTTGCCAGCGGATTGAAAGATGCCGGAAAATCAATATCCGGCGGATCTATCAAGCAAACATCTTCTATGCGCTCTTTGGGTATAAAATCAAGTATTGCTTCTATGACATCGCCGTGCGGATCAATTAGACACAGGCCGTGATTATATGTTATGTCTTGACGCAAAAAAAGTTCCAACAGTTTAGTTTTGCCGACACCGGATTTTCCGACAACATAAAGATGCCGTCTGCGGTCTATGCGTTTAATGCCAAAAATAAATTTTTTCTCTTCTAAAGAAGCGACGTAATTAGTCCGCCCAATAAAAGACACATCCTCCGGATTAACTTTTCCGAAAACTGGTAGCTCTGGTGGAGGTGGAGCATATCTTATTATTTGCACTCGATTCGGCCTGGGCATATATGACTATTTTACAACAATTTTAACCTGTTTTCAATACACCTCTTGCTGGTAGCATTTTTCACAATAAACAATTTCTGGTCGCTCGGGAGAGTATGAAGTTTTAAATTCATTTGGACATGATTCGCCACCATGAGCATGCTTTATGGTATTTTTATATTTTTTATTCAGAGAATAGTTACCGGCACACTGACACTGGCTCTGCCAGAGTTTTAGGGGGTTCCTTTGTTTTAATCTATTGTAATGTCGACAATTAGAGCAGAAACGTGGTAGAGCTATATTATTATTTTTTAGAAATTCCAACTCGGACTTGATGATACGGTAAGCTTTGGTGCATTGGGTTAATTCTTGACCGTTATTTGGACAAGCAATAACCTTTTCAAGAATAGATTCTGTTACATCCTTTATATGGTCTGGTAAATCCGCACTTTTGATAGTCGCTTGATAATCTTTTTCTGATGGAGCTCTGTAAGTATGTCTGTTTTTGATAATTTCTTCTTTGGTTTTGGTAAAATATTCTTGGGCGATTGTTTCGTTATAAGCAAATGGAGATAACTCGCTTGGAAAAAATTCTCCGTATTTATAGATTATCCCCTTTTTATCTTTATAGGGCATGGTATTCATATGTTCTAGAATCTTGGGCACAAGTTCAAGATATTCTTCTTTGGAATATTGCTTGTTTAGAATACAGTACTGCTTGCCCCGTAGTCCAATACAGCCAAAAAGATTTTTGGAATTAAAACACATATAAGTATAAAAAGTCTCTAAGCAACTATGCGTAAGTATCGCAAACAGTTGCTTGAATGACTCTATGCCCACATCTACTCCCTCATAAGATAATGATATCACCGCTCCCCCACCGTATAAATCATAACAATCTTTAGCATTTAAAAAATGAATTAAATATCTTGAATCTTCAACATCTCCATAAATATCAAAACAATTTTGGGCATTTTTTGAATTTATAATATTGTCTCCAGTAACCCGCACAGATTTCATTACATGAGCGTATCTATGTGGAAAATTAAGGACAAATTTATTATAAGAATCTCTAAATTCGCAAAGTTTTTTGTAACTGCCGAAATCCAATTCTTTTTTCTTTTGTTCGTATTTTTCTTTAGTGTATTGTACATTTAAAATACAGCGACTTTTATGATTTAAATTGATACAGCCGATGCAGTCTTGTAAGTTTTTAGAATATTTAAGAAAAAAAGAACTTATACATTCATCGGCATCGTAAGAAAAGTGGGTTTGATATAAGTCAGAACTCATCATATCCTCGTAACATAGTTCAGAGTGGAGACAAAAATACATATCCATACAATCTCTTAATCTAACCGCGCCACAAGTGTAATGCGTTCGCTCGTTGTCAAAAGAAGCATAGAGCAAATAACAATATTTGCATTCCGCATTATGATTGCCGTAAGGACTACCGATACAATTTTCATTACCTAAATTTGCCAGCGGCGTGCGTGCCAACAACTCTTTAAATTGTTCAAAAAACGGCTTGCCAAAATCATATTCTTGCCCATAATCCGTTGGTTCCCAGCTATCTCCCCACCAGACGTCGTGGTCGTAAACAACTACCGAAGTATTTGGGTGAAACATGGTTATTACTTGCTTGCCGGTTTTGGCGCAAGGTCTTTTAAAAAGCGAGCGCTCATTGCGCCATATCATACGTCGAATTAGCCGGCATTCCGGGCAAAAAGTCGGCGGAGGCACTTTTATTTTTTCGTAAAATCCAAAATCGTTCGGCTCGATGGTAAAATTACCCTTGCAATTTTGACATTTTTTTATTTCGCTTTCCATTTTGATTCTTTATTTAAACATTTTGCAAAATGACAAAATGTTGTTTCCTCTTTTGGTAAGATTATGTATCACAAAACGACCCTTGTATCGCTTTTCAACTAGTCTAGTATCAGCTAATTTGCGTAGATGGTCTGAAATAGTAAAAAATCCAACATTTAAATTTTTAGATACGTCATCAACTGATAAATTCGGCTTTTTGCGTAAAAGTTCTAAAATTTGTATTCTTCTGTGGTTAGCAAATCCTTTTACTATTTTTTCAATTTTTTTATATGGCAAACTCATATAATTTAATTATACTAACATTTTGTCATTTTGCAAAATGTTGTATTTAATACACCTCTTGTTGGTAACAACGCTCACAGTAAACTATTTCTGGTCGCTCGGGAGAATAATTTGTTGTGATTTCTTTTTGGCATTTGGCGCAGGTGCGATTCCAAAATTTATACGGACCTCGACGCACAATGCGCTCGGTAAAACGGCAATTCCAGCATTTTCTAGGAATAGGAATAAGTATCTTTCTGTAAAAATCAAGCTCGCGTCTGATTAAACGATAATTCCTGGAACATTCCACACAAGTTAATATTTCTTCTATAACGCTGTCTTGTACATCTTTGATGTGATCCGGAATTTCCTCTGGTCTCATTGTTTCCTTGCCTTCAGTTTTTTGTATGTCATCTTCAAAACGAAAGCCTTCCGCCAATATTTCTTTTTTTATAAGAGGTATATTATCCTGTCCGATTGTTTCATTATAAGCAAAACTTGACTGAGAAAGAGTGGCTTATATTCTCACAAAAAGAAACTTCAAAGCATTGGAGGCAATTTTTTGATTCAAAAATATAATCGCCGGAGCAATTTGTAATCTTTAAATTATTACTCTGGCGATGCGGAAATTTAAGAGAAAATTTCGAAAATTTATGTTTGATTTCTTCGGTTTTTGAAAAACTGCCGGAAATTTCAGAAACACGCTTGAGCCATTCTTTCCTATCTAACGGTTCGTTAAAAAAATGGTAAGACTTATGGCGGAGATTTACACACCCGAAACAATTTTGGCAGCCAGAACAATTAAAAATAAAACGAGAATTTATGGAGTCAGACACATTTTGTCCGTATATAACACCGTTACTCTTATGAACATTGACACATTCATAACTATTTTCAATTTCATCACCATAGTAAGCATCAAAAACATCCCGACTGGATATTAGGCCACGAGAATACGCGCAATTTTCATTATTCGGTCCGGAATTAAAAATCAAATAACCGTCTTTGTTTCCTCCGGCAAAGTTGGTATATTCGCTATTAATATTTACACCCGTAGAGACACTACTGTAAGTAGCGGATTTAGGGACTTTTATTGTAAGTTCTTTTAATTGTTCAAAAAAGGTTTTTGAGAGTCATAATCTATGGCATAGGAATATGGACTCCACTTATCGGAAATAAAACAGTCGTTGCAATATACGGTATATGGCGATTTTGGATTGTATATGGTAATAATCGAGCGGTTACATAAATCACAAGTTCGCTTATATAAGGTTCGTTCATTGCGAAAAATTGCCCGCATTTTAAAGCAGCAGTCCGGGCAGATTTTTGGCGCCGGTACTTTCATCTTTTCATAAAAACCAAGCTCATCTTCGTCTAAAATGAAATCTTGTTTGCATTTTTTACATTTTTTTGTAACGCTATTCATTTTAATATATATCTACCTCACCCCTTGCTTTCCCCTCTTCGAGACTCGGAGAGGGGTTGGGGAGAGGTTATTCTAAAATTTTTCGCAAGACATCTTCTGGTACTTCTTTGACCTTATTTTTATTATTATCTTTATCATCCTGTTTTTCTTCATTCTTATTTTCTATCTTTTTTTCTTCAATCAAATCTTTCAATTTATTCATACTTTCAGTACTCGCCGCGCGATTTTTGGAAGGCGCAACTTCTCTCATTTTATTTTTAAGAGAATCAAGCGAGACTGGCTCGGCAATAGGTTGGTTCGCGAGAGTTTTGTTTAATATTTCCTTTAACGCCAGATTCTCTCTGGGTTTCTCATTTGTATTAAAAACATTTTTAACTTTATGCAATAGTCCAGATTTATCTTTTGAGTAGGATCCGTTTATTGAAAGAGGTTTTGTAAAATGATGTTCTGGTCTTTCGGCGTATTCTTCAACTTCCTCAAGACCTCCATCTTTCCACTTGAATTCAATGCCTAGGTCTGCCAATGGTTTGAAAAATTTTGTTTCATCTTGTTTGACTTGATTTACTGAATCTTTGGCTGGCTTTATTTCTCCGGATTTTATTCTGGCTATGCAATCTTTGCAGTATACCGGTCTCCCTTTTTCCGGCTTGAAAGGCACGGTGGTTTCCTTGTGGCAAAAAGAGCAAGTAGCCGGAAATTTTTCCAGAGCTCCACTTCCTGTATCAGTATCACTGCCGAGTGACATTCCGCTCCAATTATTAATCTCTCTTTCCACAACCTCTTTAGATCTACAGTATAGAACCCGCGAGGATTTTATGACTTCTTCTTCAATTTCCTTGTTGCCAGATTTTATCATTGGAGGTAAAGTTTTTGCCGAAAAAGGACGCGAGGTTACGCCGTCTATCATTAATTTTAAATAAATTTTATAATTGGGCAGATTGACTATGTCTTGCGGGGTAAATTCCGGATCAAATTCTTTTTCCAAAAATTCCGCATCATCCGAGCCGACTCTAAAGACTATCATCGTCCCCACGTTGCCAAAGACAGCATCGCGGACCGCCGTGCTTTTTTCGGAAACGAGTTGCGCCGTATACTGGTGGGCAACCGTAAGATTTAGTTTATATTTTCTGGCTTCAGATAAAATACCGGCAAAAGCGTCAGTTACGAAATTTTGAAATTCGTCCACATACAGATAAAAGTCTTTGCGTTCATCTTCGGGAATTCGCACCCGCTCCATAGCCGCCAGCTGAATTTTGGTAATAATCATACCGCCCAATAAGGCAGAGTTGTCCTCTCCGATGCGTCCCTTGGAGACATTAACCAGAAAAATTTTCCCTTGATTCATTATGTCAAAAATATTAATCGTGCTTATGGATTGACCGACAACATTTCTGATGATGGAGGTGGAAAGAAACTGTCCGACTTTATTTTGTATCGGCGCGATGGCTTCATTTCGAAATTTATCCTGCCAGGCCTCGTATTCGTGTATCCAAAAAGCTTTAATGACCGGGTCTTTTAAATTGGAAATTATTTTCTGGCGATAATCTTTGTCTACCAGCATTCTCGGAATGCCCAGAAGAGTGGTGCCCGGAGTATCCAAGAGCGCCAAAATGCAATTATTCAAAATATATTCCATGCGAGCGCTCCAAGCATTCGCCCAAATCTTGGTAAAAATACCCATCAGCCCCGAGGCCACCAAGTGCTTGTATTGCGGGTTAATGAGCTCCAGCACGTTAAATCCGATATGGTGGTCGGCATCGGCTGGATTGAAATAAATCACATCGCGCATCCTATGTTGCGGAATAGTCGAGAGTACTCCCTCCACCAGCTCTCCGTGCGGGTCCACCACGCAGACCCCTTCGCCGTTGCGCAGATTCTGAATAATCATATTGAACATCAAGACCGATTTACCAGTGCCGGATTTCCCGAGAATATAGACATGCTGGCGCCGGTCTTTGCGCTTAATGCCAAAAAGAGTATTTTTATCTCGGTAAGTGGTGAGTCCGAGATATGTGAGGTCTTTATTGAAAGGTATTTCCGGAATATCCATTCTAATATTATAACACTCGGTAGTGAATTTTGCCAAAGTTTTTTGGCAAAGATTTTATTTGTAAAAAACCAAAAACAAGCCAAACTAAAAAGCCCCGAGACGGGGGTTTTTAGTTTCATACTTTTTGCTTTATTGATACAAGCTACTTCCACCATCATCGGATGGCGAAGTAGTATCTCCTTCTCCACTAGGCAGATTTACATCTACATTCAGCTCAGAATTATCTGGTGCTGAAGTAGAATTACTTTTGCTGTACCACCATACTCCAAAAGCAACAATAATCACCAACACGATTATGATTATAATCGTGTTGGTATTGCCAGAGTTATATTTCCTCATATTTTATTTTTAATATTAAATTGATAAAATATCGGCCACTTCTTAATTATATTCTTTTTTAATAAATCTAGCAGACTTACTGTGGAAAATTATTTTAAATCTTCCCTGATTTTCATCTACTTAATAACTAATTTTAAACCAAGACCATTTGTCACTTTTTGAAGAAAAGAAAGAGTTGGGTTTATTCTTCCAGTTTCAAAACGCGCAAGAGCGGATTGGGTTATTCCAATTTTTTCTGCAAATTCTCTCTGGCTTATGCCTTTCCTAGAACGAGAAATAGTGAGTTTTTTGATGATTTCTAGCTTTGGTTGTAAGTTAATATAAGCTTTTTTCACACCACTTCTCCTTAAAGCTTCTTTTTTAAATTGATTTAATGTTTTCATATTTATCATGATAGCATATATGCTATCTTAATGCAAGTACTTCAAGATGTTAATAACTTTTTTGAGTTCCTGTGGTGGAATTTTCTGACTCTTCTTAATAAACGCATACAATACCAAGATTTTATTTTTATAAAATGTATAGAAAATCCTTATAGATAAATTACCCAAAACTCTTAGTTCATATAGATCTTCCGCTACTTTTTTAGATTTGGGAGATCTAATGTAAATGGCCTAGTTCGTCCAAGAGTTCTAAATCGCCAAGTATCCTAGCAACTGTTTTATCGTCAAACGACAACAAAAATTTATAGACCTCATCTCTTGCAAATTCTACCCTATTCATAATGGTTGCATTGTAGCAAAAAATAGTAAAACTAAAAAGCCACCATTAGCAAGGACAGTCCTTGCGAGCTATTATTTTAAATAGTTAATAATATCTTCACAAATATTTATGCAATTATTAGCCCAATCAACGAAGCTTCTTTTCTCCGAATTTTTAAGTATTATCATGTCTCCTTCAAACTTACCACCACCAAATTCTAAAGATTCTATTTCAATAGTACCTTTGGGTGTTTTAAAGGTACTATGAGAAATATGCGCCGAAGCCAACGGTCCCAGTTTTATAAATCCTCCTATTTCTAAGCTACCATCTGGGTTTCTTTTAAAAGGTTCTGGATGATTAGATTTGAACTTTGCTTTTAACTCAGCATTAACATTTTCCCCAAACTCATTAGTCTTTTCATGTTTTACTTTTCCTAAAATATAAGAAATTGCTTCATTGTGTTTTAGGTTTGCCTGGAAGCAAAAAAGTAAAAAGTCATTAAATGTTTTAGTAGCAGTTTTACCGTCTCTAATTCTTGCAAAATAATTAGTTTTTGTCTCTTGTGGATTAGGTCTGGGATAGTAAATTTCACTTTTTTTTCCAGAAACTGGAAAGTTGTTGTAGCTATAATCAAGAACATTAAGAATCTTTGATTGAAAATCTATAGCGATGTCTTTTTTACTTTCGTCACTTAGATCAATATTAAATTCCGCACACTTAAGTTGAGCCGTTTTTATAAATTGTTCTAGTTGTTTAATTAGGTCGGGAAACATTTTGTTTAGATAACGGTATTTTATCAACAATATTATGGACAAGCCCAAGTTCTTTTGCTTTGTCTGTGTTTAATATAGTACTATTCTCTAACAATTTTTTAACCTCTCCTTCTGTTTTGTTAATTTCTTGAGAAAGAATATCTACATGTCTTTTTGACAACTCTCTTAGAATTGATAAATTCTCTTCGTGATTATGCAGTGTGGCTGTTGAATTTCCAATTGTAAAAATTCCTTCGTGTAAAAAGAAGCGACAACCTTTTATTGCAGTTCTTTTACTTCCTGCTACATAAATAAGATTCGCAGCTGAGTCAATTTGACTGAAAGCAATTGTTTCTACTTCTATTGGTAGAGATTTTAAATAGACATATATGCGTATAGCAGAATCGATATCGCCACCATTGGAAGAAATAATTAGTTTAAGCCTTTTAATGGGTAAATTGTATATTTGAGCGTTGACCCAAGTAATCAATTCGTGTGCTGTATTTACAGCTATAGGACCCGTTATTGTATACCAAATTTCTTCCATATATTTATTGTTTCGTTTCCTCCCCTTCCGGCGGAGTTTCTTTGAATTCTGCATCTTTTACTTCTGGGGGTTGTTCTTCGGGAGTTGGATTAGCGCCCGCTTCAGGAGTCGCTCCAGCTTTCGCCATTGCCTCACCTATTTTAGACATTTCAGCAGACAGTTCTTCAGTTGCTTTTTTGATAGCTTCGCCGTCGGTGTCATCTTTTACGCCTTTGAGAGCTGTAATTTTGGCTTCTACTCCAGATTTCAAATCAGCAGGAACTTTGTCACCCGCATCTTTCAACGCTTTCTCGGCAGTGTAGATTATCATTTCCGCAGTATTTTTAATATCTACAACTTCCTTTTTCTTTTTATCTTCTTCGGCGTGAAGTTCGGCATCTGCCTGCATTTTTTTAATCTCTTCTTCTTTTAGTCCAGAGCTTGCTTCAATTCTGATGGATTGCGTTTTGCCAGAAGCTTTGTCTTTGGCGGTAACATTTAAGATTCCGTTCGCATCCACGTCAAAGGACACTTCAATTTGAGGCATACCTCTTGGCGCTGGCGGTACTCCGTCCAAGATAAATCGGCCGAGAGATTTATTGTCGGATGCCATCGGGCGTTCTCCCTGCACAATATGTATTTCCACAGAAGTCTGGTTGTCAGCCGCAGTTGAGAATGTTTGAGACTTACTTGAAGGAATAGTGGTATTTTTTTCAATTAATTTTGTAGCCACTCCTCCTAATGTTTCAATACCGAGCGATAGCGGTATGACGTCAAGCAATAAAACATCGCGTACGTCTCCTTGAAGCACGCCGGCTTGCACAGCCGCGCCGAGCGCCACTACCTCATCCGGATTGATAGACATATTTGGCTCTTTGCCAAAAAGATTCTTAACTGCTTCTAGGATCTTCGGCATTCTGGTCTGCCCGCCGACCATAATGATTTCGTTAATTTCATTCATCTTGAATGGTGAAGCCGCTAATGCCCTTTTAGTTATTTCAATAGAACGGTCAATCAAATCTTTCGCCAGAGATTCTAGAGTGGCCCGAGACATTTTTATCAGTAAATGCTTCGGTCCGGATGAGTCGGAAGTTATAAATGGAATATTTATTTCGGTTTCTATAGTGGTAGAAAGCTCATGCTTGGCTTTCTCCGCCGCTTCTTTTAATCTCTGATGTGCCAAAGGGTCTTTGGTAACATCAAGGCCGGATTCTTTTTTGTACTCGTCGGCAATCCAACGGATGATTTTACGATCAATATCGCCGCCGCCCATATGGCTGTCTCCGTCGGTCGATTTCACTTCTATGACATCATCGCCTATTTCCAGCACGGAAACGTCAAAAGTTCCGCCGCCAAAATCGTACACTACGATTTTTTCATTTTTCTTCTTGTCAAAGCCATAGGCGAGCGCTGCGGCAGTCGGCTCGTTGATAATACGCTTCACATCAAGGCCCGCAATTTGTCCTGCATCTTTTGTAGCTTTCCTTTGAGCATCGTTGAAGTATGCCGGTACCGTAATAACAGCTTCGGTAATTTTTTCTCCCAATTTTGCTTCAACATCAGTTTTTATTTTCTGTAAAATCATCGCCGAGATTTCTTCCGGTCGGTAAAACTTATCCATCATTTTTACTTTAACTCCGCTTCCGTCCCCGGCCTCAATCTTAAACGAAGCCGTAGCCCGGTCTTTCTGAACTTCCGGGTCGTCAAAACGGTGTCCCATCAAACGCTTGATTTCGGAAATGGTATTTTCTGGGTTTGTTACTGCCTGTCTTTTGGCAAGAAGTCCTACGATACGGTCACCATTTTTTGCAGTCGCTACCACCGAAGGCGTAGTGCGATTACCTTCCACATTTTCAACAATCTTTGGCGCGCCTCCTTCAATAATGGCAACAGCTGAATTTGTTGTACCTAAATCTATACCTATTATTTTACTCATATGATTGATTTTTAATGAACGTAGTGAATATAAAAATCTTCACCCTGTTAAATAAGACCTTTGGTCTTAGCTCGTTAGGGCTATTTAACAGGGTCAGAGTCAGACTCACTTTGTTCGCTAATTTGATAATTTAACATTTATTTTGCGACCACTAAAAACTTGTATAATTAGAGTATATATGATAGGCTATAAGTATGTCAAGTCATTCCAAAAAAATCCTAAAAAAACTTGCTGAAAGACCGGCAGTTTCTGTAGAGGAACTAAAGGACGAAGATGTCAAAGCTTCCTATGCTTTGACTCGGGCGCTTAAAAACCTAGTGGAGGGCGGTTACGCTGAAATGCATAAATCAGAAAGACAAAATTATGCCAAAATAACGGCTCAAGGAAAAACTAGATTAAACAGCATGACACTGGAAAGCGAAGAGGCGTTAGTTCCCCAGATGTGGGACGGCTTTTGGAGAATTATTTTGCTTGATATTCCGGAAAACAGAAAAAGCGAACGTGAAAGCCTGCGCTATTTACTAAAAAAAGCCGGTTTTGTGTGTCTCAAAAATTCTGCTTGGATTTCGCCCTACCCATATGAACATTTATTTATGAATATCAAAAAAGACCTCGGGCTTACGACCGAGATAATGATCATCGTCACTCAATTTGTGGATGAAGTGACCAAAAAAGTTTTATTTGAGACTTTCGGAAAATAAAAATTGTTAATTTACGCGCTATAGCGTAATACTACACAACTTGCATAAGATTTCCGCATATGCGGAAATCTTATGCATTAATACACTTCTGCTTGATAACATTTTTCGCAGTAAATTATCGGGGCGTATTTTTCGTCATAGACTGTCTCAACTTCTATATTACATTTTAAGCAGAAGCGCTTTATTGTACGCATCGGTGGACGTTTCTGTAGACGCCTAGTATGTCGCACATCAAAACATACTTTTGGAATCGGCAAATCCATTCTGTGATAGAAAGAAAGCTCGTTTTTGGTGATACGATAAGCTCCGACAGAATATGGCTTGTCTGCTTCCGCACAGCCTATCACTTCTTTTAGTATTGAATCTGTTACTTCTGCTACTGTTTCAGGAAGCTCCCTACCCTCTAACGTTATATTATAACTCTTCTTTTCGCGATCTTTCCACTTATCTTATATCCTTTTAAAATGGCTTCTTCTTTAGAAATAGGAAAGAAATCCACCGCAGCTGTTTCGTTGTAGGCAAAAGGAGAAATATCAGACGGAAAAAACTCTCCATATGCGTAAGATTTCCCCATCTGGTCAATATACGGCATATCTTTCATGTGTTGTATAATTTTCGGCACTAAAACTTCATACTCTTCTTTTGTGTACTTTTTATTTAAAATAGAACATTCTCCTTTTTGAGACCTATGCAACCAAAACAATAGCTCGAGCTCGGACATGAATCGCAATAATATAAATCATGAGCACCGGACCAGTATTGTGAACAGAAAAAAATCCTAGAATCATTTATACCACAATTAGCAGATTCATATATCGTCTCGGAAGAATCGCCCCACTGAAAATGATCCATGCAGTCTTGTTCGTTGAATGCAAAATAGATGTACCTGCAGTCTTTTAAATTTACACAACCAAAAGAATTTTTTACATTTTCACAATTTAAAAACCAATTTCCTGAAATTTTATTGGACTTCAAAGACATGACCGCTCTTTGAGGAAACTTCTTTCTGAATTCTGAGAATTTGTTTTCCATTTCGGAAATACCTAAAGCAGTGTTTAATTTTAGGTCTTTGATTTTCTTCAAGTATTCTTCTTTTGGGAACTGCTCATTAAAAATACAAAATTGCTTATTAACCAAGTTCACACAGCCGACACAATCCGAGCAATTACGACAGGAATATAAAAATAGAGAATCTCGACATTCGGCTGATTCTTGGGAAAATAAAGTTTTATAGCACTTATTACAATCTATGCATTCGTAACAAAGTTCGGAATAATTTACATTGAAGCAATCTATGCAATTTTTAACACCTAGAGCCATATATACATAGAGAGAATCTTCGCAATCCGAAGCCCGGAAAACCATATAACAGTTTTTTAGATCATGTACCCGATGAGTATATTCGCTATTGATGGAAAAGCCCTGTCGGACAAGCGCCATTCGGGAAACTTTATTGAACAACTCTTTAAACTGCTCAAAAAATGGTTTCCTGAAATCGTAATCCATGCCGTATTGATACGGATCCCATTCGTCGGAATAAAATTCTTTGGTATCGTAGATTGGAAAAGGCGTATCGGAGGGATATATACTAAAAATATCAGCTCCGCCTAAGTCAGATTTTCTTTTGTAAAATACCCGCTCGTTGGCGCCAGTCATTCTTCTTATCTGCCGACACTCCGGGCAAAAAGTCGGCGGAGGAACTTTTATTTTTTCATAAAATCCAAAATCATCCGGCTCTATGATGAAATCTTCTTTACAATTTTGACAGTTTTTGGTTTCAGTTTTCATAATTTTTAAATTACATATTTACGCCATGGCGTAAATATGTATTAAGCTATGTTTTGCTTATAACAATCCTCACAAGCAATTTTTTTATACCCCCACTCCGGCGGATAATAAGCCATTATATCATTTTGGCAGTAGATGCATTTATAGGGATAGCTTTTCAATACAGCAGTTTTACGGGCTTTTTTAATCATTCTCAAATCAAAATGAATCCTTGGCAAGGTAAAACCTTTATTTTTATGAAACTTATATTCAGCTTCTGATATATTAAACCTGTATTTTGTCTCCGGACAAATGAGTGCTTGCGTTGAGATACTTTTTTCAGTGTCATTTATGCTATCAGGCAAAGTAAGCGAAGATACTCCATTTTCGGACGATAAATCTTCTTCCGACCAATAACCACCTCGCTTTATTATTTCATCTTTGATAACATTGGGAAGGTAAATCAGACCACTTGAAAAGTTATAATCACAAATACTCATAAAATATGGCATAGATTTTCCGTATTCACTTCGTTTTTCCATATCAGAAATAATTTTCTCTTTCAATTTTTTATACTCCTTTTCAGGGTATTGCTTGTTTAAAATACAATATTTCTTTTTACGAAGCCCGACACAACCAAAACAATATTCGCATTCATCGCAAAGGTCAATATATTCCGAGTACCTGCCTATAGAGTAAATTGAATGTTTGATTTGGTATCCGCCGTTTACACAACTATTGTTCCCCGAAACTTCAGTATGCCAACTACCTACCTGGTCAATACAATCTTTGGCATATAAACCCCTTAATGAATTGCGACAATTCTGTGAATCGTCCCAAGTGAAACAATTCACGCATTTATCGCAATTGGTCATATAATTCCCAGTAGAGTTTGTTGTTTTGAGATTATAATTCTCACGGTGTACGGCGCTATTTTTCAAAACATTTTCAAATTCTAGTTTTAAAATTTCAACCTTTTTATAGGAATGGAGCTTGATGTTTCTTAATTCATTTTCATATTTAACTTTGGTATATTGTTTATTTCTAATACAGTATTGCTTGTTTCGTAAGTTGTAGCACATGAAGCAATTCTGACAGCTACGACAATCAAAAAGAAAAAAGGAATCAATGCAATCTCTTGAGTTTTCTGAAAAATTTAAATTAAAAGAGTTGTGACAAGCAAGACAGTTATAAGAATTTTGCAAATTAAAAGAAAGCGCAATGTCAAAAGAATCTTTTGTGTCTAGAACTCGATAAAGATAACTAGAATTTTCACATTTGGATAATGCTTTTGAAAGATAGCAGTTCCTGGAATCCCAAACATCATTACACCAATCACAATTTATGTTATTTTTCCCATCTTGATGGGGTCTTGGAATTTTTTCTTGTAATTCTTTTAGTTGATCAAAAAACGACCTTGACGTATCATAATTTTGCGCATAAGACAATGGGTCCCAAGCATCTCCCCACCATTCATGTGATTTATAAATAGAATATCTTGGTTTATTTGGTAAAACAGTTATCAAACTTTCGCCCGATAAATCCGATACGCCTTTTCTAAATTTTCCAAAAACTGAAAAAGCTAACTGATGTTTTAGACGACATTCAAAACATTCTTCTGGAATTTTTAGACCAATTTTTTCATATAAAATCAAATCACCGGAATCTATTACAAAATTATTTTTACAATCAGGGCAATTTTTATTTATTGAGTTCTTTGTATTCATAGACATTCACCCTGGCCGGGCGTATTATACGCTCACCGAGTTTGTATCCTTTTTGAACAACGTCAGAGACTTTGTGGTCTTGTTCTTTTTTGTCAGTAGATATCATTTCTACGGATTGATGAATATTAGGGTCAAAATTTTCTCCCACAATACCGATTTCCTTTACTCCATATTCTTCAAAAATGCTATTCATTTGAGAATGAATGTATTCCACTCCCTTGCGCCAGTTTTCATCTACTTTTTCCCATAGCTCGCGGTTGGCAAAAGCCATATCAAAACTGTCTATGACTGTGAGAAACCTAACGAGCATATGTTCGCGCAAAGCCAGAGATAAATTAATTTGTCTGTTGCTTTCGTCTTTTTTATAGTTAACAAAATCCGCCCGCTCTTTTTGCCAGCCAGTCAGATATTCTTCTTTTTCTTTCTTCGCCTGCTTTAAGTCGGTTCGAAGTTTTTTCAAAGTCTTTTTCAAGTCTTCCTCGCCGTCATCGTTGAATTCAAATTCTAAGACCTCAGAATCATCTTGTGTGGGTTCTTTTTTTTCTTCATCACTCATAGTTTTATTTTAACACAAATTTTATCTCTTGGACCATTTCGGCGCTTTGCGCGCTTTTTTAAGACCGAATTTGCGGCGTTCTTTGGCTCTGGGGTCACGTTTTAAATATCCCAAAGTTTTCAATCCTCCGCGAAGCGCTCCGTCATATTTCACCAGAGCGCGAGAAAGTCCGTGGCGCACAGCTTCAGCTTGAGAATGAATTCCGCCACCCGATACGTGTACTTTCACGCTCCATTTTGTATTTTTATCAGTTACCGCAGACAAACTTTTTATTATTGGATCTAAAACCAAACGGCGCTCTTCTTCGGTCTGAAAATATTCCTTGGCATCTTTGTCGTTTACCATAAAGCTGGCCTTGTTGGATGCGACGATGCGCACGCGCGCAGTAGAAGTTTTGCGTCTGCCTACGGTTTCGATATATTTTTCTTTTGCCTCGCCCGTATGGCTATGGCCAAGGGATTTTTTTATTACTGTTGCCATATTATTTTTCAATTGTTAAATTTTTCATCATTGCTTTGCGAAGTTTGTTTGAGGGCAACATCTGATACGTAGCGAGTTTTATTAACTCTTTCAGTCCTTTCTTTTCCGCAGTATAGGCGCCTTTTAAAATATGAAGTCCGCCCGGAATGCCTGAATATCTGGTATGACAGATTTCTGCCAATTTTTTTGCGGTAATGCGCAATTTTGAAGCGTTGATGATTTTCACAGGTATGCCAGAATATATATGGCGCTGGAAAGTAACCTTGGTTTTACCCATCAAGGACATTGCCGCCTCTGATGCCACTCTGCCCAGAGTTTTGCCGTTGGCGTCTAGTATTTTCGTTTCTCTTATTTCTTTGATTGTATTCTTTTTCATTTTTTTCATCCTAAGTTATTTTAAAAAATTATATAAATTCTATAATCGCCATCTCCGACCCGTCTGATTTTCTAGTTCCTAATTTTAAAATTCTGGTGTATCCTCCTTTTTTGTCCATATATTTAGGCGCAATGACTTCAAAAAGTTTTTTTACTTCACGATTGTAGCCGCTAAGTTTAGAAGCTAACAGTCTTTTAGTAGCTAAATCGTTTTTCTTGGCGCGAGTTACAAGTTTTTCAACAAAGGGTCGGAGTTCTTTGGCTTTTGGCAGAGTTGTTTTTATTTTTCCGCGCGTAAGCAAATTAAATGCCAAAGAATTGAGCAAGGCTCTCTTTTGAGTTTTACCTCTGCCAAATTTTCTGTTAACGTTGTGGTGTCTCATTATTCTTTTAGATTAAGTCCAAATTTAGCTAGCGCTTTCTTTATTTCCATGCTTCCCTTTTCTCCAATACCTTCAACTTCAAGCAAATCTTCTCTCTTTTTTCTGGCTAACCCTCCGAGGGTCCGAATATTTGCTGAAGTAAGAGCGTTTAGGGTTCTGGTAGAAAAGTCCAGGTCGTCGGTTCTGGTCTTTAAAACATCTGCAAAATCGGCTCTCTCGTCTGCGTCGGAAAGCAAAGCGTTGCGAATGGACTTTTTCTCTTCTATTTTTTTCTCTCCGTCTCCGCCGGAAAGGGCAGATGGCGGATTAACTTTTTCTCTCTCTTTAAAGTCAACGACAGCCTTAAGCTGATTAATCATAATTTCAATAGACCGCGTAAGCGCTTCTCGAGGAGAGAGTGTGCCGTCGGTCTCAATGGAAATTCTTAATCGATTGTGATTAGTTTTGTCGCCGACGCGCATATTTTCAACTTCATAAGAAACTCGGCGAATCGGAGTGAAAATCGCGTCAACTGCAATCGTACCGACATCAACTTTTTCTTTATGAAAAATTTCTTTGGAAATAAAACCCAGTCCTTTTTCAATTCTTATTTCAATATTCAAATTCACTTTACCTGTCACCTGAGCTATGTAGAGCTCTGGATTTAGAATTTCCACTTGTCCGCCAGTTTTTATATCCCCTGCGGTAATTTCTTTGGGGCCTTTGACAGAA
>Ga0155104_124_pt2 | contig 19508 bp, 19 predicted proteins | sample RifCSPhighO2_01_FD_106072 | JGI IMG/M metagenome (GOLD analysis project Ga0155104, IMG submission 106072) | Candidatus Nomurabacteria bacterium RIFCSPHIGHO2_01_FULL_38_19 | reverse complement strand
TAGAGCAAAGCTCACTACGGGACAAGTAAAAAATATGGAAAAAGGAAAAAATGAAAATAGTGATTTAATGGAAAAAATAATCTCGCTCTGTAAAAGACGCGGGTTTATTTTTCAGGGTTCGGAAATTTACGGCGGGCTGGCTGGCACTTATGACTGGGGGCACTATGGACTTGCCTTAAAAAACAATATCAAGCAGTCTTGGTGGAAAAAATTTGTGGATAGCAGGCGAGATATGTATGGCATTGATACGGCTATATTGATGAATAGTAAAGTCTGGGAAGCTTCAGGGCATGTGGCTGGTTTTTCAGATCCGACTCCTGACGGTAAGCAGTTTAATGTAATGTTCAAGACGCAAGTCGGCGCCGGAGCAGAAGCGGCTGTCTCATATCTACGACCGGAAACAGCCCAGGGGATGTTTGTGAACTTTAAAAATACGGTGGACGCTTTTCATCCCAAACTTCCTTTCGGTATGGCGCAGATTGGCAAGGCTTTTAGAAATGAAATAGCGCCACGGGATTTTCTTTTTCGCCAGCGCGAATTTGAACAGATGGAAGTGGAATATTTTATTCGTGGAGAAGACTGGGAAAAATATTTTGAATATTGGAAAGGCGAGATGCTGGATTGGATGGAAGAAATTGGACTTGATATGAGTAAGGTTCACGAAATAGAGATAGGCGACGATGACCGAGCACATTACTCAAAACGCACGATTGATTTTGAGTTTGATTTTCCTTTCGGGCAGAAAGAACTCTTTGGTTTGGCGTATCGCACGAATTTTGATTTAAAAAATCACAAACTTGATTATATAGATGAAGAAAATCCGCCAACTGGCAGAGAGAAAATAGTGCCGCATGTTATTGAGCCATCTATGGGTGTAGATAGGTTTGTTCTGGCATTATTGTTTTCTGTCTACGCTGAAGATGATCCGCCAGCTGGCGGAGGCGAAGTGCGCTCATACTTGAAATTTAAGCCGAACATCGCGCCGGTTATTTGCGCTGTTTCCCCACTTTTAAAAAACAAACCTAAACTCGTAGAATATGCGAATACAAAAGTCTATGCTCCGCTTAAAGCGGAGTTTGGTAGAGTGGCTTGGGATGATAACGGCAACATTGGCAAGCGCTATCGCCGGCAGGATGAAATCGGCACGCCGTTTTGCATTGTGGTTGATTTTGACACACTCTCTGACGACACGGTAACAGTCCGAGACAGAGATACAGGCGAGCAAATTAGGATAAAAGTAAAAGATTTAGAAAGTTATATAAAGGAGAGAATATAACTCTTCATGATTAAGGTAGTTATTTTAATTTTAATTGTGTTAATATACGCTATAGCGTATTAGTATACAATATTATATAATATAAATATGGGGGTATTAGAAAAAAAATTAAAAGCGAGAATGAAAAGAGAAAATATTCAAAAAGCTATTCTCTCTAGGATTGCTACAGTTGGTCTTTTGAGCGTGGCAATTTTGGCGCCCAATACCCTACAGGCTTTAAAATTTTTTGGCATTGAACCCAAAAACAAGTGGCAGAAATATAATATTAATCATAGTATTAAAAGATTAAAGGACCACGGTCTTATTTGTTTTGAAACAACTAGTAGAGGAACATTTGTGCGTCTTACACAAAAGGGAGAAGATAAATTAAGGAGGTTTAAACTTCTAGGCTATAAACTTACAAAGCCCAAAAAATGGGATAGAAAATGGCGGATGCTTATTTTTGATATAAAGGAAGAAAGAAAAGTAACAAGAGATAAAATTCGGTTTGCATTAAAAAAAATCGGGTTTTTACGTCTACAAGATAGTGTCTGGGTATATCCTTATGATTGTGAAGATTTTGTAACTCTTATGAAAGCCGATTTTAAAATTGGGAAGGATTTACTTTATTTGATAGTTGATACTATTGAAGGGGATACGAAAATAAGAAACCACTTTAAATTATCTACCTGAGTTTATTGTACAAAAATACGCTATAGCGTAATTATATACAATTTATATACTTAAAAAATATTTATAAAATTGATTGTTATGTTTATTTTGTGATATATTTTATGTATACAAAAGGGAATTGACCACACAGGAGTTGCCGTAATATACTTTTGTCACGACGGCAAGGGGAATGTTTTATTTAATAAGAGAGGTGGAAACTGCAGAGATGAACACGACATTTTTCAAAAAATATAAAGATAAAATATAATAATGAAATTCTCAAAAAAGGTTTTGAAAAATAGGTTGCGGATTATTACAGTGCCGATGAAAAACAACCCGACGGTAACGGTGCTGGTATTGGTGGAAGCTGGTTCTAAATATGAGACAAAAAAAGTAAATGGTATCGCACACTTTCTGGAGCATATGTGCTTCAAAGGAACGGTAAAAAGACCTAAAGCCATTGATATTTCCAAAGAACTGGATGTCTTGGGGAGTCAATATAACGCTTTTACTGCACAAGAGTATACCGGATACTATGCGAAATCAAGCGCGCGACATTTCCATAGGATTTTTGATATTGTTTCCGATATTTATCTTAACTCCACTTTCCCTGAAGCGGAGATGCAAAAAGAGAAAGGCGTAATAATTGAAGAGATAAATATGTACGAAGATATGCCGCAGAAGCACGTGCAGGACTTGATGATGAAATTGCTTTATGGAGACCAACCGGCCGGCTGGAACGTCGCCGGCGAGAAAAAAAATATTTTAAAAATGAAACGCGAAGATTTTGTGAATTACAAAAAGACGCATTATCTACCGGAGACCACGCTTGTTGTTATTGCCGGACAGGTGACCGAAACAGACGTTTTGAAGGAAACCAAGAAAATTTTCGGCGATCTTACAACCGGCAAAAAAATTGCCAAAATAAAAACCGACGACACGCAAAAAAAACCGCAAGCACTTATTAAGTTTAAAAAGACGGACCAGACACACTTTGTCCTCGGCATGAGGAGTTACAGCTTGCTCTCCGATAAAAACCCCGCGCTTGCGGTGCTTGCAGGAATCCTAGGCGGGGGAATGAGTTCCCGGCTTTTTCAAAAACTGCGAGAAGAAATGGGCGTCGGTTACTACGTTCGCGCCCACAATGATGCATATACCGACCATGGAGTTTTCCAGATTTCCGCTGGTGTGGACAACAAGAGGATAGATGAAGTTTTAAAGGCGGTGCTTCTAGAATGCAAGAAATTAAAAAACGAGAAAATAAAGATTGAAGAACTAAATAAAGTTAAAGAATATTTAATAGGCAATATGAAACTCTCTCTAGAATTGAGCGACGATATTGCAAATTTTTATGGCGGACAAGAACTTTTGAAACGAGAAATTCATAGCGCAGAAAAGAAAGCTAAAGAAATACGTAAAGTTACAGCTAATCAAATCCGGTTGCTGGCAAGAGCCATTTTTATAAATAAAAATCTTAACCTAGCTTTCATTGGACCTTTCAATAAAAAAGAAAAGTTTTTGAAAATACTTAAATTTTAATTTTTTATGTTATAAACGATATGCAAATAATATTTACTAAACACGCACTAATAAAACTTACTCAAAGAAAAATAAATAGGGTATTTGTAATTGAAACAATAAAGAATCCTGAACTAGTAAGACCAAGTTATAACTTGAGGAATGAATTATACAGAAAATTTAATAAGCACTACTTAAAAGTTGTAATTGCAAAGAAAAAAGAACATATTATAGTATTAACTATGCATTGGGTTGCGAAAACCAAATATAAATTGTAAAATATATATATGAAAATAAGTTATGATAAAGAGGCAGATGCCCTAAATATAGAGTTCAAAACAGGTCCAGTAGATAAAACCATGGAGCTTTCTCCGTTAATTTTTTTGGATTTAGACAAAAAAGGAAATCCGCTTTACCTTGAAATAATAGGCGCTAGTGAAAGATTTGGCAAGAAAAATTTTGGCAAAATAATGATAGGCAAAAAACTTGTTGGCTTACCAGCATTTGCATAGTCGAAAGATTTATTAATAAATAACTAAAATAAATTATATGCCAAGTGAGCGACAAACAACCGAAGATCAAAAAGGATTGGAGTATGAAAAAAAACATCATGGCTCCGGTCAACTCAAAAGCCAGCTTGATCCAGCCGAAATAAAGAAAAGAGAAATTTCTTCTAGTCATGGTGGGAGAATAAAGCCTAAGCCTAACTTAGAGTGGTACGATAGACATCAGAAATAATGAAAAAAGTATATTGAACCGTCTAGTGTTTTTGTGCTATTATATCCATATGCTTGAAAGTAATAATGTCACTTCGTTTTTTATATCCACAGGTACTATGATTCGGGCCGTTTTAGTTGCTTTGACTGTGTTTTTATTATGGTTTCTGCGAGACTTAGTACTTGTAGTTTTGACTGCCATCGTCCTCGCTTCTTTTGTAGAGTCTTCTGTTCCTTATTTTCAGAAACTTAAAATCAAAAGAGTTTTTAGTGTCATTATTTTGTATGCAATTTCATTATTGGTTCTATCGGCTCTTTTTTATCTATTTGCGCCTCTGCTCATAACTGAAATTTATAATTTTTCTATTTTTATGGAAACTTACGCTCCCAATTTTTCTCTTTTGAATTATTTCCAAAATGAGGCTTTCTCTGGCGCTAAAGACATAGTGGGTTCTCTCTCAGACGGGCTTTCTTTTTCCACTCTTTTTTCAACCTCAAATGCCTTTATTAGAAATCTGTCTGGCGGTTTCTTTTCCACTCTGTCTGGCGCTTTTGGTGGAATCTTCAACTTTATACTTATTATCCTCATATCTTTTTATCTTTCAATCCAAGAAAAGGGTATAGAAAATTTTCTTCGCTTAGTTACTCCAATGAAATATGATAATTACATAGTGGATCTCTGGAGTCGTTCTAGAAGAAAAATAGCGCTGTGGCTTAAGGGGCAAGTGGTTGTCGCCATAGTGGTGGCTGTGCTTGTTTATCTGGTATTATCTCTTCTCGGCATAGAATATGCGTTGCTTCTCGCCATTATTGCCGGTATTGCCGAGCTTGTGCCATATGGTATTTTCGTTGCCTTGATACCCGCTTTCTCCTTGTCATTTATTTCTGGTGGTATAGAAAATGCGCTAATGGCCACCGGCGCGTATATAATTATTAATCAATTTGAAGTTTTCCTTTTTACTCCGCTGATAATTGAAAAAGTTGTGGGGCTTTCTCCTATCGTCATTATCTTATCAATCCTAATAGGATTTAAATTGGCTGGCGCTTGGGGTTTTATTCTTGCCATTCCACTTGCCATAGTTATTATGGAATACTTAAATGATATAGAAAAAAATAAAATTTTAGCCAGAGTAGGCAATAAGTAATGACTAAAAAAAGACCTTTTTACATTACAACCACTCTTCCATATATAAATGCACCACTTCATATAGGGCACGCTTTGGAATTTGTGCGCGCAGATGCTATGGCGCGATATAAAAAACTTTGTGGATTAGATGTTTTTTTTAATACTGGAACAGATGAACATGGAAGAAAAAATTATAACAGGGCCATTGAAAAAGGAATAAGTCCAAAAGAATTCGCCGATCAAGGATTTAAAACTTTTAAAGAGCAATTGAAAAAGTTTGGAATCAGCGACGACATACATTTTGTTCGTACTACCGATACGCATCATAAACTTGCGGCCCAAGAATTTTGGAAACGAGTGAAGGACAACGGATATATTTACAAAAAAAGTTATCAAGCGAAATATTGTGTCGGTTGCGAGAGCGAAAAAACAGGCTCAGAGCTAGACGAAAAAGGTGAATGTCCTCTGCATCCCGGTCGACAGCTAGAATTGATTAATGAGGAAAATTATTTTTTTCGATTTTCTTCTTTTGGAAACAAACTCTTGGAACTTTATAAAAAGAATCAAAATTTTGTAATTCCAGAGTTTCGCCTGAACGAAATGAAAAATTTTATCAGAAGCAGCTTACAGGATTTTTCAATTTCACGCTTGAAATCCAAAATGCCTTGGGGGATAGAAGTGCCTGATGACAAAGACCATGTGATGTACGTATGGTTTGATGCTCTGACAAACTATATTTCTACTCTCGGCTGGCCTGATAACTTAGAAAATTTTGAAAAATATTGGGTAAATGGCAACCCTACCCAATATTGCGGGAAAGACAATACTCGTTTTCAGTCAGTAATGTGGCAAGCGATGTTAATGGCGGCTGGTTTGTCAAATTCGCATCAAATAGTGGTAAATGGTTTTATTACTGGCGAGGGAGGAGTGAGAATGTCTAAAACTATTGGCAACGTCGTTGACCCGAGAGATATCGTCAAAGAATACGGCACCGATGCCTTGCGTTATTTTCTGTTGCGTGAGATTTCTTCATTTGAAGATAGCCCGTTTACGATGAAGCGCTTTCAAGATGCCTATAATGCGAATTTAGCGAATGGGTTGGGGAATTTAGCTAGTCGCATTCTAGCTTTATCAGAAAAATACTTAGATAGATGTCCAGAGATTCCGGAAAAATCTGATTTTAACGAATACTTTAGTTTTTTTGAAAAGTTTGATATCAAACAAGCGGTGGATTATCTTTGGAATGAGATAGGAGAGCTAGACAAATTTATTCAAGCAACCGAGCCATTTAAAGTAGTGAAAGTTGATAAGGAAAAAGGAAAAGAATTAATTTCTAACATGATTATTCGTTTATACACCATAGCCCAAATGTTAAATCCGATAATGCCTGAAACTAATATTCAGCTTAAAAAATTAATTAAAGAAAACAAAAAACCCAAGACTCCTTTATTTTTACGCAAAGACTAATATGACTCCAAAATATATAGACATACACAGCCACGTTCAGTTCAAGGCTTTTGATGCAGACAGAGCTGAAGTGATGGCTCGGGCTATCGAAAATGATACTATCGTTATAAATATTGGCACGCAGATAGATACTTCTAGAAAAGCAGTGGAATTGGCAAATGAGTACAAGGAAGGAGTCTACGCAATTATCGGACTTCACCCGATTCATACTGGCGCGTCGTATCACGATACTAAGGAGCTAGGAAAAGGCGGTAAAGAGTTTGTTTCGCGCGGGGAAGTTTTTGATAAAGAAGCATACCGAGAACTTTTAAAAGATAAAAAAGTTGTGGCAATAGGGGAATGCGGACTGGATTATTATAGGATGGACGCTGATTCCATCGAAAAGCAAAAGCGCGCATTAATTGCGCAAATAGAACTCGCCAACGAATTTAACAAGCCGATAATGCTCCACATTCGCAATGGTTCGATAAGCTCACCACAGACAATCCCAAACCGAAATGCGTATTTTGATGTGTTGGAAATTTTAAAAATACACCTGAAAACAAATCTACCAAAAGGAGCTAGGGGTGATGTGCATTTTTTTGCCGGAGGGCTCGAAGAAGCCAAAGCATTTTTGGATTTTGGTTTTACTCTTTCTTTTACCGGAGTCATTACATTCACCCACGACTATGACAAAGTCATAAAAAATACTCCGCTTGATATGCTCATGTCAGAAACAGATTGTCCGTATGTAGCGCCTGTACCACATAGAGGCAAGAAGAACGAGCCAATGCACGTGCGAGAAGTAGTAAAAAGAATTGCCGAAATTAAAAATCTTCCGGAATCTGAAGTGGCCGATGCGATTATAGAGAATGCTAAAAGGGTGTTCGGGTTGCATTTTTAAAGCCTTTTTGTTAGTATGAAATTCATGTCAGATGCGGAAAAAGAAACGAATAAAAGTTCCCAAGTCTATGAACTGGGCTACCTTTTGGTGCCTACCTTGGCACCGGAAGATGTGCCGGCTGTTTATGGCAATCTAAAAGAGCTTATAATTTTAACTTCTCAAGGTGAGATTATTTCGGACGAAATACCAAAAAATATAACGCTGACTTATCCTATGCAAAAAGTTATCTCAAATGTACGCAGTAAATTTACTACTGCATATTTCGGCTGGATAAAATTTACAATGAGCCGAGAGCAGATTTTAGAGCTAAAGAAACGCCTTGACCTTGACCCGAATCTAATTCGATTTTTGATATTAAAAACCGTAAAAGAAAATACGATTGCCACAAAAAGATTTATGCGAGGAGATGTGATACATAGGAGACCTCTAATAAAAAGAACTGAAAATGAAGAAACAATGGTTCCTATCAATAAAGAAGAAATTGATAAAGAAATAGATGCGTTGGTCGCAATGTGAGTGAAAATCAATGAGTGGAGCGAATATGATTTTCCTTACCCCGCCCCACTTTTAACATTAACAGTATTTAGAAAATTAAAATTTTACAAGCGATGAACTTTAGGTTATTATTAAATGAATTATTAAAAGTGAGGCGGGGTGACGATTTTTATAGTCATTTCATTCCTTAAAAATCAGCCATGTATTTAAATAAAGCAATAGTTGTGGGCAATCTTACTCGCGATCCGGAACTTACCGCAATACCTTCAGGACAAAAGGTATGCAAGTTTGGAGTGGCGACAAACAGGGTCTGGAAAGATAAGAGTGGCATCAGGCAAGAGTCCACTACCTATCACAATATTGTGGTCTGGGGCAGACAAGCGGAAACTTCGGCTCAATATTTAAAGAAAGGCCAGCAAGTTATGATAGAAGGTCGCATAGATACTCGCAGTTGGGATGATAAGACAACCGGAGAAAAAAAATACCGAACGGAAATCGTTGCGGACCGAGTGCAGTTTGGAGCTAAAAGCGGTGGGGGCGTTGGCGTGGGCGCTCCGAAAGTTTCAGCATCATCTGATTCTGAAAACATTGACTCCATAGAGTACCCCGAAGAAGACATTAACCCGGAAGACATTCCGTTTTAGGTCAAAATTAATGAACGGAGTGAATATAATTTTCCCTACCCTGTTAAATAAATTTTGTGAAGCAAAATTTGCCATATGGTGCAAAAAGTGTAATATAGATATTATTAAAATAAGATTTTAAAAAATTTAGGAGATGTATGCCATATGGCATTTAACAGGGTGTCAATTTATATAGTCGCTCCGCTCCTTATAAATCAGCCATGAAGCAAGATTATTTTTCAGCCAATAATATTAAATATATAGACTATAAAGATATTGAAATTCTAAAAAGATTTCTCAACCCCAATGGCAAAATCATGAGCCATAAGCGCACTGGCGTAACAGCCAAAAACCAACGAGAACTTTCTGTCGCTATCAAACACGCCCGCTTTTTGGGTCTGCTACCTTTTGTGGCTAAGTAGAAATTTAAACTCGTTCTACGTATTCTCCCGTTTCTGTATTAACGCGGATAATATCTCCTTCATTGAGAAACATAGGGGCGTTGAGCGTTGTACCGTTCTCTAAAGTAATTATTTTATTTCCTCCTTTAGAAGTGTCTCCGCGCACGGCTGGCAGAGCTTCTTTGACAAGAAACTCCATTTTAATCGGCAGAGTAATTTTTATAATTTTTCCCTTGCCCGCCAAAGCTTCAGCGTCGGCGGGCTTGTCATCATCGTTCCAGACTAGCGCCGTGACATTGCCGTTTTGTTTTAAAAATTTACCTGCGTCGCCTATAAGGTTCGCTTCGAGTTTGAATCTGTTGCTTTTATCCAGTGGGTCGCAAAACCAATATTCTCCCCCGCTCGACTGAACCGTCGTTCGGGCGGGCTTGTTTTGATATAAAAAAGTAACATCGCGTTTTTCTATGTCCGCCTCGGGAGCGGATTCAGAAACATGAAAAGTCGCGGCAATAGTCTTGCCTGATATCAAGCTTTTTAACTTTACTTGATTTTGCGGTTTTCGTTGCTGGGTTCGCGCTACGTGGGATTCTACTACCTCGCACGGCTCACCGCCGTAAATGATTATTTTTTTCTCACGAATTTCGTTGTATTGAAGTTGAGACATAGGCATTATACTAGCAGAAAAATTTATAAAATCAACTATTTTACTTACTTAAACGCCATATGTGATATAATATTATGTAAGAATTGATAGCGTTGTTAACACTTTAACATTTTTTGGATAAAGTTAACAACGCTATCAATTCTTACATAGGGCTACGGCATTAAGCATTGATAACGGAGTGGGTATAGTGCTAGGACAAAACTCCAGATCAATAACACCCTCCCAAACCACCACTTACACTATCACTGCTTCCAACAGTATGGGTTCGGTAAACAAGAGTGCGACTGTCATAGTTTCTTCTGAAACGTCTATATCTCCTAACTATGTACAAGTTGAAAAAACAGAGTCTTTGGGGCCCATAGGGACAGACGCAAGCCAATATTCACCATGGGTGATGTACAAGTCAGGTTGGGGAAGTTATCTAATGTATTACTGTAAAAATACACCAATCGACGGGGTGTATAGGGATCGAGTTTGGCGTGGGGAAAATTGGGGAGATGGAAAAACAGGTTGGGAAGATGGCCAGGTCGTTATACAAGCGACCAGTACTCAAAGTGAAGATGATCTGTCTTGTAGTCCTGGTGTGGTCATTGCAGGTAATACTTGGCATATGTACTATACTGCGGCGAATAGAGACACTCCTCTGGATGTTTACTTATACCATGCAACAGCCTCTGCTCCGGGGGTTGATTGGCAAAAACTCGGAAGAGTGCGGGGCATATCACCGACACTCTCTGGGTATTTAGAAACGCCTAGTCCCTTATATCAGAACGGTAATATTATTTTATACTTTATAGGGCCAGATCATGGCCTCTATAAAGCTACTAGTTTGGATGGGACTAATTTTTCTTCTCCCGTAAAATTAAATGCCCCTATTTCCACTGGTGGACGAGTTACTTTTTCCAATGGAGTTTACTATTATACCTACTCGCGCGAACCGTCAAGCGTTTTTCTGGCGCCAACGGCGATATACCTTTCTACCTCTGCCGACGGCATCAACTTTTCTAATGGACAGTTATTGTTCAGTGCCAGTGGCTCCGACTGGGACAGTGGCAAAATATGGTCTCCACATACATTTTTTGAAAATCAGTCAATTATGCGTATATACTACGCGGGAAACTCTGGTGAATATCCTTTCTGGTGGGGATTAAATTCTTCCATGGGCGTACGATCGTTCAATATCCAAAGTTCTTGAAGTAAAATAAAAAGATAATTTTACGGATTCTTTCAATGCGCAAACTTGTCGACCTGGCAGGTTGACAAGTTTTAATGCTTTTGAGAAAATAGGGAGATGATTGGCGATATCTATCATATTTGTAATAGAGGTATTAGAAAGGAAAAAATCTTTGATAGTGAGTCTGACTATTTTAGATTTGTCTTAAATTTATATCGTTTGAATAATAAGGGTGAAAGTTTAAGGATTAACCCAAATAGAAAATCGATTGATGATTTTCCAGAGCAAGATAAGATAGTGGAAGTTTTAAAGTGGACATTGTTGCCGAATCACTACCATCTTCTTTTATATGAAAAAGTTGATGGCGGGGTTTTAGATTTTGTAAAAAGACTTGGCAATTCATATACAAAATATATAAATATCAAAAGAGAAGCTAGCGGTTATTTATTCCAAAATTCTGCGCGCATCATCCACATTACTAGTAATAGGCATTTTCTTTATATTCCACTTTATATTGACCTTAATTTATTGGATTTGATTTACTCAAAGTCTAAACCTAGAAAAATAAACATAAAAAAATCATTGACTTTTTTCAAAAACTATAAATGGTCCAGTTTCCGTGATTATTTTGGTAATCGCGTTTCTCCGTTTGCTAAAATTATTAATAAGGACTTGTTCTATGAATACTTCGATACTAATACCAAAGACTACCACAAAGAGTTGTGTGGATTTTTAAAGGCAGGAGAATATGAAGAATTAAAAGATGAGCTCGTAAAGGAGAAACTTGTCAACCTGGCAGGTTGACAAGTTTATGTTTCCTCGGCGAATTTTTTGAGAATTTCTTTCAAGATTTGCGCAGATATTTTTTTATCTTCTTTAAGAAATTTTCGGGTAGAATCATAGCCTACGCCCAACTTTACTTTTTCCTTCGTCTCGCTGGAGCCTTTAGCAGAGGCGGGTGCTTTTTCACCACTCGGTACATAAAAATAAGAATTCCCGCTTTTTTCTATAATCTTAAACTTTTCGCCAAGCGCCATTATTTCGCCTTCTTTGGAAATGCCTTCGCTGTAGATAATGTCAAACTCTGTTTGTTTGAATGGAGCGGCAACTTTGTTTTTCACCACTTTCACGCGGGTACGGTTGCCGACAACCTCTTCGCCTTTTTTTATCTGCGCGATTTTTCGAATATCCAGCCGGACCGAAGTATAGAATTTCAAGGCTTTGCCTCCGGGAGTAGTTTCTGGATTACCGAACATCACTCCGATTTGCATTCTGATTTGATTTATAAAGATGACTACTGTTTTAGATCTGGCGACGATGGCAGTCAATTTACGAAGCGCTTGGCTCATCAGTCTCGCTTGCTTGCCGACGTGGTAAGCTCCCATATCACCCTCAATTTCATCTTTTGGAGTCAACGCCGCCACGGAATCTATAACAATAACATCAATTTTACCAGTGCGCACCAAGCTCTCTACGATTTCCAGCGCTTGCTCGCCATTGTCCGGTTGAGAAATGAGCAGATTATTAATGTTTACTCCGAGCTTTTTGGTGTATTCCGGGTCCATGGCGTGTTCAGCATCTATATAGGCGCAAACTCCGCCTTTTTTTTGGGCTTCAGCAACAATGTGCAAAGAGAGTGTCGTTTTTCCGGAAGCTTCCGGTCCGAATATTTCGATGATTCTGCCGCGCGGTATTCCGCCGACACCGAGCGCCATGTCCAGCCCGATAGAACCAGTCGGTATTACGTTGATATCTACTTTGGGTGAGTCGCCAAATTTCATTATTGAACCTTCACCGAATTTTGTCTGAATAGCCTTTAGAGTATTTTCTAACACTTCTACGCCTACGGTTTTGTCTTCTTTTTTTTCTTTTTTCTTTTGCATAATTATTTTCACCCCGCTTAGCGGGGCGAGTAAATTATCTTATAATTTTTTTCGTCAATATAGTCAAATTTATCTTTCGCCTTTATTTCTACTATATTATAACCAGAAAGTAAAGCAATGGTTTCATTAAAGTTTCCAGTTTCATCTATGGATATTTCCCGGCCGTTCAAGGTTACCAATGTTCCATTTTTCGCATTTCCTTTTATCTCCATCACACCTTCTGCAACTGTTACTCCATCGCTTATATTTACATTTTTAATTTTTACTCCGAAGATTAAATCTTTTGAGCGAAAAAAGGCAAAAACAATAATAATCAAAAAAAACAGAGAAAGACTTCCCACTTTAACTATTTTTTTTACATTGGTATTCATTATATTACGTTATCTCTGTTTTCATTACGCGCAATTTTTTCTAATACTTCTCTCGGCTTGGCGCCGTCTCCCGGACCTATTACTCCGCGTTCTTCCAATGTATCCATCAGGCGGGCCGCGCGCGCATATCCTAATTTTAACTTTCTTTGCAAATATGAAGTTGAGGCTTTACCCGCTTCCACAACGCAGACTCTCGCTTCTTCGTACATTTCATCATCGTCTTGATTATTTTCATCTTCCAAAGTGCTTTCAAAAATACTCTTATCCACCGAAATAGATTCCGAGGTTAAGGTCATTTCTTCAGACACTTCATCCCTGTAAACATCGGCCAAATACTTTGCAATTTTTTTCACCTCTACTTCTGAAATAAATGCAGATTGTAAACGCTCCGGCTGAGCGTTACCCGAAGCGTACAGCATATCACCGGCGCCCAAAAGTTTTTCCGCGCCACCGGTGTCCAAAATCGTACGGGAATCTACCTGTGAAGAAACCTTCAAAGCGACCCGGACCGGGATATTGGCTTTTATCAAGCCAGTAATTATATTTACTTCCGGACGTTGCGTAGACAAAATTAGGTGTATGCCCACAGCTCTGGACATTTGGGCCAATCGCACAATGGCTGATTCCAATTCTCTCGGATAGGTACTCATAATATCCGCTAACTCGTCTATAATAATGATAATGTACGGCAAACGGTCTAGACCTCCTCCGCTTTCGGCGCCTCCCCTTTGGGAAGAGGAAGAGCGGAAGTTTTTTTTATTAAAAATATTGCTGTGATAAGATTCTATGTCTCGGACCGACTCGGCCTCCAATATGTCATAGCGACGGTCCATCTCTTTGGCTGCCCACTTTAAAGCCAGAATTGTTTTTTTAGCTTCAGTAATTACTGGTGTAAGCAGATGCGGAATATTGTTATAAAGGGTAAGTTCTACACGCTTTGGATCTATCAATATAAGTTTTAAATCGTCTGGTCCGTTTCTATACAGAAGGGAAGTAATCATAGAATGAATTGTGACTGATTTTCCGGAGCCGGTTGTGCCGGCGACTAAAACATGCGGCATTTTGACCATATTGCCGAAAACTGCCTTACCGGAAATATTACGGCCCAAGGCGATAGTCAGAGGTTTTGAAGAATTTTGGAATTTTTCATCAGAAAGAAGAGTTGCCAGACCGACTATTGATTTTGATTTATTTGGAATTTCAATACCGACCAAAGATTTTCCCGGAATCGGCGCTTCTATTCTGATTGGGTGCGCCGCCAGCGCCAGCGCCAAATCATTTTGCAGACCAACAATCCGCGAAAGTTTTACTCCTTCGGCTGGCTTCAACGCATAACGGGTGACAGTCGGTCCGACGGTTATTTCGTCCATTTCTACTTCAATGCCAAAGTTTGCCAGTGTGCGTTTTATGATATTTGCGTTTGCTTTTATGTCGCCGGTATTTGGTTTACCGCTGTCTTCTTCTAAGAGAGACATCGGCGGGGGGGTATAGTCAGGCTTTAGGCCGTAGGCTCTAGACTTTAGTTTCTTTGGTTCAAATTCATCCATCGCCTCGCCAAAGCCTTCGGCGTCGGCGGGTTCACTTCCATTTTTCTTTTTCCCAACGCCGAATGCTTTCTTAATTTTTTCAGTTGCAGTTTCTTCTTCTATTATTTCTTTTTCTTTATCTTCGGCTACTTCGTTATTTATATCTTCCATCTTCTCACTAGAGCCTAGTTGCCCAGAGCCCAGCGCCTTCATTATCAGTGCCCAAATCTTTTTCATAAGCGGCGCAAAATCAAGTCGCGCGTCAAACATTATCAGAGTTGAAATTATCAAAATTGCGCCGAGAAAAATGATGCTGGCATACACGTCAAAAAGACGTACGAAAGGCGTTGATAAAATTTCTCCCAAAAATCCGCCCGCGTGTTTACTCGAAGCTACATCTATCAGCCCTTCTCCTGCGAGCAGAAACATTACTCCACTTACAGCGCGCATCCATCCGATGTTTGGGGTTTCGGACTTTACAAATGAAATTCCAAGTAAAATAAAAAGAAGTGGTAGTAATATATATCCGACGCCCAGCAAGTAATAAAGTTTTTCATAAATAACTTCACCGGCGACTCCCGCCAAGCCAAATGCGGACATTAGAAAAAACAACGCCAAGACAAAAAAGATGACCGCTATTATTCCGTGTTTGGTATGACTTTTTAACCCGGAAAAATATTCTTTGCCGTTCTTTTTTTTGTTTTGATTTTTTGCCATCTTAAGTATCTTAACATATTTTTATTTTTTCTCTAAAATGTGATTATTGTTTTATAGGGTACAGATATTTTTCTGTTAAAAAATTCTTCCCGCTCGGCGCGTCCGCCTGCGCAAGCCCCTCTAAAATAACAATCACATTTTTTAATCCTGCGTACGGACATTTATATCGGACTTGCAATAAATGCGGGGGTGTATATAATGGACAGATGTTTGGAGAAGAAAAAAAACTCACGGACACTGACCTCTCCCCAACCCCTCTCCTTAATAAGGAGAGGGGCGAGGGGGTGAGGTGGATGTCCTATCCAAAACTAAATAAGCTTGTTACTGCAATGTATATAGTAACGGACATAATGGACAAAGACGAGCCAATACGTTTGAAATTAAGGACATTGGCGGTGGAAATTTTATCAGACATACCTACTGAACAGTCAGGCATTAATTCTATATCAAGGACAAATCTAAGTGAAAAAGTAAAAACAATTTTATCTTTTTTAGATGTTGCTTCAACCGTCAATTTGATTTCTGAAATGAATTTCAATATTCTCAAAAAAGAATTTTTTGAATTAGCCAAATCTATTGATGAGCCCAAGCAAATCAACCCTATATGGCTGGAAGAATTTCTTGGAGCCAATGACCCCACCCCTTCCCTCCCCGAAGGGAAGGGAGTAAACACCGCCGTATCTTCCTCTTCCTTTGGGGGAGGCGAAGGAGGGGGTGAACATAAAGGACATCTCGACTATGCTCGGAGCAAGCACACATATATTGGTGTCCAAAAAGGGAATACCTTAATGAAAGCTTTGTCTGATAAGACTAACTTGTTGTCCGATAGTGATATAAATTTATCACACAAAAATAGAAACGATTTTGGTAAATTAAAAAAACAAAGACGGGAAGATATAATCAAAGCTATTAAAAACAATGCTGGTAGTGCCACCATAACGGACATCAAAACCAGAATTTCCAGTCTGCCTATCGGACAAACAGGTTCGCTTTCTACTTGTAGTGAAAAAACATTGCAAAGAGAACTGGTGTCTATGGTCAAAGATGGCGTCCTTTATAAGACGGGGGAGAAGAGATGGAGTAAATACTTTATAAAATAACCCCACCCCAGCTCTCCCGACCTCTCCCGACCTCCCCAAAAGGGAGGGAGAATTTGTCTCCCCCTTTGGGGGAGAACTCAAAGAGGGGGTGAGAGAAGGAGGAATTTAAGCCTCCCCCTTTGGGGGAGGTATGGAGGGGGTTGTGTTTCTACTTGCTTTTTGTATAGAAGTATGAGAATATAGATATATGGATATACTTATTTTTACTAAGTAAGTTATCCACATAGTATATGTTGCCCTGTCTTGGGACTATATACTATAATACCTTCTGTGGTTATGAACTACACATCTTTTTTTGTGTAATTCCTAAACCGCAAAATGGTATTTGTTTTCGTTCATGATTTCGTCGAAAAAATCCTGAAAGAAAACAGGTGTCCCTCACCAATTTTTTAAATTGGTGAGGAGTAAAAGAAAGGTCATTGAAAACCGAATAGCTATGTTTTCAATGCTAGTTTATCTCTGTTCACTATTTATTTCTCTGTCGCATTATTAACAATTATAAGTTTATTGACGGGTGAGAAATAGTGATAGAAAAAAATACGCTTTTAGTTTAGTCGAAACTAATTAATGGCGTAGAATCCCAATAGTAGAATTTAAGAAATTTACTACGGGATAAGAATTAGAAAAAATTTATGAGTAAATTATTAAGTTTAAAATCAAAATACCTTCTTGGGGTTATGATTGTGGCGGCTATCGTGGTTGCCTTCGCAATGTTTGCGACTACGGCTTTGGCGGCTTACACTCACGTGGGTACTCTAAGACAAGGTTCAAGCGGTTCTCAAGTTGTTTCACTTCAAACAACTTTGGGCGGTCTTGTGGCAGATGGCAGTTTTGGTCCTATGACCAAAGCGGCTGTAATGTCTTACCAATCTTCCAATGGTCTTGTCGCTGACGGTGTTGTCGGTCCTTTAACTGGCGCATCGTTAGCAGGTTCTATGATGGGCGGCGGTTCAATGACTTACCCAGCGGGTTGTACTTCAAGCTCAGGCTTTAGTCCAACAACTGGTCTGTCTTGCTCTGGTGGTAGTGGAAGTCTTCCAGCAGGTTGTATGCCTGGCTACCTATTCAGTTCAACAACTGGCTTATCATGTTCCGGTGGAACAACACCACCGCCTTCTGGACTACAGGGCGGCGCTGGTTCAATTGATACGTATGACTTGACTTCAGGTCTTAGTAACGAAGAAGTCGGTGAAGACGCTGAAGATGTGAAAGTCGCCGGTCTTAATCTGGAGAACAGCGACGATTCAGACCTCAGTCTTACCGCGGTAAGACTCGTATTTAACGAGGGAACGGCAGCCAGCGACTTTGACAATTACGCAAGCGAGGTATCTATCTGGCTTGGCAGTAAAGAAGTTGCTCGCGTAGACGCAGACGAATTCAATGATGACAACGACTGGACCAAGACTGTTACATTGTCTGGCGCAATTCTTCGTTCAGGTGATACAGAAGACCTCTTTGTCGCAGTTTCCGGAGTATCAAATCTTGATACTGCTGATGCTACAGATACCTGGACTGTTGATTTCACGTCGCTTCGTTACATTGATGGCACCGGGGCTTCAACTTCTGAAGACCCTACAGTTGCCGTTACGACCTTCTCTTTTGAGTCGTTCGCAACCTCGGCTGATACTGAATTGAAAATTACCGAAAGTGGCACTGCCAATGAGTTGGTAGACGACGCGCACCTCATTAACGTTGACGCAACTGACACTACCGACAACGTCCCAGTTCTTGCCTTTACCGTTGAAATAGAGGGTGATTCGGATGTGAACATTGATTCTCTGCCGGTTACTCTTACTTCAACCGAAGCAGCCGGAGCCGACTTTGACGAACCTGGTGACATTGTTACCACCCTCCGCCTCTTTGCGGATGGAGTTGAAATTGGTTCAGAGACCGTTGACGGTGTAGCTGCTGGCGGCGCGGATACTCAAGTCGTCGTATTCGATGACCTTGACTTCGACATAACAGCAGGTGACAAAGTAAACTTCGTAGTAAAAGGTAAGTTTGTGGCTCTCTCCGGCGCGCTGGATGTCGCCGACACGATTGCGGCCGCTTTCGGTGAAACTGAAACCGACCTTGCAACCTTTGACGCTGAAGATGAAACAGGCGAAAACCTTGCCGATGCGGACAAAACTGGTACAGCCAACAGCACCGCGTCTGAAGTTCGCGATGTGGGCTTTACTCTTAAGTTCGTAAGCGGCACAGCGGTTATATCTAAGCTGGCCGACTTGACAATCGCAACTGACGATGACCAGGGAACATTCACGATTGTGGTTGATGTAACGGCTTGGGATGGTGATATCTACTTTGATGGTACTAATCCAACAGAAGCTGGTACAGATGCCCATAACTTGGATATCGCTGGTACTGAAACAGTCCTTGCCTCTTCTGTCAGGTCATCTACGGGTGCTGTCTTAAGTGGTACGCTTGGTACTACTGGTAGATACCGGGTTCTGGAAGACGATACAGAAAGATTTGAAATTAAAGTAACTCTTGCTCCTACAGCCGCAGGAGATGATGGATTCTTTGAAGTTTCCATCTCAGATCTTATGTATTCTCTCACTGATATTGATGTTGTAGATGCAACTGCAGTTGCATATACATTCGACCTTGTCGACTTCAAGACTCCTCAGGTGTTCTTGAATGGAAACTAGTAGTAACTAGTTAGAAGTTAAATTTTCACAGGTCGATCTGTGAGAATCTCAAAAAACCACCCTTCGGGGTGGTTTTTTGTTGTGGGGGGAAGGAGATAAATGCAACCCCTTTTATCCCCCTTGTCAGGGGGAATCAACTGCTCCTCCCTTGATAAGGGGAGGTCGGGAGGGGTTGGGAGATGGGTAATCCCTATAAAATCAAGGCGGTTTTATAGGGAATGGGGGCGAGAATAGGCAGAAAATTTGCTTGTTTCCAAGTTTGTATG
>Ga0155104_125_pt1 | contig 19692 bp, 21 predicted proteins | sample RifCSPhighO2_01_FD_106072 | JGI IMG/M metagenome (GOLD analysis project Ga0155104, IMG submission 106072) | Candidatus Nomurabacteria bacterium RIFCSPHIGHO2_01_FULL_38_19 | reverse complement strand
GCGAGTGCGTCATGCCCTGCTCTCTGCCGATACCAGAGGGCAGGTTCAAGGTTCGGACGGATGGGGATCCGTTCCGGGCCAAGTTCAAGGGAGTCGGCCACTGGGTCGACTACCCCGGCAAAGGCGACTTCCACGCCCCAGACGGCGTGGAAGTCGGCGAAGCACAGTTTGCTTCGCGAGATGAAAAAAACCTGCACGTTCGGGTGCAGGTTTACAGAATTGTCACCGTTCGGAGGTAGCTCCGAACGGTGAGCGCCTGACCAGCGCTAAAGCGGTCAGAAAGGAAAAGTTCTTTATGAAAAACAAAGGGGCGACTCGTTTTATGAGACGCCCCTTTGTTATTTCTATTTCATTTATAGTCAGTCAATTTAACACTTCCCTCTTGTGGATTTATATTTTCTATATTGAAAGTTCGCAAGATAATACCGAGAATAGCCCAGACTCCTACCATTATGGTAATCCCGATAATACCCCAAAGCATATGGCTTCTGCCAGTCGTCCTTTTTTCTTCATTTTCCTGATTTAAAAGAAATTCAAACACTCCATAAAGAAAAAAGGCAACCGCTAAAGCGAAGAGCATTATGATGAGCGGGTTTATAATCAGCCGGTCAACATTATGCACGAAAGTATCCACACTCACAGCATAAGCTATTTTAGCAGAGAATATCATTCTAGGCTTTAGGCTTTAGCTATTTAATTAGTTAAGAGGCACAGTTGGGTAAGTAATAGGAACTCTTTGATTATCAAGACCAAAGGTACGAGTTAGAATTCTGACAAGTCCCCAGACAGCGACAATGACGGCCAAACCGATAATACCAAAAATTATTCTGTCTCGGCCTTTCTTTTTCGCTTCTTCGTCGCTGGCAATAACATAAGTGATGACTCCATATACAAAATAGACCACCCCCAAGGCAACCAAAATCGGAACAACTGCATTCAAAATGTTACCTATTCTACACAATAAATCCTGTATAGTTGATGCAGTGGCAAAATTGCCGACATTACATGGATTACCAGTTGGACCACCAGTCGTCTGCGCCAATGCCACGACAGGTATAACCACCAGCATTAAAGCCAAAACAAAACCCGACAATACAATTAATTTCTTTTTCATAATTTATAAACTTACGACTAATAATTTTTATCCCGCTAAGCGGGAAAGCGACCACTTTTATAACAAATAATAAGTACATTTTAACACAAAGAACAAAGTAAATAAAGCAAGCTAATTGTATTATTGTTAAGATTAAAAATCAAACATTGACAGGATCCTTCTCACAAATCGCACCAGGAGGGCATGGAATATCAAGAGGCGAGTCTAGAAAGTCGTCTCCTCCGCCGGGACTAGTCGGGCTCCCCCGGGGGAGAATGCCGAAAGTATTGCCTAAAATCCGCACTAAACCCAAAACCGAAAGCATCACCGCCAAAGCGACAAGACCCCAGACTATGAACTGCTTGCCCTTTTCTCTTTTGGCTTCTTCACCGGCGCCGAAAATAAAAAACTGGAGCACACCCCAAACAAAAGCGACTATGGCTATGGCAAAAATAATAGGAATAAAAGATTTGACAATAAGACAAGTTAGATAACTTAATAAATCTCCTATTTTTGGATCACCGGCAAATTTGCATAGCATAAAAATAAAGTTAATTTATAATATAATTATCGTCCCGTACTTGTCTTTGGGATAACACTCGTATCTATACCAAAGGTATTACCTAAAATTTTAACCAAGCCCCAGACCGAGAGCATCACCGCTAGGGCAACTATTCCCCAGAGGATAAACTGCTTGCCTTGTTCTCTCTTGGCTTCTTCGTCGGGGTTAAGAATAAAAAACTGCATCACGCCCCAGATAAAGGCGGCCAAGGCCAAAGCAAAAATAAGCGGAATGACAAATTTGTTGATATTGCAAGTTACCAGATTAAACAGAGCTCCTATGGTATTGTCGGCAAGAGGACACATAAAATTATCCTAACTTGGTAACAGTATTTGAAATCATAGTGGCGATAGCCCACGACCCCAAGAGTATCGCCCCGCCCAGACAAGTATACAGTAGCGCGTCTTTGGCTTTGGTTAATTTTTCCGAATTCCCCCTCGCCGAGACAAAAAGAAAACCGCAGTAAACAATAGCCAGCGCCAGAACCGGTATGCCGATTTTAATCGCGCCTTCCAGAATGGTCTTGATTAAAGCCGGTATAGATTGAGGACCGGTTTGTCCTAATGGGTTAACGAGCTTAGTGCCGGTATACGTAGCAGTACCAGTAACGTCTGAGGCAAAAGAAATAATAGGCACAACAAATGCATAGGTTATTAAAAATAATCTATATAAAAAATTTTTAAGAAGTTGCATAACCATATTATATACTCATTTAAAAAACATTTCCAATATCTTCGTACCCCCCAAAATTGATAATATAAGTTTAACAATCAGCCAAGCGGCAAAGGCGATAATCAGCCCAAAGACCGCATTGGTAAAGATGTCTTTGGCTTTGGTTCTGGCGCTGTCTTGCCCGCCCGATGTCACCAGAAGAAAGCCGGCATAGGCGAACAGTATGGCGACAATCGGTATGACCATATACGTGAGAATAAAATTAATAACATTGTTTATAAGTTTTATAATATCGTCAAACTTGCAAGGAGCCGTGGCGCTTGTCCCGCAAGGAACTAACGGATCTCCAAGTTTATATGCCAAAGAAAAAATAGGTATTATAAGCATTGAAAATATAAATAAAGTAAGTAAAATTTTTGTTGTTTTTTTCATAAATGATTTTTAATAAACGCAGTGAGTATAAAAATTTCTTTAAAATATATTCGCTTTGCTCATTATTTTACCAATAAAAGGTCTAATTTGGAACTGGCGTCTCGGATAGCGTCATCAGGGGTCATATTGTTGGAAAGCACTCCGTCAATCATTGTGCGAAAAATGTCGTTAGTGCCGGAAGCGGACGGGTCCAGCCAGCTTTTGGCGTATAGCGCCGAATCATAAAAAACCGGAGAATGAGCGTCAGTCGGTTTTAGCGCCAGCAAGTCTCGACGAGCCGGCGGAATACTTAAAGCATTGGCAAATCTGGAAGCAAAGTCTCCGATGGCCATCAGACTGGTGGCGGTAAAGGCGGTATTGAAATTTTTAGAGAAAGCCGAAATAGCCAGCCCGGTAACCCGAGCGCCGGTTAATTTCCCGGACGTACCCCGGATTTGAGGCATTGGCGCAACTAAAAAATTTTGATTGGGATTTTTATTTATCAAAGATTGGAGCTCGGAAGCAAACCCGAAATAAAATGCCAAGTCTTCGGCGCTAAAAGCATTGGTGGAATTTGAAAAGGATTTATTCCAAGAATATATATTTTGCGCCGGGTCGGCAAAGTCGGTGTAAAATTTCAACATGGAACCGAGGTCGTATTTTTCACTAAAAACATTCAAGGCTGAACGAAAAATTCCGGCTTCTTCGGTGATAATAGGATTGCCCGCCTGAATAAAAAAAGTAGCCAGGATATCTTTGGCGTGAACGATATTTGAAAAATGCCCGAGGGCGACGGCCGACTTTGTGATTTTGTTGGTGCTGTCTTTTTTAGTAATAATGGGAACTAGAGCCGATAATTCGTCCCAAAAAGCCGGAGGATACACAACTCCATTGGAATTAAGTATGCTGCGATTGTAATACATTACCAATGGGTCAACAGTCATTGGAAAAGCCAGCATTCCGGTAGAAGTCAAAAATACTTCTCCGGCGTCGGCAAAAGTATTCTTGAATGCTAATAAAGGATAGCTTTGATACGGAATGACAAAAATCTTGTTGGAATAATGAAATGCCAAATTATCTGGCAAGAAAAACATATCCGGTCCCACTCCGGAAGCCAAGGCCTCAAGCAAGTCTTGGTCAAAATTTTCTGGAGATTTTTCCACATAATTTACAGTAAAAGTCTCATTAGCCTTATTGAAATCTTCAATAATCCCTGATATCGCCACGGATTTTATTGTGCCCCACAAAACAACGGTGCCAACTGCTTTATTGCGATTCTCGCCAAGCGGAATTGCGCCGGAAAAAACCAAAACACCAAAGATAGCGCCAGCTATGAATATGATTATAATTATAAGTTGAAAACTCGCTTTCATGGTTGATTTTCAAGGAGTGTAATGATTATAAAAATCACCACCCCTCCCCACTTTTAATACTTAACTTAATATTGACTTAAAATTCATCGCTTGTAAAATTTTCATTGTTTAATAAATGTGAGTGTTAAAAGTGGGGAGGGGTTAGGAAAACCATATTCGTTTCACTCATTGGTTTTCACTAATATCATACCATAATGATGCGCTCCAGCGTCAATGTCGCGTTCTAAAACAAAACCTTTTTGCTCAAATATTTCACGAGCCCGATGAGCTGATATCGCGCCTTTTAACTTGACAACTACAGACTTTGAATCGGACTTTGGTGAATTTTCCACTGACCAGTCAATCAAAAGCACTTTGCCGCCTGGCTTTAATATTCTTTTTATTTCCTCAATAAATTTATTTTTGTCTTCAACTTGGAAAAGTATATTGGAAGCGATGACCGCGTCCACAATATTATCCCCCAAACTGGTACCGCCAAGCCTTTCCACATTACCCCAGAGAATTTCTATATTATTCAAATGCGCTTCGGTTATTTTATTTTTAATTGTCGTCAAAAAATCCTTAACTATCTCTACTGCGTAAACTTTCCCTCTCGGCACGGCTTCTCCGGCGGCAAGAGTATAATATCCCGTTCCCGCCCCCAAATCCGCCACGATGCTATCATCTCTCAAACCAAAAGCTTTTAAATTTTTTACTGGATCGGTAAACATAGTTTAATTGTAACATAAGGCAACAGATAAATGGATACCACCTCACCTCTAAACCCCTCTCCAGATTACTAGAGAGGGGGAAATCCAAAATGCTATAATTAATACATGCAAAAACAAGGAATAATTAAAAAGGCAAGGATATTGCGCAGAGAAAATACAAAAGCAGAAAAAATTCTCTGGAAAGAATTAAGAGGCTATAAATTGGGCGTAAAATGGCGGAGACAGCACCCGATTGATATGTATATATTGGATTTTTATTCTCCTCAAACAAATCTTTGTGTAGAGCTTGATGGTTCTATACACAACATCAAAGAAAATAAAGAATACGATAATGTGAGAGAGAAATACTTAAAAAATCGAAATATAAAAATTATCAGATTTTGGAATAGAGAAGTGGAAAAAAACTTAGGTAAAGTGTTAGAGAAAATTAGAGAACATTGTGATTTTGCCCTCTCTGAAGCTTAGCTTTGGAGAGGGTTGGGTGAGGAAAAGCTGAATAGTTTAAGATTTTTATATACTGTTTTTTATTTCATCTAACGCTTCTAGATAGGCTTGTTTCGGATCACGTTATACTCTACAGGCAAGCCAAAGAGGCAATGCCGTCGCCACTGCGCAGGCGCATGATGGTCACGCCTTGAGTTTGCCGACCGAGAGAAGAGATGTCTTTGAGCGCCGTTCGGATGACTTGACCTTTCTTGGACATTGCAATTAATTCTTCTTCGTCCCCCGCTAGAACTTTGGCCACGATGAGTTTGCCGGTCTTCCCGGTTATTTTTGCAGTTTTTACTCCGGAGCCACCGCGTTTTTGAACTTTGTATTCTTTCAAATTAGTTTTTTTACCGAAGCCGTTTGCGCTCATTATAAGAAAAAAACCGGCTTTTTGTTCCCCGCCCGAACGACTGATGCCGTTCAGTCGGGCGGGTTTCTTCACCACATCCACACCGATGACCTCATCGCTTTTTTTTAATTTTATACCAGTTACTCCTCCGGCCGTCCTACCCATTTCTCTAACGTCGGATTCTTTGAATCTTATAGATTGACCATCTCTTGTGGCTATCATTATTTCATCTCCTTTTTCCGTTACCAGAGCGGAAATAAGCTGGTCGCCTTTATCCAAACGGATAGCAATAATTCCGCTTTGGCGTACATCCTGAAAGCTAATGCTAGCCATTTTTTTTGCCGTGCCGTTTTTAGTCACCAGCAAGAGCGAAGCAGAGGATTTATTTAATTCTTTCGATAAAGCTAAAATTGAATTCACTTTCTCATCACTAGAGAGCGAAAGAAAATTCATAATAGATTTACCGCGCGTAGCGCGACGAGCTTCCGGGATATCATACATTTTCATCTGATAAACTTTGCCCAAGTTCGTAAAGAAAAGTAAGTTACTATGAGTAGAGCCGGATACAAGCATGGTTACAAAATCTTCTTCTTTAGTTTCCAAGTCAATCACTCCGACTCCACCCCGCTTTTGGGTTTTATATTCTTTCGGGTCGGTACATTTTACATATCCGCCGGCAGTCAGTACCAGCATCGTTTCTTTTTCCGGAATCAAATCTTCATCGGAAATTTCTTTAACCCCGCCTTTGACTATCTTGGTGCGTCGTTCATCTGTGTATTTGTTGCGAATTTCTTTTAGTTCCTCGTTGATGACTTTGAGGATCTTTTTCGGACTGGTTAAAAGCTCTTTCATTTCGGCAATGAATTTCTGTTTGGCTTTTAGTTCATCTTCCACCGCTTTTCGTTCAAGTCCAGCAAGCTTCGCCAGCTTCATTTCCAGTATTGCCGTCGCCTGCAAATCGGAAAATTTAAATTCTTTCATTAAATTTGCTTTGGCAATCTGTATGTTCTTGGAACCGCGAATGACAATGATGACTCGGTCTATTTTATCCAGCGCTTTTTTCAAGCCGAGCAGTATGTGCTCGCGTTCTTCCGCTTTTCTTAAGTCATACACGCTTCTTCGCTTGACCACTTCCTTTCTGTGTAAAATAAATTGCTCCAATATGGACTTCAAGGAAAGAGTTTGCGGCACGCCGTCCACTAAGGCCACAATATTGAAATTAAAATTTGACTCGAGTTGAGTATTTTTGTAAATATAGTTTAAAACTTTTTCCGGATGCGCGCTTGGTTTCAAATCAATCACGATTCTGATATCTTTGGTGGACTCGTCCCGCAAGCCTTTGATGCCTTCCAGTTTTTTCCCTTGTACCAGTTCGGCAATTGCCATTATTAAGTTCGCTTTGTTGACTCTAAAAGGTATGGAAGTGATAATAATCTGAAAATTGCCGCCTTTTTCCTCCAGTATCTCGGCTTCGCCTCTGGTTACTACCCCGCCTCTGCCCCCCGAGTAAGCATGCAACATATCTTTGTATCCATAAGCTATGCCACCAGTCGGAAAATCTGGTCCTTTGATAAACTGCATCAAGTCTTCTGTTGTCGCATTTTCTCGCTCTATCAAATATATAGTCGCATCCAATACTTCTGCCAAATTGTGCGAAGGAATATTTGTAGCCATGCCGACAGCAATACCCAGAGTGCCGTTTAAAAGTAACGCCGGTACAGCAGAAGGTAAAACTGTCGGCTCTTTGCGGGTTTGGTCGTAGTTGGAACGAAAATCAACTGTCTCTTTTTCTAAATCACGCAAGAGTTCACTTGAAATTTTAGACATTTTTGCTTCGGTATAACGCATAGCCGCCGCATTGTCGCCGTCAATGGAACCGAAATTCCCCTGCCCTAAAATAAAAGGATAACGATAAGAAAACTCCTGGGCCATACCAACCATAGAATCATATACAGCCGACTCTCCATGGGGATGGTATTTCCCAAGCACATCTCCGACTACCGCAGCTGATTTACGAAAACGAGCTGAAGCAGTCAACCCCATTTCGTTCATCGCAAAAAGAATTCTCCTATGCACCGGTTTTAGTCCATCTCTCACGTCCGGCAGAGAGCGCGAAGTGATAACTGACATGGCATATGCCAAGTAGGATTCTTTCATTTCCTTTACAACATCCACTTGGAGAATTTCATCTCTGGAAGTTTCTTGATTTAGTTCGGATAATTTTTTTACCATAATTTAGGAATGTTATCTTTTAATATGGAAAACGGTTTAGCGTCTTGTTTTATTTTTGTCTGCGTATCCGGATTGCTCAAATTGCTCCCCAGGGAATAAACCCAGAGAGCAAATAAAATAATGGCAACTATGATAGTAGCCAGATGTAAAATATGTCTTCTGACTTCCTCTGGCTGTTTTCGTATATAATGTATAATTTTTTTCATAAGGATTTTAGCACGACTACTTCCCCTTCTTTATCTTCTAAATCTTTCAATTTAAGCGTCAGTCTGTCAACAACTTCGGCTTTTTCTTCTGCGGTTTCTTTCAAAAATGTTTTGAGGGAAGAATTGTCGTAGTCCATGGGAATTATCATTTTCGGTTCAAATGACAATGAAAGTTTAGCGGCGGTTTTAGCGTCAAGTGTTCCGCCTCCGCCAATCGGCACAAAAAGAACGTCGGGATTATTGATGGCTTCGCGCGCTTCTTTGGAAATTTCCAGATTTGATAATGCGCCTAAAAAAACAATATTAATATTATCTACTGTAAGAGAATAAATAGTATTAATGTATTTTTTCGCATCAATGGAAGCATCTGAAGACACCCCTTTAATAAAAATCTCTTTCACTTCGTAGTCTCCCGGACCAGTAACCGCAAACGGAACCCGCTCGCCGAAAGCGAGCTGTTCTAGGCCGTTATAGTCGGGATGATTGGTAGTAACCAGAGCAACATCTGCGCCAAAACGCGCAGAAATACCGGATTGGGAGTTTTTACTGACGGGATTAAAAGCCAGAACCATTTTCCCCTGCTCTATCTTAAAAAACTGCTTGCCAAAATATGTGATGACCATTGGTTGCATTATAACATATTTTAAACTTAAAATCACCTCACCCCTTCCCCTCTCCATTTTAAAAATGGAGAGGGGTGGATGCGAAGCAGACGAGGTGAGGTTGCATTTTTGTGGAATTATAGTAGTATATTTAAGTAACTGAATATTTATTAACAGCATGGATTTAGGGTAACCCTAACAAGGCATGAGCCGAATTAGAACCTAAGCCTTATATCCGCTTTACGCGGATTTTGTTTTGAAAATTAATGAAGCAGGGCGAATATAATTTTCTAAACCCCAGTGAAATAGGCCACTCTGTGGCCTCCTAGCAAAGCTAGGATTTCACAGGGTGGTGATTTTTATACTCACTACATTCGTTAAAAATTAACCATGAAAAAAGACGAAATAGTGCAATTTGCCTGCAAGGCAACGCAATACGATGCAAGCGGGGAAAATTTCAAAGAAAACTTGGTGCTAAAATCTATCGTGAACAGAAGCGTCAACAAACCTTCGGTTGATGCCTTGGTGGAAGGTCCAGTTATTTTGGTGCAAAAGTCATCGGTCTTCATAGACCTTTCGCCGTTTGGCACGGGAATTATTTACGGCAAGGAATTCATCAACGCTAAAGACATAATTAAAAAAATAAGTCTCGGTGATGTCATTAAAGCCAAAGTCGTAGAAACAGAAAATGCAGATGGATATACCGAGTTATCGCTCAAAGAAGCCAGACAAGCAGTCATCTGGAACGAAGCCGAAAAAGCTATCAAGACGAAAATAGTGATGAATTTGGAAATAAAGGACGCAAATAAAGGCGGACTTATTTTGGAGTGGCAAGGTATTCAAGGATTCTTGCCGGCATCTCAACTCAAGAGTGAACATTATCCGCGCGTATTGGATTCAGACAAAGATAAAATACTAAAAGAATTGAAAAAACTTGTCGGACAAAGTATCGGGGTTATAATAATTTCCACTCTTCCTAAAGAAGGCAAATTGATATTTTCCGAAAAAGACAACAATCCGGAAGAGAAAAAAGAAATATTGAGCAAGTATAATGTCGGAGACACCGTAAACTGTACTGTCGCCGGAATAGTGGACTTCGGAGTATTTTTAAAACTTGAAGATGGACTAGAGGGGCTGGTGCACATATCCGAGCTTGATTGGGGCCTAGTGGAAGACCCTCGAGCGATGTTTAAAGTGGGAGACAAAGTGCAGGCCAAAGTAATTGAAATAAAAGACGGCAAGATATCGTTCTCTCTTAAAGCTCTGAAGGAAAATCCTTGGAAGGAATTTGAAGGAAAATTGAAAAAGGGAGATATTATCAAAGGAGTAGTTATAAAATACAACAAGCACGGCGCGCTGGTCTCCATTAAAGAAGGCGTGGCTGGTTTGGTGCATAATTCTACTTTCGCCTCCGAAACCAAATTGCGTGAAAAATTAGAACTTGGGAAAAATTATAATTTTCAAATCACTCTCTTTGAACCCAAAGACCAAAAGATGACCTTGGTGAATCTGGAATAAAACTTGTCAACCTGCCAGGTCGACAAGTTTATAGTTTTTATCTATTTTATGCTATACTATTGACATGACTCTTGAAGAATTAAAATATAAAACCGAATCGGTATTTGATAAATACCCCATAAAATACGCGGGAGTTTTTGGTTCTTTCGCTCGCGGCGAAGAAAAATCAGATAGTGATGTCGATATTATGATAGACTATTACCGCCCTTTTTCTCTGCTTGACCTTATTGGTCTTGAAAACAACTTGAAAGATTTACTGCAAAAAAAGGTTGATGTCGTTACAGAAAACGGCGCTAGTAAGTATATGAAGCCAAATATGTTGAGAGACCTAAAAGTATTTTATGGATCCCGTTAGAAATTCATCAAACGGGAATAGATAAAAGTTACCAAATAATATTTCTAACGGGATGGACAACGATAAAGCTTATATTTTCCATATATTGGACGAGATTGAAAACATTGAGAAGTTTTTGACTGGCATTGAGTTTGATAACTTTGTTAATGATACAAAAACAACAAAAGCAGTTGAGCGTTCGCTTGAGATTATCGGCGAAGCTGCAAAAAATTTATCAGAAGAATTTAAAGAAAATAACAAAGAAATCCCTTGGCGTGACGTTGCGGGTTTGCGTGATAAAATAATTCACCACTATTTTGATGTTGATTATCAAACTATTTGGGACATTGTTCAAAGAAATCTGCCAGAACTTAAAGAAACTTTGATAAAATACAAGTAATCCAGTCACTCTCTTTGAACCCAAAGACCAAAAGATGACTTTGGTGAATCTAGAATAGAAATAGTGTCAGTTTTTACGAAATAGCGTTAGCTACAGTTGCAAGGTCTTCTTTGCCGATAGCGTTCATTATGGACATAACTTGGGCTGCGTAGTTTCGTACAACAGAAGGTGGATTATATTTTTTGAGTATTTCTTCCGTGGCTTTCCCGGAATAATGATGTTTAGTATTCGGATTGTTGCCCCCGAGATTTCGAGCCAGAGTTTCAATCGCTTCTTCGTTTGACTTAAAACCAATCTTGCAAGAACCCCAGCCGAAAGGATTGTTTTTAACCTTTAGGCAATCATGCTTACCACCAGTAGACTCGCGCACAGCAATCGCCGGTATCAGACGATAGTCAAGACCGTTCTTTTCCGCCTCTTCGGCCATTTTCATGCCCAAACCTTTTAAAGGCATTTGGCGCACTCCAAAATAAGTATCGATGGCTTCTGCTTGAGCTTGAAGAACTTTGGCTTCTAAGTCTATTTTGGGGTCTATAGCTTGATTAAAAGTCAATGAATTCAAAGAAAGACCATTTGCCTGCATATTCTGTTGTATAGATAATACGATTTGAGGAGAAGTATCCATATCAGTTTTTATAGTAGTGCCGAAAAGACTGCCAAAGGGCATAGCTACTGTAAGGATAGGCAATAGCATAAAAGAATTCAGAAATCGCATTAAATTTTTATCTCGACGAGCAAGGGTAGGGTGATTATCTTTATTTAAACACAAACACGATACTTTTACCCTAGTTGAAGTCGAAACAAAGAAATTTTTATTTTGCATATTGTTGCGGTTGTGCTCCGCAGAACTTCAAAGCCTTTTTACAAACTAAGACTGAAAAATCCTTATTTAACAAGCTTTCGCCTATATGATAAGGATGTACTGACATATTATCATATTGGAGTGTAAAAGTCAATAGTTTAGACAATGATTTTTTGATATGTCAAATTAAAAATACCTTGTAAAATAAGGATATTTTAGAAGATTAGCTTTGACAGAAAGTCTCTAAAATAGTGTAATTTTAACTTGGGGATAATCTTTTAGCTAAATTTAAAGATTTGGTCGGCAACCCTATAGGCCTCCCCTGCTCCCATCGTTACAAAAACGTCATTTTGGCCAAATTTTAAGCCTTTTATATGATTTTCAGCCAACTCAAAGCTCGCAAACGCCTGGACATCTTCGCCTTCTAACAAGATAGCCTCAGCCAATTTTTCACTTGAAATACTCTCATCTTTGTCTTCCCTCGCAAAATATATAGGTAGGAGAAATACTTTATCCGCTCCTTTAAAACTTTTTGCAAAGTCATTAAAAAGAGCTTTGGTGCGGCTATAGAGATGCGGCTGGAAAAGTACCGTAAGCTTTTTACTGCCGGAAGGATACAACTCGCGCAGAGCCTGCAAGCTTGCCTGTATCTCGGTGGGGTGATGCGCATAATCGTCGTAAATGATAGTCCTTTCAGAAGTCTTGCCTCTTTTTTCCAACCGGCGCCAAGTGCCGGCAAATTGAGAGAGAGCTTTCTGCGCAATTTCTTCTTTAATGCCTAAAACTGCCGCTACAGCCAGAGAGGCTGCCGCGTTCATGCGGTTGTGCGCTCCTGGCACCGAAAGCTTCGGGACTTTTTCCAGGTATTTTTTATAATCCAGAATTTTATGCTCACTTTGAGAAATAAATGTACCAAAGGCACTCTTAATATCCGCCAGGTCCTTGTAGCAATCAAGGTGGTCGGCTTCAATATTAGTAACCACTCCGATAAATGGATGAAATAAAAGCATGTGCCTGTTAAATTCATCCGCTTCTACCACTAGGTACTCACTATTGCCTTGCCTGAAATTGCTGTTGAACTTTTTTACAAAACTTCCGACTAGTACTGTTGGATCCAAGCCTGCCTCAATCATCACATCTGCCACCATGGCTGTCGTTGTGGTTTTCCCATGAGTTCCGGAAATCGCAATTACTTTATAATTTTTTCCAATTTCTCCCAGAGTTTCAAAATAAGAAAGTGTCGGCCGGCCGGTCGCCCTGGCGCGCTCTATTATCTCCGGTCCTCGATAAAGCCACGCATCGGAATAAACATACAAATCCGCCTCTGGTAATTTTTTGTAATCACTCAACATCTCTACTTTTATTCCTGCTGATCTCAAAACATCTAAAGTTTTTCCTTCTTCATCATTCACTCCACTTACCTCCACACCTCTGCGCATAAACATCTGCGCCAATGCCGAAATCCCAATTCCCCCGATGCCGATAAAAAATACTTTTTTAATTTTTGATAAATCTATGCTCATATTATTTAAACTTTTTCATTATTTTCATAAACAAATCTCCGCGTTCGTATTCGTTGGCAAATTGGGAGAACGAGGAAAAAGCGGGAGAGAAAAGAATTACGTCGCCCGCTTTGGCGTACTTTAGAGCTTTTTTCACGGCAGTTTTTAGGTCTTTCACTTTTTCATTTGGGATTTTTAACTTGTGATTTTTTAGGAGTTTGTCCGTGCCGGTTCCGGGAATAAAAATTACCGCTTTGCAAAAAGTGTTGATGACACTCTCAAAAATCTTTGTATCTAAATTTTTATCAGCTCCTCCGGAAATAAGAATAATTTTATTTTCCTTGCCGTCTTGAAAAAGCGCTTTGATGCCGGCCATGGTCGCCTCCGGCGTAGTCGCATTATTATCATTATAAATTTTTACCCCTTTTATCGTTCTTACATACTGTAATCTTCCTTCTAAACCTTTGAAATTTTTTATAACTTTTTTTATTTTTGCAGTTGGTATTTTAAAAAGTTTAGCCACTTCAACTGCACAGGCCAAATTCTCTCTCTGATGCTCCCCGGGAACGATAAATTTATAACCGGCAATTTTTTTAACATCAGCCACAATCAGCCGGCTTTTTAAAGTCTTGGGAATTAATTTTTTAACATGAGGGCGAACTATCAAAACGTCACCCTTGTTCTGATACTTGAAAATATTAGCTTTGTCAGCAAAATATTTTTTCATAGCTCCACTTGTGGTAAGTCCTGTTGAACCATAATAATTCATGTGATCCGGCATAAAACTTGTAAACACGGATATGCGCGGAGAAATACCTTTTTCACTTGTCTCGCGAAGTTTCAGCGAAATGGGGTCAAATCCTTGAAGTTGCCAGGAATCCAGCTCGCAAATCAAAATATCTCCCGGCTTTGTTTTTTTTAAGAGTGGCAAAGTGGCCTTTCCTTTGATGTTTCCCCCAAGAAAAACTTCTGCTCCTTTCAAGATTTTCTCGTTTTTCTTTAAAATTTCGTAGACAAGCATGGTAGTCATGGACTTGCCTCGAGTACCGGTAACACCAACTACGACAACACCCTTTGTCAGTTTGACAAATAGAGACACGTCCATTTCTACCGGAATTTTATTTTTCTTGGCTTCTTTTATATAAATAGAATCAAGCGGAATGGCTGGATTTTTTATTATCATGTCTTTATCCCTGAAATCTTCCAGTCTGTGTTTACCTAAAACATACTTTATATTTTTAAATTTTCGGAGCTTTTGAAGCGACGGCCTGAGCGCAGTCGAAGGCTTCAAATCAGTAATGGTCAATTTTGCTCCGCACTCAGCAAGAAAAACAGCGTCCCCAACCCCGCGACCAAGTAAACCAAGTCCCATTATGGTTATCTTTTTATCTTTAAAAAATTGTTTGTAATTATTCATTTTTATTTACTGAAAAGCTTTCTTTAATTCTTCCATATCGTCAAAATGATTTTTGACACCTTTGATTTCTTGATAATCTTCATGGCCTTTGCCGGCGCAGAGTATTATATCTCCCTTTTTTGCAATTTTTACAGCCTCACTAATCGCTTCACGTCTGTTTGAAATTGTTTTTACTTTTTTTAACATATCTACAAGTAAATCAGTTTTCATTTCTTCAATAATTTTTTCCGGGTCTTCGCTTCTTGGATTGTCTGAAGTAAAAATAGCGACATCAGATAGGGTAGCACCGATTTTGCCCATTATTGGACGTTTTGTCGGATCACGGTTGCCTCCGCAACCAAATACAGAAATTATTTTACCGCCGGCTTGATTAATTTCTTTCATAGTCAAAAGCACTTTTTGGAGCGCATCCGGCGTATGCGCGTAATCCACAATTACCAAAACTTCGTCTTTTGAGGTAAAATGGTCAAATCTCCCTCGTGGAGGTTGGATATTTTCTAAAATTTCACCTACTTTATCAATATCAAAATGAAGCAACATTGCCGCGCTCCATACGGAGAGTAAGTTATAGGCATTGAATTTGCCTAAAAGTTTTGAGCGTACTTTCCTTTGGGTAAGTAAGTTTTTTGCGCGGAAATCAAGTTCCAGCCCGCTCCAATCCAATCTTGCAATTTCGCCTTTAAAATCGGCTGGATTCTTAAATCCATATGAAAATTTGCAGGCATTGATTTCTTTAAGAATTTTCTCTCCATATTCGTCGTCCGTATTAGATAAAGCAAAGGCCCGATTGGAAAGCAGTTTAAAAAATTTCTTTTTAGCCAAGAAATATTCTTCCATGTTTTTGTGATAGTCCAGATGGTCTTGCGTCAGGTTGGTAAAAATTCCGCCGGTAAAATTTATCCCGGCAACGCGATTTTGGTCTATGGCGTGCGAGCTTACTTCCATAAAAACATATTCGCATCTCTTGGATACCATTTTATTCAATAATTGATTTAAAAAAATGGGGTCTGGGCTTGTTGATGGCGCGTTATAAGTGGCCGACATTTTTTCTCCGACAATTAAATTCTCCACCGTGCTGATTAGCCCCGCCTTGTAGCCTAGCTCCAATGCTATTTTATACAAAAGCGTCACAGTCGTTGTCTTGCCATTTGTTCCAGTAACTCCGATAATTTTCAACTTTGCCGAAGGATTGCCAAAAAAATGCATCTGAGCCAACATCGCAATCCCATGCCGTTTTAGTTTAAGATTTTTAAAAAAGTTTTTCATTTTTATTTCGCGCTGTTTTTCCACTTTCTGTCTTTTTGTTTGCGGTCTATAAACCATACATCCTTGGCATCAAACCACCAAGAATCTGGATGTGTTTTTAGTAGAAACTTTCCTATATTTTTACCATGCTTTGTTTTAAGACGCTTTTTAGAAATGTTAATCCAACTGCGCGCTTTTATATTTCCCTTTTCTTCCTCTACCCGAAGGGTGGCAAGCCACTCTAGGTTGTCGGCATCTTTTACTAACTTTGCTTCGAGAGTTTCTCGTGCTTGTTCTTCTTTATAGAGAGATAAAATCTCAACACCAAAAGGAACATTGTGAGCAATGTCCGCCACCGCATCCGCCTCGGCAAGCCTACCATAACGCTGGTGAATAAAGTTCTGGTCTGAAGTTCTACCCTCTCCTATATCGTGAAAAAGAGCCATTAAAACGATTTTTTCTTTATTGGCTTTTGGTTCAAGACAGGCTAAGGCATAGGCAATCATCGCCGTATGAAAAAGATGTTCGGCTACCGACTGGTTGCCACTGCCTAAAAACCAAAGCCCGGAACGAGGTGTCTTGCTGTGAATCCCGGTTTCATACACAAAGTTGGCAACTTGGTCGTATATTTTTTTATTTTTGGCTTTGGCCATATTTTTAACTAATTAATGATTTGCGATGCTGGGGAGCATTAATCAGCCCACATTTTTTGTATTTATAAACTTCACCAGTAGTCGGATTGATGGCACCACAAGGACAAGGGTCATTGCGTCCCGCCTTTGTTCCTGCTTTGGTGAGCAGGTCTTTTATCCCGCCAAGCTCACTTGGCTCTGCATGGCTCGTAATTAGTGTTTGCTTCGACTCATTCACATTCGTTTTTGCCGGCTCTTGAATTGTTCCAATCAAAGAAAAGACTTGTTCTTTGAAAGTTTCTTCCATTTCTTTAAACATAGCCAGTCCATCTTTTTTGTATTCTACAATAGGCTCGCGTTGACCGTAGGCACGGAGATTTACTGACGAACGCAAGTAATCCATCGCCTCCAAATGCTCCATCCAAAGCGCATCGGTGGCGTAGAGCGTAATGCGGCGAACCGTTTCATAGAATGCTTGCTCACCCAATTTTGTTTTTTTGTTTTCAAATAGTTCCTCCGCATTTTCTCGGCCAAGAGAAATATCCGCCAAAACTTTTTCAATGCTCTCTTTGTCGGCTCGTAGCATTTTTTGACGCCTCTCGTAAATAATTTTGCGTTGGTGGTTCATTACATCGTCATATTCCAGCGTGTGTTTGCGCGCGTCAAAATGAAAACCTTCTATCTTGGCTTGAGCGCTTTCAAGTGATTTGCCAATAAAACGGTTTTCAATCGGCTGGTCCTCCGGCATGCCAAAACGCCCTATCATATTTTTTATTTTATCGGCGCCGAAAACGCGCATCAAGTCATCTTCCAATGATACATAAAATTGGGTCTCACCCGGGTCTCCTTGTCTACCCGAACGACCTCTAAGTTGGTTATCAATTCTGCGCGCCTCGTGCCGTTCGGTTCCCAAAACAAAAAGTCCGCCAACGTTTTTTACCATTTCATATTCTTCTTTAACTATTGGATTGCCTCCGAGTTTAATATCTATTCCGCGTCCGGCCATATTAGTAGCGATAGTTACTGCGCCGCGTTTGCCGGCTTGAGCAATGATCTCTCCCTCTTTTTCATGATTCTTTGCGTTTAAAATTACATGCGATACGCCTTCCTGTTTGAGATAGACAGACAGAAGCTCATTTCTTTCAATTGAAATGGTGCCGATAAGCACAGGTTGTTCTTTTTCGTTCAATTCTTTTATTTTTTTAGCAATAGCTTTGAACTTTCCTTTTTCTGTTTGAAAAATAAGATCTGGACGATCGGTGCGCACCACGGGACGGTTGGTCGGAATGACAACAACATCCAGACCGTAAACTTTCAAAAATTCTTCGGCGGAAGTTAGCGCGGTACCCGTCATACCGGAAAGTTTTTTATAAAATCTGAAATAATTCTGAAAAGTGATAGAACCGCTTGAGCGAGTTTCTTTTTCAATTTTTACTCCTTCTTTGGCTTCAATGGCTTGATGAATTCCCTCACTCCAGCGCCGACCGGATTGAAGTCGCCCGGTAAAAGGGTCCACAATAATAACCTCTCCGCCCTTGACGACATAGTCCTTATCGCGCTCAAAAATAGCTTGCGCTTTTACCGCTGTTTCCAAATGATGCACATATTTAATGCCTTTTTCGGTATAAATGTTATCCACACCGAGAAGTTTTTCGGCTTTGGTGATACCTTCGTCGGAGAGGCTAATCGCTTTGAATTTTTCATCTACGGTATAGTCGGTGTCTCTTTTTAGCTGTTTGGCAATCTGATAAAACTTAATATAAAAATCTTCAGAATCACCCGTAGCCGAAGAAATAATCAGCGGAGTGCGCGCTTCGTCAATTAAAATGGAATCCACCTCGTCAACGATGGCAAAATGATGACCTCGCTGTACTAGACCATCTACAGAGGTTGCCAAGTTATCACGCAAATAATCAAATCCATATTCGTGATTTGTGCCGTAAGTAATATCCGTCGCATAAGCTTCTTTTCTAGAGCATGGTTTTAGAAAATCATAAACAATTTTAAATTCACCAACTCGGTCCCGCTCCGCATCTTCTTCTTTATGCGTAGCATCATAAAGATAAGAAATATTGTTGGAATTAATAACGCCGACATTTAAACCTAAAAAATTATAAACCTGCCCCATCAAGACTGCGCCGATTCTTGAAAGATAGTCGTTAACTGTTATGATGTGAACACCATGTCCTTCAATAGCATTTAAATACGCCGGAAGTACGGCAACAAAAGTTTTTCCTTCACCGGTTTTCATTTCGGCAATTTTACCCTGATGCAGAGCAAGACCCCCAACAAGTTGAACGTCAAAAAGCCGTTTGCCGTCCGCGCGGTTCATCGCTTCGCGAACCAAGGCAAATGCCTCAACTAGGATATCGTCCAGCGTCTCGCCTTTGCTTAATCTATCTTTAAATTCTTGCGTTTTCTTTGGAAAGTCATCATCCGAAAGCTTGGACATATCCGCCTCCAGGGCGTTGATTTTGGACACGATTTCTTTGGTATTTCCGATGAATTTAGAGCTTTCGTCACCAAATATTTTACTGTATAAACTCATAAATATATATTAGCACAGAAAACAAAAAACCCCGCTCTGCCATCCGTCAATCGACGGAGGCGGACGGGGTGTCTTGTAAGTGAGAATAAGAAAAACTATGCTCGCTTCTTTTTCTTTGCTCCTCCTTTCTTTTTCTTTGCCATAATACTTATAAATTAATTTCTTAATTCCACCCGCACACTTATGTGCTTGATGTTTGTAACCTGCGTCCCCGGCGCTTCAAGCAAATAAGTGTGCGGGTTTAGTCTGCAATAAAACGACCTGAAAATATTTAAAATAAAATTACAAAAAATATTTTCAATAATTATTGCGGAGAACTAACTTAATTATCCCGCATCTTAAAATATAAAACAACACTTTTTAGACAAAACTGTGGATAACTTTTTTGGAAAAAAAATAAAAAAAAATTATTTTCATTTGAAGCGGGTGATGGCGAAACTCCAACATATGTGCCTATGTGAGTGCGACCACCCGCTACAGATAAAAATAATTCTATAAATAAATTATAGCAAAAATTGCAACCATTGGAAACTTTCTGTATAAGTCCACCCATTCTTGCAGTCTAAAGGCAGATTAATTTTGTAATGATTTGATT
>Ga0155104_121_pt1 | contig 21511 bp, 30 predicted proteins | sample RifCSPhighO2_01_FD_106072 | JGI IMG/M metagenome (GOLD analysis project Ga0155104, IMG submission 106072) | Candidatus Nomurabacteria bacterium RIFCSPHIGHO2_01_FULL_38_19 | reverse complement strand
AAATCTAAAATTAAGGAAGGAAAATTTTTGGTTTTTGCTCCCGCGACCGAAGGGAGCGGACGAGGCGCGCAGAATCCGAGCGTACGATTTAGTTTCGCTTCACCACGCGCTCCGCGCGTGTGACATCATTTGTTTTGAAAATAAGTGCGAGCTTGGTACAATACAGACACCAAAATTATGAACGACCAAATTCCAACTGAAGAAGAATTAAAAAGTAAACTTACTATCGAGCAATATAGAGTGCTGCGAGAAAAAGGCACCGAGATGCCTTTTTCCGGTAAGTATTTACATGAAAACAGACAAGGTACTTATACTTGTGTTGCCTGCGACAATCCATTATTTTTGTCTACTGCTAAATTTGATTCAAGTGGCTCTTCGTTATCCGGCTGGCCTTCTTTTAATCAGGCGCTACCGGGAGCTATTAAATTTGAAAATGATTTATCATATAATACAAAACGCACAGAAATCCTTTGCGCAAAATGCGACTCTCATTTAGGTCATATTTTTGATGACAAAAATGCGAAGACTGGCAAGCATTATTGCACGAACTCAATCTGTCTTGATTTAAAAGAATCTCAATACTAGAGCCCAGCTCACTACGAGACAGAGGAAATAATAAATAATTTTTAAAAATGTTTCATTTAAAAAATAATGCAAAAAATAGTGAGAAATACAAAACGGAGCAAATAATTACCCAACCTTGGGCTCTGGCTGGCGCGGAGGTAATTGAGAAGTTGGAAACAACGCGTGTTGGAATAACCGACAAAGAAGCTAAAGTTCGCCTGATTAAATACGGAAGCAACACTTTTCACAACAAAGAAAAAATAAATATAACCACTCTTTTTCTTAAACAATTTTTGAGCCCTCTTATATTTTTACTTATCGGCGCCGGCTTACTGGCGGGGATACTTCGCGAATGGATAGATATGGTTGTGATTGCGCTTGCGGTACTCATAAACGTTGCTCTCGGTTTTTATCACGAATATCACGCGGAAAATACGCTTGATAAACTGAAAACTTATATAAAAGACAGAGCCAGAGTAATCAGAGAAGGCGTTGAACAAGAAATTGATTCCCTACTTCTGGTGCCTGGCGATATAATCAAGCTAGCCTACGGCTCTAGAGTGCCGGCTGACGCTCGTATTTTGACCGAAAATGACTTCAGAGTGGATGAAGCAATATTAACCGGGGAAGCTATGCCCGTGGAAAAGACTGATGAAGTACTTTCTTTCTCCACTCTTGTGGCCGAACATAAAAATATTGCCCATGCGGGGACTCTGGTTGTGCAGGGATATGCGACGGGCGTGGTCTATGCCACCGGCAATATCACTGAGATTGGCAAGATTGCCGACATTGTGTCCGCTACCAAGAGGACCAAGACACCGCTTCAAAAAGGAGTGAGTAATTTGGCATGGCTGATTTTCGCGATAGTGGTTATTATAGTAACCGGAATTTTAATTTTGGGAATTATGCGTGGCGAGTCTCTTATTACAATGCTTCTCCTTTCTTCGGCGGTTGCGGTCGGAGCCGTGCCGGAAGCACTACCTATTGCGCTTACCGTTATTTTAGCAATTGGGGCGGAGAGAATAGCTTCCCAAAAAGGAATTATCAGAAAACTTACCGCTGCCGAGACGCTTGGCTCCACCACTCTCATTATGACAGACAAGACGGGCACGCTGACCCTCGCGGATATGCGGCTTGAAAACGTGAATGAAGTAGCTGATATTCTTTCGGATCATTTTCGTCGCAAAGAAGAAAAAACATTGAATTCAGAACAAAAAACCTTGCTGGAACTGGCGCTCCTCAACGTGGATGTCTCCATTGAAAACCCGAACGAAGATCAAGCAAAATGGATTTTTCACGGCAGGCCGTTTGAAGTAAATATTGCCAAAGCTTGCCGTTTGCACAATGTCTCGCTTACTACGATCTCGTCTCTTTCGAGCGACCTTGCTTCCCATCTAATTTTACCTTTTAATTCAACCAATAAATTTTCTGTCGCGGAAAAAGAAGAAAAATATGTATGCATGGGAGCGCCCGATGTTCTGCTTTCCAGATCGAATATTTCCAAAGAAGAATATTTACAAATTGAATCTTGGATTGATGAGACGTCCAGAGAAGGCAAAAGGCTCATCGGCATCGCGACAGTAGAAAAAAAACACAAAAAACATTTTTCCATTGAAGACATCCAAGGTTTAAAATTCTTGGGAATGTTCGTTTTTTACGACCCAATACGTCCTGAAGTTCCGGACGCCATAAAAAACATAGAATCTCACGGTGTCAAAATAATTCTGATAACCGGGGATTTGGTGGGGACAGCGATTTCGGTAGCAAAAAATTTGGATTGGGAGGTGAAAGAAGAGGAAGTGCTCACCGGCGCCGACCTCCCAAATCTCTCTGATGAGCAATTGTTAGATATTATACCCAAAATAAAAATTTTCGCCCGAGTTACTCCCGAAGACAAGCTTCGCATCGGCAAACTTTATCAAAAGCTGGGGGAAATAGTGGCGATGACGGGAGACGGAGTAAACGACGCTCCTTCGCTCAAGGCGATGGATATAGGAATATCTTTAGGTTCCGGAAGCGATGTCGCCAAGTCGGCTTCCGACCTGGTGTTACTGGATGATAATTTTGAGACAATATCCCTCTCGATAGATGAAGGCCGCAGAATACTATCCAATATCAGAAAAACTTTCACTTATCTTATGTCCAATTCTTTTGATGAAGTTTTCGTTATCGGAGGAAGTCTTATTTTCGGGATGGCTTTGCCGCTCACCGCGCTCCAGATTATTTGGGTGAATCTTTTTACCGGTAGTCTGCCCGCCTTGGCTTTCGCCTTTGATGAAAATATGGATAGAAACAAAAAATTAAGTAAAAACGAACACCTTATCTTCACCAATGCCGTAAAAGTTTTTATTTTTGGTGTAGGCGTTTTAAGTTCACTGCTTCTTTTTCTCTTGTATTATTTTTTGCTCCGAATCGGCCTTGAAATAAGCTTGGCTCGCTCTATTTTCTTCGTCTGTTTCTCTTCTTATATTCTTTTTGTCGCTTTTGCTTTCAGGAGCTTGCATCGTCCGCTTTTTTCTTATTCGGTTTTTTCCAATCAGAAATTGAATATTGCCATCCTGATAGCGATAGCCATCCTTGTTCTTACCATGACTGCGCCATTTATGCGGAATGTTTTTGAGCTCGCGCCACTGCCGCTCCAATGGCTGCCTTTCATCGCCTTTTGGCTTATTTTAAATATTCTTCTGGTTGAGGGCGCAAAATATCTCTTTCGCAAAGCCAGTTAAAATACCAAGTGGCATTTGTCAGTAGCATTTATCTTGCTTTTTTGGTATATATGAATGGCATGGTGCCTATGGTGTAATAGCAGCACAAGAGCTTGTGGAGCTCTTAGATTCGGAGCATAACCGAATAGGCACCCCAGCTGAGCTGGGGTGAGGCGCGCTTAGCGCGCCACCCAAAATCGCTTAGAGAAGGGTGAGGTTCGCTTGGCGAACCTCACCAATTAATAAATATATGTTTTACATATACATATTGTTTAGTGAAAAAGATAATCGGCTTTATACTGGTTACTCACCAAACTTAAAAGAAAGAATTAAAAAACATAATTCTGGTTATGTCATTGCTACTAGAAACAGAAGACCCGTAAAACTTATTTGCTATGAGGCATATTTAACAGAACTCGACGCTAAACGTCGAGAGAAATATCTAAAAGGTGGTAAAGGAAAAGCGGAGCTCAAAATTCAACTCAAGGAGTGCTTTAAAAAAGTTAATTATGAAAATAGATAATACTCCTTGATTTAGAGCTTTTTAGGTCTTCGGGAATTGAAATGATATAATCTTATTATGGAAGACAGATTTGAAACAATACATACAGAAACTTTCGATAAAAAAAATAGAAAAAAATATGCGGAGAATTCTATTCATAGTAATGCTCCTTTTGAAGATTACAAATACAATTTGGGTATAGATATAAAGGACTTGAAAAATAAGAAAGTTTTAGACATTGGTGGTAAACCCAATGGAATTTTTGCTCACCAAGCTCTCCGTAAAGGAATAGATTTAATCACATTTAATCCTGCTATGTCGGCTCTAGAACCCTCACCAAGCCAGACAGTCGCTGGTTATGTCCAAGAAATACCTTTCAAAAACGAAACTTTTGATTTAGAAATAGCCCTAGGAAGTGTACCGATCTATTTACCAAATTACGAAAGTGAATATAGAAATATGTTTAGCGAAATAATAAGAACATTAAAAACAGGAGGAAAAGGCATCATTTATCCAATACCAGGAAATATCTATCAATCAAAAATTTTTCTCAATATTATTAAAGACCTTGAGTAGCATGCTGAAATTCAAGTTTATGATGCAGGTACGTTTCCAGTTACCTCAAGTAAGGGAATAACAGAAATACATTTTTTTAGAATTACTTTAACTAAACTCGGAGTAGAGCAATCCTAATGCAACTATCTGAAAAAATCTGGAGTAACGAAAATCTTGTCAAAACTCTTAAAGACGGTGGCGTCGTGGTTATGCCTACTGACACTATTTATGGCATAGTCGGACTAGCGCAAAATGAGCCGACAGTTAATCGGATTTATAAAATACGCAAACGAAATCCACAAAAACCTTGCGTAATACTTATCGGAGACATAAGTGAGTTGGAAAAATTTTCTATAATTCTTTCAGAAGAACAAAAAAATAAACTTAAAGAATATTGGTTTACACCGAGCGAGGGCGGGGTCAGACCTACGAGTATTATTTTAGATTGCTCTGATGATAGATTTTTATATCTACACCGCGGCGCAAGGTCTCTGGCGTTTCGCTTACCGTTACTACAGGGATTGCGAAATTTGCTTATAAAGACGGGACCATTGATTGCGCCCTCTGCCAACTTAGAGGCGTTGCCTCTCAGTAAAACTATTTTTGAAGCTAAAGAATATTTTGGTAATTCAGTTGATTTGTACATTGACGGGGGAAAACTCGTAGGGCAAGCTTCGAAGGTTATTGAATTGTACCAAGATGGCTCTGCAAGTATACTTAGAGAGTAGTTTACCACAAGCTATTGACAAAATAGTTTTTAAAATGTTACACTTTTATAGTAAAAAGGTCTTAATTATTATTTAACTTTTTTAGAAAATATATGAATCAAGAAAATCAGGATTCTTTTAGAAAGAAAACATTAGATGAAATTGCTCTTGAAGAAAAAAGGCAGGAGATGATGATAGGGTGAGAAACTTTATAGAGGTAAATAAGGATAGTTATATTGATAGTTCTACGGGTGTTGCTGATATGGAAAAGTTTGAGGAAGAGCTTAACGGTTTTATGGCTAAAACATTTGTAATGTGGTACGGGAAAGCGAATGCGGGCAAAGCAAAAATATCAATGCAAACTATATCTCTTCCTAAAATGAATTATGAAGGATTGAGAACAACAGATAAATCTCTATATGGTCAATATACAATAAACCCAGAAACAGCTGGAATGAATCATAAGGAAAAAGAACTTAAAATAAAAATTCTTGATATGAAAGAATTTGTCGGCAAACCGAGATCAGAAGCCGCAAAAGCTGTTGTAGAAAAATACGGCGGATTATATCACATTCCTGGTCTTGAGTACGAAAAATACTTGCTTGAGAATCCTGATAAAATTCCAGCAGAGTTAAAAGATTGGAATTGGTATTACTTTATAGGCTCAACGTTTCGCGATCAGGACGGCGATTCCAATATCCCTTGCGGGCACTGGAACGGTTCTAGACTCGCTCGGTATGCGGATTGGCTTGATATTAAGTGGTATAGGGATGACCGGGTTGTCCTGCTCGAGAAATAATTGAATTTTGTTTTTGAATTTTTGACTTGAATTTTGAAATACTCCGACGAATGTCGGAGTATTTTGCTTTTTGTTCTTTGTTTTTGGATTTTTTTTGCCATTTTTAAAAACTTGAAGTATTATTATAATGTATCGTGAATATTAGCGTAAGGATTAAAATTTTTACACCACGATATCGAGACGAGCAGAATCCTGAATGTGTATTGTTCAATTTGAATTTTACATAGAGCGAACTGCTTATTCCTTAAAAAACAAAATAAAAGTCTGTGCGAAAAGCTATGGCATTTTGATGCCGAATAATATACAGCTTTGCGATTGATTTAATATCTCTCGGAGGCAGTGGCATAGGAGGCTTTTCGCACAATTCTTCGCGATCAGAACGGCAATTCCAATATCCCTTGCGTGAACTGGAACGGTTCTAAACTCGCTCGGAATGCGAATTGGCTTGATAATAAGTGGAATGGGAATGACCGGGTTGTCCTGCTCGATACTTTTTTATATTTTTTACGCCAAAGGCTTTTGCCTGGCGTTTTTTTGTAGATTTTTTATGGGTTGATTTTTCCAGCCATACAAAATTCTTCCTACTTCTTCAGCTTTTTGAGCAAGCTCCATAAAATCTTTTTCTTCAATACCCTTTAATTCAAAAAGCACATACAACATTGATTTTAAACAATCATTTTTTGCAATAGCTTTTGTAAGAATTTCTGTTCTCTCAACGGTTGAAAACTGCGCCATTGAAACAAGTTCTATAATGTCAGAGAAAAGGCAGTCAATTTTAATACCGAGCGAATATCTACGAATTTTAGGAATATGTCGGATTATATTATTCCAATACGCATACGCACTGATGATTTTCATCATAATACCTGAAAACTTGTTTTGCGGCCGGGGTAATATTCATGCTATTATTCTACCTTATGAAGCAATTATTGCAAAAGGAAGTTCCTATATATGAAAGAATTTTTTCTTTTGCGAACCTTTTTTCTGCATGGCAGGATTTCAAAAAAAGAAAGCAAAAAAAGAAAGACGTTGCAGAGTTTGCCTCTAATCTTATTCATAATCTTTCCGTTTTAGAGAGTGATCTGCTTTCTCTCAATTATAAACACGGGGAATATTTTCATTTTAAAATATCCGACCCAAAACCTCGTGATATACATAAGGCACTAGTACGGGACAGGGTGGCGCATCACGCTATTTATAGAGCACTTTATCCTTATTTTGACTCAAAGTTTATCTATGACTCATATTCTTGCAGAATAGATAAAGGAACCCATAAATCAATCAATAGATTTCGCAGTTTCTACCGCAAAGTTTCAAAAAACAACACTAAAACTTGCTGGGTTTTGAAATGCGATATACGAAAATTCTTTGCAAATATTGACCATGAAATCTTGATTGAAATTTTAGAGAAACACATAAAAGACCAAAATATTCTGTGGCTGTTTTCACAAGTGATAGATAGCTTTACTTCAAATCTCACAAGCAAGACCTATGGAGTAAATGTTACAAACTCTGCTATAGCAGAGAATCTAACAAATCCTATATACGCTATAGATGATATATCTAAAATAGGGTTGCCGCTTGGTAATTTAACTTCTCAGCTTTTAGTAAACATCTACATGAATGAATTTGACCAGTTTATGAAAAGAAAATTAAAAGTAAAATATTACATCAGATACGCAGATGATTTTGTCATATTGAGTGACGATAAAAACTATCTTGAAAATTTGCTTACAAAAATTTCTAACTTTCTCAGTGAGAGCCTAAAGCTCTCACTGCATTCTGATAAGGTTTATATTAAAACTTTTGCTTCAGGGGTTGATTTTTTGGGTTGGGTGAACTTTTCACATCATAGAGTTCTGCGAACAAGTACCAAAAACAGAATGTTTAAAAATCTTGAACGGAATCCAAAAGAAGAATCACAGCAATCTTACTTTGGAATGTTGAGTCATGGAAGTAGTTATAAACTAGCTAAAAAGTTAGAGAAATTATATACTGATATATAATATGCCACAAAATCACATTTCATTTTTACACGCGCTATTTGGTGAAAACGAAGAGCCACCGCGAAAAAGAATACTTCGTAGTATTAAAGCTAAGGCTAATTCTAAAAGAACGATAACAGAGAGATTTGCAGACTGGCTGACTTCGGGATTTGGAAGTATGACCTTTTTGACAGCAAATGTATTATTTTTTGCTTTATGGGTGCTTTTCAATACCGATCAGATAAGCGGAGTTTCCGCTTTTGACCCATTCCCTTTCATTCTTTTGATTACAATTATTTCTCTAGAAGCTATCATTTTGGAAATCTCCGTTCTTATCTCACAAAATCGCAACGCAAAAATCGACGAACTTCGTGAAGAAATAGATTTACAAATTAATCTCATTTCTCAAAAAGAAGCCACAAAAATTATAAAAATGCTGGCTTTGTTGCTTGAGAAAGAAGGGATAGATCTGTCACAAGACCCGGAGTTAAAGAAAATGATCCGTCCAGTCAGTGAAGCAGAGATAGAGAAAAGACTGGAAAAAGAGATTTTGGGATAAGAGAATAATTTATGCAGATTTATAAGGATTGTGATTTAACTAAATTAAATACTTTAGGCATATCCGCTCGCGCTAAGTTTTTTGTTGAGATACACAGCGAACCGGACCTAAAAGAACTTTTTAATTTGGCAGAATTTAAGCAAAATAAAAAAATATTTCTGGGAGGCGGGAGCAATGTCTTATTTACCAAAGACTTTGACGGTATTATTATTTTGAATAAACTCAAGGGAATTGAAATTTTAGAAGAGAACATTGAAAGTGTAGTTATAAAATCTATGAGCGGAGAAGTGTGGCACGATTTGGTTTCTTTTGTCGTAGACCGCGGACTTTGGGGCATTGAAAATCTGTCGCTTATTCCCGGCACGGTCGGTGGCGCGCCGGTGCAAAATATCGGAGCATACGGAACGGAATTAAAAAATGTTTTAGAGAACGTTGAAGCGTACAATATTATAGATGGGTCAAAGAAAATTTTTACCAGAGAAGAATGCGAGTTCGGTTATCGGGACAGTATTTTTAAAAATAGCTTAAAAGAAAAATATTTTATTTCCGCTATAACTTTAAGATTAAGTAAAGCACCAAAACCAAATCTTTCTTATAAAATTCTTTCAGAATTTTTAGAAAAAAATCCGCCAGCTGGCGGAGAAATAAAAAACTTTAAAGCCTCGTCCGTAGGGCTACGATCGAAGGACATAAGCGATGCCGTGACGTCTATTCGCCGGAGCAAATTGCCAGACCCGGCCATTATTGGCAATGCCGGAAGTTTTTTTAAAAATGTTTTTGTAGAGAAGAAAAAACTACAAAAATTATTGCAAGCCTATCCAACTATGCCATATTTTGAAGAAAATAAAATGACGAAGATTCCTTCTGCTTGGCTTATAGAGCAGTGTGGATGGAAAGGTAAAAAAATAGGCAATACCGGCGTGCACGAAAAGCATGCGTTGGTTTTAGTGAATTACGGCGGAGCTTCCGGAGAAGAAGTTAAAAATCTAGCCGAACAGATTGTTGCGTCAGTTTACGAAAAATTCGGCCTGAAACTTACCCCCGAAGTGAATTTGCTCTGATTCGTTTTTGATATATAATTAAATATTAATAATTTAATTAAAATCTATGGAAAATTTAATGAAAGAAAAGTCAAATTTAATGAAAGCGGTTTTTATTCTCGCCCTGCTGGCTTGTATTTATGTTGCGGTTAAGATTATTTCTGAAATCAAGAGCTATAATTTTATCGGTGGCGGCGCGCCGGCAACGAACATAATAAGTTTTGACGGAAAAGGAGAAGTATTCGCTGTGCCCGATTTAGCCACGATTAGTTTTACTATTAGAGATACTCAAAAAGAAATGAAAGACGCGCAGAATAAAGTTACCGCCAAAGAATCCGCCGTGCTTAGCTTCCTCTCTAGCAGTGGAATAGATAAAAAAGATATAAAAACGGAAAATTATAGTTCCTATCCAAAATATGACTATGGAACGCCTTGCTATGGATACGTGGGAATACCCTGCAGGCAAGAAGAGGCTAAGATAATTGGTTACGAAGTTTCCGAATATGTCACAGTTAAAATTCGCGACATTGCCAAAGCCGGAGATATGATCCAAGGCATTGGAGCTGTGGGAGTTTCCGAGATAAATGGACCTAATTTCTCGATTGAAAATGAAGATAAATTGAAAGAACAAGCTCGCAAGATGGCCATAGACGAGGCTAAAGCTGAGGCAAAAACGCTTTCTCGCGACCTGGGAATTCGTCTTGTTCGTATTGTAAATTTCTCCGAAAATGGCAATTATCCTATTATGTATGCAAACAAAGGAGTAGCTATGATGGATAGCGCTATTTCCGAATCTACCGCTTCGCCCGAGCTTCCAACCGGCGAAAATAAAATTATATCCAACATTACCATAACCTATGAGATAAGGTAAGATTGACTATTCAGGACGAAAAGAGTACCATTAAAAAAGCCCTTGGAAAAGGGCTTTTTTAAAAAATGTCAAAAATTACCGAATATTTTAAAGAGACAAAGACAGAATTAAAACACGTAATTTGGCCTTCTCGGCGCCAGACCTTTTACTATACTTTGATTGTGATTATTTTGTCTGTTATTGTGGGATATTATTTAGGAATTTTTGATTTTATTTTCTCAAAAGGTTTAGAAAAAATAATTTAAGTGAAAATCAATGAGCAAAGTGAATATGATTTTCCTTACCCCACCCCACTTTTAACAGTAACTTTTATTAAACAATGAAAATTTTACGAGCAATAAACTTTAAATTAGTATCAAATTAAATTATTAAAAGTGGGGTGGGGTGACGATGTATATAGTCGCTGTGCTCCTTATACATCAGCCATGTCAAAACAAGAAATACAAGGAGTTAGAAATTGGTACGCTATTCATACTTATGCCGGATATGAAAATGTAGTTCTTCGCAATTTGCGTCAGCGCATTGATTCTCTCGGCATGCACGATAAGATTTTTAACATCATCGTTCCGATTGAAAAAAAAGTAAAAATAAAAGGCGGAAAAAGAGTGGAAGTGGAAGAAAAGATTTATCCGGGCTACGTGTTGGTGGATATGATTGTAACAGATGATTCTTGGTACGTTGTCAGGAATACCCCGAGAGTTACAGGCTTCGTGGGCGCGGGAGTGAATCCAGTTCCCTTAAAAAAAGACGAAGTAGATTATCTTTTCAAAAAAATGGACGCCGGTACAGCCAAACACAATATTGATATGGTCATGGGAGAAAATATTTTAATCATAGATGGCCCCTTTAAAGACCTTGAAGGGAAAGTAAATTCTATTGACCAAGACCGCGGTAAAGTTAAAGTGCTGGTTTCAATGTTTGGTCGCGAGACTCCGGTAGAGTTTGACTTTTTGCAGGTGAAAAAGCTATAAGAAAATAATGAAAAAGATAACCAAAAAAATAAAACTGCAAATACAAGCCGCCAAGGCCACTCCGGCTCCGCCCCTGGGTCCGGCGCTCGGACAGGCCGGCATCAATATCGGAGACTTTGTTACCAAATTTAATGCTGCGACTTCCAAAATGACAGGGAACAAGGTGTCCGTAGTGATTACTGTTTTTGAAGACCGAAGCTATGATTTCATTGTAAAAACACCTCCGGTGTCGGGACTTATCTTAAAAGCAGCCGGAATAGAAAAAGGTTCAGGCAAGAATACTGTTACCAAAGCTGGCAAAATTACCAAGAGTCAGGCAAAAGAAATAGCCAGCAAAAAAATGTCGGATTTGAACGCCAAAGATATAAAAAGCGCCGTACGCATTATTGCTGGTTCTGCTCGTTCAATGGGTGTGGAAGTAGTGGACTAGTGGGTTTTGTGTTAAGATATTTATATGTCAAATATTAAACAATATTTTACAAAAAGAAATGTTCTTTTTGTCGTTATTTTTGCAGTTTTGGGATTTATCGCTTTGCAAATTCCAATAGCTCAATTGGAAGGGTCCCAAGCGAAGTTTATGGTATATGACGCTTTTGCGCCCGTAGCTGGAGCTTTTATCGGCGCGCTTCCTGGCGTTTTGGCTGTGTTTTTTATGCAGTTTATCAATTTTTTGGTCCACGGAGCAGTGATTGAGGATGCCGGAACAATCATCCGCTTTCTGCCGATGCTTTTTGCGGCTCTATATTTCGCTCGAAAAAGCAAATTTAATATAATTCTTCCAGTGCTGGCGATTATCGCTTTCGTGTCACATCCTGTGGGTCGGTCAGTTTGGTATTTTGCGCTTTTCTGGACTATTCCCGTTATTGTTTATTTTTTTCGCGACAGATTTCTTCTGGCGCGAGCACTTGGCGCTACTTTCACCGCTCATGCAGTTGGCGGTGCTTTATGGATTTGGGTTTTCGCGCTACCGGCGCCTGTTTGGATTTCACTTATACCGATTGTAGCGTTGGAGCGCGCATTCTTTGCTCTGGGTATTTGCGTCTCCTTTGTTCTCGTCAATAATTTTCTGGCCTTTTTAGAAAAAAAGCGTATCTTGAATCTTGATTTTATAGTAGACTCTAAATATCTCTTCGGCGCGCTTCGTCATGAATCCCGTTAGAGGTAGGAAATGCTTGCATTTCCGTAATTATATTAATCCCGCTAAAATTTTTTAACATGACCTCTAACGGGATGAATCAAAAATCTAAATTACTCCACAAAATTAGGTATACCGTATACGTTACAACGAGCATAGACGGACGAATAGCAAAAAATGCAAAATCAGGCGCAGATTGGACAAGCAAAGAAGATTGGAATTTTTTCCAAACATCATTGACAAAAATAGATGCTGTGGTCGTGGGGCGCAATACTTATCAGGTGGCTAAAGTTCATCTTCAAAGGCGTAAGACGATAGTTTTAACCTCAAAAGTTGATAAACCAAAAATTAAAGACAGTACAATTTTCTTTAATCCTGAAAAGTCTGATTTAAAAAAATTTTTACAGAGTCAAAAGTATAAAAAAGTGGCCATACTTGGTGGACCGAAAGTTTATAATTTTTTTCTCAAAAATAAAATGTTAGACGAGCTCTTTGTGACAATTGAGCCATATATTTTTACCGTCGGTATTCCGATGTTTTTTGGCGATAAATTTGAGAAATATAAATTTTCTTTACAGTCAATAAAAAAACTTAATAAAAACGGTACAATTCTATTAAAATACGAATATGAAAATAAAAGCGATTAAAACCAGAATATTTCGCGAAAATGAAGACTTACTTTCATTTATTTTGGAAAATATTAAAAAAATTCCCAAAAAAAATCTTGAAGGTTCTGTTTTAGTTGTAACTTCTAAAATTGTCGCTCTGTCTGAAGGTAGGGCCGTGGAATACAAAAGTGAAAAGCAAAAAATTGCGCTTATAAAAAAAGAAAGTGAATTTACTCTCAAAACCAAGCTGGCTTGGCTGACCATCAAAGACGGTATGGTTATGGCTACGGCTGGAATCGATGAGTCAAATGCAAATGGCCAGCTTATACTTTTACCCAAAGATAGTTTCAAGTCGGCAGATATAATCAGAAAAAAACTTAAAAAAATATTTAAAGTTAAAAAACTCGGCGTGCTTATTACGGACAGCAGAGTTTTTCCACTGCGCGCCGGCATTGTGGGCGTGGCGCTTGGCTATGCCGGATTTAAAGGTATTAAAAACTACATCGGTCAAAAAGATATTTTTGGTAGAACTCTAAAAATGTCTAGAACAGATGTCGCCGATAGCTTGACTACGACCGCGATTCTTTGCATGGGTGAAGGTAAAGAGCGCCAACCACTTGCTCTGATTACAAATGCACCAGTTGATTTTACAGAAAAAATAAACAGAAAAGAATTAATAATAAATCCAAAAGAGGACTTGTATTTGCCGCTTTTTCGGAGTATATTAAAGAAATGAAAAAGCTTGCTAAGAAAAATACAAAGTATAAAAGGCCATCTTGGGATGAATATTTCCTCGGAATAACGAATAGTGTAGGCCTACGTGCCACATGTGATAAAAGTGGAAACGGATGTGTTATTACCCAGGACAACAGAATTGTTTCTACCGGATATACCGGTTCACTTTCGGGGTTGCCGCATTGTAACGACGTAGGGCATAATATTAAATTAAATGATTGTGTTAGAACTATTCATGCGGAACAGAATGCAATTACTCAGGCGTTAAAGTTTGGGATTTCACTCAACGGAGCTACCATATATTGTAAAACAACGCCTTGTTCAGCATGTGCCAAAATGGCTACCAGTCTAGGTATTAAAAAAATTATAGTAGAAAAATAATTTTATGATTGACTTAAAGAAACTACAAAAAGAGGTAATGAGAAACAAAGCAGAGAAGGGGTTTAACACAACTGATGTGGTTAGCGAATTTTGTCGTGCTTATGAAGAGCTTTCTGAAGCTTTTTCAAAATACGACAAGGGCCAAGAAGGCGTGTCTGAAGAACTTGCTGACGTCATAATATATTTACTCGGCATGTCTGAAATTTTAGGTTTTGATTTAGAAAAAGAATTAACTACTAAAATTGAAATAAATAAAAAACGAAAATACAGAAAAGAAAAATCTCCTGACGGCAAAAATGTTTTTATAAGAATAAAAACCCCAGAAGACCCTTAGATTTAAAATGAGAAAATCTACCAGTAAAATTAAAAAACACAAAAGACCATCATGGGATGAGTATTTTATAGGTATGGCAAACTATGTAGGCTCCAGAGCTACTTGTGATAGGGGCTATAGTGGGTGTGTTATTGTTAAAGACAAGAGAGTTATTTCTACGGGTTACGTTGGTTCACCACCCGGACTTCCTCATTGTGATGACGTAGGTCACGACATGCATACAGTTATTAATGAAGATGGATCAAAATCAGAGCACTGTTTACGTACTGCGCACGCAGAACAAAATGCAATAGCGCAAGCAGCGCGTTTTGGGGTAGCTTTAGATGGTGCTACGATATACTGCAAAATGACACTCTGTCATGTTTGCGCAAAACTAGTGGTAACTTCTAGGATTAAAAGAGTGGTTACCGAAAAAGATTATCATGCTTCGAAAATAAGCAAAGACATTTTTAAAAAAGCTGGAATAAAATTGGAAATTTTAAGCAGAGTAATTAAAAAATATTCTAGGCAGTAAGGTTATATTTTAGGGTCTTTTGTAAATTGAAAAAGTATAGTCAAAAGGATTTTCTTTGTCTTTTTTGTGCTCCTCGTGAGATATTTCATTCCAAACAACTGGAATAATTTCTGGGAAAAAGACGTCGGCATTTTTATCTTCAGCATCTATGTGCGTGATGTACAGTTTGTCTGCGATACCAAAAGCCTGCTTATAAATTTCTGCTCCGCCGATTATAAAAACCTCTTTTTCGTTTGTGTCAAAGACAGTCTTTGACATTTTGAGAGCTTCATCAAATGAGTGCACAACATCTACGCCATGGCGTAGATAGTTTTTGTCGCGGGTGATGACTATATTTTTTCTATCTGGCAGAGGTTTTCCTATGCTTTCAAAAGTTTTTCTGCCCATTACCACCGTGTGATCTCTGGTAATTTCTCTAAAATACTCCATATCCGCAGGCATATGCCACAACAGAGTATTGTCTTTGCCTAGTTCGTTATTTTTTCCGATTGCGGCGATGAGGGAAATCATATTTATACTCCCATCTCGGCTTTAATGGCAGGGTGAGATTGATAGTTTTCCAATTTTAATATTTTAAATATATCATTTGGTTCTTTAAATTGTTTAGTATTTAAATCGTCCAAACTTTTAATATCCGGGCTTATCCAAAGTTTGCAAATAGGGAAGGGTTCTCTCGTCAGTTGTTCTTTTACTGCGTCAAAATGATTATGACAGACATGAGCGTCTCCTAGTGTCATAACAAGTTCATCCGATTCTAAATTTGTTAACTGGGCAACTATATGGAGCAATAACGCGTAAGAAGCGATATTGAATGGTACACCTAAAAACATATCTGCGCTTCTTTGATACATGTGCATTGAAAGTTTTCCTTCTGACACAAAAAACTGAAAAATCATATGACACGGAGGCAAAACCATTTGGTCAAGTTCTCCCGGGTTCCAGGCACTGACAATTAAACGCCTGTCATATGGATTGGATTTTATTCGTTCCACGATTTCTTTTAATTGGTCAACTTCTGTTCCATCTGACTTTTTCCAATGACGCCATTGAATCCCATAAATCCTTCCCAAGTCTCCTTCGTATTTTGTTTTTGGTTTCCAGTAGTCGGCATTTCCATTGGCGTCCCAGATGTGACAACCCAACCTGTTTAATTCTTTGTTATCTGATGAACCGGAAATAAACCACAATAATTCAGCAGCGACGCTTCTGAACATTAATTTTTTTGTCGTTACGGCTGGGAAGCCGTCCTTCATTTTAAAACGTAAAGGAACAACAAACATAGCTCGTGTTGGACCATATCGGCCTTGTCTATCATTTCCTTCATCCATTATTTTCTTAATCGCATCAAGATATATTTTCATTTTTTTATTGTAGCAACAAACACTAATTTAACAAAACGTTGACAAATAATAGCTAATATGCTACTCTTCTAACATCATTCTCATCTAGATACATTTTGGGAGTGACTCCCATTATGTACACACGTCATTCGGGAAGTCCGAGTAAATTCGGACGACCTAAATTTGCCTATAAAGCAAAAAAATTTAGTAGCAATTCTCGTCCGCGTTTTGCGGGCAATAGAACAAGAAGCAATAAACGTTCCCGTAGTGAGCGGATAGATTTTTCTCGTTTTGTTAAAAAAAATGTTTTTGTCAAAGAAAAACCATATGTGTCCACGCATACCTTTGCTGATTTTCCTTTCAACCCACAATTACATAAAAACATAGCTAGAGCGGGTTTTATTCATCCGAGACCGATTCAAGATCAAGCCATACCCACTGTCTTAAAAGACAAAGATGTTTTCGGTATGGCAAATACCGGCACAGGCAAGACAGCGGCATTTCTACTGCCCTTAATTGAAAAAATTTCAAAAACTAAAGGAAAAAACAAAAAAGAAACAGTTTTGATAATAGCGCCGACTCGTGAGCTCGCACTTCAGATAGAGGCTGATTTTAAAACTCTGGCTTTCGGATTCGGAATGTTTTCGGTGGCTTGCGTGGGAGGACTTCCGATAATGTGCCAGATTATAGAATTAAAGAGAGGCGTATCGTTTGTTATCGGCACTCCGGGCAGACTGCGCGATTTGATTGATAAAAAAGTTTTGGATCTTTCTACCTGTTATTCGGTGGTACTGGACGAAGCGGATAGGATGCTGGATATGGGTTTTCGGGACGACATGGTTTACATAATTAGCAGAACTGCAAAAGAGAGGCAAACACTTTTCTTTTCAGCAACACTTTCTCCAGAGATTAAAAAATTAACCGAGCAGTATTTAAAAAACCCGGTTTTTATTTCCGTTATTTCCGGTGAGACGGCAAAAAATATTGATCAAGATGTCATTCGCACCAGAAGTAAAGAAGAAAAGTTGGAAAAATTACACGAAGTGTTAAAAAAAGATTTACCTGCTGAAGCAGGCGGTCGTCCTATAAAAGCATTGATTTTTCGTGAAATGAAGCACAGCGTAGATATGCTTACCAAAGAACTCGCCCAAAGAGGATTTAAAGTGGGCGGTATTCACGGCGACAAAAGAAGCCGTGACCGCATTCGGATTCTGGATTCATTTAAGAAAGACCATATCAACATATTAATCGCTACAGACGTAGCGGCCAGAGGCCTGGACATTCCGGATGTGACTCACGTCATAAACTACGATGTACCGCAAACTTACAATACTTATATTCATCGCATCGGCCGAACTGGCCGCAGTGGCAAGAAAGGCACAGCGCTGACCTTCGTGCCAGGATAATAAGTTAGAAACTAATTTAAAAATTAAAATTATACTAAATTACGCTATAGCGTGTTATTAAACAACACAGACAACATTATATTTAATTTTAGTTTACGCTTTTATTAACCCAGCCTTTAGGAGAGTGGCGTAGACGCCCCGCTTTTTCATTGTGCGTATGCCGCGGGCTGAGATTTCTATATTGACTGATTTATTTAATTCAGGAACAAAAACTTTCTTTTTTTGAAGATTTGGATATTTGCGTACTTTGCCGGTCGGGTTGAATTTAGTGGCACGAGTCCTATTTGAGTATCCGCCCCCGACAATTGAACCTTTTTTTGTTACTGCGCATATTTTCATATTGGTTAGAAGATGTTATCATGAAGTTTGTATGAATGCAACCAACGCTATTTTTTATGTAGCTATCCTCATTATGTCTGTGGTGATTCACGAAATATCCCATGGCTTTATGGCGGAGTATTTCGGTGACAAAACAGCGCGACACGCGGGACGCCTGACCCTAAACCCGCTTAAGCACTTGGATTTATTTGGTTCCATTATCTTGCCGGCATTTCTTATTTTGTCCAAAGCGGGTTTTCTTTTCGGCTGGGCGAAACCGATGCCATATAATCCGAATAATTTAAGTAACCGAAAATGGGGAACTATCTGCGTGGCAGTTGCCGGGGTTGTTGCCAATTTATCTATCGCAATTATATTCGGAATTATCATTCGTTTTTCTTCCAGTTTTCAATTTCCGGCTGCTTTGTCGTCCGATTTTTATTTTATAACTTCGGCTATAGTCATAATAAACTTGGCCTTAGCCATATTTAATCTAGTGCCAATTCCGCCACTAGACGGCTCAAAAATATTTTTTTCTTTTTTGCCGAGCTCTTTTTATAGAGGAATTGCTCTATTTGAACAGTATTCACTTATTTTGCTTGTTATTTTTATTGTCTATTTTTCCAGGTATTTGTATCCTATATTGGCTTTTCTATATAACTTTATTACAGGTCTTGCAATTTAACTTTTTAAATAGTATATTTAGAAAACTAAAGAACGAAATGACTATAGTTTTCTTAACCCTGTTAAATAGCCTTTGCCAAACAAAGGCTAAAATCCTAAGGATTTTATTTAACAGGGTGACTATTTTTATATTCACTACGTTCATTAAAAATGAGTCATGCCAACAGTCAATCAATTAATTAAAAAATCGAGAGTCAAAGTTCACCGCAAACACAAGACGGTGGCTTTGGCGAAAGGTTTTAATGTCTTGAAAAACAGGCCGGTCTTTTTCCCATCGCCCTTCAAGCGCGGTGTTTGCACGAAGGTTGCCACAATGACTCCAAAGAAGCCGAACTCAGCATTGCGAAAATTTGCCAGAGTACGTTTGACCAACGGTTTGGAAGTTACCGCTTATATTCCCGGTGAAGGTCACAATTTACAAGAACACTCGGTAGTGCTTCTGCGTGGAGGACGCGTGAAAGACCTGATCGGGGTCAGATATCACATTGTGCGCGGTGTGCTCGATACGCAGGGAGTGGAGAAAAGACGACAGAGCCGGTCTCTCTATGGAAATAAAAAACCGAAGAAATAGCCCAATTAGGCACTAGGCACTAGGCACTAGCAGAATTCAAAAAGCTAAAGCCTAACTACCTAAAGCCTAAAGCCTAAAAATATGAGACGTAAAATTACAAATCGAAATATGGTACGACCGGACTTTATCTACAATTCTCAAAAATTGGAGAAGTTTATCAATTACATAATGTGGTCTGGTAAAAAAGAAACCGCTCGGAAAGTGATGTACATGGCTTTTGACGTAATCAAAGAAAAAACTGGCAATCCAAATCCGCTTGAAGTTTTTGATTTAGCGCTCAAAAACGCCGGCCCCTTGACCGAAGTCCGTTCTAAGCGTATCGGAGGCGCAAACTATCAAGTGCCCAGAGAAGTCCGTCCAGAGAGACGCCTCGCACTATCTATGCGCTGGATTCGGGATGCGGCTCGCGGTGGCAAAGGACGTCCGATGCATATCAAACTGGCCGAAGAGTTAATCTCTGCTTCAAAAAATGAAGGCTCCGCTATAAAAAAGAAAGAAGACACCCATAAAATGGCCGAAGCCAACAAAGCCTTTGCTCACTTTGCCTGGTAAACCAGCACACTTAAATTGCTTATGCTGAGAGAATGATACAGGAAGATGCAAGATAATAGAGTGGAACATATAATAACATATGCTAGAAAAAAATTTTATAAAAGAAAACTCTAAACTGCCTGAAGCAAAGAACATGGTAAAGATTGAGACCACCCACGCCGTTTATAGACTTTTATATGGTTCTCACGTCGAAAGTCAAGATGATTCAATGATGCAGGGAACAGATGGTCTATTAGTAGAAGGTACTTTAGATTTAAATGAACTACAAGATTCTCCTGATCGTGTACTGGGATTCGTTTTTTCTACTCCCCAGATGCAAAAATTGATAGAAAATGCAAGGGACCACAAGAAGCCGGTGTATTTTGTTGATAGGCCATTTGATAGAAGTCTAATTAGTTCACAAAGCAAGGATACATGGCTGGAGATAGGAGAGTTCATAGGAACTCTTGCTTTTATGACATCAGCTACCAAGGGACTTTTAAGTTCAGCAAAAAATAACGAAAGAATTTCAAGAAGAGATTTTCTTAAAGCAGGTGCGAAAACCGTAGCCGCAGGTTATTTGTCTACCCCTTACATGCAAGCATGGTTAGGAGGACAGAACCAAGAGGATACTTTGTTAAGAAAAGCTGACAGAGCAGTTATTGCTGTAAATGATATTTTGCATCCTGAAATGTATGGTCAGATATTGGATTTGCGTAATAATATAATGGCAGAAAAGGCAGAGTTCGTTGCCTTAAAAACGAGTGAAACACTAAATAGAAAACCAATTTTTGTGTTCGCTTTAGGATCAGATCATACGAGGGTCGAAATTGCCTTACAAAGAACAACAGAGCAACGGGTTGCTCAAATCAAAAGCGGTTATACTGGAAATATGAGCGATTTGCGCAAAATAGTTAAATTAGAGTTTTTATCACTATTAAAACATCAAAAGGATAAATTTAAAATAAGTCCGATTGAAGACCCTAATTTGTAAAAATTTTGATTTAATTGTCTAAGTTCAGATACATATGAGACTCCTTAAATTAAGGAGCGATGCGTCAATTTAACAAATTCAAGGATACCAAAGGCTTCATAACAACATGGCAAAGAGTGCTACGCTTTCGGTATATGATTACCGAACAAGCAAAAGAAAGGTGTCGGATTCTCGCCTTTGAGGACTGCGAGACTATCCTCAAAGAATCACTGGCACAGGCAGAATCACTAAAGTTAAAAGAAACAAGGTATTGCGTAAACCAAAAGATTTTAAAGCTCTGTATCCGGGTCATTGTATTGCTTTTGACACCTGAGAAGCAGAGAAATGGCAACCGCATGTATATCCTCGTAGCTCTTGATCTGTATTCCAGAGTTGGTTTCGCTCTAGGCCCCAAAAGCCATGGTTCTCAAACCATGGCTCATTTTCTGTATCTCATCTCAATGCTTTTTCCTTACGATATTAAAAATGTTCTCTCGGACAATGGCAGTGAGTTTAAAAAGTATTTCACAAGAGAAACAGGTAAAAAATCCATCATTCATTTCCATACCTAAAGAAATTTTCCGACTACTTGCTCTTCTACAATGAAAAGAGAGTTCACCATGCTTTTAAAAACAAATACTCTCCACTGGAAGCTATGCTACAATCAAATCATTACAAAATTAATCTGCCTTTAGACTGCAAGAATGGGTGGACTTATACAGA
>Ga0155104_117_pt1 | contig 23148 bp, 21 predicted proteins | sample RifCSPhighO2_01_FD_106072 | JGI IMG/M metagenome (GOLD analysis project Ga0155104, IMG submission 106072) | Candidatus Nomurabacteria bacterium RIFCSPHIGHO2_01_FULL_38_19 | reverse complement strand
TCACATCCTCTTTGATTCCATCCATAGTTTGAAACTCGTGAGAAACACCGTCAATCTTGAGAGAAGTAATGCTGGCGCCCGGCAGAGATGATAAAATAATTCTCCTTAAACTATTGCCCAAGGTATGACCGTAGCCGGGATATAAACCATCGATTTCAAACACTCCTTTATTTTCCTCTTCTAAAACAACCCGAGGTTTAGAAGGCATAATTATTTCATATTCAGGCATAAAAAAATTTATATTAAAAAAAAATAATAATTTAACGACTATAAAATTCAAGCACAGCATTTAAATTAAGAAACGTTTCTATATTTTTCGGTTTGGCTAAAATTTTCCCCTCCGTTTTATCCAAATCAAAAGAAATCCACGCGGGGACTGTATAATCTTTTAATCTATTGACTAGACCTTGAAAAATTTTCTTACTTTTTGAACCCTCGCGAATTTTTATTATGTCTCCAGTCTTTAATCCATAAGAAGGTATGGTGACTTTGTGGTCGTTTACTATAAAATGTCCGTGAGAAACCATTTGTCTGCCAGCTCGTCTGCTCGGAGCAAGGCCTATTCTGTAAATTACATTATCCAAACGAGATTCAAGTTCTTCGTAAAACTTTTCTGCTGTATGTGTGCCTTTGATTTGGGTGGCTTTTTTAACATAATTGGAAAGTTGACGTTCGGTGACTCCATAAGAAAATCGGACTTTTTGTTTTTCTATAAATTGAACTCCATACTCGGAAAGAGCTTTGGGACGTTTGCCGCCAAAAGAGCCTTTGGTGGAAGTAGAAAATTTGGTTGTCTGACATTTATCATATACTCCCGGACCTAATCTTCGACAAATTTTAAATTTTGGTTTGGATATCATAATATTTTAAACTCTTCTAGGCTTTTTGGGCTTCGGTCCGTTATGAGGAACCGGAGTCGTGTCTAAAATGGAAGTAATTTGGATTCCGTGAGCCATAAATGCCCTGATTGCCGGTTCGCGTCCGGACCCAACTCCTAAAACCACTACATCCGCATCTTTGACTCCGAGCATTACCGCCTTGCCTCCAATCACATCGCCTACTTTGGAAGCTACAAAGGGGGTTCCCTTCTTGGCTCCGTGAAAACCGAGCGAACCTGCGCTTGACCAAAACAATGCATTACCCAACTTATCCGAAAAAAGAACTTTGGTATTGTTAAATGTAGCTTCAATGTGTAGAACGCCGGAAACAATTTTCTTTTTGGGAATTTTTGGAGGAACTTTTTCTTCTTTTGCCTGCCCAACTGAGTCGTTCAGACGGGTTTCTTCTCCTGATTCTTTTGTAGCTTTTGCTTTTATCATAAATTATGTTTTACTTTCTTTTCTCTTGCCGGACGCCATTGTATGACGCACATTACCTCTTATGGTTCTGGAATTTGTTTTTGTTCGTTGTCCTCTTACCGGCAATCTTTTTGTATGTCGAATCCCTCGGTAACTTTTAATATCTTTCAACCTCTTGATGTTACCTGACACTTCTCTTTTTAAATTTCCTTCTATACTCATGCCTTCTATGACCGCTCGAATTTTATTTTCTTCGTCGGAAGTCAAATCTTGCACCGGACAACCTCTGTCAATGTTAACTTTGTCTAAAATTTTGCGAGCAGTTGAAACACCAACGCCATACAGAACGGTTAGGCCAAATTCCAGCCTTTTTTCATTCGGTATTGTGATTCCAAGAATTCTCATAATTATTGTTTTTGTTTATGTTTAGGATTGGAACAAATAATCCTTAGATGTCTCTTCCGTTTGACCATCTTACAATTATGACAGATTTTTTTTACTGCTGATTTGATTTTCATCCTGTTAGAAATTTTAACTAATAAACTTTCTTTTTTTAACGAATCCACAGTTAATTTCCAACAGGATTCATGCATATTTACTCAAAGTATGACAAAAAAAGGGAAAAAACCCTTATTTTTCAACACCTATTGTTTTTTAAAAACTGTGCTTACTATAATACACTATTATTAAAAAAATTACAACCCTGAACTAAAACCCTGCCCGTCCGACGGACGGACTTTGGCTTGATATGGGGCAAGTTTTTTATAACCTCTTAATTATGCGACCTTTGCCGCCATAAGGATCAAGGACAACTTCTACTGAATCCCCGATTAAAACTTTAATTCTATGTATTCGCATTTTTCCAGACAAATAAGCCAGAATTTCATCACTGCCTTCCGCTCTTGTACTTTCCCCGTCTACGTCGGCCGTGTCGGAAGCGTTGCGAGCAGATAATCTAACTTTAAACAACGTATTCGGGAGAGCTTCCGTAACGACTCCCCGAACTATCAAAAGTTTTTCATTTTTAGAATCACTCATTTAGATTATATTTATTGTATCAAAACTATAATTTGAGGTCAATAGACTTCTTGTTGATAACATCTAAAAAATGGTACGAGTTATTTTGGGTAATTTACAATGACTTTGATGTCTTTTATTTTATCGGGGAAAGAACGAATCCAGAATGGACTTAAGGTCAGTTGAGCAGATTCAACATTCGAATATTGCGCCAAAATCTGACCAAAATCTTTTTTGGATTTACCCAAAAGGTCGGCGGAAAGTTTGGCTTCGTCAAATTTCCAAACGACTTTTGTGGCACCAGATAGATTAAAGCTGATATTTTGCACATCGGCAAATGAAATATCTTGATTGGACAGAGAGAAAATCAAATTTCCAATATTCGGTATGTAAACATCGCTTTCATCATAATTTGAAATATTGTCTTGCGCAATTTTTTTTGTCAGATTTTCTTCGTTGAAAAGAAGGCCGTACATTGTGCCTTTGATTATTATCGGCAAATCCCTACTTTCTGAAACAGGTATGGTACTTTCTTCGTCTATATTAAGAAAAACCGCATCTTTAAATAAAATAAATCCGCTTGGAATCTGATCGCTTGCCTTTTTAAAAAGTTTTTCTTTAAGAGTTGTTTTAAGTCCGGCTAAAGTGTTTTCCTTTTCAGTTTCGGAAACAATCGGCGACTTGCCCTGAAACCCGCCCGTTATCGCTCCTTTGCTTCTTGCGTAAAACTTTGAGTATTTAGGTGTTCCTTTGAAGCCAAAGATTTTAAAATCAAGCGGGGGGCTGTTGTATTCTTCACCCGCTTCCGCGCCATAAATATTTGCTTCTACTTGCCCCGGCGCGCCGTCTGCGCTCATTCCCGGAACGGTCACCGCAGTTTTGGTTTTATATATTTTACCGTTGGAACCTTCAAGTCTCGTATCTATCAAGAGCCTTTGCGATGCAGAACTAAAGGCGTTATAAATCAAGACAGTACCCTCTCCTTTCAAGGAAATTTCTTTCTCTTCTGTAGCGAAAACGCTCTTGCTTTCCTTGCCGGAAAGAACTACCAAATCAAAAGATAAACCATCAACATTTGAATCTTTGACAGCCGATAGATTTTCATCTAGAGTAATATCTTTTATTTTTGGACTCACCGTAACTTTGGCTCTGGCAAAAAGAAAAGAAAGGGCAAAAAGAAAAAACACTATAGAAATGAATGCGACAAACCAAAGACCGTATTTATGTCCTTTTTCATTTTGTGCTTTAACTTCCTTCTGTTGCTCTTCCTGTTTTTCTTTCGGTTTGATGTATTTTCCCGTGTCTTTTCCGGCGTTTTTTATTTTCACCATATCTTGGAATAAATTTTTAGGCATAATTATATTTTACCCTGTAGTGAAACTTTTAGCAAAATCCCACTACGGGACTTTAGTTAAAAAAACGATTAAGGTAAACAGAGTCAATTACTAGGAAAGCATTAAAAATAGCGTCCTTTTCGACTACTACAATATCGCGTAAATTTTGAATATTTAAAAAGATAATTTTAAATTTTGATTCGGTTAAAGTATATTGATTGAATTGTTCGGTTTTGATTGTTTCCGAAAAAAAGTCCGCTAAATCTTTGTCTACAGTTATATACACAAATGCGGGAATAGAAATATCATTGGAAAGATTCGCTAAAGATGATTGAAATTTGTTTAGCCATTCCGACTTTAATTTAGCTATTACTGGTTTTAGTTTTTTGGCAATTGATACTTCCGCGTGCCCAGCTTTGAAAAGAGAAATAAATGATTTGGCTTCGCTCAAAGTGCAACCCATTCCTGTTGCGACTCCGCGTATCATAAAATTATGACCCAGCGGAAACGAAGTTGATTCACGTAGGGCGTTGTTTTTTACCATTTCGATATCTGTAATTTCTCCACCAATATTAATTAAAAGAAAATTTTCTTGGTGTATATTCATATCGCGCACTATGGTAAAAACTGCCATTGCAAAAGAAGAAAATTTTATTTCTTTAAAAGAAAAATATTTTGATATCGTCCCTTCAATTTTTTTGAGCACCTCCTCTGCGCTCAGTGAAATAAAAACAGTCATTTCCAGCTCTTTGGTTTTTTTGTCAAGTGGCTTGGTTGTTTCATAGCCATTTAAGGTAATCTTGATATTTTTAAATTCAATCGGTCGCAAAGAATTACCGATATGGGCATATTTTTTTAAATATTCTTCCTGGAAAAGACTTATCTCTTTTTGAATCAGACTATCGGCGAGTTTTGAGGTAAATATAAAAGGTGTATTTTTTCGCAGATTTATAACCCTAGTTTGAGAAATATACCAAGATGATGAAAGAACGCAGAAAATTTTTGACGGCGCGCCAAAACTACTTTTGGATATCTTGCTGGCAACAATCTCAAGAGATTTTAAAGTCAAGGATAGAAATTGATTTAAGTCAACTTCTTTTTCAAGCGCCATCGGCTCACGAAAAGATGTGATGATTCTGGGAATTCCGGATTTCTGCATATAAAAAAGCGCTCCTTTCACAGAAGAAGAGCCAATATGAAAAACCAACCCTAATTCATCTTTCCTTTTACTCTTACCAAAAATTTCCATATTGTTAAGTATATCACAAAAGCACAGCTTTAATACCGGCCGGCTGGTTGGCGTCTAAACAAGAATAGCTTTTATCCTTCGAATTCCCTGCGCCACGGCCTCTTCTTTTTGAATTTTGAAATGGCCTAGTTCTCTTGTATTCTTCACATGCGGACCACCACAGAATTCTTTGGATATTACATTGCTGTCTTTATCTTCTATGAAATAAACTGACACACTATCAGCATATTTTGCCCCGAATTCCATTTCTGCGCCGATTTTATGCGCTTCAACCAGAGACATTTCGCGACGCACGACATTGAGCCCGCGTGAAATCTTGTCATTCACCCAATCTTCCACTTTTTTCTTTTCCTCTTCCGTCGGTTTGTGATCGCAAAGAAAATCTATCCGCAACCGCTCTTCGGTGATGTTGCTCCCCCGTTGTTTTATCTCTTTGCCAACTACTGCCTGAAGCGCGGCAAGTAATAAATGATGCGCGGTGTGAAGTTGTATCGTTTTTTCATTATGGTTCGCCAATCCGCCTTTGAACATTCCGGCGGAAGATGTTTGAGAAAGCTTTTGATGTTTTTTTATAGCTTTTTTAATTTCACCTTCATCTACTTTGTACCCTAATTCCTTGGCAACACCAACCATTAGGTCAATTGGATTTCCATGTCTTTCAAAAAGTGTATATATATACAAACCTGAAACTGTGTCTTTATTCTTTAAGATAGATATGTTACCAACCTTCTTAATTGCGCCAAATTTTATAGTTTCAAGATCCGAACGATATATTTCTACTCCGTCAAGGGGTTTTGTAAATATTTTTTCTTCTTTCTTTATTACAGATATGATATACTCGGACTTTTCTTTTATTTCAGGATAAGCTTTGCTATAGGTTACAGATATTATAGAAACAAGTTCAATCCAGAAATTCTTTGGAAGTTCTAGAAGCGAAGCTTTTGTGAAAACTCTTCGTAAGAGCCGACGCAATATATATCCTCGACCATTGTTTGAAGGTGTAACTTCTTCAGTAATAATAAATATTGCGGTACGAAGATGGTCAGCAATAATTCGAGCCCAGTGTAATTTATAATTACTACTTTTCTCCTTTATTAAATCTATGGTAGATATGAACAAGTCCGTATCAAAAATATTATCTTTACCCTGAACTGCCACAGCAACTCGCTCCAATCCTGCTCCTGTATCGACGTTTTTTTGTTTTAATTTTCCGATAACCTTTCCATCTTTCTTTTCATATTCCATAAATACATCGTTCCAAATTTCAACGACTTTCTGTTCTTGGTCAGCTCTTATGTATTCTTCTTTTGTTAAATCCCCAAGCCTTTCTTTTGTGATATCATAAAACATTTCAGTATCGGGACCGCATGGACCGTTGTCGCCTACGCTCCACCAATTTGTTTTAGCATCCATATAATAAATACGATTTTCAGGAACATATTTTTTCCAAATGTCAAATGCCTCTATATCTTTGGGCGCATTTTCGTCGCCCTCAAAAACAGTTATGTACAAACGCTTTGGGTCAAGCCCTAGACCCTCTTCATGGGACGTTAAAAATTCATAGCTCCATTTAATCGCATCTTCTTTAAAGTAATCTCCGAGTGACCAGTTGCCCATCATCTCAAAAAAAGTATCGTGAGTATTATCCCCTACCTCGTCAATGTCTTGCGTGCGCACGCATTTTTGAATGTTAACCAGGCGACGACCCATCGGATGAGCTTGTCCCAAGAGATAAGACACAAGGGGTTGCATGCCTGCGGTATTAAATAATACCGACGGATCATTTTCCGGCACTAGCGAAGCCGAAGGAATTATTTTGTGTCCCCTCTTTTCGAAAAACTTTAAAAACCTTGAACGAATTTCATTGGATTGCATGGCTGATGTACAAGGAGCGTAGCGACTATATACATCGCCATCCCGCCCCACTTTTAATACTTAATTCTTATACTAACTTAAAGTTCGTCGCTTGTAAAATTTTTATTGATTTATAAATATTAAGGTTAAAAGTGGGGCGGGATAAGGAAATTTATATTCATTTCATTCATTAAATTTCACTTATCTAGGCTATCAGATATTTTTCGAATCGGTTTTTCAAATAAATAAATTACAATTAATATAAAAAGTACAAGGACAGTTGTAATACTAGCAAGACCAAAAAATCCAAAACCGGTAGCCATACCGATGCCAGCCGTCACCCAAAGTCCGCTAGCAGTAGTAAGCCCCAAAAGCCTGTTGCCCTGCAGAATTATCGAACCAGCGCCCAGAAACCCGATACCAACAATAATTTGCGAGGCTATCCTGCTCGGATCGAGACCTCCAATAATTGCATATTTAACGACTATCATTTCGGAAACAATTATAAATACAGCCGCGCCGAGAGAAACCAGAGCGTGAGTTTTCATCCCGGCTTCTTTGTGCACCAAGATTCTTTCTAAACCTATTAACATTCCAAGCCCTGCCGCCACCACTAACTTTAAAATAATATGACTATTTTGCATTAAAAATTGAGACATAGAATGATTATACAACAACTCCTCCACCCAAGCAAATATCTTTGTCATATATCACACAGGACTGACCCGCCGCCACTAAAGTTTTAGTGGGCAAGCTGGAAGCTGTTTCAGTAAATACTATTTCAGCTTTACTTATCCCAGTAAGCTTAACTTTGCAGGGTAAAAATTCTCCGTGATAGCGAATTTGGGCGGTGTACACTTTATTAGGCTCTGGATATTTACTAATCCAGTTTGTATTTTCTATTCTATAATTCGTTAGAATTGTAGAATTGTTTTGTACTAGGTCTTGCCTAGTACCAACTACTAGGATGTTTTTCTTGATGTTTTTACTGACTACATAATACCGTGCATCATTTGGACCTTTTTTGGTAATAGTAAAACCATGTCGCTCACCTAGCGTATGAAAAACTACACCATCGTGAAATCCTATCTCCTCCCCGCCTGCAACGCTATGCGTAGCATTTCTGGCAGGTCCTTTTTCATTCCCCGTAGACGGGACAAGTATCACTTTGCCTTTTTTTTCTTGTATATAATGTTTCAGAAATTCTTTCAAATCTACTCCACCCAAAAAGCAAATGCCTTGACTGTCGTGCTTTTTGGCAACTGGCAATTTGAATTTTTTCGCTAATTTGCGAACTTCTGTCTTTTTTAAGTTACCTATCGGAAAAATAATTCTGGAAAGCTGTTTTTGGTTTAATGTCCACAAAAAATAACTTTGGTCTTTGGAGGAGTCAACGCCCTTGCACAACTTTACCCCATCCCCCTCCTTCCCCAAAAGGGAAGGAGCTACTCCCCTCTCCTTTGGAGAGGGTTGAGGTGAGGTTCTTGCATAATGTCCCGTGGCCACGAAATCAGCACCCATTGAAAGAGCTTTTTTAAAAAAGGCGCCAAACTTCACTTCTTTGTTGCACATTACATCCGGATTTGGCGTCCGTCCTATTTTATATTCGCGAATCATATAATCGGCAACTTCTTTTTTGTAAACATCTTCCAAGTCAAAAGTAAGAAATGGAATATCTAAATGCGCTGATACTCGCATAGCATCGCGACGCTCTTCTTCTTCATTGCATCCCAAAAAATCCGGATGCCAAGTCTTGACAAAAACTCCCACGACTTCATAGCCAGCTTTTAAAAGCAACGCTACCGAAACAGCGCTGTCTACCCCGCCAGACAAACCAACGAAGACTGTTTTTTTTATCATAAAATCAAAATATTTTATAGTTCCATCAGCTTTTTGTAAAGCTCAAAGGTAGCTCGCGCGTCGGAAAGAGCGCTGTGGGGATGCTCGTTTTCTATGCCAAAACGTTTGCACAATTCACGCAAAGAGAAATGTTCTAAACTCGGGTCTTTGTGAAGCTTCGCCCAAGCGACAGAAATAGTGTCTAGTTTATGATAATGCATATTATTTGCAATTTTATTTTTAGCAAAAGCGTGTTCCAGAAACCCCGAATCAAAAGCCACATTTTGTCCGACCATAAGGCAATCTTTAGTTTTTTGAGCAAATAGCTTCATAGCCTCACTTAGGCTGTAAGCAGATTTCCAGAGAGCTTTATTGTAGTGATTTATTTTAAGAGACACCTTGTTTGCGCTTTTTATGTGCTTTGGTTTTATCTTTAATTCAAATTCTTCAATAATTTTTAAGTCCGGTGTGGTAATGACAACGCCAATCTCAATGATTTCATGCTTAATTACATCAAGCCCGGTGGTTTCTATATCTATAAAAGCAAAGTTATTTTTTCTCATGATTTTGTTTTATTTTAAGTACCTTAATTTATTAGCCTTATGCTCGTCAAAATTTTTGGCGTAATGAATATTGCCTTCTTGGTCGTGCAAATAATAAAGATAGGATGAGCTTTGTGGATATATGGCCGCTCTGATAGCCTCCACTCCCGGATTTGAAATTGGAGTTTCCGACAAGTCTGCTCTATCGTAAGTCTCGGGCGCTGCATCGGCTTGAAGTGGCATCCCGATGGCCACTCTTTTCCATAGAATTCCGGATATAAATTCTCTATCAGCGTCTCCTTTGGCCTCTCTTTCAATTATGGATGCCATAATTATTATATTTTCCTCGGTCTGGCCCGACAAAAGAATTTCTGGACGAATCGGCGCAATTTTTTTTTCAAAATTTTCGCTCATTGCTTTTATTACCTCTGTTTCACTGTCGGTGACAAAGAAATAATAAGTATCCGGAAAAAGTTTGCCCTCCTGTCTTAAGGCGCTTGATAAAAATTTATCTTTGTCAAAATATATTAATTTGGTATCGAAAATATCAGCCACTTCTATATTCTTAAGCCCTTCGGGAATAGTTACCTTTATTTGTACTATATGATGCTCTCCTTTGGATATGCGTCGCGCCACTTCATAAACCGGTAATTTAGTTTCAAAAAAATAATCAGAAGAGATAACGCTTTTTTCTCCGCCAAAAATTATTGCCAACGCCTCAAAGGCAGTTCTGGACCGTATAATCTGCCCTTCTTTTAACTGCAGAGAAACATTTCGCAAACTTTTACCTTGTTCTATTTTAAATATATTACTAGACGGAAAATCTGCCGGCGGACTAAAAAAGAAAAAATAAAAAACTGCAAAAAAAAAGACAGCGCTTAATGTATAAAAAATATTTTTATTTTGCATCCCATTAGAAATTTAAAATTAGTAAACAAAATTATTATAGCACGTCCGTAGAATTTCTAACGGGACAAGTACATTATATCGGCAAATTTGTAGGCGGAGAAGCTTCTTTGGATTCAATGCGCTCCAGTGTAGGCACTTTCAATATCTGACCAGGGAAGTGCCACATAGTCGCGAGCTCTTCTGTATTTAAAACAAAAGTTTTATGATGAACATATGCTTTAATCATGCCAGAAAGTGTGATAACTTGGGGAATAGGCCAATCCCAATGATTTTGAGCAAAAATACGATGCCGGAGCGGAAGACGGAAAAATGCTCTTTCACGGTATTCGTGAAGCATTCTATTGGCCAACATCATTACTGTTTCTTTGGAAGCCGGAAATATACCGCTATAACGGTCCCCTTGGGCTGAATTGATACGGTCTAAACCATTAACATCAGGAGCTTCATATTGACGAAAAATAAGACGGATGTCTCTAGAAGCATTGGTCCTATCGCCCGGTGGGTAGATTGATTTTGGCGCAATATACAATACCCTAATGCCAGTCTCAAAACCAAGTTTGCCGGTTTTGGCGCTGATTGCTTTTGTGGCTCTATCTAAAAATGTCGGAGTACGAATTTCTATTCTAGCTTCCTTGCCAAGTTTTTCTCCACCTTTTAATTCTCCTCTTTGTCTTTTGGAAGTGTAGGGTTCTAATAATTTAAATAATTGCAGTTTAGATTCTTCTACCCAATCGTGTTTTTTAAACCAAGTTCCTTTGGTGTGATACATTTTTTTAGAAGGAGTGATAACAATCTGCACCCAAGCCTGCTCTCCTTTTTGCAGTGAACCGAAAAATTCTATGACCGGAGAAATAGGGTCAACTTTATATTCTTCTTTGGGATCTTTTTCCAAGGTATAATCAATGTAAGTCCTAATCGGATATGCCTCTGGTCTTAATAGTCCAAATTCACACCCCCAGCCATTCCAAGCGCTCTCGGGTGTGATTGCGTCAACCGCCAAAGTGTAATCTCCCACTTCTTTCACCTGCGACTGTGGATATTGGGCGTACATCTGCGTTTCAATTAAACTTCGTATGCGACTCGGCGTGCGAATGTAAAAATGCACTTGTCCGTCAATGGACGCTATCTCCAAAGAAAACCAAAACCAGACTGCTCCCTGCCAATATTCTTCCTTTCCGCCTTTATAACTGAATTGATACAAAGCATTGCTTATAAAAAGTTCCATCGCCTTTGGAGACCGCAGGACCTCGCGCGGAGGAATAATTTCCAGCAGAACAAATTTAATACCGGAAATAAAATCCTGCTGGATATAGTGAAGCCAGAAAATCCAAGCAATGCGGCCGATTAAAGCCGTTCCCGCCAAAGCTAAAAGTGCCTCTATCAAGCCACGTAGATAATTGTATTTCCAAAGAAAAAGGGCCAGTATGACAACCAAAATCCATAGCCAGTATTCTTTTATTCCATTCTCAACGGTTTCAAAAAACTCACTCATACATACATTTTACTAAACTACAGTATAAAGTCCACTTTTAGTCTTCTTGAAATACTTGGTATTAACCAGATTAACTAAAATAGTATTGTTTTTAAAATATCTTTCTTTGTTGACTTTGGCGATAATATCTTCTTTACCAAGTGGTCCTTCGCGTTTCAAAATGTCGGCAATAACTTCACGAGCAGTGCCGGCTTTATAGCCCCACTCGGAAAGTGCATACATTCCTCGGCCGACTAAAACAAACCGAGCATCTTTGATGAGCTCATTGTGGCAGGTGGCATAGTGAATTTTCTTATTGAAAGTTTTTGAAATGGAATCCGCCACTTCCTTGAAATGCATCGGAGACCCGTGGCTTCTCATAACCAGAAACGCGTAATCTTTAACTCCGCGAGTGCGAACATTCGGCGAAGAGGCCTTGCCCCATTCACCAAAGGGATTTTTAGCGACATTTTTGGACATAGCAAGCCATCTTTTTGCAATCTCTTCATCCCGATACTGCTCGGCAACATCTTTCATGTGTTCAAAAAATCTTTTAATCATTTCTGTCTCCGGTATGAGGTCTGCATCGCTTAAACTGGCATAAAGCTTTCGCAGAGTTTCATGCACCTTTTCGGCTATTTCATCGTCTATGCTGAAGCGAGCGTGAAAATTTTCATCTTCACGATGTTTCTTGAAAGCATCCCCCAAGGTCAGAAAAAAATGAATATGATTCTGGGTTGGTTTGTCTTTGGAAATATAGGGTAAGAGCTCGTGTTCGGCAACGATTGCTCCGAGCTTTTTTATCAGCTGTTTCAGCTCTTCAAAGGTAGCCTGTTCTTTTTTGTAAGCCTCGGATTTTTTAATAGCGGTTAGAGCCGCGTCTTCAAGCTGGCGAACACGCTCTCGGGTAATATTGTATTTCTTGCCGATTTCTTCAAGAGTTTTTCTTTTCCCGTCAGAAGTCAAGCCAAAACGATTCATAATAACATCAGCCACGCGATCTGAAAGATGAGAAGTTATTTTTTTAGTTATTTTTTGAGGTTTGAATGATATTTTTGACATAATTTTTATTTTTATTCTCTTTTGGCTCTAGTTCTATCAAGTTCGGTTAAATATTTTTTGCGGATTCTGACGGATTTTGGAGTTATTTCTAAGTATTCATCTCTATTTATAATTTCAAGTCCTCTTTCTATATTCAAAGTAAAAACTGGATTTAAGGTTATGACTTCATCGGTGCCGGAGGCGCGCATATTAGTAAGTTGTTTTCCTTTGGTCGGATTCACCGACATATCTTCTCCTTTCAAAACGTTGCCAATGACCATTCCTTCGTAAACGGCATTCCCATGCTCAATGTACAGTATACCACGTTCTTGCAAATTCGCAAGAGAAAAAGCCACTGCTTTGCCAGAAACCATAGAAATCATTGAGCTATATGATCGTTTTTTTATTTCCCCGGCATATTCTTTAAATCCGGTAACTCTAGAGCTCATTAGGCCTTCTCCTTTTGTGTCTATAATAAATTCGTTACGATATCCCAATAATCCTCGTGTCGGTATATCAAAAATTATCCTAGCAATACCCCGCAACTCTTTTATATCCTGTACAATGCCGCGTCTCTTGCCTAGCTTCTCAATAACGCTGCCGGAAAACTCCATCGGAACATCAATTACTAACTCTTCATAGGGTTCTGTTTTCACCCCATACTCCTCTTTAATAATAACTTCTGGTTGAGACACTTGCATTTCAAATCCTTCTCGGCGCATATTTTCAAGCAGTATGGCTATGTGCAGTTCTCCTCGCCCAGACACTTTAAAAAACGAAGGTCCTAATTTTTCACTTTGTCCGCCAGCCGGTGGAGGAGAGAAATCAACTTTGAGTCCAACATTTATTTCAAGTTCCTTTTCTAATTTTTCTTTAATTTGTCTTGAAGTAAGAAATTTTCCTTCTGTACCCGCAAATGGAGAATCATTCACTAAAAAGTTCAGAGACAATGTCGGTTCGTCAATAGCGATATGAGGCAATGGCTCTATAGATTCATCTTCACACAAAGTCTCTCCGATGTAGATATCTGGAATTCCAGCTATGAGCACTATATCTCCCGAAGAAGCTTGAGCGACTTCGACCCTGTGTATTCCTTCAAAAGTAAAGAGTTTGGTTATTTTACCTTTCCTGGTTCCATTGCGCCCTTTTACAAAAATTTGCGACCCGGAAATGATAGAGCCAGAATAAATTCGAGCGACAGCCATTCGGCCTAAAAAATTATCATAACCTAAATTAAAAACTTGCGCCGACATTTTTTCGACGGACCCTCCAGAAGCGGGCAGAACTTTTTCTAAAATGATATCAAGAAGTGGAGACAAGTCTTTTGAATCATCACCTAAACTTGCCTGCGCAGGCAGGTTTTTAAAGGCTTTGCCTTCGCGCGAAACAGCGTAAATTGTTTCAAAATTCGCTTGTTCTTCGTTGGCGCCCAATTCAAAAAATAATTCTAAAATTTCTTCATGCACTCTGTGCGGGTCGGAAGCAGGCTTGTCTATTTTATTTATCACCACGATAGGCTTGAGCCCCAGTTCTAAAGACTTTTTAAGAACAAATCTAGTTTGGGGCATCGGACCCTCTACGGCATCCACGAGTAAAAGCACGCAATCAACTGCGCGCAGAATCCGTTCCACTTCTGAACCAAAATCCGCGTGACCGGGCGTGTCTACGATATTTATCTTGGTATCTTTATAATAGATAGAAGTATTTTTAGAATAAATGGTAATACCGCGCTCTTTTTCTAAGTCATTTGAATCCATCGACATTCCTTCATCCTGAAATTCGCCATTTTGTTTCATCAAAGCGTCAGTCAAGGTCGTCTTGCCGTGGTCCACGTGAGCTATAATAGCTATGTTGCGAATTTCCATTATTGTAAGTCTATTAATTAAACAAAAAAAACCCAAAAATCGCTTACTTGATTGTGGTTACATTATAACATAATTTCTTTAAAAATGCAAGTTTGTTGCGGTGTCTGTTTAATTAACTAGAACTGTTCTTGTTGATTGTAACGATTTTTTATTTCTTGGGCGGGATGAGAGTTGGGGTTAGATAGCGATGAACCAAATTTTCATACTCTGTGTAGATTTTTTTATCAATCTTCCAGTCGGTCTCATCCAAAAGTGGTCTCAATGATAATTTCTTCGCCTTATCCAAGTACGGTGGGTCACAAACCCTAAAGTAAGGTTGCTCCCAGCAATTCAAAAAAATAATCTTTGCACTCCAAAACTTATTTATCTTTTCAAGCATTCTATAATCGCTTTTGTGAAGCTCCGGTTTCCATCGGAATTTCACCTCCACAAAAACAGGTTTGCCTTTTTTGTCAATCACGATAAAATCAGGAATTGCCCGGATTCTTTCTCCCACTTCGCTGTAACGGTCAAACTTATTCTCAAGTTGGGCAAGGTTTTGGACAATCACTTCATAGCCAAAACGATAAACAACATTGCCGGACTGGCGCATTAATTCCTCAAATAAAGTTTCGGCCATCCGACCTTTAAGCATACTTTCGGCAAAGTTTGTTTGATTCATAAAATATTTTTATTACCTCGCAAGAACTACCTCGCAAGGTCGTGTGCGCCGGGTTGGACTCGAACCAACGATGCCCGAAGGCCGCGGATTTACAGTCCGCTGGAATAGCCGCTATCCGACCGGCGCATAATATAGAAACAACTACAAAATATAACTGAATACAATTTTGATCCTCGTTAGTTAAAATAACACAAAAAGATATTTTTTGCACCTATTTTATTTAATTTAAACCTCCGAGCGTGGTCGCACACGAATAGAACTTCTGATTTTAGATTTCTTGGTTTCAATAATCAGCTCTTGGTTTTTTGCGGTAACATTTACAGTATCGCCTTTCTTGACTCCATTAGAAATGATGTAGGAAGCGACAGAATTTAAAATTTTATTTTGAATCAGACGATTTAAAGGACGGGCGCCGTAATGCGGATTGTAGCCTTCTTTGGCGAGATATGATAGGGCTTCTTCGGAAATTTCAAAATTTATACCTTTGCCGGTCAGGCGGTCTTTAACTATTTGAATTCGAAGACTGACTATTTCCTTAATCGCTTTTTCGGACAAAATATCAAAAACAATAGTTTCATCCAGCCGATTCAAAAACTCCGGGCGGAAATTTTCTTTCAGCGCTTCTAGAACTTTTTCTTTCATATTGCTGTAATCATCTTTTTTGGAATTATTGGAAAATCCGATTGATTCCATTTTTTCCACAAATTGCGAGCCAATATTGCTGGTCAGAATAATAATAGTATTCTTAAAGTTCACGACTCGGCCTTTGCCGTCAGTCAGTCTTCCTTCGTCAATAACCGAGAGAAGCATATTAAAAACTTCCGGATGAGCCTTTTCAATTTCATCAAAAAGTATCACCGCATAAGGTCTGTGCCGTACCGCTTCAGTGAGCTGACCAGCTTCATCGTAACCCACATATCCCGGCGGAGAACCGATTAATTTTGATATGGAATGCCGTTCCATATATTCAGACATATCTACGCGGATAATGGCTTTGTCGTCATTGAACATAAATTGTCCCAGAGCTTTGGTAAGTTCCGTCTTGCCGACTCCTGAAGGACCTAAGAATATAAAAGACCCTATTGGCCTATTGGGGTCTCCTATGCCCGCACGAGAGCGTCGTATTACATCCGCAACACGGGTTATGGCATCATCCTGACCAATAATACGCTTCGTCAACTCCGCTTCCATTTTTTCAAGCTTTTCGCGTTCTTCTTCAAGCATTTTAGTCAGCGGTATGCCTGTCCAACGAGATACCACTTCGGCAATATCTTCGGCAGTGATTTCTTCCTTTAAGATTCGGCGCGACTTTTGCAGTTTTTTCAGCCGGGTAAGTTTTATTTCCAGTTCTTTTTTAAGCGCCGGGATTTTGCCGTAGCGTATTTCCGCCGCGCGAGACAAATCTGATTTCATTTCCGCGTCCTCGGCCTCTAGACGAAGAGTCTCCAGTTCTTTTTTGATTGAACGGATTTCCGTGACAATTGTTTTTTCATTAGTCCACTTCAACTCAAGTTCTTTGGTCTTTTCGTATAGATTGCCTATTTCTTTATCCACTTCTTTGACTCTGTTTTTTGTCTCTTTTTCTTTTTCTTTAGTTTCTTTAGTTTTCTCTCCCGTCAAAATAGAGACTTCTTTTTTTAAGGCTTCTTTCTCAATTTCCAAACGCATTATTTTTCTATGCGCATCTTCCAAAACCGGCGGTTTGTTCTCAAGCATTATTTTAAGCGACGAAGAGGCCTCATCTATCAGGTCCACTGCTTTGTCGGGTAAAAATCTGTTGGTGATATACCTAGCCGAAAGATTTACCGCAGAAATGATTGCATCATCGGTGATACGTACACCATGGAACAACTCATATTTTTCTTTAAGTCCGCGAAGAATGGTGATAGCATCATCCACTCCGGGCTCGTCAATATATACCGGCTGAAAACGACGAGCCAAGGCCGGATCTTTTTCAATATGTTTTTGATATTCTTTGAGCGTTGTTGCGCCAATAGCCCGGAGTTCTCCGCGCGAAAGCGCCGGCTTCAACATATTTGAAGCATCCATCGTGCCTTCCGCTCCGCCAGCTCCAACAATAGTATGAATCTCGTCAATAAAAAGAATTACTCTGCCGTCCGAGCGCTCAATTTCTTTCATTATGCCTTTTAGCCTTTCTTCAAACTCTCCGCGATATTTTGTGCCGGCAACTAGAAGCCCCAAGTCAAGAGACACTAGTTCTTTGTCTTTCAACGATTCCGGAACATTGTTTTTGACAATGCGCTCCGCTAGACCTTCCACTACGGCTGTTTTGCCGGTGCCAGCTTCGCCAATTAAAATCGGATTGTTTTTTGTTCTTCTAGAAAGTATCTGCATAATGCGAATTATTTCATTGTCGCGACCAATAACCGGGTCCAGTTTGTCTTCTTTGGCGAGTTTTGTCAGATTGCGAGTGTATTTTAAAAGTAATTTGAATTTTTTTGGCTCGCTTATGTCAGTAATATTTTGACTGCGTAATTGTTCCAAAACTTTCAAAACAGAATCCTTGCTTATTCTAAATCGCGCCAAAATTTCCCGCGCTTCGCTGGCAACTTCCAAAATTGCAATAAATAAGTGCTCGGTTGAAACAAAATCGTCTTTCATATATTCGGCCAATTTAGCCGAATGCTCTATAACTTGCGCCAAATCAGGATTGAGGTAAATTTGATACGCCGGTGAAAGAGTGGTCCGCGACTCCGGCAATTCAATTAGTTCCAAAACAGAATCAGTCAAAAGCATTGTGTCAATTTCCAATTTATCTAAAATAGAATTAACCATACTCTCTTCTTGCAAGAGCAAAGCCGCCAACAGATGAAGCGAAGAAACATGATTGACCCCGCGCTCAATAGCTAGTTCGTGGGCTTTTTTTATGGCATCTTTGGATTTGGTTGTAAATTTATGTAGTGGTGGCATATGATTAATGTTCTATAATAACTTAAATTATTGCGCGGTTTCTTCCGTAGGTACGACGGTATCAATCGGCGGAACCGGTTCAGGCGCATTCTCGTTTTTAACTAATTCAATTATAGTAAAATCTGTTTCTTGGGTTACTTTTAATACTTTTTGTTCGCCCAAAACGGACTTCACCATATAAACTTCTCCTTCTTTCGGTTCCGGTATGAGAGAAGCTATCACAACTTTATTATCGCCCAAGAATAATCCAGTCCCAAGAATTTTATCCTCGGTCTTGCCAGCTTCTCCTTTCAAAAACAAATTTACCGTAAGAGGCTTGATTGCTTTTAAATCTTCCAATAACTTTTTTTGCTCTTCGGATAAAGCTTGAGTGTTGTTAGCGACTTTCGCCGGCACGATTTTTTCAACAGTTTCTCTGATAACCCGCGTAATCGGCACGGTCACTGATGACGGCGCTTGTTGCATCAGAGTTACGGTGGTTATGCCGGTGGCAATAGATGTAACAAAAGAAAGCAACACTGCCAGCAGTATAAGTTGCGCTTTATTTAAATCTTTGATGTCCATTCCCTAATTATACCACTTTTTTAATTTTGTCAAAATATTAGATAAAGTTTTGACCGTGTAGTCTATGTCAGACTTGATTGTATATCTCCCGAGTGAAAAACGCAAAGAGCCATCTTCCTCTGCCCCATTAGCAAGGACAGTCCTTGCTAATGGGGCTTGGCGAATAGCTTGGATTACATGCGAAACCTTGCCATTGCCGGACTTGCAGGCGCTTTTGGCGGATGCCATTATGCCTTTGGCTGAAAGTTCAATCACTAAAAGCTCACTCGGAATATTCGGTATGGTAATATTTATATTGTTTGGCAAGCGATTTTTTAAATCTCCGTTTATTGCTATTCTAAAATTCGTTAGAATTGTAGAATAGTTTAATTTGCGGATAAAATAATCTCGGAGTTTAGTTAGTCGTATTACTTCCCTATTTTTTATTTTTTCGGTAATTTCTAAAGTGGAAGCCAGCGCGACGGCTCCGATAACATTTTCAGTTCCGGGCCGCAGTCCCCTTTCTTGGTCTCCGCCAAACATAATTTTTGTAATAGGCGTATTTTTTTTCACATATAAAACACCTATTCCTTTCGGACCGTAAATTTTAGCGCTATTAAAAGATAAGAGGTCAACGCCGAGTTTAGAAACATTAACAGGTAAATAATTTACCGCCTGTGTAGCATCAGTGTGAAAAAAGATTTTTTTATTATTTATTTTGTTGTAATGTCGAATCTCTTTTGCAATTTCTTTTATAGGTTGTATTGTCCCTATTTCATTATTCGCATATATCACCGAAACCAGCACAGTATTTTTGGTCAGAGCTTTTTTTATTTTCTTTACATCAACTATTCCTGACCTTTCCACTTCTACATAAGTGACTGTAGCGCGCTTTGTCCCAGGCCTACCGGCAGGCAGGCTTTCCAAATGTCTGCAAACTTCTAATACTGACGCGTGTTCAATATTTGTGGTTATAATATGCGGTTTTTTTAAATCTTTAACTAATCCTAAAATAGCTAAATTATTACTTTCCGTGGCTCCTGATGTAAAAATAATTTCATCAGACCGCGCGCGCAAAATTTTTGCGATTTTTTTTCTTGCATTTTCTAATTTATTTTTTTCTTTCACTCCCAGTTCATGAATGGCTCCCGGATTTGCAGACTGCGAAAGAGCGCTGGATGCGTAATCTAAGTAAACCCCCACACCTTTTACCTTGTGAAAGGTGTGGGGGTGAATTTTCTTTGAATTTCTGGTTGATTTAGACATAAAATTAGTATATATTGAAAATGTATGAATATAAAGCTCGACAATATTTTTTTCTTGGTCTTTTTTGTTTTTATTGGAATTGCCATCATAGTCGGCGCTGTTTGGATTTTTACCACGGAAAAACGCTTAAAAAGATTTTTTATGGGTAAAACTGCAAAGAATTTAGAGGACACTATCATAGCGCTAGGAAACGACATTGCCCAACTAAAAAAAGCAAAAGAAAACGCAGAAAAAGATATTGCAATAATAAATACAAAACTTAGAAAAAGTATTCGCGGACTCGAAACTGTGCGTTTCAACCCCTTTTCCGATCAAGGCAGCAATCAAAGTTTTGCCATTGGGATGCTGAACGAAGACGGTGACGGAGTTGTATTTTCCAGCTTATACTCTCGCGAACGAATGAGTGTCTTCGCCAAGCCGATAAAAAACAATAAATCAGAGTATGAGCTGACGGCTGAAGAAAAAGAGGCGTTAAAAAAAGCGCAAGTATGCTAAACCAAAATGAATCCAGAAAAAAACACAATCACAAATCGCCCGGGGGTGGTAGTAGTCATGGGTCATATTGACCACGGCAAATCTACCTTGCTTGACTATATTAGAAAAACAAATGTGGTTGAGAATGAAATCGGAGGTATAACTCAAAGACTCTCCGCTTATGAAGTACTACACAGGGACTTGCCTAGACTCGGCGAGGCTGGCGAAAAGGGTTTAGGTAAAAAAATAACTTTTTTGGATACCCCTGGGCATGAAGCCTTTTCGAAAATGCGTGAACGCGGAGCGCAAGTCGCCGACATTGCTATCTTGGTTGTTTCCGCTGAAGATGGCGTAAAACCACAGACAATTGAAGCCTGGAAAACAATCAAGGAAGCTCATCTGCCGGTTATCGTTGCCATAAATAAAATAGACAAGCCCGGCGCGAATGTTGAAAAAACAAAAATGGAACTGGCGGAAAATGAAATTTATTTGGAAAATTATGGAGGTAAAATTCCATTTGTAGAAATCTCCGCCAAAGCGGGCACGGGTGTGGATAATTTATTGTCATTAATTTTAATTTTGGCTGAAATGGAAAATTTTACCGGGGACATAGGAAAAAATGCTACAGGTTTTGTTATAGAGGCACATCTGGATTCTAGACGCGGCATACAGGCGACTCTCCTGATAAAAGAAGGGACTCTTAAAAAAGGGATGACGATAGTCGCCGAAGACAGTATTTGCTCCACTCGCCTGATAGAAAATTTTAAAGGAATAACCATAGAGGAAGCTTCTTTATCTGCCCCAGTGCGCATTTTCGGTTTTGATAAAATGCCGAAAGTGGGAGCAAATTTTAAATCTTTTAAAAATAAAAAAGACGCGTTAGAATACGCGCGAGATTGGCAAAATAAAAATCTAAAAAAAGAAATGAGCCTATCCGCCGACGCAGCAGACTTGCCTGAGCAAGCGGAGGGAAAAATAATACCGATAGTGGTAAAAGCCGATGTCTCTGGAACTCTTGAAGCCATTGAAAAAGAAATTTCAAAGATAAAAAATGAAGGGGTAGAATTTAAAATTGTAACAAAAGGCGTAGGGCCTATTTCCGAGTCAGACATAAAAACCATCTCCAGCGGTGGAGAGACGCTCATTATCGGATTTAACGTCAAAGCCGACAAAAGCGCTCTGGAAGTAGCCCAAAAAAGAGGAATAACAATTTCATTTTTTGATATTATTTATAAAATGACGGAGTGGCTAAAAACTGAAATGGAAGCCAGAAGACCCAGAGTTGAGACCAAGGTTGTCATCGGCAAAGCCAAAATCTTGAGAGCTTTCAGTCGAACCAAAGAAAGACAAATAGTCGGAGGTAGAGTCACAGAAGGACAAATGAGTTGGAACGGGATAGTCAGAATAATGCGTCGAGAATTTGAAATTGGACGGGGAAAAATTGTAAATCTGGAAAAAAACAAAGTAAAAACAAGCATGGTGGAAGAAAGTAACGAATTCGGTATGATGGTTGAGTCAAAAATAGAAATTGCGGAAGGTGACGTTGTTGAACTATTTTCAGTAACCCAAAAATAAAACAGAAATATTATAAACTCAGCGATAGCAGAAAATCTAACAAATTATAAAAACATTATGCAAAGAAACGATAGAGTTGCCAATCAAATAAAAGAACTGTCGGCAGAATTTCTGGGGCGTGAGAATAACCGGACTTCTCTTATTACTGTCACTTCGGCCACTTGTTCGCCTGATTTAAAACGAGGAATTATATACATCAGTGTGTTCCCTCCCTTCAAAGAGCATGATGCGCTGGAATTTGCCAAACGTAAACGACCAGAGCTTCGGGGGTTTTTGAAAAAGAATATGCCGATAAAAACAATTCCTTTCATTGACATCGCCATAGATGAGGGAGAAAAAAATCGCCAAAAAATTGACGGATTGCTTAGAGAAAAGTAAGATAGGTTGTGTGGCCTAGTCGCCAAGTAGTAAGGCAAGAGTCTGCAAAACTCTTATACGTGGGTGCGATTCCCACCTAGGCCTCTATGACAGAATGGTTGATAAAAAAAAGAATATTTAGAAATGCACATCATGCCGCATGGTTTGTGAACGCTTTTTTCTTTTTTATATTCGCTACTCTTGTTCATTTGGACAGATTTGGGAAACTTATATTTTTAGTACCAATAATATTTTATATATTCCCGATATTTTATGCAATAAGAACAATTCATTTTAATAAAAAAGAAAGTGAACTTTATTCTAACGATTGTATTTGGTTTAACATTTTGATGGTTGTTTGCTATATTGTACTTATGTATATGTTTTAGTTCGCTCGATATATAATGTAACTTTAAAATGCCCGGGTGGCGTAATTGGTAGCCGCAGGAGACTTAAAATTTCCCGCTCTTAACGAGCGTGTGGGTTCGATTCCCACCCCGGGCACTGTGTGAAGGTTTTTTGAATTTTTTAAAATATGCGCCCTTAGCTCAGCTGGTAGAGCAGATCCCTCTTAAGGATAAGGTCGAAGGTTCGATCCCTTCAGGGCGCACCAAGCATGGGATGCTTTGTGCGAGCCGCAGGCATGACGATGCCGAGGCGGGGTCGCGAGATTTTTCAGCAGAAAAATACTTGTGACCACAAAGTTCTTGTGCGAAGCGGAGCGATGTTTTTTCAGCAGAAAAAACCGCGAGCTGAGGCCGAGGAATTTTTGAGCGATGGCGAAAAAATATCCGTGGCCACAAAGTGCTTTGCACTTTGTGTGCGTAGTTTTTGTTTGCCGGGATGGCGAAATTGGCAGACGCACTTGCCTTAGGAGCAAGCGAGAGCAATCTCATGGGAGTTCAAGTCTCCCTCCCGGCAC
>Ga0155104_120_pt2 | contig 23275 bp, 25 predicted proteins | sample RifCSPhighO2_01_FD_106072 | JGI IMG/M metagenome (GOLD analysis project Ga0155104, IMG submission 106072) | Candidatus Nomurabacteria bacterium RIFCSPHIGHO2_01_FULL_38_19 | reverse complement strand
CAAGCTGGGAGCAAAATGTGGATTTCGTTCTCTCCGGCGGTAATTATTTTGCTTTCATGACCCTGTCGCCCCAAATCGGCAATTCGGATAAAGAAAAACCAAATACGCTTGTTGGCCAGAGAAGTATGCAAGATATAAAAGATAAATTTAACCTGTAACAAGCACTTTGCTTGACAATGTATATGGCTCACGCTACAATTAAAAATGAAGAAGGTCGAATATTAAAAGAAGTTTCTGGTTTTGAATGGGATAAGGGAAATAAAATTAAAAACTTAACCAAACACAAAGTAAGCCAAGATGAATGTGAAGAAACCTTTTTTGATTATAATAGAAAAGTACAGAAAGATTTATTGCATTCAAGAGATGAGGAACGCTATATCCTTCTTGGGCAGACTAAATATAAGAGACTGTTATATATTATATTTACCATAAGAAAGGAAAAGGTTAGGGTCATTTCTGCCAGAGATATTAATAAAAAAGAACGTAAATTATATGAAGAAAAAACTTAAAATCCCAAAATTCAAGAACGAGTCGGAAGAAAGAGCTTTTTGGCTGAAGTTGGACTTGTCAAAATATTTTGAGCCCTCTGATTTCCAAAGGGTGTCTTTTCCGAACCTAAAGCCATCTTCCCAGCCTATATCCCTGCGTCTGCCATCTTATCTTCTCACTCGAGTAAAAGAGCATGCCAACGAGTTGGATATGCCTTACCAGTCCTTAATGAAAGAATATATAGCTCAAGGCATATTAAAAGAAGTATAAAAGTAAAATAATATGGCTGACATAGTAGATTTATTACAAATAAAAATAGAAAAAGCCAAAGGAGAATTGCCGGAAGAAACTCTGAACGCTATTTCGGCTGTTGATTGGAAAGCGGTTATTTTGGAGATGAGAACCAGTAAGGGTTACAACTTTGAGCAATTGGGGGATTTGGAGTTGGAGACGGAACTGCTCTTGTGCGGGCTTTTAAGTCCGGCAGACTATCTTAAAGAATTAGAAAAAAGAATGAGAATCTCAAAAGTGGAGGCTAATGAACTTGTGAACGATATGAATCGTATGGTTTTTATGAAAATAAAAGAAGAATTAATTAAAAATTCGGAAAGAAAAAAAATATTCGCCCAGAGCGCGCATAGAGAAAACTCACAACTAAATACAACAAAAGATAAAATTTCAGCTCCTACCCCTGCAATAACTCCGACATGGGAAGTAGGGATAAATAAAAAAGACGCGGACGTGTTGCAGTCTGCGGGAATCGAGATGGTTAAGCCTTCAGTTGTCAATATAGAGGAAAACGTTATTGCAGATGCAGTACCAGAAGCAAGAGAAGAAATATTAAAAAAGGTGGAGCGCCCAGAAACAATACATCCGATGCTCCAACAAAAAATCTTGGGTTCGGTTCAGACGCCAACAGTAAAGACAGAATATACTTTCCAAAATATTTCCAAGAACTCTGATGGTTTAGAAAAACCAGAGACACAAACAGAAACGAAAAAATCTGGATACGATGTTGACCCATACAGGTTGCCGCCGGAATAATATTTTCAGGCTCTAGGCGTTAGGCACTAGGCATTAGCAATTCAAAAAAAGCTAAAGCCTGAAGCCTAAAAGCTAAAGCCTACCCCTATGAAAACATATAAAGATCTAATTGTATGGCAAAAATCTATAGAACTTGTAACAGCAACCTATTATCTCACGGACAAATTTCCCAAAGAGGAAATTTTTGGTTTAACTTCGCAAGTTCGTAGAGCTGTTGTTTCTATTGCATCAAATATTGCAGAAGGGAAAATGCGCGGGGGAGATGTTGAATTTAGGAGATTCTTGCTTATAGCTTTTGCTTCTGGGGCTGAATTAGAAACTCAGCTAATAATAGCTAGAAAATTACCTAAAACTACAAAATTAGACTATAATAAAGTAGATTCTTTATTACAAGAAGTTATGAAAATGTTAAATAAATTAATTTCGCAACTAGAGCCTGGCAACTAGTCCTTGCTAGGGCCTAGCGCCTAAAGCCTAGTGCCTACCTATGCAATTTAAAGTTCCACAATTTTTAGAAGTAGAAGATAAAATTTTCGGTCCGTTCACCTTCAAAGAATTTGTTTATTTGGCGGGCGGCGCTGGAATGTGTTTTGTTGTCTATAAATTACTCGGACTGATTTGGGGTCTTATTCCCATTTTGGCCATAGCCGGGTTCGCAGCCATGCTGACTTTCTATCGACCTAATAGTAAACCTTTTATCAACATGTTGGAAGCCGGATTTAAATATTTACTGCAAAGTAAACTTTATATTTGGAAAAAACGTCAGAATAAAATCAATGTGAGAAAAATAGTCGTGGCGGCAGAAAAAGAGAAGGCCAATATTATGTCGGGGTATGGAGTCCGGCTATCTGGAAGCAAGTTGCGGGATTTGGCTTGGAGTTTGGATGTGTTGGATTTGAGCAAACATGAAAATACAGGCAGCTAGGCCCTAAAAAGGCTTTAGGCATTAGGCGCTAGGCATTAGCAAAATAAAAAATTAAAGAAAATGTTACATATTCGTATTATAATTAAATCAGTTTCGTGGCTAGAGCCTAAAGCCTAGTTGCCTAGCTCCTATTATGCCCTTAAAAGCAAAAGCAACTCAAGAATTTGTGCCAATCAAGGAAGTCCGCGATGGAATAGTTATACTAAAAGACGGCGGTCTGCGAGCGATTATCCTGGCCAATTCAGTCAACCTTTCTTTGAAATCCGCCGACGAACAAAAAGCCACAATCCTTCAATTCCAAAGTTTTCTTAATACCTTAGATTTTGCCATTCAAATATCGGTGCAGTCCAGAAAATTGGATATCCGGCCTTATCTCTTGCTTTTGGGGAATAGAATGAAGGTGCAAAGCGAGCCGCTCTTAAAATTACAAACCAAAGAATACATGAATTTCATTCTGAATTTCACCGAATCGGTAAACATTATGACCAAAAGTTTTTTTATTGTGGTGCCTTATACGCATACTATCCTAAAATCAGATTCCGGAATTTTTGGGAGGCTATTTAAGAAAAAAAACAAAAGAGAAGCGCGGGCCGAAAAACAAGAAGATTTTGAAGAAAAAAAATCGCAACTGGAGCAAAGAGTCGGGGTAATCCAGCAGGGACTTTACCGTTGCGGCATAAAATCAGCCGAACTCGGCACGGAAGAAGTGGTGGAAGTATTTTATAAAGTTTTCAATCCCGGAGAAGTGGAAGGGAAGATTAAGATAGGTAACTAGGTCTTAGGCATTAGGCTCTAGCGATACAAAAGCTAAAGCCTAACACCTAGAGCCTAGAAATATATGTCTATTATAGATAAATTATTTAAAAAAAAGAGCACAAGCGTAAATAACGACATAAAAGCGTCAACATTGGCGGTGTTGCCGGAACAAATTTATGAATCGGCCAGCTTAGAACTGCAGGACATTATCGCGCCGTCAGCGCTCAAAATTGAACCAAAATCCATAAATCTGGGAGAAAAAATCGCCCGCACGTTTTTCATCATATCCTATCCGAGATTTTTGACGGATAATTGGTTTTCGCCGATTATCAATTTGGACAAAGTTTTTGATATTTCAATTTTCATCCACCCGATAGACACCTCGCTGATACTGCGCCAGTTTCAAAAAAAGGTTGCGGAAGTGCAGAGTCAGATAAACGTGCGTCAGAGAAAAGGTATGGTGCGCGACCCGGTGCTGGATACCGCCTATCAGGACTTGGAAGGCCTCCGGGACAACTTAATTCAAGCGCAAGAAAAAATGTTTGACATAGGCATTTATATTACAATCTATGCCGATAGCGATATGGATCTTTTTAAAACCGAAAATGAAATAAAATCAATATTGGAGTCTCGGCTGATATATATCAAACCGGCGCTTTTCCAGCAAGAAGAAGGTTTTAAAAGCGTTATTCCGACCAACACCGACCTGTTGAACATTCATCAAAAACTAAATTCGGAGCCATTGTCAAGTATCTTTCCTTTTATTTCTTTCGACCTGACTTCGGACAATGGAATTCTCTATGGCATCAACCGGCATAATTCCAGTTTGGTAATTTTCGACCGATTCTCTTTGGAAAATTATAACTCGGTAACCTTCGCCAAATCCGGCTCCGGAAAATCCTACGCGACCAAGTTGGAAATTTTGCGGTCTTTAATGTTTGATATTGATATCATTGTCATAGACCCGGAACGGGAATACGAATTTTTGGCTGAAACTGTCGGCGGAAGATATTTTAATATTTCTCTTTCCTCGGACCATCATATGAATCCATTTGATTTGCCGATACCGCGCGAAGACGAAACCGCCGAAGATGTTTTGCGGTCAAATATTATTAACTTGGTCGGGCTGTTCCGATTGATGTTGGGAGGTCTCACGCCCGAAGAAGATTCAATGGTAGACCGCGCCATTGCCGAAACTTATGCCCTGAAAGATATTACCCCGGATTCGGACTTTTCCAATATTGAACCGCCGTTGCTTTCGGATTTTGAAATGGTAATTTCCGGTATAGATGGAAGCGACTCCGTGGTTCAGCGTTTGGCAAAATATACGCGCGGTTCTTGGTCAACCTTTTTAAACCGGCCAAGTAATGTGGATATTAATAAAAAATTCGTAGTTTTTTCCATTCGGGATATGGAAGACGAATTGAAACCGGTCGCCATGTATATCATTATGCATTATATTTGGAACGCTATACGCAAAAATTTGAAAAAACGCCTGATGGTCGTGGACGAGGCTTGGTGGATGATGAAGTCCGAAGATACGGCCTCCTTCTTGTACTCTATCGCTAAAAGAGGCAGAAAATATTATTTGGGGCTGGCGACCATCACCCAAGACGCGGCCGACTTTATGAAATCTCAATATGGCATACCAATTGTTACCAACTCTTCCATTCAAATTCTTTTGAAACAATCGCCGACCACCATTGATATTTTGCAGAAAACTTTCAATTTGACCGACGAGGAAAAATATCTGCTTTTGGAATCCGGTGTCGGGGAGGGCATATTTTTTGCCGGATTAAAACATGTCGCCATAAAAATCGTCGCTTCTTACACCGAAGACCAAATCATTACTTCCGACCCTTCGCAAATATTATCCAACCGAAAAGCCAAAGAAGACTACGAAACAATGGTCAGGGAAGGAAAGGGGGACTTTGAGGCAATGGGTGTTAAGCATTAGAAAATGTTACAACCTCGTAGTAGAATTTTGAAAAAATTTCACTACAGGGTACAATTAAATTATGCGTTTGGAATTTAAATTTTTAATAATATGTCTTGTGGCGCTGGCGCTGTCTGCATTTCCATTTGAGATTTTTGCCGTTTCAGAGAGTAGTATATCCGTTAGCCTAATACCAGAAAATCCATCTCCGAATGAAAATACCACCATTACTTTAAGCAGTTACACCAGCAATCTGGATAGTGTTTTAATTTCCTGGTTTGTCAACGGTCTGCCGGCGCCGGCTGGCCAAGGCGGGATTGGCCAGAAATCATTCTCCCTTAACGCTCCCGCCGCCGGCTCGGTAACTGCAGTTCGGGCCCTCATATCTTTGCCGGACGGCGAAATAGAAAAAAAAATAACCATAAAGCCTTCGGCGATGGTATTGCTCTGGCAGGCTACCGACTCCTATGTTCCGCCCTTTTATCGTGGCAAGGCAATGCCGACGGTTGACAGTGAAATCAAGGTAGTAGTCATGCCGGAGATAAAAAACGCTGGAGGGACAATTAACTCAAAAAATTTAGTTTACACTTGGAAAAGAAATTACAACAATGAGGTGGAGGGGTCCGGCTATGGCAAGAACTTTTTTGTGTACATCAATGACTACTTGGAAGACTCGGACAATATCGGGGTAACGGCATCTACTGTTGACCAACAATATTCTTCGCAGGCTAGCCTGGACATCAGGGCGACCCAACCACGAATATCTTTTTATAAAAATGACAGTCTGGTCGGAATAATTTGGGAAGAAGCGCTAGGAGACGGACACAGAATACAAGGTGATGAGATAATTGTAGCCGAACCATATTTCATTTCACCTAAAGAGATACAAAATCCGGTTTTGGTGTGGAATTGGTTTATTAACAATAGTTTGGTCCAAACTCCAATTTACAGGAAAAACTTTATGCCCCTGCGCGCCGAGACTGGAATTTCCGGAGAATCAAAATTAAGATTAGAAATTGAAAATAACCAACAGCTTTTAGGAACGGCTAGTAAGGAAATAAGTATAGAATTTTGAGGTAATGAAAGACATATTTAAAAAAATCATAGTTTTAACATATATAACATTTATTTTAATTAGTTTTTTTACCCCTTTTAATCTCAGTTTCGCCCAAGATGAGAGTGGGCAATGCACACCTCCTAAAAAACTAATAGGGGGTTACTGTGTTGACCCGTTGGGTACATGCACTTATTCGGATGGCACTAAGACCTCTCCAATAGTTAGAAGTGTGTGTGAAAACAAAGAAGGAAGGATGGGGTTAGACGGTAAGATTAAACAAGGAACATGGGCGGAAGCACCATCAACTTCATCCCAAGAAAATACATACTACCAGCTTTTAGAACCTCTTCCTGGGCTTGGGAACGAAGAAGGAAAAGTTGACACTGCGAGTCCCGACGCCTTTGGAAAATATATAAATGCAATAATAATACTCTTCATCGGCATCTGCGCGGTTTTGGCTGTAGTGATGATTGTGATAGGGGGGATAGAGTATTCAACCAGCGAATTGATATCCAGCAAAGAAGCAGCTAAGGAAAGAATCAGAGGGGCTCTTTTGGGGCTATTGCTAGCCCTTGGCGCTTTCCTGCTTCTCAAGACCATAAACCCTGATTTGCTGAATCTGGATGTAGCCATAGACCCAGTGACACTTAATGTGACTGTTCAAGAATTTATACTTTCGCCGTCAACCTATATTGTTCCTCTTGGTAAAACGGGCCGATGGAGTGGTACAACCTGTGATGAAAACGAGATTGCGGCAGCAGCTTACTTGGCCGGTCATACTCTTACTAATGCGCAGATACATACTCTCGCTTGCATAGGCGGAATAGAAAGTGGCTGTAAGTCAGTCCAAAACCGCGAAAAATGGGGTAAGGGATCATCCGCATATGGACCCTTTCAAATACTATTACAACGCAATTCTCGCTGTTTTGAAAACAATATATGTTATCAAGCCGCCGGAGTAAGTGGACCTCTCAATTGTGATACCGGCTTCCGGGGTGGTAATCCTATCCCGGGTTCTCCAATTGTACAACAATGCAAGAGGGCTGCTGATAATTTTAATTGCAGTGTATCTGCCGCTATATGTTTAATAATAGATCGCCCGGACTTTGGTGACTGGAACGCAAACCCCAATCTGTCGAAGTGCAAATAATTTAACCACAAATTTATGTCCAAACGAAACTTTATACTTTTAATAATCATCTTGGGTCTGGCGGTAATCGCGGTCTTTGGATTTTTGTATTCTCGCAAAGAAGCAACTGCGCCGGGAGACGGAGACACTAGCGCAAATTTTTTCTCGCGGCTAAATCCATTTGGCGATAAGACGTCCGCGCCGGGAGATGCGACGCCGAAAAATGGAGGCAGTGTTTCAGAATCTGAATCAGTTCCCGGACAGGAAGTGACTCTCGCAAAATTAAAAAAAGTTTCCAGTATACCCGTCGCCGGTTTCACGGTTTTTATGAAAGAGAGGTTGAAAGAAATACTGGTGGTACCCCAGATTCTAGTCGTTCCGCCTGAAACAGAAGTTAACAAACCAGCAACCAAGCCCATACCGCCACCGACTGAATTTGCGTTAGCTTTACGATATGCAGACAGAGCCACCGGAAATATTTACCAGACTTTCGCGGATAAAATAGAAGAGAGAAAGTTTTCAGAAACAATAATACCCAAGATATATGACGCCTATTTTGGCAAAAATGGAGAATTCGTAGTTATGCGGCATTTGAAAATAAACGACAGGACGATTGAGACTTTCGCCGGCGCTCTGCCAAAAGAAAAAATCGGCGAAGATATAGCCACCAATGAAATCCAGGGGGCTTTCTTGGTTGACGATATCAAAGATATCAGCCTGTCGCCCGACGCTACAAAAATATTTTATTTGTTCAATTCTGGAGAGTCGGCCATCGGCATAATTTATAATCTGTCGGATGCCCAAAAAACTCAAGTCTCTGATTCGGCTTTTACAGAATGGCTGTCTTTCTGGCCAAGCGCTAAAATTATCACCCTGACCACCAAGCCTTCCGGAAGCGTACCGGGCTATATGTATATGATTGACGTGGACAAGAAAAATCTGACAAAAGTTCTGGGCGAGGTAAATGGCCTCACGACCCAAATGAGCCCCAGTGGCAAGCTAGTCCTTTATAGCGACAACACTTTATTACTTTCTCTTTATCACCCAGATACGAAAACATCCGAGGGGCTGGGAGTGCGAACTTTATCGGAAAAATGCGTTTGGAACAAAACCAACGAGTTTGTTTACTGCGCTGTGCCGGTATTTACCGCCGGAGCAACCTATCCGGACGATTGGTATAAAGGAGAAGTATTGTTTTCAGATCAGATTTGGAAAATAAATGTTCAAAATGGAAATGCCACTATAATTGCAGACCCGGTGGAAGTGAGCGGAGAAGATATTGACGGCATAAAACTTGCCCTTAGCCCAAACGAGGATTACCTATTTTTTATAAATAAAAAAGATTCTTTTTTGTGGGAATTGGAACTAAGATAGGCGCTAGGCTTTAGGCCTCTAGGCTCTAGCAAAAATTATATTTAAAAGCTAACGCCTAGAGCCCAAAGCCTAATTGCCTGTATACTTTATCACCACCCGGCGAGTGGAACCAAAGCCGACTGATTCGGTTTTTAGATCAAGCGCGTCAGCCAAAAATTCGTGCACAATTCTGCGTTCAAAAGCAGACATCGGGTCGACTTCTATGTTGGCTTTAAAATATCTGGCGCGCTCCGACATCATGTGAGCCACCGCGCGAATATTTTCTACTCGACGTTTTTGAAAATTATTAATATCAATTAAAATTCCCCGAGAATTTTCTAGATTCCCGTTGGCTTCGCTTGCTCCCAATGTTTTAGTTTCAATCATTTTGCGAACCAGATGATTTAGGGCGTAAAGCGCTTCGCCGTTACGCTCCACAAAAAAATTGGGTTCGCTAACCTCAACTCTAAACCAAGTATTTTTAGGATTGTCTTCCTCAATATAAATTCCCGTTGTTTTTACTGTGGTTTTTTCAATTAATTCCTTTATTAAATTTTGTATTTGTTGCTTGTCCATAGTTTTAAGAATTTAAAGTTTTGGCTTCCCGCGCTAATCTGGTTTTTTCAGTTTTGTTTACATAAATCTGCTGACCCACGGCAAAAAGATTGCTGATAATCCAGTATAAAGCCACTGCGCCGGAAATACTATAAGATATAAAAGCAACCACAAACGGAAAAACATATTTCATTTGCGTACCCATACTTTTGGTAAAGCTTTCCGTAAAAGAACCGGGTGTGGCAGATGTTTTTAGGGGAGTTTTCGGCATAAAATGCGCTTGCAGATATTGAGAGATGCCGGCTAAAACTGCCAACACTATACTTTTTTTGCTTAAATCAAGAATTCCCAAGAAAATCATATTTATTTTTGCCGGAACGTGAATAAAAGAATAAAGCACCCCGCTATCAAAATTTATCCCTTTGTAAAAAACATAATACAACGCGAAAATAATAGGAATCTGAATTAGAACCAGAAGACATCCGGAAAAAGGATTGGTTTTATGTCTCTTGTAAAGCTCAAATGTTTGTTTGGCTTGTTCTTCTTTGGAAACTCCGCTAGCCTTTATTTTATTGAGTTCCGGAGCCAAAATAGCCATCGCCGCCTGACTTTCAATTGATTTTTGGGAAAGAGGAAAGAGTATCAGTTTAACGATAATAGTAAGAATTATAACGGCCAAACCGACATCCCCGCCGGGAACGATAGACACCAAAAAAGCCAAAGCGTTGATTAGAGGATGATATAAAACAGCGTTCCAAATATTTGTGAACATTCTTTCATTCTACCCTGTAGTGAAATTTTTAGCAAAATTCTACTACGGGGTTCTATATTAAAGTGGTTAAAAATCAAAGGACGGGGTCAATATGATTTTTTTGCCATGGGTGGCAACGCAGGATGCGAAAAAATCCCAGTCGGATGCCTTTGAATGTGCCATATTTTTCTATGGCTTGCTTGGTATATTCGGAACAGGTTGGATAAAAAACGCAATTTGACTTTAAAAAAGAAGTGTTTTTTTGGTAAAAATCAATTAATTTTATTGAGAATATTTTTAATTTCATCTTCTAATATTAAAATGTCGTCTTGATATTTTTTAAAAATAAAAACGCCCAAAAGTCCAGCAGGAAACTTGTCAATATGTTTTTGGAGGGCAATATATCCGCATCTTCTTAAGAAATTTCTTTGCACAGCTATTTTTGCAATACTTTTCGGTGCGATAAAAGAAATACGTGGAGGAGCAGAATCGCGAGTCATAATAAATTTAAAAGTTAGATTAGCGGAGTTAAAAAAAGAACCCTCCCGCCCGGTCGGCGGGCAGGCCTTAAAAATTCTTTCTACTGTTTTTGTATCGGCCCTATTTTTTTTAGGAAGCATACTTAACTTAGACAGATAATTTTTTTCTGCCTTTTTGGCGTCTCTTCTTAAGCACTTGACTGCCGGTCTTAGTCCTAGACCTGACCAAAAATCCGTGGATTTTGGCTCTTTTTCTTTTTTTAGGCTGGTATGTTTGTGACATAATTTTATTCTATATTAAAACTAGGCGCTAGGCAACTAGGCGCTAGGCATTAGCAAATCAAAAAGCTAGAGCCTAAAGCCTAAATACCTAGAGCCTATTTATACACAGATTATCAACATAGTTAATAAGTTTTTACAAGTGTCATTATTTTATAAATAGTATAGTATAGGGCGATGGATCCCGTTAGAAGTCATCAGACCTAGCGGGGATGGTCAGATTATTATTTTATTAAACTTCTAACGGGATGGATACAAAGCAACTCTGGAAAAATTGTTTGGTGGAAATTGAAACAGGCGTGTCCAAGGCGAATTTCAGCACTTGGTTTAAAAATACATCCATTTTAAAAGAAGAAACGGGGGTTGTGTATATAGGGGTGCCGAACGAGTTTGTCCGCGATTGGCTTATGAATAAATATCATAAGCTTATCACAAAAACCATAGCCCTGGCTTATGAGAATATGCGCGCGGTGGAATACGTTATTACTAAAATTGAATCTAAAAAACAAGAAATAGAAACAGCAAATGAGAGTGCTTATATAAATAAAGAATTACCCTTAAGGGATCTGTATATAAACCCGGAGGACAACTTAAATCCGCGCTACCATTTTAATTCTTTTATTGTGGGAACTTTCAACGAGCTGGCTTATGCCGCGGCAACGGCAATTATAGACAGTCCGGGAAGCAAATATAATCCATTTTTTGTCTACGGCGCCACCGGACTCGGCAAGACCCATTTAATTCAGGCTATAGGAAATACGATAAAAGAAAAGTATGCTAGTAAAAAGGTACACTATATGACGCTGGAAAAATTTGCCACTGACTTTATAAACGCGCTGCAAAATAACAAGGCCAACTCTTTTAAAGAAAAGTATCGCAAGTATGACCTTTTAATTATAGACGATATCCAATTCATCGGTAAAATGGAAAAAATTCAGGAAGAACTTTTTCATACTTTCAACACTTTTTATGAAAATAACAAACAAATAATATTTTCCTCCGACAAACACCCTAACCATATTCCGGAACTGGCAGACCGCCTGAAATCTCGTTTTGCCGCTGGAATGATAGTGGACATATCCGCGCCGGAATACGAGTCGCGCTTGGCAATTTTAAAAGTAAAATTGCGAGAATTAAATGTTGACTTGGAAGAAAATTTGGTTGAGTATGTCGCTTCGGCCATAGAGGGGAATATTCGCGAACTTGAGGGAAGTTTAAACATAATAGTCTGCCAATACCGGTTAAAAGGCAGGTCTTTAACTCTGGCTGAAATAAAAAATCTGTTAAAAAACAATATGAAGCCCCAAAGAAACATAGCAATCAAGGACGTGGTCAAGATAGTAAGCGAATATTATAAAATAGAAGAACCTTCAATTTACGAAAAAATCAGAAAAAAAGAAATAGTAAAGGCCAGACAGGTGATAATGTACTTGTTGCGGGAAGATTTTAATATTTCCTATCCTTTAATTGGACAAAAACTAGGCGGGAAAGACCACACAACGGTTATACACTCCTGTATAAAAATTAAGGCGGATTTAAAAAATGACCCGCAGTTGTTGCAGGAGTTAGACCAGATAAGAGTTATGTTTAATTAGTTGTTAATAAGACTGGTGGTAATCAAATTAAATGTGTTAATAAAAACAAGGAAAAAACAAATTTAAAATTATAAACTTCGATATTAAAAATATAAACAAAACTTATCAGACTGAAATTAAACTATGGTTAAATAAAGTATTCATAAAATATAAACAAAAACACACTTATCCACTTATTAACAAAACTAATAGCATTAATAAATTAAATATATAAAATATAAACAAATGAAACTAGAATGCAAAATAGAAGAAATTAAAAATGGAGTTTCTCAAGCCGAAAGAATTACTGGTAAAAATTTAACTTTGCCGATTTTAAATTCAATTCTTTTAATTACCGGCCAGAAATCTCTTAAGCTTCGGTCCACAAACCTAAGTCTTGGGGTTGAAATTGACGTTTCGGCAAAAATAGAAAAACAGGGAACCCTCGCTGTTTCCGGAGCAACGTTAAACAGCGTTTTTTCTAATTTTCCCCAAAACGAAACCGTTTGGCTTGAAGGTGTAGATGGAAACCTATTAATCACAACAAAAAAAAGCAAAACAAAGTTAAAAGGTCAGCCGCACGAAGATTTCCCGACAATACCAAAAATTACCGGAGTGAACTTTGAAATAGAATCAACAAAACTAATAAACGGAATAAAGTCGGTGTCTTACAGCTCTTCAATTTCCGACATAAAACCCGAAATTTCAAGTGTTTTTATATACACCAAAAACAATAATTTGGTCTTTGTTTCCACTGATTCCTTCAGGTTGGCAGAAAAAAAAATTAACCTAAAAGAATTACCCGAAATTTTGGGAATTCTTATCCCATTTAAAAATGTTTCTGAAATATTGAGAATTTTTGGAGATTTTAAGGGTAACATCGAGGTTTGTTTTAGCAAAAACGCCATTTCTTTTTCTTCCGATAACATTTATTTGACATCAAGAGTGATTGATGGAATTTTCCCCGATTACTACCAGATTATTCCGAAAGACGCTAAAACCACCGTGGTGGTGCTGAAGCAAGATTTATTAAATGCGCTAAAACTTTCTAATATTTTTTCGGATAAATTCAACCAGGTAAGTTTAAAAGTTTTACCAAAAGAAAAGGTATTTGAACTTTCGTCCGCTAACAACGACATTGGTGAAAATAAAACATATTTAGATGCCGCCTTGACTGGAGAAGATATTGAACTGGGCTTCAATTACAAATATTTTTTAGACTGTTTCCAATCAATCACCACAGATAGTGTTTCTATAAAATTTGCCGGAGTTTCTCGTCCGATAGTTGTATCGGCTGTTTCTGATTCCTCGTTTACTTATCTGATTATGCCGATGAATAGGTAAAATTAAATGATAGCAATAAAAGATTTACTTGCCAATTGGAGTAACGCGCTTCTTTCCGAAGAACTCAAAATAAAAGCCGTCAACAAGGTTTTACAACAGGTTATCGGAATAAAAATAGAAAACAGAGACATCCAAATTAAAAATAACACAGTCTACTTAAATGTAAAACCAATTTATAAAAATGAAATTTTTATAAATAAAAAGGAAATTACTTCTCTCTTGGAAAAAACTCTGGGTAAAAAAGCCCCTAAGGATGTCAGATAACTAATTTAGAACTTCAGTCGGCCAGCTGGTGTGGACATCATCTATCGCAGTCGGTTTTTCACTTAGGGTTGTTATTGGGTATCTGTTTTTATTTTGCGCCCACCAATTTTGCACCGATATCTCCCAATGACTAAATTGCGGGTTATCAGAGGGATTCACTGGCGGAGCTCCTAAGATGTCGTTTCTGTCCACCCAGTAAAGAATTGAATGAACATTGGTTATCACTTTTTCTTGTAAGGTTTCTATCGGCGTAAAATTTGTGGCTAATTTCCCGGAAATTTTATCTATAAAAAAGTTTTCATTTCCCCACCAAAACCCGCGAAGTATTGGTTTTACTTGTCGCGGCTCCACATCTAGATTTGGCATTTCAAATTTTTCGTCCGGCAAATTTTTCAAGGCTTCGTTCATAAATTTATTCCAAATCGGCCCAGCCATAGAAACACCGCCTTTTTTCATCGGTTGGTTGTCATTGTTGCCCGCCCAAACTCCCACAGATATGGAAGGCGTATAACCGATAGTCCAAGCATCCTTATTGTTGTTGGTCGTTCCGGTTTTTACAGCCACATCTTTCCCCGGGATGAACAGGGCCGAGTGTGATCCAAAAGTCGGCAGGCGCGCCTGCTCATCCGACATAATATTAGAAATGGTCAAGGCGGTATTTTTAGGCAGAACTTCTCGCGGCCTGGGTGTGAATTCTTCTAAAATTTTTCCGCTGATACCCTCTATTTTTAAAATTCCAGTATAAGGATTTTTTATGCCGTCATTGGCAAAAACCCCGAACGCTACAGTCATATCCAGAAGCTTTACCTCTCCGCCTCCGATTACGAGCGTAAGTCCGTATCGATTTATATCAGTCAAAGTGCTGATGCCCAGCTCTTCGGCGGTTTTTAGTGAGTCAGCCAGCCCAGCTAAATAAAAAAGTTTTACAGCTATTACGTTGATTGATTGCCCCAGACCGCCTCGAAGCGACATTGGACCGCGAAATTTTCCGTCATAATTATCCGGCATATAACAATCCGCTTGATTGCGTCCCGGTAGAGCTTGACCGTAGGCGTTGCAAGTTGTTTGAAACTCGGTCTGCAGGTCAAAGAGCACGGTGTCGGGAGTAAAGCCCTTATTGAAGGCGGTGGCGTAAATAAAAGGCTTAAAAGCAGAACCTGGCTGACGAGATGCCGTAACCACGTTAAAATTTCCGTCTATTTCTTTGTCAAAATAATCTCGGGAACCTATCATAGTTAAAATCTGTCCGGTTTTGGGGTCTATGGCTACCAAACTGGCATTTTTACCGTTCCAATCTTTTTCGTTTTGCAATGCGCCCTCTTTTACAATTTTTTCTCCTTTTTCCTGCAAGCCATAATCAAGGGTGGTCGTAACCTTAAGTCTGCCTCGTGCTATCGTTTCGCTTCCGTATTTTTGTTCAAGGTAATCTTTAATAAAGAAAACAAAATGCGGAGCTCGGATTCCCGTGGTTGCTTGCGGATAAAAAACAACAATTTCGTTTTTGGCTTTATCATATTCGTCTTGGGTAATAAAATTGAGTTCCAGCATTCTGGAGAGTACTAAATTTTTTCTAGTCTCTAGTCTGTCTTTATTTTTTCCGTAGGGAGACAACAGGGTCGGGGACTGCGGAATTGACGCCAAGTAAGCCGCTTGCGCCAACGTTAAGCTTGCGGCGTCTTTGTTAAAATAAGTCTGGCTGGCTTCTTGTATGCCGTAAACGCTTCCGCCGTAAGGGGCTTCATTCAAATAGTATTCCAAGATTTTTTCTTTGGGGATGGACTTGTCTATCTTAATTGCCAAAACCCACTCTTTTATTTTTCTAGTGTAAGACTTTTCCTGCGTCAGCAGGGTGTTTTTTACCAACTGCTGGGTTATGGTTGAACCTCCCTGCGTGCGACCAGTACCGAAAAAATTTGCTAATATTGCGCGGATTATGGAAGTGACTCTGATTCCGCCGTGGTTATAAAATTCGGAGTCTTCAATAGCGACCGTCGCATTTTTTATATTTGCCCCCATCGCTTCAAAAGTTATGTCCGTTCTTTTAATGTCTTGCTTAAGGTCATAAAGCAGAATTTCTCCCGTACGGTCATATATTTTGGTGGAATTTTCAACTTTTCGGTCCTGAAATGAACGAAAGTCCGGAATTTTTAAAGAAAAAAGCCAGATAACCATTATTCCGCTTAATACAATAAAAATACTGGCGCAGAGCAACGTTACATTTTTCCAAAAATATTTCTGACGCCTCATTCTTTTGAATGTTTTTACCATATTTTTTAGCACTCCTATGAGTATAGCAGAAATAAATTAATTTGTTGAAAATTTTATAAATCTTATGCAAAATGTTATACTCTGAATATGGATAAAATTGACGAATTGCTGATTCGGGGAGTTGATAAAATTTACCCTTCCAGAAAGTTGCTGGAACAGGTTCTGCGCTCTGGAAAGAAATTAAAATTGTATCAGGGGTTTGACCCGACGGGGAACAAACTGCATATTGGTCATATGGTAGGCTTACGGAAACACAAACAATGGCAAGATCTCGGCCACGAAGTTATTTTTCTTATCGGTGACGGCACCGGAGAGGCGGGAGATCCGACCGGTAAAAAGAAAACACGAGAAAAATTTTTTACCCAAAAAGAACTGCGCGCCAACGCCAAAGACTATCTTACTCAAGCTTCCAAGCTAGTTCGTTTTGACGGACCGAATCCCGTTAAAATAATGTACAACGGTGATTGGTTGAATAAATTGACCAAGAACGATATTTTAAACATTGCGCAACATTTTTCGGTTCAACAACTAATTGAACGAGATATGTTTCAAGAACGCCTAAAGGCGGGGGAGTCTATAAATCTCCGTGAATTTTTATATCCTTTGCTGCAAGGTTATGATTCAGTCGCCATGGACGTGGATTTGGAATTAGGAGGTCGCGACCAGACTTTTAACATGCTGGCCGGACGCATGCTGATGCGGGCGATGAAAGGCAAGGAAAAATTTGTTATGACTATGCCGCTTCTTTCTGATTCCAAAGGCGTGAAAATCGGCAAAAGCGAGGGGAATACTATCGGACTTACCGACGAACCGAATGACCTGTTCGGCAAAATTATGTCTTTGGGCGATGAGACCATTATCCCGATGTTTATACTTTTAACCGATGTGCCCATGAAAGAGATAGCTTCTTTTAACATTAAAAAAGAAGCAATGAATTTAAAGAAAATAGTTGCGTCTCTTATTGTAACCCAGCTTTACGACAAAGGTTTTGCTAAAGTTGCTGAAGAAAATTTTGTAACTGTTTTCCAGAATAAAGAAATTCCAGAAGAAATATCTGAACTTAAAAGACGATCCATGGGGGAAACGTTAATGCGTTCGTCTGTTTTTGGGGGAATTGTTAACTCCAATTCGGAATTTAGAAGATTGGTTGAAGAAGGAGCAGTTACAAATCTAGAGACTGACACAAAAGTAACTGACACGAACCTTGTACCAGAGATTGGGCAGAAATTTAAAATAGGGAAAAAGAGATTTGTAAAAATTACATAAGTAAATACAACAAAGTATGTTGCTGATAAATTCTGCATATGCAGAATTTATCAGCAACATAAAAGGTAAAAGTTTAAGTTAAATATTTAAATCAAAAATCCGCCTAACTGGCGGATTTTTGATAACTAACCGTCTCGGTCAGGGTCTTCTTCGTCTAGTCCAAAATCGGTTACTTCTTCCGGTATGTCTAACGGCTCTTCCGTATCATCATCATAACCACTCATTCTAAACTCTCCTCCCAAACCTTCGTCCTCGTCGTAACTCATAAAAAATATTGATATCTTTTATTAAGCGCCCCCGCCCGAACGACTGTTCTCCACCCGAACGTACCATTCGGTACGGGCGAGAGGTGGGCAGGTATTAATGCCTATTTTGTAACAAAATCCAAACTGCTTAGCAATAGAATATGGGGATAACTTTGACTACTGTCCTCTAAGATGCGCAAAGGCGGTGAGAGCTATGGCAATAGCGTCTAGTTCATCGTCAGAAGTTTTATTTTTTTCTATCTCTACGAGCATTTTTACCATTTTATTTATTTGTGTTTTATCCGCTTTGCCGTAGCCGGTGGCGGCGAGTTTTATCTGGGGCGGGGAAGCCTCAAAGATTTTAAGTCCGGCTTGCATCGCTTCGTAAATTACCACCCCCCGTGCTTCGGCTACCCGCATTACCGTTTTTTGGTTGGTAGTCAAAAATAAAGTTTCAACAGAAAGTACGTCCGGCTGATATTTTTTTATTATTTTTCTAACTTCTTCGCCAATCAAAAGTAATCGCTTTGAAAACTCCAACTTATTGGAAGTCTTAAAACATTCGGAAAAAATGACTTTTTCCCTTGTCTCGCCGTAGCTTTCAGCATAGGCGGATTTCTTCGGTACGCCGTAGTCCGCCGGCCGGCGGACGGAGACGACTTTCTCCAACACGGCTATGCCGAGGCGTTCGTATCCAGGGTCTATGCCTAAAATTCTCATTTTGTAATTTTAGCACTATTTTGACACTGGGGATAACTCACTTGCGTTATATATATATATGTTTTCCTTAAATTGGAATACTGCCATCTCTTATGTTCGTAGGGATGGGGGTGTTTATGTACACAATAACTTTCGAAAGGAAAAACCGCTTATGATCAACCTCAACCTCGGCAACGACTAGACGAACGGATGGGTGGGGGGGGTTGGGTTGCTATTGCTATGCAACTTGAAAACCCCCTCACTGACTCTATATCTTCTCAAAAGAGAAGAAGCTTGCTGATTTTATATCAGCAATATCCACACAGACCACGCTGAACCTAGTTCAGTGTGATTTTCGTTTGGGGTGGAATTTTATTTTTTAACAAATTTGAGTTATTATATAAGTAGCGGAGGGGTCGGACTTGTTCAGAGCGTTTGCTCCGAGGAAAAGCGTTCAAGCGAGACCTCTCTAAATATTTAGTCCTTTTTTTGTATTTTTATTACTTGACTTCTGTGTGCACTGGGTATATACTATGTATATATGTCACAAACAGTTATAAATTTTAAAACAGACTCTAAGTTAAAGAGCGAAGCCAAAGAAGTCCTAGACTCTATGGGGCTGAATTTCTCTGTGGCTATAAATGCCTATCTAAGAAAGTTGATTTCAGAAAAGAGGATAGAGTTTACAGTACCCGAAATACCAAACGCTCGTCTAAGGAAAGCGATAAAAGATGCGGATAAAGAATATAAAAGTGGCAAATTAAAATTTTATAAAAATCACGAAGATTTTGAAAAAGCTCTGCTCTCATGATTTATGCTTATTGCAACATTCAGTAAAAACTTTAAGAAATCTTTTAAAAACAAGGATAAGTTTGTGCAGAAGAAAACGCTTGAACGAATTAGACTTTTTAGGCAAGACCCTTTTAATATTGTCTTAAACAATCACAAACTACATGGGGAATATGAAGGGTGTAGTAGTATAAATATTACTGGTAATTTTAGAGCCGTGTTTAAATATATTAACGAAAACACTGTTATTTTTTCGGACATAGGCACTCATCCGGAGTTATATAGGTAGTTACTACATAAAGCCCTGACGGTTTTTATTCAGAATGTTGATGAACAATCGAACTAATTAAGGTTTGATACGGCAAGCCCTTTTTTAAAGCTAAGGCTTTTACCTTCAACAAGTCTCTTTCTGAAATTCTGATATTAATATTTTTTGTTTTATCTAAAGTTGTTTTAGCGTAAGCTTGATATCGAGATATTTCCCTTTTGGCATTGGGTACGGATTTTAGTTTGCCTTTCTCGTAGGCTCTAAGTATTTCCTCTTCATATTCATCTAGTTCGTAATATTTCATAAAATTATTTATTAATTATATAATCTTTTGTTGCTTTTCGACTTGGGTATATAGTCTTCAAAAATATCTTTTCCTCATCTTCAATGAATGGAACTAAATACGCATATTGATTGATTTGAATAATAAAGATTCGCTGATTGGGATATTTCTTTCGCTGTGGGTGATGTACAATATCCAAAATGTTACCTCTATTTATTGCAACCATGACATCATTAAAATCAACTTTTTGCAAATTTAAATTAGCTTACTTTGTTTCTCCTTAAACTCAAACCCCAGATGCTCATAGGCTTTCTTGGTGGCCACCCGTCCACGCGGGGTGCGCTCTAGGAGCCCGAGCTGGATTAAGTATGGTTCAATCACTTCTTCTATCGTGGCTTCTTCTTCCGCCATCGCTGCGGCTATGGTTTTCAGTCCCACCGCCTTGCCCCCGAATTTTTCAATCAGTATTTCTAAAAATTTCCTATCTGACGCGTTTAATCCAACATCATCAATCGCAAGCATGTGGAGAGCATCCTTAACTATTTTTTGATTTAAATTATTTTTATTATCCTTATTATTGACCTGCGCAAAGTCGCGCACTCTTTTTAAAAAGTAATTTGCCGTACGAGGGGTGAATCGGCTTCGCTTGGCAATTTCTTTCAGCGCATCTTCTTCAAGCTCTATATTTAGAAGCTTACTTGACCTGTCCACAATTTTTCCAATTTCTTCGTTGGAGTAAAATTCCAACCGAAATACTCCACCGGAAAATCGCGAGCGCAGTGGCGAGGAGACCAACGCTACCCGGGTGGTGGCGGCTATTAAAGTAAACGGCGGCAAATCTAATTGAATTGTCCGCGCTGACGGTCCTTTGCCGATAATAATGTCCAAAACCCCAGACTCCATAGCCGGGTAGAGTATCTCTTCCACCATTTTGTGAAGCCGGTGGATTTCATCTATAAAAAGAATATCGCCCGGAGCAAGGTTGGTAAGAATGGAAGCCAAGTCACCGACTTTTTCTATAGCTGGCCCGGAAGTTATTTTCATTTGCCTGCCAGTCTCCTTGGCTATCAGGTGGGCCAGGGTAGTCTTACCTAAGCCCGGCGGACCGTAAAAAAGAATGTGCTCGGGAATATGCCCGCGCTTACTGGCCGCTTCCAGTAGGATTTTAACATTATCTTTTATGTGTTTTTGGCCAACATATTCGCTCCAGCGAGTCGGGCGGAGAGTTTGATCCAAGAAAGAATCTTCGGTTTTTGTTATGTTTTTCCGGTCTTTATTATCGGCTTTTTTATTGGTTTTGCTTGACATTTTATTTGTAATATGTTATACTTTATTAGTAGTGGGTTTATCAACATAGTATGCACATAGCTATCAACATTATAGCATTTGCGCGTTATTCTTTAATAGTATAATTCTTCTTAGAGTTTTTCCAGAGTTTCTTTGAAGTTTAAATCCGCCTTTGCTAAAAGCTACGGCGAGACAAAGAGGGCATTAATCTCTAAGCAATCAGCCACCGGTTATATGATTTTGCGTAGGACGTTTTGGTGAATTTATTTTCTACTGGTGCTATCCTACAATAATTTGTTACTTTTGGAGCCCAGCTCCGAAAGGATTGTTTAGAGATTAATGCTTTTTTTATTTATCTCAATAAATCATCAAGCTCACAAGAAATCAAAGCTGATTTATTTAACACGATCTGCTCTTTCTGGTTTAAGTTATCAGCCGTCATTTGTATAATTTTTGTGATGATGGTATTACCGAGAATAACTTTATTGGTTTTCTGAAAATATTTTTCCGTTTTTTTGAGAAAAAGTTTTGCATATCGCTTCAGTTTGTCTTCGGAGGCGGGTACTGAACTCCACCCATCGCTTGAAAATTCGATTTTAGTATCTAGTGTTTTATCTGCCTCAATTGGCAAATTACCTTCGCTAAATTTAATCCAATAATCACTTAAAATATATCGTATATTAACGAAGTTCCCATCTTCAGTATTGTAAGTATATGTAAATGAAAAATTATCAGTCTGGAAATGCTGGTGGATGGCTATGCTTTTACCCTCAGACAATGTCGTGACGGTATTGATTTTGTATATGTCTAGAAGTCGCAAGTAAGTTTCGTGCCAGTTTGCGAGCCAGTTTTCGACATAAGTGCGATTAATGAATAATGGCAGAAGGTCCTGTTTAAGATTTTCCTTACTCACGGCGTTCATCTTTATTGTTAGTTTGTCAAAAAGTGTTCGTAAATCTTTTGCTTCTTTCACATTTTTCACTTTAAGATAGTCGAGGTCAGGTACTACTTTTTTACCCATATACCAAAGAAGATCATATATATCACGTCCTTTTTCTTCATAAATTACTTCTCCCACACCACGAATTCCACGCAAGAAAATGGCACTGAGTTTGCTCGCCATAAGCGCAGACAGGTTGTAGGTTCTGATAACAAATGATAACTGCCCGTGATTTTTTGGAATGTGTTCAATGACTATTTTTTTAGACATAGGGAAATAATTGAGATCAAGTTTGATATGTACCCACTCCGATGCATATCCAGCGACTAACTCTCTACCAACATGAAATTTAAGCGTTAAACCTCTTTCGTTATTTATTTTTACTGTGAGGAAACTAGGTTCGACGTTATAAGTATTAGAGAAGTGCTTTTCTACTTCTTCTTTTAACTCTTTCAAGAGACTGTCTTTTATTTCAGAGTCAACTTCAAAGTCTAAATCAACCGACATTCTATCAAGGTTGTGGCAAATACGTAACGCAGAACCTCCATACATAGTCCAACTGGCATACTCAGGGTGATGATAAATAAAATTGAGAACATAATACTGCAACTCTTCTTTGAGAACATTAACTCTTGTCTCTGCATCAATTTCGCTAAAAGTAGCGAGGGCATCTAATTTTCTTTTTAGAATTATTAAAATTTGTTCACTCATAAAATGTTTTTAATCATTATATAAAATTTTTCTTGTTCTTTCTTCTCCATTTCTTCAATGTCTATCCGTAACTCCTTGACCAACTTTTTTATTGTTTCCAACGAAAAGCCACGAAACTGGTGCGTTCTAAAATACAGCAAATCAAATAATGCTTTTGAGGGAGAAGCTAAGAAAAAATCAAACTTTCCTTTAACCAGAGAAAAATCTGAAAATAAATCTTTTTTAATTGACTGGTATGTAAAATTACCAACTTTTGTCTGGTAATTTCTGGTGACCTTGAGCGTTACGGAAGTGATTGAATATATTGCTTCGGTAGTTAGATCGTAGTACTGAAGAGCTGTCCATGAACTCACATACGACGGTGTACGAGTTACATTCGCTAGGTAAAAAGAATACGAAATATCACTTTTATTTTTTTCAAAAAAGTCTGTGGATACATACAATCCATTTTTGAGCTGTAAAATTTCTTTGTATTTCAAAAATCTGCTGATATAAGTATCAACTGTCGTTTCTTTAAGCTGAAGCTGTTTCCCGAGCTGATAAACACTGCTTTTGCTGAAATGGGGTAGAGTTTTTAGTTGTTC
>Ga0155104_101_pt1 | contig 26392 bp, 29 predicted proteins | sample RifCSPhighO2_01_FD_106072 | JGI IMG/M metagenome (GOLD analysis project Ga0155104, IMG submission 106072) | Candidatus Nomurabacteria bacterium RIFCSPHIGHO2_01_FULL_38_19 | reverse complement strand
AAGTCGGTGGTTTGCTTAATTTAGGATAAATGATTAAAAAAGCAGTCACCGAAATAAACAATATCACAACAACCACATAAAAAATTTGTCTTTTGAGCGCCCATGTCATATCAGCATTATAGCAATAATTTTTGAGTAAAAATAGTGATGGCGACCCGTTGTTCTGGGTCGCCAGTTTTTGGTAGCCCTAAACGGCTACCTTTTTTTTGCCGCCGTTTCGTTTGGCGGCTTTGCGCGCTGTTTTTTTAGGACAGCGCGCGCAACGCTCGGCGCGGCGGCGAATCCGCCGCGCCCACTTATTTTCGGAACACATCCTTGCTCCTTTCCGTAGAGTCGTGTCCTGCACATGACTCTACGAAATTTTTTTGAACAACTTTGTTTTCCAGAATATCAGTTGCAAAAAAAAAAGCAAGCTCAAAAAATAACAGGTTTAACCTATCTTCTTTTTTATATCTTTTTGAGCTTGCTGCGCTTTACTTACTCTTGAATACTCTAAATAATTTCTAAAATTCTTAAATATTCACCCCGCGTGACACCAGCCGATTCTATATTATTCTTGATGATAAAAATAGGTACATCTTTATACATCGGTATTACGATAGGTCGTTTTGTGCCTTTCTTCACATAGACTAAATGATCACCTTCTTGCCTATCTAACTGAAAATTTAAATATTTAAAAACCTTCACTAATTTTCTATAATGAACTGGAGTTATTCTTGGCATAAGATTAAACTGCTAAAGACAAACGATCCATAACTAAAAGATCTGGGGTAAACCATCTATGTTTTTTATACAGAAAACCAGCCTCTTCCATTATCTCTTCTAAGGTATTCATTTTCCTAGCTGATTTTAAAAAGCCAGACATTGCTTGCTTTAAATTATCCTTAGCTTCGTCAATGCTCTTACCACAACTCGCCACTTTAAGTTCAGGATTATAAGAAACGAAGTTCTTGCCTTCCCTAAAAACTTGAACTGTAAATGTTAAATTTTGACTACTAATTTTCATATATCCTTATTCTATAATAAAAATATATTTTGTGCAAGGTTTAGATTTTTATTTATTTTTTCCAGTCTTTCGGCGGGAGACTATAAACACGTTAGAATATTTTTTCGGAGTGCGGGTCTTGCGGCCACCGGTGACTTTGCCCCACATGGTTTTCGGGCGCTTGGTGCCTCGACCTTGCCGACCTTCTCCGCCTCCGTATGGATGGTCCACAGGATTCATGGCAGTGCCGCGGACAGTCGGACGAATTCCTTTCCATCGGCTTTTGCCAGCTTTTCCGTAATTTTCCAAATGATGTTCTTCGTTGGAAACAGTTCCAATGCTGGCGTAGCAACTTTCATTCACTTTTCTTATTTCCGATGAAGGCATTTTGATGTTAGTGTATCCTTCAGCGTTGGCAACCACCTGCGCGAAAATTCCGGCCGAGCGAGCAATCTTGGCGCCACCATTTGGTTTTATTTCAATATTGTAAACAAAAGTTCCAATCGGAATATTTTTAAGCGGTAGCCTGTTACCTGTTTCCAGCGGAGTTTTAGGAGATACAATAAAAGAATCTCCGGGTTTTACGGATTTCGGCAATATCACATATCTTTTTTCTCCATCTTTATAAACTGCCAAGCCGATAAAGGCTGAACGATTTGGGTCATATTCAATAGATTTTATTTTGGCGGGAATTTCTTTTTTATTATATAAAAAGTCCACTTCACGAAATAAACGCTTGTGTCCGCCACCTTTGTGTCGCATGGTTATGCGTCCTTGGTTATTTCTTCCGACAGAACGTTTAAACCCGTGAGTCAGAGATTTGGTAGGTGAAGACTTCGTTAAAATATCACGATACTTGATATTCGTCATTTGTCTTCTGGATTTGCTTGTAGGTTTATATGTTTTCATCAGATAAATTCAATTTTATCGCCTGCTTTTAAATATACGAGAGCTTTCTTGCCTCCGCCTTTTTGCCCTGACCTACCTTTAAATGAAGCGGGTTTGCGCGGAATTGTTAATATATTTACCCTTACCGGCTTCACTTTATAAAGCGCAAACACAGCTTTTTTTATTTCATTTTTGTTGGCAGATGAAGAAACGTTAAAAGAGTAAACATTTTGCTCTTGGGCCAAAGATGCTTTTTCGGTAATTCTTGGATTTTTAATTGGATTTTTCATATTTTTATCCTCGGGATTCTAAAAACTTCACACTCTCTTCAGGATTTTCTATTAAAAGATATTTATGATTTAAAACGTCTAACGGATTTAAATTTTTAATAAAAACTATATTCAATATCGGTATATTTCTGAAACTTTTTTCGGTTTTTTCGCTCCTAGTCCAGAGCGCAGTTAAAACTTTGGGTTTCTTATATTTCGCCGAAGGGCGTATGCTAAAACCGCTGGGCTTTGCCAAATTTTTCATCACCCCAACCGCAGATTTGGTATTTATTTTGGACAATGAAAGCGAATCAATAAAAATTATCTCATTGTCTTTTAATTTTTTAGAAAGTACGGAAAAGAGCGCTTGGGCGCGCATTTTTTTTGAAATTTTTCTTTTGTAATTTTTTTCCGCAAGCGGACCATGAGTAACACCGCCGCCAACCCAAATAGGACTCCTAGAAGAACCGTGTCGCGCCCGGCCCGTCCCTTTTTGTTTCCAAGGTTTCTTGCCTCCGCCGCGAACTTCTGCGCGAGTCTTGGCATCAGCCGTGCCGGCGCGCTTGTTGGAACGCATACTTTCTACGACTTGATGCACCAAGTCCGCTCGCCATTTAGCGGCAAAAACTTTAGCTGGTAGAACTATATTCTCCATGGCGTCTCCTTTTTGGTTGTATACTTTTGCTTCTAACATAATTTTTCAAGGCAAGACCTAACATGTTAGGTCTTGCCTTTTATTTTGCAACAATTTCAACCAGGCTTCCCCGTACTCCGGGTATGGCTCCTTTGATAAGCATAATACGGTTTTCTTTATCAATAAAAATAACTTTCAAATTTTTTTGCGTTATTCTGTCAGACCCCATTCGGCCCGCCATTCTCATACCTCTCGGAACATGGGTGCGAAGTCCTCCGCCAATTGACCCTGCTTCTCGCTCGGAATGTTTTTGCCCGTGAGTGCGCGGACCGCCTTTGAAGCCATGGCGTTTTACCACGCCTTGAAAACCTTTGCCTTTGGAGACGCTGGAGACTTGCAATTTATCTCCCACCGCAAAAACATCCGCAACATTCAACGTATCGCCTACTTTAAACTTTTCTTCCTCTAGTAGACGAAATTCTTTAAGATACCTAAAATTACCTAATTCTTTTAAATGACCTTTTATCGCCTTGCTTAAATTTTTAGAATTTTTTTGACCGAAACCAACTTGGACGGCGTTATAGCCATCAGATTTTTTATTCTTAATTTGAGTGACAACTACAGGTCCGGCAGAAATAACAGTTACAGGAATAACCGCTCCTTCAGGAGAAAAATATTCTGTCATTTTTTCTTTTGTTCCCAAAATAAATTTCATAGTTTTGTTTACAGTCCGCCAGAGGTGGATTTTGAAAATATAATCGCTTTGCTCTTTATTTTCTACAACATCTTCACATCAATATCAATTCCGGAAGGAAGCGACAAATTGGTAAGAGCCTCTATGGTCTTAGCGGAAGGATTCACAATATCAATTAATCTTTTATGCACTCTTATCTCAAACTGTTCCCGCGCATTTTTGTAAATAAAAGGAGAACGGTTGACCGTATATTTTTTTATTTCAGTCGGCAGAGGCACCGGACCGACAATGATTGCGTCATAACGCGTAGCTGTGTCTATAATCTGTTTTACCGAGTTATCGATAATTTTACTTTCGTATGCTCTGACCCGTATGCGAAGCACCACCTTGCTATCTCCCATGCCAGCCCGCCTAGACTCGGTGAGGCTGGCGCGGGCGGGTTTCTCTTTTTTAACAGAAACTTTTGGAGCTTTTGGCACACTAGAGGTTTTTGGAGCTTTTTTTACTACTGGTTCTTTTGTAGCCTTGGCTTTAGGCTTTTTTACTTTTATATCTCTTATTGTCATTGAACCAATTTTAGAATTTTTTATTAGGCTATAATTTTGGTAACCACTCCGGCGCCGACAGTTTTGCCTCCCTCCCGGATGGCAAACTTTTGTGACCCTTCCAGCGCAACCGGAGTAACTAATTTAACCGTAATCGTAACTGTGTCTCCGGGCATAACCATTTCTACGCCCTCAGCCAGAGCAACATCACCCGTTACATCTGTGGTCCGAATATAAAATTGGGGCTTATATCCCTTGAAAAATGGAGTGTGGCGTCCGCCTTCTTCCTTTTTCAAGACATAAATTTCAGCTGTAAAATTGTCGTGCGGGGTAACGGTGCCCGGCTTTGCCAGAACTTGTCCACGAGTGATATCTTCTTTTTTCAAACCGCGCAGAAGAATGCCGGCATTATCTCCAGCCATACCTTCCTGAAGATTCTTGTTAAACATTTCAATGCCGGTAACGACTGATTTTTGATTTGGCTTGATTCCGACTATTTCAACTTCTTCGCCGATTTTAACTATTCCTCTTTCAATCTTTCCGGTCACAACTGTGCCCCGGCCTTCAATTGAGAAGATGTCTTCAACCGGCATAAGGAAAGGCTTGGTGACATCTCTCTCCGGTATTGGGATGTAAGTGTCTAAGGCATTTGTAAGTTCCAAAATTTTCTTGGCCCATTCGTCGTTCACGTCCTTAGCCTCAAGCGCTTTAAGAGCCGAACCTCGGATGACCGGAGCGTTGGCGCCGTCAAAATCCTGCTTGGTTAGCAGTTCACGAATTTCTTCTTCCACCAAGTCAATCATATCTTTATCGTCCACCATATCGCATTTATTTAAGAAGACGATAATTTTTGGCACACCGACTTGTCTGGCTAGCAAAACGTGTTCACGAGTCTGCGGCATAGCGCCGTCGGTGGCGGCAACCACCAGAATAGCGCCGTCCATTTGAGCGGCGCCAGTTATCATATTCTTGATGTAGTCAGCGTGTCCGGGAGCATCAATGTGCGCGTAGTGACGAGCATCCGTGGCGTACTCGTTGTGGGAAATATTAATAGTAATCCCGCGAGCTTTTTCTTCAGGAGCGTTGTCAATCTGGTCAACGTTGCGAAGTCGCACCGTCTTGCCGGCCAAATTGAGCACATGCAAAATTGCCGCAGTCAGCGTGGTCTTGCCGTGGTCAACGTGACCAATGGTGCCGACATTTATATGCGGCTTGTCTCTTTTAAATTCTTCTGCCATATTTTTGTGATTAATAACTAAAACTTAACATACGATAACCAGCTGCTAAGACTTAATTACTAACTAAATTACTTAATAATTAAAAAAACTCAAAAACACAATATAAAAACTGCCAAAAGTGCAGTTATTTACATACTAACAGATTAAAAAATGTTGTCAATGGGATAAATTAGAAATGGGCTTGTTCAACACCGAGTGTTGAACATTTTATTTATAAACATCATGATCGCCTACAGAGTGGAAATGAGCCGTTTTAGAATCTACGAAAGAAAATATAATGCGATTTTTGAAATCAATCCAAAACCCAAAGCGTCCGAAGAGTTTACCAGACAATTTGTGAGTTTTAAGTCTTGGATCGCGATAATTTTTTCGAAAAATTTTTTCTTTTTCAAGAGCCTTGATCTTTAACTCACGTGGTAATTTTTTGAAACGACGAGCAAATTCTGGTGAGTAATAAATATCCATAACATAATTAAGTTACATCAAGTTTTTAAGAGAACGAAGTTTTTTGCCCTTACCTTGCGCAAACTCTTTCTCGCTTTGCAGTACAGACTGATATAGTTGCTCCTCTTCCCAAGCTCTTATCGCATCACGAATAAACTCACTTACAGATGAGTAATTATGGCTACTAACCACGGACTCTACTTTAGAAAATAGCTTGGGTGGCATCGAAATGTTTAATGTTGTTCTCATCTTTTAAGTGTAGCACAATGTGCTACAGAATGTCAAGTCGATTTATTTATATTTTCCCTACATAAGTCGAGGATTCACGACTCATTAGAGTCGGGACCGTATTTCTTCACAAAGCTTGCGAGCCTCTTCTTACTTCAGGCGAATAGTCTTACCGATTTCTTTTAGAGAATCTATAGCCTGAAGTCTGTGTTTCTTAGCAACTACTTCAATTTCGTTTAGTACATCATGAAGTGATGGTTGATCTTGTATCTGTAGTGATAAAGTCTGTAACTCTCTTACAGCTTCTGAGTCTATAATTCCAACAAAAACACCCCCTTCGCCCAATTCCGAGGTAGGGGTCGCAGCGAAGAAAGCAAACTCCAAATTATTAAATCCAAGCCGTTCAAAACTCTTTTTTAACAAACTATACTTGTCGCCACTCATCGAAAAGTCGTCTACATAACACAAACTATGATTTTTAATCTTTTTTAGTCCAGGATAGGTAGCAAAAATCCAATCCCTAATAGTTTTTGACCTTAAATAAAAACTTTTTGAATCTTTATATAATAAAAAATTAGTGTTCTGGTCAAAAACATAAACCTTTGGCATTTTTTCATCTTTGAATCTACTTTGCCAAGCTAAAGTTAATAAACTTCTTGATAGTTGATTGCTCCCTCCAGATACTAAAATCGCTTCAAATTTATTATTATGTACATACTCTGCAAGTTTTACTGCCGCCTCTGATATTTCATTTTTTACTTCTTCTTGCATGACTATATATTCTTATATTTCCTAATTTCTTCGCAAAGCTTGCGTGCTTCTTCTTTTGGGTTGTCGGCGAAAATTATACCTCGGGAAGAGCTGATGATGAGTCCGAGACCTTGGCTATTCATTCCATTTTTTAAAACAGCTTCGACGTCTCCCCCTTGCGCACCGATTCCCGGAACAAGTATTGTCATATCGCCGGAAATTTCCCTCACCTTTTTCATCTCTTCTGGATATGTAGCTCCGACCATCAGCATGCAGTTGTTATTTTTATTCCATTCTTTCGTGACCTTCTCTGCTAAAATTTGCCAAATCATTTTTCCGTCCGATTTTAAATCTTGGATTTCTCCCGCTCCAGAGTTGGAACTTCGACAAAGAATTATAGAAACTTTGTCAGTCCTATCCAAAAAAGGTTTTAGTGATTCACTTCCAAAGTAAGGATGAAGCGTCATGGCATCAAACCCAAACCAGTCGAAAATCGAAGTCACGTAGCCGGCGTTGGTGTTGCCTATGTCTCCCCTTTTGGCGTCACAGATAGTAAAAATATCAGGATGATTTTTATTTATATAATCTATCGTCATTTTGAGTTCCTTTATTCCCTCATAACCTCGCGCTTCGTAAAAAGCGCTATTGGGTTTATAGCAAGCAGTATATTCATGCGTCTCGTCGATAATCCATTTATTAAATTCAAATACTGGAAATTTGTTTTTCAAAAAATGTTTTGGAATTTTTTCTATATCTGGATCCAGCCCAACACAAAGAAGCGAATTTATTTTTTTAGCTCTTGTGTTGTATTTGTCGATAATCATATTATTTTTAATGTTATCAATTTCAGACGGCCGTCAAATTTGATAATATGCCTTATTTTAACTTTTTCTGTTCTTCTAAATATTTTTTACCGTGGCCTAGCTTTGTATTAATCAGCACACTTCTTTTACATAGAGGACAATTTTTAGCGTCGTATGAAGGTATCTTGAAAAATTGAAGAGAATAAAAAGGAGCACCGATGTTTTTTGTATTAACTTTTTTATCCCTGTTTATCATAACGCAAACAGCAACCACTTTTCCTCCAGCTTTTTTTACACTACTTATTACTTTTTTTACCGAACTGCCAGTAGTTGTGGTATCTTCTATGATGAGCACGCGTTTATTTTTCACCACAGCATCGTAGCCACGTTTAAATATTTGACCATTTTCTGGGGTTTTTTCTGTAAACACACTTAAAACTTCTTTTTTAGAAAATTTGTTTAGGTGATAAGCTGTCCACTGTGAAAACGCAATTCCGGCAACGGCTGGAGATACTACCACCTCAATATTTTTATTTTTAAATTTAAGAGCAAATAGTTTGCCAATTTTTGATACTTGATTTGTGTGAGAAAGAAGCGCGTCTTTATTTATATACGCAGGCATATGCCTACCTTGAGTGCCTACAAAATGACTATCTGTAACAATCGCTCCGACGCTTCTTAAAATACTTATTATATCTTGCATCTGTTTCATATTAACCTTTCTTTTATGTCTCTCGCAAGGTAAGGATTCCACATTGCGCCGGTTGCAGACATTACTACATCTGCACCGGCATCCCTATATTCAAAAAAATCATCAGCTGTGGTCACTCCACCAATACCAATAATAGTATACGAATATCCGAACTCTTTGCGCAATTTTTTTAACTTTTTTACCATATCAAGTCCCGCCCATTTTATGGAGGCCCCGCACACTCCGCTACGGAGTCTGTCTTCTCCCGGCAATGCTTGCTTGCCTTCACCATCTAGTATGTCCGCTTGAATAGTGTTGATAGAAGCAAAACCATCTACAATATTTCCAACTCTCTTCACTAAATTTTGCAATGCATCTTCGTCGGCAAAATAAGAAGTTTTTAAGACCAAAGGAAAAGAACCGATTTCTTTTTTTATTGCGTTCACAATTTTTTCTACCTTAGATACATCGTAACAGAGAAGCGAAGTAGTTCCCTCATTTGGACAACTCAAGTTCGCTTCAATAAAATGAATTCCTGTTTCTTTTAAAAGTTTTGCGCCGAGTACCCAGTCGTTTATATAGTCTTCTTCGTCGTATCCTTCCCAGCGTGTGCCTTCGAAAGAGGCACTTACTATCTGTCCTTTTTTTGCGTGAGCAACCGCAGATTTTAAATCTTCTTGCCACATGCTCGGCTCATATGATGGATTGCCAAAAGAATTGGTAATAGAGAGTGGGTCTTCGAAATTCGCTTTTGTGTGCACGGGTCCGGTGTCTGGTTTTAGATTACCAACTACATCAACAGGTAAAACATTCGGCCATTGGTGACAGGGATGTTTGCGCGTTCGGACAGTTTTATAAACAGGAATGTCAAAACCTTTGTCTAGAGAAGCTTTTACAAATTTACCATTTATAAGCGGTCCAGCGGCAATGCCAAAAGGAGAATTTACTTTGAAACCCAGAAAGTCATATTTGGGCTCTTTAATGTCAAGGGGCATCCTTGACATTTCTTGGTCGGCAAAAGCTCCAAAGGGACCTTGTTGAAAGTTTTCTTCATAAGATTTTTCCGGATCGTAGAAAGGTTCTAAGGACATCTTTAATATAATAGCAAAAAACACACAAAACAGAAACCAACTAGAAGTTTTCTTCGCTAGTTATTAATTCTAATCTGATATTATTTAATCTAAAAATTTGCGTAATTTAAATCGTGCTTTAGAAAGTTGTGACTTCACAGATCCGATATCTATATCTAATTTTTGCGCGGTTTCTTCTTGGTTATAGCCTTCTTCACTCAATAAATAGACAGTCTTTTGTCCTGGGGGTAATTTCTCAATAGCTGTTTCTCTGGCAATTCGACTTACTATTTCATTTTCTTCTTTACGATAACTCCCATTGTTTGTGGCATTTTCTATTAAACTATCTACTACTTCTTGTCCTGCAACTATCTCTCTTTCTATTCCTGTTTTCTTGTCTGAAATTTTACGCAAATACATTTTTGCTTCATTTACAGCAACACGATACAGTCAAGTAGAAAAAGCAGAGTCCCCTCTGAAAGACTTTATTCTTTTCGGTAACTTCATAAAAATTTCTTGGGTTAGGTCCTTGGCGGTTTCAGGATTTTTTACAATCCTCAAACATACACCATAAATATTCTTATGGTGTTCTTTATAAAGAGCAGAAAAAGCTTCTTCGTCTCCTTTGATTGCACGTAACACTACAGAATCGATATTTTTATTGCGTTTTTTTGTAGCTTGTATTGTTTCAGTTTCTAGTGGAATGCTTTTTAATTTTTCTCTGATTTCTTTCTGAAATCTCTTTATTTTTTCGTTATCAGATAGTGCTTCAAATTCTTTTGCTTTGAGAACATCATCTCTGGTCATTTGCGACTGACCAATTCTTGGCTTTCTGACTTTTTCTTCAAGCTCTTTTATTCTTTCATCCTCTACTTCCTTTTTTATTTTGAGGATATCTGCCCGTGTCACTTTCGACGTAGTATCTATAGTAATCTCTCCCAAAAGATTTTTTACTTTCTGATCTTCTACCTTGGTAGGAGCTTGACCTACATTTTGGGGTAAATTTTTAAAAAATTCTTGTGCCATAATACTCTTATATACTACACCAAATAACCATTAATATAATAGAGTCGTATTTTTATTTCCTCGTTGCTATTATTGTTTCGGCAACATTCTGTGGCACTATATCGTATCGGAAAAATTCCATAGTAAACGATGCTCTTCCTTCAGTCATGGAACGCAGACCGGTCATATAGCCAAACATTTCAGACAGGGGCACGATGGCGCGGATAACTTTATTCATTCCTCTATCTTCCATACCTTCAATAAGTCCGCGCTTGGAGGAAAGATTGCCGGTAATATCTCCCATAAATTTATCCGGAGTGATAACTTCCACTTTCATCATCGGTTCCAAGAGTACCGGATTCGCGCGCTTGCAGGCATCTTGCACTGCCATTGACGAGGCAATTTTGAAAGCCATTTCATTGGAGTCAACTTCGTGATAACTTCCGTCCCAAAGCTCCACCGAAACATTCACCAGTTTAAATCCGGCTAAAATTCCGCGTTCCAGCCCTTCTTTAAATCCCTTCTCGCAAGGCGCAATGTATTCCTGCGGAATTATTCCTCCCTTAATGGTATTGATAAACTCAAAACCAGACGACCGCTTGGTATTTTTAGGCAAATCTTCCAATTCTTCTTTAGTAAGCAGTTGCATGGGTTTGACTTTAATTTTTACGTGCCCGTAGTTTCCGCGCCCGCCGGATTGCTTGATATATTTTCCTTCAGCTTCAGAATTACCGGTGATTGTCTCCCGATACGCCACTTGCGGTTTGCCGACATTTGCTTCCACCGTAAACTCGCGCTTCATTCGGTCAACGATAATTTCCAAATGCAGTTCGCCCATACCGGCAATAATGGTTTCCCCAGTTTCTTGGTCGGTAGAAACTTTAAATGTCGGGTCTTCTTGAGCAAGACGACTGAGGGCCATACCCATTTTTTCTTGGTCGGCTTTTGTCTTTGGTTCAATGCGCAGTGATATGACCGGTTCGGGAAAAACGATTCGGTCCAAAATAATTGGAGCATTTTCGTCGCAAATTGTATCTGAAGTGATAGTGTCCTTCAATCCTACCGCGGCGGCTATCTCTCCGGCAAAAACTTTTTTCACTTCTTCTCGGTCATTGGCATGCATTCGGAGAATTCGGCCGATACGTTCTTGGTTACGAGTGCGTGGATTGTAGATGTAACTGCCGGCCGAAAGCGTGCCGGAATAAACCCGGAAAAAAATAAGCTGGCCGACAAATGGGTCGGTAGCGACTTTGAAAGCCAGAGCGGAAAAAGGCTCTGTATCGGAGGCTTTTCTTTCAATTGGTTTTTCGGTGTTTGGATCAATACCGGAAACCGCTTGGATATCTGTCGGCGCCGGCAAATAGTCCACCACGGCGTCGAGCACCAACTGAACGCCTTTGTTCTTCAGCGCCGAGCCGGCAAAGACCGGAAAAATTTCATTGGCGATTACGGCTTTACGCAAAAGTTTCTTTAGGGTTTCAAAATTTGGAATCATACCCTCTAAATATTCCGTCATTGCAGTTTCATCCGTCTCCACTATTTTTTCAACCAGTTCACTGTGATATTTTTGCGCGTCTGCTTTTAGATTCTCTGGAATTTCTGCCTCCCTGACAAAATTCCCCATTTCTCCTTCAAAATAATAGGCCTTCATGCGCAGAAGATCAATAACTCCTTCAAACTTTTCTTCAAGACCTATAGGTATTTGCACCCGTACCGCGCGTTTACTTAATCTGTCTAAAATAGTCGCATACGAATGCTCAAAAGAGGCGCCGGTGCGGTCTAGTTTATTTATAAAACAAACGCGCGGAACTTTGGCTTCATCGGCATAGCGCCAGTTTGTCTCGGACTGTGGTTCTACTCCGGCCACGCCATCAAAGACAACCACTGCGCCATCAAGTACGCGCAGTGAACGCTTCACCTCCACGGTAAAATCAATGTGCCCCGGAGTATCAATAATATTAAAACGATGTTTTTTGTTTTTGTCATTCAGCGCGTATGTCGGCGTCCAAAAACACGTGACGGCCGCCGAGGTGATAGTGATACCTCTTTCCCTCTCTTGTTCCATCCAGTCAGTAACTGTTTCTCCTTCATGCACTTCTCCGATTTTGTGCGATACTCCAGTATAAAAAAGCACCCGCTCGGTGGTGGTCGTCTTGCCCGCATCAATGTGCGCGATAATTCCAATATTTCTAACTTTTTCCAGAGGATAATCTCTTTCCATATAAACAAAAAGCGCTTCATGCGCTAGGGTTAATATATCCTAAAAAGATATTTTTTGCAACACAAAAAACTATTTAAATAGAGAGCCGTGAGAATATAAACTATCTATTATCTTAATTGTTTATCTCCGTCTTTAATGTCTTGTGTTAGCTTATTGTGCAGTTCTTTAAAATCACTAGCATCCCAGATTCTTTTTCTTTTGTTTTTTGGAGTTCTTTTCTTGGAATTTAATGCTTCTAATTTACCTAGACCTTGTTTTAAATTTCTTTGCCACAGAAAAAGTGTCCTTTCTTTAATTTTAAATGCTTCTTCGGTCGCAGTGGCGCCATGCTTTTCCCAAAAGGCGAGAATCCGACACCTTTCTTTTGCTTGTTCGGTAATCATATACCGAAAGCGTAGCACTCTTTGCCATGTTGTTATGAAGCCTTTGGTATCCTTGAATTTGTTAAATTGACGCATCGCTCCTTAATTTAAGGAGTCTCATATGTATCTGAACTTAGACAACGACAAGGATTGCAAGTCGGGCTATCTACGAGAGGAAGATTTGATAGAACAACTCGCGGGGCTGATGGACAAGATTGACCTCGACGAGATTGGAATGAAAGAGAAGATAAAGGACGAGATTGAGCGCCATAAGCGATTCAATGTGGGAATACTCGGACTCAAAGAAGAAAATATCAAGGTCAAAGATATTGATATACGGAACTATGCCAAGCATGTCCTGCGAGGCGGCACGATTATCGAGAAGCGGGAACTGCTGACTTGCTTGAGGAGCAAGGTAGTGATGAACAACAAGAAAGTGAGAATCAGCTGAAGTTACCCTAATAAAATCTTAAGCTAGATACCAATCCAACAAAAAATTTTCGAACCAAGAAACCAAGAATACAAAGGATCAAGCAACCAATAACCAAGTACCCATAATGAAACTACCGGGCAGGACACACGCCCAAATTGGAGTCCCGACTGTCGCGCGCATCGTTGCTGACGCTGAGACCGAACGAACCGAAGCCCCCATCGCTGACGAACCTGCCGTCGGACGACTGGACGGAGGTCCAGTCGTAAGTCCCTTCAAGTAAGGTTTCCTTGTTTGCTCCATAGTAAAGCATGGTGTCATAGGTAGCTTCAATTGGAGTTCTGCGTCGGATAGTTTTTAGATCGATATTATTTTCCTCTGCCCATTTTTTAAGAATCTCTTCCTGTTCGTCCCAGTTTTTACTTAAAGATTCCTCTAAAACTTCTTTTTTAGACAAACCCCATCCAAAATCCATGACTGAGTCAGTTGCGAATGTTTCATCTTTATACCATCCATCACCAGGCTGTCGATAAAAAAGCTTCGATTTCTTTTTTTGAGGATCACCAAGTTTATCTTCTCCGGCAAGAATCTCTCGCATACGGTTTAATGTAAGTGGCTTTTTGTCTTTGTCGTGTGGTATGCGAAGCACAAGCATCATGCCAAGTTCTTTTGCTTGTTCCAGTTCCTCCGGAGTGAATGGAATATTCTCTACTTGTTCAAGTTCTTCGTCCGAAAGTTTAATGCCAAAAGTTGTTTCAACGGCCTCGGGTCCGAGAAAATCTTTACCCATTATTTCTTTGGCTTCTAGAAAATCTATCGCCTCTTGTTTCGGAACAAGTCCCTCTTTTTTCGCCCCTGCTAATGCTCTAGCAACCTTCTCTTGAGTAGAGGTTTTATACTTGTTAGACTCGTATTCCTGATAAATTTTGTAGGCTTCGAATGGCATAATTATAAGTCCTGTATATATTTAATAATAACTTTTTGCATAGCTTTGGGCAACGTACGAATGTCCTCAATAACTTCGGCATCCGGTTTGTAAGTTTCTTTTACGGCCTGCCCTGAGGCGGTCATGCCGAAACCAAGAATGATGATTCCTTTTTTGCGTAATCTTTCACAAGTTTGTTGAACACGGTTTGCATCTTGTGAGCCTCCATCAGAAAGTACTACTATTACTTTTCGTTTTCTTTTGCTTCTCAATTCTTCTTCATATTCAGAAGTAAGTGATTTTTCTATGGTTTCGAGGGAAAGATAATCAGGTGTTCCGCCAGATCCTTTGTGAAGTCGCTTCCAGATTGTGATTCGATCCTTTTCAGAAAGATCAGGGCTTAATGCTTTTAGTTCAGTATCTCCAAAATCTCCGAATGCTCGTGTTTCGGTACGAACTTCAAGACCAAGAGAAATTCCGCTTTCATATTCTGCATCCTTAATCTCTTTTTGAAAATCCGAAAGAGATTCTAGAAAAAGAATTTTTGATTTACGGTCCATAGGTAGTTTTGCACCTTCGTTCATTGAACCTGAGAGGTCGTTCACAAGTGTCATGTCAAGCGATCCATATCCAACTTGTTCTTTGTTAGTACGAGATATTTCTCGGAAGGCATGAGGCTTTCCTCCGGCAGTAGATTCAACATATGATTCCGCAAGTATTTCTTCATCTAGCACCTCGCCCTCAGTTTGAAGTTGGGGCGACATTTTCCAACGTTCCTTTAGGCGTTTGGATACGATCTGTTTGAACACTTCTCGCAACTCTGCGACCAAAGGTGCAATTTCTTCATACTCTTTTCTGTAGCCTAAAACATCCTCGGCACTTACTCCATGTTCTTTTGCCCATTGCTCAATGATTGCTCGATCGAGTGATGGGGTACCACCGCGTTTAGAAGCAAGGGACTCAAGTGTTTTTTTAAATTCTTCTTCATCTTCTGGTTTTAATGGTTCAGGATGAGAATCTTTATATGGTTGGTATTCTTTTTGAAACTTCTTTTTTGCCTCTTCCTCTCCTGATTCACCACCTTTTCCTTCTTGGAGAGGTTGATCAGATGGGCTACTCTCACCGCCTTGACCAGAATCTTTTTTCCCACCTTTTTTCTTTTCTTTCTCAAGGTCTTTTTGATAGAGATCTAAATAGATTGGTTCAACTATACTTCTCATAATTTGAAAACGGTCTTTCGGTTCGATAGAGGGGGTAGTGACAAGATCAAGAATATCGATTTTGTCTTCACCAAAGCTACGAAGTTTATCAAGGGCTTGGCGCGCTTCTGGACCAAGTTCAACAGGTTTTCCTGGTACCATCATTTCACGAATGAATCCATAGGCAAATTGTACATGGGAGGCATTCTGCTGATAGTCGGTTTGAGGGAATAGTTTTTCTTCATAAAGCTTAGTTCGTGTTTCTCCCAAGAATGGCAGTTCTGCCACAATACGACGATTACCAAGCACGTCTTCAAAAATATTATGCAAAAGGTGTAAGTGCTCTTTTCGAGAATATCGCTTAGCTTCTCTGAGAACAAGTTCGGGATCACGAAGCAATTCTCCGCAATGGGCCATCAGTTCGTGAGTAGTAGCAAAAAGAGTTTCTTGTAAATTATAACCACGCTCTGCAAAAAAACTTGGGTCATAAATTAGTTTCCTGTTTTGAAAATCAAACGCCCAGCCATTGGAACCACGCTCAAGGGTCACATCTCCCTTAAGGCCGTATGCTCCGAGAATTTCAGATTCTTTGTCAAAAAATTCTTCAACTTTTGATGGGTCAACTTCACCCTCTGTTTTTGGAGATTTTACTGATGATTCTTCTATTCGATTTTGTGGTAATGATTCACGCATAATTAAAAAAATTTTTCGAACCAAGAAACCAAGAATACAAAGGATCAAGCAACCAATAACCAAGTACCCATAATGAAACTACCGGGCAGGACACACGCCCAAATCGGAGCCCCGATTGCCGCGCGCATCGCTGCCGACGCCGAGACCGCCCGAACCGAAGCCCCCAACGCTGACGAACTCGCCGTCGGACGACTGGACGGAGGTCCAGTCCCAGTCCTTCTCAAGAATACGCTCATTGCGAACTTGAAAGTAAGCCAAAACATCGTAAGCAACTTCGGCTGGAGTTCTGCGACGCACAAATTTTTTGTCGACACCATGCGTTACTGCCCATTCTTTCAATATTTCCTCCTGTTCGTCCCAATTTTTACTTTTTGATTCATCGAGAAGCTCCTTTTTAACAATACCCCAATCTATTCCTTTTAGCGGCTCTTCTGCGAATTGTTCATTGTTGTACCAATCCTGATCGTAGAATAGAGGAAACTTTTCCCTAAGATTTTTTACAGTCACCGGCATATCTTTGTCCGTTTTTTCTTTTCCGGCGAGCGTGCCTACTCTAAGCACAACCATAAATCCCTCTTGCTTGAGTTGTTCTAAACTTTCTTTAGTAAGTCCTTGCTCTTCAACTTTTCTCTGCCATTTTTCTTCTGCAATTCTTTGTTCTTCGAGAGTGAGTGAACGTCCAGTAAATTGTTCTACTTCTTCAATGCCAATGAAGTCTGGTCCAAAAATCTCCTGAACCTCACTGAAGTCTAGGGCTTCTTTAACTGGTGTAAGCCCTTCTTTCTTCGCCCCTGCTAACGCTTTAGCAACCTTCTCTTGAGTATAAGTCTTGTACTTGTCGGGTTCATACTCTTGATAGATTTTATAGGCTTCGAATGGCATAACGATTATTCTTTACCTTGCCATTGTCGTACAGCTTTTAGAGAAAGACCTTGAATTTTGAAATCTTCTGGATTGGTATTTTGGAATAATTTGTTAGCAATAAATACCTTAATCATATTTTCACGGTCTTTACTTGCATGACCACTGATCTCTGCTTTGTGGAAAAATTCTCTAAGTACGATTGAATCAAGGGGTTCGCGGAAACTCGAAGCTTTCCAGGCTTTCATAATCTCGATCTGGTCTTTAAGCGTGATCACTAGTTCTTTAAATGCCAAACGATCTCCTCGAGCAAGAGATTCCTCGCCCCCTTCTCTTATTGAAAGTGTAAAGTCCTCTTGAATTTTTCTACAAGCCTGCACAAAGCGTTTAAGTTCTTCAACTTTTTGCATTGCTTCTTCCTCGCTCCACTCTATATCGCCATGTCTGTTGGCAAGTACCGCCGAAAGAATCTTCAACGTTTCCGGAGCTATGGGATTTCCCTCTGTATCTTTCCTTCCAATATCGAGATAGTGAATTTCACGAGCACCTGCACCCCCGATAAAACGGCGAAGTGTCGCCACGTCAAGTTCATAGCGTTGTTTATAGTGTTCTGATTTTAGGTTTGCTGTAGCCATTATGGGAGCAGTAATTGGGATTTTCTCTCCAGTTGTTGGGTGCACCCATACATCACCAACTCGTTTTTGCAGAAGGTCGTGTAAAAGTCCAGAAAATTCATGTGGCATGAGGTTTACTTCGTCAAGTATAACTGGCCGTCCCTCTTTCTGAGCTTTCACAAATTCCGAATAATTAAAAACAGTTTGTCCGGCTTCGAGCCCTCGTGATCCCATGATTTGAGATTCTTTTATTTGTTCACTCACGGAAACTATTGTTGGAATTTTACCTAAGTACCTCTCAGAAATATATTTTGCAAGTTGCGACTTACCGGATCCAGTTTCACCCTGAAAAAGTACTGGAGCACCTTGAAGTAGATCGGGCAGAACTTGTTTGATGAGTTCTTTGCGTGATTCTGTTTCCGCAAAACTGTAACGTTTCAGATCGTGTTGCATGCGACGAACTTCTCTGCGACGTAGCATGTCAATTGTTTTGGAATCAAGTTCAAGACCCTTTAATTCTTCTTCAACTTCCTTTTTACGGTCAGAAAACGCAGTCAATTTTTTGCGTTCAATTGGACCCGGCGTTCTGCCGACTCCTTCGTAGAGTTTTCGAAGTTTTTGCTCCGCTTTATCTACAGCATCTTCTTCTTGCCTTAGGTGCTCATATGATGCTGCACGGGCCAATGTTTCCTTAAGTTCTTCGAAGCGATTTTTATATGCATCCAGAACTTGGGGATTACTAGAAAGTTCTGCGATTCTATCATCATATTCCTTTAAGGTTGTTTCTCTAAACTCAATAAGCTCGGGATCAAGCCGAGTGGCTTCTATGTGTGCGACAACTGCATTTTCACCCTTACTTTTTAGTTCTTCACGTTCCTCTTTTGTAAGACCGCCCCAAGCTTCCCGGGTATGTTTTCCAGCTTCAGCCCTAGCCGCAGAAAGCTCAAAAAGCTCAACCACCTGTTCTTTTATTTGTTCTGAACTAAGAGGTTTAGCTTCTTTTGCCCCTGTTTTCTTTTCGTGCAAAACCCGCTCGGGTGTAGTCGGAATATTAGGTATATGAGGTAAAGATTCTTTTGCCATATTGTTCGCATTATAACTATAAATATTAGCTTTTGCAATACGCAAATTTTTAAGCTACAATATCTGTTGAGTCTTGCTTATAGAGGTTATGCTTTTCGGTTTAACCTTGCGAGCCTCCTTGTTTCAATATCCACCGGAGTTTGTTGGGTCTTTGTGATTCAACGAAGTGTGTGGCCGGAACAGAGTACAAAGATGAAACTACGTGTTTTGTTTCAGAGTGGGTGTCTTGATTTAATCAGGGTTACCACCGAGTAAAATTCAGGAGAAAGTCCTTTTATGACAATCTCTGGTGATAATAGAGGAAACAAAACACATGGGCTGAGCGTCCAGTCGTCCGACGGCAAGTTCGTCAACGTTGGGAACTTCGATTCGGACGGTCTCAACGTCAACAACGATACGCGCGACAATCGGAACTCCAATTTGGGCGTGTGTCCTGCCCGGCAGTCTTATCAATGTAGATAAAGAGAAGCCTCTTTTTAAAGAGGCTTCTCTTGTAAAACACTTACTCGCGGACAGAGCGTATCCATCCACCAAGCATTCTTCCAATTTCTTGGAGATGATTTTGGCAAACGACATACCGTTTGTCGCTCAGAATCTTGAGATCTGCCGAAAGTCGAATAAATACTTTGAGTAGATCAAGTTTATTGCTTACTCCTTCGAGGATTTGCAACTTTCTACTCTTTTCGGTTTGAGCGGCCATCATTATTCCCTCTAAAATATCAACGATGTAGAACTCACAACGTTGACCAAGGGTATAGCGGTCTTTTTTCGGAAAATCAAGTTCAAAGATATAAAACTCACGCATGAAGTCGTATGTCTTCTTGAAAATCGGAATGTCTATACTAAATTGTCCACTTAATTTATTGGGGTCATTAATCATATGTTTGATTCAATAATTAGTCTCGAGAACTTATTCGCTTCATGGAAGGAATTTCAAATTGGCAAAAAGGAAAAAGAAGATGTTTTACTATTTGAACACAAACTTGAAGATAATATTTGGAAGCTTCACGAATCACTACTTAACAAAACGTACTCTCATTTACCTTACGAATCTTTTTTTGTGCACGATCCAAAAGTGCGTCATATTCACAAGGCTTCTGTAAGAAATAGAGTACTGCACCATGCTCTTGTAAAAATTCTTAACCCTATTTTTGAACCCTCATTTATTCACGATTCTTATTCGTGTCGGGTCAACAAGGGAAGTCATCGAGGCGTTCAACGATTTATTTCATACGCACGACGAGAGAGTAAGAATTACACGCAACCTTGTTGGGTTTTGAAGTGTGATGTCAAAAAGTTTTTCGCAAGCGTAGATCATGGTGTGCTTCTCGAAATTCTATTTCGCCGTGTTCACGATAATGACACTCGATGGTTACTTACAGAGATTATCTCAAGTTTCAAGTCAGAGTTAAGTCGAGATCCGAACAAACCAAAAGGGTTACCTATTGGGAATCTCACTTCTCAACTTTTCGCTAATGTGTATCTCAATGAGCTCGACCAATTTATGAAACATACCCTCAAAGAACGTCATTATGTTCGTTATGCTGATGACTTCGTCTTGCTTCATACTCAAAGAGATCATTGTTTAAAATTGATAAAGCCAATGGGTAAATTTTTATCTGATCAGTTAAAACTTGACCTTCATCCTCGTAAAATTCTTCTTAGAAAGTTTTCTCAAGGTGTCGATTTTCTTGGATACACTTGTTTTCCAAATGTTATTATTCCAAGACTGAAAACTGAGGAAAGAATTTTCAAGAAGTTGAAGGAAAAAGCGAAACTCGTGAAAGATGGGTTACTACCATTCGATTATTTTCACCAAGCAGTTCAATCTTACTTAGGTGTCTTAAGCCATGGCAGTACGTTTCGTTTACAAGAAGATTTAAAAAATCAAATTTTCTTTTGGTTGAATTAATAGTAAAATCATTCTTTTCTGAAATTATTTTTGTTATTTATAGATCCAATACCCTCCAGTTCGATAAATTTTTTGGGTCATATTTATAATCTTTGTTATCGTTATACCGCCAAGTACCATTAACAAATATGGCTATGCCACCGACTATTTTTTTACCCGATCTATTCTGCATTTTTATGTACCTTTGTAAACTCTCTGCCCGCTCCTTAGCATCTTCACCCGCAGTAAATCCGCTTTTAGTTTCGAATATACCTATGGTTCCGTCTTTGAATTGGATAATGAAGTCGGGATAAAAAGCTCGGTCGTCTGACCTCAAAATTGCAAAATATTTAATTTCAGCCTCCCCGTTCTTATACCACCATTTAACCTTACCGGAAGTGTTCAGAAGCTCCATAAATAATTTTTCAGGCTCGCTTTGGGTTGCAGCATAAAATGGCTTCATAACAGACAGGGGTTGGCTCTGGGATTTATATCGACTGTTATAGCTAACAAATATGGGTACTTCCCAATTTTCAATTTCTTGCAGCTCTCGCTTTTCTGCTATTTTTTCAACTACCTCTTTTTTATATTTTTCCTTAGCTAGATTGATCATGTTTCTAAACAGCTGCTCATTGTCTTTACCTAAAACTATCTTCTGAACCCTAGAATCGTATTTATCAAATTTAAACTCCTGATTGAAAAATTGATAAATTGCTGTCTTTACCCTGTCGCTTGAGTCCGCTGGAGCATAAGGGGTACAGCTTTGAATGATAAAAAGATCAAATTTTTCCTGCAACTCTTTTTCATCTAAGGCAACCTTAAGGGGTCCTCCGCTTTCAATTTTACCTGACTTATCAATATCAATAATTTTTCCATCACTGATTATGGAGTTTATTATTTTTGATGGCTTAAGGTTTATTACTTTTTTTAGACTATCTTTTTCAGCAATCTCAAGAAAAATTTTTACAAATTCTCCCGATAGACGTGTTCTTTCGCGATGCCTTTTAAGATAAATAGAGGGTAAGGAAATATTTTTATATAACTTAGCATCTCTTTTTGCCTCATATATGGTGATATAGTCTTTTGCGTATTCTTCCGTAATCTCGATATTCGGTAAATTGGTAAAAACGTAACCAGTGTTTAGTTCGGGTTCTTTTGAATAATATTTCAGGTCTGGCATACGCATTATTCTACCAATCGTTTGGATCGTGAAATCAAAGCTCTTTGTTTCTCTGAAAATAACCAAAATTGAAGCTCTTGGACAGTCCCAGCCTAATGCTATAGCTTGCTTGAAAACCAAAACTTCTACTTCGTTATCGTTCTTTTCTATGTCAGGTAAGGTTTCAGATTTATCCTCGGATAGCCAAATAGCCAGCTTGCCATTCTTTTCTGTTATACCTTTTTGGCTTAGAATCTTGACTACCGTTTCTTTTTTGCTAATCAGATTACCCCTATTGTCTGGAAGCTGTATAAGTATTAAGGGATTTACTTTTGAGTTTTCCGTTTTATACATTTTTGCCAATTCTTCTCTTTTCTTTAGGGCTTGCTCTATGACTATCTCGTCGGAGCTTTTGGATCCTATTTTAATGTCGAGAAATTCGGGGTTAACTGATACTTCTGACTTAATCATTTCTTCCGCCTTAACATCAGACAATCGGACTTTTTCGATTTCTGACGACCTTTCAGTTAGATGAGGAGTTGCCGAAACTTCCAAGGTTATTTTTGGGCTAATAACTTCAATAAGCTCTTTCGATTTTTCTGAACTGGCTGTATGGTGGCTTTCGTCTATTATGAGAACGATAGTTCGGCCGTCTTCTTTTGTGGTTTTTATTATATTATTTAAGTTGTTATCTTTCTCGTTTTCCTTAACAAAAATATTTATGTCTTTTTTGTTTATGCTGTGCCAATTAATGAACAGAATTTCATTTTCACCTATTTTTCTGTTCTCTAAGTCTTCAAAGTAGGAGCATTTAATAGCCCTGTCGTTTTCGTACAGGTCTTCCAATTTTTCCTTACTTTGCTCATGCAACATTCTGACGGAAACCCATATAAAGGAAAATTTTCTGTTATCCTTTCTATGCTTTACAATCTCTTTCAGTAAAGCAGAAACCATTATCGTTTTACCCGAGCCAGTTGGTGCTTGAAAAACAACAACCTCATTTTCGGAAGACCTTAAAGAATTCTCTAGCTTTGCATGCAGGTTGTCCACTGCCTGTTTTTGGTAGCCCTTTAATTCAATCATTTGAATATTCGTTTATAAACATTAAGAATAACGGAAGGAATTGGTTTCAACTCCACCAATTTTTGAACGTCTTCAAATTCCTCCTCTCTAGCGCTCTCGTCTAGAGAGAAAATATAAGTGATAATTTTGTTGTCTATTTTTTTGACCTCTGATTTAAAGGAGAGGATGCCGGAATCATCATAAACTATTCCTAAATATTTATCTTTATTGCTCGTAAAAATCTTAAAATTTTGACCTTTTTTAACTAATTCAAAGCAGTCTTCCTTTAAGCAAAGCATTTCTGTCGATTTATCGACCAATTTTTTCTTGTTTGAGTCCGTTGGTTTTGCTTCTACGAAATCTGTTTTGAAATATTTAAGATTGGTTCCTAGGGGAGAGTATTTAATTTTATCTTTTTCATCTGTAAATCCTTTTATAACCTTTTTTAGTCTTGGATAACAAATCTTAGTACAGATACCTCCTTCGTCGTTTGTGCATAGGATAAATTTCCTATTTCCATTATCATTTTTATTGAGTTCTAAAGTCGCTTGGCCCGTAGTTCCAGATCCTGCAAAAAAATCCAGAATTATAGAATTTTTTTGAGAAGATATTTCTAAAATCCATTTGATCAGACTGAGCGGCTTGGGATTATCAAATTCCTTATCTCCTAGTAATTTTTTTAATTCATTATTGGCTTCTGTCTGAGATATATTTGTAATTACCGAGGAAGGAGTTATCGGCTGCGGTTCATCCAGAAATTTTTTTAATCTTGGTACGCTCTTACCGCTACCCCAATATATTCTTTTATCTTTGTCGAGAATCAGGAAATCGTCATAGGAAATATGCCACTGTCTTTTTATTATTCTTCCGCTAGGTGTTGTTATCGAATAATAATTTTTCCCTTTTGGGTTAGATTTATCCTCAGATTTACAAATCTCGCAGCTCATCCAATCTCCTCTCGGATCATTGTCCACATTTCCATATTGATTTTTTGTTTTCTTTAGGCGAAGAGGTTTATTAAATTTCAGACTATTTCTATCTTTGTAACATACTAAGATGTATTCGTGGTCCAATCTGAATCTGTGTGTTATTTTCATTTTTCCTTGACCAGCAGTGCCTTCTTCCGGAATCTTATACCATATCATTACTTCTACATTCTTTTCTCCAAATATCTCGTCGCATAATAGTTTTAATTGAGATAATTCTATGTCATTGATTGAGATAAACAGGACTCCCGATTTAGTCAAAAGCTGTTTTGCTAAATTTAGTCTTTTTGCCATAAAACCGATCCATTTTGAATGGCGGTATGCATCTTCCTTGTCAACAAAACGATCATTGTATATAAAATCTTGGTTACCTGTGTTGTATGGCGGGTCAATATACACGACATCAATCTTACCTTTATGGGTATAATTTAAAACTGAGAGCGAATGATAATTATCTCCTTCAATGAGAATATTTACTGGGTTTTCTTGCTCTGTTAGAATTTCCTTTTTAGTATCTTCAGCAAGAACAGGTAACTGTTCTTTACACAATTCAAAAACTTGTTCGGGATTATCCTCCCAAACAAGTCCATATCGTTTCCTGGATTGAAGTTTTTTTATCTTTGTTTCAAGCTCTGAAATACGAGTTGAAAGCTCTTTTTCTTTTGTATTTTGCGACATAGCAGGGATGGTTTCTATGTTGCTAGCAGGAACACTAAGCCCCCCGCCAGCATAGAACCTTTCGGTTCACACATCTTTTCAGATATGCCCATCCCTGAGTTGCTGAACGAGGGGTTCAGTGTCAGGGATGGTAATTTTTGCCATACTTTAAAGGTTCTCTTTAAGGGTTAGGCTATTAAGTTATGTTTTGATTGTATCATAATTTAGCAGAAAATGTATAATTATAAGGCTATAACTATAATCAAAAAGCTGCGAATTGAAATTCCAAATCATCTACACCACAAAATTCAGTTAGATTTCTTTCGAGTTGTCCTTGACTGGATTGGAAAAAGCTAGCATTGAGGCCTCTCGGTCGGTCTCACTAACGTGTGCTGTAATTATACACTTTGCGCGAACCTTTTTCGAGCGGAACTAATGCGGACTCGGCAGGGCGAAACAATTGGCTGGGGATATGGATTCGCCCTGCCTCGGCTCTTTTCCCGCCCGCAGGATGGGTCTGGGGAGGAATGCGGGCGGGATTCGGACTGGGGGTTTCGGATTTCAAAAATTCGCCACTGGATTTCGTGCCAATAAAATTGGCGCACCGCAGATATTATTCAAATAAAGACACAAACCAATACCAAATTTTTTGAAAAACACTTAACTTTTCTACCGGCACAGGTTCTGGAGAAGGTTCTGGCGTTGATGCTGGGGTAGGATTTGGAGTAGGCGTTGGCGTTGGCGTTGGGATAGGTGTCGATTTAATCTCCGAATCTTGAAAGGAAATAATGTGATTAACATATGTTCCCATACCCCAATCAAACATTGTTGTATCATCACTTCTTTGTTTAAAATCACTACTATCGAGTAAGGTGATGGATTTAATCAAATTTCTGGTTGGCGTATAAGATTGTCCCGGAGACAATCGAAATGATTTACCATCTAATTGATAATTCACTTCCATTTTACACCTATCATTTTTATCACATTCCAATTCTTTCCCTGCTTCTACAATAAGTTTGCTATTGCCGTACGAATAATCTCCATAGCTGTCATTCACGGCCGCATACTGCAATTTTCCACTTCGTGTAAATAATCCAGAAAATCCATAACTACAAACATAGAATTGTGGCCCCGTGATGATAATGTCTCCTTTTTGAAGGGAAATTTTATCAAGGACTTTTGTCGAGAGTGAAATTTTGTTCACCCACTCGCTATATTCTAATTGTGGTTTCTCCGAAAGGCGGAAATTATTTTTTACATAAACATCAACGGTATTCACATACCTATCAATGCTAATTATTTGGTTGGTAGTAAAATCAGAAGTATCAAATGTATAAACATTATCTAGTAGAATTTCAGAATACGATTCTTCTTTAGTAACAGTGTCTATTGTGCCAACAACAGGGAAAGTTTGAGCGCAAGAAAGTGCCTCAGCTTTATTGCTGAATGACGATGCCATCATTACCGCTATAAGTACTGGGAAAATAATTTTAGACTTCATGGTATTATCATACCAAATTTTTGGCGTTTACGCCAAGTGCCTTAGCAACTTTCTGAACTGTTAAAAGTGATGGATTTCTTGCACCCCTTTCTAAACCGCTAATATATGTTCGGTGGACGCCTAAAATTCTTGCAACATCGCCCTGCGATAAATTCTTCTTTAAGCGCACTTCTTTGAGTTTTTTACCAAATTTTATAATTTCGTTGCTCATAGGGGAATTTATCCACACTTGCAAGAATTTTAGCAAATGATGTATGATTGGTCTATGGAGAGCAATTACTCTACATTATTAAAAGGGAGAATAACTGATGTTGTGTGCGCACGGGAGGGTGGGGCAAACACAACTCCACTTTTGAGTTCTGTGGTGCATTCTGCAAAGCAAAAAACTTATAATTCTTTTTTGCTTCTGCAAAATATGAAATCCAGTGGCGAATTTTTGAAATCCGAAACCCCCAGTCCGAATCCCGCCCGCATTCCTCCCCAGACCCCTCCTGCGGGCGG
>Ga0155104_127_pt1 | contig 27043 bp, 25 predicted proteins | sample RifCSPhighO2_01_FD_106072 | JGI IMG/M metagenome (GOLD analysis project Ga0155104, IMG submission 106072) | Candidatus Nomurabacteria bacterium RIFCSPHIGHO2_01_FULL_38_19 | reverse complement strand
TTTTCTTTTTGGGGTTGCCGAGTGAAGCGAGGCGGTGGCGTGGCTTTCGTGGAGCGTACGGCTTAATTTCAAGCCACCACGTGCTCCGCGCGTGGCACATCAGCGATTTTGGAAATAGGTTCGAGCTTGGTACAATAAAGACACCACAAACGAACTAAATGAATACTAAAAACTTAGCCTTAAAAATCTCCAAAGAGGTTTCATATGTAACAGACACTCTTGAAAAAGCCGGTTTTGAGGCCTACCTGGTCGGTGGCTGCGTTCGCGATCTTATAATGGAGAAAGAGCCTAAAGATTGGGATATCACCACCAATGCCAAGCCAGAGCAAATTATGGCTCTTTTTGAAAAAACAGTATATGAAAATACCTTTGGAACTGTTGCGGTAGTCGTTTCACGAGAAACCTCTCCCAAATCCTCCTCAAAGGGAAGAGCCCCTTCTTCTTTGGAGAAGGCGGGGAATGAGACTGTTATAGAAGTTACGCCTTATAGACTTGAGGGAAAATATACTGATTTTAGACACCCAGATGAAGTAAAATTCGCTGAAACACTAGAAGATGACCTTAAAAGACGTGACTTTACTATAAGTGCTATGTCCTATAGAAAAGGACATAGTGAATCAGGGATAACGGACATCTTTGGTGGCTTAAAGGACATTGAGAGTAAGACATTAAGGACAGTAGGAAATCCAGATGAACGCTTCAAGGAAGATCCGCTTAGAATGTTACGTGCTGTTCGTTTTTCTGTGCAACTTAATTTTTCTATTGCTTCAGAAGTTATGGAAAGTATTTTAAAAAATGCGGACTTGCTAAAAAAAATCTCCGCAGAACGTATTCGGGATGAGCTGGTAAAAATAATTATGTCCCAGAATCCGAGCGGGGGGGTGGTTATGCTTCAAAAATTGGGACTCTTAAAAAATATTATTCCGGAATTGGAAGAGGGGATGGGTTGTTTCCAATCGGGTGAACATATTTATGATGTTTGGAATCATTCACTTTACGCGCTACAACATGCGGCAGATAAATGTCCACCGGCTGGTAGATGGCCTTTAGAAATAAGGTTGGCTGCGCTTTTTCACGATATTGGGAAACCTAAATCTAGAAGATTAGCCGACGGGAAGAAACCGACTAAAAAGAAGTACACTTTCTACGGTCATGAAGTAGTAGGCGCCCGAATGACAAAAAAAATAATGGAGCGGTTAAAATTTCCTAAAAAGGAAATTAAATTTGTTGAAAAGCTTGTGCGCAATCATATGTTTTTCTCTGACACAGAATTGATAACCCTTTCGGCCGTGCGGAGAATTATCGCCAAAATAGGACCCGCCGACGCCAAGGCTTTGGCGGGCAAGCAAGAAAACCACCCCATTTGGGATTTAATGAAGGTTAGAGAATGTGATAGGGTGGGGACTAACAAAAAAGAGACGTCCTATAGACTGCGTAAATATTTTGCGATGATAGAAGAAGCTCTGCGAGACCCAATATCCGTTGGTCAGCTTAAAATTAACGGAGAATTTATGATTAAAGAGCTCGGCATTAAACCCGGACCTAGAATGGGCTGGATGCTAAACGCGCTCTTGGAAGAAGTGTTGGACGATCCTTTAAAAAACACGACAGAGCATCTTTCAGAACTTGTAAAATCGCTTAATATGCTCGGCGACCCTGAATTAAAAACCCTAGGTGAGCGCGGCAAAGAAAAAAAAGAAAAATTGGAAGAGAAAGAAGTCGCCCAACTCCACCAGAAACACGGCGTAAGAAAATAAGCCTATAAACAAAGACTCTTTTACCAATTTTAGCAATAAGAAGCGGTCGCGTACTAATGCTAAATTAGCTTTTAAATAATATTTTAAATAATATTAATCCGCGAAGTGGCCGTGAATATCTTCGCCGAAGAAGAAACCGTGAAGTTTTTTTAGAATAGTTTCAAAGAGACGAGTGCTGTGAGAAAATAAATTAAATATAACAGCTAAAGTAAATAAGCTGAGGGAAAATTTAATACTCCCAAAAGATAAAAGTATGGCCAAGAAGGCAAAGACTACCGGAAACAAAGTGCGGATAGTACTGCCGCGAATTTCTCTTTTGCTTATTTCCGGATTTTTTATATGTTTGGAATACAAAACATATCTGCGCATCCAATATAAGACCAAGCCAATTAAAATTATATGTACGCCAAAAATCACCACCGCTAGTTCATTTTGATTGTACTGCCCGAGAATGCTGGCAGAAAACGGCACTAAGCTTATTAACATAAAAAATAGAGCATTGATATTGGTGAGTACCGAGTCCACTGTTTTGGCATAAACTGAAACGAAAAAGTGTTGCCCGCGCCAATAAGTGAAAAGCAGAGCAAAACTTAAAACATAACTCAAGAAAAGTGGCAGTAATTCTTTGATAGCCAGCCAAAGACTCGCATTGTCTACTGGCCCAAAAACAGTCGGAACTTTAATTTCAAAAACTAGAATCGTCATAACGATGGCAAAGATTCCGTCTGAAAGCTGAGCTAGCCTGGCCCGGTTCATATAAAAATAATAGCACAACTTCACAATTTACCAAACTCGTCGCAGGTATAGTTTTTAATAGACTTTGCGCAGGCGGGTAGCCGAGCAAGAACAAATTTTCAGCAGAAAATTATGTGTGTCTGTCAAAAACTTAGACCAAGAAAGAGTTTGGGTTTATATTTCAACCGAAACTGGGCAATGGTCGGAACCCACAACTTTCGGTAGAATTTCAGCTGATTTAATTCTTTTTGCTAACTTACCGCTAGCAAAAATATAATCAATCCGCCAGCCGACATTGCGCGCTCGCGCGTTGGCGAAGTGGCTCCACCAAGTATAGTGTCCATTGCCTTTGGTAAAAATACGAAAGGTGTCCATGAAGTCAGCGTTCACCATTTTTTGAATACCTTCGCGTTCTTCTTTGGTGAATCCTTTTCTGCCGGCATTTTCTTTCGGCCGGGCAAGGTCGTCTTCAGTATGAGCAACATTCAAGTCTCCGCAAAATATTACCGGCTTTTTTTTATCAAGCTCACGTATATACTCTAAAAACGCCGGGTCCCATTTTTTATAACGAAGGGACAAGCGCGAAAGATCGTCTTTGGCGTTGGGAGTATACACACTTACGATATAAAATTTTTTAAACTCTAGCGCAATAACCCGACCTTCAGTATTTGGGTTTCCATATCCGTCATTATTTAATTTGTATTTTTTGGCAATCTTTTCAGATATATCAAGCATCACTCCTAATGGCTTCTGCTTCGTAAAAATGGCAGTCCCACTGTATCCTTTGCGAGAAGCAACGTTCCAATACTCTTCGTATTCCGGCAAGTCTACTTCGCTCTGATGTCTCTCTGCTTTGGTTTCCTGCAAACAAATAATGTCTGGCTTATATTTTTTTACAAATGGCACGAAAAATCCTTTTTTGTGCAACGCCCGAATACCATTTACATTCCAAGAAATTATTTTCATATTAGATGTATCTAAATTTTATACTGTTAATAATATCACGAATATGCTAAAATATTATTATGAACCAACTAACCGCTGTTAAACTTTCACCTACTATTGAAAAAGTGTCTTTCCGCAATATGATACCGGAAATTCCTTCCACAACATATGGAACTTTTGGACTATATAGGTATCCTGCCAAATTTATTCCTCAGATTATCGCTTTTATTTTGAAAGAATACGGCTACCCTAATATAAAAATAATTGATCCATTTGCAGGTAGTGGAACAACCGGGTTGGTTGCTAGAATATATGGTTTTGATTATGAAGTTTGGGATCTTAATCCCATGTTAGCTCTGCTTCATAATGCCGCGACAATGTCTCCACAGGGAATTGACACAGAAGAACTTATCAATCAAATCATGTCTTTTAATAAACCTTTTATTCCAAATTGGTCTAAAATTTCCTACTGGTATCCAGAGAAGGTTATTCCTATAATCTCTAATTGTTGGGGATTTTATCATAACAATAGTAATGAAAAACTTAAACAACTAATTTTAACACCACTTCTTAAACTAACACGAAGGTACTCCTATAATGACCAGCAACGCCAAAAACTTTCAAGGTCATCAATGGCAATAAAAAAAGCAAATAAATTAGTTGAAAAGCAAGATTGGCAATCATTCTTTTATAAAACACTTTTAAATGAAATCTATACGGCTAATAAAAAATTTAAAGAATACGGAGAATTACAAAAAACCAAAATACCAAAAGGAACCGTTAAAGCCGGAATAGACGCTTTCAATGAATCTAAAAAATTATCATTGAATAAAAATAATTGTTGGAATTTTTTGATAACTTCTCCTCCCTACTTACAAGCGCAAGAATATATAAGAAATTCAAAAATGGATTTATTCTGGCTTGGTTACAATGAAAATCAGGTTAGAGAACTTTCCAGAAAAGAATTGCCATATGGAAAGGTGGAAGAAATCGAAATTTGTTCGCCTTTGTATTTTAGTTATAGAGATAAAATAAAAGAACCTCATCTAAAAAAAATGTATGAACAGTATTTTCATGGTGTTCTGGGAACGTTAACTCAGTTGTCTAATCATATTTCGGATTATTTATTTTTATTTGTTGGGTCAGCATCTGTTCGTTCCATTCCTATTCCCATAGACAAAATTTTTATAGAACACTTTGAAAATTCAGGATGGACTCATGAGAAAACTTACAGCGACTCAATTGTGTCTAGGGTGCTGTTTAGATCAGAAATTAATCCAGCAAATGGCCTTAAAGATAAACGAATTTTAACAGAACAACTGGTAATTTTGAGAAAAAAGTATTAGTATTGAAACCATGAATAATAACGATAGGGTAGAAATAGGACTACAAGCATCTGTTGAGGGTTTTGCCAATGAACACATTACTGCTGGTATTTTGATGAAAAGATATAAGAACGTATCTTTGGTTGATTTGCCTTTATCTCCATACGATATAATAATAGTTTTTAAAAGGGGCAAAGGAGAAGATATAATTCGTGCTCAAGTAAAAACAGCAAAAAAGACTGTAAAATTTACAGGTGGAACACGTGGAGGTGCTGATAGATTTTACAAATCGGATGTTAAAGTTTATAGACAATCAACTAAAACGGCCGATGTCGTTATAGGAATTGAACCTGACAAAAACGAAAATAAATTTAATCTTTATTTTATACCAACTATTCTTATAGAAGCATTAAACCAAGATAGCATTTTTATAAATAAAATCGTAGAACTAAAAGACAATTACGAAATTTTGGAAAAGTGTAAAGACAAAAGTTATGTAGAAAAATTTTGTAGAAAATACAGTATTCTAAAAACTTAACTTTTTAAACTAAATTTATTTACTTTTTGTTGTGAAACCTTTTATGTATATCTCTTAAATGCTTATCGGTGACGTGAGTATAAATTTGCGTCGTACCAATATTAGCATGACCCAAGATGGCTTGAACAGAACGCAAGTCGGCGCCGTTACTTAGTAAGTCGGTTGCGAAGCAATGTCTGATGATATGTGGCGTAACTTTTTTTGAAATACCTGCTTTGATGGCGTGTTGTTTTACAATTCTTTCAATTGATCTTTTGGTTAGAGATTTTATTTCTTTTATTTGATTCCCAACTTGTACAAACAAGGCATCGCTTATATCTTTGCGAGCTTTCAGATATGTCCTAACCGCGTTCTTGGCGTCGTCCGATATAAATACCACCCGCACCTTTCCGCCCTTTCCACGAATGGATAATTCAGGAGAAGACAGGTCAAGGTCGGATGTCAAGGAACATAATTCCGAAACGCGGAGTCCAGTGGAAAATAAAAGTTCTAAAATCGCCTTATCTCTCAAATCTTTGATATCTCCTCCGCTTGGAGAGCTGAGTAATCTCCCGAGCTCTATTGGGGTTATCAAATCTAGAGCTCTTTCATTAATTTTTGCCAACTCTATGCGTTCCGGAGCAATTGATTTTATATTTTCTCTAGCTAGATATTTTAAAAATGCCCGTATGGCAATCAAATAATAATTTTGAGTTTTTTTGGATAAAGTATCCCCGGCGGCTCTATTGTTGCCGGTTGACTGTCGGTTGAGCCAAAGACGAAAATCCCTTATTGCGGCGTCATTTATTTTTTCTGGACTGTCACTTTTTATAAATTCTAAAAAACGAGTGAGGTAATGGTCGTAATTCTCAACAGTTTTGAGTGACCGGCCTTTTTCTATCTCAATGTATTCTAAAAATCTAGTTTTGAGCTGTTTTAAGGATGCCATAAGATGATTATATCACGTCGCACAATATATTTTATACAACAAAACTAGTTTGTCGCATAAAATCCCAAGGTTGTGCAACATTAAAATATCGCACAACCTTGGCTCTAAATGAGTTGCTTTTTCAAGCATTTTGTGCTAGTATGTAAACATGTTAGCTACGAAGAAAAAGCAGGCAATTATAAAGAAAAGTCAGATCCACGATAAAGATACGGGTTCTCCGGAAGTGCAGGTGGCTATCTTGTCTACCCAGATTAATGAATTGGCAAAGCACCTCAAAAAGCACAAAAAGGACAATCATTCCCGTCGTGGCCTCATCAAGATGGTAGCAGACAGGCGCACGCATTTAAAATATTTAGAACGCAAAAATAAAACTCGCTATACTGCTCTTATGAAGAAAATGGATCTGGCGTAGCAGTTAGGCACTAAGCACTAGGCACTAGCAATTAAATATTACCTAGGTTATTATTAGCTAAGGCCTAAAGCCTAATAGCTAGAGCCTATTATTTTATATGACTGTAATTAAACATAAAGAACAAAGAGTCGGGGTTTTTATAGATACTCAAAACTTATACCACTCGGCTCGCAACCTTTATAAGGCGCGGGTGAATTTCGGCGCGGTTTTGAAAGATGCCGTAATGGGCAGGAAGCTCGTGCGCGCGGTCGCCTATGTCATTACCACCGAAGCCGGAGATGAAAAAAACTTTTTTGAAGCCTTGAGCAAGCTCGGCATTGAAACCAAGACAAAAGACTTACAAATATTCGCCGGCGGTGTCAAGAAAGGAGATTGGGATGTGGGTATAACCGTTGACGCTATTACCATGGCACCTAAACTAGACGCGGTTATCTTAGTTTCAGGCGACGGCGATTTTGTACCACTGGTAGAATATCTGAGAGTGCATTCAGGAATTCAAGTAGAAGTGGTTTCTTTCGGTAAATCAACTTCCGGTAAATTGCGTGAAGTCGCGGCCGATTTCGTAGACCTCTCCGCAAATCCGAGGAAATATTTAATTGGAACCAGATAGAAATAAATCTCGTTTTGTGTTATTATAATAATAGAGTTATGACCATTCACGAATTCATAAAAAAAAGACCTTATCTTGTTTGGTATGTGAAAGACTTGGGCAAACTCGACGAGTCATCAATAGTGGAGCATGTCTTAAATTATGGTAATTGGGATGATGTGCAAGAAATGATTAAGATTTTGGGACTTTCTAGGGTTGCTGATATTTTTCGAAAAAAATCAATACCCTCAGAAATGGGACGACAAAATTATCGCCCGGAAATAATTAACTATTTTAATTTATACTTCAACAAACATCTTCTCCAAAATGCATGAAGAAATATTAACAGCGGAACAGCGTGCGTTTCTGCCGATGGTAAAATCTTTTAACAAGAATTTTAGGTTAGTCGGCGGCACTGCTATCGCTTTCCATATAGGTCACCGCCGATCAATCGACTTTGACCTATTTTCCCGTAAACCATTCAAAAACTATCAACTGCGAAAACAGATTGGAATATTTTCCAAAATCGATCAAGAAATAGTTGATCGCCCCGGAGAGCTAACTTTCCTTTGCGCCGGAGTCAAATTTACTTTTTACCAATATCCCTTTGACATAGAATATGGGGAGAATTTTGAGAACGTAATTCAAATGCCAGACCTGCTCACTTTAGCGGCCATGAAAGCCCACGCGTTAGGAGGCAGGGCAAAATGGAAAGATTACGTGGATTTATATTTTATCCTGAAAGATTTTTACAGCTTACCGGAAATAGCCAATAAGGCCGTAAAACTTTTCAAAGGTGAGTTTAATGAAAAACTATTCAGAGTGCAGTTAACATATTTTAAAGATATCAGCTATGCCGAGCCGGTAGAATTTATGCCCGGCTTTGAGGTTGCAGATGAAATAATTAAAAAAGGACTTATGGAATTTAGCTTAGTAGTATAAAATGAGGGACCTTTTCTCGAATCTTATCAGTAAAGAAAGGAATCAAATTTTAGAAAGATGTGAGAACTTTTTTGTTTTTTTGCTTTCATAAATTCAATTCTAATTCATTGTAATTCAAAAGAGAATTCACCATAGAAATTTAGTGTTAAATACTAAAAAAGATATAATAAAATGAACATGAAATATAGTAACCTAGAAGAAGTTGCCTTAAGAGATCCAGAAACAGTTGCATATGAAACAACCGTTGAAGAACTGGAGAAAAAAATACGTTTGTTAGACTTAGAGATAAAAGAATTGGAAGCAACGAGAGCAGAAGCAGAAGAAATAGGTTTAAACACGGAAACTGGAGCCATCAATATTGCAAACCTAATAAAAGTAACCTCCAAAGAAGATGAAGAAGAAATAAAACAAGAATCGCCACAGACGACTGTGTCAGAAGCTGTTGAAGCAGGAGTTATAGAGAGTTTAAATGACAAAACTATTGTATTACCAGCCAAAGAAAAAACTACAGGACTTCAAAGAGTAAGGAGAAAAGTGAGAAATATTCTTCTTGGTTTGTTTGTTGTAGCCAACTTCGGAGCAAATACCAGTTTTATGCCCAAAAAATCAATGGAGGCCCGCGCATATGACAGCATAGAAGTAAAAGATCTGAAGGCTTGGGAACAACTTAAGCTGTTCCAAGACGAAATAAATAAACTTAATAATATTAGGATAATAAACGAAGCAAATAAAAATTCAAACAAAATGTATTTAATAGTCGATAAATCAGTAGGTCTTGCACACCTATATCAAGGTGACAATCTTATCTCTACTTACGAAGTCGGTACTGGACAAAGAACCGGAGACGATCAGACTAAAACAATCGTTGCGGACAAAAAAGTATATTGGGATAAAGGTAACAAACAAACAGGTGCTGGTATATACACCGTAAACAAAAGAGGAAAATATGAAGGTTCTACATCTTTCACAATGCTCAACGAGAGAGAAATAGAGGTCCCAACTGCGTTTCATAAAGCACCCAGTGTAAGAAATATATTTTTTAATAATAGAAATATCGCCGATAACAGAATGTCTAACGGTTGTTTTAACTTTCAAGCAAGATCTTTGGATGATCTAGGGCGCCAAAAAGGTTTTGGTAAGGGAACAAGGGTATATGTTTTACCAGACAATCCTCATAATAAATTTCAAATAGTGGATGGGGAATTGAGATTTATATCAAACGAGCAGAATGTGAACAGGACGATTAGACCATACGAAGCAAAACCTATAATATTAAAAGCTGAAAATGTTAACGACCACGGAAAAGAATTTTTACAAACAATTTCTAAAGTTAAAGTAGAGTTGATGGGCCTATATCCAACTGTGTCGAATGACGTTTACAACCAACTAGCAAAAATAGCTTATGGAATCTTCGGGCAAGAAAGCAGTTTTGGCACATATGGTGGCGCTAGAGGACAATACGGAAAAATCACTGACCTAGTCGGAGCGATATTGGGTAAAAATGTTAGTGCTGGAGTTACACAAATAAGAATAACCTCAATAAATCCTAAAATAAAAGAAGCTTTTGATATTAAAACAACAGAAGATTTGTTCGACGACAAAAAGGCGGGTGTTGCGACAATGTCATTGTTGTTAGATATATATACAACAAATATTCCAGATGACCAAAAACCAAATTTCATATATTTAACAGCGTTTTATTACAACAACCCACAGGGTTCTAAAAAAACAATGGGAACAAACGAAAAGTCAGACTCCGTTTATGTAAAAAAGGTGTTAGGATACACAGAAAGGGTCACGGTTTACTGCCAGGTTCCAAACTAGTAAACGATAAAATAAAAAGAAATGGAAATAAAACAAAACTCAGCAGAAGCCTCTGGACTCACGCAAGACAACGAAGAAAAGCTAGATTATGAAAGAAGAGTTGCGGGGATAGAGAAACAGATAAGGATACTAGACCAAGAGATACGCAAACTAGAACTTATAGAAAAACTTGCAAAAGAGAAAGAGGAAAAAGAAAACTCAAGTGCGCAAGGAGAAAAAGAAGATACTGACAGAAAAACAAAAAAAACATCCAGAAGAAAATTTATAAAACAAGGTACACGGCTTGTTGTCGGAATGATGCTAGGAGCTGAAATAATTGGTGATAATAAAAATATGAGGAAAGTCCCTGCGCCTCCTACTGAAAAAAAGTCCCCAGAAAAAACACTCGAAGAAGAAATAGAAGATTGTAGAAAAATTATTAAAAATGAAAAATTCGAAGAAATTTTGAAAAACCCACGCCTGGTGTCAGCTCTTTACTACTCACAGCAAGCGATAGAAAACATGGCACCACCCCACGAGAGTAGAACTCAAAAAGTAATTTGGAGCCTGCACTCCCTTATCACAAAAGAATTTAGAGACAATTATATTCAGTATCTAAAGAACCTTGTGAAAGAACAAATTTCACATAGATATTGGTTAAATTTACATGTACAATCTCTGCCACTCGATAAAATAAGTTTCGGAAAAGATATAGAAGAAAACCACCAAGACGCCATCGACCTGTTTATAGAGGAGGGCTCGCCGATACGTTCAATGTCGGGAGGTATCGTGGTGCTTGCCGAAAATGGTTGGAAAAAAGATGACAAATTGTCTACTAGTTCAGCATTTGGTGGAAATACAATAATCATATTCAGTCCATACGATGAGTCGTTTTACCGATACGCGCATATGGAAGAAGCGAAAGTGGGCGCAGGAACGGTGTTATCAAGAGGAGAACAAATAGGCACAGTGGGACACACAGGAATTAACGCTTCGAAAAAAGGACATGGGCGACATTTGCATCTTGAAATAAATAAATATGACAGAAAAAATGAGAAAATTGTGCCGTGTAGTGTGGTTGATTTAAAAAATAAACTAGAAACTCTCCTAAAAAGAATCAAAAGATAAAACTTGACAAAATAAAAATAAAAGTGTATAATACACACTATATCCGAGGGTAAAGTTAGTATAAAAAAATCAAAGAATATATAATATAAATTATACATGAGCAGTAAACTAGAAAAAGTACAAATAAATACAGGCTCACTGGAAGAAAAAAGAGCTGAGCGCGCCAGGCTCAAGCTAGAGTTGGCGGAGGTACGCCAAAAAAGACGCTCGAGGTTAGCAGAAATAAATACAGCTAGAATGAGAGTTTCTATCGAAAAAAGTAAACTTGATAAGAAAAAAGAGGTAGACTTTACATCAAGTAAAGTAGCAAAAGAAGAACGCTTGGCAAGACTGGTAGAGATTCGAAAATCAGGACTACCAGAACAGTCGGAAGCGACAACCAGGAGTTACCCTCCTATTAATGTAGATATTCGCGCGGGCGACTATACGCCTGCATTAACAGTTGCAGAGCAAGCAAGAAAAGTTGAGCAAGAAAAAATATTAGATCAAATTTTTGTAGATAGGATAATTTCTTACCAAGGAGAAAATTATAAAGTTACAGGGCTTCCAAGTGAAGGAAATAAAAATAAATATATATTAGAACATTCAACCGGTAAACCAATATATAAACTTACCAAAGAACAACTGACGGCACAAATCGAAAATGGGAATGCGGAATTGGTTCCATCTACACCTTCATCTGAACTTAAACCACATGACCCAGTTTTAGAGGAAGCAGAAGACAAAATTCCACCGCCTCCAGATTTTAAAACATCCACACCAACACCAAAAATACCAAAGCCTTTAGAGACAACAGCACAAACCCCTAGCCGACTTGAATCAAGTGCAGAAGTGGTACGGGAAGCTAGAGAAAGGCAAGAACCACAAAAAGAAACAACAATTTTTACGCTTGGTGAATTAGACGCAAGTCTAAGGGAAATTATAAGCGGGTATGCCAATATTAAAAGCATAGATGTTCTGGAATTTATACCTCAAGATGATACTCTGCTTATTCACGCAATAATAAACGCCAGAAAATTGGGTATAAAAAGCAGGATAGAATTGCATGCGGTCCTGGTGAATAAAGGGGGTAGCATAAAAATACAAGGATATTCCCTAACCGCCACCCAATCAGAAGAAAAAATAAGAGAACTATTTGCCGAACATATAGACTCGATCGGAACAGAAATAAAAAAACAAATTGAAAAAAAAGAAGGCAAGAAAGTTGAAAAAGTGGAAATTGTAAACGGGGAGCTGAAGGTTACTTTTGAGTCAGATGTGCCCTTGAGGGTGGGTAAAACTTTAACACCTATTACTCAAACTCCAGAAGAAATAGCAGAGCAAGTGGAAGAAGGACTATTGCCAGAACAGTCGCCCGCTACGCGCAGACGTTACACGCCTATTGATGTAAATATTCGGGCTGGCGAAAAGCCTGAGCACTCAGCAGAAATTAGAAAAAAGGAAATTAAGCAGTTAAGGAAAGATTATGAGGCTGAACAAGCTCTAATACTAAGACTAGAAAAACAGCTAGAAGAAATTCGAAACAAAAAAGCTGAAACAGAATTATTGGAGTTGCCAGAAGACATCAAAAAGATTATTGATGAAGAAATGGATAGCCTAAGAAAATCTGAGAAACGTTATGAAGTAAACGGCCCAGATAATATGCTTGAATTTACAAGAGCTGAAATAAAATTGTTAGAATCTGACCCAATAAAATACTTCACTAGGGAAAAAACCAAAGCTGAGGGAATGGTTAGGTAGGTTTCGACAACTGAGAATTACAAGGACAAAGAGCAAGAGCGGGAAAAGTCAAAAGCTGGCTGGACGAAAGAGATTGAACAATGGGAAAGAGTGCTAGATGCATTGGAAGTTGCAATTCGTGAAAATAAAAAATAATTATAAATTTTATGGAAAGACTAAATAAAACTGAAGCAGAAATAGAGAAAGAGCTTGACGAGGCAAGAAAAAGAGCTCAAGGATTTGAAGAACGACTGAGGGCGCTGGAAACAGGCAACGAAACCCTTGCAGAAAGAGATTCTAGTCAATTTATAAGACCTGAAGGTGACGAGAGACCTCACTTAACTCCGACAGTTTTTGAGGACGAAGAAACCGAAGAAGAACCAGCTCCAGCTCCAAGAACACTGACTCCGGAAGAAAAGTACTTGGAAGAACAGCTAAGATTGGCTAGAGAAGGATACGCTACAGAATATAAGAATTTCATGATGAATCAGAGAACAAAATTCAGTCGTGCTGTAATGTTTATTACTGGTGGTACTGCCCCAGATTCAGCAATCCCAAAAAAACTACAGAACCTAGAATTAGAATACGACAAGGCTGCAGTGGCGCTCGGACAAGAGATGTACAGAGCAAAGCAGAGTGAGTACAGTTATTTATCACTTTCACTAGAAGATAGGGAAATTGAATTAAGCCGATACAAACAAACTGAAATTTTCAAGAGAGTTATAATTCAAGAGCAGGAAGAACTAAACAAGCTTAAGACAGAAAACTTACCTCCAAAAGAAAAAAATATCTTAAAAAAAGGCCTGGATTGGTATTTGCAACTAGGGCGGGGAAAAAAGATTCTCATGGCTTTCGTACTATCGGGAGCATTTGCTCTTGCGGTTACTCCTGGGGCAGTGGCAGCGGCAGGTGGTGGAGTTACGTGGTTCGGTATAAAAGTTACACGTACAATTGCAGGTGTGGGAGGAGGGCAAGGCGCGGGTAAAGCTATTGACCTCTTGATTAAAGACAAATCAGGAGAAAAAAGAGAAATCGCGGAAAACGAGTTGGCAAGAATGTTTGGAGGAGATGACGTAGCGTCAATTAGAAAACAATTCGCTTCCATACTAGAGCAAGAACAGAAAGCAAAACGAAATAGACTGATAGGTAAGGCTTTAGCTGGTTTAGTGGTGGGTGGAGCGGCGTCTTTAGGTACAGGTTATGGCGTAGGTAAGTTATTCTCTGGTACTGTGCCGGATCAAGTAAGTACTTCTGGAGGAAAAATTGTACCACCAGAGCCTGGAGCTAAAGTTGCTCCACTTGATACTTCCGCGCCGGCGTCGGGAGCTTCGCCATCTGGACCAGATACTACACCTCCCGCAACAGCAGGTAAAACAGCGGAGGAGCTTGCGGCTGAAGTGATGCCCGCACCCGAGGCTAAAGCCAGCGCTCCACTTATTGACACCACGGTACACCGAGGAGAAGGCGTGGAACACGCATTCATCAGACAGATTGAGCATAATCCAAAACTGGCGCAAGAGTTGGGATTTAAGGGGAAACTAGACGATGCAAAAGCGTTGCATGCATTCGCGCAACATGAAGCCCATGTCATAGCGTTAAAAACAGGATACGTGGATAATGCAGGAAATGAAGTCAGAGTAAGAGTAGCAGACAAAGCATCTTATGAAATTAAAACGGACAGTCAAGGAAATGTTACTGGAGTAGAAGAAAAATTAGACGGAAAATTGGTTGATGGAAAAGGCATAAATAAAGAATACGAATATCAATACAAAGGAAATCAAGAAATGCCTCCTAAGGCTGAAGTAGCGGAACATGTAACTGAAGCAAAGACATTGGCGCAGACAGAAACGACTGTGGGAGGTAAGGTAATAGAGCAATCTACGGCTGAAACATTGGGCCAGCAATCATCAGCATTTAAAAATACACTACCACAGGAACCAACACCTGCCCCAAAAACTATAGAGGAGGCAAAATCAAATGCGCTGAAAGCGTACGAAAAAGCAAAAGCTCACGCAATAGACGAACCAGTAGAGCATAAAACTGAAAGTTATGATGAGTTTAAAAATAGAACTACGACAACTTCCCAGTCTTCAAGTGAAATACTACAGAAACATCCCGGATTTGCAAAGAACTATTTTAAACTTCCAGTAGAAAAACTAGCTGCTGCTGCCCAAGTTTACGAAAGCAATGTGCAACACATGGCTAGTATCCCCGGACACGAATACGAGTGGGGGCTCGTTAAAAATTTACCGATCAATAGAGATGGCCGTTTTAGCGATATTGTAAATAACTACAACGAAGAAAGCCCTGTCGGAAAGTTGCTTCATAGGGCTTATGAAGTGACAGGACTCAAACCTAATTCGGGTTTTATATTTTCAAAAAAACAAAGCGTTGAGCAGTGGTTAATAAAAATGCTACAAAAAGCAGCAGAAAAAGGAACGCTGGATCAAGTAAAATTCTAAAAAATTTGGTATAATACTATAATTATTACTAGCTAAAAATTATGAATCCAATACAAAAAAATATAAAAAGTGTGCTTGAAATAGAAAACCTCTCGCCCGTGGAACAGAAAGAAATCATCCTACGAGTGGGGGGTATAATTTATCAAAATGTTTTGATGCGCGTGATAGAGACAATGACAGAAGAAAATCAAGATGAATTTGAAAAATTATTGGACAACAATGCACAACCTGAAGAAATTTTCACTTTTTTGAAAGACAAAGTGCAGGACTTTGAAAAAATAATTGAAGAAGAAGCCACTAAATTTAAAAATAAAACAGACAACATAATGAGTCAAATAGGCAACTAAAACAAAGTAACTCTGTGCTATATTGATAGCATGGATCACCTAAAAGGCTTAAACAACAAGCAGAAAGAAGCGGCTTTGCACACGCAGGGACCGCTTTTGATTGTGGCCGGAGCCGGAGCGGGAAAGACTAAAACCATAACCCATAGGATTGTGAATCTGATAAAGGAAGGGGTTGCTCCAGATAAAATTTTAGCTGTTACCTTCACCAACAAAGCTGCCAAGGAAATGCGCGAGCGGGTCGTCGAAGAAATCAGACGAAATGCCCAAGGGATACAAGAGCAAGACACTGTGCCCTTTGTCAGCACTTTTCATTCTTTGGGAGTTTACCTAATAAAAGAAAATGCAAGAACGTTCGGATTAACCAAATATTTTACTATTTTAGACGAAGACGATTCCACGACTTTAATTAAAGAGATAATGAAAGAAATAAGTATAGACCCAAAACAATATGAGCCGAAGAAAATAAAAAATATAATTTCACGGGAAAAAGGAAAATTCACCCATCTGGAAAATTACGCAGAAAGAGCAAAAAATTCTATAGAGAAAATAGTGGCGCAAGTTTGGGATTTGTATGAAAAGAAAAAAATGAAAGAAAATTCACTTGATTTTGACGACTTACTGTTAAAATCTGTAAAATTATTGAAGGAAAATCCAGAAATTAGGAAAATTTACCAAGAAAAATGGGAGTACATCCATATTGACGAGTATCAGGACACCAACGAAGTCCAATATTTGATGTCAAAATTGCTTTCGGAAAATAATCAGAACATTTGCGTTGTTGGCGATGCGGACCAAAATATATATTCATGGAGAGGCGCGAATATAAAAAATATTTTAAGCTTTGAGAAAGACTATCCGGATGTAAAAATAATTTTGCTGGAAGAAAATTATCGTTCCACCAAAAATATACTGGAGGCCGCGAATATTGTAATCAAAAAAAATAAATACCGGCCGGATAAAAACTTATTTACCAAAAACAAAAATGGAGAAAAAATAGGTTTATATGAAGCGCTGGATGAAACGGATGAAGCGGATTTTGTGGCGACAAAAATTTTGGAGATAGTGGATGGTTTTGCTAGTGAAGGACAAAATGTTCTTGAGCGAACCCTTGGTAGGAGCGACGGCGACGGACAGAGAAAATTTTCAGCAGAAAATTTTCGTGGTGAGAGCAAGAATATTTTGTCCGAAACGGCAATATTATACCGCGCGAATTTTCAATCCCGAGCGCTAGAGGAAGCGATGTTGAGATACAATATTCCATATCAAGTTTTGGGCATTAAATTTTTTGAAAGACGTGAAATCAAAGACACTTTGGCATACTTACGCTCCGCGCTCAATCCGCAAAGCCTCTCGGATATAAAAAGAATAATAAATTTTCCGGCGCGAGGCATCGGCAAAGTTACTTTGGCTAAACTCTTCGCCGGGGACACGGAGAATCTGCCGATAAAAGTGAAAATAAAAATTGATAATTTTTACAAAACTCTTGAAGCAATAAAAGAAAAAACAAAAAGTTCAAAAATAAGCGAAGTGATAAAATTTACGGTCAAAAAATCCGGCATTCAGGACTATCTATCAAATGGAACTGAAGAAGACATAGAAAGATTAGAGAACATAAAAGAGCTGGTTACCTTCGCGCTAAAGTATGACAACCTAGAAGACAGAACAGGTGTGGAAAGGCTTTTAGAAGATGCGGCACTGGCTTCCGACCAAGACAGTATAATGATAAATCAAGAAAAAACTGTAGAAAAAAAGGAAACAAATGCAGTAAAGTTAATGACAGTACACGCATCAAAAGGCCTTGAGTTTAAATACATTTTTATCACGGGCTTGGAAGACGGGCTCTTTCCCGCCTCCGCTAAAGCTTCGGCGGGCAAGCCACACGAAGACAGAGATGAAGAGGAGGAGAGAAGGCTTTTTTATGTGGCGCTCACTCGCGCCAAAGAGAAATTATTTTTGTCTTTTGCAAATTTCCGTACCATCTTCGGCGCGCGCCAGATAAACACTCCGTCAGAATTTATTTCTGATATTCCAAACAGCCTCTTAGAAAAGGAGGGTGAGAATGCAAAAATTAAAATAATTTATATTTAAATAGCAATTAGGCTCTTGGCATTAGGCTTTAGTAAAACATAAAATATGAAAACATCAAATAAAAACTACAGAGCTAAAAAATCACTAGGGCAGAATTTTTTGAAATCAAATCTGGCGCTTAAAAAAATTATTGAAGCGGGTGAAATAAAATTCGGTGATATTATTTTAGAAATCGGCCCGGGTAAAGGCGCGCTGACAGAGAAACTTTTGGAAAAGGTTCACCCCGCCGTGGCGGGGCAGGGGTTCGTGATAGCGGTTGAAAAAGATCGCGAACTCATAGAAATTTTAAAAGAAAAATTTTCCGAGCAGATAAAACTCGGCTCTCTTGTACTAGTACATGATGATATATTAGAACTTGATATTAAAAAGTATTCAAAAAATTCAAAAGAACTTCGTTATAAGATCATTGCAAATATCCCCTACAACATTACCGGCGCAATTTTAAAGAAATTTTTGACGGAGGAAAACCAGCCGGAAAGGATGATACTGATGGTTCAGCGCGAAGTAGCCCAAAGAATAATGGGTCGACCCCGCAACGACGGGGCAAGCAAAAAGGAAAGCCTGCTTTCAATATCCGTCAAGGCATACGGAGAGCCAAAGCTCGTAATGAAAGTGCCGGCGCGATATTTCTCTCCGGCGCCTAAAGTCGACTCGGCAGTAATAGTCATAAAAAATATCTCCCGCAAAATTTTTGAGACCCCACCTCAACCCTCCCCAAAGGGAAGGGATAAATTTGAGTCTTCCCCCTTGAAGGGAGATACAGAGGGGCTAAATGAAGAAAAATTCTGGAAAATAGTCAAAGCAGGCTTCGCTCACAAGCGAAAAAAGCTTGTCAGTAATCTAAAAAACGTTATTTTTCATAAAAATGCACATTTAAAAAACTTTGGGGATAAAAGAGCCGAAGATTTGTCGCTTTTAGAGTGGATAACGCTAATACGTTAATAAAAAGGCTGTTTTGGTTTTGCTTCAAGATAATATATTAAGGATAAAATAGACAGGCCAGTAGTGTGGGGGTTAGAAAACACAGAAAGATAGTTTGCCCTCCATCCCAGATCATTAGTAAAATTATCCTTTACGCGCTCAATCCATTCTTTTTTCACGCTCTCACCGTACCCAGCCCAGTAAAGTACTACTATACGCTCAGCATATAAATCACTGAAAGATGTATCATTTTTCTGTGCATCAATAATATAGCTCGTTACCTCTCCAATTGACTTTTGAATCTCAGAAGATATATAGCAACCATTATTTTTCAAAAAAAGCAGTCCAATCAAAAAGTGTGTGTCCCAATAGTTGCCTTTATGGTTGCTAAGCAACTCAAGCGCAGAAAAATCTTCGTCATCATACTCAGTCATGTCACAATATAGAGCTTTTAACAATACGGTGTCCCATGGATCCATCGCAGAGAGTTGATATTCGGGATTTATTTTATATGAATATCCTTTTAATTCTGAAAAATTGATAAAAATAACATTTTTTTCTCTATCTAAAAGCCTTATAAAAGGGTTGTTTTCATAAATATTTTCATGGTAAGAAATATCTTGCTCGTTTCTATGTTTAGTTATTTCTTTGAACAAAAAATATGAGTCTATTGAGAGATTCTTTATTTCGTATGGAGAATAAAATTCCATAGCTTTTAAGATAATGGGGTCGAATTCTGCATGCCTTTTTTGACTTTCGCGCTGGTTATATACTTTAAAGTTTATTAAAATTACCAGAGTAAAAATTACGAGAATAAGTATGGATTTTTTCATTTTTAATATAATCTAACAATTACTTACTATAAGCTTATATTACTATGTTTTACCGTCCTTGAATACTATACAAAATAACTTGTGAAAACCTTTCTATGGAGTATAATTAAACAATAAATAAAATAGCTTGGTTAAAAAAACATAAAAGAATACTTTTAGTCGTTTTGGCGGTGTTTTTTGTCGTGGCGCTTTTTTTTCTAAAAAATAAGACAACTTTTAAGAATGAGGCCACCGAGAGCGGTTTAGTTTATGGCGGCGCGGAGAAAATCGGAGACCTAGTCAGTAAAGATACCGACAAAGACGGCATCCTGGATTGGGAAGAGTCTTTGTGGGGAACCGACCCGACAAAAAAAGACACAAACGACGACGGAGTTTCGGACAGCGTTGAAATAGAAAAAATAAAATCTGTTCAAGTTAAAAATACAGCTGATTACGGAGGCGTTGCCTCCGTAGTATCGCAAGATACAGAAAATTTGACCGAGACAGACAAACTTAGTAGAGAACTTTTCTCTACCATAGCGACATTAAACCAGGTCGGCGACATAGACCAAGATACAGTAGATAAATTAAGCAGTTCTTTGGCTGAAAGAATACAAAATTCTACCCCAAAAAAAGTATTTTCACTTTCCGATATGAAAGTAATAAAAGACGACAGCGCCCAAGCTGTGAAAAATTATGATGAGGCGCTAAATAAAATTTACAACCAAAGCCCTATAAAATACACAGTGCTTGACGTATTGGCAAAATTCATTGTTGACGAAAACAACGTTGACGAGAGTGTGCTACCCCAGCTTGACCCACTCATTATACAAACAAATAAAATCATCTCTGCGCTGGTAAAGATAAGTGTTCCGCCAAGTCTAGCATCTTTACATTTGGAAGTAATAAATGAACTTCAAAAACTCTCAGAAAACATGAGCGATATAAGGACTTTTAACACTGATGTCGTAGTAGCATTCCGCGGCCTTACGCAATATGACACAACCACAGATGATTTACTCACAGCTATGTACAAGCTCGCCAGAGCAATAGATGAAAAATTGAATAATTAACGGTATAATAAATAACGACAGAGTATAAATTTCAATGAAAGTAAAAAATAAAATAATACAATTGACTTCTTTTCTTCTTGTTGTACTAATACTTATGCCATCAATTAGCATTTTGTTCTTACCCAAAAAGACTTATGCTATTCTTGTCCCAACTGAATGTCTAACAACAGGCGGGCTACCATGCGCTAGTGAACCCACTTCATGGCTTGTTAAATTTTTCACCGCCGCGACCTCTTTTTCTACCGCCGCAAGCGCTGGCTTTAACGCCAAGCAGTGGGCGAGATATCTAGTTGAGCAAATACTCAGAGCTTTTGCCCGGAGACTCTTGGCGCAAATGACCCAGAGCACTGTAAACTGGATAAATTCCGGTTTCCATGGAGCGCCGCTTTTCTTGGAAAGACCGGAATCTTTTTTTAAAGACATCGCGAAATTTGAAATCAGAAACCTAATAAACACCATAGGTTACGACAGCAACAGGTTTCCTTTTGGCAAGGCCTTCGCGTTAAATGTAATCCAGAGTTATAAAAGTACATTTGAAAGCAACGCTCAATATTCTTTGAGCAAAGTCATCAACGACCCAGTGCTCTTAAATAATTTCAGAAATGATTTCAGTGTCGGCGGCTGGAATGGATTTTTGATAAATACTCAATATCCGCAAAATAACTATCTGGGTTACCAAATAGTCGCCAGCAACGAACTTGCTAGAGTGCTGGCAAACAATCCAGTTAATAATAATATATCAAAAGTACAAGACACCTTACAAAAAGGAATGGGCTTCTTGTCGCCCCAGACTTGCCCAAGTAATCCTAAGTACAACAATCTTAAAAATGAATTTCAGAGACCTTCGCCTCCTAGGGTGCCCACTATAAGATGCGAGCCTCCCAAGCCTGGTGAACCGGGAAAGGTAACACCTGAACAGTCAAAATGTTTTGAAGATGCCACACAAGCTAATACAGACTATCAAAAGAAATACTTAGAATGGGCAGAAAAAAATGACTGCCCGGGTGGTCTAGTAACTACCACCCCAGGGTCAGTGGTGGCAAATCAAATAATGAAAGCTCTGACTTCCTCAACTTTTGACCAGACTTCACTCGCCGCCGCGATGGGCAATAGTCTTTCCGCTATTTTTGACGCTTTACTTAATAAGTTCCTATCTTCAGGCTTGAACGCCTTAACTAGCAGGAAAAGTTCACCGCCTCCGGTAGATGATTTTAATTACTTTGGGCAGACTTTTGGCAGTCCAAGTGGAAGTACTGGTGGCACAGGCAGTAGCGATGGAGATTTGGACTGGGGAGGACCCGATCAAGTTGTTGTCTTGGCTGACCTCAAAAAAAATGTGCAAAATCTATTAGATAACGCCAACAAAGAGCTGAAATTAATAGATAATAATGACCCGACTACTCCCGGCATTCTTCAGTTGTTCAATAAAATTTTCTCCAAAACGCAGGAACTGGATATGTGTCTGCCTGGGCCAAATAGAGGCTGGGAGGAGAGAACAGACGGCGAGACACAAAAAAATGCTAAAAAACTTAAGGAAAAAATGTTCAGCGATAATGAAGCAAGAATAAAAGCCGCCACAGAAGCCTTGAATGAACTAACTTTCGCCACCGACGCCTTTAAAAAATGGCTGGAAAACAAGATAAAAACTGAACTTCCGAGCTCGGCGGACTATCTGAACACGGTAGCCGATTCGGTTGAAAAAACCAGCCAGCAAATTGAAGAACTGAACGGCAGAAAAAACGTAATCACCGGAACCCTGACAAAGTTGGAATCAATCAAGGCGGAACTGGACGCCATAACCACGGAGCCGGTCAGAGATTCTGAAGAAGAAAAGACGGTGGTCAGATTAAGGCAAAGAATTGAAGGAATGATACTTGACATTTCCAACACCACCACGGTGAATGAAATGCGAAATAAATTGGACGACGGCAAAGACAAGTTGACCGACCTGGAAAAACTACTCACAAAATGCGAAACAGAAAGGCGGGCTAAGGGCTGGAGTGTGCCCGGAGGGGAAGCAAGCTTGTTCAGCGCTAAAACAGAAAAAGAAGTCTTCTGCGGTCTGCCGATTGCGGGAGGATATTCTCATAAGTCATTCATAAACACTGGCGCGGTTACCCACCCGGAAATACCTTTGGTAAATGCCGAGGAGGTATATCCGGGACCGGATATGCCCCCTATTTTTAGAATACTTGAAAAACCGGTTGATATGGAAATAAGCTGCGAGGCCGTATACAAGACCAGCATAACAGACTACGAAAGGCCGACACCGAGTTTTTAGGAAAAAACTATGCAAAAAGATTTTGATAAATGGAATAGTCTTAAGAAAATCTTTGAAAAAGAAAATAGAGAACTTTTCGCGCACCCAAGAGAAGTTTGGTGGTGTTCTCTCGGGGTAAATTTAGGCGCAGAAATAGATGGTAAAAATGATAGTAATGATTTTAATAAAATTATGTCAGTTTTTAAAGATAGTATATAAAATCGAAACCCCGCTTTCGCGGGGTTTCTCGGAGGCCGAAGCCATAATACTTAATATACTAGCAAATACGTTAAAAATGTCAAGTAAATATGTGGATAACCAAAAATCAAGTATAATGGAAGTGAATGAATAACATTGAAATAAAAATGATTATAGAAAATAAAAGAAAATTAAAATCAAACACTAAAAGTAAAATTTTAGTACTGGGATGAGAAAAGATAAAAATAATTACGCTTTTATAGATAGTCAAAACCTAAATCTTGATATCAAGATTTTGGGTTGGAAATTAGATTATGCTCGTTTTCAAATTTATCTTAAAGAAAAATATGGAGTAACTAAAGCCTATATGTTTATTGGATTTGTTGCTCTTAATCAAGGGTTATACGACCGTTTACAGGAAGCAGGATTTATTCTTAAATTCAAACCTACAATTCCTGATTTAGATGGCAAAATCAAGGGCAATATAGATGCTGACTTGGTCTTGCAAGCCATTATTGAAATGAATGAATATGATAAAGCTGTTATTGTCTCTAGTGATGGAGATTTTTATTCTCTAGTTAAATATTTATATGAAAATAAAAAATTAGAGATTGTTTTAAGTCCAGATAAAAAGTTTTGTTCAAATTTATTGAAACAAACAGCCAAAGAGAGAATTCAGTTCATGAATGAATTAAGAGAAAGATTAGAATACAAAAAGAAAAACACCGCTTAAGGACGGAACCTTAAGAAGTGTTTTTCAGAATAGATACATTTGAAGTATAGCAAATTGGTAAAAAATGTCAACCCTGTGAAATACTACAAATTTTAACCAGACAAAAACAATGTTTTATACCTATATATTAAAAAGCAAGAAAGACGGAAAACTCTACACTGGCTCTACAAAAAATTTGCAGTTAAGATTTGAGCAACACAAGACAGGTGAAGTAGAATCAACCAAGTATCGTAGGCCCTTATCACTTATTTATTACGAAGCGTGTGTAAAAGAAAAAGATGCTAGGCGAAGAGAAAAGGTGTTAAAGTCATATAGAGGTAAGATGTTTATAAGAAACCGGCTCAAATCTTATTTCACAGGGTCAAGCAAATGTGTGAATAACCAAAAATTCAAGTATAATGGAAGTGAATGAATAACATTGAAATAAAAATGATTATAGAAAATAAAAGAAAATTAAAATTAAACGCTAAAAGTAAAATTTTAGTATTGGGATTAATATTTGTTACACTAGTCGGATTTTTTGGTCTGACGACACAGGCAAATGCGCAAAGTCCAGAAGATCTTTCGGGAACACCAGCAGCACAAACAGCTACAGCTACAGCTACAGGCACGGGCGTCGGTAACAATCTCCCATCCTGCAATCTATTGACAGTTGAGGTATCAGTAGGAGGGTGTTTGGTGCAGATATTTTATTACTCGGTATTTGCGTTGCCCGCTGCCATATTGACTCTTACCGCCTGGTTCTTCAACGGTATACTAGCCCTCACCCTAAGTAGCGTAATGTACAGCAAAGGATCCGACTTCCTGTTGGAAGCTTGGAAGATAGTGCGGGACTTTTCCAATATTTTCTTTATATTGATACTCCTCTATGTCGCCATCAAAATGACATTGGGGTTGGGGGGAGCGGAAATAAAAAAAATGATAGTGAACGTTGTTATTGTAGCATTATTGATAAATTTTAGTATGTTTTTCACTAAAATAGTTATTGATTCTTCTAATATTTTAGCTCTGATTTTTTACAATAAAATAGCCGTCAATGTAAAAAACAGTGACCAGAGTTATAAAGAAATCCAGGGATTTAAGCCAGAAGGCAAACTCTTTGACGAAAGCATAACGAGAGTGACTCAAAAAGACTTCGCCAACGGGATACTAAATTCTTTCGACCCAAGCAAATCAATCGACCAAGCCACCTACGACGCCAACAAAGGAGACACCAATCTACTCTATACTATTGTGAACATGTCGTACAAATGGAGCGCATCAGGTTGGTTAGAGTGGTTTACCGGCACGGGAAGGAAAGGTCAGGATATTATTGGCGCTGAGCCTAGCATTGGTTTTTATTTAGTAGTAATTACCGTAACCGGCGCGATATTTTTATTCGCCGCCTGGACTTTTTTCATTGCTGGATTAGCTTTTCTCGGCAGGCTCGTAGAACTCTGGCTATGTATAATTTTTTCGCCTTTCGCCTTTTTGTCTTTTGTCGTGCCACAGCTAAAAAGCGTAGAGTGGCTAGGGTGGGATGCTTGGCTAAAACGCTTGACGACAGTGGCCTTTATGGCGCCAATTTTTATGTTTTTCATGCTGGTCATTGCAAAGCTTACGCAAGCGCATATTTTCAGTTCTTTTGGAAACAAAAATCTTAAAGATATCCAACTCTTGGTACTGATAGCAATTCCAGTAATAATAAACATAACTCTGCTTATGAAAGCAACCGCTTTCGCCAAGAAGGGAGCGGGTGAGTTTGGAACAATGGCAATAAAGGTTGGCGGAGTAGCGGCAGGCGTCGTCGGCGGGCTGGCCTTGGGCGCCGCCACCGGCGGAGCGGGGTTGGCGGCTCGAGCAACTCTCGGAAGAGCGGGTGCGGCTATGGCTAATTCTGAATTCGCCAAGACAAGTGGAGCATTTGGTAGAGGTATTGGAAATGTTGGTAAATGGGTTGGTGGCAGAAGTTTTGATGCTCGGGGTGTGTCTGTAGGTGGAAAAACTTTAGCATCTGCTACTGGCATAAAAGTAGGCGAGGCGCAAAAAGGCGGATTTATAGAAGCTAGAAAAATTAAAGACGAGAAGAGAAGGAAGAGAGCCGAAGAACTGAAGGTGGGGCCGAACGAACAGTTGAGAAAAAATGCAAATGCACTGGAGGAAGCCCGAGAAGAACTTTTATTGGAAAATTCAGATAAGCTCGAACGGCTTAATAAGGCAATTGAAGTAGCGAGAACGCAAGCAAATGATTTAAATTCAAAAGATACTATTGATCCAACTAAAGTGGCAGAAAAGAATGCCGCCATAGCTAAAGCCAAAACAATAACTGGTAATCCTGCTGCATTAGCAGCAGCGTTAGCTTCTGCAAATGCAATAGATGTTAATGACTATGGAAGAAAAGGCAACGAGATCGCTAAAGCTAACGCAATAATTGATCCTGTTGCTAAAGCAACAGCATTAGCTCTTGCCAACGCAATGGATGATGCTACAGAAGGTGGAAAAGTGGGAGCTAAAAAGGTAGCCAACGATAAACTAGAAGAACTGAAAGAACACAAAAAAGCTATAAGAGAAGGCAAGAGTAGCTTTACAGTTACGAGTTTAACAGATAAAAACTTAAAGGATGGGAGAGATGGAGCAAAATTAAATACTGCTACTGGACTTGTAGAAAAAATAACTCCTATAACTAATAACACTGTTAAAATTAATGGCATAGACTACTCAATAGAAAAATTGGAAACTCAAGCTATTCCTGATGCTCTTAATGAAATTAAAAAAGAAGACAGAACTAGGCTAAGAGCTTTCGCCCAAGAACTAAGAAAACCAGGGAAAATAGCGAGAACAGTCAGATTCCTCGGAGCTCCTATAACCGGAGACAGTCAAGCTGCTCGCGATACGACCGCCCACGCCATAATAATGGACACAAAATTACCAGATAGTGTAGCAAAAACATCATAAAAATATGACAGAAAAATTAAAACAAATAATTAAAAGAGAAGTTGGGAAATTGCCCAAAGAAACACAGGAAGCAATTAACGCGGTTGATTGGGCGAATATTGCCGAACAAATTGGTAAAAAATATCTGCTTAATGAAAGTGAAATAAACGACTTTCAGGTGCAAACATTGCTTGTGTTGGTGGGTTTAAGAGATGCCGAACTTTATGAAATAAATATTGAAAACGATATTGAAACTACTAAAGATGTAGCAACCCAAATGGCAGATGAAGCTTTTCAGAAAATACTCACACCAATAAGCAACATTATGGCAGAAAACATCAAAAAAAATATGGTGGGGAAAAATCCAAGCTGGGAGCAAAATGTGGATTTCGTTCTCTCCGGCGGTAATTATTTT
>Ga0155104_114_pt1 | contig 27506 bp, 29 predicted proteins | sample RifCSPhighO2_01_FD_106072 | JGI IMG/M metagenome (GOLD analysis project Ga0155104, IMG submission 106072) | Candidatus Nomurabacteria bacterium RIFCSPHIGHO2_01_FULL_38_19 | reverse complement strand
CTTTTTGCCATATTGAGTGATTTTTTTGCTTTTATACCTACTTATACAAAAGCATGGAAATTCCCGGAGACGGAACATACCAGTATTTACTACGCAAGTATTTTTAATAATATTTTAGCGCTCTTAGTTATACAAAACTTCATTTTTGTAATATATTCATTTAGCATTTATCTTATAGTTGCCAACGCGATTCTCATTGCCATTATGTACCGTAAAAAGCTTGCAATATCCTAATTTTAAATTACACTTAAGTTATTATGAAAAATACGCCGAATAATTTTTTAGGAATTCCTGAAATTTCACCAGAAGAGGCGGAAGTTTTAGTTTTGCCGATTCCGCTTGAGGCTACAGTAAGCTATGGACGCGGCACAGGCAAAGGCCCTTCGGCGATAATAGAGGCATCAAAGCACGTGGAGCTTTATGACCACGAGCTTGGCTATGAGGTAAATGAAAAAATAAAGATAGCAACTTTGCCAACAGTCGTATTTCCGGAGCAAAATGCAGAGAAAGCTCAAGATGTAATTGCTGAAGTTGCGGAACCTTGGACGAATAAATTTATTCTGAGTCTTGGCGGAGAACATTCTATAACTCCGGCTCTAGTTAGCGCCTATCAAAAAAAATATTCTGATTTATCCATTTTATATTTTGACGCTCACACCGATATGCGGGAAGAGTGGGGAGGCACCAAATGGTCTCACGCTTGCGCGGCTAGGCGTTGTCAGGATAATCATAATATTAAAAATATAGTTTGGGTTGGAGTACGCAATACTTCTTTAGGTGAACAGCAGTATATAAATAAAGAACAAGTTAATTATGGCAACAAATATGATTTAAAAAAAATTATCAGCCAACTGTCTCCCAATGTTTATATTTCATTTGACGTTGACTGTTTTGACGTGTCCACTATGCCGGCCACCGGCACACCGGAACCGGGCGGAATAGGTTGGTACCAAGTTATGGAAATATTTGAAACTGTCACTAGAGAAAAAAATGTAGTTGGGGCGGACATAGCCGAATGCGCCCCGATACCCGGGTTTCATGGTTATGATTTTTTGGTGGCAAAACTGGCTTTTAAGTTAATTGGTTATAAATTCAGGAAATAAAAAAATTAAATTTTTCTTGGTTTTTGCCCTGATGTAGTATCGTCAATACTATACCCGCCAACAATACTGGCTTGTCGAAGTCTATCGCTTTCTTCCCAATCGTTTTTTTTACGTGCTTCTTCTCTTTTTTTCATTATCTCTTCTATTTCCTCCGGTATTTTTTCTTCTTTTAAATTTTTAAAACCAAGACCTAACACTTTATCAAAATCAAGAACGGTGGCTTTTCTGTCAGCTTTGAAAATATTTTCATCTTTTATCACATCCCAAAGGACTACCAACGCTCGCGAAGTATCCAAATCATCTTGCACCTGTTCTTTGAATTTATCCTGATATTCCTTATTGATTTTTCCGATACTAATACCAAACTCCGTATAAAGGGCGTAAAGCCGTTTTAAGGCTGTTTCCGCGCCTTCCAGGGCTTCCCAGTTAAAGTTTACTTTAGTTCGATAGCTCGCCATTAATAGCCAAAAACGGTAAGTTATAGGACTAATATTTTTACCCACCAAGCTTTTTAGTCTCAAAAAATCACCCTGTGACTTTGCCATTTTTTCACCACCCGTATCAACGAATTCGTTGTGCATCCAAAATCGCACGAAAGGTTTTTTGCCGGTCGCGCATTCCGATTGCGCTATCTCGTTAGTATGATGCGTGGAAATAAGGTCTATGCCTCCGGTATGAATATCAAACTGCTCACCTAGAAATTTTATTCCCATGGCCGAACACTCTATATGCCACCCCGGAAAACCCTTACCCCAAGGAGATTCAAAACCCAGCCTTGAATTAAATTTCCAAAGCGCAAAATCCTCCAGATTTTTTTTCTCAGGATTCTCACTAATTCTTGCCTGAGATTCTTTTTGACTTTTTGTACCTCCCCACAGGATTCCGTAATCAGGCATTTTAGAAGTATCAAAATAAATTCCATCACTGGTTTTATATATATATCCTTTTTCTTCCAACTTTTGCACAAGTTCTATATCCTCTTTGACATAATCACTTGCATAATAAATATTCTCTGGTATTTCAATATTTAGCGCTCGCAGGTCTTCTTTGAATTTTTCTGTATAAAATTCTGCAAGTTCTCTCATATTTTTTAAAGTTAATTTTTTGCCTTCACGTAAGAGCCCCTTGGTCATTTTGTCTTCTCCCGAATCTGCGTCACTAGAGAGGTGTCCGATATCGGTAATGTTCATAACCCGTTTTACTTTGTATCCAGAATATTCCAAAGTTTTTTGTAGAATGTCAGCAAAAACAAAAGAGCGCAAGTTGCCTATATGGGCATAATCATAAACCGTCGGTCCGCAACTATAAAATAAAACCTCTTTTTTATGGATGGGAGAAAATTCTTCTTTTTTTCTAGTTAAAGTATTATAAAATTTAATTGGCATAAGGTTTCATTATAAAGTCAGGTCTTGCTCAAATTCATTTTTATAAATGGAAAGTAAAGTGTAAAGTAGGCTTACCGCAAGTGGCCCAACCAAGATACCGATTGGTCCTAAAACAGCGATGCCTCCCAGCACAGAAAAAAGGATGAAAAGAGGAGGTAGGTTTGTCTTACTACCCACAATGACTGGATTTAAAAAATTATCAACCATTCCGACTACCACAAGAGACCACAAAAGAAAACTAAAGGCTGCGACATCGTGTCCTGTAACAAAAAGAAAAATTATTGCCGGTACAGAAACAAAAGCAGTTCCTATCATTGGCACCAGAGAAGCTATGGCCGCTACTACTCCCCAAAGCGCTCCATTGGGAATTCCAAAAATCCAAAACCCAACTCCCATTAATATTCCTTGCACGATTGCAATCAAAAGGTAACCTTTTAACACCCCATTGACAGTTTTTTCTAATCTAAAAATTATTTTTTTATCATCTTTATCAGCAAGAGGGCTCAACTCCACTATTACCTGTCGCCATTTTGAGCCGTTTTTGAGGAAATAAAAAATAGATAAGAATATAAGTATTAAAGAAAAGAAAGCAGAAAGAGTGGTGCTAAATATCTTTGCCATATTACTGGAAACAAAAAGTGTAAAATCCGAAGCTTTTTCTTTGATATCAAAAGTTACACCTGTCGGCAGAATTCTGTGGACGGTGCTATCAATAGAATTTATAAATAAGCTGACGTTTTGTCCACTCACTACTTCTTCATAAACGTCTTGGCTTTGATTAAATATCAAGACTCCGATGCCTGAAATTGGGCCCAAAAGAATTATTGCAAACAAAATTACTGTAAGCAGGCTGGATAGCCAACTCGGCAAACTTTTTCCTTTCAGCCATTCATAAATAGGATACAGAACTATTGAAAATGCGATGCTCAGTACGAAAACCACCCAAAAAGGGCGAAAAATGAAAAAAGTAAAAATCAAGGTTGCCAGCAATAGCCCGAAGAAAAAATACTTTTCAATTATTTTTGTCTGCATCCCGTTAGAGACAGGAAATGCTACGCATTTCCGTGGTTAAATTGCTTTTAATCAAAACTTCACACACATATACATGTTAACATATTATTGTTATTTATTAAATTTTAGGATCTCTAACGGGATACATATACCTTTTCGGAGGTTGCTTTTTTGTAAATTATCTTATAATATAAGGCAATATGAAGACAGATGAGTTTGCAGTTATCCAAACAGGCGGGAAACAATACAAGGTCTCCAAGGGAGACATTGTTTCTATTGAGAAAATAAAGACAAAAGGAATTGAATATAAAAAAGGAGACAAAATATCTTTTGATAAAGTTTTGCTTGTGGATAGTGGCAAAGACGTCACCATTGGCACACCATACATTTCTGGCGCGAAAGTGAATGCTGAAATTACGGAAATTGGCCGAGCCAGAAAAATTCTAGTCGTAAAATACAAACAAAAATCCCGCTATCTCCGTCGCCACGGTCACCGTCAGCCATTTTTTAAAGTAAAAATAACTTCTATAAAATAATTTCTATTGTCTATTTTTTAAAGCGTATTTCAGCGTATCGTTGTCCGAGTACTCAAGCTCGGTGCCGGTGGAAAGGCCCTTGCCGAGCGAGGAAATTTTAATATTTTGTTTTTCAGCTATAGCTTTTATTTGTTCACGGATGTATTGGTCTGTGTGATCGCCTTGCGGATTTAACGAAAAGGCTAAAATTACTTCTTTTAATCCGCCAGCTGGCGGACCTTCTTTTTTGATTTTTTCTTTCAGTTCTTCAATGCGTATTCGGCTTTTGGTATTTTTTTCAACAATTGGCACAAGTCCGCCCAAGATAAAATATTTTCCGCTATAGACTCTACTTTTTCTGACACTTTCCAAGTCCGAATCTTTTTCCAGTACCATTAAAACAGAAGAGTCTGTATTCACATTTCCACAAATATCACATAATTTCTCTTTGTCTTTGCTCAAGATAAAAAATCTAAAACACGCCTTACATTGCGCCACTTCTTTTTTTAAATCTAAAATCAAGCTGGACAGATTTTCGTTATAACCCGAAGTTTTTGACATCAAAAAATACACAAAGCGTCTGGCCTGCCGCTCTCCAATACCGGGAAATTCTTTAAAAATTTGACTTAATTTTTCTATGATATCCATTTTTAAAATTCATCCAAATCTCCTTTTACTCTTGATGAAGAAAACTCGCTGATGTTGCTTTTTTCAAGGTTCAAGAAAGTTGTGGTCTTTTCATCAAAATAAAGCTCAATTTTTCCAGTCGGACCATTCCTGTGTTTTTCAATTAAAATTTCAGCAATGTTCGTTTTTTCCATTTGTTCTTTGCCTTTATCTTCACGATGTATAAACATCACTACGTCTGCGTCTTGTTCTATGGAGCCAGAATCGCGAAGGTCTGAGAGTCTTGGTTTACCGCCCCGGCTCTCTACTGCGCGAGAAAGTTGAGAAAGAGCCAACACCGGCACATTCAATTCTTTTGCTAAACTCTTCAATGATCTTGAAATTTCCGTTACTTGACTGACCATTGAGTCGTAATTTTTAGAAGTTGTCATCAGTTGTAAATAATCCACTATGATAAGATCAAGCCCTTTTTCGGCCTTCAATCTGCGAGAGAGGGCTTTCATTCGAACAATAGAGTTACTGGGCTGGTCATCAATATATATTTTAGCTTTCGCCAATTTATCCAAAGAATCTCGAAGCTGGGAAAATTCACGATCCGAAGACAAACGCCCCGTACGCAAATTCCAAGCGTTAACCCGTGACTGCGCCGAGAGCATCCTATCCACTAGTTGTTGGGAAGACATTTCCAAAGAAAAAACTACCACAGATTTTTCATGAATCACCGATGTCATACGCGCTATGTCTAAAGCCAAAGTGGTTTTACCCATACTTGGTCTGGCCGCAATTATTATCAAATCAGATTTTTGCAAACCAGAAAGCATAATATCCAAATCTTTAAATCCGGTCGGCAGTCCGCGAAGCATACCTCTGTTTTCGTGCAATTTTTCCAGACGTTCATAGGCCTCCGGCAAGGCATCTTTTAAATTTATAAATTTCTGATTTTTCGGAGAGGAGACTACCTGAAATATTTTTTTCTCCGCCATGTCTAAAATATCATTCATGTGGTCATCAGACTCTTCAAATGCCAGTTCCGAAACATAATCTGCCGCTTCGATTAAACTGCGTAATACATATTTTTTTTGCACGATATCCGCGTAATGTTTGACGTTGGTAGAAGAGGGAACCGTGTTTACAATTTCGGCTAAATACTGATTTCCTCCTATAGCGTCAAGCAGTTTTTGTTCGCTAAGTTTTGTGGAAAGCGAAAGCATATCTATCGGTTCATTTTTTAAAGACAGATCAAGCATCGCTCTAAAAATCATCTTATGCTTTTCAACGTAAAAAGAATCCGGAGACACCATATCCTCCACTTCATGCATTGCATCTTTACGGAGCATTATGGACCCCAAGACCGCTTGTTCCGAAGGAATGCTCTGGGGCGGGATACGAACACCCTTGCTACTTTTATAGTCTTTCACTAGCTTTGCCATAAGAGCCATTCTAGCACAATAGAAAAATTATCAAAATGACAAAAAGAGCAAAAAGAGAATAAGTATGTTACTAAAATGTGGAGAAATGTGATAGTATAAAATATATGAGTAAGAAAGTATTATTATCAGGGATTCAGCCTTCCGGCAAGCCCCATATCGGGAACTATTTCGGAATGATGAAGCAAATGGTGGATTTGCAGGATAAATATAATATGTATTTAATGATAGCCGATTATCATGCTTTGAAATCTATACAGAATCCCAAAGTAATGCGAGAAAATATTATCGCGGTTTTGTTAGACTTTTTAGCCGTCAGTCTTGACCCAAAACGGGTCACTTTTTTTAAACAATCCGATATCTCGGAGCATACGGAACTTACTTGGATTTTTGATACCATTACCACAATGCCGTATCTAATGCGGGCGCATGTATTTAAGGATGCCCAAACTAAGAATAAAGAAATTGATGTGGGCACTTTTAATTATCCCGTACTTATGGCGACGGATATTTTACTTTACGACACAGAAGTTGTTCCAGTTGGCGCTGATCAAAAACAGCATGTAGAAATATGTCGCGACATAGCTTTAAAGTTTAACAGTATTTACGGAGAAACTTTCAGACTGCCGGAGGCAATGATTATAAAAGATGTAGCGGTTGTGCCCGGAACGGACGGACGCAAAATGTCTAAAAGTTACAACAACACTATTCCGCTTTTTGCCGAGTATGAAGAGATTAAAAAATGCGTTATGAGTATTGTGACAGATTCAGGTGAGGAAATTCCTAAAAATGTTTACGCCATACATAATCTGCTTCGTCCCGCATCCGAGCTTCTGCCGATTTACGAAAGCAAAACGGGCAAATACAAAGAACTCAAAGAACTTCTCATAGAGGATTTAGAAAAATTTATCGCTCCGTTGCGAGAACATAGAAAAGAATTTGAAAAAGATATTCCGGCGGCTCTTGGCATCCTGAAAACAGGAGGGAAGCAAGCAAAAAAAGTCGCCGCAGCGAAAATGAACGAAGTGCGAGAAAAAATAGGGGTAAAGGTTTACTAGAAATTTTAGCATTTCGCAATCGCTAGCCTTGACAAAGATGATACACTTTTGATACACTATTTTATATGGCAACAACAAAGAAAAGAATAAATATTTCATTATCATCTGATTTAGATACGATGCTGTCTCGTATTGCTAGACGTGACAATGTCCCACAAGCCACCAAAGCCGTGTACCTTTTGGGGCTGGCGCTTGAAATTGAGGAAGACATTGTGCTTGATAAAATTGCAAGTGAGCGCGACACAAAAAATGCTCGTTTTTTAAATCACAAACAAGCTTGGGCGTAAAAAAATGGTTTACAAAATCTTATATGTAGCTAAGGTTGTAAAAGATGATATTCCTAAAATATCAGGTTTGTATAAAAATCGCATAAAACAAGCCATTGAAACAAAATTAGTAAGTGAACCAGATTTATATGGAAAACCTTTGCGAAAATCACTCAGAGGTTATTTCAAGTTAAGGGTTGGAGATTATCGAATAATTTTTCGGATAGAAAATGCAAAAGTAAAAATTTTTGCAATTGCTCATCGTCGAATAGTGTATGAAATTGTTCACGGAAGAATATAACTTACCTCACATTGCATTTTTTGTTTTTTAATTTTTATGATAAAATAATCTTACTATGCGAGATCGGATATATATCAAAGATTTGAAAGACCACGTAGGTAAGGAAGTCATCATTGCCGGATGGGTTGATGTCAGGCGCGACCAGGGAAAAATGGTTTTTTTTGATATGCGGGACGTGACGGGCAAAGTACAAGTTGTAGCTTTGCCAAGCCGAACAGAGGCGATAGAAAAGGCAAAAGAAATTAGACCTGAATGGGTTTTGAAAATTAGCGGTGTTGTGAATAAGCGTCCGGATAAAAATATAAACAAAGATGTATTAAATGGTGACATAGAACTTAAGGTTACAAATATTGAAGTGCTAAGTCGCGCGCAAGAATTGCCTTTTGCCTTAGATACAGAACTTAATTTTGATACTTATCTTGATTATTTACCGCTCACTCTGCGCACAGAAAGAGCGCGAGATATTTTTACTATGCAAGCGATAATTCTCCAAGCCTACAGAGATTCTTTAATCGGACAAAAATTTACTGAATTTGAAGCTCCGACATTGGTCGGCGGTGATGCCGAAGGCGGAGCGGCGGCATTCAAAGTGGATTACTACTATAACCAAACAGCCTATCTGGCAACTAGTCCGCAATTTTACAAACAAATTATGGTTGGTCCATTTGAACGCGCTTTCACCGTTACTAAAATTTTTCGCGCGGAAAAACATGCCACAACACGGCACTTGAGTGAGGCAACGTGTCTAGATTTTGAAATGGGATTTATTGAAAATGAACGCGAACCTATGGCGGTGTTAGAGCAATGCATTCGAGATGTGGTAAGAACAGTGAGCGAAAAACACGCCGATATATTTGCGCGTTTTAATACCACTTTGCCACTCATGCCAAAAGAAATTCCTATACTTACATTAAAAGAAGCACATGACATTTTGGGTGTGGAAAGTGCTCCTGATATGGAACCGGAGCACGAGCGAAATATTTGCGAATGGGCAAAAAAAGAAAAAGGTTCGGATTTTGTATTTATTACTCGATATCCAACTAAAAAACGCGCGTTTTATACATATGAAGAGCCATCAGAGGCGCCATTTTCTCGGGGATTTGATTTATTGTTTCGAGGATTGGAGATAAACAGTGGCGCCCAGCGAATTCACGATTACGACGCGCTGGTGGCCAAAATGAAAGCCTGGAAGTTGAATCCGGAAAAATTTTCATATTATCTGCAAGCTTTCAAATACGGCATGCCTCCGCACGGAGGTTCTTCAACCGGTCTTGAGCGTTTTACCGCGCGAATGTTGGAATTGCCGAATATAAAAGAAACCACAGCTTTTCCTCGCGATATGAATCGTATTGATAAAAGGCTTTCGGAGTAAAAAATGAAGTATATAATTTTCGGCAAAGTTGTCAGGGGCGATGGGTATGGTAAAAAGTTGGGATTTCCAACAGTGAACTTGGAAATAAATAGTCAAAGAATTCCGAAAACTGGCGTATACGCCGGAGATGCGATTTTGGAAGGCAAGAAATATCGAGCCGGAATTGTAATCAATCCGGAAGAAAAAGTGGAAGCGCATTTGATAGGATATACTGGAAATGCATACGACAAAAATATAACTTTGGAAACACATAAATTTTTGAGAGATTATAAAAAATTTAACACTGAAAAAGATTTAATAAAACAGATAGAGAAAGATTTAAAAAAATGTTTACAGGCATAATTTCTAAAACTTCAAAAGTAAAAAATATAAATCCAAATAAAGATGGTCTATCTTTAGAAATTTTAAATAATTTAAGAAAAGTTAAATTGGGAGAAAGCATCAACATAAATGGCGTTTGCTCCACAGTCAAAAAGTTCGCTAAAAATATTTCTTTTGAATATATGCCAGAGACTTTAAAGCTCTCTAATTTAGATTTTCTAAAGAAAGGTGACACAGTGAACACTGAGCAATCAATCTGTTTGAGTGACAGGCTGGACGGCCATATAGTGCTTGGACATATTGATACAAGAGGTGAAATTGTTAATATAGCAAAAGAAGGAAATTCAAAAGTATTTAACATCCGGATGCCTAAAAAAAAGTTTATGAAATTTTTGGTTTATAAAGGGTCGATTGCTGTAGAGGGCATAAGTCTGACCGTGGCGAAAGTTTTGAAAAACAATTTCTTGGTCAAAATCATCCCGCACACCTTGGAACATACGAATTTAAAATTTAAGAAAAAAGGGAACATAGTTAATCTGGAATTTGACATACTTGCCAAATATGCAAATAAAAAATAAAACCTACAAGTATTTTAACGGGAAGAAACTAAAAGTCGGCATCGTGGTTGCGCGATGGAATAGCGATATAACCGACAAACTTCTAAAAAGCGCTCTTCTCACATTAAAAAAATGCAAAATGCCGGAAAAAAATATTAAAGTTATGTCTGTCGCCGGTTCGATTGAATTGCCGTTTGCTTTACATAAACTCGCACGGTCTGGAAAATATGATTTTCTAGTGGCCCTGGGTTGCATTATACGAGGGAGTACGTCGCATTTTGATTATGTGTGCAAAATGGCTCAAGAGGGAGTACTGGAAGTTATGCTTGAAGATGATATTCCTGTAGGTTTTGGTGTTCTTACTGTAAATAATTTAAAACAAGCGAGAAAGAGATTACATGTCGGAGGCGAAGCAGTCTTAGCCGCGCTTGAACTTAGTTTGATTAAATAAATTTATGAAAAACTACACCGGTCCAATTTTTATAATTATCGCCGCCTTACTCTGGGCTTTTGACGGTCTAATTCGCCAACATTTATATACACTTCCGCCGATAACTATAATTTTCTTTGAACATTTAATCGGTTTAATTATTTTATGTCCGTTTGTTTTAAAATACTTTTTAAAGACTAAACTTGCCAAACGAGAGTGGTGGCTCGTTATTTTAATTGCAGTTTTAAGTGGACTTCTCGGCACGCTTTGGTTTACGACAGCATTGGGTAAGGTTCAGTTTATTACAATATCAGTTGTATTTCTTTTACAAAAGCTTCAGCCGATATTCGCAATCACGAGTGCTCGAATCTTTTTGAAAGAAAAAATTGATAAGCGATATATCAAATGGGCTCTGCTTGCAATTGTTTCGGCTTATTTTGTTACATTCCCGGACGGCATTGTAAACCTGGAGACAGGTGAGGGGACAGCTATCGCCGCCTTGTATGCTCTCGGCGCGGCTTTCGCTTGGGGGTCGTCCACAACTTTTTCAAAAATGCTTTTAGGTAAAGTTGATTTTAAAGTCAGCACTTTTTATAGATTTTTGGTTACCGTGCTAATTGCCCTGCCTATTCTCTTTATCTGGGGTGGCGTGCCGGGAGCGGGTATTTCCATTCCGACTCTTTCTCAATTCGGTTTCCTCGCGCTCATAGCCATATCTACTGGTATGGTGGCGCTACTGATATATTACAGAGGGCTCGCAAAAACTCCAGTCCATATTTCCACAATCCTGGAATTGACTTTTCCCTTTGTCGCCATTCTGCTTGATTTTATAGTGAACCAAACTATATTGTCACTGTCACAATGGGTGGCGGCCATCGTCTTAGTATTTAGCATTTATCAAATAGCTCGCTTGCGCGAAAATATTAATGTTTAGCGATTTATTAAAGAAAAAATGTATTCCTTGCAATAAAAAGGGAATGAAACCCATGAGTAGGACCGACGCGCAGGATTATTTAGATGAATCTCATGACTGGACTTTAAGCAAGGACGCAAAAAAGATTTCAAAAAAATATAAATTTAAAGATTTCATCGGCGCGATAAACTTTATCAACAATGTTGCGGAGCTTGCCGAATCCGAAGGACATCACCCAGACATTCACATTCACTACAACAAAGTCTTATTAGAACTCACTACCCACGCCATCGGCGGACTCTCCGAAAACGACTTCATCGTCGCCGCGAAAGTTGACGCAGTTAGTTAAGTTTTTGAAAAGTTATCCATATTGACTTTAGAATATATAGTCGGGTATACTATATGTATGGAATTAGCAGTAACTACAAGGCCAAAGGAACTTTTGGGTGTTATTTATGAATTTATAAAAAATACAGGTTTTCCACCTACAATAGCAGAAATGCGTCAAAATCTTGGTGTTTCTTCAAATCAGTCAATTCTTGATTTACTGGAAAAACTCTCTAAAAAAAGCTTTATTAAGAGAAACGAAGGCAATGCGCGCAATGTTGCTATTCTTCCGAGAGGCTATAAAGAATTAGGAGAACCATCACTCACACCTTTTCTTGGAGTTACTTCTGCAGGAGCGCCTATTGAAGCTATAGAAATTAGCGGTGAATGGCGAGAAATGTCAGGTGAAGTGTCTAAACTAGATTCTGATATTTTCATGCTCCGTATTTCTGGGGATTCGATGATAAATGCCGGTATTGATGATGGAGATGTTGTTTTGGTGCAAACTAAAAAAGAATTTGTTTCAGGTGAATTAGTGCTGGCGTATAAAGACGGAGAGTCTACAATTAAAAGATTTATTTCTGAAGACAAACCCCCTTATGTGTATTTGAAACCGGAAAATCCAAATTATCAAAATATTCTTTTTACCGATACCACAGAATTAAAAGGCAAAGTTATTTCAGTCTTCAAAAACAATTATTGGAAATCTATAAAATAAATTTATGCCGACAAAGAAGCCAAACAAAACAGAAAAAGTTATCGGGAAAATTTTCAAAGATGGAGAGCTGGCTTTTGGCTTGCGAGAATTTGATGGCATAGATATTTTCAAAGTGCTGGATATTATCGAATCAGAACGTGGGCGATATGAATTAACTGATCTTAAGTCCGGTAAAAAGCGCTTTGTGTATGACGAGAAAAAAGAATCAGGCAAGCCAGAAGAAATTGTTCGGCAGTTGTGGCTCTATAAACTAAATCAACACTATAGGTACCCAATGGATCGCATTGAAACAGAAAAAAGTATTCATTTCGGTCGCGAGGTTCACGGAAAGGCGGTTGATATTGTTGTTTACAAGGAAGATAAAATCACACCATATATTTTAGTTGAAGTAAAAGCCCCAACTGAAAGCAAAGGAATTGAACAAATGAAAGGGTACTTAAATGCGGAAGGCGCAGAAATAGGTGTATGGGGTAATGGTATTAAACGCGTCATTTTATATCGTTTCTATCCAAAAGAATTCAATGATACACTTCCGGATTTACCAAAGGCAAATCAGACTATTGACGATCTTTTAGAGGCAAAAAAAACATACTTTGACTACACAACCACCAAAGTAAATTTAAAAGAAACAATTGATTCTACGCAAGAGCTTGTGCTTGCCAATGCAGGCGTTGATGTGTTTACTGAAGTTTTTAAACTGATTTACGCGAAACTCTATGATGAAGAAGAAGCAAAGCTCGCTCGTCTCGATAAAGAAGTATTGTTTCGTAAGTATAAAGACCCAGCGAAAACCTACAGCGTTATAAATGAACTTTTCAAAAAAGCGGTCAAACGCTGGCCAGGAACATTTTTAGAGCAGGAAAACATTAGTCTTTCACCTAATCATCTTTCTATTGTTGTCGGAGAACTCGAGACAACTCGTCTTTTCGGCTCTGATCTTTCCATTATTGATGAAGCATTTGAATATTTGATTCCGGAAGTTGCAAAAGGTAAGAAAGGCCAATATTTCACCCCTCGTCATGTCATTAATATGACGGTAAAGATGCTTGACCCAAAGCGTGACGAATACATTCTTGATCCCGCCGCCGGTTCTGGAGGATTTTTGATCAGTGCTATGTATCATATGAAAAGCAATCATTTAAATAATTCCGAAGAAGCTATGCGTGAGTATGCCAAAGAACACATCTGGGGCATTGATTTTGCAGATGAGATTTCAAAAGTTTCGCGCGCGCTTATGTTGATAGCGGGTGACGGAAGGTCCCACATGTTTAAATTAAATTCTCTAGATCCTCGCGAATGGAAAGGCGAAGATCAGAATCTTTTGCATGCGCGTTCCGAGCTCCAAAAACATCTCTTGAAATTTGATAATTCATCCGACAACGAGGAAAATAAAAACACATTTCATTATATGAATTTTGATGTTCTTGTGACCAACCCTCCATTTGCGGGTGAAATAAAAGACCAAGGACTTTTACGCCAGTATTTTTTCGGTAAGAAAAAAGGAAAGTTAGTAAATAAAGCTGAGAGGCATATTCTCTTTATTGAGCGAACACTAGATATGCTTCGTCCGGGCGGGAGAATGGCAATAGTGCTTCCGCAAGGAGTGCTCAACAATACTAATATGGAATATGTTCGTGAGTATCTTTTCGACAAAGCGAGAATACTGGCGGTCGTGGGGCTTCATGGCAATACTTTTAAGCCGCATACGGGTACGAAAACAAGTGTTGTGTTTTTGCAAAAGTGGAATGACAAACCGCTCAAAGATTATCCTATTTTTATGGCGGTTTCTAAAAAGGGCGGTAAAGATAATTCTGGAGATTATATTTACAAAAAAGATGTAAATGGGAATTATGTTCATGATGCACGAGGTCGCAAGGTGCTTGACCATGATTTAGATGAAATCGCGGAAGAATTTATTAAGTTTGCGAAAGGGCAGAAATTAAATTTTTAAAAATAAATATGGAAGAACAAGAGAAATCAAATCAAAAAAGGTTTTCTGAAGAACGTTGCTTGATTACCTTAATACTTATCTTCGTTGCATTGATTATATCGTTCTCTGTTTTTATTTTTGGTTTTTCCGGATTCCCAATTAAAGATTACTTGATGATATTTAGTGCTGGAATAATTGGCTCCGCTCTTAGAGCCAAGTTTTTAGGTAAGGATGGAGTAAATAAAACTATAAAGGATTTGCGATCAGCTTACTATTTCATATATCCCATTGTAATTTTTGCAACCTCTTTTATAATTCTCTCTACTTTTTACGGCTAGGATATCAAGGTTGGATGTTCTACAGTACTTCATTATCTACTAGTTTTCTTGCTGGCATCATGGGACTCGCTGTCACAGACAAAATACGAATATAAAATGATTACTTATTCCATAATAAAAAAATCAGAACTCGAAGGTGCTTTGCGGATAGATGCCGAATACTATCAGCCAGAGTATATGGAATTAGAACAAAAAATAAAAACAAGTCATGGTTATAGATTATGGCGAGATGTTGAAGGTAAGTTCATAACAGGACCCTTTGGTTCAGAGTTCAATGTAGAGAATTATATTTCAGACGGAGAATATAGATATGTTCGTGGAAAAGATGTAAAAGATTTCTTTTTAGAAAACGACGATAATGTTTATATTCCCAAAAAAGACTTCAACAGACTTAAAAAATATTCTCTCAATTTTGGCGATATTTTAGTTTCCGTTGTTGGAACATTAGGAAATACAATTATTATTTATGAAAGCAACTTACCAGCCATTTTTAGTTGCAAAAGCACTGTTTTTAGAACAAAATCCATAAGCCCTTACTATTTTTTAGCTTATTTGAATTCAAAATATGGGCAGTCGTTTTTACAACGAAGCGTGAGAGGAGCTTTACAAACTGGTCTAAATATAAATGATCTAAAAGATTTACCCATATTTATTCCCAGTATTAATATCCAGGAAAACATAGCGTCAGTTATTCAAAATGCAAAATTAGAACTAGAAAATTCAAGATCTTTTTACATTCAAGCCGAAAAGTTGCTTTTAGAAGAAGTAGGAGTGAAGAAAGATATATCTAATTATCCTATATATAATATTGTAAATTTTTCTCAAATACAAAAAGCAAAAAGAATGGATGCTGAGTATTTTCAACCCGGGCCTTTTAAATTTGGCGAACTTGTTTCTATAACTGACTACAAAGTTAAACCTCTTTCGGAAGTGGTTGAAAGTGTTTCGGCTAAATTTGATTCTAAAAAAGAACCAAATAAAAATTTTAAATATGTTGAACTTTCAAATATAAATTCATCCATTGGCGTTATCGATGGCTTTTCTGAAGTTTTAGGAAAGGAAGCTCCAAGTCGAGCCAAACGAATATTAAAAGCCGGTGATGTTTTGGTTTCAAGTGTACAAGGTTCTCTTGGGAAAGTTGCTCTTATAGAAAAAGGCCAGCAAGGTCATTTAGCCTCAACTGGATTTTTTCAGTTTAGAAGTAAAGAAATTTTACCGGAAGTTTTACTTGTTCTAGCGAAAAGTACTTTTGTACAAAGTCAGTTAGAACAAAGATGTGCTGGTACTATCCTAACCGCCGTGCCAAAAGAAAGTATAAAAGATATTTTTATTCCGATCGTTCCAAAACCAACCCAAGAAAAAATTGCAAATCTTATTCACAGATCCCATGAAGCGAGGAAAAAATCCAAAGAGCTTTTAGAAGAAGCAAAAAGGAAAGTCGAAGAGTTAATAGAAAAAAGAGAATAAAAGCCTACAGTTTTAAGCGGGGAATTTGCCTTCGAAGATAATTTCTTCCAGGTTTTTTCTGCCGTTTGGAGTTTCGCCGGCGCGCATGGCTTCGGGCAGGTCTTCAATTTTTCCGTGTTTGCCTATGGCAAACATCATTTCCACTTGGTGGTCATCGGGGACGTCGAGTTTTTCTTTGGCCATTGCGAAATCAAAGCCGGACATACCGTGAGCTACGAGGCCCATACTGGAGGCTTGCAAGGCCAAACTCATCCAAGCTGAACCGGTATCAAAGGAATGGGTAACATTATCGTTTTTACTGTCGTCAGTTTTTTTTCTGGAAATAGCTACAACAAGCGCCGAAGCATTTTTACACCAAGTTTGGTTGAAATCTACTAGTAAGGAAAAATGCGTATCAAATTCTGACGTATCACGCATTGCGTATACGAATCGCCAGGGCTGAATATTATAATTAGACGGCGCCCAGCGAGCCGCTTCAAAAAGAGTCATTAATTCCTCTTTGGAAATAGGTTCTCCCGACAACGCCCTAGGAGAATATCTCTTCAAAAACATATCTTCTACGGGGTATTCACTTGTTCTATTGTTTACGGTTTTCATATTTCTATTATATACTATTTTTTTCTAAAAATCTACTTATTTCTTTTTTATCTCTCTTGAGCCAAGCAATATTGCCTTCTAGGCGTTCTAGGAGTTGGTCTATGGCTCGCTTGGCGCCGGGAGCTTGGTGAGTTTTAAAGAATTTTTTTATGGAGTTTAGGTGTTTTGCTTCCGCGCTACCGCCTATGGCTTTCACGGCTCTGCCTATGGTGAATCCGCCTTCACCGTAGCGCGAGACGAGCGTTTTCCAGTTCTTTTGCAAGAAACTCCACCAGATATCTCGTCCTTTTGGATTTACCCCCACAGAGGAGAGGATGTCAACAGTGTCTTGGATGCGGACATTTTTAGACATTGCAAATTCACAAGCCAGTTTCAAAATTTTCGGATTAGAAAAATCTCCCAAGGCGTTGCCAATGCGATTTTTTTCTTCATGGAGAGTTTCTTTTTTGTAGAGTTTTATAAATTGATTGTATTCTTTTACTCCACTGCGTGTGGCAACTATTCCGTACACTGATCCGCGGATGTCAGGGTTTATGCGTCCACCTTTAATTATTTTTGCAAATCTCTTGCGGGCTTCGGCAATTATATTTTTATCTCCGACGTGTCCGGCGCGAGAGATTGAGAGAGAGCGCAGAAGCGTATCAGTATGAATTTCATTTTTTCGCTTACTCCAGCCAAGACGTTTAGCGACAGGGGAAAATAGAGCGAGTGTCAATTTTTGCAACCCGACTTCGCCAAGGCTTCGACGGGCGAGGAGTTGCTCTAGGCGCGCCAGCCCCATAGCCAGTTCTAGCCATACTGTGTAGTTATCTTCTTTTTTGTATGCTTTCAAAAATTCCAAAGCATCTGTCGTAGGTATCACTCCTGCCTCTGCTAGAGCAAAAAGGTCGCGAATTATACCGAGCCTGTCGCGAGGAGAAAGAATTTTATTTTGTACAGGCTTCACTAATCTTTCTAAAAGTTCTTTTGAGTATGCCGTTCTATAAAATCCCGCTTCGCCGAAGTTTACTTTTAACCAATTTTCACTTGAAACTACTTTTTTAGCCGTCGCGTATTTTTCTGCTGAAAAATCACTCCTTCTCGGCTCGACAGCCTGCGAAAGACGGCTCAAAAAGTGTTTCTGCGTTTTATTTTTATTTTGTATTGAAATTGGCACTTGCCAAATAGTTTTACTTGCCCCGCCTTGGCGTGGGTCTTTTGATTTTTTCTTTGAGATAGGACTCGCAAAAAATCTCTCTTGCGACAAAAACAACTGGTTATTTTTAATATTCGCTTTCACAAACGGATAACCCGGCTTGGAAGTCCAATTGTGCATTATTTTAGCGACTGGTTTTTTGGCCTCACCCGTACGGCTATGGCCGAGGGAAACTTTTTCAAAAGCTTGCCAGAGGTGCAGAGTCTCGGTGTTTTTATAACTGTGTTTTTTTAAATAATAGCGCAATCCATCACGAAAATCTTTTTCCCCCAAGTAGTCAGCCAGCATTCTTATAATTGATGCTCCTTTGGAATAAGATACTGCATCAAATATTTCTCCGATTTCACTTGGGTGATGAACTTCCACTTCAATCGGGTGCGTGTTAAATAGAGCATCAAGTCGCAATGCTACTCCCAAGTCATTTGTAGAAAACTGCGTCCAGATATCCCACTTTGGGAAAAGTTTATCCACTGCTAAATATGATATATATGATGCAAAGCCTTCATTGAGCCACAAATGGGTCCACCATTCCATAGTAACGAGATTGCCGAACCATTGATGTGCGAGTTCGTGAGCAATGACGAGCGCTACCCATTGTTTATTTGATATGGAAGAATGTTTTGCATCTACCAGAAGTGCGCTCTCGCGATAGGTAACCGCACCCCAATTCTCCATAGCTCCTGACGCAAGGTCCGGGATAGCGACCATGTCTAAAACAAGAAGTGGATAGGTAATGTCAAAATATTTTTCATAAAATTCCAAAATTTTTACGGCGCAATCCAGCGCGAACTTCGCCTGATGTTTTTTCCCGGGAGTTGTGTAGACGCGCACTCGTGTGCCATTTTTTGCTTGCCCGCCATAGCTTTGGCGACGGCGGGTCTTGCTTTCTAAATATTCAAAATCTCCGACGATAAAAGCCAGAAGATAGGTAGACATTTTTGGCGTAGGGAAGAATTTCACAATATCATGCCCGGCCTCATGTTCTCGTACTGATACTGGTAAAGTATTTGAAATGGCAATTTTGTTTTTTGGCACTATGAGCGAAATGTGAAAGATGGCTTTCTGGGCCGGCTCATCAAAACAGGGAAATGCCCTACGCGCGTCCGTGGCCTCAAACTGCGTCGTCGCCATGTGATGTTCTTTGCCTCCGAGATGATATTTGCTTCTATAAAATCCGCGCATCTTGTCGTTAAGAATTCCACGAAAAACCAAAGTTAGTTTTGTCTTCCCGATTGTAATTGATTTTGGAAACAAAAAAGTCGCTGTTTCTCTCTTTTTATTGTAAGTAATTTTGGTAGCAAATTTTTTTTCATTTTTCAACACAATGCTCGCAGTATCTATTTCAATTTCTTTACAGTGCAGGGTCAGCACTTTCGTCTTTTTTAAAATATTTAAGGTAATAGTTTCAATACCACTAAAGGTGAAATTTTCCAGGTCTGGACGAAGCCGGATGTCGTACTTTATCGGGACAATTTTTTTAGAAAGACGGACTCCTCCTCTTTGGCGGGTAAAGTTTTTCTTTTTCATGTAGAAATGTTAGCATATAAACGTGGAAACGGAAACATATAAGCTAAAAACAGCCAGTTTTGAAGGCCCGTTTGGGCTACTTTTGGAATTGGTGGAAAAGCGCAAGCTTTTTATCAACGACCTGTCGCTCTCGGAAGTGACAGAAGACTACCTAAATTATATGAATAAATTGGGCAATATAAGTCACGTAGATATTACGAGCTTTGTGTTGGTGGCGTCCACTCTTATTTTAATCAAATCAAAATCTCTTCTGCCTAATTTAAATTTAACCGACGAAGAACAAGGGGATATAAAAAATCTGGAAGAAAGGCTTCGGTGGTATGAACTTTTTACAAAACTTGGTGGCAATATCAAAAGCAACTTTGGCAAGAGGATAATTTTTTCAGCGCTGGAAAGAAAAAATGAAAATATTATATTTTTGCCAGATAGTCAAATTACCAAAGAAAGTATAATGAGTTTTGCGGAAAGTGTGCTAGATAGAATACCCCAAAAAGTTTTTTTACCGGAAGTAGAAGTGCGAAAAGTCGTAAGTATTGAAGAAATGATAAATAAATTAACAGAGAGAATAAAAAATTCCCTCAAAATGAATTTCAAGGATTTTGGCGGAAAAGTTACCAATCGCGAAGAAAAAATAACTCTTATCGTAGGATTTCTGGCTATGCTGGAGCTTGTGAGACAGGGAATAATACACGCTATGCAAGAAAACAACGGCGGAGACATTTTCATTGAAAAACAAGTGAAAGAAAAACAATGAGTATAGAACAAAAAATAGAGGCCGTATTATTTTGGAGAGGAGAACCAATTTCACGAAAAAAACTTTCAGAGATTTTGAACGTAGGTCAGACAGAAATAAACGAAAGCGTAGCAAAGTTAAAAGAGAATTTAAAAGATAGAGGAATAGTACTTGTTGAAAATAATAACGATATCATGCTAGGTACCGCACCGGAATTTTCTAAGCTTATTGAAGAATTACAAAAAGAAGAACTTAACAAAGCTCTTTCCAAAGCTTCCCTGGAAGCATTATCCATCGTGCTTTATAAAAATGGCGCCAATAGGGCGGAAATTGACTATATCCGGGGAGTAAACTCAAGCTTTACTCTACGAGCCTTGTCTGTACGTGGGCTCATAGAAAAAACTTTAGACCCCAAAGACAATCGACGCTATATCTACAAGCCGAGTTTTGAATTATTAGCTTTTATGGGTATAAAATCCGTGGAAGAATTGCCGAACTATCAAGAAGTAAATAATGGAATCATAGTCGCCGCTAAAAATCTTGAGGAAGAAAGCAAAGGAACGGAAGAAATTAAAAATTAAAGGCATTCTGGATTGATGTCTAACGCATATTGATTCACTAAGTCTTGCCCAAGCGCATATTGGTCTCCGAGAAATCCGTTGATGTCTTCATTTTTTATTAATCTTTTATATTCCTGTGTAAAAATCTTTGCCAGAGGTAAATAAGACCAGTGCCACTTTTCTTCGTTGTAGCCGGTTCGTCTGTCAATTTCTTTCGCTCTATAGGTCTGGCAAAAACCAAAAGCCCCGGCATTTTTTACTAGCCACTGATATTCTCTCACTCCCTTTTCCGAATCAAAATATACAGAATTTGCTCCATTTATATCAATGTCCGTGCCCCAATGATGACGAGATGTGCCGGGGACGGCTATATATTCTAGAATTTTTTTAAATCTCGCGAAACTTTTTGGTATATTTTCTATTACACCCTGCCTGCCGGCAGGCAGATTTTGTCCATCAACAACAAATGACACTCCAGACCATTTTTCATTCCATAATTCTTTTTGAAAATCAAAATTTCTAGTTGCCGAAGCTATTTTCAATTCTATTCCATCTCTCTCTGCGACATTTTGCATCCCCAAGAAGGCTTCAAAAGTTTCTCTTCTCAAATACATATCATTTGCATCAAATATGGTATATTGTTCAGGAATTAAAATAAAGTCTTCTTGTTGCGCCGGGTCAAATTTACCCATTAGATAAAGTTTTTCTTCAGCATCTCTTTGAATTTGTTGCTTTTTTAAAAGAAGCTCCCTTTTTTGTCTTTGGCTTGAAAATGTTGAGATAACGATTATCATCAAAAACACCACTAAAATGGTCGCAGGCAAGGTTCGTTTTAAGTTCATTGCAAAACAATAACATACTGATGCATTTTAATCAAAAAAATTAACAAATTTAGCAATAACAAGCGGTCGCGTACTAATGCTAAATTTGTATCTAGTATCAACAAGTAATATAATCAAATTATATGCTAACTGAAACCAAAACCTGCCAGAATTATAAAGACGACTTTGTGATCGAGCCGGATGATTTTGGATTTTACGAGAAAATTAAAGTCCCACCACCAACCTTTTGTCCGGAGTGTCGTTATATCCGGCGGCTTTTAGATAGGAATGAATATAATTTATACAAGAGGAAATGCGATGCCACGGGCAAGATGGTCATCTCCATTTACAGGCCAGATGCGCCATTTCCTGTGTATGAACAGGAATATTGGAAATCAGACAAATTTGATGCTACTGAATATGGCCGTGAGTTTGACTTCAATCGTCCATTTTTTGAGCAATATGAAGAACTTCGGCGCGTGGTGCCGCATTTAGCCATGGTAAACTCTAATAGCGTTAATAGTGAATACACAAATCAAGCTGGAAATAATAAGGATTGCTACATGGCAGAAAAAAGTGAATTTTGTTATGAATGTGTTGATATAAAAAACTGTTCGCAATCTGCTTGGCTACACAACTGTTCTGACTGTGTGAATGTTTATTTTTCCAGTGATTGCCGGGGGTGTACAGATTGTTTTAGTTGTGTTGGTCTTCGCAGTAAGCAGTATTACTGGTTTAATGAAAATATAGGCAAGGAAAAGTACGAAAAACGAGTTAAGGAAATTGCCTGGAGTAGAAGTTTTATAAAAGATGCTAAAGAAAAAACTTTTAAATTACAATCCAATATTCCCGTAAAGTTCTATCATGGGGTAAATGTGCAAAATTCTTCGGGCGACTATATACAAAATACAGAACGTGCGCAGTACGCGTTCAATTGTCGTGATAACAAAGATACTGCATATATGCAGGATGCCTGGAGGCAAACTGGGGATTGTAGGGATTGTACTGAAATAGTTAAAGGAGAATTGTCCTACGAAATTCAAGGGGTTGATACACCTCACAGATCTATGTTTATTAGAAGTGGTTTTGATGCCGTAATTGATTCCTGTTATTGTGATATGTGTTTTGGTGTACAAGACTGCTTCGGGTGTTTTGGTCTCAAGCAAAAACAGTATTGCATTTTAAATAAACAGTATTCAAAGGAAGACTATTTAGTTTTGAAAAAACGCATCATTGAGCATATGCGGAAAACGGGGGAGTGGGGCGAGTATTTTCCGAGCTCTGTGTCACCTTTTGCTTACAACGAGTCTATGGCTCAGGATTATTTTCCTTTAACTAAAGCAGAAGCCATAAAAGCGGGGTACACATGGTATGACCGTCCATCTCGAGATTATAAAATTACGCTTGCGACTATTGATTTACCAAAAACTATTAACGATGTTAAAGAAAATATCTTAGAAGAAGTAATACAATGCGTAACACAGAATTCGGTAAGTGAAAAAGAAAAATATCCTTTATGCACGACTGCTTTTAACATTACTTCACTGGAACTTACTTTATATAAAAAAATGAAAGTTCCGCTTCCAGAAAAATGCTTTCCATGTCGTAGGCAAGACAGATTTTCGTTACGTAATCCAAGAAAACTCTGGCATAGAGATTGTATGTGCGGTTCGATAAACTCACCGCAGACGACCCGAGAGCATTTTCACGGGACAGGTAAGTGCCGGGAGGAATTCGAAACCAGCTACGCGCCAGATAGGCCGGAAATAGTCTACTGCGAAAAATGTTATCAAGCCGAAGTTTACTAGAACTTGTCAACCTGCCAGGTTGACAAATTTTTTAATTAGAACGTTTTCTGTTATACTCTAAAAATGTATCTAAATTTAATCAAAATCTTTGTACCGACGGTACTGGCTTTTATTTTAGGTATTTTAGTTACTCCTCTGGCGACGCATTTTTTCTATAAATATAAAATGTGGAAAAAGTACCCCCGAGATGCTGCTATGAATAATGCGGATTTTTCCAATATTCACAGCAGAAAAACAGAACTTAATACACCGCGCGTGGGCGGAATAATAATTTGGATTTCAGTTTTTTTAACTACGCTTATTTTTTACTTGGCATCAGTCGTATTTCCATCCGCGAACAGTTTCAAAATGAACTTTTTAAGCCGAAATCAAACTTTCATACCGCTTTTCACACTTCTGCTCGGGTCGTTTATCGGGCTTTGGGACGACTTCATCCAAATTTATGGAACTGGCAAATTTGCTCGCGACGACAAGTCTTGGCGCAAGTGGAAGGCTTTTCTCATCACTATTTTGTCGCTTTTGATAGGTATTTGGTTTTTTTATAAGTTGGGAATGACGTCAATTCATATTCCCTTTGGCGGAGATTTGTATTTGGGAATTTTAATAATTCCGTTTTTCATAATGGTTGCCCTAGCCACTTTTTCCGGAGGAGTAATTGACGGGCTAGACGGGCTCTCCGGCGGAGTTTTAGCTGCTATTTTTGCGGCATACTCTGTGATAGCCTATGCCAACAACCAAATTGACATTGCTGCTTTTTCAGGAGTTATAACTGGAGCCACACTGGCGTTTCTTTGGTTTAATATTCCACCGGCAAGATTTTACATGGGTGAGACTGGCATTATGGGACTGACAATTACTCTTGCCACACTAGCCTTTTTAACTAATTCAGTTTTAATTCTCCCTGTAGTTGCCATGCCTCTTGTCATAACTTCCGGCTCAGACATTTTACAGTTTTTTTCAAAGAAACTAAGAGGCGGTAAAAGATTATTCAGGCTAGCGCCCATTCATCATCATTTTGAGGCGCTCGGCTGGCCAAGTTATAAAGTTACCATGCGTTTTTGGGTTTTTTCGGTCGTGTTCGTAATTATTGGCATAATTTTAGCAGTCGTCAGCTAGGCCAGACCTAACATGTTAGGTCTGGCCTAGCAAAAAATCATGAGAGAAAAAAAAGTGGACAGATTTTTTCTAATAATTGTTAGCCTCTTGCTTGCCGTCGGAGTCGCCATGTTTGTTTCTGCCTCTTTAGGAATCTTGACCAAAAGCGAGAAAATTTTTTATTCAGTGCTTTTTAGCCAGTTGGTTCTCGGTCTCGGCTTCGGACTGCTCGGTACGTATTTTTCTTTGAAAATAAATTACAAATTTTGGCGTAAATATGCTTTTTGGATTTTTTTGAGTTCAATACTTTTAACGGCGGCGGTTTTTATTCCTAATTTTGGTTGGAGTCATGGAGGGGCGCTAAGATGGATAAAGTTCGGCCCGGTGTCTTTTCAGCCGGTGGAGATATTGAAATTCGGATTTATAATTTATTTGGCAGCATGGCTGTCTTGGGCTAAAAATCGGGTACATGGTTTTAAATTTGGAATTTTACCGCTTGGGGTGATGCTTGGAATAATTGCCTTAATTTTATTTAAACAACCGGATACTAAAAGTTTCATTTTGATCGCCATGACCGGGATTTCAATGTTTTTTATTTCGGGTGCTTCTATGAAAAATATTTTAAGAGTAAGTATAGCTTCAGCATTTCTACTTGTAGCTTTAGTGTATTTTACTCCATATCTGCAAGAGCGGGTTAAAACTTTTATTTATCCATCCAAGGACCCACAAGGTTCTTCGTATCAAATTCAACAATCCTTGATAGCGCTTGGCGGCGGCGGAATTTTTGGACGCGGATTTGGTCAAAGTATTCAAAAATTCAGTTATCTGCCAGAGCCACAAGGGGATTCTATTTTTGCGGTTTTGGGCGAAGAATTGGGTTTTGTCGGAGTGGTAGGCACGATAATTCTTTATCTGCTTTTTGTTTTGCGCGGACTGCGTATTGCTAATAATTCTCCTGATTTATTCAGTAGACTTTTAGTCTCCGGAATTGTTATACTGATTATGTTGCAATCGTTTATGCACATTGCTTCCACTAGCGGGGTACTCCCATTGACGGGCGTGCCGCTTCCCTTTATGAGCCACGGAGGCACCTCGCTGATGATATATCTTATAGCCATTGGCATTGTGCTGCAAGTGTCAAAATTTAATAGTAACACAGGCACTAGGCGCTAGGCTCTAGCTGGACAAATGCTAAAGCCTAAAGCCTAAAGCCTAAAGCCTAATACATGAAAATAGTTTTTACTGGCGGAGGAACGGGCGGGCATTTTTATCCAATTATTGCTGTCGTTCAAAAGGTCAACGAAATAATAGACCATGAAAAAATAATAGGAGCAAAACTTTATTATATTTCCAACAGTCCTTATGACAAAGAAATGCTTTTTGAAAACGGGCTCTTGTATGAAGAGGTGAGTACCGGAAAAATGCGCACATATTTTTCCTTCAAAAATTTTTCTGATATTTTTAAAATAGTTTTCGGCATTATTAACGCGACCTTCAAATTATTTTCAATCTATCCGGATGTGGTTTTCGGCAAAGGCGGATATGCGTCATTTCCAACCATTTTTGCCGCCAGACTTTTACGTATTCCTGTCGTAATTCATGAATCAGACTCTGCTCCCGGCCGAGTTAATAAATGGGCCGGACATTTTGCTAAAAAAGTAGCCATCTCATTCAAAGACGCGGCAAATTTTTTTCCAAAAAAAGTTGTGGCTTGGACGGGGCAGCCAATTATAACTGAAATAGAACATCCAGCTCCACGAAAAGAGGCGCTGGAATATTTTAAATTGGAATCAAGCCTGCCGGTTATCTTGGTTTTGGGCGGTTCCCAAGGAGCGGAGCTTATAAATAACACCGTATTGGACGCACTGCCAAGACTTATAAAAAATTACCAAGTTATTCACCAAACCGGCGTAAATAATTTTAAAATGGTTGCAGATCGCGCCTTAGTTGTGCTGGATGACAATAGGGATAAATTACGATACTTGTCTATGGCATTTTTAAATCCTTTAGACTTGAAAATGGCTGTGGGCGCTGCGACTATAATTATCTCTAGGGCTGGGTCTACTATTTTTCAAATAGCCGCTTGGGGTGTGCCATCAATTTTGGTTCCATTTACTGAATCAAATGCCGACCATGCGAAAAAAAACGCTTTTGCTTACGCTCGCGCCGGAGCTTGCAGTGTGATTGAAGAAGCGAACATGACCGCCAACATCTTAAGTTCGGAAATTGAGAGAATAATAGAAAATGAAACGAACTGGAAACAAATGTCAGAAAACGCAAAAGCTTTCAACAAACCCGGTGCGGCCATGAAAATCGCTCGGGCCATAGTGGATTTGGCTTTGAGCCATGAGAAATAAATTTTTAACATACAATCATGAATATATAATCAAGAAATAAATATGACTATAGAGACTTTACCTTCCGGAGACAAAGAAATTAAAACTATTTTGGTCAAATTTACCTCGAGGTCGGATCAACGATTAACTTCAGAAGAAGCAAATTTAATTTTAAAAAACGTAAAGATGAATCGCAGATGTTTGGCTTGGTTTAATTTTTTAAAATCAGTTGCTAATGGAGTAAGATTATTAGAGGCAAGAAGAAACTTGGCAGAATATATCCGCGAAAGTCAGAATTCAACAAGTATAATATCTGAATCCATTCTTCCCCAATCGATCACCGTAAATGATTGTGCTTCTGAATTAGAAAGATATTTAACAACCGACTTTCCTATTATTAAAAATAGAACTGCTGAAGAAGTATTCCCAGATTAGCCGAAGATATTAAAAAATTTTTAGATACAAATCACGATCATACTTACTTTTTTGTAAATAAATGCTAAAATAGCTCTATGGAAGAAAAAACTACGGAAAAAGTAGTCACGCGGTTCGCGCCGTCGCCGACAGGGTTTTTACATTTAGGTAATTACAGAACTGCTATTTTTGCTTATCTTTATGCTAAAAAGCACAACGGTTCCTTTGTGCTTAGAATTGAAGATACCGACAAAGAGCGTTCAAAAAAAGAGTATGAAGAAAATATAATTGAAAGCCTGAAATGGCTCGGACTTTCATACGATAAATTTTACAGGCAGTCAGAACATGTAGATA
>Ga0155104_113_pt1 | contig 27709 bp, 25 predicted proteins | sample RifCSPhighO2_01_FD_106072 | JGI IMG/M metagenome (GOLD analysis project Ga0155104, IMG submission 106072) | Candidatus Nomurabacteria bacterium RIFCSPHIGHO2_01_FULL_38_19 | reverse complement strand
AAGCAAAACCAAAAATTTCCTTTCCATTTTTTGTCGGCTCCCCCCACACACCCCCGCCGAGGAAAAGAAGAAAGGTAAGGAAAATTTTTGGTTTTTGCTCCCGCGACCGCAGGAAGCGGACGAGGCGCGCAGATTAGTCCTCGCTCGGATTTGAGCAGGGAATAGCGTTGCGTAGGGCTGGTTTTGAAATTGGCGCAGTGACCGGACGTTTGCGTCGCATCGGTTGGTTGGATATTCCGCTTCTTAAGTATGCTATAGATATAAATAATGCGACCCAAATCACTTTGACTAAACTTGACGTCTTTGATGGATTTAAAAAAATAAAAGTATGCATTTCTTATATAGTTGACGGCCAGAGGACTACAGAAATTCTATTTGATTTGTCACGCGCGAACCACGCCAAAGGACGAGCAGGAATAAAATGCATATATAAATCTTTTCCTATTTGGAAAGGAAAATTGTCGAGGTATGGAAATGACCTCCCAAAAGAAGCACTTACGTACGTAAAATTTTTAGAAAAAACTCTAGGCGTGAAAATCATCTACGTTGGCACTGGGCCTGAAGAGCACCAGGTTATTGAACGTTATTGGTAAGATTTGATAGGTCTTGTCCAGTATAGAGAATGGTTTTTAGATTTGGATATTTTTTGAAATCAAGCTTTTCAAAATGCTTAGCTTTATCATCAATAAATATCACTTTTTCATCTGCGTGCTTGGCGCATATTTTTTCTATTATTTCCTTTTTTTCATCTGTGGGGACTACAATAATTTCAAAAAATAAAGAGTCTACGCCGGCTCTTTTAATTTTATCCAATTGAAATTCTTTGTCACCATAAGTTATTATGTAGCAGTTATTTTTGCCAGCTTTTTTTACCAATTTTACCAAATCTTTATTTAAAAATATTTTACTTTCGCGCATTATTTCTTCATACATTTCTTCTTTCAGAGAAAAATACTTCAATAAGTTCTTTACTGAAAATTGCTGTCCGCGTATTTTATTGTAGTATTCATTAATCTTTTCGTGTGCTACACCCATTTTTTCCAGAAATGGATATAAATGCTCCTGACGACGTCTAGTCGTATGAAACAGCACATCATCAAAATCAAAAATATATTTCATATTGCCTAATAAATTATTTATCTATTATTTTTTTTATACAGTTGGCTAATTTTATAGAGTCATGCCTGATAAAACTGCGTACATTTGCTAACACATCCCCATCGGTAAACTTAAATATAACATGAGATAAAAGAAATTCTCTTAATACTCTTTTATCATTAAAATTATCTTCTACTAAAACACCGTCGCCTTCCTGGAGTTTATAATGTTCTATTTGTTTCTTGGAAGGCATTTGGTTATTAATTAAAATAACATCAACAGACTTACCAAGATAATTTTCTATATCTTCTACATAATCACTGACCTTCCAGTGTTTGGTATGTCCTCGTTTATTTGTAAGATTAATTAGTAAAATTATTTGCGCTTTACTTTCAAAAACAGCCTGTTTAAAACCATTTACTATTAAATTAGGAACAAGAGAGCAGTAGTAATTGCCAGGACCAAGAATAATATAGTCAGCTTCTAGAATTGAATGTTTCGCGTTTTCATTCAGCTTCACATTACTTTTATAGAAAATTTTCTTTATACCAACGGCTTGGATGTTTGAGTGATTAATTTTATTTTCTCCTTCAATTAGTTTCCCGTTTTTAAGTAGCATAGAAAGTTTTGCCTTATTGCTGGTTATTGGTACTACGACACCTTTTACTTTTAGAATTTCTGATGCCACCTCTACTCCTTTTACAAAATCTCCGGTAACTTTTTCTAGCGCTGCTAAAAAAATATTACCGAAATTATGTCCTTTTAGAGTTCCTTCGCTGAATCTATAATTCATAAGCTCGCGCACTACATTACTATGTTCGCTCAGGGCCACCAGGCATTGTCTTACATCTCCGGGCGGCAGTACTCCAAGTTCATCCATAAGTACCCCAGTTGAACCGCCATCGTCGGCCATAGAAACAATGGCGGTCAGAGAAATATTTGATAAATTTTTTAGTCCGGATAATACAGTATAGCTCCCTGTGCCTCCGCCAATTGTGACAATATTTTTCATGGTTAAATATTAGCTTAAAGTGTTACTTTTTGCTAATATTTTTATTATGTGTGGCATTGTCGGATATATAGGAAAAAAACAAGCGTTGCCAATTCTTTTAGGAGGATTGCGTGATTTGGAATATCGCGGTTACGATAGCACCGGCATCGCGATTCTCGATAAAGGGAAAATAAAACGCATCAGGGAAGTCGGCAAGGTAGACTTTTTGGTTAAAAAAATTGCTGACCAAAGTTTTAACGGAACTGTCGGTATTGCCCATACGCGCTGGGCTACTCACGGCGGGGTAAGTGAAAAAAATGCGCATCCACACACGGCGGGCGGAGGAAAGCTAGTGTTAGCGCACAACGGAATAATAGAAAATTATCGTGAATTAAAAAAAGAACTTAAAGACCAAAATTTAGAATCAGAAACGGATTCGGAAATTTTAGCAAAATTGATTTATCAAAACTACAAAGGAGATTTATTGAAAGCAGTAAAGAAAATTCTACCGCAGGTACGCGGAACTTATGGATTGGTGGTGATGCACGTTGAGCACCCAAATGAACTTGTAGCCGCTCGATTGGGTAGTCCACTCGTGGTTGGTATCGGTGATGGTGAATATTATATAGCGAGCGACGTCACCCCGATGCTACCATTTACTAAGCAAGTTACTTTTTTGGACGATGGAGAAATAGCGGATATAAATTTATCGGGTCTCAAAATTTTTAATATCAAGAATCAAGTTATAAATAAAGATACAATACGCATTGACTGTGATAAAGATACAGCGCAAAGGGGCGGTTTTGAACATTTTATGTTGAAAGAAATTTTTGACCAGCCCGCTGTTTTTGAAGATGCCGTTCGCGGACGTATGAATATGGAGGAAGGCACGGCAGTTTTAGGAGGTTTAAATATGACAGAAAAAGAGATGTTGAACCTAAATAAGATTATGATAATAGCGGAAGGTACAGCGAAACATGCGGGAATGATTGCAAAATATGCATTTGAAAGATTAGCAAATATTTCAACCGAAGTTGATTTTTCTAGTGAATTTCGTTATCGAGACCCGGTGGTGGATAACCAGACACTAGTTTTTTTTATTTCACAATCCGGAGAAACCGTAGACACTATCCTTGCGCTAAAAGAAGCAAAAAGAAAAGGCGCGGTCGTGCGCGGTATTGTAAACACCGTGGGTTCAACGATTGCGCGCGAAACGGGTGCCGGGACTTACATTCATGCTGGGCCGGAACTATCGGTCGCTTCCACAAAAGCTTATACCAATATGGTAGCAGTACTGCTCTTATATGCGCTTCAATTTGGTAGATTAAAGCACACATCACTAGCTACCGGTCAAAGAATTTTACAAACCTTGATGGAAATTCCGGAAAAAATGAACGAGATTTTAAAACAAAGTAACCGTATAAAAAAATTCGCGAAAGATTATAAGAACTACAAAAATGTACTTTTTATAAGCAGGGGAGTCAACTATCCTGTGGCGCTAGAGGGTGCGCTGAAACTGAAAGAAATTTCTTATATTCACGCCGAAGGTATGGGTAGTGGAGAAATGAAGCACGGGTCTTTGGCGCTTATTTCAAAAGATTTTCCAATAGTAGTCATAATGACTCAAACTTCGCTTTATGAAAAAGTCAAAAGCAACGTACGCGAAGCGAAAGCTCGCGGCGCGCGGGTTTTAATAGTTGCCACCGAGGGCGACGAGGAAGCCAAAGAACTCTCAAAAGACATCATTTACGTTCCAAAAACTATGGAATTACTTGAGCCATTACTAAACACTATTCCACTGCAACTTTTTGCCTACTATGTCGCGGTAGCACTAGGTCGCGATGTAGACCGCCCGCGCAATTTAGCCAAAAGCGTTACCGTGGAATAAAATATATATTTATGTTACAATAAACTTTTATTTTATGATTTCAAGGATATATGTAATGCCGAAAGGTAAAGGGGCAAGAGGAGGCTCATATCTTATTGACTCAAATTTATCTAAAAAAGAATTAGAAAAGCTTGCCCAGGCGCTTACGAATCCAATTCTAGAAAAATACTTTATCAATAAGTTTCTAAACCTAACTCTATTTGCTCGTCAAAGTGGTGAGTTTTCTTATGCCATAGAAATAGGATTTAAGCCCGGAGTTACTGATAACATTGGACACACAGTCAAAGAAATCGCAAAAGATTTGCTTCAGCTTAAAAAAAATTCTCTTTTTGAAATTTACACTTCCAAAATATTTTTTCTCTCTAAAAAAAATACTAAAAAAGACGCAGAAAAATTCGCTCTTAGTTTATACAATCCTCTGATTGAAAGAGCACATATAGTAAAAATCAAAAGCGGCAAAATAAATTTACCAATGAAAGCGCCGGAAGTAGTCCTTAAAAAAAGAAAACCCGTTATAGATGTTTCATTAAAAGTATCAGACGAAGAGCTGATTAAAATCGGCAAAAAAGGAATAATGGAGAATCCGCCTCCGTCAAAATGGACGGATGGCGGAGGCATGCGCAGAGGACCTTTGGCGCTTAATTTGGCGTCGATGAAAGCGATCGCAGAATATTTCAAAAAGTTAAAAAGAAATCCCACGGATATTGAACTGGAATCTCTCGCCCAAACCTGGTCGGAGCACTGCAAGCATACTATTTTTGCAAATCCGATTGATGATATAGAAAAAGGACTATATAAGACATATATTCAGGGCGCGACAAACTTGATTAGAAAACAAAAAAGTAAGAATGATTTCTGTATTTCTGTATTTAGTGACAATTCTGGCGGTATTATTTTTGACAAAGATTTTATGATTACCCACAAAGTGGAAACTCACAACAGCCCCTCGGCGCTCGACCCGTACGGTGGAGCTATCACCGGCATCGTTGGAGTAAATCGCGATACGATTGGTTTTGGATTAGGAGCGAAGCCCGTAGCTAATCTTTATGGATTTTGTTTAGGGAATCCGAAAGATAATAGGAAATTTTTCAAAGATTCAAAACTTACTCAGCAAATGCTGCCGCCAAAGAGAATAATGGACGGAGTGATAAAGGGCATAAACACGGGTGGTAACTGTTCCGGTATTCCGACACTTTCTGGTTTTCTAAGGTTTGATGACCGTTATCGCGCTAAGCCGTTGGTTTTTGCTGGTACGGTTGGATTAATTCCAAGAAATTTACCCATCTCTGGTGGGAGTAAATCTAAACCTTCGCATCAAAAATCTGCAAAGGCCGGGGATTACATTGTTATGGTTGGTGGCAAAGTCGGGTTAGATGGCGTACATAGCGCTACTTTTTCTTCGGTGTCTATGGATTCAAACTCTCCAGCAACGGCAGTACAGATTGGTGACCCGATAACTCAGAAAAAATTAAGCGATGCAATAGTCAAGGAAGCGCGCGATATGAATTTATACAACAGCATCACCGACAATGGCGCCGGTGGACTTTCTTGTTCTGTCGCCGAGATGGCCAAAGAATGCGGTGGCGCAAAAGTTTTTTTGGAAAAAGTATCGCTTAAATATCCGGGACTGCGTCCGTGGGAAATCTGGATTTCAGAATCACAAGAACGCATGACGCTTTCGGTGCCAAAAAACAAATGGAAAACATTTAAAAAACTTATGGACAGTAGAGGAGTTGAGGCGACAATCATGGGAGAGTTTACTGCTGTACCCAAATGCCTTGTTTATTATAAACAGAAGAAAATAATGGATATCTCAATGGAGTTTTTGCATAATGGTCTGCCAAAACAGCACTTAAGCACAGCGCCGTATGCACACATTTTACCAGAGCCTAAAATACCAAAAAATATTTCATATACAAAAACCCTAGAAAATCTACTTGCTGAAAAAAATATAGGTGGCTTTTCATTTATTTCACAGCAATATGATCACGAAGTGCAAGCATCTTCCGTACTAAAACCAATTTCTGGTCGAGGCCGAATCAATACTGACGTGCAGGTTTTTAAGCCGGTTTTAAATTCAGATAAAGGAGTCGTGCTTTCTTCTGGAGTTTATCCTTCATACGGAGATATCAGCACATATCATATGGCGGCTTGCGCGCTAGATACTGCAGTTCGAAACACAATTGCTTGCGGGGGAAAACTTTCACACCTCGCAATATTGGACAACTTTTGCTGGTGTTCATCTTACGACCCAAAACGCTTGGCCCAGCTCGTAGACGCCGTAAAAGCCTGCTACGACTACGCAGTGGGTTATGGCACGCCGTTTATTTCCGGCAAGGACAGTATGTTTAATGATTTCAAGGGATACAACGAAAAAGGAAATTCTGTTGCTATTTCCATACCACCCACGCTTTTAATATCCGCCATTGGTGTGATGCCGGACCTTTATAAAACAGTTTCGCCGGAATTTAAAAATGCGGGGGATGTGATTTATTTATTAGGTGAAACACACAATGAACTTGGAGCATCTGAATACTATAAATTGTTGGCTAAACAAAATAAAAATAATGCTCTGGGAAATAGAGCACCAGAAGTTAATCTGACAAAAAATCTAAAAATTTACAAAGCGATAGAGAAAGCGATAGAGAAAGAATTAATAGCGTCTTCAATATCTCTGACTGCCGGCGGGCTTGCAATAGGACTCGCCAAAGCCTGCGTCGGCGGGATGCTTGGATGTAAAGTTTCCATAAAAAATCTCCCAGGAAATTTATACGGAGGAAACTCCTCCGTAGCAGATAAAAAGCTTTTTTCTGAAAGCCAAGGAAGAATTTTGGTTTCTGTGTCACCTAGAATTGTTTCAGCTTTTGAGAAAGTGGTAAAAAATGTTCCGCATATTAAACTTGGGAAAATAGAAAGAAGCGGTAAAATCATAATTATGAATGGAAATAAAAAAATCATAAATACAAATGTTAAAAAATTACACAAAATTTATCACAAATTTTCAGAAAGTATGAAGTAGCACATATCAGCTATGGCGTATATATGTAAAATATGGAATATAAAAACGAAAATAAAATATGTCAAAGTTGTAAAAAAGATTTCATAATAGAATCAGAAGACTTTTCTTTTTACGAAAAAATGAAAGTGTCAGCGCCGACTTTTTGTCCGGATTGCAGGTTTCAAAGAAGACTACTTTTTCGGAATAATCGAGTTTTTTATAAATGCGAGTGCGTGCTCTGCGGAGTGTCAACACTCACTATCTACCACGAAGACGAACCTTTTGTGGTTTACTGCCGCGATTGCTGGCTTTCCGACAAATGGGATCCAATGAGCTACGGTCGTCCTTATGATTTTTCACAGCCCTTTTTCAACCAATTCCGCTCTTTGCAAGTTTCTGTCCCTCGAGTAAATCTCTACCGCACGAATTTTACCCGAAGCGATTATTGCAATTATGGATTAGATTTTAAAGATTGCTACCTCCTTTTCGGTGGCAAGGATAATGAGAGAGTGCTTTTCGGAAACCAAATTTTTGATTTCCGAGATTCACTCGACATTGCATTTTCCGAAAAAATCGAACTTGGATACGAACTTTTTGAATGCCTGCAATCTAATAACTTATTTTTCAGCCGCTACTCGGAAGCTTGCGTGGAAAGTTCTTATTTTATCGATTGTAAAAACTGTATAAATTGTTTCGGTTGTGTCGGATTAAGAAGCGCGCAATATCACATCTGGAACAAGCCTCACTCAAAAGAGGAGTATAAAGAATTTTTAAAGAATGCAAATCTAGGAAGTTTCAAGGCACATTTAGAATTTAGTAAAAAACTAAAAGAGTTGGAGCAAAAATCTATCCGCCGCTACGCTCGTGTCTTTAAATCAATTAACTCTGACGGTGATGATTTACACGAGGCTCGTAATACGCATATGGCCTTTTCTTCCGGCCAAACTGAAGATTCAAAATTTTTATTTTATATCCGGCGCGGCGCCAAAGATTGCTATGATACTTGCTTCCAAGGATGGGGAAGCGAGCTTCTATATGAAATCGCGCACTGTTTTGGTGGACACAATGTAGCTTTTGGAACTCGTAATATTAATAACCAAGATGTTCGTTATAATGAAGAATGTCATGAGTGCCGGAATATTTTCGGCTGTGTGGGACTGCGTAAAAAAGAATACTGTATTTTAAACAGACAATATTCGAAGAAAGAATACGAGCGGTTGATGTCTAAAATAATTGATCATATGAAAAAGAACGAAGAGTATGGAGAATTTTTTCCATCGTGGCTCTCTCCGTTTGCTTACAATGAAACTATCGCGCAAGAATATTTTCCTCTAAATAAAATCCAGGCAGAGAAGCAAGGATATAAATGGAGGGAAGAAAAAGAAAGAAATTACAAAGTTGATTTTGAGGGGGAAAAAATCCCGGATAATATAAAAGACGTTTCAAATGATATCTTAAACAAAACCATCGCTTGTGCGCACGGAGGAAAATGCGAGGAGCAATGCACAGAAGCATTTAAAATTATTCCAGAAGAATTTAAATTCTATAAAAGAATGAATCTGCCTTTACCGCGTCTATGTTCAAACTGTCGTCATTATCAACGCATTAACTTGAGAAATCCACTAAAACTTTGGGACAGAAATTGTATGTGTGATAAAGATTCTCATTTCCATGGACAAGAAAAATGTACGGTAGAATTTAAAACAACTTACGCACCCGAAAGATCCGAAATTGTATACTGCGAAAAATGTTATCAGCAAGAAATATATTAGGACATTTTGCAAAATAACAAAATGAAAAAATCTAAGCCGAAAGTAATAATTTTGTCCGGATATGGGCTTAACTGCGAGGAAGAAACAAAATTCGCTTTTGAATCTGCGGGAGGAAAAGCGGACATCATACACATAAATGACTTGATAGCTAAACCAAAAATGCTCAAAACGTATGACATAATGGCTTTTCCGGGCGGTTTTGCTTATGGTGATGATACCGGCAGTGGAAAAGCTTATGCTAATAAATTTAAAAATCATTTATTAAAAGAGTTAAAAGAATTTCTATCTCGCGACACACTACTGATAGGTATTTGTAATGGATTTCAAATAATAACTAATCTTGGAATTCTGCCCGGCGCGCTGACTTACAATAAAAACGGAAAATACTTAGACCGATGGGTAGACTTAGAAGTACCCGCCTCCGCTAGGGCTTTGGCGTGGCTAAGAGGAATTAAAAAATTATCAATTCCGATAGCGCATGGTGAAGGGAACTATGTTATCTCTGCGACAGAATATAAGAAAATGAAAAAAAATGGCGAAATTGCTTTTATCTACATAAAAGGAGAAATTTGCAAGTTTCAGAATCTGGAGAAAAATCCGAATGGATCGGACTATGACATTGCCGGAGTTTTAGGATATAATGGCAGAGTTCTAGGACTGATGCCCCACCCAGAGCGGGCGATGTTTTCACATCAAAGCCCCTTGTGGTTTAAAAACAAAAACAAAAACAAAGAGGGACAAGGTTTACAAATTTTTAAAAACGCGGTTAACTACTATAGTGAAAAATAAAATTATATTTTTATTGCCGTCGTATAATTTTCTGCTGAAAATTTACTCATTCTCGGCTCGTCAGCCTGCGAAAGTCGGCGCTAAAAGCATGATTTCATTTTTTAATAAGATATGAAATTAAAAGAAAAATGCGGAATCGTAGGCATATCCGGTAAAGGATTGCCTGTCGCTCGACTCGCTTTTTTTGCTTTATTTGCGCTACAACATAGGGGGCAAGAAGCATCCGGCATAACGACTAGCGATGGAAAAAAACTGCATACTCATAAAGGAGCTGGCCTTGTAGCGCAAGTTTATACAGAAAAGAACATAGAAAATTTAAAAGGATATATCGGAATAGGACATAATCGATACTCTACTTCTGGTGGAGGAGCCCTAGACCACGCGCAACCAATTGTAAACAAGAACAACACTTTCGCCCTAGCGCATAATGGGAACCTACCAAGTGTAAAAGCTTTGCAAAAATTTCTTGCATCTAAGAAAGCATTGAATAAAAATCGTATGGACTCGGAACTAATAGCAGATGCTATTAGTTTTTTTATAAAAGCTGGCGACTCTATAAGCGTAGCGGTAGAAAAAACTTTTCCACTAATTACAGGCGCGTTTTCGCTAGTGATGATGAATAAAAATACTTTAATCGCTGTGCGGGATGCATATGGAATGCGTCCTCTTGTACTTGGAAAACTTGGCAATGGGCATATTATTGCTTCAGAAACTTGCGCGCTTGCCACTATCGGGGCAACATTTCTACGAGATGTCAGACCCGGAGAAATGATTTTAATAAATAAGAAAGGACTTAAAAGTATAAAACTGGCAAAATCAACCCCGAAGCACGATATTTTTGAGTACGTTTATTTTTCCCGACCTGATAGTGTGCTTAATGGAAAATTAATTTATAATGTGCGAAAAAATTTTGGAAAAGCCTTGGCTCGCGAATGCAAACTAAAAGTTGACGCTGTGGTGCCGGTACCCGATACAGCAACACCTGTTGTTTTGGGATATAGTGAGGCTTCCGGTGTCCCTATTGAAATGGCGTTAGTAAAAAATCGTTATGTTCATCGAACTTTTATCGAACCAAATCAAAAATCACGCGAACATAGCGTAGCCTTGAAACTCATACCTCTTAAAAAAGTGCTCAAGGGTAAAAAAATTGCGGTTATTGATGACTCTATTGTCAGAGGCACAACCAGCAAACGACTAGTGCAAGCCTTATTTAAAGCCGGAGCTAAAGAGGTGCACTTTTTGGTATCATCGCCCCCGATTCGTTTTCCTGATTTTTACGGCATTGATACTCCGAAACAAAAAAATCTGATCGCGTCAAACAAAACAACAGAAGAGGTCCGTAAATTTCTCGGAGCTACTTCCCTGCATTATTTATCTCTTGACAGTTTAATTAAATCCATCGGCTTGTCTAAAAATCAACTATCCACTTCATTTTTTACCGGCATTTATCCTATTGATATAAAGGAACGCAAAAAAGAAGTAAACTATGATGTGCCCGAAGAGTAGTTGAGTAATAAAATATAAATTTATATGCGCCTAATCATACTTATTTCCAACGTTGGTACCGGTACTAATCTTCAGGCGATAATTGACGGAGTTATCACGAACAAAATAAATGCTGAAATTTGCGCGGTAATTTCAGACACCACTGAAGCTTTGGGTTTGGAACGGGCCAGGAAGCATAACTTAAAAATTGAAATCTGCCAAAAAAAAGAAGATTTATTGCCACTATTACGAAAATTAAACCCTAACTACATTTGCCTTGCCGGCTGGAAACAGATTATTTTAGACGAAGTAATTGATGTCTTTCCGAATAAAATACTAAACACTCATCCGGGGCTAATTCCTGATTCGCTTGACAGAGTAGTTAAAAACCCTGACGGCAGTGATGCTCTATGGAATAAAGGAAAAATGACAGAAAAAGCAATACAGAATTTTTTAGATAATAATACGACTTATGCTGGATGTACTAATCATTTTTTGACTCATGTATTTGACTTTGGCCCGGTGCTTGGCCGGTGTTTTGAAAAAATAGAGGCTGGTGATACCGTCCAGACTTTATACGAAAGGCTGAAGAAAAAAGAAAACGAGCTGTATGTGGAAGTTTTAGAAAACTTATCAAATACTTATAATTCTATATGAATAAACAAAAGATTTTAATAATTGGCGGAGGAGGCAGGGAACATGCCATTGGCTGGAAAATCGCCCAGTCGCCGAAAGCTGGGCAGATATTTTTTGCGCCCGGAAATGCCGGCACACTAAAAATTGGCACGAATGTATCAATATCTCCCACTGATATTTCAAAATTGATTGAGTTTGTAAAAAAAGAAAAAATAGATTTGACTTTGGCTTTACCCGATGACCCTTTGGCGTTGGGTATTGTAAATGAATTTCAAAAACAGAGTCTGCGAATTTGGGGTCCGACCAAACAAGCCAGTAAACTTGAATGGTCAAAAGCATATGCGAAAGATTTTATGAAGGCGCACAATTTACCGACAGCAAAATTTGAAATATTTAACGATTTTGAGAAAGCCAAAAATTACGTAAAGAGGCAATCATTGCCTGTCGTCGTTAAAGCCAGTGGTCTGGCGCTAGGTAAAGGTGTGATTATTTGCCAAACATATGATGAAGCAAATGACGCTCTTGAAAATATATTAATAAAAAAAGTTTTTGGGAATGCCGGTGATGAAGTAGTAATTGAAGAATTTTTGCTAGGGCTGGAAATCTCTGCGCACGCATTTAGTGACGGAAAAAACTATAAAATGTTTCCGAGTTCCCAAGACCATAAAAAAATTGCAGAGGGAGATACTGGGCTTAATACTGGCGGTATGGGCACGATAGCTCCGCTTCCTTCTCTCCAATTCCACAGGCAAGTTGTAGATGAAAAACTTTTAAAAATAATTGAAGAAACTATTGTCGCGCCGACGCTTCAGGCGCTAGCTTCTCTGGGTGCTCCATTTACGGGTTTACTATATCCGGGATTAATACTGACAGCAGATGGTCCGAAAATTTTAGAATATAATGCGCGATTTGGCGACCCGGAAGCGCAAACATATATGCGGCTCTTAGATACCGATATTTTAGAGATTTTTGATGCGTGTGTCGACCAAAGATTAAATGAATTGGAAATAAAATGGAAAGAAAAATTTGCTTGCAATATTGTTCTCGCTTCAGGCGGGTATCCGGAAAATTATGAAAAGAGAAAAACAATTTCCGGTATTGATGAAGCCGAAATGCAGACGGACATTATCATATTCCACGCAGGTACAAAAATGATGGACGGCAAACTCGTTACAAATGGCGGGCGGGTGCTTGGAGTAAGCGCCATAAGCAATTCTCTAGATGAAGCTCTGCAAAAAGCGTACAAAGCTATAGAAAAAATTTCTTTTGAAGGAATGTACTATAGAAAAGATATCGGCAAAAAAGTTCTTGCTTTACAAGCATAATTTAAAGTAGAATAAGATAATGAAAACAAATCTAAAAGTGGGTATAATTATGGGTTCGGACTCAGATTTAGAAGTGGTGGCTGAAGCGGCGAAAATGCTTGAAGAATTTGGAATAAGATATCAGATGACTGTCGCTTCTGCGCATCGCGCGCCAAACTTAGTGCATAAATTCATCACTAACGGGTTAAGTAGTGGAATGAAAATAATTATTGCCGGCGCTGGTGGGTCTTTCCATTTGGCCGGAGTCCTTGCGGCAATAAGTCCTTTGCCGGTCATCGCATTGCCAGTGAAGGCAAAGTCTCTGGACGGGCTTGATTCACTGCTCTCTGCCGTCAATATGCCTCCGGGAGTGCCGGTGGCAACCGTCGGCATCAACGCTGGAAAAAATGCTGGGCTTCTGGCAGTGCAAATGTTGGCGATAGCTGACAAAGGCTTAGAAGAAAAAATGGTAGCATACAAAGCCAAACTGGAAGAGGATAATAGACAAAAAGGTGAGAAATTGGAAGAAATCGGATATAAAAAATACTTGCTTGCCCGCCGAAGCCTCGGCGCAGGTGGGGCGAAATAAATTATGAGTATTTTAACTCAAAAAAAGATTTATTCGCAAGATGGAGTGGATGTGGAAGAAGAAGCTTCGTTTAGTTCCTTTGCCGGCTCTGTTTGTAAAAATAGTTACCAAAATTCTCTCTTTGTGGAAGTTACTGACCTATCTTCAGGTCAATTTCGCGGTCCTCGTCCTTTTATTTTTAAAAATCTTCCAAAAGGATATTTCGTTGAGGCGTCTACGGACGGAATCGGCACTAAGGGTATACTTCATGACGCGGCAAAAACACACCATTTGGCCGCTTATGATATTGTGGCTATGACTGCGAGCGACATTACTCGCTTTGGCGGTATTCCTTTAGTATTCGTAAATGTTTTTGACATTTCTTCCGTCGGTAATGAAGGTGATAAAGTGAGCGATATATATAAAAGCGCGATTTCGGGACTAGGCGACGTCGCTAAACAAGCGAGAATTGTACTTTTGAAAGGTGAAACTGCGCAAATGGGAGACGCTATGGGTTCGGAGATTGCTGACTCTAAGACAAAATTAAACTGGTCGGGTACAATGATTGGCGCTTACCATAAAGATAAGATGATTACAGGTGAAAAACTGGCCCCCGGACAAGTGATTATTGCTCTAAAAGAAAATGGCTTTCGTTGCAATGGAATAAGTTCCGCGCGAAAAGCCTTGAAAGCAAAATACGGCAGTGAATGGTGGAAAAACCCTGAAGCGAAAGAGAGCATCAAGCAAGCCGCAATTCCTTCTGTGTTGTACGATATGTATGTCAACACGCTTCACGGCTGGTTTGATAAAAATTTCAAGCCAGAAGTTGATATTCACTCAATAATTCACTTATCCGGAGGAGCATTCAGAGAAAAACTGGCCAAAGACGTACTTTTCCCGAAAAAACTTTCCGCAGAACTTTTTGACTTATGGGAACCGCCGGAGATTATGAAAAAATGCGCGCAGTGGCGTAAAATAGAAGATGAAGAATTTTATGAAGTTTGGCACGGAGGACAGGGGATGCTCCTTGTTGTAGATGAAAAAGATGCTGATTACTGTATTAAAAGAGCGGAAGATTTCGAAATAAAGGCAAAGCTAGCAGGAAAAATAACTAAAGAGTCTAAACCGCAAGTTTTAATAAATTCAAAATTAACACTTGGTAAGACCATTATTTATAATTAAAATAATTTATGGATATAAAAAAAATAAAAGAGCATATAGATAACGTATTGATTGAAACTAACTTTGATTTCTTGGGAAAAAAGAAAATCGGCAAAGTACGAGATATTTACGAACAAAAGGACAAATTAATTCTAGTTTCAACTGATCGTCATTCCTCCTTTGATCGAATTATTGCACATATTCCCTTTAAGGGACAAATACTGACACAATCAAGTATATTTTGGTTTAATGAAACGAAAGATATTATTCAAAACCACATGCTTGAGAGTCCTGACCCAAATGTTATTATTGCAAAAAAATGCGAAGTTCTGCCAATTGAGGTTGTTCCACGTGCTTATATCACGGGTTCGACTAATACATCACTATGGACACTTTACCAAAAAGGCCAGCGAGATTTTGGAAATTTCACGCTTCCTGACGGTCTTCGAAAAAATCAAAAACTTGAAAAAATAGTTCTCACATTAACGACTAAATCCGATGAACATGATGAACCATTAACTCCGAATGAAGCTTTAAAAAGGGGATTAGTAACCAAAGAACTTTGGGAAGAAATAGCTAAAGTATCACTTGAACTTTTTAAACGCTTTCAACTAGCTTCAGAACGGGCAGGATTTATTTTAGTGGATACGAAGTACGAATTTGGGTTAGATGAAAAGGGAAAATTAATTCTTATTGATGAAATTCATACACCAGACTCTGCTCGTTGGTACAAGGCAGCGACATATAGAGAATTATTTGATAAAGGTATGGAGCAACAATATTTTGATAAAGAATTCCTGCGGCTTTGGTTTAAAGACAACTGCGACCCATATAAAGATGAAATACTTCCAAAGGCTCCGCCTGAACTTGTAGCCGAGCTTTCTCGCAGATATATTGAAATTTATGAAACAATTACTGGCCAGCCTTTTGAACACGATTTTTCTCAGCCGATTATAAAACGAATTAGAAATAATTTAAATATAAAATAACTATGACTGAAAGATTAAGTGGAAATTTGAATGATATTGAACAAAAAAGAAAAGACTGGCAACGCCTTTATGAAGAACGACGTGCTCTTATAACAATTCCAGAGAGCGAGGTTACTTAAACACTGCCGTTATAAAAGGTTATGGTACTCAAAGTGTGTCAAGACAAGTTTCACCAACGCGAGCAATTTACGAAGTAAAAAATATTAGAAAAAAAGATTTAGAACCATCAAAAATTATATTAGTTGAACCAATAGTTTCTGAAGAAAAATTAAAAGAATTGCGAGAAATCTCCACTATAAACTATAAAAAGACACTAGAGAAGTGAATTTTATAATGACAAACTTTGCTATCGCTAGGTTTGTCACTAACAATTAATTTTATTTTTTGAATTCATAATCTTTTACAAGTTTAAATGTCTTTATACAATCGATTAGTCTTATATGCTTTAGATAGCTCAAAAATTCTTCTGGCAGGGGAGACGGACCAACCCAAACGCTTCGTTGAATCATAACGTAGTTGAATTTTCGTAAATGAAATCGAAACCATTCTCTTTCCGCCTTACGAATTTCTGGAATATCAAAAATAACTAAAAGGTTTTTAGAAGATTCTTTATTAAAAGGTGATTTAAAAAGTTGCAATCTTGCTTTTCTTTTCACTAAGTATCTTTTACCATTTTTACTTAATTTTAAACAAGAACCCTTAAATACTATATACTGCTTCTTTTTGAGACGAGATAGTGCAGTATTAATAGAATTTCTCTTATAACTTTTAAAAACTGGTAAACCAAGTATATTAACTGGCATACCTTTATATCTAAAGCGAGGTGTTTCAAGCAAGTCAAGTAAGTCATTTTGGATACTCATATCTACATTATACTACCAATAATTACAGTGACAAGTCTAGCTATCGCAGAAAGTATCATTATTGTGTATTTTAAGTGAATTATCTATAATAATCGTATGATGGAAGAAGTCGTAAACCCCCAAATTGAAACAAAAAAGCTGATTGATGAGTTGTTTCAAAGTTTTGTTTGATGGGGTTGTAATTACCAACTCAGAAGGTAAACCAATAACACTAACTTGTGCATTTGAGAGAATTGTCGCTCCCATATATACTGAAGACCTAGAAATAGAACTTTGGTTAATTGAATTTCAAGGTTACCCTGGAGCAAAAGATGCGGAGTTTAACCCAATAGGAGGCTCTGATCTAAACGCAAATTATATACAAATTGGAGGAGATCCAAATAGCAAAAGAATAGTTATAGCATATGTATTATTAAATCATTCAGATCTTAGAGGTAAAAAAGTTCTTTCTGAAATCCAGTCTATGCTTGCCAAAAATATTTCCAAAAAAAGATTTGCGGGTTTTAAAGTTTACGCTGAGATAACTCACGAGAAAACAAGCGAACAGTTGGTGGAAATTTTTAAAAAATATCAAAGCTTAAAACTATCAGCAAGAAGAACAATGTCTCAAGAAAAAATGGCAAAAGATATATTAAACAGCTACCACTTTCAGGAAAGTATACGCCTTGGTTATAATAATTTTACCATTAACTTTGAAGGTCTAGATGACGAAATTCGCAGTGATAACATTATACAAGTAACTTATGAAATAGATCCAAATCTTAAAAAAACCAGTTATTGAAATTACAATGAATGGTAAACCATTATTAATTTAACATAAAAAATATAAATGTCACTAAACTCAATCTCCCCAATAGACGGACGATATAAAAAATATACAGAGTCGTTAGTTCTATATTTCAGCGAAATGGCTTTTATGAAATATAGAGTTTTGATGGAGTGTGAGTATTTAATTGCTTTATCGGAAATGTCCGGTGTAGGAATGCGAAAATTAAGCGCCAGAGAAAAAAATTTGATAAGAAACGTGTATAAAAAGTTTTCACAAAAAGATGCGCAGCTCGTAAGCGCTATTGAACTCAAAGGTTATCAATCCGCCAGCCGGCAGATCAAAGCCACCAATCATGATTTCAAGGCGATAGAATACTTCCTAAAAGAAAAATTAAGTAAAACGAGCTTAAAAGACTCTTTGGAGTGGGTACATTTTGCCCTGACGAGTGAAGATGCGAGCAATATTGCCTACGCCTTAATGTTGAGCGAAAGTTTGCGAGACGTTTTTTTACTAGCCCTGGAAGATGTTGTTAGTAAAATTGGACATTTGGCAAAAAACAATAAAAATGCTCCGATGCTGGCTCGCACTCACGGACAACCAGCCTCCCCGACCACTTTTGGTAAAGAATTTAAAATTTTTTATTCAAAGATAAATAGACAACTAACCCAATTAAGAAAATACCGCCCGCAGGCAAAATTGAATGGCGCTGCTGGCAATTACAATGCTCTAGCTGCCGCTTATCCAAAGATTGATTGGATAAAATTCTCAAAAAAATTTATCCAACAAATAAATAAAAAAAGGGTAAGCACTTTAGAGGCAAGTATCCTGACGACTCAAATAGAGTCTAGTGACAGCTATGTAGAACTTTTTGATATTATTCGCCGTATTAATACTATTTTAATAGATTTTAACCAAGATGTCTGGCGCTACATCAGCGACAACTGGATTGGTCAAAAAATGAAAGAGGGAGAAATTGGTTCTTCCACAATGCCACATAAAATAAACCCATGGTTTCTGGAAAATAGTGAAGGAAATTTAGGTATAGCTAATGCATTATTTGAGTTTTTTGGCAGAAAATTGCCCATATCCAGACTACAGAGAGATTTATCCAATTACGCTCGTAGATATTCATAAATTTATTAACACCTTGGAAGTAAATGACAAAATAAAAAAAGAACTGTTAAAAATTACTCCGCAAAACTATACCGGTCTGGCTTCAAAACTGGTATAATATAAACATGGATTCGGAAAAAAGTATCCAAAAAATAATTGGGGAAAATACACCGGAGTTTATCTCAAAAATTATAATCTCAACCGTAGATAAGTTGGAAGATTTTCGGGTTAACACTTTCAACAGCAAATTTATATTTTATCCGGTTTTAATCATTTTTCTTTTTTTTATTTTGCGTTATATTTGGAATAGAATTTTTTAGCGCTTTGTAATTTTAAACTAAGAGTGTAGTATAGAATTATGACTTTAAGAATTTTGGCGTCGGTTATACTTCTGATTTCCGTACTTTTTTTTCCTTTCTGGCTGTCTGTTATTTTAGCGCTTGCGGCAACGGTTTATTTTTCCTATTTTCTTGAAGCAGTTGCTTTATTTCTACTGTCAGACTTGCTTTACGGCGTGAAAGAAACTAAATTTTTTGATACGGTTTTTGTTTCTTTTATTGTTGCTAGTATACTTTTAGTAATCATAGAACTTGTAAAAAAGAAACTGAAATTTTATCCATAATTACTTAACTCTACCGGTCGGAAAAGTTAAGTAATTTATAAAGTATAAAAATGATAAGAAAAATATTCAAAAAAAATAAACAAAGTAAGAACTCTTTCGTAGAGCCAGACGAGATTTTTCTTGATTCAAAAAATATACAAAATTTCGACCACCAGCAATTTGAAGGCCGGATAGAGCGTCCAATTCCTAAACAAACCGCTGCCTTGCTGGGAGGTTTCTTTCTGATTATAACCTTGGTCTTCGGAGCTCGACTTTCATATCTGCAAGTGGAAAAAGGTGAAGCTTATTTGGAAAGAAGTGAAAATAATACTTTGGAAAAAAAAGTTATTTTCGCCGATAGAGGAATAATTTATGATAGAAATAAACGTGAATTGGCCTGGAATAGGAAAAACGATGATGCGTCTTTGTTATATACCCGCGCCTATTTATCACCTGGATTCTCGCATGTACTTGGCTATGTCAGCTATCCGGCGAAAGACAGCGCCGGGTACTATTGGCAGACTGAATTTATGGGAAAAGATGGATTAGAAAAAGAATATGATAATAAACTAAGAGGTGAAAATGGGTCAAAAATAATAGAAGTAAATGCATTAGGAGAAATACATTCGGAAAACATAATCAATGCTCCAAAACAAGGGCCGGATTTAATCACCAGCATGGATGCGCGAATTCAAGGACAGTTATTTGCTTTTATTAAAAATTTGTCTGAAAACAACTCTTTTGCCGGCGGGGCGGGAGTTATGATGAATGTTCGAAACGGGGAAATTATAGCTTCTACTAGCTTTCCGGAATATAGTTCGGAAATTCTTTCAATCGGAAAAGACGAAACTGCTATTAATAGTTACATAACTGATAAAAGAAAATTCTTTTTGGATAGGAATGTTTCCGGCCTTTATACTCCGGGCTCAATCGTAAAACCATTCTTGGCTTTGGGCGCGTTAAACGAAGGAATAATTAATCCAAGCAAAAAAATCCTTTCAACGGGTTCAATTTCAATTCCGAATCCCTATTTCCCAAACCAAGAAACTGTTTTTAAAGACTGGAAGATTCACGGCTGGACGGATATGGCCGAAGCCTTAGCTGTTTCTTCTGACGTTTATTTTTATACAGTTGGAGGAGGATTTGAAGGACAAAAAGGCATGGGTATCGCCAATATTGAAAAATATGCAAAACTTTTTGGCATTGGCAGAAAAACCGGAGTAGATTTACCGGATGAAACCCGGGGCGTAATTCCAAGTCCGCAATGGAAACTAGAAAACTTTAAAGGGGACCCATGGCGAATTGGAGATACTTATCATACGGCTATCGGACAATACGGATTTCAAGTTACCCCAATAGAGATGGTGCGCGCCGTGGGAGCTATCGCAAACTTTGGGAAGCTTCTGACTCCGCATTTTATATTGAGTGATGGAGATATAGAAAGTCAGTTTTCTATGATAGATTTTAAAAAAGAATATTTTGACGTGGTGCATAGGGGAATGAGACAAGCAGTCGCAAACGGCACCGCGACTGCGCTTAATGTGCCTTACGTGCAGGTAGCCGCCAAAACCGGCACCGCCCAGCTTGGAGTAGCTAAAAATAGAGTTAATTCCTGGGTGGTGGGCTTTTTCCCGTATGAAAATCCAGAATATGCTTTTACTATTATGATGGAGTCCGGGCCTTCCGGCGGCGCTAGCGCCAATTCTATAATGCGAGAACTCTTGGACTGGATGTATTGGAACACTCCGGAATACTTCGAATAATAACTCCTAGGCGTTGCCTAGGGGGTGGGGTCTAGATAAAATCAAAAAGCCCCGAGAGACGGGGCTTTTTGAATACTAAATATTTTTATTTAGCGAACGACTTCTATGTCAGTAGTACGAGTTATTGCTGCCTCAGTTTCATCGGCAATGACGTGTACGCGACCAATTGAATCTTGAAATACATTATATCCTGTATCAGTTCCAGAAGCTCCAGTTGGGTCAGTTGGCAATGCTGGGATATAAGTAGGAACTAAACAACCGAGTTCTCCTGAGGATGTAGCTGTCACACTAGTACGCGCAACAGTTGTGATGTTTCCCGCAGTTGTTAATAGCGGATTACAAAAATGATCTACGCCACCGACTTCAAATTCACCCTCAAAAACACCTTTGTTGTCCGCAATTCTTTGTCCGATTGCATTTAAGATAGCATTGAGATTGCTAACTCTTTGTGCATCACGAGCCTGAGCAAACTGCCTAGCTGGGTTGATAGCAATCAAAACAATTGTTGCCAAAACTGCGATTATACCGATAACGACCAAAATCTCAATTAAGGTAAAACCCTTCGACTGGCTCAGGGCAAGACCCTTATTTTTGTTCTTCTTCATAATAATGTGTTTAATGCTTATAATATCGACTTAATTTAATTCATTTTAATGTTATCTACCTTACTACACAAGTCTAAATTTGCAAAGTCCATCTGTTGATAAGATGTTCATATTTTTTCCTCCCAAGATTCAACTGATAAATTAGATTGGTTAACTTCTATATGTAGATTTGTTATGGCATTTTGAAAATCAGCGGTAACTTCCACTATTATTGGGTCAGCGGTTGGAACAATGGTTCCTATCTCGCAAGTATCGGTTCCAGAGACAGTGATAGATTCTTCACCTGTGTAGCTCGGATTATTTGCAAGATTGAGGAGTACTGTGTCTACGCAGGCTTCCGCTAAAGCAGAACTTCGGGCTTTAAATTCAGAATCTAAAATATTAGAGCGACTATAAAATCCTGTAAAACTTAAATTAACCGCAATCAATAATAAAATAACCGAAATAATTATGGCAGACATTAAGGCTATGAACCCAGCAGTGGTTTTTTTTTGAGTTTTTTGTTTACTATAAATCATTGGCGAATGTATTTAGTAATTGTAAAATCTATGCCGTCGATGATAGCCGTCGCGGTGATGCCCCCCGGACCGGAGGCGGGGATTAAATCAAATTGCAAAGCTGTAACGTCTACGTTGTCTGTGGTTAACGAAACGAACGACCCAGAATTTCTCTTTAGTAAAATTGCTCCAGTTTCTAATTTAATTTCTACTGTTGTCGGGTTACTATATCTATTAATCTGAACTTCATCTCCGCCGGAAATTGTGAAAGACTCCGCGCTGGTTAAAGCCCAATTTATTTTTCGCATGACGAAATTGCCTTCTTCCTCGGTGGTATTCTTGGCACTCAAATTATTGGAGCCATCAATAAGTTGGTACGCAGTTATAAAAGCACTTCCCATTAAAAGAGAAAAAAGAGCAATATAAATTATAACCTCTATGAGTGTGAAGCCTTTATTCATAAAATATTATGAGCCGCCAGTTATTACCGAAATGTATCCTTTATCGTTGTTACTCTGCGACCCGACATAAATGTAATTGCCTTCGCAGTCTGTCGCAGTTCCTTGGAGGCCACCTCCAGTTCCAGGAGGTAGTAAAACGGGACTTGCGTACTCAACAGGATTTTCTAAGTCTGTAAAATCCCAAGTTTGAAACTCTTTTTTTGTTATTAAAAATACTAAATTATTTCTAACAATTATCCCATTGACACTAGCGTCTTCTGGATTAGGCGTATTCGCATTAAATACTTCCATAGAAGATATTTCTGAAAGATTGGCTTCAGGGTTAGAATTATTTAAAATATAAAGTTCACTTTCGCTATCAATAAGTGTTCTCCCAAGATAAAGTTCATTCCCAACTAAATTTAAACTCTTACCATGACCATTAAACGGTACACCTCCTCCTGGCGCGCTAAATCCTCCTACTTCATCTATAGCACTAGGCGTACTAATATCAAAAATCTTTAATTCTTCATTGTTTGGAGATGCAACATAAGCATAATCATCTTTCACAAGAATAGAATTAACACCATTACCAATTTCTACACTGTCTAGTAAGCTTGGAGCTGAGCCACTCACGTCTATGGTATGAAATTCCGCACCTCCAGGACTATTAGCTAAACCTAAATAAACAATACCGTCTCTATACACCAGCACATTTCCAATGCCTTGTCCTGAAGTTCCTGTTACCCCAGGTACTTTATATGTGTAATCTACAGACATATCACTAAGATCTATAATTTGCAGTTGACCACAACTCAAGTTGGTGCCGTCAGTATTCACGCAAGTGTTGAAGTTAGGGGTATGCGCTGAAGCAACCAAAGCCCGTCCATCACCAGCAACTGCTATAGAATTTAATCCTCGTTGAACTCCCGGGTTATTATCAACTTCTTCTAAATATTTAGGCATGTCCGAAGGGTCAGCTATGTCTAACACGAACAAAGTTCCATTATTATTTCCGTTGGTGTTATTAATCGTTACGTACATTTTATAATCAAAAGTCTGAATAGAAGTAATAGGGAATCCGCTAGATGTAACTGAAGTAGTTCCACTTCCTTCTAAAATATCCGCTCCGAATTCATAAATATCTATATTAAGGCTAGTCCAGTCTCCCACAAGTTCTGAACTGCATGTGTCCCCACCACCAACTGCTGATGGGTTCGTTAGGAGAGTAGTAAGTATTGTTTTTAGAGTTCGGCCAGCCGTTTGCCAAGTAACGGTTGATGTCACTTCTTTTGTAAATAAATCTGTTTGGGTTACCTTAAGAGTTTCTGTATATGAGAGTGGCCCACTTATATTTGTGGTAGTAAATGAATTAACTAAATTAAAATCTTCTCTTGAGTCCGCTCTAGCTTTTTCCAGTATGGCTTGCGCCTTAGAAACTGCTTCATTATTAGTTTGTAAATCTACAGCCAAAGACTGGTTGTCAAAAGCAACCATAATAACGGCGCTGATACATAAAATAAGCACGGCAAAAGCTATTAATATCTCTAGGGTTGCCAAACCCCTTATGTCTTTACCAGTTAATTGCGCCTTCATTGTTTATCGTTATTTCTTTTGTTTTAACACCATCGGTTATGATAATAATATCCTCAGTTGTATTTCCTGTAAGTCTGTCAAAAACCAGGGTAGGGAAGATAGTTCCAGAATTTTCAGCTATGTTTGTATTTGCGAGAATTAACTCGTTAGTTGATGCGCCAACAATGCAAGTACCACGAAAAATAACATAATTAGGCGCAAGGTAGCATACACCGTGAGTTGTATCAAACATATTCGCCATTGAGCGGCTACGGGCTCTTTCCAAAACACTAATTATTTTAGATTCTTCAGTTTGAAACGTACCGAATGTCAAAGAACTAAAATCCACAATAATTCCAAAACTTATTATGACAATTAGAATACCTATAACTACAATTATTTCAATCAGTGTAAACCCGCCTCGACTTTGATTTTTATATAACGATTTCATTTATTTTACATTTAAATGCTGAGTAATGCCGTATATCGGTGTAATGATAGATATAGCGATAAAACCAACAAGGATTCCCATGATAATCATCAGTATCGGCTCCACCATACTGGAGAGATTTTTAGTAAAATCGTCTATTTCCGCTTCATACATTTCTGAAAGATAAATAAGCGAGTTGGATAAGTTTCCACTATGTTCTCCGACGGATATTATCTGAGTCGCAATATCCGGGAAAAGGTCTCTGGATTTGCTTAAATGAGTTGATATTTTGGCTCCTCGGTTTACCACCGCCGAAAGCAATTTGTACTCTTTTTTATAAACCAGATTCGGAGTTGTTTTGGCGGAGATGGGCAACGCTTCACTCATCGTAATACCGCCACGCAAAAGTAGCCCCATGGTGCGGGTAAAGTTTGCTATATTATAGTCCTGAATTATTTTCCCAATAATTGGTATTTTTAAAAGAAATTTATCAAAATAAAACGCTATAGTTTGGCTTTTTTTGATGATAATTGTAAAAACTATGGTAGCAACAGCCAGAAACGCAAGACTTACAAGACCCCAGTGGCTTATGAAGTTGCTTATGGCTATGACTATTCGGGTGGAAAGAGGCAAATCATATTTGAGACTGGCAAATATAGGCAGGATTTTTGGAAAAAGAAATACCATTAGAAAGGTTACGATTCCGATTGTAGCGATAGTAACTATGATAGGATAAACAGACGCGCTGATTATTTTCTTGCGCAGAGCTTGTCTTTTTTTGAGTTCATCGGCAACATATTCCAAATTTTCGGATAAAATTCCGCTTTGCTCGCCGAAGCCGATGATGTTTATGGTAAATTCTCCAAAAGTATTTTTAAATTTACTGAGACTGGTTGATAAATTTTGGCCGTTGGAAACATTCGCAATCACTACATCCAGAATTGAAGCATATCCTTTTTTACGAGTCTGCTCCCGTATCATGACCAAAGATTCTCGCATAGGTATACCGGCTTTTATCAAAAACGAAAGCCTTTTTGCAAAAAAAGTCTGGTCTTTGATAGACAAGCGAGTGTATGATATTTCCTTAACCCGACTCCACAGTGATTTACTTTTTCTTTTTCCTTTTGTTTTTTCAACCATGTATTTACTTATCCCGTAGTGAGCTTTGCTCTACTACTGGGATTATTCGTGGATGACTCGCAAAACTTCTTCAATAGTAGTCATGCCGTTTTTTACTTTTTGAAAACCATCTTCAAACATAGTAGTCATACCATTTTTTATGGCGATTTTTTTTATTTCATTGGCAGAGGCCCGGCGTAAAATCGCTTCACGTATTTCATTGTCAGCGACTAGAACTTCGTTGATGCAAACTCTTCCTCTATAACCGCTATCATTGCATTTTCCACAGCCTTTGCCTTTATGTACAAAATCACTATTTACTAGCAGGCTAGCATATGGAGTTTGTGCTAAGGCTTCTTTCATTGCGCCTGTCATTGTTATTTTTTCTTTGCAGTCTTTGCAAATTTTTCGCACAAGCCTTTGTCCGATAGCGATAGAAACCGTAGAAGCGACGAGATATTCTTCAATCCCCATATCCAACAATCTGGGCAGGGTAGTGGCGGCATCGTTGGTGTGAAGGGTAGAAAGGAGCAGGTGTCCGGTCAACGCGGTATTCACGGCAATATTGGCTGTTTCGGCATCGCGAATTTCACCGACCATTATGATATTCGGGTCTTGGCGAAGGATAGAACGAAGCCCGTTGGCGAAGGTGAGTCCGTAACGAGCATTGACTTGTATTTGTTCTATGTCATCTACGGCGTATTCAATAGGGTCTTCAATGGTAACTATAGAAACATCGGGGGAATTTAACATTTTAATTAGGGTGTACATAGTGGTGGTCTTGCCGGAGCCGGTTGGTCCGGTAGAGAGAATCATTCCATTTGTCTTCTTCATTGCGGCTTCTATTTTTTTTATGTCACTCTCGTTAAAGCCTAAATTTTCTAAGGTTGATTGTTCATTTTTATCCGAAAGCAAACGTAAAACTGCATTTTCACCATGGTAGGTCGGTACGATTGACACGCGAAAATCTATGAATTTATTTGCTTTGTCGTTTTCCTCAAGCAGAACATAGCGGAATCTGCCGTCTTGAGTTGCCTGATGTTCGTCTGTTCGCAACCTGGATAAGATTTTTATGCGAGAAATAATTTCATTGTTTATTTCTTTCGGAAAAGAATATGCGTCTTGTAGAACTCCATCAACCCGAAAACGAATTCGCACAGACCTTACCAGAGGGTCAATATGAATATCCGATGCCCGACTGGCGTAAGCTTTTTCAATTAACTGGTCAAAAAGGTCAATAATAGAAAGCTCAGCTCCGCGAGCGAGCTCTGCTTTAACTTTGTCTATTCTCTTTTTAAGAATTAAGTCTTTCATCTGATGCAATATTTTTGAATTTCTCAAATGAGAACAGATTGTACTACAAAAAGATAATAATTACAATAATCTAAGTGGTTTTTGTGGCTACCCAACTTGAGTTATCCACAAGCCCCGCTACGGCGGGGCTTGTTTACTTTTTAGCCATTATGGTGGTATAATGGTTACTGTATTATCAGTAATTAATTAATAATTTATGATTAAAAAAATATTTTTGATTCTTTTTGTAGTTTTGTTTCTTGGTGTTTTTGCTTTTAGCGCAAACGACGCAAGCGCCAGTCATGCTTGGGGGCCTTACCACTGGGCACGGAAAGCAAATCCGTTCACTTTAAAGTTGGGATACAATGTCACTTCAGCCTGGGACAGCTATCTTCAAACCGCCTCAACCGACTGGAGCCTCTCCAGCGTCCTTGATACCGCCGTAGTCTCCGGACTTACTGATCCGAAACGTTGCCGGGCAACCTTGGGCCGGGTGGAAGTTTGCAACAGCAAATACGGCAGAAACGGCTGGCTCGGCCTTGCGCAAATATGGATAAGCGGAAGTCACATCACCCAAGGAGTAGCAAAACTAAACGACACTTACTTTAATACCTCTACCTATAACAAACCGGCTTGGAAAAATTTAGTCATGTGTCAGGAAGTGGCGCATACCTTCGGGCTTGATCATCAAGATGAGAATTTTAGCAACCCCAATCTCGGTACCTGTATGGATTACACTAGTGACCCGAACGGCACGCTAGCAAACCCGGACCAGCTTAGCAATGAACATCCCAATCAGCATGACTACGATATGCTCAAAGAAATTTACGCGCACTTAGATTCAACAACTACCGTGAGCCAAACTATTGCTTCCAGAAATCTCGGCAATGAGATTGGCAATCTAAAATTGGACTGGGGCAGGGGTATCAGGCAAGACAGGCAGGGGAGAGACAATGTATTTC
>Ga0155104_116_pt1 | contig 33350 bp, 36 predicted proteins | sample RifCSPhighO2_01_FD_106072 | JGI IMG/M metagenome (GOLD analysis project Ga0155104, IMG submission 106072) | Candidatus Nomurabacteria bacterium RIFCSPHIGHO2_01_FULL_38_19 | reverse complement strand
AAAAAAGACAAAATGGCCGAATACAAAATTACAAAAACTTCCGCTTCTGATACCGTCTAGAAATTTAGCCACACATTAAATTTTTAGTGAGTGGGTTTGTTTTACCGCTTCCAAAACTTTAGCGAAAGTTAATGGGTGATGTTCAGCAAAGTCAGAGAGGATTTTTCTATCCAGCATTATATTTTTCTTTTTAAGACCATGAATTAACTTAGAGTAAGAAAAACCTAATTCTCGCGCGCCGGCGTTTATTTTTATATTCCAAAGTTTTCTATTGTGCGACTTCTTATCTTTTCTATGCGCAAAAGCGTAATTTCCGGCGTGCAAGAGCGCCTCTTTGGCTTGGCGTTCTTTGGTGCTACGGCCGTGGCGCATTCCCTTGGTCTGTTTCAAAACGCTTCTTCTTCTTTTTAACGCGTGTACTCCTTTTTTTACTCTGGTCATTCGAATAGGTTCTAGGCTTTAGGCACTAGGTATTAGCTAAATGGTAATAAGTGGCTTTTTGATTTATTTTTAATAACAAAATTCTGACCCTTGCGGCCGGCAAGTTGCCCGGTGCGGGATTGTTTCGCATTGAAATGATTAAAACCCGGCTTGCGAGAAATTATCTTTCCGTTTTTGGTAAGCTTTAATCTCTTACTGTATGATTTATTTGTTTTCATCCCTTTGCCCATATTATTTTTTATTTTTACTTGACTTTTTCTATTGTGGTAATTAAACCCTTGGGGCCTCGTTTATAGCTATCGGACACTTTATACTCCTCCGTAATTAAATGTAAAATTCTGTCCAGACGTTCTTTAAGAAACTTTTCATCCATATACTTTGCTCGTCCAGCGAGGAAAAGTTCAACCTTAATCCTGTGACCTTCCTTGAGCCATTTGGAGGCAGTCTTGGCTTTGAGCTCTAAATCATGATCTCCGGTACCTATCTTTATCTGTATAGACTTCGTCTCGGTGTGTTTAGCGCCGGCTTTTGATTTCTTTAATTTTTTATTTACTTCATACTGGTATCTGCCAAAATTCATTATCTTGGCGAGTGGCGGATTGGCGTTCGGGGCCACTTCAATCAAGTCCAAGTCCTTGCTTTGCGCCAGCTCGAGCGCGTCTTTTATGCTCAAAACGCCGAGATTTTTATTTTCACTGTCTAAAACCCGCAGTTCGCTAGCTCGTATTTGGTTGTTTATTCTTTCACGCAAAGGATATAAACCCGAACACTTATTTGCTCGAAGCGCCAAAGGCGCAAGTTGCAAACATCGAGCATATTAAGTGTGCGGGTAAAGATATGTTTGAACTACTAGAATATAGCGTATTGGGACTCAAAAGTCAACGTTTGTGATAATATATAAATATGGCTAACTATGCGGAAAATAGAAAAGCGCGATTTGATTATGAAATCTTGGAAAAATACGAAGCCGGTATTGAGCTTTTAGGCACGGAAGTAAAGTCCGTGCGAGGCGGGCAGATGTCTTTGGAAGGGGCTTTCGTAATTATTCGCGGAGGTGAAGCATTTTTAATCAATGCCAATATTCCACCGTATCAAATAAAAAATGCGCCGAAAGATTATGACCCTTTGCGCAATAGAAAACTTTTGCTAACTAAAAAAGAAATTGCTAAACTTGCGGGAAGCGAAAAGAATAAAAGTTTGACAATTGTACCAATCTCGGTGTATAATAGAGACAGGAAAATCAAAGTAGAAATCGTTTTAGTGAAAGGCAAGAAAAAATTTGATAAACGCGAGACTCTCAAAAAACGCGATACCGACCGCGAAATCAGAAGAACATTGAAAAACTAATATGGGGATGCCAGGCATAGACAGTAGGACTTTTGTTTTTGATGCATACCGAGAATGGACACAATCTCGCAAAACTTTGTCCAAATGTTAATTGCAAAATTAGCTTCTAAGGTGAAGGCAGTCTCTCCATACTTCGGTATGAATGATTTCGCTTTCGCTCGAGTTTCCGCTTTCGCGTAAGCTCGTGTCTCTCTTATAGACTTCCGATATATAAGGGCAGGCACAATATTATCGGGATAGCTTGAGCGTTGTTCCGCCGCTTTAGCAAAACGAAGGAACTATAATTAAAAAATATTTGGCTCGCTTCTTAATTTTTTAATCTAATCCGCCTCCGCCAATTGGCGGATGGCGGAAAAAAGCGCGCTACGTATGTAGACTTCATAGCAAAAACCTTCTGCACGGGGGCTCACTTCCCCCCATCTCCACAAAATTTTATCACTAAAAAACATTTCACTTTTTGAGTTTTTTATGCTAGAATGCTTGAATGGATTTTAATTTTCTGAACAAAAAAATCGGGCAGAATAAAAAAAATAAAAGTGGCGGAACGGGAACAAGGCTCGGAGGCAGTCTGGCCGGAGCATTATTTATCTTTATGCTTATCACCGCACTTTATTTGGTAATTTCCGGAGATAGAAAAACTACGCCCGAAATTCCGATTTCCGATTTGGCAAAAAGCGTTTCGGTTGGAGAAGTAAAAAAAATTGTGGTTGAAGGAGACAAGCTCTCTATTACTTTTACAAATGATGAAGTTAAAACTGCCAAAAAAGAAATAGGCTCCACACTCTCACAGACGCTTTTTAATTACGGAGTAGGGAACGATGCCTTGGCGAAAACAGAAATACAAATCAAAGATGAAACCGGATTTACTTTCTGGCTTTTGAATGTGCTTCCTTTCTTACTGCCTATTTTATTTATTTTACTTTTCTTTTGGTACATCTCGCGACAGATGAAAGGAGCCGGCATTCAAGCGCTTTCTTTTGGTCAATCTAAAGCGAGGATCACCGACCCGAACGACAAGAGCAACAGGGTTACCTTCAAAGATGTAGCCGGATGCAAAGAAGCCAAAGAAGAGTTGAAAGAAATAGTGGACTTTTTAAAAAGTCCCAAGAAATTCTTAGATATCGGAGCTCGGATTCCCAAAGGCGTTATTTTAACTGGGGCTCCGGGCACAGGCAAAACCCTACTGGCTCGGGCGGTGGCCGGAGAAGCCTCAGTGCCCTTTTTCCACTTATCCGGTAGCGAATTTGTGGAGATGTTCGTCGGAGTCGGAGCTTCGCGCGTACGAGATCTTTTTAAGATGGCCAAAAAGGCGGCGCCGGCGATAATTTTCGTGGATGAGATAGATGCCATAGGGCGTACCCGCGGTGGAGGGTTTGGCGGAGGCAACGACGAACGCGAGCAGACTCTAAACCAAATTTTGGTGGAGATGGACGGCTTTGAACCGAACGATAAAGTCATCGTGATGGCGGCGACCAACCGACCGGACGTGCTGGACCCAGCGCTCATTCGCCCGGGTCGTTTTGATAGAAAAGTAATTCTTGAATTACCGGATCGCGCGGATCGTGAAGAAATATTAAAAATTCATGCAGTAAAAAAATCTTTGGCGGAAGATATTAATTTGAAATTAATTGCTGAGCGCACGCCCGGTTTCTCCGGAGCAGATTTGTATTCACTTATGAACGAAGGCGCGATATTGGCCGCTCGCGAGAATCGCAAAAAAGTTTTCCAATTTGATTTGATTCAGGCGATTGAGAAAGTAATGCTCGGACCTGAACGCAAAAGCCATTTGCTTTCCAAAAAAGAAAAAGAAATCACCGCCTATCATGAAGCCGGGCATGCCCTGGTGGCTTCGGTCTTGCCTTACGCTGACCCAGTGCACAAAGTATCCATCATCTCTCGAGGCAATGCCGGAGGCTATACTTTGAAATTGCCTCTTGAAGAAAAACGACTGCAGTCTAAAAAAGAATTTCTGGACGACATTGCCATGTCACTGGGCGGATACGTGGCCGAGCAGATGATTTTTGGCGACATTACTACCGGACCATCAAGTGATTTACAAGTAGCGACAAACTTAGCTCGCGCCATGGTCACTCGTTTTGGAATGTCCGATGTCATCGGCCCTATTACTTTAGTCGGCGCAGGCGGCAGGCCTCAATATGGCGAACTTGTGGAAAAAGAATATTCTGAAAGTGTTTCCACTAAAGTTGACGCTGAAGTTTCTAGAATAATAAATGACGGAATCAAGAGAGCCGAAAAAGTTTTAACTGAACATAAAAATGCATTCAAAGCTATAGCTGATAAGTTAATAGAAGTTGAAACTATCGAACAGGAAGAGTACGAAAAAATAATAATTGCTCACGGCATAACCCCAAAGAAAAAAGAAGATATAAAAATTTAATGTTTGTTTTTATCGCAAAAATAATATATTGTGTTTTTGTATCCGCCCTTAGCTCAGTTGGTAGAGCGAGCGCCTTATACGCGCCAGGTCCCACGTTCGAGTCGTGGAGGGCGGACAATTTAAAGTAAAAATGAGCTGTTATATATGGCTTGGTTATCACTTTTTTTGACAATTTATTTTCTATGTTTTGTTTTGTAATTTTTTCTAAAAAATCGAGGTTATACACTTTACATAAGGGGGCTCTTATCGTGTATAATGGTTATCTATGGGCACAAACAAAAAAAATTACTTTAAATTCACTCTGGCTCTCGTTTTGTGTCTTTTAGTGCGAATGATTCCATGGCGCGCGCCGAATGTTGAGCCGATTCTTGCGACCACCATGCCTATGAGCCGTGCCTACGGAGCCTTTGTCGGTTTTTCTTTTGCTGTTTTGAGTATTTTGCTTTACGATATATTGACCGGCACACTTGGAATGTGGACATTTTTTACAGCCGGAGCTTATGGAATAATCGGTTTTGGGTCTGCGAGTTATTTTAAAAAACATAAAGCAAATAGATGGAGCTATGTGCGTTTTGCAATCATTGGAACTTTGTTTTTTGATATATTAACAGGACTCACCACAGGTCCCTTACTCTTTCATCAATCTTTTACAACTGCTCTCATTGGACAAATTCCGTTCACAGCGCTTCACTTGCTCGGGAACATCGCTTTCGCTTTTATTCTCTCTCCGGCTATTTATAAAATTCTTGTTCGGAAAAAGAAAAGAAAATCTGCTCCGATTATCAACGTCCTTCATCCCAAAACAATTTAAATCTTATAAAAACAAAAATGAAAACAAGTGAAAAAATTTTAAAAAGCGATTTGGCAAAAATAAAATCAATCAGAAAAAGAACCGGCGAGGTGGTGCCTTTCGATTTAAATATTATTAAGAGAGCCATCCTTAAAGCTTTTGAAGTTACGGTTGAAGGAGCAGAGAGCGAGTCTCAGGTTGTGGCCAACAGTGTTTTCAAAAGTCTCCTGAAGCTTCGAGCTGATGTAGTAAATAAAAATCAAAAAGCTATTTTTTTGCCGACCGTTGAAATGATTCAAGACTTGGTGGAGAAAGAGTTAATGAAAGAAAGTTTTCCGGAAACAGCCAAGAAATATATTTTATACCGTAGCAAGCGTTCAGAACTTCGGGCCACCTTTGGACCCGTGCCGGAGACTGTTCGCAAAGTGGTAGAAGAGAGCAGTAAATATTTTGCCAGTCCTTATTCCGAATATATTTTCTATCAATTTTATTCGCGCTGGATTCCAGAAGCAGGTCGCAGAGAAACCTGGGTTGAAACAGTCGATAGGTATATGGACTATATGAAAGAGAACTTAGGGGACAAACTTTTTCAAACAGAGTATCAAGAAGTCAGGCAAGCTATCTTAAATCAAGATATTTGCCCGTCCATGCGGCTTTTTTGGTCGGCAGGCAAAGCTTGTCGAAATTCCAATGTTTGGGCTTACAATTGCTCTTACATTGCTCCAACTTGTCCCCGAGATTTAGGCGAAATTATGTATGTTTCAATGTGCGGAGCCGGACTTGGTTTTGCCGTAGAGTGGGAAAATGTCCAACAGTTTCCACAAATCAAAAAACAGACTAAAGAAAAACCGTTGGTTCACGTTGTTGCGGACGACAAAGAAGGTTGGGCGGACGCTTTTGTTTTGGGGCTGGAAACTTGGTTTGACGGCGGGAACATAAAATTTGATTATTCACTCATCAGACCGGCCGGAACCAGACTAGAAATTGCCGGCGGCAGAGCGTCCGGACCACAGCCCTTGATGGACTTAATGGAATTTGCCAAACGTAAAATTTTATCTAAACAAGGCCGGCGTCTTTCCAATTTAGATATGCATGACATCATTTGTCAGATTGGAATGATTGTGGTGGCCGGCGGAGTGAGACGCAGTGCGCTCATCTCTCTTTCGGAGTTGGAAGATGCTGATATGCGAGATGCTAAGGAAGGACAATTTTATTTGACTGAAGAACAGCGGAGTATGGCCAATAATTCCGCAGTTTATAATGCGAAACCTTCCGCCGAAGAATTTTTAAACGAATGGACGGCGTTGGTCAAATCGCGCTCCGGTGAGCGAGGAATTTTCAATCGCGGAGGACTAGAGAAGCAAGTGCCGGCTCGCCGATGGGAAATGCTAAAGAACGAAAGACAAGTGGGACTGAATCCTTGCGGAGAAATTTATCTACGCTCTAAACAATTTTGTAATTTGACCAGTATCGTCATTCGTCCGCACGATACCGTAGAAACTCTAAAAAGAAAAATGGAATTGGCAACTTTGCTCGGCACCTATCAATCGACTTTGACTAATTTCGGCTATCTTTCAAAAAAATGGAAAGAGAATTGCGAAAAAGAAAGATTGCTCGGCGTATCGCTTACCGGCTATTACGACAATCCGATTATTCGAAATGACAAAGTGCTGGACACCCTTCGACTGGATTCAATTGAGACAAATAAAAAATACGCCAAACGTTTCGGCATTAATTCTTCGACAGCTATTACTTGCGTCAAACCGCACGGCAATTCCGGTCAGCTTTTAGCTGTCGGTTCTGGTATGCATCCTTGGTTTGCTCCATATTTTATCCGCCGAGTCAGAATTTCTCATACCGACCCATTGCTACAAATGGCGAAAGACCAAGGCGTGCCCTGCCTGCCGGAAGTTGGCCAATCAGCTGAAAGCGCCACGACTTTTGTTCTGGAATTTCCAGTCAAAGCGCCGGAAGGGGCTATTTTCAAAGATGAAGTTACTGCCTTGGATCTGATGAAAGAATGGAAAAGGCTTAAAAAACATTTTGTGGAACACAATCCATCCGCGACTATTTATATCGGCCCGGAAGAATGGCTAGCTGTCGGCAATTTTGTCTACGAAAATTGGGATTTTGTCGGCGGAATGTCTTTTCTTCCGCGCTCGGAACACGTGTATCAGCTCACTCCCTATGAAGCGATTAGCAAAGAAGAATACGAAAGGCGCGCCAAGGCTATCGGTAAAATTGATTTTTCCAAACTTTCTCAATACGAGGCCACGGACAACACGGTTGGAGCTAAAGAATTTGCTTGCGTAGCCGGAGTTTGCGAGATATAAAAGCTATGCTTTACACTAGAAAAGGGGATGATGGCACCACTAAAACTTTCGGATGCAATCAGCGCATTTCTAAAAGTTCAATCGTGGCTGAAGCTTTGGGCGCGCTGGATGAAGCGAATTCTTTTTTGGGACTGGCTCGGGCAAAAACCAAGGGAAAAAGTTTTGAGATTGCAAAAGAAAAAATTGAATTTGCGGACCTAATTTTAGAAGTCCAACAAAATTTGTTTATCATTCAAGCAGAAGTTGCCGGCTCAGATATGAGCATATCCGAAGAGAAAATAAAAAATGCAGAACACTTCGTAGATGAAATTGAAAAAATACTCCCACCGATTAAAAATTTTTTCATAAGTGGCACAACAGAACCTGGTGGCATTTTTGATTTCGCTCGCACGCTTGCTAGAAGAGCCGAAAGGCGAGTGATAGCCGCCAAAGAAGAAGGGAAAATAAAAGTAAGCGCCGAAACGCTAGCTTATTTAAATCGACTTTCCAGTTTATTGTATGCCTTGGCTAGAATTTCGAGCCACCTTGAAGGCGCAGAAGAAATCAAACCTAGTTATAAATAAACTATTCTATTAAAATATGTAGTTAACAAACTTGACGGCCGTGTAAAAGTGTTAACTCTCTATTTATTTGTTCTTATTATTTTGAAAGTTTTAACATTTTTTCTTATATTCAGATTTTCTAAACGCTTTAAAAAAGATGCTGGAAGTGGACCGGGACCAATCCATAAACTTTGTTGCAACATTTTATAGCCGAATATTTTTATCTGATTTCTAAGCCAGTGGCGTATATGCCTGTCTTTTTCTGGTATATCAAAAGAAAGAATTAGATTGACTGGCGCATCGTTTGTAAATGGAGAATTTATATAACTCAATAGAGTAATGTTTTTAATATGTTTTTTGCCTTTCCTAGTTATTGACCATCCTAAGGCCGAGTTCTCTACATACCCTCTTGAATGCAATCGCGAAAGGGTTACCTTTAGACTCTCTTTTTTATATCGCTTAAATTCTTGTTCCCGAACTATAGAATAAAATTTACGAGTGCTTCGCGCACTTCCTAGAGTCGCCATTAAAAGGTCTGCTATGCTTGGTGAATTATAAGACATATCTGTATGTTAACATACTTGACGGCCGTTTAAAAGTGATAACTTTACTCAAAATGAAACTCGCCGGCTTTTTCGCGGACTTTTTGTTTCAGCGGGAGATACTTTTTTAACTCTGAATCTTCTTGGATCAAGCGTACAGCTTCAGTTCTAGCAGCTTCTACCATTTTTATGTTTTTTATCGCTTCCATTCCAAGGTCAGTAATGCCCCACTGCTTCGAGCCTCCAAGCTCTCCCGCTCCGCGCAGTGATAGGTCTAACTCTGCCAGCTCAAAACCATTTTGGGCAGTTTTCAAAGCTTTTAGTCTGGCGATAGTTTTTCTTTGCCCACCCGTAGCCTCGTCTGCCAATTGGCGGGCAGGTTTAGCGGAGGATAGTCTATTTTTGTCAGTTACAAAAATATAACAATAAGCCTGATGCGAGCTACGAATAACGCGTCCACGCAGTTGATGCAGTTGTGCCAAGCCAAATCTTTCTGCGCCCTCAATAATTATGATAGTTGCATTTGGGATATTGACTCCCACTTCTACTACCGAGGTGGCGCATAAGATATTTATTTTACCTTCAGTAAACTCTTCCATGACTTTTTCCTTTTTTTCTTTGCTCATTTTACTGTGCAGTACGCCGATTTCATATTCAGAAAACACTTCTTTTTTTAATCGTTTAGCCTCTTCTACGGCGGACTTTACGTTAAGTGCCAATTCTTTTTCGGGGTCGGGTTCAAAAATTCTTGGACAAATGACATAGAGCTGTCTGCCATTTTTTAATTCTTCTCGAATTTTTTCATAAGTTTCTTCACGCTTATTCGGTGTGATTATTTCTGTAATTATTTGCTTTCGTCCGAGTGGCATTTCGTCCAGTAGTGATAAGTCAAGGTCGCCGTATATAGTAAGCGCAAGCGTGCGAGGAATTGGCGTAGCGGTCATAGAAAGCAAATGCGGAGCTATATTATCTTTTCTAACCAACTTTCTTCTTTGCCCCGTGCCGAATCTGTGTTGTTCATCTATTACAACTAATGCCAAATTTTTAAATTTAACCGTTTTTTGTATCAAGGCATGGGTGCCGATTAATATTGGAATTTCACCGTTGGCTACCCATTTTAAGAGTTGCGCGCGGGAAATTGTGGTCCAACCTCTCGGGTTTAGTTTAGAAGGAAATTTCCTGCAACCAGAGCCGGTAATAAGCCCTATATTAATTGGCAAGGGCTTAAAATATTCTATGAAAGATTCGAAATGTTGCGTTGCCAAAATTTCCGTGGGCGCCATATAGGCTACCTGCAGACCCGCCCGAATGAACGAACTCATTCGTTCGGGTGGGTTTCCAATATTCTTTGTTTGATTTACAACAGCATAGGCTACTGTGGCCGCGACGGCAGTTTTTCCAGACCCCACATCGCCTTCAAGCAATCGTGACATTGGAAAGCTTCTCCTCATATCTTCCAAAATGACCCCGATTGATTTTTTTTGAGCATTGGTTAGTTCAAATGGAAAGCGTTTCAAAAATTCTGACATCTCTTTTTTCGGAGATATTATTTGAAAAGATTTATTTTTTCTATATTCCAATTTATCATGCTGGCGTTCAAGTTGAATGCAGAAAACTTCTTCAAAAGCAAATCTTTTTCGCGCGGCTTGCGCGTCGCGCTCGCTTTTTGGTTTATGAATCCAAATCAGGGCGGTTTTGAGTGTCGGCAAATTATATTTTTTTAGAATATCTGTCGGAACATAATCTGTCATTCGGTCTAGAGTTTTTTCTCTGAATATTTTTTCAATCGCATGATAAAACCATTTGGAAGTTACGCCGCGAGTTTCGGCATAAATTGGAAAAGAAAAACCAACCCCCTCCCGACCTCCCCCAAAGGAGGAGAAAAGTGCGTTATGTGAGTCTATTGGCAATAAGTTCATTTTTTCAAATTCCGGATTAGCCAAATAGATACCGTGCTTACCCGCTGTTACTTTGCCGGTCAATTTTACGTTTTCGCCATTATGAAGCATTTTTGCCAGATATGCCTGGTTAAACCAAATAATTTTTATTTTGCCGGACAAATCTTCGACCTCACCTTTGGCCATGGGAATTTTTGAGCGGAATCCTTTTTTGATTTTTAAATTTGAAATTTTCCCGTACACCGTGGCGGTTGCGCCCGGAATCAAGTCCGCTATTTTCACAACTATGCTTATGTCGCTGTATCTGACAGGGAAGTGGAAAAGCAGGTCGGCAACTGAAAAAAGACCAAGTCGGCTCAGAGCTTTTTTTTGGTTTATATCCAAGCGAAATTTTAGTTCAAGTTTGTCGGAAAGTTCCACCTTTCAATAATAACAGAATATTTGAATTTTTGGAAAAATTTGTTACAATTGCAAAACGATCAGTTTAGAAAACCTTATTTTATAAACACGAAAGCAAGTAAGGTATATGATAATTACAATACTTATTATGGAGTTTGTAGGTTAATAGTTAGACGTAGTTCTCATATAAAATATAAAATGCTTGGATTGATTAAGGTCTTGAAAACTGTTATTATGCCGGTGTAGTTCAATGGTAGAACGAGAGACTCATAAGCTCTAGAAAATGGTTCAATTCCATTCACCGGCACAGTAGGATTGGAAAATATTGCGGCTGTAGCTCAACGGTAGAGCGCCGCCCTGTCACGGCGGAGGTCGTGGGGTCAGCACCCATCAGTCGCGCAAAATTAAAAACATCAGAAAAATTCTGATGTTTTTAATTTTGCAAAATACCTCAAAATACAATAATATGAATATGGGTTGCCGTTGTAGCTTAGTGGTAAAGCACGTTCTTGGTAAGAACGAGACCGTGGGTCCAATCCCCACCAACGGCTCCAAAAACTTGTCAACCTGGCAGGTTGACAAGTTTATAAGCCGATGTAGCTCAGTTGGTAGAGCACCGCTTTCGTAAAGCGGGGGTCGACAGTTCAATCCTGTCCATCGGCTCCCGAAAAATTATGAAAGAAGATTCAAATAAAATTCAACAAGAAATAAAACACCTTGAAGCGTCAATGCTTGAGTCAGATTTTTGGAGTGATAAAAACAAAGCGCAGAGCGTTTTAAAGGAACTGGCTGAACTCAAAGCAAAAAAAGAAGGTTTAGGAAAATATGACAAAAGCAATGCAATTTTGACAATAATTTCCGGCGCCGGAGGTAACGACGCCGAGGATTTCGCTCGTATGCTTTTTGAAATGTACACGAAGTATGCCGACCTTAAAGACTGGGAGATCTTTTCCATTCATGCAAATCGAAATGAACAAAAAGGCTACAGAAATGTCTCGGTTGAAATTGCAGGTAAGAGTGTTTATGGAAATCTCAAGAATGAATCCGGCGTCCATCGCCTCGTGCGCATTTCCCCCTTTGATGCAAAAAAATTACGCCATACATCTTTTGCTTTAGTTGAAATATTACCGAAGTTTTCAAAGTTAGAGGAGAAAGATATCGTATTAAAGGAGAAAGATTTAAAAATTGAGTTCTCAAGGTCATCAGGTCCGGGCGGGCAGAATGTCAATAAGCGAGATACCGCAGTCAGGATAGTGCATCTACCGACGGGCATTGCGGTGCATGCGTCAAATGAACGCTCTCAGGAGCAAAATCGCGAGCAAGCAATATCTATTTTGCGGGCAAAAATCTTCAAAAAAGCGCAAGAAGAGAAAAAAAGCGTGGAAGAGAGCATGAAAATGAAAAATACGGAAATAGAATGGGGCAGTCAGATACGTTCCTATGTGCTTCATCCTTATAAAATGGTCAAGGACCACCGCACTGGCGCCGAAACATCAGATATAGATGCTATTTTAAACGGCAAGCTAGATGTTTTCATTGATGCGGAGAAGAATTTGTGATAAGATAAGACTGTGATCTACTTTAACAACGTTTCAAAGGTTTATAAGGATTCGGTGGCATTGGATGATGTTACTTTCACGATCAGAGCGGGAGAATTTGTCTCTATTATGGGCCATTCCGGCGCCGGCAAAACCACTTTGACTAAAATGATTTTAGTAGACGAAAATCCGACCCTGGGCACGGTTTTTTTTGAGTCCGTAAATGTGCATAAATTAAAAAATGAAGATTTGACAAAACTTCGCAGACGTATCGGCGTAGTATTTCAGGACTTTAAGCTTTTGCCTAATAAAACCGCTTACGAAAATATTGCTTTTTCCATGGAAGCGGTCGGCAAAACTGACGAAGAGATAAAAAGCGATGTTCCGCATGTTTTAGAGCTGGTCAATTTGGGCAACAAAATTCTGAATTTTCCGCATCAACTCTCGGGCGGGGAACAACAAAGACTGGCTATTGCCCGCGCGATTATCAACCAGCCTGAACTTGTAATTGCCGATGAGCCTACTGGAAATTTGGACCCTATTAACACCCATGAAATAGTTCAGATTTTAAAAAAAATAAACGACCTAGGCACTACAGTAATTTTAGCTACGCATGATAAGGGGGTTGTTGATTCGGTCGGTAAAAGAGTGATTACTATGGAAAACGGAAAAATTGTGCGAGACACCAAAAATAGCAAATAAATTTGCTTATGCTCATCGTTTGTTGTTATAATCGTTAACATATTTATGTTTATAACAGAATTAAAAAGAATTATAAGAGCCGGATTCTTGAACTTTACCCGAAACGGGCTTGTCTCTTGGGCAGCGGTACTGGTGGTAACCATTACGCTTGCTTTCATTACTTCCATTATTCTTTTACAAGCCGTACTGTATTTTTCACTGAACACCATCAAAAACAAAGTGGATGTGACCATTTATTTTACTGTCGGCGCGCCCGAAGATAAAATTATGTTCCTGAAAGATTCGCTTTTGAAGTTGCCGGAAGTAGCCGAAATAACGTACACCAGCGACGAAAAAGCGCTAGAACTTTTTCGTTCTCGTCACGAAAACGATTATCCCACAATTGCCGCCTTGGACGAAATAGGCACTAATCCGCTTGGCGGATATCTGAACGTAAAAGCCAAAGAAATTTCTCAATATGAAAGTATCGCGAATTTTTTGAAGGAAAACAATGTGCTTTCTCTGGATTCCGTCAATATTATAGATAAAGTAAATTATCATCAAAACAAACTGGTGATAGATCGATTGAATGCCATAATCTCCGGCGCCCAAAAACTGGGTTTCCTTATCACTCTCCTTTTGGTAATTATTTCTATCATCATTACTTTCAATACCATTCGGCTAGCTATTTTTATTTCCAAGGACGAGATAGGCGTGATGCGTCTGGTCGGCGCTTCCAAAATGTACATTCGTGGTCCGTTTATGGTTGCAGGTTTAATTTATGGCATTATCGCTACCGGCATAACTTTGATTATTTTTTGGCCGGCTACTGCTTGGTTCGGGCGCAATATGACGAATTTTCTCGGACTGAACGTGTATGATTACTATATGGCAAACTTATTTCAGATTTTTATAATAGTTCTTTTTTCGGGCGTATTTTTAGGGATGACCTCCAGCTTCTTGGCAGTCAGAAAATATTTGAATAAATAAAATGAAATGATAAAGAAAAGAACAAAATATATTTTTGTGGCAGGCGGTGTTATGTCAAGCGTGGGCAAAGGCGTCGCCGCCGCTTCGGTTGGAACCATTCTTCAAAGCAAAGGGTTTAAAGTTACCGCCATGAAAATCGACCCTTATGTGAATGTTGACGCTGGTACTATGAACCCCATCGAACACGGTGAGATTTTTGTTTTAGACGATGGAATGGAATGCGACCAAGATATGGGGAATTATGAGCGTTTTTTAAACCAGAACATGTCCGGCGATAATTATATGACTACTGGAAGTGTATACCTAAGTGTTATCCAAAAAGAGCGAAATTTAAAATATAAAGGCAGATGCGTGCATGTGGTGCCCGATATTCCACTTGAGGTTATTTCTAAAATTAAAAACTGCGGACGCAAGACGAAATCCGATATTGTAATTATTGAAGTTGGCGGAACCATCGGGGATTATCAGAATATTTTGTTTCTTGACGCCGTGCGGATGATGAAATTCGAAAATCCCGGAGATGTGCTTCTTACGCTTGTGAGTTATGTCCCAGCTCTTAGTACCGGAGGAAATGAATTCAAAACCAAGCCAACCCAGCACGCGATTCATTTTTTAAATACGGCCGGCCTGCATCCGGATATGGTTCTAGCCCGAGCCACTACGCCCATTGATGATAAACGAAAGGAAAAATTAGAATTTATGTGCGGTCTGGAAAAAGGCAGCATCATTTCAGCTCCTGATGTGGAATCTATTTATGAAGTGCCTCTAAATTTTGAAAAAGACCGTCTAAGCAATTTTATTATAAAAAAATTAAATCTGAAATCTCACAAAAGAGACTTGAAAGAATGGCGTAAGTTGGTAAGAAAAATAAAATCTCCCCGACAGACAATTAAAATCGGAATCGTCGGTAAGTATTTCAATACGGGAAGTTTTATTCTAACGGATTCTTACATATCTGTGCTTGAAGCAATAAAACACGGAGCCTATTTTAATCGTGTCCAACCAACTATAGAATGGATTAATTCTGAAGAATTCGAAAAAAATCCCAAAGCTCTGAAAAGTTTAGACCAATATAACGGCATAATCGTGCCGGGAGGTTTCGGCAGTCGGGGAGTGGAGGGTAAAATCAAAGTTGCCGAATATTGCCGAACTCGCAAGATTCCATATTTTGGTCTATGTTACGGAATGCAAATTGCCACAATAGAATTCGCGCGAAATGTTTTAGGTTTGAAAGATGCGCACACTATGGAGATAAATCCTGCCACGAAACATCCGGTTATTGATATTATGCCGGAGCAAAAAATTAATCTGAAAGAAAAAAATTACGGCGCCACGATGCGCTTAGGTGCTTACCCTGCAAATTTAAAAAAGAAGAGCATTGCCCAGGTGGCTTATGGCGCAATTAAAATTTCTGAACGCCATCGTCATCGCTATGAAGTCAACCCGGAATATATAGAAAAACTCGAAAAATCCGGTCTGATTTTTTCCGGCACTTCTCCGGACAGAAGACTGATGGAAATAGCCGAATTGCCAAAAAGCCAACATCCTTTTTTCTTAGGCACGCAATTTCACCCGGAATTAAAATCGCGTCCGCTTAATCCGCATCCGCTTTTTATCGCCTTCATCAAAGCCTGTGTCAATAAAAAAGGAAGAAAATAATTTTAAATTTTTAATAAAAAACTGGTTCTAAGTAGTTTTTAATTTTTTCTAATTTTAATGAAAAAGCTACTGCTCCGAGGGCTCCCGGTCCGATTTGATATTTATCAAAATAAAGAATTAGGTTTTTATCATCCAATGACCAATTGACAAAAGAATCAAAATTTAAATTTTTAACTTCATCTTCAAATACTACGGATTCGGTGCTGCCTTCCGGTCGCCAAGCTTTCAAGTCTTTTTTTACAAAATTTGCGAAATCAATTTGCCTATCTTTTTTTATTATATTTTCAAGAGATAAAATCTTTCCATCTACTGATGAAGCCGTTATAACTTTAAATGAACTATGGCCATTGGCGCCTCCGGTGTAGGTGTATATGCTCATCACAATAGACTGTGTTTTTTCGCTTTGGACTTCTGTCGCGCTTATATCAATCGTATAGTTTGCCGTGGGACTGTCCGCTCCGAATTTCTCCCGCATATCGGGCACATCAATATCCGCTGTTGTTTTGAATTCCTTAACCCTTTCTTCAATATATGTCCGGGTCGCCACGGCAACTGCGTTTGTGCTCGAGATTGTCGGTCTGGTACCGCTAAAATTTTCTTCCTTGATATTTTCTGTACCTATTGAAATTTCAGGCAAACTTTTCGCGGTCTCTTCTTTAGGAGTTTCCGGAACGACAGAAGTGGTATTATAACGCCCTTGCCAATACAGTCCGACGACGACTAAAATAACCAAGACTACAAGATAAACAATTCCTTTAGGTTTATTTTTCTTCTTCATATTTAAATTATACCACTTCTAATTATAAAAAAAATATGTTAGATTTATAATATTACGGGATCGTCTAATGGTAGGACACGTCCCTCTGGAGGATGTTATCTTGGTTCGAATCCAAGTCCCGTAGCAATCATATGCTAAGTCAAGTGTCTGAGACGCATAGTGTAGCTACTATATATCAGTATTTTAAAGATATTAGAGTATGATATAATATCCAATATGAATCCTTGGATCCAATTAAGCATTGATTATGCAAACCAAAGAAGCTATTTAGATGATCTTTTTAAAGTATATCCAACTATACCAGATGGTATACGTGAACTTGATGAGAAACTTTGGAAAAATATAAAAAACTCTTTTAAGAAAAAAGACAACGCAGGGTTGATAGAAAATTTAGTCAAATTAAATTTATTTCCTATTAAAGATTCTTATGTTGCTTATTTGAAAAGAGATAGAAAAGCTTTCGAGAGAAACCCTCAAATAGTTGCAAGACTTGCTGGGCGTTTATATGAGATGGGTTTAGATACGATATACGCTCGTTGTTCTGAACCAAAAGAAACCAACCGACAAATTGGTCCATTATTCCGTCGCTGGCTGAGCAATAAGTCTTTAGGTGTTCCATATTTAAAAGCTGATGAATTTTTAAATAAAAAAGGAAATGCAGTGTTGAATGCAGGAGACGCTGAAATGATGGCCTTCGCAAGAAAACATCTAAATTACAAACACCCAAAAGGACTAGATTTCATAGCCCGTTTTAACGGTAAATATGTAATAGGCGAAGCCAAATTTCTAACTGATTTTGGAGGGCATCAGAATGCTCAATTTAATGATGCTATTGCAACAATAAAAGCTAAAAATGTTAATGCGGTGAAAGTTGCAATTTTAGATGGTGTATTATATATCAAAGGCAATAATAAAATGTATCGAGATATCACAACAAGATACAAAAAGGAAAACATTTTGAGCAGTCTTGTACTTCGTGAATTTCTTTTTCAACTTTAAATTTTTATATGTTTTTAACTTACGCAAACAAAAAATCCAAGATTGAAATACTAAACACCCAAAAGGCAGATTTAAAAGTGGTATCAGGTAAAGGTTCAAAAAATAAACTAATTCAAGGCAATAATTTGGCTGTTCTTAAATCACTAATGGAAGATTATGATCTAAAAGGGAAAATTGATTTAATTTATATTGACCCTCCTTTTGCTACGAATACTGACTTTAAAATTGGAGAACGAAGTAATACCATCAGTAGTAATATTCTTGACGAAATTGCATACAGCGATACATTAGTTGGTGTTGATTTTTTGGAATTTCTAAGAGAGAGACTTATCTTACTTCGTGAATTATTATCAGAACAAGGTTCAATTTATTTACACATAGATTACAAAATTGGCCATTATGTAAAGCTAATAATGGATGAAGTTTTTGGAGTAAAGAATTTCCGTAATGATATTACTAGAATTAAATGTAATCCAAAGAATTTTCACAGAAAAGCGTATGGTAACATAAAAGACCTTATACTTTTCTACTCAAAAAATGGAAGTCCTATTTGGAATGACCCGCGAATTGCTTTTTCTAGTGATGATGAAGAACGGTTATTTAAAAAAATCGACAAAGATGGGAGAAAATATACTACTATACCACTACATGCACCCGGGGAAACAACAAATGGGAATACGGGAAAAGAATGGCGTGGAGTAAAACCACCACAAGGACGGCATTGGAGAACAGATCCGAAAATCCTAGAGGAATGGGATAAACAAGGTTTGATTGAATGGTCAAAAAATGACGTACCACGAAAAAAGATTTATGTAGACGAAAGAGATGGTAAAAAAACTCAAGATATTTGGGAATTTAAAGATCCGCAATATCCAGATTACCCAACTGAAAAAAGTCTTGATTTGTTAAAATTTATTATTTCTGCTTCGTCAAATAAAGATAGTATTGTTTTAGATTGTTTTTGTGGTTCAGGAACAACGTTGATTGGCGCACAAGAATTAGAAAGAAATTGGATAGGAATAGACCAATCAAAACAAGCAATTAAAGTAGTAAAGAAACGGCTTAATAAATTGCCGAAGGGACTTTTTTCGAATAAAAGTTATGAATTTGTAGCAGGATTTGAAAGAGGAGAAAATAAAAGTAAAACGAAAAATACAGTAATGAACAAAAATTCTAAAATTATTGCTTAAAAACAAAAACAGTCACTCGTAAAAACGACTGTTTTTTGAGACATACCTTTCTAGCGCCGTTGGTGAATACAACAACTCAATCTTATCTCTTTCTCCTCTAGCTCTCTATAAGCCAGTATGTTTATTGCCTTGTTTTCCGAAAAAAGTTTCAAATTCAGACATAAGTACTTCCATATAATTTAAATTTTCGTTCTAGTAATGTTTCGACCAAGAAAAGCCAAAGCCCGAAGTTACATCCTTACAAGATGCCGACCTCAGGCTTTGGCTCAACTATTTTTATTTTCGTTGTAGTTCACTTACCGGGGGTGGTTTAATAGGTATTTTGTAGAGTATCAATTCTAATAATGATACAATATAAAATATGTCTAAGCCAGCGAAACTTTACACCAAACACCTCCTAACTTCTTTTTTCCTTTTGTTTATTTTAGTCGGCAGTCTTTTCTGGTCGGCTGATTGGATTCGGGGAATTTTAGCAAATGCTTATCAGTATTTTGATGTCAACCTGCCGCTCAGTGAAGTTTACTTTACAGTTATTTTTCTATCCTGGATTATTATTGCAGTGCTGGTGTCTTTTATTTTTTATTTATTACTTACATTTCACACGCGCTTTGAGCTCGAAATTTGGAATGCGACAAAATCCATCGCGCTTTCCAAAGAACAATTCAGAAAACTTTATAACAATGCGCCAATGCCTTATATTATGCTGGGAAAGAACGCGGAAATTCATGAACCCAACAAAGCTACTCTGCGTTTCTTTGAAGTTTTGCCGGAAGAAATTGATAATAAGAATTTTTTTTCTTATATTTCCGGAAATTTCAAAGATCAGGCGGAAATTTTTTTTGAATATTATAAAACCGGTATTCCCATAGACAGGAAAGAGGTGGATTTGATTACTAAAAACGGCGCAGTCAAATCAGTCTTACTGTCCATTTTTGAAATGAAAAATTTGACAGATTCATCAAAAGATACCGGTCTGGCTATGATTTTTGATGTTACTGAACAAAAACTTTTAGATAAAGCCAAAACTGAATTCGTATCTCTGGCTTCGCATCAGCTACGCACACCATTGGTCACAACTAAATGGTACACGGAAATGTTGATATCCGGCGACCTCGGAGAGCTTAACTTGAAGCAAAAAGAATATATTGCCAAATTAAATACCGTCAATAAAGACATGATTGACTTAGTGGAGGTTTTACTTAATGTTTCCAGAATTGAAATGGGCTCTCTGCCAGTTAATCTAAAGATAACTAACGTCGAAGAATTAACCGAGAGTATTTTAGCTGAATTAGCTCCTCAAATTAAAAAAAAGAAAATTAAAATAGAAAAACAATATAATGATTTTTTACGAAATATAAACAGCGATCCGAAGTTGTTGCGTATAGTAATTCAAAATATCATTGATAATGCTGTAAAATACACATTGGCGGGTGGCATGGTATCCATAGCTTTTGAAGAGTCAGGTGGAGAAAAAAAAATGATAGTGTCCGACACCGGGATAGGTATTTCCAAAGTTAACCAAGGTCGCATTTTTAGCAAATTATTTAGGGCAGACAATGCCCGGAATCTGGGCAGTAGCCAAGGTACTGGTTTGGGTTTATATTTAGTAAAATCTATAATAGAATCTATGGGTGGGCATATAAGTTTTGTTTCTGAAGAAAATAAAGGCAGTACTTTTACTTTGAATCTTTAATGGGGTATAATACAGACTTAGTAAATATAAGAAAAATTTATGGAAGATTCAAACAAAAAGAAAGTGTTAGTAGTAGACGACGACGAGAATTTAACCACGGTTTTGGTGGATAAATTAAATCTTTCTGGTTTTGATGCTCTCGGGGCGCTTGACGGGGAAGAGGGGTTAAAGAAAGCGCTTACTTTTCATCCGGATATTATACTGCTCGATTTAGTGATGCCCAAAATGAGCGGTCTCGATATGCTCAAAAAACTGCGAGCAGATCCTTGGGGCAAAGGTGTTGGAGTAGTAGTGCTGACAGCGCTGGAACAGCAGATTGATTATATGGCGAAAGCCGTGGAAAGTGGTATTTGGGGCTATCTCGTAAAAACAAATTATAGCCTGGACGAAGTGATTCAGAAAGTAAAGGATATGCTTAGCCAATCAAATACGGCAAAGTAAAAGTAAATTAAATTTGTTACATTGTAAAGAATGAAAAAAAATATCTTTTATAGAATAAAAAGTACATTGACGAGTACCCATTTTTGGATTTTTATCGGTCCATTATTTTTGCTCTTTATTTTGTTTTTTGCGTTTTCGGAGTTTTTCAGCAGCGCGGTATATTATCCCTTAACGGAAGACGAAACTGGCGCAAAAGGAAACAAAAATATTCATTCAAATAAAGTTAATATCCTCCAACCGCTGGACATTGCTCTTTATGATAAAAAAATACTGGAACTAGCCAATAACCCACCTCCCAAACAACCAATCACTGAAGTTATAAAAGACCCCCAAACCGGCAAAGAAACAACTGTGACCATAGAACCCAAACCGGCTCCACCTAATCTCTGGCCGGTAAAAACTGTATATCCCAATCCCGGCGCGATTTTACCATTTTCTCGCATCGTCGCTTACTATGGGAATTTATATTCCACCAAAATGGGAGTTCTTGGAGAATATCCGGAAGCTATAATGTTGCAAAAGTTGAACGCGGAAGTAAAAAAATGGGAGTTTGCCGACCCGAGTACTCCAGTTGTTCCAGCGCTTCACTATATTGCGGTGGTGGCGCAGGAAAGTCCGGGAGTGGACGGCAAATATCGTTTTCGTATGCCGGATTCCGAAATAGATAAAGTATTAGCAATGGCGTCCAAAATACCTGCCCGCGCAGGCGGGAATGCGATTGTTTTTTTGGATATTCAAGTGGGGTTTTCCACTTTGCAGAAGGAAATTTCTATATTTGAAAAATATTTTAAATTACCCAATGTGCATTTGGGCCTTGACCCTGAATTTTCTATGAAGGGCAGTATCAAACCCGGGAAAGTGGTGGGCACCTTTGACGCCGATGATATAAATTTTGCGGCAAACTATTTAGCAAAGATTGTGCAAGAAAATAATCTTCCTCCAAAAGTGTTTGTCGTCCATCGCTATACACAAAAGATGGTAACTAACTACCAACAAATCCAACCTTTACCCGAAGTGCAAATTGTAATGAATATGGATGGTTGGGGCGAAGCCGCCAAAAAAATTGGCACTTATAAAAGCTTTATTTATCCGGAACCTGTTCAATTTACCGGCTTTAAGCTTTTTTACAAAAATGACATCTTGACTCTCGGGACTGCGCTGATGACCCCCAATGACCTCCTTAAATTAAGCCCAAAACCCATATACATTCAGTATCAATAAAATATCCACAGGGCTTATCTTGTTTTGTGATATAATTGAATTATGTTGAGAATGGAACAAATGAAGCTTAATCTTGTTCCCGGTGAAGATAGAAAAGCCGCAAGAAGATATAAAGATTTTTCCAAAGAAGAAAAAAATGCGTTAATTGTTTCTGCTACTGAAAAAATAACTATGGGTGAGGCAGATAATTTTACATCAGATGAGAAAATTGTTGTTAATTCTGGGGATAGACGTAAGTTGGAAAATAAATTAAAAAAACTAAAACGTAAGTAAGATATTATTAACATTTAAAATTAATTTAAAAATATGAAAAAAACATACATCATAATAATTGTTTTAGTTATAGTAGCGGGGATTTTGTTTTTTGGTTTAAGAAGTAAAAAATTAGAAGCGCCGACAGTTGGCAATGAAAATACAAATGAAGTGGAAGTTGTCGGAGAAGAAAACTTGCCAGTTTCAAATGCCATGCCGGTTCTAGGTGAAGAAGGAGTGGGCGTCGATGAGACAATCGTAGTAACCGAAGAAAAAGTAAAAGAATTTACAGTTTCAGCCCAAAATTTCTCTTTTTCATCTTCACTCATAACAGTCAAAAAAGGAGACAAAGTTAAAATAACTTTTAAAAACACTCAAGGTTTTCACGATTTTAAGATTGATGAATACGGCGTTGCAGCTAAGCAAGCCAACGCTCCTACCGAAGAGGTTTTAGAATTTACAGCAGATAAAGCGGGAAGTTTTGAATATTACTGTTCTGTCGGTTCTCACCGAGCGCTGGGTATGAAGGGAACTTTGGTGGTTGAATAATCAAATAGGCACTAGGCCTTAGGCGCTAGGCTTTAGTAAAAACCATGAATACTCCAGAAGAAAAAGAAGAAAAAGCTTGGCGTAAAGTAAAATATAGTCAAAAATTTTTAAATGCATTTCGCGGTCTGCGTGTTTTTTGGGCAACAACCAACAACTTGCTCATACACGCAACGATATCTTTGGCTGTAGTGATTTTAGGATTATATTTTAGTATTTCAAGTTTTGAATGGATTGCCTTAATATTCGCCATCGGCTTTGTGATGGTCGCGGAGGCATTTAACACAGCCATTGAGATAGATATTGACCTGACTTCTCCCGAGTTTCATCCATATGCGAGGGACACCAAAGACGTAGCCGCGGCAGCCGTGCTCCTCGCTGTATTTACAGCAGTTATTATAGGATTAATTGTTTTCTTGCCGAAGATTTTATGCTATATGGATTACCATATACCAATGGCACTCGGACATTAAGCAAATTCATTTGCTTTTGCTCCTCGTTTATTGGTACAATGCAAATATATGAATAACGCAAAAATTTTCTTTTTAATAATAGGTATTTTAATTTTGGGAGTAATTGCCACGGTTTTATTGAGAAATAACGCAACTCCGGCTGGTCCCGGCAAATACAACGCTTTTGCGACTTGTCTCAAGGATGCAGGCGCGACTTTTTATGGCGCTTTTTGGTGCCCGCATTGCCAAGCGCAGAAGAAACTTTTCGGTTCTTCTGAAAAATTATTGCCATATATTGAATGTTCCACCGCGGACGGCTCCGGACAGACACAGTTTTGCATAGATAAAGGAATTAAAAGTTACCCGACTTGGGAATTTGCCGATTTGTCTCGCTTAACGGGAGAAATTCCACTTGGACAACTAGCCGAAAAAACTAATTGCTCGCTTCCGGACGGACAGACGGCAACAGTACCGGTAGATACAGGAGCAAGCAGCACAGCAGTACAGTAATTTATGTCAATAGAAAACGCGCATTATATAAATATATTTTTAGGTATTGGTGTAATATTATTACAAGCTTTAACGGCAATCGTGATTTTGCTTCTGGTTTTCAGTCGAGAAAATAAGTTTCTCTATTTTATTAAAAAATATTTCATCCAAATAGGTTTCCTGCTTTCTCTATTCGGACTATTGGTATCCACTTTCTATTCCGAAGTTCTAAACTATCTTCCTTGTTTTCATTGCTGGATACAAAGAATATTTATGTTTCCCCAGACACTTCTGTTCGGGGTAGCCTGGTTACGGAAGGATAAAAATGTTTTGTGGTATTCACTGTCGCTCTTGGTATTCGGATTGATTGACGCGATATATCTCATCTATCTTTATTATTTTAATGTTAGTTCCGTACCCTGCGATGCCTCCGGTATTTCTTGCACATTGCGTTATGTATCCGAGTTTGGCGGATATATTTCCATTCCCACGATGTCTCTCACTGGCTTTACGGCCATACTCGCTCTTTTAGCTGTCGCTTATTTTTATAAAAAAGAAGATTAATCCCAGTAGTAGAATAAATTCACTACGGGACAAGTAAAAATTATGAGTAAATATGTTATTATCGGAGTTGTTTTGATTGTAGGCGTTTTCGCTGTTTTGTTTTTGCTAAGAAATGGAGGGTCTGTAAGTCAAGACTTCGCAACAAACACAGGAAATAATTTAAGGGTTGTACCCGAAACTTCAAAGACAGAAAATATTAATAATTTAGACAATACAAACAATATGGAAAAAATCACGAATGCAATATTACATACCAACTTAGGAGATATCACAATTCAATTCTTTGACGAACAAGCTCCAAACACGGTAGCCAATTTTATAAAATTGGCAAAATCCGGTTTTTATGACAAGATAAAATTCCATCGCGTCATTAAAGGTTTTATGATTCAGGGAGGGGACCCGCTCACTAAAGATGATTCTAAAATGGCTCTTTGGGGTACCGGCGGACCAGGATATAAATTTGCGGATGAACTTACGGCAACAAACCGAAACGACATAGGCACGATAGCTATGGCAAACTCGGGACCAAACACGAACGGTAGTCAGTTTTTTATTAATGTTGCCGCAAACAATTTCTTGGATACCAAACACACTGTTTTCGGACGCGTAATAACGGGTATGGACATCGTAACAAAAATTGAAAATATGCCGACCGGACCATCTGACAGACCAGTTACTGCTGTGGTTATAGAGAATGTAACCTTAAAATGAAGGAGGTAATATACGTTTTAGACTTTGGTTCGCAGTATTCGCATTTGATAACTTGCCTTTCCAATGAAGTAAAAGGAATTAATTGGGTGGTTTATGATATAACCTCCAAGCCTCCCGGGACCGTTGAATGGGAGTGAATATAAAAATTTATGACTAAAAAAATAATTTTGGCAGGAGGATGTTTCTGGGGACTGGAAGAGTTGATTAGAAAACAACTGGGGGTGCTAAACACGATTGTAGGATATACGGGTGGTCCGCTAGTTGGCGGATCGGATCCAACCTATAAAAACCACGAAGGTCATGCCGAAGCTGTGGAAATAGAGTATGACTCTGAAAAAACTTCTTACAAAAAACTTCTAGATTTTTTCTTTCAGATACATAATCCCACTACGTTAAATCAGCAGGGTAATGATAAAGGCGCATCCTACCGGTCGGCAATATTTTATGATAATGAAGAAGAAGAAAGGGAAGCAGAAAATTTCATAAATATTGTCAATAAATCCAAGCGCTGGATAAACCCCGTGGTTACGACGCTTGAGCCTCTGCAAAAATTTTACCCTGCGGAAAAATATCATCAAGACTACCTGCAAAAAAATCCGAATGGCTACACTTGTCACGCTATATATTTTAACAGCTATTTGAAATAAACATTGGATTATTTTCTCGTTGCGTGATATAATGCACAGATTATGATAGACCCCAAAAAAGTCAACATGAATCAATTGCCGAAAAAGTTCATTGACGGCGCCATTGGCGCGCACGGCAAAGATGTTTTTTCTTTTGCTCTTACCTCCGGAAACAACCTAGACTCTTTTGCCACTACCCCGCAAATAATGAAAAGCATATCCATTTGGATTAGCGGACAAGTCCAGAATTACGAAAAAACATTTGGTGAAATTGACATGACTCCGCCGAAAATCACGAGCCCCATCCAAATGGCAGATCTAAACAAGCCTAGCGACGACAAATAATATAAAGAATGCTGGCGTTTACAAAAAAGGAAAAAGCGCTGATGCAAAAATTAAACACGCCGGCCAAGGTGCAGGATTTTTTGAATGAGCTCCGATTTAATTTTGAAAAGAACGGAGACACTTTAAAGTCTCCAATAATGGTTCTGCGAGAGAAAAATGCGAATTGTTTTGAAGGAGCATTGTTAGGAGCATATATTTTATCACATTATGGTTCTATGGATTTTACCCCGTATGTGTTATGTCTTAAAGTGGCAAAAGAGGACTATAACCACGTTATAACTCCATTTAAAATTAACGGCTTATGGGGAGCGCTTTCTAAGACAAATCACGCGGTACTGCGGTATCGCGAGCCAATTTATAAAAATATTCGCGAACTCGCAATGTCTTATTTTCACGAATATTTTCTTAGTAACGGCAAAAAAACTTTGCGAACATATTCTGAACTTTTTAATTTAAATACTTTGAAGAATGGCTGGGCAATTTCCGACAAAGCTCTTTGGCATATAGACAAAAAGTTAGACAAAATAAAATATTACAATATAGTGCCAAAATTTCACATCAAAAAACTTCGCAAAGCTGACAAAGTGGAAATCAAAGCAGGGAAGATTATGGAGTGGATTAGAAAATAAAATTTAGCAATCTGATAAACCAGTTTTCTTTTTTGGTTCTGGTTTTATAGCCAGTTTTTATTTATTGTTTTCTCTACAAGAACCCTTGGGGACCCATAATATAATTTATTGAATGTTTCTATAGCTTCCTTTGTAGCAATCGGAAATTTTGACGTTTCTAGTGGAATACCCATACCAGAAAATGCGTTGCTTGTTTTACCATCTATCATTAACTTTATATAAAAACTAAACTTCGGCAAGTTAATAAAATCTTCAACCACCATCGGTATAAATTCCTTAGATAATATTTCAGCATCTTCTGCGCCGACCTCAAAAGAAAGAATTGTGCCGACATTGCCTAAAACTGCATCTTTTATATTCTCTGGTAGTTGAGCTAGATATTGATTGGTTATGTGTACACCAAGTCCATATTTACGCGACTCGGAGAGCATGCTGATAAATGTGTTTGTTGTGAAATTCTGAAACTCGTCTACATACAGATAAAAGGGCTTGCGATCACCTAACTCTTTATGCGCTCTCTTTAATATTCCAGCTTGAAGCTTTGATAGGATTATCAATCCAAGCATGTGAGCGTTTATATCGCCAATTTTGCCTTTTGAAAGATTAACTAATAATATCTTTTTATTATCCATTAGGTTTTCAAAATCAAAACTGCTTTTATGTTGTCCTATTATGTTACGCATTAAAGTATTATTCATAAATTGTCCAAATTTTGACATGAAATAGTTGAGCATTTCGCTTTTATGAAAGTCTGATGTTTTAGACATTTGTTTTGTCCAGAACTCTATCACCAGAGGGTCTGTAAGATGCTTTCGCTTTTCCATTTCAAAGTTATGATCAATAAATAGTTTTGGAATCTCTACAAGACTTCCACCGTCTGGCCCCGCCATGATAGTGAGTGCCGCATTTCTAAGCCAGTGCTCAAACTGGGGACCGATAATACCTGTCCTTTGTGGGTCAAACAGTTTATAGAATATTTGTATGCATTCATTGACCAAAAAATCTTTCTCTATTTCAGAGTGAGCTTCAAGTATATTAAGCCCAAATGGGAAATTAATATCACTTGGATCAAATAAGACTACATCCTCAAGCCTGTCTTTTGGAATATTCTTAAGTAACCAATCTATAGATTCTCCATGCGGATCAATAAAGCAAACACCATTTTTGTTTTCAATGTCTTGTAAGCACATATTTTGATATATAGTGGATTTACCAACTCCTGTCTTACCGACCATATACATATGGCGCAATCTGTCTTTCTCGGCATATTTAATAATAGTAGTCTTGCCGTGATATTTATTTACTCCAATAGTTATATTATTCATAGGTTTATATGTTATTAATGTTTAAAGGCTTCTTGTTAAAGTAGTTATCATCTATCACAGGCTTTGTTTCATTGTTAATTCTTTCCTGAGTTCTTAATTCCTTATTTGCGATTCCAAGAAGAATGTTATTGTGTTCGCTAATTTTATCTAAAATTACACTCTTTGTTTCTGTGCTTATATAACTATCTATAGATAAAAGCATTTCATTTTCTAGTAGAAATATATTATTCACATATTCAAGCGAAAGAAAATTATTTATGCCATTTTGTTCTTCTCCACCACTGAAAGAAATTTCTGTAGTCTTTAGTTTTTCGTCATCGTTCATATGATTTTATTACTTATTTAATAATGTATTTACCAATAAAGATTCACATGTTTCTTCAATAAATCTCTTCACAGGACGTGCTCCAAATCTTTCGTCAAGCAATGGCTTGATTTTTTCTTCAAGTTCTTTCGCGTTTATGTCAAAAGAAACGTTATGCTTAGTCAGTCTTTTTTCAACTTTTTTTATTTCAAGCCTAGCTATATCTATGAGATTTGGCAGGGTAAGTGGATTAAAAACCAAAATACTATCAAAACGATTAATAAACTCCATTCTGAATATTTTTGCCAGCTCGGGAAGCATCTTTTCTTGTATAAATTTTGTATCCATAATATCTTCTCCTTTATTAAATGCTTCCAAAATTACACTTACTCCGATGTTAGAAGTCGCCATTATTATAGAATTACAAGCATCTACTGTTTCGTTTTGTCCTGATGTTAATCTTCCGTCATCTAGTACCTGCAAAAAGATATCAAAAATCTTTGGATGAGCTTTTTCTATTTCGTCCAGTAGTATTAAACAATGAGGTTCTTTTTGTAGTGCGTTTGTAAGAGCCCCACCAGCCTCATAACCACTATACCCAGCAGGAGCTCCTATTAATTTCTGTACAGTGTGATCTTGTCCAAATTCCGACATATCAAACCTCATAAAGCTTTCCTGTCTTCCAAACATTATTTCAGAGATTAATTTAGCTGTTTCAGTCTTTCCAACCCCAGACGGTCCCAGTATTAGGAACGACCCCAACGGCTTGCTCGGATTTCTTACTCCTAATTTTGCTCTTTGCAGGGTTTGGATTATTTTATTGACTGGTTTAGTTTGATTTATAATTTTAGAGTTTAATGTTTGATTTAAGTTCTTTAATATTTCTATTTCGTTGCCACTTAATTGCATTTTGGGTATACCTATCTTACTGGAGATTATATTTGAGATTATTTCATCTGTTAAGCTCTTTTTATTTATGGATTTAGCAAGTACGATTCCTTCATCCATAAGGCTGATGGCTGCTTGAGGTAGCTGTCCCAAACTGGGGAATTTTTCCACATAGGCAATAATATCTTGCATTACTATTGAAGAAACAACAATTTTATGATCTTTATTGAGTTGTGCTAATTTACTTTCCAATATTTGAATTTGTTCAAAATTATTCTGCTTTTTTAGCCTAACTGTTTCAAACACTTTTATGAATGCTGGATACTCACGTTCTATAAAGTTGTATTCTTTTGGTTCTATAGTAAGAATGACCTTAACTTCAGGATTTTTAAGAACGTCATAATACAACCTAGCTATGTTTTGTAACAGGCTTGGATTCCCATATACACTTCTGCCAAAGTTATCAATAAATAAAACACAAGAAGGCAATTCATTCATTACATTTTTAAAATAAATTCCTTCTTCGCTACCACTATCAAACCTAAACAAATGTTCATTACCTAACTGGACAAAGCCCAAGTGTTTATATCTATCCTGTTTAATCATCTTTTCAACCCATCCATATACAAGACTTGTTTTACCTGTGCCACTTAAACCAACCATAATAACATTGTTATTAATGCTTCGATTCGCAATTCTAGTTAATCGATCCATTTCATCGATTCTTCCCACAAATTTTGGTAACTTGCCTAAAGCAATTTCTTCTCGCAAGTCGTGATATTCAGTTCTTTTGAAAGTTTTCATTTATTTTACGTAGCTATTTTTAATGTTATTCCATTTAAATTCCTTTGTTGGTATATACTAGGAATCGATTTCGTTGATTTAATTTCTGGCTCTTCTTGATTTATATTTGGAACTGATCTAGAGTTCGTTGGTTCAGCATTTCTTAACTCCGTTGCATTTTGAGATATTCCGAGAATTTGTAATAAAATCTCATGACCATCAAGAGGTCTAGCTTTTAAGGTTTCCTCTGTGGTTCGTTTTTTTTCTCTTGGTTTTTCTAGAGATATCGGAGATTCATTTCTTGTTGTATTATTAACTTCATTTTTATTGATACTTAATATGATGGCTTTTCTGCTATTTTCTGGTGTCTTTTCTTGTTGGTTGTTAGCTACGGCTTTTTCTCTATTCGTGTTTGGTAATTTACTTACCCCCCTAGTAATGTTAGTTTTCTCTACAACGGGTTTTGTATTTTTAACCTCAACATCCTTTGAACCAACTTTACTTTCTGTAGTCTTGAAAGGTAAAACATTATCTTTAACTTCCCTTTCTGTCTTACTGTTAGTTACCTGTATTTTATCAGACACTTCTTGTTTAGTAGCTACTATCTCTTCTCTTTTATTGGCTTTTTCTCTGGTATCAGATAATTTAATATCTTTTTCATCAGCTAAAACGACTTCTTCTGGTTTTTCTTCTGCTTTATGAGCTTCTATGCTGTCGGTAGTGAAAATTTGTTCCACTTTTTCTGTACTCTGTACTTGAATACTTTCTGCATGAGATGTTTGCATTGTTTCGTGTATTTCTATTTGGTTTTCTATATCTTCTATTTTAACTATAACGTGCTCTACTCGTTCATTTGTAATGGCTGCTATTTCTATTATAGTGTCTGGTGTTTTATCAACAGATAATTCAGTTGCTTCGGCGTATGTGGACGGCAAAGTAATTTCTGCTTCATTCACACTTTCGGTTGTTGTATTTATTTCTATTGTTCTATTGAAATCAACAGTAATTTGTTCTTGCTGAATATTTTCAACCTCAGATGTTTGTATCTGTTCAGAGACTATTTCTGTTGGTTCATCTTCATCTTTTAACAACTCTCTGATTCTATCCTCTAAGGTTGGGGTTGCCACAGGGGGTTGCTCATTTGTTTTTGTTTCCACCCTGGTTGTTGACTGTTCGGCTACTCGGATAGTATCGCCCCTAACGGCTTCTTCATGAGCCACAACAACAGATTCAACAATATTAATATTGCTTGCTTCCTGCGCTATCAGTTGTTCTTGTCCTGCTTCCGCATCATTTACTTCAGGTTCTATTAGGATATGTTCTTCCGCTGGGACTTGAATAGTCGCCTCAACTCCTTCAATTGTTTGTTCGCTTATGGCTTCCGTTTCTGCCAATAAAGATACTTCTAAAATCGCTTCTGTGCCTATTGTTTCTTGTTTATCTATATCTATGTTTAGTTCCAAATTCAAAGTAGCTTCTTCAACTTTTACCCCATCTATCTTATCGATCGGTTTTTCTTCTCTTTCTTCTTCCTTTTCTGTAAAGGATCGAATTTCATATTTTAGATTTCCTTCGCTGTCCATTCTTGAAGCTGTGAAATATGTGGTTTTTCCTTCCACGTAATCTGGCAACATAATGGACTGTTCTGGATTAGCAGTAAGAGTGGTAAGCAGATCCGCCTGAGCAGTCTTTTGTTCTTCATTTAGTGTGGAAAGCACAAAAGTTCCTTCATATTCAAGTTTAAATTCTTCACCGCCCCCACGACGATTGGCAGAAATAAACTGGCTCAAAGTTTCTTCTTTTTCTTCAAGTTTTTCATCTTCAATATTTTTTTCTCCTTTTTCTCCGTCTATCCCAGCTTCCTGTTCATTGTTATTTTCACGTTCCTTATCATTGACACCATGCTCAAAATTTTCACCAAAATCTACTTCGGTCGCTTCAATATCTATTTCACTCATCACTTCTTCACTTGTATCAAATGTATCCATAGAGACGATTAATAACTAAAAAAATCCTGCTCGGGCAGAATTTATAATCCTTCAATCCATCTTCGCGTTAAGCTACGACTAGACGAAGAAAGAAGAAGGTGTATCCTGCTCGGGACTAATAAAATGATTGGTATTCGGACTTGTTCCCGACATAACGTCGTGAACTTACCGTAGCGGCACTGTACTGGAATCCCCGCCTGCAACATTATGCGCAGCGTTTCGGGCAGGTCACCAGTTTCCCCAATCACTTCTTTTGATTATCAAACGAACTCCTTTAGTATATACTTATCTGAAGTTATGTCAAAAAAAACTGTGGAAAAGTCAATCCCCCAAAGGCGGACAAGAATAATGATTTTTGGAACCTTTGATGGACTACACCCAGGCCATTTTAATTTTTTTAAACAAGCCAGAGCCTTGGCAAAACGATGTTTTTTAATTGTGTCTATTGCGCGCGATAAAAACGTAATTAAAATAAAAAACAAGCGTCCATTTTTAAACGAAAAACAAAGGATGATTTTGGTGAAAAAATGCAAGCTGGTTGACAAAGCAGTTTTATCCGGCACAAAAAACCACATTCCCCATATAGTAAAAGCATATCCTGATATCATTGCTTTAGGATATGACCAAAAAGCATATGTGAAAAATCTAAAGAAAGATTTGAAAAATATAACAGTTAAAATAATGCGCTTAAAACCTTATAAAGAACAGGTTTATAAAAATAACTTACTTAAAATAAAAAGAAAGAAATAATTTATTTAGCATTAGTCAGCGGTCGCGTACTATTGCTATTTAGGGTCAACAAAGTTTTCCACATAATTGCTTGCATTAAAGATTATCTTAAGGTAAACTTTAGATATGTCTATGAAAACAAAAAATCTGACAAGTATTATTGGTCTTAAAGATCTGCGCTTAAATGCAGATAAATACATAAATGCCGTTGCTAGCGGCAGGTCTTTTACTGTTGTTCGTCGCTCAAAACCAATTTTCAATATTATTCCTGTCGACGAGTGGGGAGACGAGGGTACATGGAAACCCTTAGTTGACTTTCGAAGCCAAGATAGCAAGGGGGGGATTCACATGGAAGATTTTGCTAAAATGTTAAGAAAATCTATCAATGGACAAAAAAGAAAAATTTCTAAATAAAATTCCTCTGCACGACAGAATAAAAATATTAGAAGCCATTGATTTTATTCTAGCGGGAGATATGGAACTTTTAGATATTACGAAACTAAAAGCAAATGATAACCAATATAGAGTAAGAGTAGGTAGTTATAGAATAAAATTTGAGAAATATGCGACTCATAACAAAGTTATAGAAGTTAGTCGTCGTGACGATAATACTTATAGGCAGTATCGAAATCAAAAATATTTCTATTAAATTTAAATATAACACCAGTGAATTATATATCATTTCTTCTTATTGTGGAAGAAAGGTAAACTCCAGATAGCATAACTGCTCCTAAAATAAGATATATAAAATTAAAAGATGGAATGAAGAAAAAAACCAGGGAAGCGATTATAGGACCAATGATATACGAAAGAGGTGATGTGCTACGATAGACTCCCAC
>Ga0155104_132_pt3 | contig 40490 bp, 33 predicted proteins | sample RifCSPhighO2_01_FD_106072 | JGI IMG/M metagenome (GOLD analysis project Ga0155104, IMG submission 106072) | Candidatus Nomurabacteria bacterium RIFCSPHIGHO2_01_FULL_38_19 | reverse complement strand
CCCAGAATTCATTGGCGAAAACGGGCGAAACAGCGTGGGCGTTGCTTCGCAACGCCCACTCCTTATCTTCTTCAAAACCATTTAGTTCGTTTGTGGTGCCCTCGGCGGGAATTGAACCTACATCTATTCCTTAGGACGGAATTGTTCTATCCGTTGAACTACGAGGGCAAAGAGAAAAATACCAAACTAGAGCCCAAGCATTTTGGCTATCTTCGGCCGGTTAAAACCGACAGTCAGCTCATCCCCTATTAAAATAACCGGCACGCTCATCTGTCCGGATTTTTCTATCATTTCTTTTCTTTTCTCCAAGTCACTAGCCACGTCATGTTCCGTATACGTTATATTTTTCGCCTTAAAAAATTCCTTGGCCATTTGGTAGAAATGACATATGGGGGTTGAATAAATCGTTACATTTTGCATAAAATTTAAAAATTTAATATTAATTAATTACATTATATCACACTTGCCTTAAAGACAAAATGTGCAGTATTCTTGAATTAGTCCGAATGCATTTCGCCGCCGCAGGCGGCGAGGAAGTCCCCCCGCGAAAATTCGGAAAGGCGGCGGAGCCGCTCCAATAACAATTTCAAGTTTTTCTTTGGCGGCAAATTTTTTGAAAACAAAATTATTCGACTGGCACGATTTCGATTGTTCCCACTCCTTTATCGGAGTAGTCAAGCACGATATGCTTACCGTCTGGGAACCAGCGAGGATTTAGAGCTGGCCCTTTCTCTATTTCTGTTTCTACTTTTTTGTTTCCACTTCCATTTGCATTGACCACATAAACATCCGAAGCGGTAACATTATATTGATTTTCTTGAGTAAGATTGTAAGTGATTCGCGAGCTATCAAATGACCATGATGGATTATTGCCGGAACCGACTTGAACTTTGTTGCTTCCATCAACACTCATAACCATAATTTTTTGTGGCCCTGACCAAAAAGAAATGTATGCAACTTTTTTGCCATCAGAGGAAAATACAGGAAATGCTCCGTTTTCGTTATCCGGTGTCAATTGCTTAACAACACCGTCAAAAGTAACCGATTTGATTACACCCTGATCGAGCGCATTATTGCGGTATTCGCCATAAACCAAAGCAATGTCATTTCCTTTTCTGGTTTGCCTTGTTCCATCCACATCAACAACTTTTAGTTTATTGCCATTATTTTTATCAATAAATGCAATGTCCGTTACTGAAATCCATCGCGGAAAAGAAACATCCTCACTTTTAGTAGTCAGCACTTTCTCACCATCGCCCGATTCAGTTACTACTTTGAGAGTATTACCAATGACTGCAAAAACATATCTTTCATTGTAATGAGTATCAGTTATAGGAGACCACTCGAAATTCATAACTTGACCGACTGGATTTTTCATTATTCGCTTCGCTCCAGTGCCATCAGCATTCATAACCCACAAGCCGCTTTCTTCTGGTTTTTCTGCTCCAGACTCCGAATAGCCGGATTTCCAAAAAGCAATTTTAGAACCATCAGCCGAAACTTTGGGATAAAAATCCGGTGAAAATTGTTTCAAGATAAGACCAATGGACACTTTCAAAATTTTGTTTGGCGGAACAATTTTATTTGAAGATGTAGGAGTAACGGAAGGATTATTATTTGAGATAGGCGGAGTTTGGTTGGTAGTAGGCGTCTGTTTTTGAAAAAACAAAAAGTAACTGGCTAAGCCAAGTAATATAACGACCACTATGCCAACTAAAATTATATTTGCAAAACCTTTTTGATTGTTCATATTCATATGTTTATTAGTTAATAATTATTTTTCGACTTATGATTTATGATTAAAAAATTTTCTTCCCCCAAAATTAAAATATGGTTCGAGCCGACCTGCGCTTCGCCGAAGGCTTCGGCAAGGCGAGTGTTTTTCTACGGGTTCTTTGGCGGTTTTGGCCTCGCAAAGCGAGGCAACAATTTCAAGTTTTTCTTTGGCGGCAAATTCTTTAAGCTCAACAAGTTGAGCTTCGATAGAGAGCACTTGTCTGTCGTCTTCTTCTGTAGATTTACGAGCGTAAAGTATGTATTTCATGATTTTATTGATTAAGGATTAAAAAACTTTCTTTTCTTTCTTCAAAATCGCCAATTCGTTTTTGCCCCGAAAATCCAATACAAATTAGTCGCCGAGCGAAGCGAGGCGGGCTTCCAAAACTTGCAATTTCCTCAATGGTGCGGCCGGCGAGAATCGAACCCGCGCCCGATGCTTGGGAAGCACCAGTTCTACCACTAAACTACGACCGCTTAATTACATCATTTTACAAGATTTACAGGATTATTGGATAAAAATCCTTTTATGTTTTCTATTGTGGTTTTTATTATTTCCATTACCGCTTCTTTGGAATAAAAAGCAATATGCGGGGTAATAATCACATTCGGCATTTCCATCAGTAGGTGATCCTCCAGCAGGGTTTTGTAGTCCTGGATTCTCTGGGATTTTTCAGAAGATGCCAGAATCTCAATCTCCTCCTTTAATTCTCTTTCACCTTCTAAAACATCAAGTCCGACGCCGGCAATAATTCCTTCTTTTAATCCAAAAATTAACGCATCCGTGTCAACCAGCTCCCCTCTCGCAGTATTTATCAAATACATTCCTTTTTTCAAGGCAGACACATTTTCTTTATTTATTAAATGATGATTTTCTTTATTGTAAGGGATATGAATGGTCAAAATATCAGATTCGGATAAAAGTTCCGGGAAATTTTTATAGATAAAATTATTTTCTTGAGCAAAAGACATATCGGGATACAAATCGTAAGCAATGACATTCATTCTAAAACCTTTGGCAATTTTTACGACATTTTTTCCAATTTTTCCTGTACCAATAACTCCAAGAGTTTTGCCTTTTAAGTCAAAACCTTCCATCTTAGGGAAAAAATTGAAATCGGATGATTCTCTTATGTAGTTATTGGCATTTAGAATCTTTCTGGAAAGATTTAAAATTAATCCAAAAGTAAATTCCGCCACTGTATAGGAACCATAAGCCGGCACATTGGAAATTTTTATTCCTCGAATCAAAGCGGACTCGCGGTCAATGTGGTCAAAGCCGGTTGAACGAGTGGCTATAAATTTCAAATTCGGCATTGCATCAATAACATTTTTACTGATTACCGAACCAATAAAAACAGAAATGACGTCGGCATCTTTGGCTTTTTCTATATTAGCTTGATTTAATTTTTCCTCAAAAAAAGAAACATCCGCATTGTTAAAAGCTTGCGCAAATATAGATTGTTTTGTCTCCGGTACTTCAAAAAATATTATTTTCATAATCTTATTATAGCATATTTTTAAAGCAATAAAATATTGATTTATATAATCAGAATTTGATTTTTGCCGCTTCCCATCGTGCTTCTGGTGACTTGTATAACTTTGAACGAGCAAGACGCGCGTCTTCCTCGTGTGTAATTATGGCAACTTTCCATTTCGTATGGCAAAGTTTGTCCATCCAGGGTTTGGTTAGTTTTCGACGCTGAAACGCCTTGAGTACAAGGCGAGCAAATTGGCGTCTTGGTGTACCGTGTTCGACACGCAAATAACGGCCATATTTCCATTTAAGATGTGCATTCTTTGCTTTGAGAGCGGCTTTCGACCACAGAGGAAATTGGTCTGCATAATCTGGAGTGGTTGTACCCATAATTAAATCTTTGGCATAAATGTTGGCACCAAGTTCCAAGAGACGAACGGCAACATTTTCTGTAAAACCTGCATCGCTAAGTTCATTCACGTGACGACACAAAATCTTTAATTGATTAATTGTAATTGTATTTTTGCTCATAAATAAATCTCTTTGTTTATAAAAACATTATATATTTCTTTACTAGTAATTCCAAGGAAAAATCCCGTCTTTAATAACCTTTTCTAGAATGTCTTTTCTTTTATATTTTTTTAATTTATATTCAAACTGTTTTGCTTCCCTTGAAGAACTACAAGAAATAAACCTTGCTAGAACAAGTGGTCTTAATTTTTTTGTAGTGTATGTTAGTCCAGAATTGTGTTGCAATAAACGTCGTTCTATATTATCGGTACTACCTACATAGTAATTGTTGTTTTTCAAACTTTTTAAAATATATACTTCGCATTTATTCATGGGTATTTTACTCCGACCTTTGTCGGAGCCCCGACTATGGTCGGGGTTTGAATAAATTCTTAAAAAAAGGAAGGAAGCCCCCTGATTCGTCCCCTTTGTTTTCCTCTGCGTTTTTATCTTCCACTACTACAATCAAACCCTCCCCTTCTTTGGCTAAACCAAAATTCTCCCGAAAAATTCTTTCTTTCCCATCCTCGGTTTTCAAATTCTCTATATCCAGCGAGAGATTTTCTTTTTCTTTCCGTAGCTCCGCGACTTTATTTTCCGCCATTTTTCTATTTTCCCTCGTTGTTTGCATTTTGCCCATAAAACCAATCACACCCCAAGTGAAAAATAACAGCAAACCACCCAAAAATACTAAAACCGGTCTAGATTGCATTAGGTTTCTCCATTTTCTTTTTTGTTGAAAACTTCTCATTGTGGTATATTAAGTATATGCTTTTTAATAAAAAACATCAAAAAAAGATACAAGTAATCTGGGCGATAGTAAGTATATTCATTATTATAAGTATGATATTGCTGTATTCGCCAATATTTCAGTAACCCAGTTAAGCTAGGCAAGACCTAACATGTTAGGTCTTGCCTAGCTGTGGATTATTTATTTCCGCCCCGAATCATCTTTAAAAACACATCCTGCGAGATGTTTACTTTTCCTTTTTCTTTCATTTTCTTTTTGCCTTTTTTCTGTTTTTCGCGCAGTTTCATTTTACGAGTAATGTCGCCTCCATACATATGCTGGGTAACGTCTTTTTTCATACCGGATAGAGTCCTGGAAGAAATAATCCGTCCAAGAGCTCTGCCTTGAATTTTCAAAGTAAACATTTGTCTGGGTAGTAAATTAGCCAGTTTTTCCACCGCAAGTTGCGCCTCTTCTTCGGCTCTTTTTTTGGAAACAACCCTGGAAAAAGCCGGCACGATTTCGTCGGCCACCAAGACATCAAGCCTGGCAACATTCGCCTCGCGCATCTCGCCTATTTTATATGATATGGAGCCGTACCCTGAGGAAGTACTTTTGAGTTCATCAAAGAAGTTCCGCATAAGCTCGCGGAGTGGCATTTTTGCGTGGATAATGGCGCGATTGCCTGCCGGCCGGCCAGACAGGTTCCCAAAATTCTCGGTTTCACCTATCTCACTCTCGTGGTCAAACAAAAGTTGCAGAATGTTACCGATATATTTTACCGGCGTGATTATTTTCAAGTTCACCCAGGGTTCAAAGACGCTTTCTATATTTCCGTCATCCGGAAAAAAATACGGGGAATAAACCCGCACACTTTTTCTCTGGTCGTTTTTCAAACGCGCCTCTGGCGCAACCAGAGAATTAGTGTGGGGGTAAATCTTTTCTTGGTTACCATTCTTAAGCACCACTTCATAGGTTATGGAAGGTGTGGTGATTACCAACTTTAAATCAAACTCTCTCTTCAACCGTTCTGTGATGATTTCTAAATGAAGTATGCCTAAAAATCCGCATCTAAACCCTTTGCCCAAAGAACCAGAAGATTCTTCTTCATATGAAAATGCTGAATCTGAAAGTTTTAATTTCCCCAACGCAAGTTTTAATTCTGAAAAATCATCCGCATTTTCCGGAAAAACGGAAGCCCACACCACCGGCATAGGTTGCATATAACCAGGATATGCCGGCAATGGATTTTTAAACATCGTTATGGTATCTCCAACCGAGGCTATCCCTGGTTTCTTGATGCCTGTTACTATATAACCGATTTCTCCAGAAGAAAGACACTCGCGCATCGACTCTTCTGGAGAAAAAGTGCCGACTTCAAGAGCAATAAATTTCTCACCCGAGACCGCAAAAACGAGACTGTCACCCTTCCTCACTTTGCCGTCCAACACTCGCACAAAAACTATCACTCCCCTATGATTTGAGTATTTGAAATCAAAAACTAACGCGCGCAAAATATTGTCTCCGTGACCAGTCTCACCGAGCCTGAGCGGATATTCTTCTTTTGGCTGTGGTACACGCTTTATAACTTCTTGCAAAAGATTTTCTACCCCTTCGCCTGTGCGCCCAGAGACAAGCATCACTTCACTCGGGTCACAGTTTAAAAGCTTTACAACTTCTTCTTTCACCTCATCTACCCTAGCTAGAGGAGAATCTATCTTGGAGAGCACGGGAATGATTTGCTTACTGTCTTCTTTGCCTCCTCCGCGAGCCATAGCAAGTGTCGTAAGGGTCTGCGCCTGTACCCCTTGGGTTGAATCAACTAGCAAAATAGAGCCCTCCACGGCCTTCAGAGCGCGAGAAACTTCATAAGAGAAGTCTATGTGTCCTGGTGTGTCTATCAGGTTTAAAATGTATTTTTCAGCTCCAAAAACGTATTCCATTCTGACGGGCTGCATCTTGATGGTGATTCCCCTTTCTCGCTCAAGTTCCATGGAATCAAGCATTTGGTCGCGCATTTTTCGTTCCGGCACGGTATGCGTAATCTCTAACATCCTGTCCGCCAAAGTGCTTTTGCCGTGGTCTATGTGGGCTATGATACTAAAATTTCTTATATTTGATAATTTCATAAATTTATAATTTCTGATGCCTGTCCCATAGCGAGTTTGCTCTGCTATTGGGATGTTTTAAATCCATATTTATTTTTCAATCTACGCTATAGCGTAGATTGTATTTTACTCTAAAAACCCGCCGGTTTGATGATTCCAGAGGTCGGCATAAGGACCTTGCTTTGCCAGTAGTTCTTTGTGTGTCCCCTCTTCGACAATTTTCCCTTTGTCTAAGACAATGATTCTGTCCATTTTCTGCACAGTGGAAAGCCGGTGCGCTATGACTATTGTAGTTTTACCCTTCATAAGTTCATTGAAGGCGTCCTGAATATAATGTTCACTGATGCTGTCGAGCGAACTCGTCGCTTCATCTAAAATTAAAATCGGTGTCTTTGTCAACATCACTCTCGCGATAGCTACACGTTGACGTTCACCACCAGAGAGCTTTACTCCGCGTTCGCCGACGAGCGTATCATATCTATTTTTGATAGTAGAAATAAACTCATGGGCATGAGCAAGCCGAGCAGCAGAAATTATCTCTTCTTCTGTCGCATTCGGCTTTCCATAAGTTATATTTTCGCTAATAGTGCGGTGAAAGAGCATGGGCTCTTGTGGAACATATGATATTATTTTTCGCAATTCGTCTTGAGTAATATTTCGGATATCTTGACCATCAATTTCAATAGCTCCGGATGAAACATCCATAAATCTTAAAAGCAATTTAGTAATGGTTGATTTCCCCGCTCCTGAATGACCGACGAGTCCCATTTTCTCCCCGGATTTTATGGTTAGATTAAAATTCTCAAACACATCTTGCCCTGAGTCATAAATAAAACTAACATTTTTAAACTCTATATTCCCACGTTTCATTTTTATTACTTCTGGATTTTCTAGGTCTAAAATATCTGATTTAACCTCAAAAATATCTATAACTTCATTCATGTCGGCAATGGCTTCCATGAATTTTGTAGTTGCCTTGCCCAAATCCCATAATCGGTCAAAAACTGTCACCATATATATCTGAATAAGAACCACGGTACCTGTATTCATTGATCCCGCTATCCAAAGTTTTATTATTAAATACAAAACAACTGTCTGAACCAAAGTCATCAAGCCTGCTTGCATGGCATCTTGCTTGTTCTTGAAATACCAAGATTTATCTCTATGTTTTTGCTCATTCTGCGTCACTCCGCCAAAAAGAATCTTTTCTCGGCTACTGGCAGAAAAAACTTTTAATGCAAATATATTTGAAAAAACATCAGCCAACCTACCACCAACACGAGAGTCAGCTTCGGCTTTGGCAATATCGTATCTCATATTTGTCTTTATGAAAAAAGAAATTATAAACAGATATACGAAGATCCAAATAAAAAATACCAAAGCAATAAGGGGAGCTTGAATAAATAAAACAATAAAAATGCCAAGTAATGTTATAAAAGTACTCCAGAAATTAAAAATGAACGTATCGTGCATGACTTCAAAAGCACGCACAAAACGCCTAGACTTGGCAACCAAGCTGCCTACAAAACGATTAGAGAAAAAATTATAAGAGTTATTTATAATTTTTCCAAAAGAATAGTCAGCGAGCTCCCGCATTAAATTGCTTTGAAAATAAACCATACACCACGCGCCAAATCTAGAACATATATATCCTCCTAGTAATATAAAAAAGGTTATAATAACAAGATATATCAATTCATGAGCAACAAATCCTTTTATTATGGAAGGGGTTGAAATAACATCAATAATCTTTTTAAAATAAAAAGTTTTTAATATAGAATCAAAAAATATCCTAAATGCATAGAACAAAAAAGCCAAAAAGAATGACCATTTATATTTCATTATTTGCGGCCAAATATGCCGAAAAATCTTTTTCACGAACATTATGCCATTCTAGCAGAAAAAACCTATATTTCAAAGCCTCAAAAACTTGTCAACCTGGCAGGTTGACAAGTTTAAAGCTCTTCTTGGGAAGGTAGCAGAGTCTTGGTGCGCCAGAATTTGGTATGAAGAGTTTTGAGAATATCTTTCAACTCTTCATTTTTTAAGAGATGCAAAACCAAAACAGCGGAAAGAATGCCTAAAATTCCGGAAATAAAACCTTGCAAAAATATTCCTATGAGCGTGGTCGTGCCAAAAATTGGCGAGAAAATATTCAAACTCAAATAAGCAACCAGTCCCAAGAAGAAGGATGCGCCCAAACTTTGAAAGAAAGTTTTGGTGATAAAAGATTCGCCACTCATAAAGTCTTTGCGCGCAAAAAACCACTGGAGTATCGCATTTAAAATAGTACCGACGGAGTATGCAAATGGCAACATCAATATTTCCGTACCGGGAACATCAACAACCTTGAGCAGGGACTCTATAAAGTATCTAAATAAAAGTACATTTTCAAAAAGTTGAATAAATATATATGATAAAATTACGATTAAAACAGAACAAGAGAAATTAATCAGAAGCGGACGTTTCGTGTTGCCGGTAGCGTAGTAAGCCCGAGATAAAAGAGTTATCATTCCCTGTGCTAAAATTGAAATTGAGAAAATAGCGAGCGATGCCGCGACTAGTCGAGTGTTTTCCCAAGAAAAACTCCCAGAGCCAAGTATTACCCGCACAATCTGCGCGCGGACTACAATGAAAAGAAATGTAACCGGGATTGACCAAAACACTATCGCTCTCCCGGCAGATTTTAAATGATTTCTGAATTCATTCATCCTCCCAAGCGATACGGACTTGACTAATGTTGGAAAAGCGGCCACCGCATAAGATATGCCAATGATATTAAGCGGCACAGATTGAAGATTAAATGAAAAATTAAAAATTGAAATAGAGCCACTTTTCAAAAATGAAGCGAAAGCAATAATGAAAATAAGAGCAATATTATTGAAAGCCAGACCTAAAGTTCTTGGAAGAGACGTGAGGGCAACAATCTTTATGTCTTTAAAATTAACCGAGAGAGGAAAGAGAGAAAGTTTAGGAGTGAAACCGTATTTATGTGATGACAGCACTTGTATGCCAAAATGCATAAAAGCGCCGAAAACCACGCCGAGAGCCAAACCGTAAATTCCAAAAATTGGATATATAAATATTACGCCAATAATAATTCCCAGATTGTAAAAAATAGGACTTAAAGAATAAACAAAAAATTTGCGAAAAAGCTGGGTAACCGTGCCAAATAGATTTGATAAGCCCATTAAAATAGGTGAAAGAAGCATTATTCTAGAAAGTGTAATTACTTTGGCTTGAAAGAACGGAGTAAAACCGGGAGCGATGAAAGACACCAAGTAAGGCATAAGCAAAAAAGCCACAAGAGAAACAAGTATCATTACGCTCAAAAAAATAGTAAAAACATCATTTAAATACTTTCGTGCCTGGGGGGTAACTTTTTCTCCAGACATTCTCGCTACGATAAAAGGAATTAAGACAGTGATAGAAGCCAAAGACGCTATACCAATAAAAATCAAATCCGGCACACGAAAAGCCGCATAATAGACATCAAGTGTGGACGAAGGTCCGATAAAATGCGCAATAGAGCGGTCACGAAACAACGCCAAAATTTGGGACAGAAACGCAAAAAAACCTAAAAGTAAGGCGGCTTGATTTATATTCCCATATTCTTTGCTAAAAATTCTAAAGATTTTCTCCACTGGAATTTCTCAAAGAGTCAACATATTTTATTAAATCTTTATTGCCTGGCGATAAAGCCAGCGCTTGCTGTCCGTAGGAAATTGCTTTGGCCGTATCACCTTTGCTTTTGGCTATTTGAGAAAGCGTAATTAGGGCATCAATATAATCCGGCTTTAGAGTAATTGCTTGGTTTGCATAGTCTTGGGCCTCTTTAGTTTTATTGGATGCCAGAGACACATTCGCCATAACAAGTTTGATTCTTGAGTTTAGTGGATTCAACGCTGAGGCTTTTTGATAAGCTTCAAGTGCTTTATCGTTGGCAGTTTTGACGCCAATTAAACCAGCTGTCTGAAATACGGAACCGAGCATTTGATAATTTAAATAGTTCTTAGGGTTGTAAGATACGGCTAATTGAGCGCCGCTTACCGCTTGGTCTAAATTTGTCTGCAAGTCGGCTTTTTCTGTATCAGAGAAAGATGTGGCATTTTTTGAAGCTATAGTATTTAATTTAGTGAGATATATCTGCGCATAAGTACGTAAATATAAATCGTTGGTATTCAATGAAAGAGTTTTTGCAATAGAGACTTCAGCATCTTCTACATTAGTTGCTCCCAGTGTTTTTAAAAAATATGGAACAGAAGCAAAGCGCTGTATGTATTTGAATCCAACTGCGACGCAGATAATCATTGCCAGCACCAGAATAAGCATAGAGAAAAAGCTCTTTCTGTGGTCATTGAAAAATGACAGTGAAATTTCTCCATTTTCGTGACCAGCTCGAGATAAGCCTATAAATACGCCCGCGAAGGCAAAAGCTAATAAAAATATTACTGTTCCCGTAAAATAAAAGAAGGAAAAAAGGAAGAAATAAAAAGATAAAAGAAAAAATAATACTGTCTCTAAATTTACATTATTTCGGATGTTAAAAAAAAGTGATTTAATGCCGACAATTATAAATAATATAAGGAAACTGACCCAAGCCAGAATACCTAGACCTCCGGTGGTAGCGGTAAGAGTTGGCAATAGACCAAAACCAGAGTTAAAAGAAACATCCCAAAATTGAGTCTCATTAATTACGGCAGGCTTGTAGAGCGTCCAAGCTTCCGAAAACCTATTGGGGCCTATACCCAAAACTGGATGTTCGCGAAGCACTGATTTGGTTACTAACATTGTGGATAAGAAAGACGGACTAACTTCATTATTAGATATTAATAATCTATCCGGCAAGATTTCTGTGATAAAATTCGGTGACATAAAAAAGAAAAGCGCTATCAAAACTATTATAAAAGAAAATACGGGAAAATGGATTTTCCCTCCATCTTGATTTTTATTGGCATTAATAGAAACCTTATAAACAAAAATAAGCAAGGCGAAAATTCCGAGAATTTTCCAGACAAAAATAAAATTTACAACCGCAATTAATATTATTGAAAATACAATCAATGTTCCCAATGCTAATTTTATCCATCTTTTAATTGGAAAAAATTCAATTACAAACAAAGCAAAAACAACATAAAAGCTGGCAAAAATTCCAAGCGCATTCCAGGATCCCAAAATATTGTCGGTCTTATTAACTAAAATCGAGAGCGACAAAATTTTAGGCATAAACAAATACAAGCCTTGAAAAATAACAACCAGTGTGGAGGATAATATGGTTCCGAATAAAACTATTCTAGCATTTTGGGGTTCTCGAAAAGTAATAGCAGACATTAGCATTAGAAGAAAACCGCTAAAGATAAACCAAAAGGAGCCAACGTCCAGCATTATACCAAATAAAGATGCGCTGGATGCTCCCGAAAAAATGGCTGAAAGAAAAGAAACTAGAACAATGCCCGCGCCGGCGAGCAGACACATAGACCTAGGAAAATTAATTCTACCGTCAGACAACCGAGCCATTATCCAAAAAATAATTGACACGATAAGTCCGATTATTAAAAATAGGCCTTTCCCGGTTTCAATTGAAATATTGGTGAAAGGCAAGAAAAAAATCGGCAATAATACCACAACCAAAAAAAGTGATGAAAAAGAAATTCTGTCCATAATATTTGAGTACATGTCGTTTATTATACTACATTAATTTTTAAAACAAAACCCACCCGCTACACAACAATGTTGATAAGTTTGTTTTTAATGTAGATCATCCTTTTGGCGTTCTTTCCTGCTAAATATTTCAAAACTACTTTATCAATAAGGGCTTTCTTTTCTACAGTTTCTTCGTTGTCGTCTGTCGCTATCATAATTTCAGTTCTGACTTTTCCGTTTATTTGTATTGCAATTTTCATCTCTTCTTCTTTGATTAAATTTTTATCCCATTTGGGCCAAGTTGAAAGATTAATTAATTTTTTTTCATTTAGCGTTTGCCAGAGTTCTTCGGTAAGGTGCGGAGCAAAAGGCGAAAGGATTTTTAGAAATTTTTTATAATCGCTGGCAGAAACGGCCGCAACTTTTTGCATTTCATTGGCAAGTATCATCAGGGATGATATCCCGGTGTTAAAACTCATGGACTCAATGTCTTCGGAAACTTTTTTGATTGTTCTGTGAAGAAGTTTTGAAACAAAAGAATTCTGAATGGGGAAGGTTCCGCCCGTAGGGTGGAGTAATCCGGAAGAATTCTTCTGTTTCAAAACTTTCTCTCCTATGCGCCAAATTTTTTCCAAAAATCTTCTTGCTCCGATAATACTCTCCGTGGACCAAACCACTGATTGGTCAAATGGCCCCATAAACATTTCATAAAGTCGTAGTGTGTCCGCGCCGTATGTTTTTACAATGTCGTCCGGATTAATGACGTTTCCAAGCGACTTGGACATCTTTACTCCCCCCTCGCCCAAAATCATGCCATGAGAAGTACGCTTCATATATGGCTCGGCAGTAGGTGCAAGCTTCAAGTCAAAAAGAAATTTATGCCAAAAACGCGAATATAGAAGATGGAGGGTCGTATGTTCATTTCCTCCATTGTACCAATCCACCCCTCCCCAACCCTCCCCAAGGGAGAGGGAATTTTTATTCTTCCCCTTCCTTTGGAAGGGGTTAGGGGTAGGTGGGCTTAACCAGTATTTCAAATTTTTCTTATTCGCAAATTCTTTTTTGTTTTTCGGGTCCGTATATCGAAGATAATACCAAGAGCTTCCGGCCCAGTTCGGCATGGTGTCTGTTTCCCTCTTCGCCTTGCCTTTGCACTTTGGACATTTTACATTCACCCACTTTGAAATATTCGCCAGTGGCGACTCACCTGAATCTGTCGGCTGATAATTCTTCACCTTGGGAAGCTCTACTGGCAAATCTTTTTCCGGCACCGGAATCCAACCCGCATTTTCCTTGCCCGCCGAAGCCTTGGCGCAGGAGGGGCAAAAAATTACCGGTATCGGCTCTCCCCAGTATCTTTGCCTTGAAAATATCCAATCGCGAAGTTTGAAGGTAGTTTTTTCTTTCCCTTCCACGAATTTTATGATTTCTTTTTTGGCTTTTTCGGAATTCATTCCGTCAAATTTGCCGGAATTGACGAGATGGCCTTCACCAATATAAGCATGATCCAATATGGGACACTTTGGTTCAGGATAATTTTCGCAAATGACTTGTCTAATCGGCAAATTATATTTCTTGGCAAATTCAAAATCTCGCTCGTCGTGCGCCGGTACCCCCATAATAGCGCCAACACCGTATTCCGCTGATACGTAATTAACTACGTATACAGGTATTATTTCACCATTTGCGGGATTTTTTGCTCGAAGTCCGGTATTAATTCCGATTTTCTCTCTGTTTTCTCGATCGGTGTCAACTTTTATGCCGAAATCTTTGCCGGTTAGTTTTTTAGCTATTTCAGGAGCCAAAGCAATAAATGTCGCACCAAAAATCGTATCGGGTCTAGTGGTAAAAACTTTCACGCTTTCAAAAACCCCACCCAAACCCTCCCCAAAGGGAAGGGCTTTTAATCCTCCCCTAATTTTCTCTAAAACTGAATTAATGTTTTTAAGAATTTCATCATTGCGAAATCTTATTACCTTAAAACCATTTTGTTTAAGAAAATCTGTTCTTTCTTGATCCTCTTTTTTTTGATAATCATGAATATCACCGTCAACTTCCACTACTAAAGATTTTTCTAAACAAACAAAATCAACTACAAATCTACCTATAATATGCTGTCGCCTGAAGTGAACACCTGTTAAATTTTTTCTCAAAGGTTGCCATAATTTATTTTCAGCAAGAGTGGGATTTTTTCTCATCTCAAGCACCCTATTTTGAAGAGCTCTCCAAGTTTTTGGGTCGGTAGTGTGATATCCGAATTCCCCACGTACCCCACCTAACCTCCCCAAAGGGAAGAAAAAATTTATGTCTTCAAAAAGCTCAGGGAATTCGAGTATATTGGCTGAAGCGTTAAAATGTCCAGCACCAGGACAAAATTTAAAAGTTGCCTTTGGTAAATTCTTTTTATAGTACTCAACTGAACTAGCTGAGATAAACTTATCATTATTGGAGTAGTAAATAATAATTTTATTGGTCAAAGATTTAATTTTTTCCCAATCAAAATTTATTTCAGCAAACTTCCTACAAGCATCCCAATCTGCATGAGGAAATTTTTCTTTTAAGTTATCCCAATTCTGTCTTGGATTAACTGGAGCAATAAGAACTAATGTGTCAATTTTCTTACTTACTTTTTGGATCAAATCAAGAACTGCCGGCACTCCCAAACTATGTCCAACTATAACTCCATTTTCTGGAAAATTTTGTCTTAATATTTTACTCCATTCTTCTGGGATAGGATGATTTGGATTTGGTAGAGCTGGCACTGAAACATGCCAACCCGTTTTTTCTAAATTTTCTTTTAACCAAGGAAACCAATTTTCCTTCGGATGACCCATTAAGCCATGGACAATCAAGGAATTTCCGCCCTCCCCTTTGGGGAGGGTTTGGGTGGGGTTTAATATTTCAAAATCAATCTCCGCGCCTTCGCTTCTGCCGATCCAATTCCTTTGCGCCAACTTAATGTGCGGCAAATAATCCACTGTGTCTAAATCACGATCTAGTCTATCGGCGTATTTGGTGATTGCGAGTATCCATTGTTCTTTTTCCCTTTTCTCTACTGGAGTGCCACACCTCTCACATGCGCCACCTACGACTTCTTCATTCGCCAAACCGATTTTATCTTGGGGACACCAATTAATCGCCATTTTAGCCTTATAGGCTAAGCCTTTTTTCAGAAATTGCAAAAATATCCATTGTGTCCACTTGTAATATTTTGGATCGGTCGTATTTATTTCCCGCGACCAATCAAAGGAAATACCAAGAGACTTAATTTGCCTTCGAAATGTGTCAGTATTTTTTTTGGTAACCACTCGCGGGTCAAGACCTGTCTTTATAGCATAATTTTCTGTAGGCAAACCGAAGGCATCCCAACCGATAGGAAAAAGCACATTATAGCCTTGCATTCTTTTTTTACGAGAAATTACATCCATGCCGATATACGGTCTCGGATGACCGACGTGGAGTCCGTCTCCGGATGGATACGGAAATTCAATTAAACTATAAAATTTTTTTGATTTTGAAGGAAATTTGGCCTGATAGATTTTCTTTTTATCCCATTCCTTTTGCCATTTACTTTCAATCTTTTTATGGTCATATTCTTTCATCCCGTTAGAAGCAGGTCGCGGTCAAACCGTGACTACTTAAAGTTCTTTTATAAAATTTGCGACCGCGGCTTTTAACGGGATTCATACGTCCATAATACCTAAAATATGGCGTGTTGGCAAAAGAATTTATTAAACTCCCTTAAAATACGGAGGATATATGTCTTTGTCTATTGTGCGACTAAAGCAGGTTCGCCCTTCGTCATGGTCCCATGATTCGTTTGTTCCGGTTCCGGGATATGGGTAAGAGGACGTTATCTCTCTTTCTGAGACGGCGTAGGGTCTTGGATATACTACGCCCCCACCATACTCACGCCAACCTTTGGGTATAGGCAAGGAAAACGTGGCGCAAAGTTCAAATTCAAGCGAACCTTTAACGATATACTCATACGTTTTTCCTTTCTCAAATTCAGGCTCTACGGGCAAAGAATAGCCAGAAATCGGGTTGGTAAGCTCGACTAGAGCTGTAGGCAATTTTTCTTTTTGTTGCCAGAAATTTATAATTTGATACTGGATATTTTGAAGGTCGTTTATTCTTCTGTCATCCAAGCGAAGCAGTCTTTGTTTTGCTGGAGAACCCATAACCGAGAAACTGAAGTAAATCACAAGTAATACCAACACGGAAGATTTGACTACAGCCAAAATTCCGACAGAAAAACCAAATAATTTTTGCTTGCCCTTTAATTCAAAAATGTAGTAAACACCTACAAAGAGAGCTATCACCAAAACCACCGCAACTTTCAAAATAAATCTGCTGGTAATTTCTCCGGAAATAAAATATCTTACGAGAGTTACGAGGTCAACAGCGATAATTGTTGCCGAGAGAAAAAGGATAATATACACTACCCATTTTTTGAAAATTTCATCTATATGCCCAAGTTCCAACTTGGAAAATTTTCTCCAGAAATAAGAAACGGCAATAAAAACTGGGAATATGATAATAAGCGTCGCCAAAGACATACGAATACTTTCATATTCATGGGTTGAATATCCGTACTGATAACTGGAATTCAAAATGTCTGGAAAACGTTTGTTGAGTGTTTCAAAAACAAGATTGAGAAACGCTACGACTGAAGTTATTAATGTGATTAATACACCCAAGCACAAGAAAAAGAATCCTACGCTAAATCTGGATTTTGTTTGTGTTTTCATATAAAAAAGTATATCATTTTATGGAGTAGTAATAAATACAAAAAGTGGATAAAAAATTTGAGAATTTTTCAAAAAAAATAACACGCTGGATCGGTTCGCCTTAATCTAAAAAGATGTGGAAGAGATTCAAGAGGACGTAAAAGATGAGAAATAAAATTTATTTTCTTAAATAAACTCTCTGGTAATAAGCAACTATAGGATACAGCATCGGAACAAGGACGCTCCAGATTGATGAAGTAAAATAAAAAAAACATTTCTGCAAACGAAATTCCATTTTTAAAAAACCAAAGCATCAGAAGCGTCTGGCTGTAAACCATCGCCACTAGATAAGTCAAATAGAAAAAATAAATACGTTTAAACATAGTTGGATTATACTATTTTTTATGAAATTTTCAAAAAATTCTCAACTTTCAACTTGCTGATAAATTCCGCATATGCGGAATTTATCAGCAAGGCACTTAAACTTAAATACACTTGCAACTGACCCTAAGCTTAAAATTATTGTAATGTAAAATGCTTTTTCAATTTATCGTCCTTTAAAATATCTTCCACGGTCAGAATTTCCACATACTTACCTATTCCAAAGAAATCAGCGATAAAAATTATTTCATCTTCACAGGGATAGGGATAAATCCAGGCAGATTTTTGGAACTGAAAAAAATTAAGTTTCTTTAAATGATACCGCAAGGCTTCTCTGCCTTTTGTAAACCTCATTGGAATATCGAACAGCATCAACCTCCATTTTTTGTCCCATTTTTTAGGCTTCCTGATTTCAATAAGGTCAATAGCAAAAGCTCTTAACCTCGCTTTTCCCTTTTTGGTAATTTTGATAATCGTTTTTCCATCTTTGTCGCATACGTACTCTATGAGTTTTTGGTGGTGAAGATGAGTAAAAGAGTTTTGAACTTGCCTCTTACTGAAGCGTTTTGAATTTTCAAATTGTTTAAAAACTTGTACGGCATTGCCCATACTGGCAGCTATAAAAACCAAGGTTGGTAGTGAAGCGACTGCCAGAATACACAGAGTAATCTGAATTATCTGTGCTTTACGTGTCCCGGAATCTAAAAATTCTTTAAATTTAGAAAAATGTTCATTGCGCATATTTCTGGTAATTCTAGCATATGCGGAATTTATCAGCAAATGTTTAATTGTTCAATGCAAAATAGCAAACTACTTAGAAAGGATTGGTTTTATATTAAAAATTCTATCACATCGCCGTCTTGAACTATATAATCTTTGCCTTCGGTGCGAATCCAGCCTTTTTCTCGCGCTTTGATATACGAACCGGCTTCTAGAAGCTTCGTTGACTTTATGACCTCCGCGCGAATAAATTTTTCTTTAAAATCATTGTGAATTGCCCGACCGGCCTCCGGCGCCGTGGACCCCCTACGAGTCGTCCAAGCGCGAGATTCTTTTTCTCCGGTGGTAAAAAAAGTAATCAGGTCAAGCAGTTTGTAACCTTCACTTATTAAATTATCCAGTCCGGTGCCGAAAAGCGGATCTATTTCTAGATAAGGACCCGGAATTTTTGTTCTAAAATCCTCCGAGGATTTATAAACTTCGGAAGTATTAAGTACATACAGTGTTGGTTTTTTTATATTTGCCAGCTCAAGCTCCATATTTATAACCTCAATATCAAAAAGCGGGTCAATTTTATTGTGAACATGAACTGTATTTGCATCTTCAAAAATTCTGACCACTTCTATAATGGCGTCGCACTCGCGAATGTGAGAAAGAAATTTATTGCCAAGCCCGGCGCCCTCCGACGCGCCCTTCACCAGCCCGGCAATGTCTACAAATTCCACTACGGCTGGAATAACTTTTTTGGATTTGCTCATAGTCGCCAACTTATCTAAGCGTTCGTCTGGCACCGGTACAATGCCGACAGACGAGTCAATGGTGCAAAAAGGATAATTCTCTGCCGGCACGCTCCCACACCTATCGCATTTGCCACTAACTTTGTTTCTATACTGATCGCATAGGTGTGGGGGCACGCTCTTTTTCGTAAGCGTGTTGAATAAAGTGCTTTTCCCAACATTAGGTAAGCCAACAATTCCGATTTTCATATATTACAGAGTTGACGTCGGTTCGGGTTCGAGTTCAGGTTCGAGTTCAGGTTCAGGTTCAGGTTCAGGTTCAGGTTCAGGTTCAGGTTCAGGTTCAGGTTCAGGTTCAGGTTCAGGTTCAGGAGCGACATCGCCCGTAGTGCTACTGCCGAGGGGTTCAGGTTCTGGCGTAATTTCCGATGTTGCTTCGCCCGCCGTGACTTCTTGGTCGTCCGTAGCAGAAGCGGAGGAGGATGGTTCTAGTTCTGTAGTTTCTTCCACTACCTGCTCCGTACCATTTTCACCAGAAGATTGGTTCGGTGCTTCATCGTTTGGTGTATCGGTACTTTCGTTGTCAGGATTTTGAGAGCTTCCGCCTCCGCTATATCCGGCAGTGGCGGAAATATTCGCGCCGAAGATAAGAGTGTCCAGTTGTGATTTTGTGACGCAGGTTTCTCCAGAATCGTCGCTTACGCAAAGTTCTTTTGTGCGGACACGGTTTGCAAAAAAGTCTTCGATGCCGTTGCCTGCATCCGCCAGCCACGCGGTAATCTTGGTGAAAACATTCTCAAAGAAACTGGAAACGAAAGACGCTTCTTCGGGAGTAATCGCGTCAGCGCCCGTAATGCTATTTATTTTCAAATTCAACTCCTCTATTTTTTTATTTATCGCCTGTATACCTAAGACCATGTATCCCAAAGTATTAACTGGGTTAACTACAGTGCCACCGTAATGCATAGCCCAAGGAGCTTCATCTGCCAGCACACCTACATATTCAGTTTTAATATCTCCCGTACCCATTCCTTGTTTATAATGGAAGCGATATATTGGTGTTGAAAGAATTTTAGTTAGCGCCTCCGTGGAATCAGTTACAGTCCCAACTATATTTTTTAATTCACGCGAAGATCCAGCCGCCGCCCAAGAAGTGATGCCATCTCCAGCCACATCGGTAAGTTGTTGACCAGCTGCTCCGACTGCGGTCGGTAAAGTCATTGTCCAAGTCCCAGCCGCGGCGGCGGGTTGGATTGTAACTACACCTGAAGTATTACCTGCAAAATTAATAACTCCCTTTGTCGTTCCCGCTAGTCCAAGAGATAATAATGCCCCAGGACTTGTCGTCCCGATGCCGACGTTGCCGTCATTTTTAATGTAAAACCGAGCGGTACCGGCCAGGGGATCGCCAAGTCTGGTGCTAGACTGATAAATATTAAAGTCACCGAACACGGTCTGATCCGTACGTATCGCCCAGTTCCTGGTTCCCGCATTCGCGTTGTTTGTATACAAATTCAGTCTTGCTACTCCTGAAGCTCCCCCTTCAATTTGCAGACCATTTTCACCCGAGTTGCTGAAAACATGCAGGGTCGTAGCAGGCGTCGCCGTCCCAATCCCGACGTTGCCCCCTAACAAGGCCGCGGCGTAGTTGTTGCTGGCTCCGGTGGGGGCGTTTACAGTAAGGCCGTAGGCATTGGTGGCGGTAGAGACCGCTTGCGCCGGAACAAGAATCCCATGAGTATTGGTCAGGGCGACATTGGTGGACTTGACCGGAGGAACAACAACCAGACCAGCCGCGTTAGTAACCGTTTGATTTAGGTTTGTGCCTGTAAGCGTCAAGGCGCCAAAAGAATTTGCGTAGAAAGTGGCGTAAGTCGTAGGATCGGCCCCGGAGAGAGTAACCGTGTGAGCGGCAGAGTCTATGCCTGACACTCCCGCGGCGCCATAGGTGCCGGTACCCACAATGTGGAGTTTGGATGTCGGAGATGACTGGTTGATGCCGACGTTGCCGCCCGCAAAAATGGCAGCATAGTTGTTCGTCGCTCCAGTCACGCTATCAACATACAAACCGTAGTTGGTGTCGGCGGTACCGGTCGCCTGCAAGTACGCGCCGTAATGAGTATTGATTCCGGTGCTCGTCAGGTTGCCAGTGGCATTGGCGAATATGCCATAAACATTATTCGTTGTATTGCCAGCTCCGCCACCGTCTCCCGGAAAGGTATAAGCATTAGCAAAACGACCGCCATACGCGTTTATGGTAGCAGAATTAAAATTGGGAGCAAGAAGCAAAAAAGTAGCGCTAATATCAGCATTATAACCGCTAATACTGATATCATGAATGCCACCGCTACTGTCATTTATGGTAGCGGTGCCAGAAATAGCAACATTATCGACATGGAGTTTTGAAACAACGGTGCTAACATCTACAACTCCGAAGGTTAGGTTGCTAACGGATAAAAGTTGGTCAGTTCCGTAAGCATTATATAGGGTTGTGCCAGAAGTGTTTCTAACAGTTCCTGTGGGACTTAAAGATAAATACCCGTTTTTTATATTTCGGGTACCCGTGTTGAGCACACCGAAATTGGCTGTATTGGCTATATTTAATACCGTTGTATCTTCAGCTGCATCATCCGCTTGAGTTATATCGATAATCCGGCTGTGATCGTTGCCCGTGGTGCCAGCGAGGGCGAAAAGATAATCGGAAACCGGAGCCTGCTGCGAGCCAATCTGTCCCGTGGAATTAACTTGGAATAAATCGCCCGAGCCTACGGTAAAGAGCGAGGCTGGAGATGTGTCACCGATGCCGACGTTGCCGGTGCTGGTGATTCTCATTTTTTCGGTAAACACAGATGCGCCGTCAGCTGTGGTATTAAACACAATGCGGCCGGGCATGTCATTTGTTCCTGGTGTGCCGTCCGACTCAAGCGCGATAGCCGCTGCATCTATATAGCCGGTTCCATCATAACCGCGAGCTTGTAGTTGCAATAAACCATCGCCACTCGAGATTACAGTCGGGCTTGCCGGAGTGCCTCGACTCTTTCTGCCTAGTAAAATCGGGGCAGCTGTGTTGTTGCCCGCAGACTCCTGAATTGTAATCCCTCGATCAGCTCCGGCAATGGTATCAGTGACGTGAAGTTGCGATACAGGAGTAATATTACTACCGATAGCCACATAATTATTTGTACCTAAAACCAACCCAGGAGTGGAAGGCCAGGAAGAGCCATTAAACACATCAAATGACAAATATCCGCTAGTGCCTAAATTCATCGCCGCTTTAGCTGTTGCGCTTTGCTGGAATCCTACAGTTACGTTGCTTGCATCGTTAAAGCGAGGTCCAAAAATGATAGTGCGAGCAGCGAGGTCAGTGGTGTCTATGGCCGCTCTGCTAATAACGGCATTTCCAGTAATTTCCAAATTCGCCGCAGGCCCCGTCGTCCCGATGCCCACATTCCCGCTATTCAAAATCCGCATCGCTTCAGTTGCCCCGTTGTTGCCCACTTGGAAGATGATGTCTGCTCCGGCTGCGCCCACCCCGCTTGTTGAACGCAAGGATAGGGTGGAAGTCGTTCCTGTCCCGCCAATTACCAAAGGGACTGTAGCTGAAGTGGTAATAGCCGGCGTCACCAAAGTCGGACTGGTGGCAAAGACCAAAGCGCCGGTTCCGGTTTCGTCGGTGACGGCTGAAATCAAGTTAGCTGATGACGGGGTGGCTAGAAAGGTGGCCACTCCGGCGCCCAATCCCGATACTCCAGTTGAGATAGGCAGTCCCGTAACATTGGTCATTACCCCCGAAGCTGGAGTGCCCAAGGCTGGAGCCACCAAGGTCTTGTTGCTCAAGGTTTGAGCCAGAGTGGTAAAGGCGAAGGTATCAGAAACACTGGCAAAGTTTGGAATGGTTAAAGTTGCTCCGCCGATAGTCTGAGAAGTTAAAGCGACTGTTACCAGTTGTCCGTTGGTTAAGAGCAAAGGCGAGGCAGCCGAAGTGGCTAAAGAAGTGGCCGAAGCCACGCCCAGAGTCGGCGTCACCAAGGTCGGACTGGTGGCAAAGACCAAAGCGCCGGTTCCGGTCTCGTCGGTGAGTGAAGTCAGCAGTTGCAAAGACGTGATTGACCCTGTAGCTGTGCCATACAAAGTTCCAGAAGTTGGCAGAGTAACATTAGTGGCGCCGGTTGAAGTTAAAATAATTGAATTAGTGGCTGAAGTCGCTAAAGTACTTCCAGCGCCCAAAGTTAGTGTTCCAGTACCAGTGGTAATGGTATTGCCGTTGAAAGACAAAGCCGTCAGCGCGCCGGTGAAATTTCCTGTGCCGGTAACATCAAGGGTTGTGGTTGGCGTTGCTGTTCCTAATCCCAATCTATTAGTCGTATCATCCCAAAAGAAATTAGCATTATCTTGCGCCAAACCACTTGCCCCCTGGAACGGTACCGACCCTAAGGTAAAAGATGGGTTAATGGCGCCGGCAACCGACCCGGTGATAGTGCCAGTCACAGTCAGTCCGCCGCTGACTGTAGCATCGCCGGAAACGGTAAGTAAATCAGTGCTTACTTGTTCATCCAGTGAATCGGAAAGACCTTCGATAGAATTGTCTATTGAATCAAGCAATCTATCCACTTGGTTATTATATGATATTTGAGAAACAAATTGAGATGAATCTAAATTACTACTATTCCCGGTTGGTCCTCTTGGTCCTTGTGGTCCTTGTAACCCCTGTGGTCCTTGTGGTCCTCTAATAGTAGTCGGATAATTATTAGTCACATAAGTGATTGGAGAATTGGAAGCGCTGGTTTTGGAAGTCGGAACTGGGAGTGGCGCTTCACTGGAATCATCTGGAGGCGGGTCGGCGGAAGCAGGATTTGTTACAAGCTTCGGAGTTTTCGGCGCGGGGTTTGGTGGAATTGAAAGTTGAGAATTTTGGTTTTCAAAAGGAAAAAAGACGCTAGAGAGTGGATTAATAATGTAATCGTAATAAGCGCCAAAGAGAGATTCGCTTAATTCAGTTAAGGGATTAGCAACTAAAGAGACGGAAGAATTGAGTTTGGTATTGGAAATTTTAGAAACTATTTTCTTGGGAGCTTTTCCAACTTGATTGGTAATATTATTTATCGGCTGAATAATGTAGTTTTTGGAAACAGAGGAGATTTCTGACAGCCCTTTACCGATCGGAGTAAAAAAGTAGTTGTTGTAAAAACTCCAAAGAGAGTTTTCCAATTCTTTTATTTCTTCTCCGGGGTTAAACGCCAGTGCCGACCCGGCGACAGGAACGAAGAAAAAGATGAATAAAAATCCAAAAATAAAGGCGGTTAAAAACTTTTTTTTGAACTGGAATTTTAGAAACATATATTTAACGACCCCTAGGCGATATTTTTTATATATCTTATATATTATAGTATAGTATACATGTTATATCCAATAATTATTCACAGGTAAAATAAAGGCTTTGATAAACAGCTTGTTTTACTCGTCTAAAAGCTCAAAATCGTCTCCGGGTTTTGGTGTAATTTGCTTTCTGCGGATAAAATAAACTGTTCCTGCGGAGGCGCCAAGAAAAAGAATTAAAATAACTGCGAAAAGATACGAGTTGTTGTTTTCTTCATTCCCGGCATTTTGAATAAAATTTGTAGTTGTTAGGTCTTGCCTAACAGTTGTTAGGTCTTGCCTAACGATTTTATCTTCTGCGGAAATTTTGTTTGACTTGGAAGTAGGAACGGACGAAAGCAATCTAGGTTTAGATGGTAAAACTACAACTTTATTTTCGGTTCCCGGTGTCGGCGTCGCACTCACCCAAGCGCCATTTATCCCGTTAGAGGCAGAGGCATCCTGCGAGCCCTCGGAACCTCTGACGGGATTTATTTTTTGTAGAGAATTTCCATCACCCGCGCCGCCGGAGCTTGATTTATAAAAATATTGGTTAACTAACAGGTCGTCGTCTTTGATAGTCAAGACTTCACCGCTGTTACTTAAAGAAAAAGTGGAATCAAAAATAGTTCCAAAAAAATTCGGCCAATCAGTTTTAAATTTCTCCACATTGGAAACAATTAACGCGTAACTCCACGCTTCCAAATTGGCATTGCCTTGCGCGAGAACCAGCTTATGATTTACATCTCCTTCAAAAAATCTGAAGGAAGACAGATCAACTGAGTTGTTTGAGTTGTTAAAAATTTCAACCCACTCTCTACCATCGTCGCTACCGGTTTTTAAATCATACATTATTTCGCTGATTTCAAGACTGGCAAAAATATAATAGCTCGGAGCTAATAAAACAATCAACGATAAAAATATAGAAATTTTCCTAGACATAGAATTTTTTAATATTTTAGATTATGGTACAATACTAACATGGAAAATAATTATGATTTTTTGGCAATTGGGGATATTGTTATAGATGCATTTATAAAGTTAAAAGATGCCCATGTGCATTGCAAAATAGACTCTGATGCATGCGAACTTTGTGTGCGTTTTGGAGATAAAATACCTTATGAATCAGTTACGATAGTTCCAGCTGTCGGCAATAGTCCAAATGCCTCCGTTTCTGCTTCGCGACTTGGGCTAAGCTCTGCCCTTGTCGCAAACATAGGAGAGGACCAGTCTGGACAAAAATGTTTAGTTAGTTTGAAAAATGATAAAGTCGCTACTGATTATATTGCAATAGAAAAAAATAAAAATACAAACTATCATTACGTTCTGTGGTACGATGTGGACCGCACAATTTTAGTAAAACATACAGAATTTGACTATAAATTTCCAAATCTAAAAAACGTATCTTGGATTTACTTAAGTTCCTTGGCTGAAAATTCTTTAAAATATCATCAAGAAATAGCAGAGTATTTACAAAACCATCCTGAGACAAAGCTCGCCTTTCAACCCGGAACTTTTCAAATAAAACTTGGTTCTGAAAAATTAAAAAGTATTTATGCGCGAACAGAAATATTTTTCTGCAATGTTGAAGAAGCTGGAGTTATTTTGGGAATTGAAACAAAAGATGTTTTGAAATTATCACAAGGCATCATGAAGTTGGGACCGAAAATGGTCTCCATAAGTGACGGACCAAATGGTGCGTATTTTTATGATGGCAATGACTTATGGCATCTGCCAATTTATCCAGATATTGCGCCCGCGCTGGACCGCACCGGCGCTGGAGATGCTTTTTCTTCGACCTTTACCGCGGCGCTGGCGTTAGACAAAACTCCACTTGAAGCATTTGCTTGGGGACCGATTAATTCCATGTCCGTAGTCCAAGAAATCGGCGCCCAAAAAGGGCTTCTTTCTCGCGAAAAACTTGAAGAGTATCTCAAAAATGCCCCAGCAGATTATAAAGCGAGAAAAATTTAGGAAAGAGTTTTTAAATTTTCCTCTCTAACACCCTCTTAACCGCTTCTTTAATAGAATTTTTCCCCATGCCATAATGCTCTACGAGCTCGTCCGGCGTGCCACTCTGGCCGAATTTATCTTGCACGCCGATAAATTCCATCGGCACGGGAAAATTTTGCGCAAGAACTTCGGCAACGGCAGAACCCATCCCCCCCGCAACTTGATGTTCTTCTACTGTCACTATTGCTTTACATTCTCTTGCGAGAACTATTATTGCATCTTTGTCTATCGGCTTTATACTTGAGAGATTCATCACTTTTGTTTTTATCCCCTCTCCGCCTCCGCCAGAATGGGCGGATAGCGGATTCTCGAGCTCTTTGGCTACAAGTAAAGTGCGATGCATCAGCCCGCCAGTAACAATGATGCCGACTTGCGCAAGCCCCATATCTGGCATCCAGTAAATTTCGGCCTTACCAATATTGAAAGGAGTTTCTTCTGTAGTAATAACTGGCGTCTTTTCTCGAGCTAAGCGCAAATATCCTGGCCTGCTAGTCTTTGCTAGAATAAGAGTGGCTTTTTTAGCTTCTACGCTGTCGCATGGACTAACAACATCCATATTTGGTATCACTCGCATTAAAGCAATATCTTCCAATGCTTGATGTGTACCACCATCAGCTCCTACGGAAACGCCCGCATGCGAGCCGATTATTTTTACCGCTCGGTCATTGTAAGCGATTGTCGTTCTGATTTGCTCCCAATTGCGACCCGGAGAAAACATGGCATAAGAAGAACAAAAGGGAATTTTTCCCATCGCGGCCATACCGGAAGCAACTGTTACTAAATTTTGTTCCGCAACACCAACCTCAACGAAGCGTTCCGGAAATTTTTCCTTAAAAAGAATCATCTGGGTGGACTCCGTCAAATCCGCGCACAGCGCTACCACATTTGCATCCGCGTCTCCTGCTTGCACAAGCCCTTGGCCGAAACCTTTTCGTATCGGCGTCTGTTCCACATCTTCGTTAAATAGTTTTGAATTAAGTTTTAATTTGGGATTTAACATTTTTTTAAATAAACTTATTTTGCTAAAGCCTAGAGCCTAATGCCTAATCGCCTATCCTCATTGGTGTTCGCTTTTAATTTTTCCGCCTAAGGTTCGCAGTTCATCCAGCGCAATTTTGGCTTCCTCTTTATTCGGTGGCTTGCCATGCCACTTATAATCTCTCTCAAATTCTTTGACCCCGCGACCGGGAATAGTATGCGCGATTATTACGGTCGGTTTTTTATATACTGCCTGCGCTTCTTGTACCGCTTCATTCAAAGCCATAAAATCGTGTCCTCCAACTTCTATCACATGCCAATTGAAAGCTCGCCATTTATCCGCGAGTGGTTCCAATGGCATAATATTTTCGGTAAAACCGTCTATTTGAATATTGTTTCTATCAATAATCGCAATTAAATTTCTTAATTTATTTTTTCCCGCCAACATTATAGCTTCCCAAGAATTTCCTTCATCCAGTTCGCCATCAGACATAAAACAATAAATAAATCTGTCATTGTCTTTTTTATCAATCCGGTCGGCCAGCGCCATGCCGACAGCTTGCGAAAGTCCGAGACCGAGCGGACCGGATGAAGTTTCCACATAAGGAAGATATTCCCGGTGCGGATGTCCTTGAAGACGAGTACCAAATTTACGCAAGGTTTTTAATTCTTTAATAGAGAAATATCCAGCGTGTGCCATCGTCGCGTAAAGTACCGGACAGATATGCCCGTTTGAAAGCACCAGTCTATCTCGCTCTTCCCAAGTTGGATTCTTGGGGTCGTGTTTTAGAATATGAAAATAAAAAAGTGTAAATATATCCGCCATGCCGAGTGGTCCTGCTGTATGCCCGCTCCCAGCTTCCAAAAGCATCTCAATAATATTTGTCCGGATATCATTCGCTTTTAACTCCAGTTCTTTAATTTTTTTGTCACTCAAAAACATACTTTAATTATACTCCATAATTAGATATTCCCAAAATATTTATTGGGCTGTAATGCGTATATTATGAACCCAAAACCGCAGTTACGACGTTTCAGATAAAGACCTTTTTCTTAAATTTTTTAGCAACAAAGTACCGGGTTATACTCACCACTTTCAAAGTACTACGATATATCGTAGTAAATCACCAGAGAGTATTGCAAGGCTGAAGTCTATTTGCTACGATATATCGTAGTAGATTATTCGTAAGAAAAGATAACCTATGCCACACGTATCACGTAAAAAATTAAGCTCAAAACTTTCAGGGAAATTGCTCAACAAACTTCTTGCAGTTTTAGGGCGAGCACAAAACAAGAAGTATCTGTCTATGGTTATAAACGAACTTTTTACTTATACGGAAAAGATTATGCTGGCAAAACGTCTAGCTATTATACTCATGCTTGCTAATAACATTCCCCAACATAGGGTTGTAAAAATACTTAAAGTAAGCCCGAGTACAGTTGCCAAAGCATCTGTGAGAATTGGAATTGGTAAATATAAAAATATTTTAGAAGTTTCAAAAAAAGAAAAAATGGATATTGAAAAGCTCGTATGGAATATATTAACTGTCGGAGGAATTATGCCGCCTATGGTTGGAAAGAAATATTGGAGAAAATATTATAAAAGATAAAATTTTATTTTACTACGATATATCGTAGTACTTTTAAAAAAACCGCGAAACTTAGTGATTCATACTTACAAGTTCTTAAACTCCTCTATTGTATTGATTATATCGTCTGTATTGAAAATTGCGGAGCCGATGACTAGGCGGTCTGCCCCCGCGCTTATCAGCGCGGGGGCGATTCCAAAGTTCACTCCCCCGTCAATTGAAACTATTACATCTGGAAATTTTTCTTTGAGTTTTTTTATATTTTCTAAACACTGCTTGTCAAAAGTTTCGCCTTGATATCCTATTTTATCTATGCCCATACATTGCACAAAATCAACAAAATTAACCAAGGAGAAAATCTGCTCTACTGGTGTCTTGGAATTTATTGCCACACCTATTTGGATAGCATCACGAATATATGTGTCTATGCCCTCTAAGAAATGTTGGAACTCCTTCAAGTCACTCTGTATCTCTTGGGCTTCTATATGAAAAATTATTCTTTTGGGTCCTAGTTTTATATAAACATCAAAATTCTCCACGGAGTTTGCGACCATAAGGTCAAGTTCAAAATCAATATCTTCCCAGAACGGTAAACCTTCTTGTTCATTTAAAATTCTCCTGAAATGCTCATCAAGATCACTATTTAAAAATGGCTCGCCCTGCGGAGCTTTAGCGACAAAGGGCCAGGTGACCGTTTTCACAAAAATTCCGTCGCAAATATCAATTTGCACAACCGGAATTGTTCCGCGCACCAAGGCAATTTTGTTTTTCAAATCCTCGTAATTTTTCGGCAATATTGCCGGAATAATATCAGCCATGGCGTATATTTAAATTTAGTTAAAATTTATCAATCCTTCGCTTGTGCCTCTCGTCGCCATAAAATTCCGTTTTAAGAAAAAGTTCTATAGCAAATTTTATTTGGTCTTCGGATAAAAATCGCGCGCTTACAGACAAAATATTAGCGTCGTTATGTGTGCGGGCAAGTTTAATAATTTCATACGAATCTACGCTTTTCTCTCCTTTTATATTTATGGCGCTTTGAGCTACAGCTTCACTGTAAAACACCGCGGCTCGAATTCCAGGTATCCTGTTGGCACACATCGCTTCCCCTTGCCCAGAACCACCCAAAATAATTCCAAAACTCCCCTGGTCTTTTGCCACAGCTTCAGCCACAGGTCTGATAAAATCAGGATAATCGTCGTCGGCATCATATTTAAAAGCGCCTTTATCTACTATTTCATAACCAAGCCTGAGTTCACTCAAATATATTTTGAGCTTCTCTTTCAGCTCGTATCCGGTATGATCTCCTCCAATATAAATTTTCATAATTTAAAAAATAAAAAAATTATTCTATGTGAATTGCATCGATTTTAGACAAACGTCGCTTGTGTCTTTCACCATTAGAATAAGAAGTGCCAAGCCAAAGAGTAACTGCATTTAACGCATCTTCTTCTGTTAAGTACCTGACTCCTAGAGATATAATATTAGAGTTGTTGTGCTCTCTTGATCTGATTAAAACATCTGCTTCGTCATCTACCACGCACTCTGACTTGCCATAATAGACCACAGCTCTTGCGTGTGGAAATTTATTTGCGGTGAAAGCTTCAGCTTGTCCGGTTGCTCCAAGAATAACTCCTCTCACATTGTCCGGATTATGAGAAACTTCTTTCGCGACCGGAATAACAAAGTCAGGGTAATCATCACGTTCATTGTATTCATACGCGCCTTTGTCTATGATTTCATGCCCTTGACCTTTCAAAAATGAGATGATTTTCTCTTTAAATCCAAAGCCGGTATGGTCTGTCCCAAGGTAAATTTTCATACTATTTTATTGTAACATTTTTTCATCAAAAATATAGTATACTGTGCAAATGAGTTATTTTTATAAATACCATGGTGCCGGAAACGACTTTATAATGATAGACAATAGGGATGGTCATTTTGATGTAAAAGATGTCGAGAAAATAAAACTATTGTGCCATAGACGCTTTGGAATTGGTGCAGATGGAATGCAGATTGTGCAGAATCATCTCAAATATGATTTTGAGATGGTCTTCGTGAACTCCGACGGCAGTATGGGTTCAATGTGCGGTAACGGTGGGCGTTGTATTGTGCATTTTGCGCATAATATTTTAAAAATTATTAAGGATCCAAAAAATGTAAAGTTCCTGGCAGTAGACGGCGTGCATGAAGCTAGCATAAAAGGTAATGAAGTAAAACTTAAAATGCAGGATGTCAGCGAGATAGGAAAAAGAAACGGTTTGACATTTTTACATTCAGGCACTACTCCGCATTATATACAATTCGTGGTAAACTTGAAAAGTTTTCCGGTTTGCGAACAAGCGCACATACTTAGAGAAAACGACAAAGACCCAAAGGGCATAAATATAAACTATGTAGAAATAAAAAATAGAATATTTAATGTCCGCACTTATGAGCGCGGAGTTGAAGATGAAACTCTGGCCTGTGGAACAGGTGCCACATCCGTGGCTATTGCATCACATTACTTGGGTATATTGAAAAAAATATTTGTCATATACAAACGCGAGGTGGAAAACTTACAATAGAATTTGAAAAAGCAAAAGATGGTACATATAAAAACATCTGGCTCATTGGTCCGGCTGTATGCGTATTTAAGGGAGAAATTAATTAAATTATTTTATCGTATTACCTGTTTTTATAACATGGTCTACCAAGGTATAGGTATACCCCATTTCATTGTCATACCAGCCCATAACTTTGACTAAATTACCATCCACCACACGTGTCATATCAAGCTGGGCTATAGAACCATGACGGTTACCAATTATATCGCTTGAGACCAGTTGCTCTTCAGTAATATCAAAGATACCCTTCCATCGCTCACTTCTTGCAGCTTTGCGTAAAATATTATTAACCTCTTCCACAGTTGTATTGCGTGAAGCAACAAAAGTGATGTCGGAGATAGAACCGGCCGCGACTGGAACTCTGAGTGCTATACCATCAAATTTTCCCTCAAGCTTTTTATAAGCCTTGGTGACCGCTATGGCGGAACCTGTGGAAGATGGGACAATATTTTGCGCCGCGGCGCGACCACGGCGCATATCACTCTTTTTTCCACCATGAGGGGCGGGGCTGTCAACAATAGACTGAGTCGCAGTATATGCATGCGTTGTGGTTAGCATTGCCTTTTCTATTCCAAGTGTCTCATCAAGAATAGCAATAATTGGGCTCGCGGAAACCGTTGTGCAAGATGCATTGTTGGTTATGGGACAAGAGCCAAAACGATCTTCGTTAAGCCCCATAAGAACAGTTGCGCCTAGCCCTTCAATTTCGGTTTTTACCGGAGCCGAAATGACAACCCGCTTCGCGCCCGCGTCTAGGTGCGCTTTGGCCTTATTGTACTCATCAAACAAACCGGTCGATTCAACTACTACGTCAATATCAAGTTGTTTCCACGGGAGATTAGCTGGATTTTTTTCAGACAAAAAACGCACCTCCTTGCCACTAATTATAAGCGCCGCTCCATTTTCCTCAACTGCAAATGGGGCTTGTCCGTATACTGTATCGTACTTGAGAAGATAAGCAATGTTTTCCAGTGAACCCAAATCATTCACCGCCACTATTTCAATCTCCGGCCGCTCCCAAGCCACTTTTAAAAAAGCCCTGCCTATTCTGCCAAAACCGTTAATGCCAACTTTGATTGTTTTCATATATGTTATTATATTAAAAATGGAAGCAAAAGAAAAGACAAGTATAAAATTTGTCCATTTGCACACTCACAGCCACTATTCCCTGTTGGATGGGCTTTCTAAGATTGAGGATTTGATTAAACTCGCTAAAGAGTTTAAGATGCCGGCTTTGGCCATCACCGACCACGGCAATATGTACGGCGCGATTGAATTTTACAAGCTGGCTAAAAAAGAAAAAATAAGACCCATCATCGGAGTGGAGGCGTACATAGCCGCTCGCGGAAGACTGGACAAAGACCCCGGCTTGGATAATAAAAGATACCATTTGACGCTATTGGCAAAAAATCTTCAAGGCTATAAAAATTTAATAAAATTAGTTACGATTTCGCATCTTGAGGGATTCTACTACAAGCCGCGGATGGACAAAGAAATCTTGCGAAAATATTCCGACGGACTAATTGCTCTTTCCGGATGTATGGGAAGCGAGCTCGGACGCGCGCTGGCAAACAAAGATGAAGCCAAGGCCGAAAAAGTAATAAAAGAGCATCAAGAAATTTTCGGCCAGGAAAATTATTTTCTGGAAGTTCAAAAACATGGAACAGTGCCGGGTGGCGAAGAAGTGCGCGCCGGCACTATAAAACTTGGTAAAAAATTAAATATACCTTTGGTGGCTACGATAGACTCGCACTATCCAACCCCTGACGACAACCAGGCGCACGAGACCCTGCTACTTATTCAAACGAACTCTGACATAAAAGATGAAAATAGATTCTCTTTTGGCGCTGATGACCATTCTTTTGTGAGCGCCGAGGTAGCCGTAGAACTTTTTAAAGACATACCTGAAGCTATAGCTAATACTGTAAAAATAGCGGAAATGTGCAATCTGGAACTGGAACTTGGAAAGTGGGTCTTTCCCAATTTTGAAATTGAAAAAGGAAAAACTTACGACCAGAAATTGCGGGAGCTTACGTATGCCGGATTTAAAACTCTCGGCCTAAAAGAGACAACGAAACTTAAAGAACGCGTTGAATATGAACTTAAAATTATTACCAAGAAAGGATATTCATCGTATTTCTTGGTGGTAAGCGACCTTTTGCATTACGCTAAAAAAAACGGCATTCTAACCGCAATCAGGGGATCAATCGCGGGATCAATGGTAACTTATCTTTTAGGAATTACTAATATTGACCCGATAGAATACAAACTTCCGTTTGAAAGATTTTTAAATCCGTTTCGTCCGTCGCCGCCGGATATTGATATGGATTTTGCCGATAACCGACGAGACGAAATGATTGAGTACACTAAAAAAAAGTACGGCGAAGACAAAGTGGCTCAAGTGGGAACCTTCGGCACCATGATGGCGCGCGGCGCGATACGAGATGTATCTCGCGCTTTAGGACATCCATATAATATTGGCGACAGAATTTCTAAAATGATTCCGATGGGTTCTCAAGGGATGCCCATGACCATAGATTATGCGATGGAAATAGTTCCGGAACTGCGGGAAGCGTATAAAAATGAAAAAGATATAAAAGAAATAATAGATTTGGCTAAGAAACTGGAAGGCTGTGTCAGGCATATTTCTGTCCACGCCGCCGGGGTGGTCATTGCTCCCCTGCCACTTTCTGAATACACCCCAACCCAATATGACCCGAAGGGTGGAAAAATAATCACCCAATATGATATGTACAGTATTGAAGATGCGGGACTTTTAAAATTTGATTTCTTGGGCATTAGGAATTTGGCAATTTTAGCCGACGCTATAAGTTTGGTTAAAAAATTTTATAATATAGATATAAACATAGAACGTATCCCGCTTGACGACAAAAAAACTTTCTGGCTTTTGGCCAAAGGACAAACCGAAGGTTTATTTCAGCTAAATGGTAGCGGTATGACCAGATATTTAAAAGAACTAAAACCCACTTCCATACACGACATTAACGCTATGGTGGCTCTTTACCGACCCGGACCAATGGAAATAATTCCGGAATATATTAAACGCAAACAGAATCCAAGTCTGGTAAAATACTTAGACCCGCGGATGAAAAAATTCTTAAGCGAATCCTACGGACTTATTGTTTATCAAGACGACCTGCTCTTTTGCGCCATAGAACTGGCCGGTTACAATTGGGAAGAAGCGGATAAATTCCGTTATGCTGTTGGTAAAAAAATTCCAAAAGAAATGGCGGCGCAAAGAGAAAAATTTACGCAAGGCATCATAGCCAATGGACAAACTCCGGAATTTGCCGAAAAACTTTGGAAGCTCTTTGAACCATTCCAAGCTTATGGTTTCAATAAAGCTCACGCCGCCAGTTACGGCAAAGTTGCCTATCAAACAGCTTATATGAAAGCTCATTACCCCGTAGAATATATGGCGGCGATACTTACCGCAGAATCTGGTGATGTGGAAAAAATATCTGAAATCATCCAAGAGTGTAAAAATATGAATATTTCGGTTTTACCTCCCAATATCAATGAAAGTTACGGAGGCTTTACAGTTGTTGGATACCAAAATGGAAACAAGCTACCTACGCCGGAAACTACGGCGAGCCAAGGAAAAATAAACAAGTTTGAATTTCCGTCACTCGCCCCAGCTGAAAGCAAGCTTTCGTCTGGGGACTCGTTAGGAAAAATAAGATTTGGATTTTATACGATAAAAAATTTAGGCACAGATATATCTGACGCTATAATAGCTGAGCGAAAGACAAATGGTAAGTTTAAATCCATTATCGACTTCCTAGATAGAATCAAGCATAAAAATTTAAATAAAAAATCTATGGAAGCGTTGATCAAGTCCGGCAGTATGGACGACTGGGGCGATCGCGGAGTCTTTTTGTCAAACTTGGAGGCAATGTTAGAATACCATCATGAAAATTCCAAGCAAAATGAAAATCAAACTTCCCTTTTTGGCGACTTAAAGAGCGTAACCGGAGCAGAGCCGCCATCTTTCAAACTTAAAGAAGGAGAAAAAGCAACGCAGGCCGAGAAGTTGCTTTGGGAAAAAGAATTGCTGGGACTTTATATTTCCGGACATCCGCTCGACCGCTTGCGTGATAAATTGAAAAATCGGAAGCTGAATATTAAAAAAATAAAAGAAGAAATGAGCAATAATATGCAAATAACCATCGCCGGAATCATAGAAACTTCGCGTCAGGTGGTTACTAAAAATAACGAACGTATGGCATTTCTAAAAATAGGAGATCTGACCGACTCGATAGAAGCTGTAGCCTTCCCTTCTATATTCAAAGAGTCAATTGATATATTAGTTCCCGAAAAATGCATCGCGCTCTCCGGCAAGGTCTCATCGCGAGGCGGCGAGAAGAGTATTATAATAGAAGCAGTTAAAGAAATTTAGAAATAACTCAATTTAGCATTAGTACGCGACCGCTTACTAATGCTATAATAAAGAAAGATATGATACGTAATGAGCCAAGAATAGGAGATATTAAAAGGAAAGTGCTATTGTTGTTGCTTGCTGGTTTAGCTTTAGGCCTGACAAGGTCCGGTAAAAAACAACTCTGGATTTTGAAACAAATACCGAAAGAATGGAAGAAAGAAAACCGCCAAGCGCTACAAAGAGCAATTAATTTTTTATACACTTCTCACTTAATTACAGAAAAGAACCATAAAGACGGCACGACCACTCTTGTTCTAAGTGAAAATGGAAAACAAAAAGCGCTGCGATTTAATATTAATAAGATAGAAATAAAAAAACCGATAAAATGGGACAGAAAATGGCGCATAGTTATGTTTGATATTCCTGAAAAATTAAAAGGACTCCGCGACTCTTTGCGTTTGCATTTTAGGGAAATAGGTATGATTGAACTTCAAAAATCAGTATTAGTATATCCTTATCCTTGTAACAGAGAAATAGAGTTTATTTTGGAACTTTATAATGCCAGAAAATATGTACGTTTTGTTTTGACTGAAAAGATAGATAATCAGCTACATTTGATGAAGAAATTTGACTTGTGTTAGTTTAGCATTAGTGCGCGACCGCTTACTAATGCTAAATCAGTAATTCACAATTAAAAAACGTAGTCCCCTATCAGAAAATCTCTTCACAAAATGGCGAAAAAAATCATCATCGAAGCGGTAAAAGAGATTTAGGAATTTTTTAAAAATATTCTTCGGGAAATTACTTTATGGTTTTCCACCCATAAAAGCTTCTGGTTTTAGACCGCACTTTTCCATGGCTTCGCTTGCCTGTTTTAGTAGTGGATTAAGTTTACTCCAAATATCGTTCTTAATCCCCTGTAAATTTAGCTCTTCGTTTATTCTGCTACCGAGTTCGCGAGTCTTTTGACTTCTGTAAAGTATCATAAAATCTTTAAATAGCTGATTAAATAGTTTTTGTTGCTCTAATAACTCTTGAATTTGCGATATTAACTCAGCATTATTTTCAAGAAATTTTTTCCAGTTATCTCCATATAATTCTTCAGTTTTTTTAAGATATCTTATAACACCTAAATTGGGATTTGATTTTTCTTCCAAAATAGTCAGGAAAAGAAGATAAAAATTATTCCCAAATTGCTCAATAATACCTTTATTTTTAATGTTACTTGGTTTAGGTAGTTTTTTTGCAATATCCCGCATTTCTTCACAAATCCTTTCTGCTTCTATTATTTCTGGATCTTTTGACTGTGGTTCATCGCCTATCATATTTTCAAGAAAGATTAATTATACAGACTCATGGCTTTTTCTTTGCCTTCGGTAAAAATCATTTCCACCGCTTCGGAAACTTTTTTGGAAAGTTTTTTGAGTAATTCTAATTCTGGTTTTTTAAATTCACCGAGAATAAAATTTATTACAGCTTTTTCTCCTTTTGGTTTTTTTATTTTCCCAGATGGAGTCGTAGGCGCTATGCCTATTCTAATTCTTACAAATTCTCTAGATTTTAATTTTTTTATGACTGATTCTAGACCATTGTGTCCGCCAGAACTTTTATCAAAAGATATTTTCATCTTTCCCATTGGTAAATCAATATCATCATAAACCACCACTAAATCTTTTAGGTCTTTCTTGGTTTTTACCAAATACGCCATTGCCTTCCCGGAGTTATTCATAAAAGTATCTGGGGTAATAAATTTAATTTTGTTGTTTTTTATCTTTTTCTCAACCAATTCAATCATAATTCGCCCAGTATTATGCCTCGTATTCTCATATTCTTTTCCCGGATTCCCCAAGCCAGCTATTATTTTCATCCCGTTAGAGATAGGAAATCTTTAGATTTCCGTACCTATTTTTTATATTAATAATCAAGTCAACCATAGTAATAATTTAACATTAATCAAAATAAGTAACCACTTAATCTCTAACGGGATTCATTACGCAACAAAACTCGATACTATGTCAAGATTATAGTGTGATATATTGTAATAGTGGAAAAGGAAGAATATATAAAAGAATCCCAAGATAAAAATCAAAATAAAACAACTTGGCAGTTTTTTGGAGAACTGGTGCGTTTTGCAATCATAGCATTGGTAATCGTCATTCCGATACGCGTCTTGGTTGTGGAACCGTTTGTGGTGTCCGGTTCTTCTATGTTTCCAACCTTCGAGAACAGAGACTATCTTATAATAGACAAAATATCTTATAAGTTGGGGAATCCAAAAAGAGACGATGTGGTGATTTTCAGATATCCCAATGACCAAACAAAGTTCTTTATTAAAAGAATAATCGGTTTGCCAAATGAAACCGTGGATATCCAAGGCAGTCTTGTGACCATAACTAACGGAGAGAAAAAAGAGAGTTTTAAGCTTGACGAACCTTATGTAAAAAATATTTCAAAAAACAGTATGTACCTTGAGTTAAAAGCTGACGAGTATTTTGTGATGGGCGACAACAGAAGCGCCAGTTCTGATTCACGATATTGGGGAGCGGTAAAAAGAAATCTTTTGGTAGGTAAGGCCTGGTTGCGCTTACTGCCAATCAACCATATAAATATATTGCCGGGCCAATATAAACAATCAGATAAATAAGAAATTATGAAGAGAGCAACGACAAAAAATACTAGAAATAAAACTAGAGATATCGCCTCACCCAAGGGAATGAGGGATTTGATGAATGAAGAATATTATAACTTCCAGGGGTTTTTTGAAAAAGCGCAGGAGATAGCTGTATATTATGGATTTAAACCGATTGACACTCCAATGCTGGAATATGAAGAAATTTTTACTTCGAGTATCGGTGAAGGCACGGACATCATCGACAAAGAAATGTATACGCTTAAAACCAAAGGCGGAGACCATTTAGCGCTTCGGCCCGAACATACCGCCCCATTGGTGCGCGCCTATGTAGAACACGGAATGCAGGCCCTGCCTCAGCCGGTAATGTTTTATCAATATGGTCCCAATTTCAGACATGACAAGCCTCAACGCGGACGCTATAGGCAGTTTTGGCAATTTGATGTGGACGCTCTTGGAAGCGATAAAAGTATTATGGACGCTATGATGATAAAAGTTGGTATAAGCATATTGGAAGAAGCCGGAGCAACCAATCTTTTAATAGATATAAACTCAATCGGCGATAAAGAATGCCGGAGTGGATATATAAAGGAGCTTACAAGTTATTACCGAAAACGCATAAGTAGCCTGTCCGGTATAGACCGTGAACGATTAAAAACCAATCCCCTGCGCGTGCTTGATTCCAAAGATCCAAAAACCAAAGAAATAAATGAACAAGCCCCGGACTCTGTTTCATTTCTTTGTCATGCTTGTAAAAAACACTTTAAAGAAGTATTGGAATATCTGGAGGAAATGGAGATACCATACAATATAAACAAAAATCTGGTACGAGGGTTTTCTTACTACACTCGCACTGTTTTTGAAATCATAGAAACTGATGGTAATGAAGACGGCGCGCCGCTCACTTTGGCTGGTGGTGGACGCTATGACTATTTGGCGCGCCAAATTGGCGGAAAGAAAGACGTCCCGGCAGTGGGTTTTTCTTTGGGAGTGGATAGAATAGTGGAATCTAAATGGTATAAAAAACTTTTACCTCGCATATTAAAAAAACCAAAAATGTATTTTATTCAGCTTGGTTCTGAGGCAAAATTAAAAAGTTTGAATATTATTGAAATACTGCGCAAGGCGCATATTCCCATAGCTCAGTCGCTTTCCAAAGATAGTCTGGGAAGCCAACTCGCAATCGCAGAGAAACTGAATATTCCTTATGCTCTCATATTTGGAGTTAAAGAAGCGCTTGAAAATTCCGTTATCGTGCGAGATATGGGAAATAGGTCTCAAGATACCGTAAAGCTGAATAAACTTTTGGAATATTTGAAAGAACTAAAATAGCTAATTAGGCCTTAGGCTCTAGGCACTAGCAAAATAAAATGCCAATAAAGATCTTGCAGCAAAACAAAAAAATTTTACGGAAAATGGCTGATGAAGTGTCTGTCTCTGACATTAGAAAAATTAAAATAAAAAAAATACTGAAGGAAATGTCTGATGCGCTTGCCAGTCAGGACGACGGCGTGGCTATCGCCGCTCCGCAGATTGGCTATTCCCTGCGAATTTTCGTTGTTTCGAGTAAAGTTTTAAAGGCAGGGTTCCCTGAACGGGGTCTCTCGCAGGGCGACGGCCCGAGAGGGAGCGCTCTGAGAACACTCAGAGATAGCGACCCCGTGCAGAGAGCTCCTGCCGTAAAAAATTTAGTTTTTATTAACCCAAAAATTTCCAAACTTTCCCGCGAAAAAGAATGGGTAATAGAAGGTTGTCTTTCTGTCAGATGGCTTTACGGCAGAACTCATAGGTCTAAAAAGGCGACGGTTACGGCTTACGACAAGAATGCTAAAAAGTTCACCAGGGGCGCGTCTGGACTCCTTGCGCAAATTTTCCAGCACGAAACAGACCACTTAAACGGGATACTGTTCACCGACCACGCCAAAGACATAAAAGAAGAGTTGCCAAAATAGGAAATTAGGCGCTAGGCACTAGGCCCTAGCGCTCACTTAAAAGCTAAAGCCTAGAGCCTAAAAACCTAAAGCCTATGAATTATAATTTTGTATTTTGGGGTACGCCGGATGTGGCTTCGGAGACCTTAGAAATCTTAAAACGAGCTGGATTTTT
>Ga0155104_106_pt1 | contig 55450 bp, 51 predicted proteins | sample RifCSPhighO2_01_FD_106072 | JGI IMG/M metagenome (GOLD analysis project Ga0155104, IMG submission 106072) | Candidatus Nomurabacteria bacterium RIFCSPHIGHO2_01_FULL_38_19 | reverse complement strand
GCGGATTTCATCACGCCGAAGCTTCGCTACTACGAAGCGAAGGCGGATTTCATCACGCCGAAGCTTCGCTACTACGAAGCGAAGGCGGATGAGGTGAGATTCGAACTCACGGTCCTTTTAAGGGGATGGCGGTTTAGTAAACCGCTGGTTTAAGCCACTCACCCACTCATCCGAAATAATATACATACTATACACTATTTTCAGAAAGCCGGGAAAATAGGTGGAAGGAATAAATTTTTAAAATATGGAAGTGTGAGTGGAAATGAAGAATATAGAAAAAATAAATGGCGACAGTAGTGGAATAAGGTTGGGCAATATAAGAAAAAAGCAAAAGGGTTTAAATCTCTTATAAAAATAAAAAGTTTTCCCAAGCTTGCATAAGAGGATTATTTGATACAGATGGGTGTTTTTTTGTTCATAGTTATTTTGTAAATGGTAAAAAGTACTCTTATTTCAAAATTGCCTTCACCAGTGCATCCTTACCTCTCATAGGTTCAGTTGCCGAAACTTTGATAAATTCTGGATTTAATGTAAGAATAAGCAAGAATCATAAAGATGTACGCATAGAAGATACTCGTTTTGTTATTAAATATATAAATGAAATAGGAAGTCACAACGAGAAACATCTACAAAAAATAAGAAAATGGAAGGTTGCGCTGAATGGTAAGGCAACGGTTTGCTAAACCGTGAGGGCTTTAAAAACCCTCTATGGGTTCGACTCCCATACCTTCCGCCAAAATTCGGAATTCATTTTTGAAGCAAATTTATAACTTCACTATCTTCCACCTGTTCAAATTGCAGATAGTGAGCGCCGACAGCGCCCATAAAATTTTCAGGCGGTTCCAGTACGATAATTTCATCAGCGCCTTCTTTTTTTAGTTCTGATATTGATTCCGCCGGCGTCACCGGCACGGCCACAATAATTTTTTTAGAATTTTGCTTTTTTACAGAACAAACAGCTAGCCGTATAGTAAGTCCAGTCGCTATGCCGTCATCCACTATAATAATTACCCTGTTTTCAATTTCTGCCGGTTTTCTTTTTCCTCGATAAAGAGCAATACGACGCTTCGCTTCTTTTTGTTGACGCTCAATTTCTCCCTGAAGCCAATCCGGGTCCACAGATTTGGCTTCCAGTTCGTTGCACAGAAGCGAACCTTTTTCATCCACAGCGCAAATGGCATACTCCGGATTATTGGGATGTCCAATCTTGCGGGTAACTATCACGTCCAGAGGAGATTTCAGAGCTTTGGCCACTTCGTATCCCAGAACGACTCCGCCCCGCGGCAACGCCAATACCACAACTCTGTCGTCCTTATATTTGACAAGGGTTTTTGCTAAAAGCTTTCCCGCCTCGTTTCTATTTTTCAACATATTGACATTTCAATTATACTCTCTTAATAATTATTATGTTACAATATACTTATTATTATAGTCGAGGGTTATTAGATTAAATATTTTAATTTTATGTCCAGGGTACAAAAATTACAAAACAAAATTGAAGACGCCACTTTAAAACTTCACGAAAGACAAAAAGATGTAGAATACTGGATGAAAGAAATTAGACAGCTCACAGAAGAATTAACACAAGCTCAGCAGGAAGAAGCTGACCAAGCTTCACATAAAAAAATAGCTTAGAAATCATAGTATCTTTCAATTGTTTTGATATGAGTTATTCCATGATATAATAGAAAGGGTCGGTTATTATTAATTTCTCGACTTAAATTTATGATTAAAGGAGACCACTAGTAGAAAACAATTTGTTTAAAAAGAGATAGCCCACGAGTTATCTCTTTGTGTTATTATACAAACAAATGAATGAGCCATTTGTTAAAAGAAGCTTTTGTTCGTATTGCGGAGATGCCCCGGTTAACCATTTTCTTTATTTTTTGGATAGTTTTATTTCAGATACTTTGGACTCTCAGGCAATAAAAATTATAAAGTATGTTCCCGGTTTTATAAAAAATTTTGCTGACTTGATTCCCAGATATTTATTTGAAACTTTAGCTTTTTTGAAACTTGTGAAATTTTCTTCGGATATTAACAAAGCCAGGACATTTCGTTCTAAAGTTATTTGGGAAGAAGCGGAAAGACGGGGAATAAAAATGAAACAGGTAGTATTCAGAGGAAAACCTCTGGACTATTATCGCGCGATGCTAAATGGTAAAAATTTTTATTTTGAAAGTATTCCTGTCAGGCCGGAATTAGGAGAGATGAGTAAAAATTGGGATGATAAAATTGTACTCAAGCAAGAATTTAGAAAATACAATATCCCAACTCCACTTTGTTTGAAGTTATCACCTTGGAGTTTAAAAGACAGAGATGAAATATTTTCAAAAATAACAAAACCCATAATCGTTAAACCGCGAATAGGTTCTCGTGGCCGACATACCATTACCAATATCAACACCTTAGAGCAATTTCACAAAGGTATTAATATTGCGGGGCAAATATGTTTTAATTTGATTATTGAAGAACATTTAAAAGGAAGTGTTTGCCGAGCAACTCTCGTGGGCGGGGTTCTGGCGGGGTTTTATCAGGGACAGGCTCCAACTATCGTGGGTGATGGAAGAAAAACCATAAAAGAACTAATAGAGGAAAAAGACGCCAAACGTCATAATCGAGTCGAGCGAATACGTATTGGAGAAGAATTGCATAGTCATATTTTTCGCTCGGGATTTAAGATAGATGATATTTTACCCGAAGAGTTTTCTTTGTCTCTTTCGCATCGTATCGGCAGATTATTTGGAGGTACAACCAAAGAAATGTTGGATGACTTGCATCCAAGCTTTATTCCTATTTTAAAACAAGCTACAAAAATAGTGAATTTACCCGTAGTGGGCTTTGACTGTATTATACCTGACCCCACCCAAAATGCTAATTCGCAAAAATGGGGAATCATTGAATGTAACTCTTTGCCGTTTATAGATTTGCATTATTTTGCCCTAGAGGGGAAACCTAAAAATATCGCTGGCATGATTTGGGATATGTGGCAGTAAAATTTTTAGAAATTTATAGCAAATCATTAATGCGCCACCGTGAAAGCGATTATTTTTCTTGCGCCAGCTTTTTTTAAAGTTTTTCTGGCTTCAGTTAAGGTCGCGCCGGTGGTGATGATGTCGTCTATTAATATTATATTCCTATTTTTTAGCAAGTTTTTTTCTGTATTTTTTATGGCAAAAGAGCCAATAATGTTTTTTAGGCGCTCTCCCCGATTATGAATCCGGGCCTGATGCTTTGTTTCTTTCGGTTTGATTAAAATATTTTTTTCAAATTTAAAATTCACATCTTTATCTAAATCAACTAAACTTTCACATATTAATTCCGCTTGATTATATCCTCGTTCTTTATATCTTTGCCTTGAAAGCGGAATGGGCATTAAAATGGCATCGTGAAAATTTTCCATTACAGATAATTCAGACAATTCTTCTAGAATTCTGCCGTGCATAACTTTTGCAAAAATTTTCGCGAATCTTTTTTTACCTTTATATTTCAGCAACCATAGGGCTTTTTTTATAGAAGGATGACGGTAGTCAAATATGGAAAAAATCCATTTAGCGCTCTCCCTCTCCGCTGCCGGTATTTCGGCAATACACCTTATGCATAATTCCGACCCAGCCGAGCCGCAGTCTAGGCAATTTACAGGAAAAACTATATCTAATATAGTGTTTAAAAAAATCATCTATGATATACTAAAAGAGTATTTTATCACAAAATAAATGGATAATCCCTTTAAAAAAATCTTCAGCAATATAGAAAATTTTGTAGGTGGCGCGAAGGACAATGCTGTCGGTGTTGATGTTGGCTCCTCGGCGATTAAGGTAGTTGAAATTAAGAGAAAAGGAGGCAAGGCCATACTTGAAACTTACGGAGCCATAGCGCTTGGTCCTTATGATAATCTTGACGCTGGAGCTATTACCAACCTTCCGGTTGAAAAAGTTTCCGAAGCCCTAAAAGAAGTTTTAAAACAATCCGACGTGACTGCCGTATCGGCGGCTTTTTCTATTCCCGTACAGTCAAGTTTAATTTTTTCCATTGAGTTGCCATCTCAAGTCAAAGAAAATGAAATAGCGGAAATTATTTCCACCGAAGCCCGAAAATATATTCCAGTGCCAATCACGGAAGTTTCTCTTGACTATTTTAAGTTGCCTCAAAAAGAACCCTCCTTTTTGGAAATGAATAGTTCCGATCTCCAGCCGGTCTCAAATGCAAAAGTAAACGTGCTTGTCGTGGCCACCCAAAATGATGCGGTTTCCAGATATCGCTCTATTGTTTCTCAAAGCAACCTTTCGGCTTCTTTTTTTGAGATTGAAATATTTTCTTCAATCAGGGCTAATTTTGAACATGAACTTTCCCTGGTTCTCTTGATGGACTTCGGCGCCTCACGCACTAAGCTTTCCCTTGTTGAATTCGGTATGATCAAAAGTTATCATACCATTGAGCGGGGCGGAGCCTCTATAACCGAATCAATTTCTAAGTCTTTAAGCATTCCCTTTCACGAAGCGGAAAAAATGAAAAAAGAATTCGGTCTTTTTGGCAATCCCGCGGAAAAAAGTCTGTCGGATATTATCAAACTTCATACCGACTATATCTTTTCCGAAACGAACAATGTCTTATTGGGGTATGAAAAGAAATATAATCGGACTATCAGCAAAGTTATATTTTCCGGCGGCGGAGCTCTGCTCAAAGGACTAAAAGAAGTGGCAGTCAACAACTTTGGGACAGAAATAGAAATGGGACATCCATTTTCCAAGATTGGCGCGCCGGCGTTTTTGGAAAAAGTTTTAGAGACCATGGGTCCAGAATTTGCAGTTGCCTTAGGTTTGGCATTGCGGAAATTACAGTAAGTGTGGTATAATATAATATGCCTATGAAACAATCACGAAAATTTACCGCAGTGTATAAAAAGTCAGGCCGTTGGTACTCCGGCTGGATTGAAGAAATTCCTGGTGTTAATACCCAAGGTAAAACATTAGCTGAAACTAAATCTAATCTCAAAGAAGCACTTTTATTAATACTTGAAACTAATCGCTTACTATCAAGAAAATTTGAAGGCAGAGCCACGGTTACACGAGAAAGCCTCGCTGTCCTTGCTTAGTTTTTTATGAAGCAAGTTGATCTTGTAAAACATATTCGTAAATACGGATGTGCCTTTATCAGGGAAGGTGGTTCACATACTGTTTGGCTTAACTCCCTAAATGGTCGAACTTCTACGATACCAAGACATAATGAAATTAATACTCATACAGGAAAAAAGATTTGCGAGGATTTAGGTGTGCCAATAATCAAAATAAGATAGCTATTACTAAGACTGTTTCATCATCCTAAAGTTATACACAATATATTTCATTTTAAGTTCTTTTTGTAATATAATTAAAGGGTCTATCAAACATAAATGGAACCGAATTTTCAAACATCTTTTATACCCAAAAAACCAATGGTCAAAGAGCACGCTACCGCTTCACGACCGATCGGGTTTTTGACTATCATTTCTATTTTTGTTTTATTTACCATGCTTTTAGCTTCAGGCGGCCTTTATTTTTATAAAACAATTGTAACAAAAAATATAGCAGAAATGGAAAAGACCTTGTTTTTAGCCAAAAATCGCTTTGAACCTTCCAAAATAACGGAACTTCAAGTGCTGGACAAACGCTTGCGCGCGGGAAGCGAAATCCTGTCTAAACATATAGTTATCAGTCCTATTTTTCAAACGCTTCAGTTAATTACTATGAAAACTGTTCGTTATACAAAATTCAACTATGATTTCGGAGGAAATGCTGACGACAAGGTGAGTGTTAAAATGTCAGGAGTTGCGAAAGGCTATAGCTATTTGGCGTTACAGTCCGACCTCTTTGCTAAAAATAAAAATTTTATCGATCCTGTTTTTTCCAATCTATCACTTGATATAACTGGCAACGTTGTTTTTGATTTGGATTTTTCGGTCGACCCGTCTTTTGTTGATTACAAAGTTATGGTTTTAACCGAAGATTCAGAAGGCGACAATATTCTAAATACTGAAATAGGCACATAACCAATTTTTATGATTAGACTTATCATCCCGATTATTTTAATAGGACTTGCGATTACTGGTTTCTTTGCGTTTACCAGTCCTCTTTATAAAGATATATCCGCGCTTAAGGGAGAAGTCAGCGCTTACAATGACGCTTTAAGCAATTCTAAGGCGCTTGAAAACGAAAGAGACAAATTGACCGCCAAATACAATGCTATTAGTGTTGAAGATTTGGCTAAACTGCAAAAACTTCTTCCTGACAATATTGACAATATTCGCCTGATTCTGGAAATAGAGAAAATAGCGCTGCCTTATGGAATGGTCTTGAAGGATGTAAAATATAACGCCAGCGAAAAAGACACTCCCAAGGAGGTTACAGCGCCGCCAGGAACAATACAGGGAGGCCGAACCGTTTCAACTTTACAAAAAGATTACGGAGTTTGGGATTTGGGTTTTTCGGTGTCGGGCACTTATAACAATTTTCTTAATTTTACCAAAGACCTGGAGAATAATCTTAGAATCGTAGACATATCGTCAGTTTCATTTTCATCGGATACGGATGTAAGAACCAACCCCTCGGGAGTTTATAAATATGATTTTAATATTAAAACTTACTGGTTAAAAAATTAAAATGACAGCCAAAATTAAAAACATAATAATATTTACGGCGATTGGAGCAGTTTTGATTTTAGTTTATATTTTTTTTATAAAAAAATCTCCAGAACAACCTGCTTTAATTTCTACTTTTTCCGGTGAGGCAGAACCTTCTGCTGATACTTCCAGCCAAAGTTCTTCAATTACCAAAGATTTTCTAACGCTACTTTTAAACGTTAAAAATATTAAACTGGATAATACCATTTTTTCTGATGTGGCTTTTTCAAATTTGCGTGATTCCAGCATTGTGCTTATACCCGATGGGACGGAAGGCAGGCCTAACCCGTTTGCTCCGTTTGGATCCGACGTTATAGTATTACCAATAAATACTCCGACTTCACCCGTAACGCCTTGATCTAATTATGAGTTTTTTGGAAGCATTGGTTAAAAAAGATCTGATTAGCAAGAGTCAAATAAGTGCAATCAAGGCTCGCGCTGAAGAGAAATATAACGGAGATATTATCGAAGCTCTAATGGAAGCCGGCATCTCGGAAGATAAGCTTCTTCTGGAAAAAGGGGAATATTTAGGCATACCGTCACAGAAAGTGAATGTCAAAGAATTGTCTTTTAATCCTCTTAAATATATTTCGGAAGATTCAGCCATACATTATCACTTTGTTCCGATTGAGCTGTTAGACGGAGTATTGCATGTAGGCATCATAGATCCGGAAAATATACAAGCAATGGATGCGCTACAGTTTATTTCTGCCAAAATAGGCATTCCTTTCAAAATCTTTCTCATTTCCAAAAGCGATTATGAAAAAATGATGGGAATTTATAAGGGCCTATCAACTCAAGTAGAAGAAGCGCTTGACAAATTAAACCAGGAAGAATTGTTTGAGGCTAAAGCTTTAAGTGAAGAGAAGCTAAGCAAAGAAATAAAAGATATAAAACCGGGCGAAGAAGCCAAAATAGTAGAAGACGCGCCGGTTATAAAAATTGTTGCCGTCGTACTGCGCAATGCCATAGAAGGAAATGCTTCGGATATCCATATTGAGCATACCGGAGAAAAGATAAAAGTGCGTTTTCGCGTAGACGGCGCGCTTTATACTTCTCTGATATTGCCGACTAACGTTTATAACGGAGTCATCACCCGTATAAAAATTTTGACCCAACTTCGCTTGGATGAAAAAAGAAAACCTCAAGATGGGTCCTTTAGCGCCAATATTAACGGACGCAAGATTGATTTTCGCGTTTCCACCATGCCGGCCTATTATGGCGAAAAAGTCGTTATCCGTATCCTGGACCCCGATAAGGGAGTTAAATCTTTAGACCAACTAAATTTATCCGAAACAAACTTAAAAATGGTCAGAGAAGCCCTTTCTAAGCCTTACGGAATGATTCTCATTACCGGCCCAACCGGTTCTGGAAAGTCTACGACCTTATATTCAATGATGAATGAACTTGATAAGGAAAAAAATAATATCGTTTCACTGGAAGATCCGGTAGAGTATCATATGCCCGATGTCAACCAATCCCAAGTAATGCCCGAAATTGGTTATACCTTTGCGGCCGGACTGCGTTCCATTATTCGTCAAGACCCGGATATAATAATGGTCGGAGAAATTCGAGATAAAGAAACAGCTCAACTAGCCGTTCAAGCGGCCCTGACCGGACACTTGGTTTTATCCACACTACACACTAATAACGCCATAGGAGCAATTCCTCGTCTGATTGATATGGGCATTGACCCGTATCTTATCGCGCCAACCTTAATTCTATCTGTGGCCCAACGTCTGGCGCTGATGACTTGTCCCTCTTCTCGCAAGCTTGTGTTGCTAGACCCGAGCATTAAACTTCAAATTGAAGAACAGCTGAAAGATTTGCCGAATGAATTCAAAAAAAATATTATAACCAGCAACGAAATGTATAAAACAGTACCGTCTTCAGAATGCCCTACTGGCACCAGAGGCCGCATAGCTGTTTTTGAAATGTTCAAAGTAGATAAAGAAATGGAGAGTGTCATACTAAAAAATCCCACTGATGCGGAAATATATAAAGTAGCTCGCCGCAAAGGTATGCTGATGATGCGAGAGGATGCCATATTAAAATCTCTGCAAGGGCTTATTCCTTTCAGAGAAGTTTACAATTTTAGTAACGAGAACGAGTAAAATTAGCCATATTTTTCCGAAGTTGTCCACAGGGTATTCTATTATAAGACGTTTTATAGTATAATTAAGAAACATTATATGGAAGGAGACAAAAAGAAAATCTTAATAGTTGATGATGATACTTTCCTTTTAGATATGTATGCGCTGAAATTCAGTCAAAATAATTTTGAAGTTTATACAACTTCAAGCGGGGGAGAAGCCATAAAGAAACTTCAAGACGGACTAGCTCCCGATGTCATTTTGATAGATATAATTATGCCGGAAATGGATGGTTTTGAAATGCTAGAAAAAATAAAAAAAGATAATTTGTCTAAAAATTCTGTAGAAATAATTCTATCCAATAAAAGTCAACAATCTGATATCGACCGAGGCAACGAACTGGGAGTGGCCGGCTATATCGTCAAAGCCAATTCAACCCCGAAAGAAGTAATTGAGCAGGTGGTAAATACTTTATCTAAAAAAACTGCACCCGCCAAGTAAATATTATGGATTATAAAAAAGTATTTGAAGAACTTATTTTAACCGTTATTCGCGAAGACGGTTCGGACTTGCATTTAGGCACCGGACGCGTGCCGGCTATTCGTGTTTCCGGAGAACTTATATTTCTTTCCAAGCATTCAATTTTTACAGCCGAAGATATGCTTGGAGTTTTAGGCGAAATTTTAGAGAAAGAAAAAATTGAACGATTTGTGGCGGACCAAGAATTGGATTTCTCTTATGATTTTCGCGGAGAAGCGCGGTTGCGTGGCAATGCTTTTTTCCAAAAAGGCTTGATTAGCGCGGTTTTTCGATTAATACCAAAAGTGAAAAATTTTGCCGATTTGCATTTACCGCCTATTTTGGGAGATTTAGCCCGAAAAAAACAGGGATTTTTTCTAGTAGTTGGTCCCGTGGGACAGGGTAAATCAACTACACTCTCGGCGATGGTTAATCTGATAAATAATGAACAGGCGCGGAATATTATAACGATTGAAGATCCGATTGAATACGTATATGTTCCCAATAAATCCATTATCAATCAGCGCGAAGTCGGCATTGACACAAAAGATTTCCATATTGCTCTTAAAGAAGTTTTTCGCGAGGATGTGAACGTGATAATGGTTGGCGAGATGCGTACACCGGAAACTATAGCGACTGCGGTAACAGCCGCCGAGACAGGGCATTTAGTGCTTTCAACTTTGCACACCAATAACGCCGCGCAGACGATAGACAGAATCATTGATTCTTTTCCCGGCACCCAACAGGACCAAATTCGCGCCCAACTCGCGTCTTCCTTGCTTGGTATTTTTTCCCAGCGATTAATACCGAGAATTACCGGCGGCCTAATTCCCGCCTATGAGCTTCTTTTAAACAACAACGCCGTGTCAAATTTGATTCGTGAAAAACGCACGCACGAGATTGATGTGGTCATAGAGACGGGCATGGAGTCCGGCATGGTAGATTTAAACCATTCGCTTATTGAGCTGGTGCGCGCCGGAGAAATTTCAATAGAAAATGCCCGTCAATATTCACTTAACCCAAAGGGCTTGGAGCGTATGACCTAAGTGAAAATAAATATAAAGAGCTATGTTATTTAAATACAAAGCCATAGACGAGGAAGGAATAAACAAAGAGGGGAAAATTGATGCACCCAGCCGAGATATGGCCATAAGCGGACTGCAAAGAAGAGGACTGGTCATTATTTCCATAAAGGACGAAGGAAGCAAGGAATTATTTTTCCAGCTTTCTTTTTTAAATCGAGTATCTACAAAAGATATTGTGATTCTTTCCAGACAGATTTCCACTTTATTTGAGGCGCAAGTATCAGCTCTCAAATCTTTCACTATGCTTGCGGCTAACACTGAAAATAAGCTTTTAAGCCGCAAACTCACTCAAATCGGCGATGACCTTCAAGCGGGAGTTTCCATTTCCGGTTCCTTGGCTCGTCATCCGGAGCTATTTTCAGATTTTTATACCAATATGGTTAAAGTGGGCGAAGAAACCGGAAAACTTAATCAAATATTTTTGCATTTAGCCGAATATTTAGACCGTCAATATGCTCTTACCAGCAAAACTAGAAATGCTCTTATTTATCCGGCTTTTGTTGTAGTTACGTTTATTGTCGTGATGGCTCTTATGTTTGTGGTGGTAATTCCGAAACTTTCCGCGATCATACTGGATTCCGGACAAACCGTGCCCTTCTATACCAAAGTAGTCATAGGTGTTTCAAATTTTTTTGTTAATTACGGATTTTTAGCCGTAATTTTTTTGACGCTTTTGGGTGTTTGGCTTTGGCGGCTGTCTACAACCGAAAAAGGCAAGATCTATCTTGATAGAACACGCTTATCCGTTCCAGTTATAGGTAATTTATATAAAAAGTTGTATCTTTCAAGAATTGCGGACAATTTGAATACGATGCTCTCTTCCGGTGTTCCAATTCTTAGAACGATAGATATTACCTCCAAAGTTGTCGGCAGTCGCGTATATAAAACTGTTCTAGAAGATGTAGCCGACGGCGTAAAGGCCGGCTTGGCTCTCTCGGTTGCCTTTGAAAAACACAAGGAAGAAATACCGGGTATTATGGTACAGATGATAAAAGTGGGTGAAGAGACAGGGTCGCTCGGGTCTATTTTAAAAACCTTAGCTGATTTTTATAAGCGTGAAGTAGATGATGCGGTTGATACCCTAGTGGGCTTGATTGAGCCGATTATGATTGTGGTTTTAGGTTTAGGAGTGGGGATACTTTTAGTTTCCGTGTTAATGCCTATTTACAACCTTGCCGGAGGGATTAGTTAAATGCCCTGTGGATAACTTCTTGGCGTATATGTTATAATGTAAAGATTGAGAATAAGTCGAATTATAAATAATTATTAGTAGTTTTAATATAATATGAAGAAATTTAATCTTAAAAAAGGTTTTACATTAATAGAACTTCTGGTCGTAGTGGCAATCATCGGTATTTTGGCTTCGGTTGTACTCGCCTCGCTCAATACTGCCCGCTCCAAGGGCGCTGATGCGGCTATTAAAGCAAACTTGGCAAATATCCGCGCGCAAGCGGAAATTGTGTATGATGGGAATACTCCCAATTCATATTCAGGTGTATGCACGAATGCCACTGTTGCTGCTGCATTAACTGCTGCCGGTACCGCAAGCGGAACTACCGCTGTTTGTAATGTCACTGCTATTACCTTTGTTGCTTGGGCTGCTTCTGTAGCTCTTAAATCGGACGCTACTAAATTTTGGTGCGTAGATAGTCTGGGTGTTTCTGCGCAAAGAGTAACTGCACTTGGCACAGGTACAGCTTGTCCAGCGACATAATCTATTCTCGCATATCATAGATTTTACAAAAAACCACCCCTCGACTAGCTTGGAATGGTTTTTTGTTTTATATTTCTATGCTATAATTTGAAGATATTTAATTATTATTTAATTTAATTTAATTATGAAAATAGTTAAAAAAGAGAAAGGTTTTACATTAATTGAGCTTTTGATCGTTGTAGCGATTATCGGTATCTTGGCTTCGGTTGTATTAGCTCTACTTACAACCGCCAAGAAAAAAGGCGAAGATTCAGGAATTAGAACCCAAATGACTTCCCTCAGGTCTGAAGCGGAGCTTTATGCTATAGCTAATGGAAATTCCTACAATAATCTATTTACTGGCAACAATACTTGGGCTTCTATAAATACGAATATACAAAATATTTTAACATATATTAATAAGCAAACAGCTGTTCATACGGCAGGTAGTAGCACGAATCAATGGGCGGTTCAAGCTCAACTCAAAGAAGACCCAACCAACTATGTTTGTGTTGATTACACCGCCACTATGAAAATAGGAACGGTGGTTCTTAATGCCGGAGACACAGTTTGTCCGTAATTTTAATTTTAAAGCGCGAATTTGTGATATAATAAGGTTATGGTTTTAGTTTTTATAATTATTTTCTTTAGCTTTGGTCTAATCATCGGGAGCTTCTTGAATGTTGTAGTTTGCCGAATTAATACCAAAAGGTCTTTGAGTGGGCGGAGCGCTTGCATGTCTTGCGAGAATAAGCTTCGTTGGCACGAGCTTATTCCTCTTTTTAGTTTTTTTGTTTTAATGGGGAGATGTAAAACTTGTAAAACTAAAATCTCAATCCAGTATCCGCTGGTAGAGATTGCCAGTGGTATAATTTTTTCTGCTTTATTTTTTAAGTTTCAAAATATTTTTCTTACCAATACATTGATATTCAGTATTACTTATATTTACTACGCCTTTATGTTCTCACTTCTCCTAGTTATCGCAACTTATGATTTAAAGCATAAAATAATTCCTGACAAACTTTCTTTTATTTTTGGAATTCTGGCATTCATTGGCCTGTTTTTATTTAGGGCGTCTTTGGATTTTCACCCACATGTTCCATCAATTTTGGAATTTTTATCTGGCATACTAATCGCCTTGCCTTTTGCCCTGCTGTGGCTTGTTTCTCGTGGCGCTTGGATGGGGTTAGGAGATCCCAAATTGATTCTTGGTTTGAGCTGGCTCTTAGGTTTAGGGGTAGCGCTCTCTGGCGTTGTCGTTGCTTTTTGGTCCGGAGCCATAGTGGGAATTTTCCTTATTATACTTAAAAAGGATTATGAAATGAAAAGCGAGATTCCTTTTGCCCCATATTTGGTTTTAGGCGCGTTTTCGGCATTTGTGCTTGACCTGCATCTTTTTGGAATATAGATAAAAAATTATGTTTAAATTAAATAAAAAAATGAAAACGAATATTGGTATGACTTATGTTGAACTGATAGTTGTTTTAAGTATTTTTTCTGTTTTATCTAGTATTGTGCTTTTTAATTACGGCGAGTTTCAATCAAAAGTGGACCTCAAAAATTTAGCTAGCGATATTGCTTTAAAAATTGTTGAAGCGCAGAAGGCTTCTCTTTCTGGCAAGTTACCGCTCGCAGGGCATTCGGTTACTTCGGACTGGAAGCCTTCTTATGGAGTTCATTTTGATATTACTCCCGGTACCGGTGACAACCAAAAGCTTATTTATTTTGTTGATCAGGATGCTATTGGTGTTCTGCAAAATAATTTATTTGACGGCTCTTTTTCTGAGTGCACCGGAGAATGTTTGGAGGAAATTTCTATTACCAAAGGCGATTATATATCTGCAATCAATAAAATTATTAGTGGCGTTTCCTCCCCCGTAGACGACTTAACTGTAACTTTTTCTAGAATTAATTCAGGAATGGTTTTTGCTTCAGGCTCCGCGTTATTATCTAACACTGTTTCTTCTATTGAAATTACCATTACTTCACCAAAATCAACCAATGTTATAATTAAATTATATCCTTCCGGCAGGATTGAACTAAAGTGATCCAATAAACAACACCATGAAAAAGAAAAATAAAAAAGACGGATATACCATAATAGAAACTATGATCGCTGTTTCTCTTTTTCTGGTCATTATCATTACAGGTATGGGCACATTTTTGAATGCCAATTTGCTGCACCAAAAATCCCAAGATATGCGCTCAATTATGGATAGTTTAAATTTTATTATGAACGATATGTCCAGAAGTTTAAGAACGGGGTATGGTTATAGATGTCAAAATGCAGCCAGCATTACTCTCGGTTCTCCTATGAGTTGCGCCTTTAACTCGGCAATAGTTTTTAAACCTGAAGATTATGTGAATAATCCTAATCTATGGGCATATTCTATTAGTGGTGGCAAAATTTCTAAATCAACAGATAATGCCACTAGCTTTGTTCAACTAACTCCTGATGAAGTTATTATTGAACAAGCCGACGGATTTTCCATATTGGGCGCCGAATCCATAGCTACTGACAGTCAACAGCCTTTTGTCATTATCAGATTAGTTGGGCGCATAATTTTAAAAAATACTTCTACGCCTTTTTCTCTGCAAACTTCAATCTCTCAAAGGTTGATAGATGTTTAAAATACCATGAAGAGATTTTTCAAACAAAAAAATAAGAAAAATAAAGCTTTCACACTAGTGGAAACCCTTGTCGCCATTTCTATTTTTACTGTGTCACTTTTGGGCTTAATAGCAATTTTAGCTCAAGGTATTACCGATACCGGTTACGCCAAAAAGAAAATCATAGCTTCTTATTTGGCTCAGGAAGGCATTGAATATATCAGAAATTTTCGCGATACCTATGTGCTTTATGGCGCTACGACCCAAACCGGCTGGGAAGAATTTAATAATAGACTCATCGCCGGGTTATGTGATACAGCTGATGGTTGCTATTTTGACGATAGTAACGTTTTGTTTACCGACTCAACTATGCCTATGACAGATCTTAGTTTCGCTGCTTGCAGTGGAGCCTGCCCCGAGCTTAAATATGACAACGCGACAGGAAAATATAATTACGATATTACCGGAACATCTTCTGGGTATTTTAGGAAGATCAATGTAATTCAAAACCCAGTCATACCCGATGAAACGGAAATTATTTCCACTGTTTCTTGGACGCAAGGTTCCGGTGAGCACAGTATAGTGTTTTCTGAACATTTATTTAATTGGGTAGAATAATTATGACAATAAAAATAAAAAAAAATAACGCTTTTGTGATACTTTTCACAGTTGTGATTTCAAGTATTCTTTTATCAATAACCTTAGGGATTACCAATATAGCCGTGAAAGAATTAAAATTCAGCACTTCAGCCAAAGATACCAACGAGGCTTTTTTTGCGGCCGATACCGGTATTGAATCCGTACTTTTACTCGACAAGCCTCCTGCCAGCATTTGTACTCCATCTCCAACCTGCACTTCCGATTTTGTTGTTTCCAATCTAGGCGGTGCGAATAAAAGTTGCGCAAAAGTCAACGTGACAAAAATACCTATTAACATAGGTGGCGTTGAATATATAAGAACAACCGTAACTTCCAAAGGATATAATATTACTGGTGCTTCATGTGGTGACCCATCTAATCCAAATCTTGTTGAACGTCAAATTGAAGTAAGATACTAACTTGCCGGTCGGTGGGCGGGTTTTCTGATATGGAAAAATTAAAGAACAAAAAAAAAGCCAGTCTCGCCGATGTTAGGCGGATAAAAAAATTAAGACGAGAAATCGCGCGTTTAAGAGACGCCTATCACACAAAAAATACACCCAACGTAACTGACGACGTGTATGACTCTTTGACTCGTGAGCTAAAAATACTTTTACAAAAATATCCAAAGTTTGCCGACCCGAATGCTCCGGAAAATAGAGTGGCCGGGAAACCGCTTTTTAAATTTGTCAAAGTAAAACATCAAGCCAGAATGCTTTCTTTGAATGACTCTTTTTCCTACGAGGAACTTTATGATTGGGAGAAAAGGGTTAAAAAACTATTATCAAATTTACAAGGACAGTCCTTAAGTTATTTTTGCGAAATTAAATTTGACGGACTAGCCGTGTCTTTAGTTTATAAAAATGGCGTTTTTGTGCGTGGCGCCACCAGGGGAGACGGGCTCATAGGCGAAGACATAACCCAAAATCTAAAGACAATAAATTCTATCCCCTCTGAACTCAATTTACCCCACCTTTCACCCTCCCCGTTGGGGAGGGCTGGGGAGGGGTTTATTCAAAAATTTCTGGAAATTCGCGGCGAAGCGCTGATGAGTAAAAAAACTCTAGAAAAACTCAATACGCAGAATAAAAAAGAAGGCAGAGTTTTATTTGCCAATACCAGAAATGCTGCGGCGGGAAGCCTGCGACAATTAAACCCAAAACTGGCAAAAAAAAGAAATTTAGATTTTATGGCTTATGACCTTATAGAGGCAAAACCTCAACTAAGAGGTCTTGCCTCTCAGTTGAATAATCATTCTGACAAACACACAATACTACGGAATTTAGGGTTTAAAGTTGAAAAATTAGAAGCCAAGTGTCAGAACCTAGAGAAAGTTGTCGCCTTTATAAAAAAATTTGAAAAAATACGACCAAATTTTCCTTATGGCACCGACGGCATCGTAATATCGGTTGATGATTTGGAACTACAAAAGGTTTTGGGCGCTGTCGGCAAAGCTCCGCGATATATGGTGGCTTTTAAGTATCCGGCCGAAAGAGCGACAACCATAGTAACAGATATAAAGGTCAATGTCGGACGCACTGGCGTGTTGACGCCGCTGGCCACCTTCCAACCGACACTCGTGGCCGGCTCGAAGGTGTCCAAAGCGACTCTGCATAACATGGATCAAATAGAACGCTTGGATTTACGAATAGGCGATACGGTAGTTATAGAAAAAGCGGGTGATGTCATTCCGAAAGTGGTGGAAGTTCTGACCAGAATGCGTACCGGCAGAGAGAGGAAATTCAAAATGCCAAATAAATGTCCGGTTTGTGTTTCGCCGGTTCGTAAAATTTCTTCGCGCTTTACCCTTCCCCTTCGGGGTGGGACTTACGCGACTCAGAAATTTCACGAACCGGCTCCACTTTCCGTAGCGTACTATTGTACCAACTCCAAATGTCCGGCCAAAAACAAAAGGTATCTGGAGCACTTTGTTTCCGTCTTTGAGATTTACGAATTAGGTCCTAAAATTTTGAGACGTTTCAAGGATGAGGGCTTGATAACAGATGCGGCTGATATTTTTACGCTTGTGAAAGAGGACATTGCGTCCTTGGAGCGATTTGGAGATAAATCGGCCGAGAATATAATTAAAGAAATAGAAAATAAAAAAAAGATTCCACTTGCTCGGTTTTTATGGGCGCTTGGTATTTTGCACGTAGGCGAAGAAACAGCTCGGGATCTTGCCAGCCATTTTGGAACTTTGGAAAAAATAATATTTTCCGCGCAAGAAAATCTTGAGGAAATAGACAATATAGAAAATATCGGAGAGGCGGTGTCCAAAAGCCTGCATGATTTTTTTCACAATAAAAACAATTTAAATTTTATAAAAAAATTACGAAAGAATGGCGTGGTGATAGAAAAAACTGAAAAGAAAAAAGCAGGGAAATTTACCGGACTCCATTTTGTGCTTACTGGAACGCTCTCCAGTATGTCGCGGGAAATAGCCAAAGAAAAAATAATATCTTTCGGTGGCAAAGTGGTCGGTTCTGTTTCCCAAAACACTTCCTACGTCATCGTTGGCGCCGAACCGGGCTCCAAACTCAAAACGGCGCAAAAGCTCGGTGTGAAAACACTAAACGAAAAAGAATTTTTGGGAATACTAAATTAGATTATTTTATATTGTTTCCAGAGTATTTTTGTGTTGTATTTTTTATATGAAACCTCCAGAAATAAAAATAATAAAAACTGGCGAAGGCGGAATCGATGCAGAAAGTGACCACGACGGTTGGAAGAAGACCCTGACTAGTGGTCCAAACGCTTTTTCGCCGGAAGAGGCCGACAAAATTTTAAAGACAGCAGTCGAGATTCAATCCAAGAAAAAATTCGCTGAGCTACTTGGTTACGAGATTTATAATTTATTTATGTCAAGACTTTTAGAAAGAAAAGAGTCGGGTGAGTTGATTACCGAAAAAGTGATGTTGGAAGTGCATGATAAACTTATACAGGAGCTCAGAGAAGTTTTAGCAACTGTGCAGGCGGGAAAGCATCCAGATGTCTCAGACGAAGAGGAAGAGGACACGGACGATAAAGATAAGCCAGTATAAATATACTATGCGGTGTCTGTGAGTTCAGTACCAATGAGTACAACCAGTGTAAGGGCATTTTAACACGTTTGGCTGACTCAACTTGAGGCATGTAAGTAAGGATTATTTAAGTTGTTTTTGATCTTTCTGTGTCCTCGATTTTAAGATCGAAGAATAAATAAAGAATCCAACAATAAAAATTATTAGAATACTTCCTGTTAATTTTAAATAAAAGAGTACTTGAGTGTTGAATGTATTCATGGAATGTTGAGATTCCCAAAGTTGCATTGATTGCTGGCACATATCACTTTCCTGACCATATTGATTGCAGATTTGCTTTACTGCATCTAATCTATATGTTAAATCGCGTTGTAGCTGATCCATGGTAAAATATTTTATATAAAATGTCTTTTAATAAATGCCCTGCCGGAACCAGATTTTAAATATTTTTCAAATTCAAAAGCCTTGTACTTATCTCTAAACACAAAACACATCTCAAGTTATAGTGGTCTTCTTTCTTTTGTTGCTGGTACATGACCTTTCTCATGTCTTTCAATTCTTTCTTTTAAGTTATCAGTACAACCAGTGTATGGTTTACTGTCTGAACATTTTAAAATATAAACATAATACATTTATACAGTATATGGTGCGAGGGTCGCCTTCGCAAACCTTCTGCGTGACCAACTTCGCCAAGGCTTCGTTGTGCCAAAGGCGGATTTCATCACGCCGAAGGTTCGCTACTGCGAACCGAAGGCGGAGGGTAGGAGATTCGGACTCCTGATGGATTACTCCATACGTCGTTTCCAACGACGCGCACTAGACCGCTATGCGAACCCTCCATATCACCAATTTACACTATTTTCGCAAAAATAAAAGTTTTTTGTGCTACAATTTGTTTACATAGATCATGGATAAACTTTTTATAATTCAACTTGTCACTTCGTTTTTTGTCGGCGGGGCTTTTATTATTCTTCTGGTGACACTCGCCGAGCGAGTACCAAAGCGAATTGCCGGTGTGATAATAATATTCCCTTCCACAATTGCACTCGGTTTTTTCTTTTTGGCTTGGGTTCTCTCAGCTGAATCAATTGCGCGAGCGGCACCACTAGCTATCATAGGAACCGCCGCGAATTTCATAATATTTTTGAGCTATCCACATCTGGCGAACTTTTTTACACAAAAAACAAAAAATAAGTTTCTTCAGATTATATTGAGTTTAGCGGTAAAGTCTTTTGCCTTGGCTTGTAATTGTCTCCGTAATCGCTAAAAACAAACCGACAAACTTATTCTTTGTGCTTTTTGTTTTTGTTTTAGTGATTACAGTTAGTCATTTTATCTTGAAGAAAAATCAAAGCGAGAAAGCTGTAGCAATTTCATATACAACTTTGCAAACAATAGGGCGAGGCGTATTTGCTGGTTTTGTGATTACACTAATTGTTTTTCTCGGTAAGATATTGGGACCTTTTTGGGGAGGTGTGTTATCTGCCTTTCCAGCTTCGATTTCTTCTGCGTTTATTCTCGTCCATTGGAACTACGGTTCGTCTAACCTTTTTCCAACTATTCAAAGGTTGCCAATTGGCGCCTTGGTAATTCCAGCTTTTGCAATTTCGGCTATGTTTTTCTTTCCAGTCGTCGGGTTTATAATAGGTACTTTTCTTTCACTTGCAGTTAGTCTTATTGTCTCCTTTTTACTGTCTAAAGTTAAAAGTTTTTAAAGACAAAAATCGGGGAATCATGAAAAAATTTTTTCTTTTATATAAAAAAGAAGGGGAGACTCCACTTAAGGCGCTCAATAAATTCCGCGCGAAGAATAAAAAATACAAATAGGCATACCAACTCTGGCATTCTTCATTAAAAGGACAAAGGTCGGCAGATTTGCTAAAATATCATAATGGACGCGCAATTCATTTTAACTATCTTGTTTGGTGTTGTGGTTGTGGGATTTCTTGTTGCGGACCTCGGGTTTTTCAATAAAAAGAGCCATAAAATTGAATTTAAACCGGCTCTGTGTCAGTCCATATTTTGGGTGGCGATTTCTCTCGTTTTTGGTGTTTTGATTTTTTTCTTTCTAGATAAAATCACGGCGGTTGAATTTTTCAGCGCCTATGTCACGGAAAAGATGCTTTCAGTGGACAACCTGTTCGTGATTATGCTCATTTTCAGTTATTTCAAACTGGAAGAGAAATATCACCATCGGGCTTTATTTTGGGGGATTCTCGGAGCCATAATTTTTCGCGGAATTTTTATCGGAGCGGGGGCATACATTATTAGTCAGTTTCACTGGGTTTTGTATATTTTTGGAGCTATATTGTTCTATACGGGAGTAAAGCTGTTGTGGGAGAAAAAAGAAGAATATATAGATTTCGGGAAAAATAAAATAATAAAATTTGCCCACAAAATTTTCCCCTTCACTAATACTCACCATGGCAGCAAATTTTTTTTCCGAGAGAACGGAAAATTTTATTTTACTTCGCTTTTTCTGATTGTTTTGGTGGTTGAAGCGACGGATATCGTTTTTGCGGTGGACTCTATCCCTGCTGTATTTTCCATATCGCAAAATCTATTTGTGGTCTTTACCTCAAATATTTTTGCGATTATGGGCTTGCGAGCGTTGTTCTTTTTGCTTGAAAATATATTGCACCAATTTCACCATTTGCAAAAAGGTCTCGCGGTTATTTTGCTGTTTATCGGTCTGAAAATGCTTTCAGGAATATTCGGTTTACACATATCTTCTTTTGTTTCATTCGGAGTTATTATGTTTGCGCTTTTCGCCTCAATTGCCTTGTCGTTCATATTCCCTAAAAAGATTTAAATGTTCCCAATATATTTATGGACTTAAAAAAAAGATTTCAAGAAGAATATAAAACTCTAAATAAAGCCCAAAGGGAGGCGGTAAATGCCACAGATGGGCCAGTAATGGTGGTGGCGGGTCCGGGCACAGGCAAAACGCAGATATTGGCGCTTAGAATCGCCAATATTTTGCAGAAAACCGACACCAAACCGGAAAATATTTTAGCGCTAACTTTTACCAACACCGGCGTTATTTCTATGCGCGAAAGACTTTTTAATATAATCGGGGATACTGCTTACCGAACAAACATTTTCACTTTTCACGCTTTTTGCGAACATATAATCAAAGAACTTCCTTTTTATTTTGAAGAGCTCGAAGGAGCCAGAGTTATCAGCGACCTAGAGCGAGTAGAAATCGTTGAGTCAATCATTAAAGAAAATAAATTTAAAGACCTAGTCTCTTTTCACGATGAATTTTCTTTTTTGAATAAAATAGTTGGCGGAATATTAAATATCAAAAAAGAAGGCTTATCGCCGGCGGAATTTATTGAAAAGTTGCCTGCTTGGAAGCAGACACTTCTCGCCGGCGAGGATTTGTATTACAAGAAAGATTTTGGAAAATATAAAAAAGGCGACCTGAAGCCGACGGAAGCAGAAAAAGTAAATAAAAAAATCAGCCAAGCCGAAGAACTCGGAGAAATTTTTACTTTCTACCAACAGGAGTTAAAAAAACGAGGGTTCTACGATTTTTCAGATATGGTGCTTTATGTTTTAGCCGAGCTTGTAAAAAATAAAAATTTAAAAGCGGATATTCAGGAAAAATACCAATATATTCTGGTGGATGAGCATCAAGACACGAACGAAGGGCAAAATACTCTTATGGAACTCCTGACTGACGCTCCGCACTTAGAAGGGAAGCCGAATATTTTTACCGTAGGAGACGAAAAACAATCCATATATCGATTTCAAGGCGCCAGCGCGGAGACCTTCTCCAGATTTCAAAGCTTGTATACAGAAATTAATTCTATAAAACTGACAGAGAATTACCGTTCTACGCAAAATATTCTGGATGGAGCGCATAGCCTAATTGTGAAGTCAAAAGCCTTAGAAGATAGCCCGAGCCTTCATTCCAATATTGAAGAAAATGACAAAATTTCTATCTGCGAATTTTCAAATTATAAGTTTGAATTTTTGTATTTGGCGGAAGAGGTCAAAAGGCGTATTGATGCTGGCGTAGCGCCTTCGGAAATTGCGGTTTTATATCGCGCCAATAAAAATGTCGAAGATATAAAGACAATTTTTGATTTTTACAAAATTCACTACACCATCTTTTCCAAAGATAAAATATTGGATGACCCAAACATCAGGAATCTTATATATATTTTAAAAGTTATCCATAATTTAAATGACGACCACAATTTAGGTAAATCTTTTTTTGCCAAATTTTTAAAGTTTGACAGTTATGACGTTATTAAAATATTGGATAAGTTTAAATATTCAAGAAATAGAAATATAAAACACATTTTCGCAATTATGCAGGATAGTCAAACCCTAAACGAAATTGAAGTTAAAAATATCAAGGACTTTTTAAATTTTGCAAAAACCATAAAAGAATTGAAAATTGAATCCCAAAATCAGAATTTTCCGGATTTTTTCAAAATATTTTTAGCGAAAATCGGCTACCTTAAGTATATGCTCTCTTCCGCTGATAGTCGTCTGCAAATCATAAAACTGGATAAACTTTTGGATGAAATAAAAAGACAGAATAAAACAAGGAGAGCATACAGCTTGACTGACTTTATTTATTTTGTGGACGCTTTTTCCAAATACAACTTGGATATCACCAGCACCGCTCCGGAAATTATTGAAGGCGTGTCACTAATGACGGCGCATGGCTCCAAGGGTCAAGAATTTGAATATGTTTATATTATCAACACTACCCGAAAGGCTTGGGAAGGGGGCGGTAGACGGGGGAACTCCGTCGCTTTGCCTATTTATCAATATGACGGCGACATTGAAGACGAAAGACGTCTTTTTTACGTGGCGATGACTCGCGCCAAAAAGTTTTTAAATATTTCATATGCGCGAACCGACAACGATGGCCGAGAGCATGAGGAATCGGAATTTGTAAAAGAGATTGACCCATTGTTTAAAGAGGAGACCAAGATGAAAAAATTTGAAGAAAAAAACGTTGAAAATTTAAACGTGTTTTTGAATGCCGGAAAAAAATCTGCATCGATTTTTGAACCGCAATATTTGAAAGAATTATTTTTTAAAAGAGGCCTAAACGTTTCAGCTCTTAATAATTATCTTAGTTGCCCCAAAAAATATCTTCATAAAAATCTTATAAGAATTCCAGACGTATATTCGCCAACCCTAAAATTCGGAGATTTGATTCACAAATCATTAGAATTATTTTTTAATGCGTCTGTCAGAGCGGAAAAAATTCTTTCCAAAGAGATACTTTTGGAATTTTTTGAAAAAGAGTTGATTAAAACTTATTTTCCCGAGAAAGAAGAGGAAAAATTTAGAAAAAGGGGTGAAAAAGCATTATCAGAGTATTATGATGAGTACTCTGATATTTGGACTTATAAAATAAAAACAGAATTTAACGTTAAAAGAGATTTTGAGTTAGATAACCGAGAGACTCTAAAACTTACAGGTTTTATTGATAAAGTAGAAACCAACGACGAAGACAACACCATAAATATTGTTGACTATAAAACCGGCAGAACATTTTCGGAAAAGACCAAGGAAGAAAAAGCAGCCTATGAAAGACAGATAGTTTTTTATCATTTATTGCTCCAAGATTATGATGAGGGGAATTTATCAGTGACTAAGAGCATACTTGATTTTGTGGAGAAAAATAAAAAAGGCAAATTTGAACAATACTCTTTTGAGGTTACCAAAGAACATCTCGATAAATTGCGTGAGGAAATAAATCTTTGCGCTCACGAGATTTTGTCTATGGAATTTCTTAAAAAAGGCTGTGATAAAAACGACTGCGAATGGTGCAAAATCGAAAAGTAACTGGAAATACTGCAAATAGCAGAAATTTATATAGGTCCATTGTCCAGCCAGCCTAGGTAGAAGCCAACGAGACTAAAAGCGATAATAAGAATAATTAAAATCCAATAAGTTTTTCGCATAGTTTAATTGTAGCATACTATTTTTTGCTTGTAATTTTGTCTCTTTGTCGTTAATATAGCAAAATAGAAGAAAAATTAACCCAGTGCAAGTTTAACGAATTATTGCTGAAAAAGATTGAGCAGTTTCAGTTTCTAGTTTTTTATGGATTTTGTCGATTTCTTCTGAAGTTAATGTTCTTTCAATCGATCTGTAGGTTATTCTATAAGCATAACTTACTTTATTCACGCCGAATTTTTCCGTATTTTCATATTTATCCAAAAGTTCCACTTGTTCTACCATACCGGGAGCTAGTTCTCTAACAAAGTCAAAATAATCATTGGGTACAAAGTCATTTTTCACTACAAAGGAAATATCGCGAACGATTGGAGGATATTTACTAACTTCTACAAATTTCCGCCCTAGTTTGAGTTGCTTCTTGACTCTGTCATCTTCTGACCATAAGAGCCGGATGTCTGGGAGTTGCATACTAGCAATGGCGAGGCGTTCTAATCCGAAACCAAAAGCCCAGCCATGGTAGCCAGTTAAACCTAAATTAGCTAGAACAATCCTTCTTACCATTCCAGAACCTAACATTTCAACCCATTGGCCGTTAATTTCTGCCTCCATTTCAAAACTCGGATCAGTATAAGGAAAATTGTGATCATAGAAACGAAAATTAATATTGTTGCCAAAGATACTCGTGGCTATTTCCGAAAGAGAATTTTTTAAGTCTTCCGGTGTAATCTTTTTTTTATCTTCCGGCGCTATTAACCAGCCGCCAAATTGGTGAAAAACATTCATATGATTGCGATCAATCTCATCTTTACGATAAACTTTGCCATAACAAATTGCCCCAAGAGTTTCCTGTTTTTCTATTCGTTTTTTAACCTCCGGGTGATTTAAATAATAATACCAGAATACTGTATCATGAGTTCGCAACACGTTTTCTTCATCAACATAGTAAGTATCAGATTTGCTCCGCGCTGGATGCCCTGGAGACATATTGAATAAGTCAAAAAGAATTTTCGTCGGGACAATTTCCGGAATTTTAATATCGTCAAAATTTTTAAGCGATGAAACTTCTTTTGCTCTCTTTACGATTTCTGCTAACGGACTGTCGGGAGTTCGGGATAAATCGGGCATCGCAAGGTAGCGTTTTATACGCAAACTTTGGACATCAACTTTTGACTCTAAATCCTTTATTATGTCTCTTTCCTCCGGAGAAGTTATTTCGTAGTTTGCCATCTTTCTAGTTTAGAGAAAAATTTCTGCAAAGTAAACCCACACACCAAATTTGGTGTGTGGGTAAAGGCTTTTAAGGTAAAAGTAATGGCTAAAAACCACCTAAATTTTGACTAGCTTATACTATAAATTTTTGCTATAATACCCTTAATGGCAAAAGGTAAAATAAGCGAAAAAGCGACCGAGAAAGCAAGTCAAAAAGGTGCCGAAAAAAGACCCGCCTCCGCTAAAGCTTCGGCGGGCGCGCACCATTATGATGCCTCCGATATCTCGGTTTTAGAGGGTCTAGAGCCCGTCAGGCGCCGTCCGGGGATGTATATCGGCACTACTGGCCCCGAGGGGTTGCACCACTTAGTGTGGGAGATTTTTGACAATTCGCGAGACGAGGCTATGGGTGGCTTTTGCGATGATATTGAGATAGTACTTCTTCCAAATAACCGCATACAAGTGGCGGACAACGGACGGGGAGTGCCGGTGGATATGCATAAAAAAACAAAAGTTTCCGCGCTAGAAACGGTGATGACCACGCTTCACGCCGGAGGAAAATTCGGCGGCGACCACAGCGGATACAAAGTCTCCGGGGGCTTACACGGGGTGGGCGCATCGGTAGTCAACGCGCTTTCCATTTATTGCAAAGCGGAAATTTACAGAGATGGCGGAAAATATATGCAGGAGTATTCCATAGGCAAGAAAAAATTTGCCGTAAAAAAAGTCGGCGTTTCAAAACTTCATGGAACCATTATCACTTTTGAACCGGATCCGGAAGTTTTCGGAAGTATTGTATTTGACTGGAACACGATAGTCAGCCATATTCGCCAGCAGGCGTATTTGGTGAAGAAGTTGAAAATTTTAATAATTGACGCGCGTGAGGCAAGACCTAACTTGTTAGGTTTTGCCTCTAGGTTGGATAATGTTTTTTATTTTAGAGAACTAGGTTTGGAACTTCCCTCAACTGCTTTTTATTTTGAAGGTGGACTCATATCTTTAGTAAAATATTACAACAAAAACCAAAAGCCGTTGCACAAAAATATTTTTTATGTTGAAAAAGAATTGGATAAAGTCGGTGTAGAAATTGCTTTGCAATATGTGGACGACATAATGGACCGGATTGTGCCTTTTGCCAACAATATTTATACCAGAGAATGCGGGACACATATTACTGGTTTTAAAACCGCGCTAACCAGGACCTTAAATACCTACTGCAAGAAACGGGAAATGATGAAAGAAGCCGAAGGCGGATTTACCGGAGAGGACGTGTTGGAGGGCCTGACGGCGGTTATTTCTGTCAAACTTCGCGAGATTCAATTTGAAGGACAGACTAAAGGCAAACTAGGTAGTCCAGAGGCTCAAGGAGCGGTGGCCACGGTCTTTGGCGAGGCCTTTGCAAACTTCTTGGAAGAGAACCCGGACGACGCTAAAACCATTATAAACAAGTCAATTCTTGCTCTAAAGGCCCGCAAGGCGGCTAAAGCCGCCAAGGACTCGGTGCTACGCAAGGGAGCGCTTGAGGGTATGACTTTACCGGGAAAACTCGCGGATTGCCAGAGCAAGAGCGCCGAAGAGTCGGAGCTATTTCTAGTAGAGGGAGATTCCGCTGGAGGCTCGGCCAAACAAGGACGCGACCGCCGTACGCAGGCGATACTTCCGCTTCGCGGGAAAATTCTAAATGTTGAACGCGCCCGCATAGACAAAATGCTCGCCTCCAAAGAAGTGAAGTCTTTGGTTATCGCTATGGGCACTTCCATCGGGGATACTTTTGATTTATCCAAGATGCGTTACCATAAAATAATCATCGCCACCGATGCCGACGTAGACGGCTCGCATATTCGCACGCTCTTGTTGACTCTTTTCTACAGATATTTTAGGCAAGTTATTGATGCCGGATATATTTATATCGCTCAACCACCGCTTTATAAAATAAAAAAAGGGAAAGAAATATCTTATGCGTATACTGACGACGAGAAATTAAAGATTATTGGCAAAGAAACAGAAATTAATGAGATAGAGGCCGTTGAAGAGTCCGCTTCTGCCGACTTGCCCGCCGAAGCCCTGGCGGAGGAGGGAGGCGATACTAAAGCAAAATCATCGAAGATTCACATCCAAAGATTCAAAGGTCTCGGAGAAATGAATCCGGAAGAACTTTGGGAGACGACGATGGACCCGACGAACCGCGTGCTCAAAAAAGTAAACATCAACGATGCCGAAGAAGCCAATAAAATTTTTGACATCCTAATGGGCTCCGAAGTCCCCCCTCGCAAGTCTTTCATTCAATCCAACGCCAAATTGGCGGAGATTGATATCTAAAATATTTTTTACTACAATATAAAATATGCCAGGGGAAAAAGCATTTTTAAAATATTTACTTGAGGGGGGGGGATACGAAAATACTTGAAACTCACTCTAACTAAACAAGCCAGCCTTGAGTTTATTTCTGGTCAAAAGCCCTTAGATTTAAAATTAAGGTTTGAAAATGAGGGAGAATTTTTAGTAAGTCAAGATGAGAAAGGTGTAGTCGCTGTTCATATTTCTGGAAACAAAGGTTCTGTTTCATTAGTTGATGCCATAAAGCAACACAAACACACTGTTGATAGTACTGAATATCAGAGAAACATGTTAGACAAGTTGTTAATCGTAACTCCTAATTTTGCACTAAATCAATTATCTAATAAAGGTATTTTGGCCCAAAGATATCAAGAGATTAAAAGATTTGCTAAAATTGGCAAAACTGCATTTTTCTGCATGTCAGCTGGATCAGGTGCTTTTGATACTTTTATTTTAGTTGGCGAACCAACTGATCAAAAGATTTGGATGCTGACATTATTACACGAAAGTGGACATGCAATGAATGTTGCCAATGACTACTTCGAAAATAATCCAGAAGATCCAAAATCGCTTTCTAAACATGAAAGAAAGGGTTGGTCACAAGCTTTACGTTTAGCAAAAACAATAAGGGAAAAAACTGGAGTAGACTTGCTTAGTATTTTTGGTTCGAGAAATGAATTAAAAAAAGCAATGTATTCAGCACTGCTTGCCTATAGAGCTTCTTATGCTGAAGAAGACGGCGATGACATAGCGGATTCCGAAAGTTTGTTTGATAAGGGTAAATTAAACAGACTGAAATAAAATCTAAGCTTTTTTACGCAAATCCTTAACATATCATATATGATATGTTAAGGAACTAGGATTTTTTTATAAACTCTACTTGTATAAAAATTTCCATCTTCCTCGTCCAGCGCGGGGAGGTAAACCTGCTCTTAAAATTTTCTCCAAAATTCCCCAAATATTTTTATCTTCCCGTCTAATTACCTTTAAAAGAGAGGAGTATTTGCCAGTATTGTACTTGAGCGACATTCTAGAAATTGTCGTTGGGCTCATGAAAAGGGCTTCTGAAATGTACGACGATGGGACTTCTTTTGATAGAAGGTATATAACTGCAAATCTTTTTGCCAACATTATTTTCTCTATACGAGTCAAAAAGTCGCCCAAGAAAAATTTTGTCCATGATTTTCTTGCTGACTTTTCTAGCGCGATACCAAATTCATTATAAAGTTTCTGCAACTGCTCCTTTTTAAGTTTTTTTGACGAAATGTGTGGCATAAAACTTATTACTTAATATATCATATATGATAATTTAGTAAACAGCAAGTTCAGAAGTGAAGATATATGTGTAAATATACAAAGATTATTTTTTGTTTTTAATTTCTTCCAAAAGCTTTACTACGAGTTCTTCTTTTGACATCTGGCCTAACTGACCAGCATCACGGGATTCGAGAGTGATTTTTTCGGCTTCTATTTCTTTGTCACCAATGACTATCCAATAGGTAATTTTATTATTTTTTGCATCGCGGACTTTTTTCCCTAAGTTTTCTTCAGCGTCATCAAACTCTGCTCTGATATTATTTTCTTTAAGCATTTCAAAAACACCTTTCGCATATTCATTATGATTTGTGCGGACAGGTATGACTTTTACTTGTACTGGTGAGAGCCAGAGAGGAAAGGCTCCGGCTGTGTGTTCGATTAAGATTCCAATAAATCTTTCAAGCGAACCGTAAATCACACGATGTATCACAACCGGTGTTTTTTTCTTGCCATCTTTATCTGTGTACTCAAGTTCAAATCGTCGAGGTTGCTGGAAATCAAGTTGGATTGTTCCCATCTGCCAGTCACGACCGATTGCATCTTTCATCACAATATCTATTTTAGGTCCATAAAATGCACCGTCACCATCTGCCATAGAGTATTCCTTTCCGGATTTTTCAAGAACATCGTGAAGTGCTTTTTCTGCTTTGTCCCAAGTTTCAATATCACCTAAATATTCTTTTGGTCTAGTGCCAAGGCGAAAACTGTATTCCAAATTAAAAATTCCATAAAATTCTTTGCATATTTCCATAATTTTTCTGTATTCCTCCCCTATCATTTCTTCAGTCACGTAGTTGTGGGAATCATCTTGTTGGAAAGAGCGGCATCGGAAGAGACCATTTAAAACACCTGACCGCTCGTATCGGTGCAGACGATCTGTGTCAGAAAGACGCAGAGGCAAATCTTTATAGCTCACTTGCATTGATTTAAAAACAATCATTGCATTTGGGCAGTTCATAGGCTTAATGCCGTACACTTCGTTTTCACCCATATCTGCGATAAACATATCATCTTTATAGTGGTCCCAGTGTCCGGAAATTTTCCAAAGGTCTGATTTGTTCACTAGAGGGCTCGCGATTTCTAAATATCCTAAATCTGCGTGTGTTTTACGCCAATAGTTTTCAAGCTCCTTATATAAAATTAAACCCTTAGGCAACCAGTACGGCATTCCTGGCGCAGTCTCGTGAAACATTAAGAGTCCCAACTCTCGTCCCAATTTTTTATGGTCTCTTTTTTCTGCTTCCTTGCGTTGTTTGATGTAAGCATCCAGTTCTTTTTTATTTTCAAACGCGAGTCCGTAAATACGCGTGAGCATTTTATTTTTTTCATCTCCCCGCCAGTAGGCTCCGGCTACGCGGTCTAGCTTGAAGCAGTCGGGTTTTATTTCTTTTGCTGGATTATTTATATGTCCACCTCGACAAAGATCTGTAAACTTTCCTGAAGTATAAAAAGTAATTTCTTCACCCTTATTTACTATTTCCGTTATTAATTCATTTTTGAACTCATTATCTAAAAACGTTGATTTTGCAATGTCTTCATTAACAACTTCTTTTTCAAAACTCTGCCAAGTTTTTAATATTCCCTTCATCTGCTTTTCTATTTTCGGTAAATCTTTGTCAGAAATCGGGGAACTAAAATCAAAGTCATAGTAGAAACCATTGTCTATGGCTGGGCCTATCGTGCGTTTGGTATCAGGATAAAGTTCCATTACCGCGGCCGCCAAAAGGTGAGCCAGCGAGTGCCTTAAATTACTTAATTTATCAATCTTCTCCATAAGTCACATCATAACATATTATTTTTCTCTTTTCCAAAATTTTCTTTGTTGCTTTTTGCTTTTAATATGTTAATATAAGCTCATTATGGTAGTCCGAATGAGGCATACAAAATCGCATACGAAAAACAGACGCTCGCATCACGCCTTGGTGAGTACGAGTTTTAGTAAGTGTGAAAACTGCCAAGCTCTAAAAAAACGACATACAGTCTGCGCGACTTGCGGATTTTATCGCGGGAAAAAGGTTTTGGATTTGGTTAAAAAAACGGAAAAGAAACAGAAAAAAGCAAAGGCGAAAATGGCAGAAGCGAAATAAACAATTTGTTCTTGTTCATTAATTTATGGCCAACAGGCACCTTTCCAGATCAATAGTGCTCCAGACGCTTTTTGAGTGGGATTTCTTGCTTGCCTCGCCAAAACGAAGCGAAGACGAACTGGTCAAAAACGACAAGATTAAAAAAATAATAGATAGAAATTTAAAAGAATTTGCGCCCGGACTGGAAGACGATAATTTTGTTTTTTTTCTCACGGATGGAATATTAAGCAAGCAAACAGTAATTGACGAGATTATAGAAAAAGCCGCCCCAGATTGGCCGATAGATAAAATCTCTATCGTTGATAGAAATATTTTAAGGATTGGCTTATATGAACTTCTTTTTGGCGACCGGACGCAAGTGCCTCCAAAGGTAGCCATCAATGAAGCCATAGAATTAGCCAAAACTTTTGGCGGAGAGAATTCCAGCAAATTTGTGAACGGCGTCTTGGGCGCAGTTTATAAAGAAATAGGCGAACCGGGCAAAGACCAAAAAAGCAAAATAAATAAAAATAAAAAATCGGGCGAACCGATAGACATCAGTAAACTACAAGTAGAAACACTGGGTGGGGCGCTGGTTTACGCAAAAAGGCCTATCCGTTCGGAAAACGGGAGCAATGAAGTTTTATTTGCATTTGTTCACGACGTTTTCGGTTACTGGACTCTTTCCAAAGGAAAAGTTGAAATGAATGAAAATATAAAAGAAGGTACCAAGAGAGCAATTAAAAAAGAAATCGGTCTGGATATTGTGATAGAAGAAAAATTGGGAGAAAATGAGTATGTGGCGACGCATCCTGAAAAAGGAAAAAGTTTAAAAAAAGTCGCATATTTTTTGGGTCGAAGCGAATACAAGGAACTGAAGCTTGAGAAATCCGGCGGACTTGACGGAGCCAGATGGTTTTCGCTTTCGGCTATCCCGGAGCTTCGTATTTATAATGATATTATTCCATTAATTGAAAAAGCAATTAAAATTATTAGTAAAAAAGATAAATAAAATGATAAATTTTTCAGAGTTTGAGAAAAAAATAAAAATATTTTTTAAGAATAAAAACTTGCTAAAGCAAGCTTTTACCCACCGTTCTTATCTAAATGAGAACATTGCGACAGCATTATCGCACAACGAACGCCTAGAATTTTTGGGTGATGCGGTGCTTGAACTTATCGTCACGGATTTTCTTTATAAAAAATATCCGAAGTATACGGAAGGAGAACTAACGGCGATGCGTTCAGCCTTGGTCAACGCCATTATTATTTCTGAAGTTGCTTTAAAGTTGGATATGAACGACTATTTGCTTTTATCCAAAGGTGAAGCCAAAGACCGCAGCAAGGCTAGGCAGTATATTTTGGCTAATACGTATGAAGCTTATATCGGAGCTCTATACTTAGATGCTGGGTATGATGTTACCGATAGATTTGTCAATATTACACTTTTGCCCAAAACGGATGAAATAGTAAAAAAGAAACTTTGGCGCGACGCTAAAAGTTTGGTTCAAGAAAAGGCGCAGGAATTCGTGTCAATTACGCCAGCTTATAAAGTTTTACAAGAGTCAGGCCCTGATCATGACAAACATTTTACAGTTGGTATTTTCTTCGGGTCCAATTTTATAGCGGAAGGTGACGGCAAATCGAAACAAGAAGCGGAAGTCAAAGCGGCCGAAGCGGCATTAAAAGCGAAAAGTTGGCTGGATTAAAAATAATATTTTGTCATTTTGCAAAATGTTTAAATGAAAAACCAAAGCGAAAAAAGAATATGCCAAAATTGCAAAAAAGACTTTCCTATCGAGCCAGACGATTTTGGATTTTACGAAAAAGTAAAAGTTCCTTTACCTACATTTTGTCCCGATTATCGTTTGCAAAGGCGTTTGGCTTGGCGTAATGAAAGAGGTCTTCATAATCGAGAATGTGGATTGTGTGGTAAAAAGATAATTTCTATTTATAATAAAGATTTTAACAATATTGTTTACTGCGATAAATGTTGGTGGAGCGACAAATGGGATGCCTCAGATTACGCAGAAGATATTGATTTTTCAAAACCTTTTTTGACCCAGCTTTTTGAGTTCTTTAAAAAAGTTCCCGCTCCTAATCTTTTTGCTTTTGGAACAACTATGATCAATTCCCCCTATTGTAATATGGCAAATGATATGAAGAACTGCCATCTATTGCATGACGGAACTTTTGATGAAAATGTTTCTTATGGTAGTGGGGCTTTTTATTGTAAAGATTCTCAGGATATTACAATGGTTAGGAAAGGCGAACTATGTTATGAAATAGTAACTTGCATAAATTGTTACCAAACTACTTTTTCACAAAACTGCGAAGATTGTGTGGATGTGCATTTTTCCTTTGGTCTTCGTGGTTGTAATAATTGTTTTGGGTGCGTGAATCTTCATGGGAAAAAATATCATATATTTAATGAACCATACACAAAAGAGGAATACGAACAAAAACTCAAATCCTTTGGGTTAGATTCCTATAAAAATATTACTTTACAGAAAGATAAAGCACACGAGTTTTGGAAGAAATTTCCAAAGAGATATTATTTTGGAGTTCAGAATTTGAATGTAACTGGCGACTACCTAGAACGCTCCAAAAACGCCAAATCATGCTTTGGCGCCACCAACTTAGAGGATGCAAAATTTTGCTCGTTTATCTCCAACGGACCAGTAAAAACAACTTACGACCTTACCCATTATGGAGATAATGTGGAGTTAGTTTATGAGTGCTTGCAGTGCGGGGATGGATTATCTAATTGTAAATTTGGTTGGGGGAATTGGACGAATACAAGTATAGATGATTCTATTTTAAATGAAATAATTGCTTGTGAACATAATGGTGTTTGTAAAGAAAATTGTATGACTGCCTTTAGGATTCTTCCCGAGGACTTAACATTTTATCGTAGGATGAATTTACCTTTACCTAGATTATGCCCTAATTGTAGACACTATCAAAGATTAAAACAAAGAAACCCCTTAAAACTCTGGCATAGACAATGTATGTGTGATAAAAAACATTCTCACCATCAAGAAAATTGCGATATTGAATTTGAAACTACATACTCGCTAGATCGTCCAGAAGTTGTTTACTGCGAAAAATGTTACCAGCAGGAAGTTTACTAAATGTTATAATTTTTTTTATGCGACTGAAAACTCTGGAAATTAACGGTTTTAAATCTTTTGCTCAAAAAAGCATTTTAGAATTTGATAATCCTATTGTATGTATAGTGGGTCCAAATGGTTCTGGAAAATCAAATGTGGTTGAGGCTTTTCGTTATGTTTTAGGCGAGCAATCAATGAAGTCAATGCGCGGAAAGTCAGGCCTTGATTTAATTTTTAAAGGTTCCAAGAGCCTACCTAAAGGGACGCGCGCCAGCGCAACAATATATTTTAATAACTCTGATAAAATTTTTAAATTTGCAAATAATGCCGGCGAAAATATCAATTTGAACTACGCTACCATCAGTATTTCTCGGCAAGTTTTTTCAGACGGCCTGAATAAGTATATTTTAAACGGCATAGAAGTGCGCCTGAAAGACATTCATAATCTGTTGGCCTCCGTTAATATAGGCTCTTCCGGACATCATATTATTTCGCAAGGTGAGACCGATAGAATTCTAAATGCGAACCCGAAAGAAAGGCGCGAAATGATAGAAGATGCCCTAGGGCTCAAAATTTATCAATATAAAATAAAAGAGTCCGAGAGAAAATTGGAGCGCACCAGCGAAAATATGAAAGAAGTGGCTATTTTACGCCGGGAAAATGCGCCACATCTTAATTTTTTAAAAAAACAAGTAGAAAAATTTGAGAAAGCCAAAGAGATGCAGATTAATTTGGCTAGGCTGTACGGAGAATATCTTAAAAAAGAAAATATCTATCTGGAGGAAGAGAAATCCAACTTATCCGGAGAAAAAAATAAAATTTCAACTGAACTTGCAAATCTGCAGAAAAAAATTTCCAATACTGAAGACGAAAGTTTCACCCAAGGAAGCAAAAAAATAGAGAGGCTCAGAAACGCCGAGAAAAAAATCAATGAGATTCGCGGACTGAAAAATGAAATAGAACGTAAGCTGGGCCGAATTGAAGGAATGATTGAAATGGAAGAACATCGTCTGGAAAAAGAGCCGGAAGCTTTGGTAATGTCGCAGGAAGAAGTGCAGACTATAATCAGCGAGATTAATGACTCTATTGATCTGGCGATGGTCAAGGAAAATATTTCAGAAATCAAGCCGATTCTACAAAAGATTAAAGATATTTTAAATAAATTTAATAAAAAAAGAGACAGTGATGATAGTTTGCAAAATTTAGAACATTTGAAAAAAAGCCAGAGAGAAGTTCTGGGGGAAATGCAAAAAATAGAAGGCAGAGAGCAAGAACTCTTTGAGGAAATAGAAACATTAAAAAAAGCAATCAACCAAGAGATGGAGTCTTTGCGCGACCTAGAGCGTGAGAGGTTTAATTTTAAGGTTCGGCATCAGGAGTTCGCTTCGGCCCTGGAGCTTGTGAATCTAAAAGCAGAAAATCTAAAAAGCCAAAAGGAAGCTTTTGAAAATGAAATAAAAGAAGGTGTCGCATTAATCGGCTGGCAAATTTTGTCTTATAAGGATTTTAAACTTGAAGAGAGCATAGAAAAAAATACTCAAGAAGAACTAAAAAGAAAAATTGAGCACGTGAAAATAAAATTAGAAGATGCGGGATTGGGAAGCGGAGCGGAAATTATGCAGGAATTTAAAGAAGTAACCGAACGGGATAATTTTTTAGCAAAAGAAATGGAAGATTTGACTAAAAGCGTTGAATCTCTGGTCAAACTCATAGCGGATTTAAAAGAAAAAATAGATATAGAATTTAAAGAAGGCGTGAAAAAAATAAACGTGGAATTTAAAGAATTTTTTTCGCTTATGTTCGGTGGGGGAACGGGTTCTCTGGCTATAGTAACTTCTGAAAAGAAAAAGAGGAAAAATAAATTAGAAGCTGAAGACGAATTCGCCGACGCTGACCCGCGCTACGCCGAAGGTTCTGGCGAGGCGAGAAGCTTTGGTGAGGCGATGGAAGATACCGCGCCCGAACAGGGTATAGAGATAAATGTCTCGCTTCCGCATAAAAAAGTAAAAGAACTTCACGCGCTCTCCGGAGGCGAGCGATCGCTTACTTCCATCGCTATTCTTTTTGCTATGTCGCAAGTCAATCCGCCGCCTTTTCTGGTGCTGGATGAGACCGACGCGGCGCTGGATGAAGCGAATTCCCGCAAATACGGTAATATGCTGGAAAAACTCTCCAAGCATTCCCAGCTTGTGGTTGTAACCCACAATCGCGAGACGATGTCCCGCGCCGGAGTTCTCTATGGGGTTACCATAGGAGCAGATGAAGCCTCCAAACTTCTTTCAGTTAAATTTGACGAAGCCACCCAAATTGCAAAATAAAAAGTTCTATATTTTTTGTACTAAAATACGCTATAGCGTAATCTTTCACAATTTCTTTTTTATTCTACTTTAATTTCTTGAAATTTCACTTTCTCTTCTTTGCCTTCAATAACTTTATCCGACTGGAAGGCTTTATTTAATTTTACGATGTCTTTTCTTATTGTCATTTGTCCATCTATGCTTAATTTTATATTTAAAAACATGCCTTGCATTGTTTTCTCACTGAACGATTGATCAAAAATAAAATTGCCGAGCGAATAAGCTATGAAACTGTTTTTATAAACCTCCGTGTCTTCCACCACATGCGGATGCGCGCCGATGACTAACTTCGCACCACTGTCAACTGTTCTATGTGCTAGCTCTTCTTGTCTTAGATTATGTTTGTCCTGATATTCTTCTCCAAAGTGGAAAGAGACTACCAGGTAATCAACTTGTTTTGAAGCATTTTTTATTATTTCTTCAAAACGCGGATTGCTTGCTAAAAGAAGCCCTGCCTCGTTTTCTGTGGCTTCCATCCAATTTGGTCCGACATCAGAAAAGCCAAGAAAACCTATTTTTACGCCATATTTTTCAATAATAATAGGCTTTTCGGCTTCAACACTGCTCATTCCACCCCCGGTGTAAAGTATTTCGTTTTCTTTTAGGCTTTCCAAGGTGTCAACGTAAGCCAGACGTCCCCAGTCTCCAACATGGTTATTGGCCACAGAAAGAATGCTGATACCTGCGCCTTTTAATGCGGGTACGACACTTGGATCCATCCTAAAAGAATATAAATTTTTTTGGTCAGCGCCTTGGTCGGAAGCTGGGCCTTCCAGATTGGCAAAAACAATATCGGATTTTTTTAATATATCCAGTTTCTCAAAAAGCGCCGAGTAGTCATTATTGAAATTTTTTATAACGGAGCTTCTCACTCCGCGGTCTAGCATTATGTCGCCGGCGAAAACGAGTGTCACAAAATTCGGGTCTTTGATGTCTGGTGCTCCGATTTTTTGTTGCACCCAGTCAGTGTTTGCATCTGTTTCTCCGCCGTAGTAAATGTTTTTCTTAAGATATTTTAAAATATTTTCTACATCTCTAGAGCGGTCCTGACTCCCGAGGAGCGTGATAGCAATAGGGCGAAGACCTGATTCTCCAAGCGGCAGAGAGAAAAGAGAAACGACTGTTTGCTTAGCTTCGTTGGTATACCCTGACTTTCCGCCAAGGTAACCATCTTTACGTAAAAATTGGCTGATGTTAGACCAACTATGTTTCTTGTTATTAAAAGATCTTTCTGTGGTTATTTGCAGTAAATCCGGCTTTTGTTGTCTTATGTATCCCACTAGTCTAAACAAATCGGAAACCGTTGATTTATTATTTGGAGAAAGTCCGCTTGGGTCTTCGTATGAAGTCTGTGACATTTTTAAATTCTCCGCCTGTTGGTTCATTTTTAAAATAAAAAACTCTCGTCCGAAATGTTCCGCGATTATTTCAGCCGCGTCGTTGCTCGACTCCAAGAGGAGGGGATAGATGAGGTCTACAGTTTTTATTTTTTCCCTTATTTTTAAACCACCATTTCTGCCTTCAGTAGCCAGTGCCTTTTTACTAACCTGTGAAATTTCATCTTTATCTGTTATTTCGCTTGTGACTAGCGCGGTCATCAACTTAGACACTGAAGCGATTGGGAATTTTATACCTTGATTTTTCGCCATGATGACTTCACCTGTGTTGAGATCTCCGACTAAGTACGCCTGTGCAGAAATTTTAGGCTGAACACTCCCGTCTTTATTTGTATAAAAATATTTAGGCTTTTCCGCTCTGGCCATCTCTTTTCCCGTTAAAGATTGCGCCATTTCTGCCCCGCTATTTTTTAGTTGCAGTATTTTTTCATACCCGATGTTATTGAAAACAAAATACGCAAAAAATATGCCTAGGGATATAGAAAATATAGTCCAAAATATTAACTTGAGCTTGTTTGAAATCTTTCGGCTTGGGTCGTAATTCATATCAAAATATAATCTATGGTTTTTTTCTCTAGGTCAACTCCTTTTACCTTTATTTTAACCCGGTCGCCTAAACAATATCTCTTTTTATACTTTTGTCCGACCAACTCCAGTTTCTTTTCATTGAAAATATAAAAATCATTCTTCATATCTCGCACCCGCACCAGACCCTCGCATTTTGTTTCTACTTCCTCAACATACAATCCCCACTCGGTTATGCCGCTGACAATACCTTCAAACTTTTCTCCCTGGCGATGAGACATATATTCAACTTGTTTATATTTTATTGAGGCGCGCTCCGCGTCCGAGGCGCGCTTCTCTTGTTCAGATGAAGTTCTGGAAATTTCTTCGTATTCTTTCAGTTTTTCCTTGCCTATTTTTTTATGAGATAAGTAATCCATTAAAAATCTATGCACAACTACATCCGGATAACGCCTAATCGGGGAAGTGAAGTGGGTGTAATACCCAAATCCGAGCCCATAGTGTCCAATATTTTTTGTGGAATAAATGGCTTTAGCCATAGATCTTATAACCGCGCGATTTACAGTGCCTTCTTCGTTTTTCCCTTCCAGTTCTTTTAGAAGATTATTTATTTCCAACTTTGGAATAATTCCGTCTCTAAGAGTTATTTTGTACCCTAAACTTCGGAGGAAAAATGCCAAGTCTGCCATCTTTTCTTTGCTCGGCAAGTCGTGCACCCTATAGATAAATGTTCCGCTGTCCTTTTTTATACCTTTAGAAATTGTTTCGGCCACTTTTTTATTAGCCAAAAGCATAAATTCTTCAATCAATCTATTTGAATCACCGCGTTCTTTTTTTATTACTTTTATTGGCACTCCATTTTTATTCAACACAAATTTCACTTCTTCTTGGTCAAGGGATATCGCGCCCTCCGCAAATCTTTTTTTAGTTAATTTTTTCGCTAAATTATTCAGGATAAATAATTCTCTATGCAGAGGAGCGTTAGATTTTTTTATTGCGCCTTCTGCTTCTTCGTAAGTGAATCTTTTTCTGGAGTGGATGACTGTGCGTCCGAACCATTCGCTTTTGACTCGCGCCCCTTTATCCAGAACAAAAACTGCGCTCATTGTCAGGCGGTCTTTGTGCGGCACCAAACTGCATAAATCACTGGAAAGCGTTTCCGGAAGCATCGGTATGGTTCTGTCCACTAAGTACACTGAAGTTCCACGCTCGCGCGCCTCCTCATCAAGGGCGCTACCAACTTTTACATAATGCGAAACATCGGCAATATGAATACCGATTTCATAAAGTTCTTCTTTTTTATTATCCTCACCCCTTCGTCCCTCTCCATAGTAATGGAGAGGGGTTGGGGAGAGGTCTTTGGAGATCTCTCGAAACGATATCGCGTCGTCAAAATCTTTGGCGTCCGAAGGGTCTATTGTGAAGGTAAGCGTTTTTCTAAAATCCCGACGCCCCCTATAGTCACTTTCTTTTATTCCGTGTTTTTTTATTTCTTTGGCTTTGTCTTCTACTTTTCTGGGAAGTTCTGCGTCAAAACCTTTCTCCATCGCGATTCCCGTCATTTCCGCGTTATTGTCTCCCGGCTGGCCCAAAATTTTCACTACTCGTCCTTTCGGCGCTTTGCGGGGGTCTTTCCAAGAAACTATTTCCACAAAAACTTTTTGACCTGCTTTCGCAGGCAGGCCTGTTTTGACATCCCTTAAATTTTCTTTCGGTATTAGAATGTCTGTGTACATTTTGGTATCGTCCGGTTTCAAAAAAAATATATTATTCCTTGACTCGAGCGTAGTCGAGGGTTCTGTTTCTATTACTCCGGCAAAGCCGAACTTGGCTCGCTTTATTATTTTTAAAACTTCAGCAGTTTGCCTACTTTTTCCCTTAGGATGAAGTAATACCTCTACCGTATCTCCATGAAGCGCTGTGTTTAAATGTTTGAAGTCAATTTCTGGATCTTGCTCCTTATTTTTATCTTCCCCACCAATTGCCACATATCCTGTGCCCTTGGAAGAGATGGAGATAATTCCCTCTATTTTATTAGTTAGTTTTTTCACTCTTTAAATATAGCATAAAAAAATAATTTCCTTATTTGCCTTTTTTGAAAATTATGTTAGACTGCTTTTATGTTAAAAATAAGGTTGCAAAGAATAGGCAGGAAGAATGACCCAGCGTTTCGGGTGGTTTTAACCGATTCCAAGAACAGCACCAAGAGCGGAAAATTTTTGGAAATACTCGGCACTTACAATCCTAAATTGGGCGTTAGAAATCTTACGGCCGACAGGATAAAACACTGGATTTCCAAAGGCGCAAAATGTTCTGATACCATGCATAATTTTCTAGTGCAGGATAAAGTTATTGCAGGCAAGAAAAAGAATGTTTTACCGAAGAAAAAGCCAACGCAGAAACGTAAGGAATTAAAAGTCAAAAAATAATTTTGCTTGTCCTGTAGTAAATTTTACAAAAATTTTACTTTGAGATACAATATACAGAGCAGCATGTCGGGTCGTAACACTGCCAAAAGTTAGAAAATTAAAAATATAATTTCTGAAACACATATGGAAGAAGCAGACAAGATATTTCTGGAATATGTAGTCAAAGCTCTGGTTGACAATCCCAATGATGTAAAAATTGACCGCACGGTCGACGAGATGGGCGTGCTCATCAGCCTCACTGTAAATCCTGCCGATATGGGAAAAATAATAGGGCGGATGGGTAACACCGCCAAGGCTATTCGTACACTGCTTAGAATCATCGGTATGAAAAATAATGCTCGTGTGAACCTGAAGATCAACGAGCCCGAAGGTAGCACGAGGCCGGAAGGGGGACACATGAGTTCGCCACCTTCTGGGGGCACTTCATTCAAGACTGTTGACCAAGCGATGGAAGATTTGAAGGGAATCTAGGGTTAGGCTTTAGGCCGTTAGGCTCTAGGCTTATGATTAAATTTCACATTATTACTATATTTCCTAAAGTATTCAGCTCATATCTGAAAGAATCTATTCTTGGACGAGTAATCAAAAATAAAATTCTCCAAGTAAAATTTTATAATCCCAGAGACTATGTGAAGAGGGGCAAAAACAGTTACAAACCCGTAGACGGTAAGCCTTATGGCGGCGGCGCGGGTATGGTGCTTCAAGCCGAGCCCATCTTGAAGGCATTTTCAAAAGCGGAAAAACAGATTAAGAACAAAAAGAAAAAAATCATAATTTTTTCAGCCAAAGGAAAATTTTTCAATCAAAAAATGGCGTATGGCTGGGCAAAAAAATACAAGGAAATTGTTTTCATCACTGGCCGTTACGAAGGCATTGATGAGCGAGTAAAGCTGGCGCTCAAAGCGGAAGAAATATCTATCGGTCCGTATGTACTCACGGACGGCGATGTGGCAACTATGGTTGTGGCTTCGGCAGTATCTAGATTACTACCTGGAGCGATTCGCCTGGAATCTTTAAAAGAAGAATCCCATTTTAATTTACTATTAAAAAAAGAAAAGAATGTTAAAACAGGCGAAAGCGGTTTGGAATATCCGCATTATACTCGTCCGGAAGTTTTGAAATACACCCCGCCAGGGCGAGGCCAGAAGCCAAAAATTTACAGAGTGCCCAAAGTTCTGCTTTCCGGCAACCACAAAAAAATAGACGAATGGAGAAAAAATCATAAATAAATAATAAATTCTGCTTGTAATATACTTCACAAATACTTTGCATAAGAAATCCGCATATGCTAAAATCTTATGCAAATGATAAAAGAGGGATATTTAGGAAAGTTGAAAGATTTTTTAGATTCAGATATAAATAAGACGAAAATAGCCATGATTGCTCTTTGTGTTTTGGCTGTGGCATCCCTACCCATGCTTATTTTTGTTGCGGCTTCCATGGGTAATGCTGTACAAGTGTTTAAAATGTTTAAGGGCTCAAAAAAATATTCCCGAAAACAAATTAAAAGCGCTCTTGAAAATATAAAACACCAAAAACTTATAGAATATATCTGTGAAAAGGATGGCAAAACCACAGTAAAAATTACTGAAAAAGGCGAAACAAGGTTGAAAGCTTTTGCTATTGATCTTATTAAAATTAAAAAACCCAAGAAATGGGACGGAAAGTGGCGACTGGTAATGTTTGATATTCCAATAAGATTTACAAAAGGTAGAGAAGCCTTGCGATATCATTTAAAAGATTTAAATTTTTTTCAATTTCAAAAATCCGCGTGGGTCTATCCTTATCCTTGCGAAGATGAAATAATATTTATTGCTGATTTCTTTGGGGTAGGCAAGTATGTAGAAGTTTTAACAGTGGAAGATATTTTAAGGAACGAAAAATTAAAGAAAAATTTTCATTTACAATAGCATAACTTTCTAGCATATGCGGAAATCTTATGCTTAATTATTTTAATCCCTAAGTTAGGTTGACAATTAAGTTGACAAAAAACTGAGGATAAGTATACTAGAGTAGATTCATTGATTGAGTACTGGATGCAATCTTGTGTGGATTACAAGTCTTTAACTCAATCAATATGTCTACGCCTAAAACTCTTCCGAAAAAATATTTTTCAAGGTATAAAAAACCTCTGGTTAAGTTTCCGAATTTAATTGAAGCGCAAGTAAAAAGCTTCAAATGGTTGGTGGAGACTGGCATTGGCGAAGTTTTCAAAGAATTTTCTCCCATTAACGACTATTCAGCGAAAAAGTTTCAACTGGAGTTCACGTCCTTTTCATTGGATGAACCCAAATATGATGAAAATCACGCGAAAATAAACAAGCTCTCATATCAGGGACAGCTCAAAGCTCGCGTCAAACTGACAAATAAAATTTTAGGCACTGTCAAAGAGCAGGAGATTTTTATGTCCGAGCTCCCAATAATGACAACGCACGGAACTTTTATTATCAACGGCGTCGAGCGCGTCATCGTGCCACAACTGGCCAGAAGTTTCGGCGTTTTTTTTACAGAGTCCGAAAATAAGGGTAACAGATATTTTGGCGCAAAAATCATTCCGGCTCGCGGAGTTTGGATTGAAATAGAATCGGAGGTTGACAGGGCAATTTATATCAGGATAGATAAAAAAAGGAAATTTCCGGCCACCACTCTGCTTCGCGTCTTGGGCTACGATACCAACGAATCTATTTTAAAAGCTTTTAGTAAAGATTCACTTTTAGAAGAAACTATAAAAGCCTGTCTCTCAAAAGATGCGGCCAAAAGTTTAAATGACGCTTACATTGAAATTTACAAACGTCTCCGAGATGGCGATATGGCCACCGCCGAGAACGCCAAAGAATTTATCAACTCTTTATTTACCAAAGAGCGCTACGACCTTTCGCCGGTGGGTCGTTTTAGGTTTAATCAGCGTTTCGGTAAACCGATGGACGAAACCGAACTTGCTCGCCGAACTATTTCCAAAGAAGACTTGATAACTGTGGTAGCGCATATTATTACTTTGAACAATACTCCCAGGGCGGAGAGTGACGACATTGACCATTTGGGGCAAAGACGCGTGCGTTTTGTGGGAGAAATTCTGCAACAGAAAGTGCGTACCGGTATGATGCAAATCAAGCGAAACATTCAGGACCGAATGTCTATTATTGATGTAGATACCGCGATGCCCATACATATTATAAATCAGCGCCCATTGCAGGCTCGGATTAAAGAATTTTTCACTACCAACCAGCTTTCTCAATTTATGGCGCAGGAAAATGTGCTCAATGAAATAGAACACCTGCGTACTCTCTCCGCGCTTGGACCCGGGGGCCTTACCCGTGAGCGCGCCGGGCTGGAAGTTCGCGACGTGCATCCTTCTCACTACGGCAGGATTTGCCCGATTCATACTCCGGAGGGTCCGAACATCGGGCTTATTTTACATTTATCTACATACGCCAGAATAAACGAATTCGGAATTATTGAAACTCCTTACATAAAAGTTAAAAAAGGCGTTATAACCGGCGAGATGGTTTACTTGAATGCAATTGAAGAAGAAAAATATAATATTGCGCACGCCGGAATTCCTTATGATGAAAATGGAAAAATAACCAAAGAAAAAGTAGAAGCCAGAGTCAAAACAGAACCCGGCACGATTTCTAAAAATGAAGTTGATTTTATTGATGTCGCCACGAATCAGGCTTTCTCCATTGCCACATCTCTAATTCCATTTCTAGAACACAACGATGCCAACAGAGCGCTGATGGGCTCAAACATGCAGAAGCAGGCAGTGCCTTGCGTTATTCCAGAAGCGCCCTTGGTTGCGACGGGTATTGAAGAATTAGCGTCGCGAGATGGAGGCCGGGTAGTCCTAGCCGAGGCAGACGGCATTGTTTCTTATTTGGACGCAAAGAAAATAATTGTTAAAGACCTCGCCCATAAGGCTACAGCCGAGGGAAAAACCGAGAAAACTTATCGTCTTATTAATTTTATGCGCAATAATAATTTTTCCGTATTTCACCAGCGTCCGACGGTGAAGATTTTGGATAAAGTGAAGAAAGGCGAGGTGTTGGCGGATACCAGTAGTACGGTGGCGGGCCAGATTTCACTGGGACAAAATATTTTTGTGGCTTTTTTGTCCTGGTCCGGAGCAAATTACGAAGACGCGATAGTTATTTCCGAGCGTCTGGTAAAAAAAAGCAAGTTCACTTCCGTATATCTTGAGGAGTTTGTCTGCGTAGTTCGGGATACTAAACTCGGACCGGAAATCACTACTAGGGATATACCAAATATTGGCGAACTTAAACTTAAGGACTTGGATGAAGATGGAATTGTCCGCATCGGCGCCGAAGTCAGAGAAAATGATATCTTGGTTGGTAAAATTACCCCCAAGGGCGAGACTGAACTTACTCCGGAAGAAAGACTGCTTCGCAGTATTTTTGCCGAAAAAGCTCGTGATGTTAAGGATGCCTCGCTTCGCATGGAGCATGGCAAGCGTGGGCGGATTATCGGTGTGAAAATTTTTTCCCGCAAACTTGGACATTTACTTGAGGCGGGTATTATTAAAAAAGTTGTAATTGAAGTCGCCCAAATCAGGAATATTTCGGTTGGTGACAAACTCTCTGGTAGGCATGGAAACAAAGGAATTATTTCCACCATCTTGTCGGAAGAGGATATGCCCTATACGGCCGATGGCACGCCCATTGACATTATACTTACTCCGCTAGGCGTTCCTTCTCGTATGAATTTGGGGCAAATTTTAGAAATGCATTTAGGGATGGCGGCCAACAGCCTCCATTATCAAGCTATTGTTCCGCCATTTTTGGGAGCAAAAGACGAAGAAATCAGGGAAGAACTAAAAAAAGCCGGACTGCCGGAAAACGGCAAATTAAAACTTTTTGACGGGCGCACCGGAGAGCCTTTTAAGCAAGACGTGGCTGTCGGTTATATGTATATGTTGAAGCTTCATCATATGGTGGAAGACAAGATTCACATGCGTTCCATTGGACCTTACTCACTGATTACTCAACAGCCTCTGGGCGGAAAAGCTCAAGGTGGAGGTCAGAGATTCGGAGAAATGGAAGTCTGGGCATTGGAAGGTTACGGCGCGGCCTATACTCTGCGTGAAATGCTGACTATTAAATCTGACGACATCGCCGGCCGTTCGGCAACTTTTGATTCCATTATAAAAAATGAAACTATCCGACCGCCAAATTCCCCGGCGTCCTTCAACGTGCTTTTAAATTATCTACGGGGACTTGCGCTTGATGTTAATTTAAAAAAATATGGAAATAAAGAAAAATAAAATAATAAAATCAAGCATATGAAAATATTAAATACAACTGAATTTGATCATATTGCGCTTCGGCTGGCGTCACCGGAGCAGATTGAGGAGTGGTCTTTTGGCGAGGTTACCAAGCCGGAGACGATAAATTATCGCACCGGCCGGAGTGAACGCGGAGGTCTTTTTGACGAAAAAATATTCGGACCGGAAAAGGACTATGAATGTTATTGTGGAAAATATCGCCGAATTCGTTACAAAGATATCATCTGTGAAAAATGCGGAGTTGAGGTTACTCGCTCTATCGTAAGGAGGGAGAGAATGGGGCACATTGAGCTGGCCACCCCGGTGTCGCATATTTGGTTTTTGCGCGGAGTGCCTTCTCGGATGAGCATACTGCTCAACATTTCCGTAACGGACCTTGAGAAAGTAATCTATTTTGCCGGATATATAATCGTCAAAGTTCACGAAGACGAGAAAAAAACTATCATTGCCAATTTGGACAAAGAATATAAATCTAAATTAAAAAATGCGACCGATGACGATACTCGAGAAAAATTAAAAAATTTACTTTCAGTCACTAAAAAAGAAATAGCTGAAATTTACGAAGGTAAGGTTCTGAATGAAATTTCCTTCCATCATTATTCTTTGAAATATGGAACTTGTTTTGAGGCTAATATCGGCGCTGAAGCCATTTATTCCATTTTCAAAAATCTTGATTTAAATAAATTAAAAATTCGCACCGAAGCTATGCTGGAAAAGGCCAGCGTAATTGAAAAAGAAAAACTACAAAAAAGACTTTCTTTAATTCGGGCTATGACTTACGCTGAAATTCGGCCGGAGTGGATGTTCTTGACCGTTATTCCGGTTATTCCGCCAGTACTTCGTCCGATGGTGGCGCTAGATGGCGGTCGACATGCGACCAGCGACTTGAATGACCTTTATCGTCGAGTCATCAACAGAAATAATCGCTTAAAGAAGTTGAAGGAAATTAACGCGCCGGACGTGATTTTGCGAAACGAGAAAAGAATCATTCAGGAAGCGGTGGATGCCCTGATTGACAACTCAATTGCCAAACAAAATGATTCTGCGGCTATGAGCCAGTCTCAAAAACGTCCGCTTAAATCACTTTCTGACAACCTAAAATCCAAACAAGGTCTTTTTCGCCAAAATTTACTCGGAAAACGAGTGGACTATTCAGGTCGCTCGGTTATTGTCGTTGGTCCATCGCTTAAACTCAATCAGTGCGGACTGCCGAAACATATGGCGCTTGAACTTTTCAGACCGTTTGTAATTTCCAAGATTTTGCAAGCCGAGCTCGCATTTAATATTCGTGGAGCAAATAAACTGATAGAAGAACGTGAGGCAGTAGTCTGGGCTATGCTGGAAGAAGTTATAGAAGGGAAATATGTTCTTTTGAATCGCGCGCCGACTCTACATCGATTGGGCATTCAGGCTTTTAACCCGATTCTAATTGAAGGAAACGCTATTCAAATACATCCTTTGGTTTGTCAAGCTTTCAATGCTGATTTTGATGGAGACCAAATGGCCGTGTATGTACCTTTGCTTGAAGAAGCGCAAGCAGAAGCGAAGGAGTTAATGGCCGCAAATAAAAATTTACTAAAACCACAAAACGGAGATCCGATAGTCCGTCCGAGCAACGACATGGTCTTGGGTGCTTATTGGATGACCAAAGACGTTGATGGAGAAAAAGGAGAGGGTAAATATTTTTCCAGCCCCAATACCGCTATTACCGCCTTCGAATATGATGTTATATCTCTACGTACCAAGATAAAAGTTCTTTCTACCAACACACCAAAATATAAAAAATTCAATGAAGGAATTTTTGATACTTCTGTCGGCAAACTTCTTTTCAATAGTATTTTGCCGAATGATTTTGCTTATATAAATGACGAAATGACCCAAGTAAGATTATCTTCGCTGGTTGATGAACTTATTATGCACTACGGCGTAGACAATACTCCTCCTATTTTAGATAAAATCAAAGAATTTGGTTTCAAATACTCGACGGTTTCCGGTACTACTTGGGGCCTGGACAATGTGAAGACACCCATTCAAAAGCCAAAAATTATTGAACAAGGAAGAATTTTAGAAGGAGAAATAATATCACAGTGGAGCGAGGGCCTTCTTTCAAGTGAAGAAAAATATCAAAAGATTATTGAAATCTGGACGAGTGCTAAAAAGGATTTGGAAAAAATTCTGCCTATTACGCTGGATAAGAATAGTTCCACTTATGATTTATTCACTTCCAAAGCGAGAGGTACTATGACCTCTCTGGTTCAGATGATCGGAATGAAAGGCCTTATTCAAAATAACCAGGGTAAAACTTTGGAATTTCCGATTATTTCTTCTTATCAAGAAGGTCTTTCTTCAATTGAATATTTCGTTACTACTCACGGCGCCAGAAAAGGCGCATCCGATACGGCTCTAAATACTGCTAAGGCCGGATATCTGACCCGAAGATTGGTTGACGTTGCCCAAGACGTAATTATAACTGAGAAAGACTGCGGTACCCGCGAGGGGAAAATAGTTACTAAAGAAAATATTTCCGGTATTGAAATAGCGCTTTCAAAAAATATTCGCGGACGAGTATTGGCTGGCGATCTTAAAAACAAAAACGGCAAAGTAGTTTACAAAAAGGGATTTTTAATAACCAAAGAAGAAGCTTACAGCATTGAAAAAATGGGCTTTACGGAAGTATTCGTCCGCTCTCCGCTTACTTGCCGTACCATTCACGGTCTTTGTGTTATGTGTTATGGACTTGATTTGGGCAGAAACCACTTAGTAGAGTTGGGCGAAGCTGTCGGTATTATTGCGGCTCAAGCCATAGGCGAGCCCGGTACTCAATTGACGCTTCGCACATTCCACTCTGGCGGCGTGGCTGGTACCGACATTACTACGGGCTTACCGCGTATTGAAGAAATATTTGAAAGACGTATTCCTAAAAATCCGGCAATTGTTTCAGAAACCGATGGGGAGGTTATTGAAATTAAAATCAAAGATGAAAAAGAAAAAGTAATTAAAATATTATCTGACACTAAAGTTGATGACAAATCAAATGAGATGGAATACACAGTGGCATTTAGGAGAATGCCAATAGTTAAAGTTGGCGATAAGGTTAAAATGGGCCAGCTTTTGACTGACGGTTCAGCAGACATTACCGAAATTTTTAAATTCGGCGGCAAGGAGTTGGTAGAAAAATATATAATTCAAGAAATTAATAAAGTGTACGAACTGCAAAATGCTTCCATTTCCAGAAAGCACACGGAAATAATTGTCCGCCAGATGTTCTCGCGTCGAAAAATAAAAGATGCCGGGGAGACCAATTTTTCCATCGGCGATATCGTTGAACACATCACTTTCATGGAAGAAAATAATCGCCTGGCAGATTTAGGCGGGAAGGAAGCGAAAGCAGAAATAGTGGTGCTCGGTATCACTGAAGTGTCGCTTCGCACCAAAAGCTGGCTTTCCGCCGCGTCATTCCAAAACACTAATCGGGTTCTGATTGAAAACGCTATCAAAGGCGGAGTTGACAGTCTGCGAGGACTAAAAGAGAATGTAATCATTGGACGATTGATTCCAGCCGGAACTGGGTTTAAAAAGAAAATAAAAGATCAATAATTTTATGAACTCTCCAGTCCAAAAAATCAAGCAGAACTTAGGAATACAAGAAGTAATTTCTTCTTATATAAAGTTAGACCCAGCTGGGTCTAACTTAAAAGCCAAGTGTCCATTCCACAATGAAAAAACTCCTTCCTTTTTCGTTTCACCCTCGCGCGGGAGTTTTTATTGTTTTGGTTGTGGCGCCTCGGGAGACATTTTCACTTTTGTGGAAGAGTTTGAAGGGCTTGACTTTAAAGGCGCGCTCAAACTTTTAGCAAACAGGGCCGGAGTAGTTCTTGAGACTTTTAATCCAAAAGAGGAAAGCGAAAAAGAAAAATTATATAGAGCAATGGAAGAAGCAACTTCGTATTTTGAAAATAATTTGAGAGAAAACAGAAAAGTATTGGATTATTTAAAAGAAAGAGGATTAACTGATAAAAGTATAAAAGATTTTAGACTAGGTTTTGCCAAAGATGATTGGCGATTACTCTACAGTTATTTAAAAAATAAAGAATTCAGTGATAGTGAGATAGAAAAGGCTGGACTGATAAAATATCCCCTCCCGACCTCCCCCAAAGGGGGAGGAGAAGAGGGAGAAAAGCCCTTCCCTTTGGGGAGGGTTGGGAGAGGTTATGATAGATTTCGCGGGCGCATAATGTTTCCAATTGCCGACACCAGCGGGCGCGTAATTGCTTTTTCCGGAAGAATTTTTACTGACGACGGGAAGTCCGCTAAATATTTGAACAGCCCGAATACGGTAATTTTTAATAAATTTGCGGTGTTATACGGACTGGATAAAGCCAAAGAGTCCATTCGTAAGAATAATTTTTCTATTTTAGTTGAAGGTCAGATGGATTTGGTATTATCCCATCAGGCTGGATATAGAAATACGGTTGCGACATCCGGCACAGCGCTGTCGGATGCTACTGTCTCAAAAGAAAATCTTGTTTCTAACCTAGGACTTATTTGCCGTCTTTCCCCCAATATCGTATTGGCATTTGATGCTGATAGAGCAGGTTTCAATGCTTCAAATCGAGCTGGTAGGATTGCTTTATCTTTAGGTATGGATGTTAAAGTGGTTTCTATGCCCGAAAGCAAAGATCCAGCAGACTTGATTTGTCAATCCGGCGTTGCTACATGGCGCGATGCCATAAAAAACTCCAAGCACATAATAGAGTTTCTTTTAGATAAAATTTTAAAAAGCTTCTCGGGCGATACCCGTAAAGCCGGAAGAGAAATAAAAGAAAAATTATTGCCTTATGTGGATGCGCTAAGTAGCTCGATAGAGAAAATGCATTTTGTAAAGAAAATAAGCGACCAATCGGCTATTCCAGAAAGTGCGCTTCAAGATGATTTAAAAAAAATTGAACAAGAACTCAAGTACGAAAAGAAAGAAATAGAAGAAGCCCAAGAGTCCTTGGATAAAGTGTATAGAAAAGACTACATATTGCGTAAATTATTGGGTATTATTTTATGGCAGAAAAATAAAAAAGAAAAAAATGCTGACGTTGCTGCAATGTTGAAAGAAATTGCGGAAATTTTAAATATTACGGAAGACCAAGTTCTAAAAAAAACAGAAGAAAATAAAGAAGACTTGCTTTTTGAAGCGGAAGTTTTTTATGGAGGAGACACTAATTTAGAAAAAGACCTGGTGGAATTGCTTAGCAACCTTAGGGAAGAAGCTCTAAAAGAAGAATTATTCAAAAAAATGCAAGAGTTGCGCGTTGTTGAAGAGAAAAAACCCGACCAACTGGACGGTCATTCGGGCGGGGACACAGATAAGATAAGCGAAGTATTAAAACAAATAAATGAAATTAATAACAAAATACAAAACCTTAAAAATAATCGTTTGAAAAAATAACTAACATGAAAAAAAAATCAAAAAAGAAGAAAACCAATAAAAAACCAAGAGTCTCAAAAAAGAAATCCCGACACCTAAAGGGGTCGGGGAGAAAAACCAGAAAAATTATCAAAAGGAAAACCCAGAAAAAGAAGCTAACTAAAATTCTGAAAAAGCTTACCAGAGCCGAAAAAAAAGAACAGGAAATGAATCGTATTTCAGACCAGTTGATAGAAAAGGGGCGCAAGAGAGGATTTATCACTTACGATGAAATATTAAAAGTTTTTCCCAATATTGAAAATAATATTCTATTTTTAGATGAACTCTATGATAAGTTTACGCAGGCTTCCATTGATGTTCTGGAGGGCGGGAATTTACTTGATCTGGATATTGACCTTGCCGACAAGGACTTGAACAAGGGAAGTATGCATGACTCCATCCAAATGTATTTGAAAGAAATTGGCCAATATTCTCTTATTCAAGCTGGTGAAGAAAAAGAACTTGCCAAACGCATAGAGCGCGGAGATTTAGAAGCCAAAAATCTCTTAGCGCGGGCAAATCTGCGTCTAGTCGTGTCAATCGCCAAAAAATATGTTGGCCGAAGCGCCAATTTAAATCTACTTGATTTAATTCAAGAAGGAAATTTAGGATTGTTTAAAGCGGTCGAAAAATTTGATTGGACCAAGGGCTATAAATTCTCCACTTATGCTACCTGGTGGATTCGTCAGTCTATCACTCGCGCGCTAGCGGACCAAAGCCGCACCATCCGCATACCGGTGCATATGGTAGAAACGATTTCAAAATATAAACAGACCTACAGAAGACTTTCTCAAGATTTGGGTCGGGAGCCGCTGGCGGAGGAAATGGCTACCGAAATGGATATTCCGGTTGAAAAAATTCACGTGATTGAAAATATTAGCCAAGAGACAGTTTCGTTGGAACAGCCAGTGGGGGACGATGACGATAAGTCAACGCTGGAGAATTTTATTCCAGATGATAAAATTTTACGTCCAGATCAAGAATCTTCAAGGAGAATCTTGTCTGACCAAATTCGCGAAGTTTTAGACGAGCTCAATCCGAAGGAGCGTAAAATTTTGGAAATGCGTTATGGCTTACTTGATGGCATTTCACATACCTTAGAGCGAGTAGGAGAAGAATTCGGAGTTACTCGCGAACGCATCCGCCAAATAGAAGCCAAAGTCCACGAAAAACTTCGCCAGCATGACAAAATTTCACGACTGAAAAACTACTTTGATTAGTCAGTTATGTTTTATATTTCAAAATAAGTTTTCAAAACGTTTTTCACCTTACCCATAGTCTTATCGTCTAGTTCTCCGATTTTACCAAGCATCACTATTTTATCTAAAGTAGCGATTTTTGTTGCTTTGATGACAGATTTTAATTTTAGACCTGTCTTTGGAAAATAGCTATCTTTTGAATCAATTAAAATATCAAATTTATGAGATTTGTTTTTTGGTATTGAAGAAATGAAACAAACAGCAACGTCGTCGCCTCCACCCTGAACTCCAAGTATTAAAGCTGGGCGGACTTTGTTTCCAGAAAGGTCGGTAAACGGGAAAGGGGTTAGAACTATATCTCCGACTTTATGCATATTTAGATTTTATATCTTTCCTTGAATAAATTTCTGGTTCATCTGCAAGAAAATCAAAACTTTTAGAATAAGCATTGATGTTTGTTATTTCACTTAATTTGCCATTCCAAAAGGCTGGAAAGGGGATAAGAACAACCTCCGGAACGTTTCTGCGTCCGATGACGATAGACTTGCGACTCGCGGATACAATATTCACAAGGTCACTTATATCTTTTCTTACTTGAGTTGTTGAAAGTGTTTTTATAGCCATACGCATATTGTACAAAATGTACAAATTAAATGCAACAGCACCTGTGGAAAACTATCTACGCTATAGCGTAGATTAAAACTTGTGAATCTGCCAGGTCGACAAGTTACAAACTCCGCCAGCACGACAAAATTTCTCGTTTAAAAAACTATTTTGACTAGCAGCGACGTCGAAATATTGTACCTAGTTATATTTTGATTAAATTTTTACCTTATCTGACTTAGTGTCTGGATTACTGATTGATATGGCAGAGCGCCGGGGATAGTGCCTACTACTTGTCCATTTTTGATGATGAAAGACGAAGGAGTTCCATTTACACCGTCTATGACTCCACGGTCAATATCAGCTTGGATTTTATTTTTGAATTTTCCGCTAGCTAAACAAGCATTAAAGGATTGAACATTGAGTCCCACATACTCCGCAATTCTAGGTAACTCCGATGTGTCTAAGCCATCATTTGAAGGAGTAATTGCGAAAATTCTGTCAGCATATTTCCAAAAAGCTTCATCTCCACCTTGTTCCCATGCGCACTCCGTGGCTTCGGCTTCGTAAAAAGCTTTTTGATGAAGCTGGGGAATCGGATAGTGCCTGTATACCCAAGCGACATTTTGATTTGTTTCTATTACTTGATGCATAGTAGCATGGAATATTCTACAAAATGGGCATTCCAGGTCTGAATATTCTATTATCACCAGTTCTGCGTTTGGGTTCCCTGTTATATGGTCATCTAATGAAATCATACCGCCTTGCAGGGCCACTAGGCTTGTATAGTCGTTGTTATTAACAATAGGCTTATTCTCTGTCGTAGGCGCCTTAGTTCCTCTCAGTAAAATCACCCCGGCTATAATAAAACCCACTACAATTATTATGCTAATTATTTGCTTTTTTTCAATATTTTGCATTTTATTATCTTTTAATTAGTAATACACTCATTGTAGCACTTTCTTTTGAAATATAGTATACCCCCACACTTATTTTTGACTTCCAATAAGTGTGGGGGTATACTTAAGCGTATTAATAGTAAAGGTCTTTTTATTAGTTAACTCGTTCTGCGAAAGTGGAGCGCAAAAAATATATGTGTATGTGTCATGGGAAAGGTGGTGGATGTTGTCTTGTGCACAAGGTTAGCTGGTTTCTTTTAATCATAGGAGGCGTAAATTGGGGTTTGGTGGGTTTGGGAATGTTGCTGAGCAATGATTGGAACGTTGTTCATATGATTTTAGGGTCTTGGCCAATGCTTGAAGCAGTTGTTTATCTTTTAGTGGGTGTCGCGGCTGTTGCTAATATTTTTGGTTGCAAATGCAAAAAGTGCATGGCTGCTTGCGCTGTCCAAGGAAAAATGGAAGGTGGTATGTAATATTAGTTTTAGATGGTGTCATTTTCGGATATAATATTTTACATATTAATTTTTTTGTCTGTCTATATTCAGGTGTTTTTTTTGGTTACCTTTCTGGAAAATAGAAAAAAAATAATTACCCGAAATGGAGAAACCAAGCTGGCGCGATATCCGGCTGTGACGATTGTGGTGCCTTGTTGGAACGAAGAGCGTACAGTTTATAAAACAATACGTTCACTGCTTAACTTAAATTATCCAAAAGATAAAGTTAAAATATTTCTCATTGATGATGGATCTACCGACAGCACCTGGAATATCATTCGCAAGTTTGAAAAGTATCCCAATATAAAAATTTTTCAAAAAGAAAACGGAGGAAAATATACCGCGCTTAATTTAGGATTAAAGCATATGCAGACCGAGTTTTTTGGCGGTCTGGACGCTGATTCATTTGCGGATCGCGAATCTCTTATTCGGATTATGAGTTATTTTGAAAAAGATTCCAGCATTATGGCTGTTGCTCCTTCGGTTACCGC